>ERZ791614.7-NODE-7-length-177398-cov-8.506222_pt1 | contig 177398 bp, 174 predicted proteins | sample MGYA00510274_ERZ791614 | MGnify/ENA primary metagenome ERZ791614 (study PRJEB30046, sample SAMN00715221) | human gut metagenome | study: EMG produced TPA metagenomics assembly of the A metagenome-wide association study of gut microbiota in type 2...
GTAACCAGAAGTACCTTACAACAACCGCTCAGTTTTTCAATTGTCGTCTCCAAATAGCGTTTGATATACATTCTAAAATCTTCCTATCTTTATTTTTACAAAATACTGCTTTTACTTACTGACCGTTGCTCTGTAACTCTATCAATATTCCCAGCGCAAGCCTACAGCTACCAGTTTGCTGCTGTCACTGCGTCCACTGGTATAATCCGCATTTTTGATTTTGGCATATCCAAGTACGCTATCCAGATACAAAGACTTATTCAGCTTTTTCGCATAGGTCAGCTGCACTTCATGTACACGCGGATTACTGGCAGCAGCACGGTCCATATCCATACTGGTATATTCCAAACCGATCCTGTCGCCGTTAGCCAGATAATGGCTGATACTGCCATAATATTTCCTGGTATTTTTACCCATGGCATCACCCAGAATATCGTCTTTATAGGTCCAGCCATTAACAAGATACCAGTGTCCATACCACCAATTATTAGTATCACTCAGCTCCAGACGCATATCCCAGCAACCGTCACCGCCAAACAGCTGCGGGAAATACACACCGACACTGCGGGCATGCTCACTGGGGAACCCGCCGGCCTGATCTTCGCCATACAAAGAGCCGTAAAGCTGGACACCAGGAAAACGGTAACGCAGGTCTATACCGCCAATATCGTTCCACTGGTCGTCACTCTCGGCATTATCACCCAGTATCCAATGCTTATTTAAAGACTTGAACATGGATACACGTTCAAGACCTAAAGACAAGTTATCTGTCGGCACTATATCAACCCTTACTCCCAGCAGCCCGGCATGATCCTTTTCACGCTGCCAGTTTGCTATCCCGGCAGTATGCGCTTTGTCTGCCCGATTACCTTCCAAACGGCTGTAAAAAACGTTGACATTAGCTTTACCCAGAAATTTTAAAAACCCGTTATCAAAGGTGTGCGGTTCCAGTAGATTCAGCTTGAGCATCGTCTGCGGCGTTGCATTGTTACTCATAGCAAAGGGCGCTTTTCCCCACTGCACAGCCTGCTTGCCAAGTTCTATCCCCCAGACGCCCAGATGTGTTTTTACATAGCCTTCTTCAATACTGGCGTCACCATGCTGATCTTTATCATAGCTGAACCTTGGCGTCAGGCTCAGCGCCAGATCTTTATTCAAACTGCCGGAGATCTCTGCTGCGCCGATAATATTAATGCCGTCGCCATACCTATAGCCGTTGTTATTGCAGTTCAGCGGCTGCCAGGAAGCATTGATACCCTTACGGTAGCGATAGGAATCCTGCCGCATATCGCCATAAGCCAGCCTGGCTTCGACAGCACGCAGCTTGATGTTGCTGCCATAGTCTGTATTTGCACCCTGTAAATAAGCAATTTCTTCTGCCAGATCGGCGCGCATTTCTTCATAATAAGTTTTCAGATAGCCTGGCATTGGTTTCGTCTGTGCTTTATGCTGTGCTTCCATGATCCATTTTGCCATATCCAGACGGCTGTAAGGTCTGGTGCCTGTCGGCATGTCTTTGATATAACCCATTCCTTCCAGTTTGTCGATATATCTGTAATATCTGCTGTCCAGCGGCACATTTGCCGTTACCAGCGGCGACGCTGTTGCCACACTGGTAGCTGCTGCCATTGCGGCAACTATACCCGCCATTAAAAACTTATTCATCCTATGTACGCCTCCTGTAATAGAATTAAATTTAAAATGAATAAAATATATTATTTACAGCACTTCAATCTATTTATTTTAATTTTATAGATATTTGCTATTATTTAATTTATCTTCGCAAATTACTAACACCGAACTTTTAACAACTGACACTTTCCACGCAAATGGCAACGTCCAGCAGATGCTGGAATAAACAATGTGTCACCCTTACTAAAATTAATGTGGAAAGAATTATCATAACAATTAGCCGAAAATGGCATTATGTCTGTATGATTATCATTTTTCCAATGTTCTCCAAAATCATTATCGATCCAAACTTCACCACTGCCATCAAAACACATCAATAACTGAAATGATGTTTCCAAAACAGAAAAATCAAAACCTATGCTGGCCTCGACCTTTTCCACATCAAAATACTTGCAACGACAAACGATTTGCCGGCTGCATCCAGGATAATAATTTATCAGTCTAATCCCCTGACTCACGTCCTGTGACACGTCCATATTCAGCACTTTGATTGCTTTCTCCAAATGTAATTCACGTTTATTCCCATCTTTGTCTTGACGATCATAATCATATACTCTATATGTTACATTACTGCTTTGCTGAATTTCTGCAAGCAATATTCCAGCACCAATACCATGTACTGTGCCCGCCGGGATATAGTAGACGTCACCTTTTCTAACAGGTATTTTTTTCAGGTGTTTATCCAATGTCTTATCCAAAACTGCCTTACGTAGAATATCTTCATTAACAGGATGGGCAAAACCATATATAAGGCACGCATCCGTATCTGCATCCAATACATACCACATCTCTGTTTTACCATTATCATGTTCATTGATCCTTGCATACTCATCACCGGGATGAACCTGTACAGAAAGTTGCCGGTTCGCATCAATAAATTTAGCTAAAATAGGAAAACAACCACTAAATTTAGTTCCGATATATTCCGGTTTTATTTTTAGTACCCTGGAAAGTGTCTGCCCTTCAAAAGAACCGTTAGCAATCATACACTCTCCATCAGGGTGTACACTGCATTCCCAGCTCTCACCTAAACAATCTATATCAAAAGTTTTGCCGAACTCTTTTTTTAACCTGCGTCCTCCCCAAAGACGTTCTTTTCCAACTGGAACAAGTTTCATAATTTCCATACTTTCACCTAAAGATATGTATCCAATGTAAATTTTTCCTTATCATCTACACTTATTTTCCCCATTTGTACTTCAACAAGTTCCAACTTACTTTCAGCGATTACCGTATGTTTACAGCCCTTAGCAATGGTCAGTACATCCCCAGTCCTCAGAATTTGTTCCATACCATCAACAACAGCTTTACCTTTACCTGAAACAACGATCCAAACTTCATTTCTATTTTCATGGCTGTGGTAACTCATATGCTGTCCATTATTTAAAATTACCTTAATTGTCATTGAATCATCCTTGACGTCAATAACTCTATATGTTCCCCAACTTTTCTCAGCAAACATAGCCTCGTTGTCCAATTTTTCTACATAGGGTTTCATACGTCCACTAGCTTCTTTATCAGATATCAATATACCATCCACACTAGCTGCTATAACCATATTCTTCAGTCCCATACAAATAATAGGAAGATTGAGTTCGTTAACTATATTGGTATTAATACAAGTATTATCCATAATCGCCTTACCTTTAGCAGCGTCAGCCATGACCTCACTCATCATATTCCATGTACCAACATCTTTCCATTCACCTTCATAACGAACTACCTGAATGCTTGGTTCCTTTTCAACTACAGCGTAATCAAAACTGATTTTTGGCAAATCATCATACTTGGCATATAAATCACGATAATCAGTAAAATCAACAATATCATGTGCTTTGTCCAGCAAATAACCTAATTTAAATGCAAAAACACCCGCATTCCACAAAGCATGTCTTTCCAAGTATTTTTCGGCAGTTTTTACATCAGGTTTTTCTTTAAAAGACTGTACCAGACTTGTTTTTTCAGCGCAATCAGGTATTATATAGCCGTATTTATCACTGGGATAAGTAGGCTTAATACCCATTAAAGTAAGATTTGCTGTCCCAGCTTCAACCAGATTTTCCAACTCTCCAACACACTTGTAATAATCATTATCAACATAAGGATCTACTGGACAAACCGCAATACATTCTTCTACACCTATACCGAGTTCATAATGAATATATGCTGCTGCTAATAAAATTGCCGGAAAAGTATCTCTCCTAGAAGGTTCCACACAAATATTAATCTTCTCACCTAATTGACTTTTTATTACGCTAACCTGATTTTTACTAGTCGCAACTGTGACTTTGACCATAGGATTAACTGTAGTAATTTGCCTGTATACACGTTGAACCATAGATTCGTAATTACCATTATCGTCTTTAAACAGTTTAATAAACTGTTTAGATCTAATATCATTAGAAAGTGGCCATAAACGCTTACCACTGCCGCCGGAAAGAAGAATAATATTCATAAATTTCCCTCCTTCACCCATTGAGCAATCTGTTCAACAATGCCTGTCGTCGAATAACCTTCCTCAAAATCAATAATCCTGACTTCACCGGCATACTCCCTGCCGGCAACTTCCTCGGGTTTATAATCGCCACCCTTTACTAAAATATCCGGGCGTATTTTTTCTATCAATTCTGTCGGCGTATCCTGTTCAAATAAGACCACCGCATCCACACAAGCCAGCGACGCTAAGACTCGTGCCCGGTTCAGCTCGTGTACCAAAGGCCTTGTCTCGCCCTTCAGCTTGCGCACCGATGCATCGGAATTCAAACCAACAACCAAATGCTTACCAAGTCCAGCTGCTTTTTCCAGATAACTGACATGACCCACATGCAGGATATCAAAACAACCATTGGTAAACACGGTCTTTTCACCGCAGGATTTCCAGGTTTTGGCCAACGATTCGATCTCGGTCCAGCTCAAAGTCCTGTAACCGTACCCCTGTTTTCGTTCCTCCGCCAGCAGATCCTTTAACAGCTCGTCACGATGCACAGGATATGTACCAACTTTTGCCACAACTATACCTGCAGCACGATTGGCCATAAATACTGCCTCCTGCAGAGCCAGCTTGCCGGCTGCACCGGCTAAAAGCGTTGCCGCCACCGTATCGCCGGCACCGGAAACATCAAATACCTCTTGCGCCGTAGCCGGGTTATTGATGACCAGCCCATTAAGCCCGGCTAAAGTCATGCCCTGTTCACTGCGGGTAACTACAACATTTTTGATCTGATACTTTTCCTGCGCATTTCTGGCCAAACGCAGTACCGCTGCATCCTCATTGGGAACAACTTCACCTGCCGCTTCACACATTTCCTTCAGATTCGGAGTGATGAAATCGCAGCCCTTATATTTAGCCCAGTCCGCACCCTTCGGATCTATTAGCACCGGCACCTGATATTTATGTGCCACCGTAATCACCCACTGCACAAAATTATCCGAGCAGACGCCTTTGGCATAATCAGACACAATCACACCATCCAGCCCTGCTTCCAGTAATTTCTGCAGCCATAACGACAAAGCTTCTGTTTCTTCGGGAAACAAATCGCAGGTTTCTTCAAAGTCCAGACGCAGCATCTGTTGCTGCGCTCCTAAAATACGCATCTTGGTAATCGTTTCACGCTGAGGCGACTTGATCAAGCCGCTGTAATCAATGCCTTTTTCAGTCATCATCGCTTCCAGGACTTCCCTGTTAGCATCAGCTCCTGTAACGCCGCCCATAAAAACCCTGCATTCCAAATGAGCCAGATTGGCAGCTACATTCGCCGCACCTCCCAACACGGATTTAATCCGTTTGACCTTATTGACCGGCACGGGGGCTTCCGGAGAAATACGCTTGACCTCGCCATAAAAATAACGGTCGAGCATTACGTCACCAATAACAGCGATTTTTAAATTTTGGATCTGTTCGGCTAAGAAAGCCGTACATAACAAATTCGCCACTTTATTCACCATCTACCAGTTCACATAAAATATGACCAATCAAAATATGTATCTCCTGTGCCCTGGCCGTAACCGAGCAGGGCATTGCCATGCAAATATCGCAGACCTCTGCCATTTTGCCGCCCCCCTGAGCCGTCAAACCAATACACTGCATTCCTTTAACCTTAGCAACATCAATAGCTGCCAAGACATTTTTGCTGTTGCCGGATGTAGACAACCCGACCAAAACATCACCGTCATTTCCTAAAGCCTGTATCTGTCTTGCAAACACCGTATCATAACCGTAATCGTTAGCTACTGCTGTTAAAATCGAAGTATCCACAGTCAAAGCTATTGCTGGCAGTCCGGTGCGTTCTTTCTGAAACCGACCTACAAATTCAGCAGCCAAGTGCTGACTGTCTGCAGCGCTGCCGCCGTTACCGCAGAATAAAACCTTCTTGCCGTTTTTTAAAGCATTTTTAATAATAACGGCACTTGCAGCAACCTGCTCTAAAATGCCGCTTGCGGCAACCTGCTGAGCCAAAGTAATATGTTCTGTAAAACGGTCAAAAATAATTCGTTTCATTTTAAACTCCTCTTCTGTCCTATTGGACGATACATTAAACATCTACTCTAATATCATCTTTAAAGTAATAAAAATATAAAATAACAAAAATTAAAATCATTGCTACAAAAGCGTTATCATTCATATAATTTAAACAGTAAAAAATACAAACCAGACACAATTCCAAAATAATATTTTTTGAAATTCCTTTTATCCCTAAAAGTTTACTGCATATCAGTTCGGACAACGTTGACCTAAAACAAGAAAAAAGCACTATACACACTATTACATAATAAATATTCGCTGTCTGACTTAACATCAAACAAGAAAATGATAATAGAATAATAGAATATAAACAATTAATTTTTAATAAAAGATTCTCATATCGCAAAACTTTTAAAAAAAGACTAAATATTGCCTGCATTTTTCCTTCAAAGACCATCAGGGGAAATAATAGGAACATATATAAAAAACTTTCTTCATATTGTGGTAACCAGACTCGCAGAAAAATAACCGCAGGGAAATAACAAAACATCATCATGCAAAAAAATAAACCAATCATCTTACGCTGCTTGATATAATAATTTCTTATTTCATTGCTTTCCAGACTTCGTAATGAGGGAATAATTGATAATACAATCTGATTTATAAAGTTTATTGCCAGCATAATAATTGAGAATGCAAAAGATAACTTACTAAACAATATTATCCCTAAATATTTTTCGCTGGCCAGCCGAATTACTCCAAATACAAGGATAGTAGTGTAGTCAATTATAATGAGCTTTATTCCTGTTGAAATACTGACAAATAGTTCCTGCCCATATTTAATATTTATATTTATTTTTTCATAAAAAATATTTTTTTCATGGAAAGACAATAAAAGTAACCTGACAATATGTGCAAATAAAAAAACAGAAATATAATAGCAAAGGTCACTTATACGTATAACAAACAAACAACACAATCCTATTGCTATAATAAGATTAGATAATAAATTAACCAAAGCGTTATATTTGATTTCATTTCTTGACTGAAGTATATAGCTGAAAAAAGTAGCAATATTTATCACAATTAGTGCTGTAGCCAAAACTTTATAAACATAACTGTAATTTGCGTCTTCAGCAGAAAGTGTTAAGATAACCCCACACCAGATAAAACTTAAACTTAACACAATTATCAGTGTCGTTTTAACAAAAGCTGCATGCAATGGGATTTTGCCGGCATTTCGTAAAAATATACCATTCGGTATACCAAACATACTTAATTCAAAACAGGTACAATACAATATAAATATCTGCCAATATCCATATGCTTCAATACTTATAAATTTAGGTAACAACAACCCCATACCAATGCTTACAAACACTGAAGATAATTGTGCCAAAAATGAAATTTTTAAATTATAAAGAATTTGTTTAAACAAACATAACGCTCCAAATCAATGAATTATTTTAATATTTAAATGATTGTTTTCTATTAATTTAGTATATATTACATTTTTTAAATTTTCTGTATTAATAACCTATCATAAAAAACTAATCCAATCTATCGAGTATTACTTTTAAACTTCTATAATAATTATGTTTTATTTTCATTTAAGTTGTATATAATTCCTAAAAACATCCAAGTTGACAAAAAGAAGAATTCTGGAACAGCTACCATTTGTAGAACAAAGGTAACTAATATTATTGCACTATTATTTATATCTACAAATCTATTATTTTTAAATTTAAAGTTTTTAAACATTAGAAATGAATATAACAAAAATCCTAATAGTCCACTATTTATTAACAATGTCGTAATCATATCATCAGAACGTACAAAGCCAAATCCAATTCCAAATAATTCGTGAATAAAATCTAATTCTAACCAGTAAAATAAATGTTGTTGTAAATTTGAATATCTTCCTAAGCCCGACGCATTTCCTGTTTCTTCATACATAAAAACCTTATCTATAATCATACTTTGAATTACTGAATTTACGGAATCAAAAAAAACAACATATACTATAATTGCAACAAATAAGAGCGAAACAACATTTTTTAAAATACGTTTTGTAGACTCAATGTTATATAAGTAATATATTACATATATTACTAATCCCAAATATGCAGAAGTAGATGTTGAGATTAATAAAGATATAATTATGATATAAGAAAATAATTTATACGTGTCTTTTCTAAGTGAAAAAATAAGATAATTCATCATAATAAACGCATACATTGATGGTTCACCAGTTAAACTTTGTAAACGTTGAAATTTAAAATTTCCCAAAACTATATTTTGCCCAGTAGGGTTTAATATGCTATTACTAAATAATCTATTCGTTAAAAAATCTCCATCCATACCTGTTAATTGATAAAATATAACTTTATAAAATCCAAATATTGCAAATGCTACTCCACTTAAAACTATCCATTTATCCCATTTTTCATTATAAAATTCTTTTACGTAAAAAAAAGTTAAAATACAAGGTATCAAATAAAGCGATTGTGTGAAGAATGAATTTCTGAAAACTGTCTCATTTATATTTTCATTATCAATTAATATTACACCATCTAAATAAACATCAAATAACAGGTTTGCCAATTGAGAAATTAGAGAAAAAACAAAAAAAATAAAAGTAAATAAAAGCAAACCTTTTAAATATTTATTTATTGCTTTTGGATAAAACAAAAAAATTAATGGTGATATAAATGCAAAAATATATGATATTAACGAACCTTTAATAACAGGAACGATAACAACGCTGGTAATAGGAATAAAAAAACACCATATCATAAAGTAATAATCTGCGAATTTCAAAATTATGCTCCTTTATTAAAAATTCTAAGTACCATACATCTTATGACTACTATATACTTTTAACCAAATTTACAAACGTCTCAAACACTTCTTCTACCGATATCGATTTATTACACTCCAACGTTTTTTCCTTACATTTATCACTTCTGTAACAGGGCTTGCAGGGGAGATCTTTACCAATACATATAGTTTTGTCATTATAATTGTATGGACCCCACCAACAAATCAAATTGTTAGTAAAAATATCAATTGTTGGTATCCCATAAGCAGCGGCTATATGAGCCGCTCCACTGTCATTTGAAATAAAACAATCGCAAAATCCAACTAATTTGATATAATTTTCAATACTTTCATTTACAATTATGTATTCTCTCTGCAAATAACGTCTAGCATTATCTACACACACCTTATCCCCGGGACCTGAAAATATCACAAAAAATATATTCTCATATTCTTCCTGAATTTTCTTCAACAATTCACCATAATATAGCCACTCTCTAACCTTGCCACTGGCACCGGGATGCACACCCAGTATTATTTTTCCCTGTAAAGGGTATGATGCAAAATACTCTTTGACATAATCCTGACCTTTAGAATCCAATTTTAATATCGGATACTTATCAATATCATCATATTTGCAGCCAAGTTTATCCAGTATATAGATCCTGTCTTCAATGGCATGGGAACACGGATCACTATAATCTGCCGGTAGCGGGTCAGTCAAAAGAAAACCTCCACCAGTTCTGGTATGAGATATCTTTCTTTGGGCATTAACAAAATACATATAAAGGATATCCCTGAAGTCTCCACGAGGATTGATCGCCAAATCATAAAGTTGTTTATTCAAAATACCAAGCGCTTCTTTTTTCTTTGCAAAGGAATCTTCCAATGAAAGTCCAATAAAATCATCGATCAAGTCTAGATTTTTTAACACTCCATACGTAAAAGGTCTTGCACATACTGTAATTCTGGCAGCCGGCGCATTAAGACGGAGAATCCTGAGAAAGCCCAACAACATTACCATATCGCCCAATAAATCAATCGTGTCCAGTATTAAGATATTTTTTACCTCTTTCCAGTTAATGGGTTGATCCTTTCTTTGTTCATGGAAAAAAGGTTTAATAAAAAATGAAAATACCTCTATCGGGATTTTTTGTGACATTCTCATTCTTTGCATATAAAATAACTCCTTATAATAAACAGCTTAAACTCATTCTAATCACCATTAATATTCTAAAATATAAATTCAACTAATTGACTTTTCTATATTTTTACTCCACTTTAAAATCGGAATTTCTACTAATTTCGTCACCAACATACTAAACACAATTGCAGCCGCAAACTTTATTATGACATCTTGGAAACCAGCAAAACCGCTACTTTCCAAATCACAAACTTTTTTAATCAAAGAATAAGGTATTTCCGCACCAAGAAAGAAAGTAAAACCTATCTCTCCCAATTTTATAAATAAATTTAAATTCACTCTCAAGAATATAACTGATATAAAAAGAAGAAATCCAAGATTATAAGCAAGAAAATAAGATATCCAATTTCCATATTCTAATCCTTTGCCATAAGAAAGATAACCGCCCAATAATAAACTTACTTCAAACAAGAAAAGCGTAGTATATATTCTAACTGGCAAATCTCGTTGAACTTTTTTATAATACAGTATTCCCAAAAATGATACATTCATTAATAAAAAGATAGCTGTGGGCCAGGGTTTGTTAGTAAAATATCTAAGCGCACCACATAAGATCGTCAGCAAGCTGGTAATAACCATAATAACTTCTATATTTGCTAAAGATAAACTCTTAATATTTACTTGAGCAAACAAGCTTTTAACACCGTAAATTCCAATAAAGATAAAGAATATGATTTGTATTGGCATCATCCAACTGGCTCCCAGGATTGATTTATGCCCCAAAAATTCCTGAAACAGGGTAAAGTTAGTCAAAACCTGCATTATAGAAAACTGTTTTTCAAAAGTTATACATGCCAATATTAAAAGTAACCAATAAACCGGATACATTCTGCAAAATCTGTTAAATATATATTGTTTTAAACTTTTCTTATATCGTGATGAATATGCCAAAAGACCTGAAATAAGGAAAAACAATACAACCCCGATTCTTCCAGAAATAAAAAGGAGCTCTTTTGATAAATTTAAATTTAAATGACTGAAAAACACCAGTAAAACTGCTATTCCTCTCAAGGTCGCTATCTGTTTTCCATTATGTTTCAACCAATCAAAATTTTGCATACATTCATAATCCCTTCACAAGGAAACTACTTTAATTATTCTTAAACCAATCTATATAACCATGTACAATATCAATCCATTGCTGATTAGCCTGCCAGTCAAGTTGCTTCTCAGCATTATTTTTATTGCCTACGAGGTTTTCAGGGTCAAACAAATTTTTATTTCCATTAAATATAACCGGAAAATTGATCCCATAGTAATGTGCTGCTTCTTTAAGAAAGTCACAATTTTTCACAGCCTCACCGTTGCAGGCGTTAAAAACATATTCCTCTTTTTTAGGCTGCATAGTTATCGCATATACTAAACCAGCGACATCAGAGGGCGATATCCAGTCTCTTTTCTCCTGACCAGTCCCCCAAAATTCAGTAATTCCATTTTTAAATTTATTACATGCATCCCACAATAACTGTTTTTTCAAACCAGCCCCACAAATAGAAAAAGGTCTTATAATATTTATATCCAGAGCGAATCTGTTTCTATAATAATGACACAACTCTTCTGCGATTTTTTTGTATTCGCCATAAAATGACAGCGGCTTTAATTCTCCAGTCTCATCAATCAATTTATTTCCAGTATCACCATAAACAGCCGCACTGGAAAAATACACCACTTTTGCTTCCGGCTGATATAATCTAACATATTCCAACAAATCATTAGTACAGCAAACCGTGCTCTCAAATGACTCTCTAACATTCTTTTCTACCATTGATACACTGCTTGAACCAGCACAGTGTACTACAACAGACAGCTTTTCTTTTATGCTTAATAAAGCAGTAAAATCAAGATAATCGAAATAGCATTTATAAAAAGTTTGTTTTTGCCTTGATGTAATTTCTCCCAGACCGAAACCAATAACCTGATAGCCTTCTCTTTTAAATTTAAGCGCGGTATGATAACCTAAAAAGCCAAAAGCTCCTGTGATCAATACAAATTTATCCATTAAAATCACCACTATATCTCTATAAACTTTCTTGCGGCACTTTCAGCGCTGAAATTCTTTTTATGCAGTTTACACATATCTACATATTGTATCCTATTTTCCAGCAGCTCATGTAACGCTGCTGTCAGTGAAATGATATCAGGTTCTGCAACAACACCTACACCCTTATCATTAACAAAATAATATGTCCCATTATTAGCATATCTGGTAGTAAGTGTAGGTACATCGGCAGCCATAGCTTCTATCACGCTCACTGGCAATCCTTCCCTTTCCGAAGGGAATATTAAAGCAATACTATCGGCCAATAATCTTATCTTTTTTTCTTCAGTCACAAAACCATGAAATATTATATTTTTATAATTGTATTTTTTACGTAAGAATTCCAACATACTGCCATCACCAATCAAATGCAAAACATATTTTTGATTATGTTCTGCATTGTATTGTAATACAGTTTCAATAGCCATTTCAGGATGTTTATGCTGCTCCATACGGCCAATAAAAATAAAATGTTTCGGCTCTCCACTATAGAACTTTTTTAGTTTAATAGAGCTTGGAATAACTAATAACTTCTTACCGTCACATATCTTCAGGGCCTTTTCTTTAACAACATCGCTGATACAAACAACTTGATCCGCACATTTCATTTCTAAACCAAACAAAAATTCCCAAAACCTTCCATGTCTATATTCCACAAAGTCCAGTATTTTTTTCGATTTTGTAAAACATGTTAACAACATATGAAAAATTGGAAATTGCGAAAATATAACCTTATCATAACTATTTGCATCAAGTCTTAAAGCAACTTTCAGTGAGTACTGAATAATAGTTTTCAGGCTGCGGGATTTTAAGCCGCCACCGCCGATGTAATTTTTATTCTTAATAACTCTTAAGATATTTATTTCGTTATAATTTTCCTGGTCACTTAAAGCTTCATCATATTTAATTGTGTAAACATCCACCTTATGACCTTGTTTGGCAACATATTCAAGTATTTCTAAAAGTCTTTGTTCCTGCCCACCACTGTGCGGATAAAAAAATTCAGAAACAACTGCTATTTTCATAAAATACCAACTTTCTAATACTCCGACTATTTACAAGTCAATGCGGCAGCTTCTTTTTGCGCCAGTTTTCTGTCATGTTCCGACATAATGCGGATAAGTTGCTCATAGCTTGTTTTTTGAGGATTCCAGCCTAAAACAGTTTTAGCTTTAGTTGGATCACCTAATAAATTATCTACATCCGTAGGCCTGAACCACTGTGGATTGACACAAACTATCATTTTACCAGTTTTAGTATCATATCCTCTTTCATTTACGCCTTTTCCTTCCCAGCTTATTTCCATACCGTTCACCCTAAACGCCTTTTCTGTAAAATCACGTACCGTATGTTGCTCACCAGTAGCAATAACAAAGTCTTCCGGAATCTTATGCTGAAGCATCAACCACATACACTCTACATAATCTTTAGCATAACCCCAATCACGTAAAGAGTCTAAGTTGCCTAATTCTAAATGATTCTGGATACCTTCCGCGATCCTGCCTGCCGCCAGAGTTATTTTACGAGTTACAAAGTTTTCGCCGCGGCGTTCCGATTCGTGGTTAAATAAAATGCCGTTACAGGCAAACATACCATATGCCTCACGATATTCCTTTGTGATCCAAAAACCATACTGTTTGGCAACAGCATAAGGACTGTAGGGATGAAAAGGGGTAATTTCATTTTGAGGTATTTCTTCAACTTTACCGTACAATTCGCTTGTAGAAGCCTGATAAATTTTCGTTTTTTCAATAAGTCCAAGAATCCTAACCGCTTCCAGAATACGCAACACACCAATTGCATCAACATCGCCGGAATATTCTGGAACATCAAAGGAAACCTGTACGTGAGATTGAGCAGCCAAATTATAAATTTCATCAGGCTGAACAAGATTAATAATACGAATAAGCGATGAAGAATCTGACAAATCGCCATCATGCAATTGAATCGCATTTTCTAAAATCAAATGGTTTATACGTAAGGTATTAGAAATAGATGCTCTACGAGTTACACCATGTACCTCATAACCTTTTTCCAACAAAAACTCTGCCAGGTATGACCCATCTTGCCCCGTAATACCTGTGATCAATGCTTTCTTCAAAATTCTTACCCCTTTATTTTATAATCTGAAATAATTACCTTAATTCCTTACAAAAGATTCTCATCATCATATGATCAAATATCATATGTATATCTTCTGTTATCTGCATATCATCTACAGGTACATGCATAGAATAATCTGCAAGTTCTTTCAATTTCCCACCACTGTAACCAGTAAGTCCTACAACTTCAGCACCAATTTCTTTGGCATATTCGACAGCTTTAATTATATTTTTAGAATTACCGCTTCCCGAAATAGCTATGATCAGATCATCTTTTTTCAGAATTTCTTTAAGCTGGAGTACAAAAATATCATCATAACTTATATCATTGGCAATAGCCGTTACTATAGGTGTATTATCACTCAAACAAATCAAATTAAACCTTTTGCATGCTTCACTTGATATTCCTTTATTAAAATCACACACAAAATGGCTGGCCGTTGCCGCACTGCCTCCATTACCCATAGTATAAATAGTAGCTTCACGCTGCCTGGCTGCCGCAATGACATTCATTACTTTATTTATTGCTTCAATATCAAGATGCTGTATAACACCTATTTCTTTATCAAAATACTTTTTGATTTCCTCTCTGTAATCAGCCATTACTCCCCTTCCTTTCAATATCTCTTATTCTTTTCCCAAACCAAAGCGGTTTCTAATATTTTTTCTAAAGAGCTATTTACAAGCTTCCAACCTAACAGTTCTTTAGCTTTTTTATTAGAAGCTACTAACACCGCAGGGTCTCCAGCCCTGCGCGCTGCTATTTCATAAGGTACTTTAATGCCACTCATTGTTTCAAATGCTTTTATAATTTCCAACACTGTAAATCCATCACTGCTGCCCAGGTTAAATTGTTCTGACACATTATTTTTCATAATATATCGCAACCCAAGATAGTGCGCAGTAGCAAGATCTTCTACATGTACAAAATCACGGACACAGCTGCCGTCTTTGGTCTCATAATCATTGCCGAATACCTTTAATGTCTTATTTTTATTTAAGGCAGCCCGAATTATCAATGGTATCAGATGGCTCTCAGGATCATGGTTTTCGCCCAATAAACCATCGTGGGAACATCCTGCCGCATTAAAATATCTGAAAGAACAGGAATGCAAGCCATAAGCTTTTTCATAGTCAGCCAGTATTTTCTCACCGATCAGTTTTGTCATGCCATAAGGATTAATTGGCTTTTGAGGATGTTCTTCATCAATAGGTATATATTGAGGCTCCCCGAAGGTTGCTGCTGAAGAAGAAAAAACAAAATATTTTATACCGGCTGCTACTGCTGCGTCCAGTAAAGTCAGCATTTTAGTGACGTTGTTATCATAATATCTCTGCGGACGCGTTACAGAATCAGGGACAGAAGCGAATGCCGCAAAGTGAACTATGGCATCAAATTTTTCTGCCGCCAAAAATGCCTGTATAAAGTCTTTATCACCAAAATCACCTTGTATGAAATTTCCGACTATAACTGCTTCGGGATGTCCGTCACTTAAATCGTCCAAAACTATAGTTTCCACGCCCTGCTCAAAAAAATATCTGTTGCAATGACTGCCTATATAGCCTGCACCGCCTGTAATCAAAACTTTCATTACTCTGTCACTCCCGTTATGTATTTTGCTGCCTCTAATAAATTGCTGCATTGGTAATCGGCACCCAATCCTCGCTCACCAACTGCAATCGTTTTTATACCATAGTTTTTACCAGCCTCAATATCTGTTGTACTGTCACCAACCATAAATGACTGTTTTTTATTTACTGGATATTTTATTTCTGCCTGCAGAAATAATCCCGTTTGCGGTTTCCTGCATTTGCATTCATTATTATTATGTGGACAGACGAAAATGTCTGTTATGATTGCAGACTCCTGCTTTAATTTACAGCACATCTTCTGATGAATATCTTTCAAATCATTTTCTGTCATTATACCTCTGGCTATACCACGCTGATTGGATACAATAATTACTATAAAGCCACTCTGATTTAACAATTTAATGGCCTTTGCTACATCAGGTAAAAACCGAAACTCCTGCCAATTTTTTATATAATCATGTTCTGCAGCTTTTTTATTTATAACTCCATCCCTATCCACAAATACTACTTTATTAAGCAAAATAAACTACCCTGCTTCCATAACGGGCAATCCTGAAATTCAGTTCCATCAATCCTACTGCTTCACGTACCGCATTCTGGTATTGCTCGTCACAATACAGCAGAATAAAACCACCGCCACCGGCGCCCAACAGCTTACCGCCGCTGGCTCCAGCCTCCAGGGCTTTATTGTAATAGGTATCAATCGCATCATTAGAAATACTGTTTGTTATAGACTTCTTTTTCTGCCAGCCAGCATCCATCATCTCTGCAAATCGGTTATTAAATCCTTCTTCCATTAACAGATGTTTCATGTCATTCGCCTGTTCACGCATATAATTCAAAACATCCAGTTTTTTACTAGTTTCCGCACTTTGTTCTGCCAAAATACCATCAGCACTGCGTCTGATTCCTGTATAAAACATCATTAACTTGTTGTCCATTAATCTTTTATCTTCTTCTGTTATATCAATTTTTTCTCTGTTTACAATTCCATTGCGTTCAAACGCAAAATAATTTACTCCACCATAAGCCGCCGCAAATTGATCCTGCTTGCCAATAGGATGACCTAAAATATCAATTTCAATCTGGCAGGCTTTATCAGCCAGCTCATGTGCTGATAAGCGTTCACCACAATAGGAATAAAGTGCGTTCAATAATCCTACTGTAAAACTGCTGCTTGATCCCAGCCCTGTTCCTGCAGGAATATCGGAAATGGACGTAATTTCTACACCTTTTTCTACTCCCGCCATCTGCATACAGGCTTTTGCAATATCATGCTGAATCTCTTTTAAAGTATCTACTATTTCTGTTTTAGAATAGCTTATACGAATCGTATCATCGAATCTTTTGTTCAGAGTAATATAAACATATTTATTTATAGCCGCACTTACTACCGCTCCATAGCCCTGTTCATAGTAAGCAGGCAAATCAGTCCCGCCGCCAGTAAAACTGATGCGTAAAGGTGTCTTAGTGATTATCACAGCTGCCACTCCTTCTGAGCTTTTTCATAATTATCCAGATTACCTATATCCAACAAATAGTCTTTTATTTCATAGCCGTACATTTTATTTATCAATTTCGGCAACACATCTTTGCCAAAATCTATGAACTTTTGATTGGGTAAGTATTTAAATATCTCCTGACCTGTTACATAGATACCTGCATTGGCTAAATTACTTTTTGGTGATTCAGGTTTTTCTGTAAACTCATAAATCAAATCCTGAGAATCGATGGCCGCAATACCACATTCTATGGGTTTATTTGTATAAAATAATCCCATAGTCAAAACGCTTTGTTTTTTCCTATGGAAAGCAATCAATTCGCTTAAGTTTGTATCAGTTAAATTATCAGCATAACAAACTAAAAAATCGCTTTCACTTTCAACAAAACCTTTATTTGCCAGTATCGTACCGCCGCTTCCCAACAGTTCTTTTTCATAGGCTTCAATCAACCGGACACCTGTATTTTTAGCATTGTATATTTGTACGAATTCTCGTACGGCATCAGGCAGGTAGTGTGTATTAACTAACACTTCAGTAACACTATGTTTTTCAAACAGCTCCATCCACCAGGACAATAAAGGCTTGCCGCAAATTGGCATCATACATTTTGGCACTGTATCAGTAAATGGTTTTAATCGAGTGCCATAACCAGCAGCTAATAAAAATGCTTTCATCTCAATATGCACCTTTCTTACTAAATACTATTGTTATAGTTTTAAATAATATTTTTATGTCCATCCATAAAGTTCTATTTTTTACATACCATGTAACCATATCCACTCTTGTCTGATAATCAACATCACTTCTGCCACTTGTCTGCCAATAACCGGTAATACCAGGTTTTACCGAATAATAGTATTTTATATCTTTTCCAAATTTCTTTATTTCATCTGCAACAATTTGCCTAGGCCCCACCAAACTCATTTCACCTTTTAAAACATTAAATAACTGTGGTAATTCATCTAAACTGCTTTTCCTTAATTTTTCACCAAATTTAGTAATCCTAGGATCCTTTTTTAATTTATAATATTTTTCCCATTCTTCCCTAGCTTCTTCATTTTCCCTAAGATACTGTACAAGCCGTTCTTGAGCATTTATTACCATACTTCTAAATTTATAGCACTTAAAAATCTTGCCATTTTTACCAACACAATCATATGCAAATATTACAGGTCCCGGATCTTCTTTTTTTATCCTGTACGCTATATAAGCTAAAAGCGGGCTTATACATATCGTTCCTATAAATGTTAATGTAAAATCAAAAATAGTCTTTCCTAATTCACCAGCTTTAATCATTACTGCATATTCCACCCCTATGCAATTATTTTGTGATATCTTTTCAATACCTGCGCAGCTTCCATCTCACTTTTAGCGACGAATGTCCCCCCCGGATGTACCATCGGAACCATAGTAATAGTAGTAACCATAGCCGTGCGTATGGGCCAATTCTACCTTGTTAAGGATAACTCCCAAAATATGTGCTCCTGCCTGCAGCAGCCTCTGTTTAGCTTCTTTAGCTGCTGCTGGTGTAACTTCGCCGGAGCTGACCAACATGACCAGCCCGTCTACCTTACCAGACAGTACTGCCGCATCCGTTACCGGCATGATTGGCGGCGTATCGATAAGTATATAGTCATAATCCGGCTTTAGCCGTTCCAGTAACTGTTCCATCCGTTTGCTTCCCAAAAGCTCGGATGGGTTGGGCGCTACCGGCCCGCTGGCTAAAAGCTCCAGATTCTCTATCCCTGTTTTTTGAATGACTTCCCGCACCTCTTCACTCGCCGAAATGCAGTTGCTCAGACCTTTATTAGTCAGCTTAAAAAGCTTATGCTGTGTCGGGTTGCGCATATCACAGTCCATTAAAAGCACTTTGTGCCCGGCCTGTGCCATTACCACCGCCAGATTGCTGATCGTTGTACTTTTACCTTCGTTTGGCGTAGCGCTGGTAACGATGATCGTTTTCAGCTCCTGACCAACGTTGGAGAACTGGATGTTGGTCCTGATCGTTCTATATGCTTCCGCTACCGGTGATTTGGCATCACGGTCGGCAATCAGTGTTATCGTTTCCATAAGTACCTCCGTAGCCTGGCAGTCAAGCTTTGCTCCTGCTGTTCTTTTTTCATGTTTTTATTCAATGATTCATAATCCGGCACCGAGCCCAGAACAGGCAGGTCCAGATAGTTTGCTACATCGTCCGTTGTCTTTATGGTTCTGTTCATCAGTTCTTTGGCAATAACAAAGCCGCTGCCGCCGAAGATTCCCAAAAAGGCTGCCAAAAGCAGGGTCAAAAGCTTTTTCGGTTTTACCGGGTCTTCCGGCAGTGTGGCCGTATCTACTACCTGTACCTCGGTGGATACCGCTACTTCGGCTACCTTGGCTTCTTCCAGGCGTTTGGCCAGCATGATGTAAATTTCATCGGCAACGCTGACGTCACGCATCAGGCTCAGGTATTTCTGTTCTTTCTCGGAAAGCCGTTCTACGTCTTCCTGATTTCTTTTATCCAGACGCTCAAGCTCGGCAAGGTTGCTTTCGGCTACGCTGATCGCCGCTTCGCTGCCGAATTTACTGGTCAGTAGCTGCTGGTGCACTGGGTTATCCGACGGCGCCTGCAGTGAGGCTACTTTGGCTATTTCCTGCTGCAGCTTGCTTTTTAAATTGGCGATAGCGTCTTCTGTTTCGATGACTTTAGGATGTTTGGCTGTATATTTGTCCAGATAGTCTATCCTCTGGGTCTCCAGTTCGGCTAATTTTGCATTATACTGCTTGATAACTGCGTTATCCGCTGTCGCTTTGGCTTCGCCGCCCAGCTGCTGGTCTGTTGCTGACAGCTGTGCCTGCGCTGTGGCAAGCGCCACTTTGTTTTCTGCACGCAGTTTATCGACGATCCCCATTTTATCGGCCGCCAACTTCATTTCGTCCGTCGGTGACAGGATCTTGCTGGCTTTTTTATATTCGGTCAGCGCACTTTCGGCTGCTTCAAGCTCGACTTTAGAGGCTACGACTCGCTCTTCGATAAAGGCGCGGGTAGTTTTCTGTTCTTCACGTACCAGACTGGTCAACCGCTGCAAAAAGCCGTTAACGATCAGGTCGTTGGCTTTCTGGGCCCCTTCCGGCGTATTAGCGTTGACTGTAACTTTTAAGATCTCGGTATCTTTAAAAGGATTGGTAACTATCCTGTTTTTGATATAATCTTCATAACGCATATATTTGCCGTCACTGTCTGCTTCTTCCGTCTGTTCAATGACCGGGGCGATGACGCTGCGGCTTTTTAAGATTTCCGCATAGGTGCTCATCAGCTGTTTGCTGGCCATGGCATTGCCCATAGGCATGCTTTCTAAAAGCGACGAGCCTATCCCTTTGGGCTGCTTGATGCGCAGCAGCGAATCTGATTCGTAGACCGGTGAAGCTATAAGCAAATACAGCCCGGCGGCGACTATGCATCCGCCCGTGACTTTAGCGATGAACCTTGCGTTTTTCTGCACTATATGCGCCAGCTCGCGCAGGTCGATTGTGATTTCCTCTTCCACTTTATCTCTCCTCAGATCAGTCGTTATTTTTGATTTCCGATACCATGTATGCGCCGCTGATGAAGGGCATGATGTCACGCCCGATATCTATCTTGCCGTTGCTGGTCAGATACAGGCAGTCGCCTTCGTTTAAAACGTAGTTTTGGCTCTGGTCGGATTTTTTTAGAAAATTATTGATATTGACCAGTACAGGTTCTTCCGCACCTTTTCTGATCAGAAAGATTTTCTTTTTGGCGGCTTTTTCTGTAAAGCCTTCCGCTTTGCCCAGGGCATCTAATACGCGGTGGCTTTTTTCCAGCTCGTACAGTCCCGGTTTTTTTACTTCCCCCAGCACATAGACACGCGTCGTTCCCAGCTTTAAGATATTAACGCTGACCTGCGGCCTGACAAGGTATTCGGCCAGGCTCGCTTCCAGTTGCCGCGTAAATTCTGTTACTGTTTTTCCTGTCACGTCTATATCGCCGATCAGGGGAAAGGTTACTTTTCCATCAGGGCGTACTGTATAGGGGGTAGTGTTGCTGTTGGGCGGGCTGCTCAGATCTTCATGTCCATAGACTACTACCTGCAGCTGGTCGCCGGGACACATAATATAGTCGTTGTCTGCTGCTGACGCTGCTGCCAGTCCCTGCAGACTCAGCGCCAGGGTCAGCGCCAGAATTGTTTTCTTCATCGGGATTCTCCTTTTTCTCTTTACTTCAATCTTTAATTTATTATTTGCCAAAGAGTCTCTGCCAGAAGCTCTTTGGTTTGTCTTCTAAAAATACTTTGGGCTGCTTGAGCTCTATTTCCTGATTTTTTAAGATCGCCTGCGGGTTCGTTTCTGTCATCTGCCGCAGTACTTCTTCTCCGGCCAGCTGCCTGATGACCGCCGCTGCCCGTGACATATCCGTATTGCGTCCTTCGCTGCGGTGCCCGTCCGACCCTAACAGATCGACCAGACCATTTGCCAGCAAGACCTTGGCATTCTCGCAGACGCTGCTGCCGAACATGCCGGTAAAGCTGCCGCTGTTGCACTGCATAAGCATGCCACGCCGCCGCCACAGTAGCAGCAGGTCAGGGTTTTCGCGCAGCTGCTGATACCTCTCCGGATGGGCAAGGATCGGCATTATCCCCTTCAGCTCCAGCTCATACCAGAATTCATCGGCATAGGCAGGGATTTCTGCCGCCGGCAGTTCGACCAGCAGATATCTACCGCCGTTTAAACAGTACGCGCCAGTCGCTCCCAGCTCCGGCAAAAGCTCCCAGTTCATCTGCACTTCTGCTCCGGGATAAAGCATAATATCTATCTGTGCTTCTGCACACAGCTGCCGCAGCTGCTGTGTTTTTTCCTTTATTTCTTCCCAGGAAGGCTTGTTCGCTCTTTCGATGACGTGCGGGGTCGCAAAGATAGCTTTAGTCCCGCTTCTGGCCGCAATCTCCAGCATTTGTAACGACATGCACTGATTCTTAGAACCGTCGTCTATATTCCATAAGATATGTGTATGTGTATCCAGCAAATGATCACCTTTATCTATCTTGAACTTAGTGTTGTTAATTAATTTCGTAATAATTGCAATCTGTATCCTAATGCTTTAATAAAACAATTAAGATATTTGTTTTATCAACTTTAGATTATACCACACTTGTACCCCCCCACAAGACATAACAGCTTCTAAAATTATATTTCAGTAACGTTTTTGCTCTTACTTATATTTTCATCGTACCTGTGCATCAATAGTTACAATCTCACTTGCCAGCAACTATTTGTCACTAAAAGTACGAAGCCACAATTTTGCCATTTTTATTCTTATAAACTATATTTATATCTTAATTATTCAATATTTTCTTACTCATTTTTGTATATTTCCAATACATAAAAAACTTCCCTAATATTTTATAATTATTGTACCACGGTTGTACCCCCCGCAAGACATAAGCACGTTTTCTTTTATATTTAAGTATGCTTTTTGCTCGTACTTATATTTTCATCGTACCTGTGCGGCAATATTTACAATCTCACTTGCCAGCACCGCCTCTGCTGACATGCAAAAGCCGGACTCTATTCCCATAGAGCCCGGCAAAAAATAATCGCTCTCAACTTTCGCTGAGAGCGATTATTTTTTATCTTTTAATCTAACAGCAGTTTCTTCCTACAAGACTTTACTTAAAATCTATTTCCTTTCCCAGCACCTGCAATATCTTATCCAGCAGATTAACGCTGCAGTTGCATTCCTCCCGTTCGATACGGCCGTAATAATTGACCGACATATTACAGCGTTCGGCCACGTCGTTTTGGGTCAGCCCCAGCTCCAGCCGCAGCTGGTATAATTTGCGGCCGATGTTATTATAAGTATGCTTGCTCATTTTGCACCTCAGCTAAAAGTTTTGACTGTGAAAAATTTTAACCGCAAAAGCAGCAAAGCAAAATAACCCTATGGGTTGTATTTCTTATAGCCTACCCCAAAGGTTGTTTACAAAACAAATACAAAGGCGCATACTGAGCCCTGTTATGCATAACGCTTTACAGTACGGCCCGCCGTCATAAAATTATGGGAAGAACTGATATAAATAGCTATTTTGACAGATACTAATACAAGCAGCGCGGCTGCCCAGGCACTGCAGCTTTTGATAACTGCGGCGCAGGCAGGCGACAACGGTGCTTTACTGAAGCTGTGCAGTGATTTTAAGCCCCTGCTCAGCAGCGAAGCACGGCGCGAGATGTTTTATAATTCACTGGGGAAAGATGCGGAAGGCATCGCTGTGCTGGCTTTTATCGAGCTGGTACTCAAATACAGCGGTACTGATTATGTAAACTGGCCCGGTTACGCGCGCTGCAGAGTACATTTCGCTTTGTTCGACGCCATGCAGAAGCAGGGCCGGATCTGGGAAAACGAAATCGCCGTCAATACTGACAGCGAGGAAGGCACCGCCCTTCTGGATGAGGCCGGGTTGCAGCAGGGGCTGCCGGACGATATTGCCCAACTGCTGCTGTCACTGGAAGTACGGCAGGCTTTAAAACAGCTGACTGCCGAACAGCAGCAGGTTATCGAGCTGTTGTTTTTGCGCGAGCAGAAACCGAAAGAAGCAGCCCGCCTGCTGGGCTGCAGTGTACGCAACGTCACCAAGCACCGGCTCAAAGGGCTGGATAAGCTGCTGCTGCTGCTGAAGCAGAACGGCTGACCGGCTCAACTAATCGCCGTAATTTCATAGATAAAAATAAAAAAGCATCGACAAAATTTGTCGATGCTTTTTAGCTTTTTATTTTTAGTGATGTGTGCCTCTGACAACAGTAATCCCCTGCTGCTCCAGGTATTCGGCAGTTTTGGTGATCACCGGGCATTCATGTTTTTCTCCCTGTGCGTCCTTCTTTTTGGTACAGCCGCTCAAATGCACGGCTTCAACGCCGATAGTAACAAGGCGGTCCAGCTTTTTGCGCAGACCTTCCTCGTTATTGGGCATCTGTACATCACCGCAGCCGCTGCAGTTCAAAAAAGCGGCCAGTTCTGTTTTCTCTGCCTCATAAACGGCAAAAGCGTTGGTTTTATTATTGAATGCTTTAAGACAGCCGCTGCCGGTACAGTTATTACTGGTACGCAGACATCTTAAAACAGCGATCTTTTTCATAGACATTTTTCCTTTGATTATTTTTACTGCTCTATTTCTGCCAGCACCTCTTTAAAGCAGTTGGTCAGGCTGGCAAAATCTGCCAGCGACAGCGTTTCGCCCCGGCGCTTGGGGTCGATACCGGCACGTTCCAACCATGCCGCAGCCTGTACGCTGCTGATGCCCATATTTTTGAGAGCGTTACTGAGCATTTTACGGCGTACGGAAAAAGCCGCCTTTACGACTTTGAAGAACAGTTTTTCATCGCAGACCTCGACCGGAGGCACGGTGCGGCGTTTGCAGACAATGACGGCACTGTCGACATTGGGCGCCGGGATAAAGGATTCCGGCGGTACGATAAAGGCTATCTCCGGCTCGGTATAATATTGGATCGAAACTGACAAAGCGCCGTAATCTTTGCCGCCGGGCTTCGCGACCATCCGCTCGGCTACTTCCTTCTGCACCATGGCAACCAGCCGTTCCATAGGCAGGCGCTGTTCCAGCAGATTGAAAATGATCGGCGTGGTAATATAATAAGGCAGGTTAGCCGCCACCTTAAAGGTCGGCGCGCCAACAATATTTTTGATATCGACTTCCAGGATATCGCCGTTTTCTATACGCACATTATCGTAACCTTCCAGTGTTTTTGCCAACACCGGCAGCAGCCTTTTATCCAGCTCGACTGCTACGACCCTGGCGCCGCTCTGCGCCAGTCCCTGAGTCAAAGTGCCTATACCGGGGCCGACCTCTAAAACCGTGTCGTCCTCAGACAGTTCTGCAGCAGCAACGATCCTGCGTACGACTTCTTCGTCGATCAGGAAGTTCTGTCCCAGTCTTTTATCCGCTTTTAATTTAAAGGTGTGCAATATATGATTGGTGACTTCGCGTCTGGCAATGATCGGTTTATCCATGCTGTTCTCCTAACTGCGCAAGCGCCTCGTCAAATTCGCTGCGGGTGACCCCATAGCTGTTGAGCCGCTCTAAAAACCTTTTGGCGTTGCCGTAGCCGATGCCCAGCAAAGCGCCCATTTTATCACGGCGATACGCCGCACTGTCTGTTCCGGCCAGATCGTTCTGCCACAGGTCTTGGCTGGTAAATTCGCTGTCAGGCTTATATTCATGGTGGCGCACCTTACTCAGCGCTGCCAGGATCGCCTCAGGCTGAGTCTGCTCGATGCCCACATCATTGTGCGCCGTAGCGTCCGCTTTAGGTACAAAGGCCTGCCCCGCTTCGGGAAAGCGCTGCGTCAGAAAGCGGCGGATACGTTCGCCGGCACCGTCCGGGTCAGTTAGGATAATGATGCCCCGCTTTTTATATGCGGCTTCGATCTGCCGCAGGGTATATGGCGCTAAGGTAAAACCGCCTGTTTCGATGGTATCGGCTTCCAGGGCGCGTTTGATCGCCACTGTATCCATTTTTCCTTCTACTACGAGAACTTCTTTCAGCAAGTCCGCGCCTCCGTTACTCTAAGATATATACGTCTAAGGTACGGCGTCCCCATTGAATGGCTCTGTGCCAGTCGTGCATAAACACGTCCAGCCGATTGCCGCGGATAGCGCCGCCGGTATCGCCAGCCATGGCAATGCCATAACCGGGGATATACAGTTTAGTATAATACGGGATAACCCGCGGGTCAACGGCCACGATACCTTCGTAAGGCACCAGTCCTATCGAAGTTCGTCCGGTACCGCTGCCTTCACCCAAGGTATAGGCGGTGATTTCCATGGTCATAACTTTATTATAACGCATCCGCCCGCGCGAAGTTTCGATAGAACGGGCCATGCCGCGCTCTACCAGCTCACGTCTAGGCTCTTCCAGCACTGTCTTGCTGATGATATGAGTTTGGAACAGGCCGTCTTTAAGCGTAGTTTTTCTGGTCACCTTCATCTTGCCGGGTACGCCCGGTTCCAGCACCTTATTCTCACCATACGGCTTTTCCAGATTATCAACAAACTCCACAGGCGGCTCGATCGGCTGCTCTTCTTCATGCAGCTCATCAAAACGCCCTAAAATATGGATCTCCAGGTCGGAAGTGATCGGCGTATCAACAGCGGGATAGACTGTTTTGCCTTCATAATTGATCGCCAGGGCATCCAGCGCCTCGCCGACAGTTGCTTTACCGGTATAGAATTTTTTGCTGACGCCATATTTTTCGATCGTTACAGGCAGAGCGCGTTTCAGCTCAATAACTTCCCTGGTCTTTTTTTCGGCATTTGCCGGAGAGATCAGTATCCGGTCTTCTTTGCCGACCTTGACGCCGGACTCTTCCAAAATAGAACGGGGATCTTCAAGAATAGTGGTCACTACTTTTTCCTGCCCGTCGTAACGCAAAACTATTTCTTTGCTGTTGGCCAGACAAATAGCGCTGAAAACTAAAACTACCACTAACAGCAGCGGCAAAATTTCCATTGCTCTATATAATGATTTTCTATTAGGCATAAATTGTACCTCCTTTTAAAGACGTATAATTTTACCATAAAGAAAAATTTTCTGTCAAACTGTCGCCCTTAAACACACATAAGCTTTTGCACAAAAAACAAAAACGTAAAAACTACTGTGGACACAGATACTTGTTTTGACTTCTGGAAAATAACAGCCTTAAAATACAAACTGCCTGTTTGCGAAAAACAAACAGGCAGTTTGTATTTTATTTTATTTTATTAAAAAGAGTTTTGACATTTTTAGTAGTCTGCGCTGCCAGCGCTTCAAAGGTCGTGCCGCGCACTTCGGCCGCATTGCGTGCCACCAGCTCGGTATAACCCGGCTGATTACGCTTGCCGCGATAAGGCACCGGCGTCAGATAAGGTGAATCTGTTTCAAACAGCAGCAGGTCATCCGGCACATACTGCAGGACCTCGCGCACTTTTGCGGCATTTTTATAAGTAGAGGTGCCGCCAAAACCAAGATAAAATCCTCGCTTAAGCAGTTCCTTCGCCATTTCCAGTGAGCCGGAATAGCAGTGGAACACTGCCCGCACACCTGTGACTTCTTTTTGGAAGATCTCCAGGATATCGCCGTGCGCATCGCGGTCGTGAATGATCACCGGCAGGTCGAACTGTTTGGCCAGATCGAGCTGTTCTAAAAGACGGCGCTTCTGCACGTCCTTCGGCTCGTTGCCCTTCCAGTAATAGTCGAGGCCGATCTCGCCGATGGCTACTACCTTGGGGTGGACGGCCCAGGCTGCCAGCTCGTCAAGATAGCTGTTATCCAAAATACCCTCAAGGTCTTCAGGATGCCAGCCCACAGCGGCATACATAAAATCATATTTTTCAGCTAAACTTACAGCGAAACCCGACGTGATCTCATCACAGCCGGGATTGATGATCCCGTCCAGTTCTTCCTGCAGCTGTGTAAGCAGCGCGTCGCGGTCATCGGTAAAATAGTCCGAGTCCATATGGGCATGGGAATCGAATAGTCCTGTACGTGACATCTTATTTCACCTTGCTCCCGGAAGCGATATCGGGGGCATCAGCCAGCACCAGCTTACCTTCTCCGTCAGAGGCGGCCAGCAGCATCCCGCGGGATTCGATCCCACGCAGTTTTGCAGCTTTCAGGTTGGCGATCACGATAACATTGCGGCCGATCAGCTCTTCGGCAGTATAATGCTGCGCGATCCCGGAAACGATGGTACGTTCTTCTTCGCCGACCCTGACCTCAAGCTTCATCAGCTTATCGGTTTTAGGTACGCGCTCTGCTGCGGTAATGGTAGCTACGCGCAGATCTATCTTCATAAAATCATCGATAGTTATTTCTTCTGTTGCCGCGGCTTTGCTTTCCGTTTTGGCCTCAGCTTTTACTTCGGCCTTAACTGCTTGTTTAGCGGCCGGAGCAGTCTTTTTGGTAGCGGCGATAACAGTTTCTCCGCTTTCAGTGATCTCGATACGCGGATACAGCGGCTCACCCTTCTGCACTTTGGTGCCGTCAGGCAGCCCGCCCCAGGCGGTATCGGCCAGCAGGAACTGCTCGGGAGCAGTGAGGCCCAGCTGGGTATAGATCTTGGGACTGGTAGAAGGAATATAAGGACTTGTAAGGATAGCGACGATGCGCAATACCTCTGCCAGATTATACATAACTGTTTTCAGACGCGCTGCTTTGGCGGGATCTTTTGCCAGCAGCCAGGGGCCTGTTTCATCAATGTATTTATTGGCACGGCTGATAAGCGCCCACAGAGCTTTGATCGCCGTGTTGATTTCCATATGATCCATAGCGTCCTGATATTTTGCAACAGTTTCATTGACCAGGGCGATCAGCTCGTCATCAAGAGGATCACTGCAGGCGGTTTTATGGATCACGCCGCCGTGATATTTTTCGATCATGCTGACCGTACGGTGCAGCAGGTTGCCAAGGTCATTGGCCAGATCAGCGTTGATGCGGGTGATCAGCGCGTCGCGCGAAAAATTGCCGTCACTGCCGAGGTTGATCTCGCGCAGCAGGAAATAACGGATAGCATCGGCGCCAAATTCGTCGATCAGCGCCAGAGGATCAATGACATTGCCCTTGGATTTGGACATTTTGTCGCCTTCAACTACCAGCCAGCCATGTCCGTAAACCTGTTTCGGCAGTTCTTCACCCATAGCCATCAGCATGATCGGCCAGATGATAGTATGGAAACGCACGATCTCCTTGCCGACCAGATGCAGGTTAGCAGGCCAGTATTTATTGAATTTTTCCGGATCACTGCCATAACCGATACCGGTAAAGTAGTTGAGCAGCGCGTCAAACCAGACATAGACAACGTGTTTGTTGTCAAAAGGCACAGGGATGCCCCAGTCGAAGGTGGTGCGGGTGATGCTCAGATCTTCCAGCCCCTGTTTGATGAAGTTGATCATCTCGTTGCGGCGTGCCACAGGCTGAATGAAGTCGGGATGAGTTTCGATATATTCCAGCAGACGGTCCTGATATTTGGAAAGCTTAAAGAAATAGCTTTCTTCTTCCATACGCTCTACCGGACGGCCGCAGTCGGGGCATTTGCCGTCGACCAGCTGACGCTCCAGCCAGTAGGATTCGCAGGGTACACAGTACCAGCCTTCATAATTCTTTTTATAAATATCGCCCTGTTCAAAGATTTTCTGCAAAATACTTTGCACAACCTTATGATGGCGTTCTTCGCTGGTACGAATAAAATCGTTATTGGTGATATTGAGGCGCTGCCATAAAAGTTTGAAATTTGCGATGATCTCGTCAACATATTGTATCGGGGTAACACCCATCTCCGTAGCTTTACGCTGAATCTTCAGACCATGCTCGTCACTGCCGGTCAGAAAAAAGACGTCTTCGCCCTTGGCACGATGATAACGGGCCACGGTATCAGCGATAGTCGTACAGTAAGCATGACCGATATGCAGTTTATCGCTGGGATAATAGATCGGGGTGGTGATATAAAACGTTGGTTTTGTCATATGTTGATCCCTTCTTCTTCTGAAATTAATTTATTATATAATTCCCGTTTGGGAATCTTATTTGCTTTAGCAACCTGCGCCAGCGCCGTTTTTTTATCGACGCCGCGAGCCAGCAGTTCCTGTACCTGCGCCAGCGGATCCTTTGCTTCCTGCGCAGGCTGCGGCTGTTCCAGGCCTCTGGCGATGACCAGGCAGAATTCACCGCGGGGCTTATTTTCATGCAGCCAGATCAGGCACTGACTGACCGTGCCCCGGAAAAACTCCTCATGCAGCTTGGTCAGCTCACGCGCTGCTGCCAGCTGTCTGTCCCCCCAGACCTCCAGCACTTCTCGCAGCACCTGTTCGATCCTGTGCGGCGCTTCGTACAAAATAATCGTAGCCGGCAGATACTGCCATTCTTCCAGCTGCTGCCGCCTGTTTTTTTTGCTCTTGGGCAGAAATCCGCCGAAAAAAAACGGTGAGGCAGGCAGACCTGAAGCAATGAGCGCGCATAACGCGGCGTTGGCACCAGGTACAGGCACTACCTGCACGCCGGCATCGATCGCCAGTCTGGCCAGTTGTTCGCCCGGATCAGCGATACCGGGAAACCCGGCGTCACTGACTAAAGCGATATTTTTTCCGGACAGCAGTTCGTCCAGCAGATAAGCTCCCTGCCGTTCTTTGCTGTGCTCATCATAGCGTACCAGCCGTCCCTTGATATTGAAACGGTTCAATAACTGCAGTGTATGACGGGTATCTTCGGCAGCGATAACATCAGCCTCGGCCAGCATTCTCTGCGCCCTGGGCGTCATATCTTCCAGATTGCCGATCGGCGTTGCGCACAAATATAAAATTCCTGCCATTATTCTGCCTCCTCCGCCATACCGTAATACTCCAAAGTCTGTTTGCTGTGGCTGCCGTCCTCATTATACATAATAAGCGGCGGCAAAACCTCCAGTCCGTAACTGCCGCCTTTGACCATTTCCATGAGAAAGATCCAGGCAGGCTTATCCGCAAAGGCATGTACCCATTGCAGTTTTTTCGGCTGCAGACCATATTTAAGCGCCAGTTCCATACATTCCGTAAACCGTTCGGGCAGCTGCACAATGGTAAAACGCCCTCGATATTTGACCAGATAGGCGGCGGCACGGAAGAAATCCTCCAGCGTTGCCGTCAGTTCATGGCAGGCCGCAGTCGCTACCCGTCGAACCTTACCGCTGTTGCGGTAGGGCGGATTAGCGGCGATCAGATCGAAACTTTCCGAACGATAAAGCGCTTTCAGCTCCCGCAGATCGGCCAGCTCGGCACTGACACATTCCTCCAGCCCGTTAGCCGCAATGCTGCGGCGCATCAGCTCTACTACATGAGGATTACAGTCAACGCCTACTACTTGAGCCGCACCGCGTGCTGCCAGCAGCAGGCTGATGGCCCCTGTACCAGCGCCAAGTTCCAAAACACGGGCCTGCCTGACCAAATGCGGGAAAGCTGCCAGAAAAACAGCATCCGTCGTAAAACAAAATTCTTCCGAGTCCTGCCAGATAGCATAATTACAGCCGGGCAGGGAATCGCAGCGTTCTGTAGCTTTACTCATTTCAGATCGGATCGGCCTTGGAAGCATCAACGATCTCGTCCCATTCTACCTGGATAACGTTATCGGGCGTCAGCTGCACGGAAGCCGTACGCATAGCGCGGTTGATGCCTGTTACTTTGCCTTCTCCCAGCGGCGTTACTACCAGCGAGCCCAATTTGGGGATCTCGACACGGTCGTTGCCACAGTTACGTTTACAGCCGCCTTCTTTGCAGCAGTACATATGGTTTTCATATTTCAGGCAGCACATCAGACGACCGCAGATACCCGAAATCTTCGCCGGATTCAGCGACAGATTCTGATCTTTAGCCATTCTGATCGATACCGGTTCAAAGTCACCTAAAAAAGTAGAGCAGCACAACGGCCTGCCGCAGCTGCCGATCCCACCCAGCATTTTTGCTTCATCGCGCACGCCGATCTGGCGCAGCTCGATCCGGGTACGAAACACAGCGGCCAGGTCTTTGACCAGCTCGCGGAAATCTATACGCCCTTCGGCTGTGAAATAAAATATGATTTTATTGACGTCAAAAGTAAATTCCACATCGATCAGACGCATCGGCAGATCGTGATTAGTGATCTTACGCAGGCAGATATTGAAAGCTTCTTTCTCGCGTACGATATTTTCTTCGACTTTCTGGGCATCTTCATCAGTAGCTTTGCGCAGCACCGGTTTCAAAGGCGAAACCACCTCACTGTCGCTGACCTCGCGCGGCCCTACTACTACTTCGCCGTATTCTACCCCGCGGGCAGTTTCGACAATGGCATGATCCCCCTGGGCTACGCTGCTGAGTGCGGGATCAAAATAATATATTTTACCTGCTTTTTTGAATCTTATACCTACAACTGTTGGCACTATCTCTCCTCCTTCCGAAGTATGTCTGTTTTAAGTACCACCGTTTCCAAAACCAGCTTGGCGCCGGCATTGCTTTCGATGGCCTGATATGCTTGCTGGGCGATGTCCGCCGCCTGCTTCAAATGCGAAGCGGGCCATGAGGCGGCCAAACGCCTTAATCTATCTGTGCAGTCACAGTTATAAATCTGTTCCTCCAGTCCGTTTTGCCAAAGCAAAACGTCCCGGGCTAAAAACAGCAGCATTTCCGTAAATAATAAACCGCCCTGTTTGTCATAGCTTTCGAGCCATGGCTGCGAAGCTACATACCGCATGGGCTGCGCCAGCGGCAGGGCTTCCAGAAATTCCAAAGCCTGATCGCGGTAGCTGACGGCATCTGCAGCAGCCAAATTGACAGCAGCGCCAAGCGAACCGCCTGCCAGGCGGGCCAGCAGTTCCGGGCGTTCCAGCCCGAGCCTGTTCAAAGCCTCCTGTGTCAGTGCCAGGGGTATCTGGTCAAAGCGTAATTGAATGACCCGCGAAAGGATCGTCGGCAACAGGCGTTCCAGCCGCGACGCAACCAGAATAAACATCCAGTTTGGCGGCGGCTCTTCGAGCAACTTTAAAAGGCTGTTCGCCGCTTCTACCGTCATCCTGTCAGCAGCATCGATGACGCATACCTTATGGCTTGAAAGCGCAGGCGCAAAGGCGGCCTGCCTGCTCATTTCCTTGATCTGTTCTATTTTCAGGTCTTTCCCGGGAGCTTCCTGCTCCACCAGAATAAAATCAGGATGGGCAAAGCTGTGCTCTGCCAGATTGATCAGACGGCAGGATTCGCACCTGCCGCAGGGATGTTCGTCCGGCTTCTGGCACAGGAATGTTTTAGCAAAACGCAAAGCCAGCTGCTTTTTACCAATACCTTCCGGGCCGTAAAAAAGCAGTGCATGCGGCCTGTTACCCGGCTGCAGCAGCCTGGCTAAAAATTCCTTATTCTGTTCATGTCCCAGAATATCGTCCCACATAGGCATCCTTTCCTCGCTTACCCTTTAAGTAAAGCCTCCAACTCGCTGATCAGGCAGCCGCGTACGCTTTCCTGTTCCTGCAAAGCATCAATGACCCTGATCCGCTGTGGATAGGCCTTACTGAGTTCGACAAATCCCTGCCTTACCTTGAGCTGGAAAGCAAGTCCTTCGTTTTCAAAACGGTCAGTCACACCGCGCTGCGACCTGCGACCTGCAAGCAGCAGAGGATCTCCGTCCAGCAGCAGCGTCAAATCTGGTTCCAGCCCGCCCGTTGCAAAAGTGTTCAGCTGCAGCAGCTCCTGCAGCGGCAGACCGCGAACAAAGCCCTGGTAAACCAGTGTCGAATCGCTGAAACGGTCACAAAGCACGATTTTTCCGGACGCTAACGCCGGACGCACGACCTTATCTAAATGATCAGCACGTGCTGCCAGATACAGCAAAGTTTCTGTACGCGCGTCTATGGCCAGCTGCGGGTCAAGCACCAGCTGACGCAGGCGTTCAGCAGCTTCGCTGCCTCCCGGTTCACGGGTGCAGACAACTTCTCGTCCGTTCTGCCTCAGGTACTCTGCGATCAGCTCCAGCTGCGTGCTTTTGCCGCTGCCGTCGGGGCCTTCCAATGTGATAAAATACCCTTTGTTCATCAAAACACCACTCGTATTTCCCTCAAGCTGCCGTCAGCGGGTCCGCTGACCGGCAGGTTCAAGTTTTTCATATTTTCACAGTAAGCGATGATCGCTTCTGTAATCAGCTCACCCGGCAAAAGTACCGGTATGCCGGGCGGATAAAAGCTTACCTGCTCGGCACAGATTTTTCCGGCCGCACGGCACAGAGGTATGCTGGTCTTCGCGCTGTCGAAGGCCTGCCGTAAAGACATCACCTGCTGCGGTGCAGGAAGCTGTGGGCTGACCATCAAACGGCGCGGCGTTTTTTTGTTTTTTTCCAGTTCGGTAAAAACCTGTTGTATCACAGCGAGTACGGCATCATAATCAGCGCCGCCGTCGCTATAGGTAACTAAAAATAACACGTTATCGGCATCTGTCAGTTCTACGGCAACACCTGCCTGCCGCAGTTTTTCCCCGGCTTCAATACCTGTATAACCCCAGGCGGCTACATTGACCGTCACCTTGGTGCTGTCAAACCCGGCAATACCGTTACTGCCGGCACAATCAGCCGTCAGCAGATTCAGCCCCTTGAAGGTCTGTAAAAGCCGCCGCAATCTGTATGCCGCAGCCACAGCCTGTGCCGCCATCTGCCTGCCGCCTGTCGCCAGCTGGAAACGCGCCGCGTCCAGAGACGCCATCAGCAGATAATTGGGGCTGGTTGTCGTCAGCAGACTCATAACATCAGCAGCCCGCTTTAAATCAAGGCGCCGGCCCTGCACATGCAGCATCGAGCATTGCGTCATAGCACCCAAAATTTTATGCGTGCTTTGCGCGCAGGCATCCGCGCCGCACTCCATAGACGAAGGCGGCAATAATTCGCTGAAACCAAGATGCGGGCCGTGCGCTTCATCTACCAATAGTGCAGCACCATATTTATGGGCTATTTGAGCAATCGTTTTAATATCAGCAGCCTGACCGTAATAATTAGGGCTGGTCAGAAACACTGCTTTAATAGAAGGATCTTTTTGCAGAGCTTCTTCGATCTGCCCGGCAGTGACCTGCGTGTTGATACCAAAAACCGCATCAAACTGCGGTAATACGTATACCGGCTCCAGATCACCTAAAAACAGCCCTCCGGCAACACTGCGGTGAGCATTGCGGGGAATAAGAACTTTACCGCCCGGTTTGACAGCAGTCATCAGCATTGCCTGAATGGCCTGCGTCGTACCGTTAACAGCAAAAAAACAGCGGTCGCTGCCGTAAAGCTGTGCGGCCAGGGTCTGCGCTGCGGCAATACAGCCTTCAGGACAATGGATGTCATCCAGCTCCGCCATCAGCGAAACGTCCATCTGCAATGCGCCTGCTCCCAGCTCGCCAGCCAGAAGCGGTTCCATTCCGCGGCCGCCTTTATGTCCCGGCGTGTGGAAAGGATAGACCTGTTCTTTTTTATATTTGAGCATAGCCGCTACAAGCGGCATTTTTTTCTGATCTGCCTGCAAAAGAAAGCCTCCACGATAAATACAAACACTTATCCATGTTATCTTTACATTTTATCACAAGCAGCAAGGCGTTACAAGCAATTGTAACGCTTCGTCAAACTACCGCTGCAACCGCCTGCTCACCGCAATAAAAATACTCCGGCTGCAAACAGCCGGAGCAAAGATATTCTGTTGTTCAGCCAACCATAGCAGCCTGCGGCTGCGGCTCGATTTCGTCTTTTAAATCTTCCCAAACGATAAAATTGGCTTTACTGAAACCGTTGAAGGTCGTCGCCGAAGCCGAAGTATAAGCGCCGCAGGAAGGAACCAGCAGCAGATCGCCTACCTCCTGGCGCACAGTCAGTTTGCCGCGGAACATGATATCCAACGAATCACAGCTGGGACCGGCAAAAGTGGCTTCCACTTCTTCTCCTTCTTTAAAGCTGATCAGCTTAAAGTCCCACTGGTCAAAAATAACGCCGGAAAAAGTTCCGTATAAACCATCATCAAGGAAATACCAGGGCTGACCGCCGCGTTCAGTAACACCGATGACGCTGGTAATAAGGTTGACAGCCGTACCGCACATAAAACGTCCCGGTTCCGCCCAGATCTCTACATTGGGAAAATCTTCGTCCAGACGGGCGTTGATCTGTTTAAGCATTTCTTTTAAATTAAAACGCACCTTGGGTTCGGGAATCGGAAATCCGCCGCCAATATCTAAGATCCGCAGCTGCATCCCTGCAGCGGCAGCTTCTTCAAAAATCTCGCGGGCCAGATCAAGCGCATTCAGATATGGATCGGCGCTCATCGTCTGGCTGCCGACATGGAAACAAACGCCGGCGGCGTCAAGACCGGCAGCCTGTGCTGCCTGCAGTAGTTCTACTGCGCGTTCGCGGCCTACGCCGAATTTTTTATTCAAATCTACATGTGCGGAAGAATTGTCGATACGGATACGCAGAAGCACCGTAGCACCGGGGCAGCCCTGTGCCATTTTTACGATTTCACTTTCGCTGTCAAAAGTCATTTTATGTACACCGACGTCACAGCAGGCCTGCAGACCGCCGCCGGTTTTGATAGGATTGGCGTAAATCAGACGCTCGCCGTCAATACCCATTGCTGCCAGAGTTCTGATCTCGCCGTCAGAAGCAACATCAAAGCAGGAACCCAGGTCACGCAGCAGTTCCAAGATCCGCTGATGCGGATTGGCCTTGATCGCATAGTAAAGCTGCACACGCGGCAAGTGCTTTTTCAAAAAGCGATAGTTCTTTTCTATTTGTTCTAAAGAAAGTACCAGCAGCGGCGTTCCAAAGCGCTCTGCCAGCCTTTCTGCAGCATTTTGACTAAGTTGAAAAAAGATGTCCTTCTTCATATCCACTCTCCCCTTGCTTTAGCATTGATTTTACTCAATTGATTTTACTCATATGATTTTACCACAAATTACTGAAAGTACAATAGGAAAATGAAAGAAATTGAAAAAAATTTGAGGAGTTTCAGGCAAAACCGTGATAATCACGCTTAACGTCTGTTTTTACTAAAATTTTACTGTTTTTTTAGGATTTTTAATATTTTTTTACTAAATAAGTCACTACTAAATATAGTAATCTATGCTGATTTGACAACACAAAATACCTAAATATGGAAAACCCCCGCTTATTAAAAGCAGGGGTTTGCAAAAACTACTTATTTTTTAGGTGCTTCGATAACGTCGCAGCCCATATAAGGCCGCAGGACTTTCGGCACGATAACGCTGCCGTCTGCCTGCTGGTAATTCTCGAGAATAGCGGCAACAGTACGTCCTACCGCCACACCTGAACCATTCAGGGTATGTACGAATTCCGGTTTGGATTTAGTGTCGCGGCGGAAACGGATGTTAGCGCGGCGAGCCTGGAAATCAAGGAAATTGGAGCAGGAAGAAATTTCACGATAGCAGTTAGCCGCCGGCAGCCACACTTCCAAATCATAAGTTGCAGCAGAACTGAACCCAATATCACCTGTGCAAAGACGCACGACACGATACGGCAGTTCCAATAATTGCAGCACCTTTTCGGCATTAGCCGTCAGTTTTTCCAATTCGTCCCAGGAATCTTCCGGCTTGGTGAATTTTACCAGTTCTACTTTATTAAACTGATGCTGACGGATCAGACCGCGGGTATCGCGGCCGGCACTGCCTGCTTCAGCGCGGAAGCAGGCGCTGTAGGCAGTATAATACAGCGGCAGATCGTCGCCGCTTAAAATTTCGTCGCGGTGCAGATTCGTGATCGGAACTTCGGCAGTAGGGATCAGGTAATAATCCAGCCCCTCCAGTTTGAACATATCTTCAGCAAATTTAGGAAGCTGGCCTGTTCCCTGCATACTGTCTTTATTGACGATGAACGGCGGGAAAAATTCCGTATAGCCGTTTTCACCGGTATGGATATCCAGAAAGAAATTGATTACGGAACGTTCCAGCCGGGAACCGAGTCCGCGGTAAAAAGTAAAGCGGGCGCCGGAAACCTTGCCGGCACGTTCAACATCGAGGATATTCAATTTTTCGCCGATATCCCAATGAGCCTGAGGCTCAAAAGCAAATTTAGCCGGTTCGCGCCAGGTACGCACTACCGGATTATCGGCATCACTGCTGCCAACAGGTGTATCTGCTGCCGGCATATTCGGAATCGTCATCAGAATTTCTTTTAATCTGGCTTCGATATCCTTCAGCTCTTTATCATCTTCCGCGATCTTATCACCCAGGGCACGGACCTCGGCCATCTGCGCATCTGCATTCTCACCGGCTTTTTTCATTTTGCCGATTTCCTGAGAAGCTGCGTTGCGCTGGCTTTTAAGAGCCTCGACCTGCAGGGTCAATTCACGGCGTTTCTTTTCCAATTCCAAAAATTCGTCAAGGTTCACATTGGCGTTACGCTTACGCATAGCGTCCATAACCAATTCAGGATTTTCCCTAACAAATTTCATATCTAACATTATTCATTCCTCCAAATGTTGAATTACTTCGTAAACTTTATTTTAGCACAATTTACCATAATATGAAAGAGAACACGCCGAAGAACATCGGCGTGCCCGTAAAATCACTGTTATTCAGTTTAAAATCAGCTGTATTCTTTAAAAGTTTCAATCAAACCGTCACGTTTGGCCAGATAATTGATCGCGCTGATAGCGGCTTTCTGAGCCTGACCGGCCGCACGATTGACCTGCCAAGGCTGACCGGTGCAGTCGCCGCCAGCGAAAACGCCTTCGATGCTTGTTTCAGCCTGGTCGTCGACAAGAACAGAACGGCCGCGCATCTGCAGACCCGGCAAAAAGCTGTTGAGCGGATCAGAAGCACGGAACATAAAGACTGCCTGGACACTGAAAAATTCACCAGTGGTATGCAGCCCGGTTACTCTGTCGGTACCGGTAATATCAGTCGGCTGATCCAGGACCACCGTTACATTTTTGCGTTTTGGAGCTACGAAGCCCTGAAAACGGGGAATAAAAATTACTTCACTGCAGATATCAGCCAGATATTCTATTTCTTCCATCGCATCAGGAACAGTGGCGATCGCAGCAACGCGCTTACCTTTGTATTCGGCGCCGTCGACTTTGGCGCAGTAGCTTACGCCGCGGCCTAAAAATTCTTTTTCGCCCGGCAGCAGGCTGGAACGGGAAATACCCGTAGCAAGAATTACCGTATCGGCATTATACTGGCTGTTAGGCGTACCCAGTTCAAAATAACCGGCTTTCTCTTTTAATGAAACTATTTTTTCTTCGATAATCTCCGCACCGATATGGCGTGCATGCTCGATGAACCTGTCCATCAGCTCATTGCCGGAAATATCGGGACAGCCCATATAATCTGTGATAAGCTCGACACTGCGCAGACGGGGACTGAAACCATGAGCCTCAAACACCACTACCTTCCGTCCTTTACTGCTGGCAGTAATAGCCGCCGACAGGCCCGCCGGACCGCCGCCGATAATTGCGATATCATATTTCATGTTTTAATCCTCCAAAAAATTTTTAGGGGAAGCCTTCATTTAGTTCAACAAGCTAACTGTTTTTATTTTACCTTCTTTAACACGTCAGCGTCAATCCTTTCCACATGTATACACAATTTTACCGTTTTTTTAAAACAGCTTCCTGCGGTTTTAGGAAAAATTAGAAAAACAGCGAAAAAACTCTTGCCAAACTTTCCATTTTCGTGTATTCTATATAAGCAACATTACGACGGCCCATTAGCTCAGTTGGTAGAGCACCTGACTCTTAATCAGGGTGTCGTAGGTTCGAGGCCTACATGGGTCACCAAAATTTGGCCGGTTGGTCAAGCGGTTAAGACACCGCCCTTTCACGGCGGTATCAGGGGTTCGATTCCCCTACCGGTCACCATTCGGGCGCTTAGCTCAGCTGGGAGAGCGTCTGCCTTACAAGCAGAATGTCGGCGGTTCGATCCCGTCAGCGCCCACCAGAAATCAGGCATATCCAAGAAACTTGGATATGCTTTTTTTATTTGATTTTTAGGAATAATTGCTTTCATAATGTTTTACAAAAGTAACAAACCAGCAGGGAAGCCCTTAAAGAGGTTTTTTTGATAATTTGCATTTCTCCTGGCTTTGTAGTAAAGTCAAATTAGCAATAAAAGAGTATTTATAGTAAGGAGGCATAATTATGAAAAAAACTTTTCTTTCCAGTATTCATGAACGCCGTAGCGTTTACAGTATTACCAACACTTCTCCGATTCCCAAAAATAAAATTGTAGCACTGATAGAAATGCTGTTGGAGGATGTTCCTTCGTCCTTTAATTGTCAGAGCGCCCGTGTTCTAGTATTGTTTGAGCAGGCTCATAAAAATTTTTGGGATATTGTTATGAGAACTTTGCGTGAACGTGTACCGGCTGAAAAATTTGCGCCTACTGAAGCTAAAATCAATAGTTTTGCAGCAGGGTATGGTACTATTTTGTATTTTGATGATGAAGGCATTACAGAAACTTTTGCCAGTAATTTTCCTACTTATGCGGCAAATTTTAAAACTTGGGCAGATCAGGCTAACGGCATGCTGCAGTTTGCTATCTGGACAGCTTTAGAAGAGGAGGGGTTAGGTGCCAATCTGCAGCATTATAACCCAATTATTGATGTGGAAGTAAAAGAAGTATTCAATATCCCAGATCAGTATCGTTTGATTGCGCAAATGCCGTTTGGCGCTAAAACAGCTGAGCCTGATGAAAAAGAAGTTATATCCGGTTCGGATAGAATGCGTATCTTAGAATAAAAGATGAAAATCCCCCGATTAAACGGGGGATTTTTTTTGAAAAGACATTCTTTTGACATTTAATAATGTTATACTAATAATATAATTATTCTTGGAGGTGCAACAGATGAAGATGTCGCGGAAATTTATAACTGCTGGTGTGGCAGGAGTCATGGCTTTGGGGATAGCTGTTTCAGCATGGGCTGCAGAACCTCAGATTACTGATCAAAAAATACGTTCTGGCGGAGTAACAGTTAATATCCCTGTTGTGAAAGGCGCCGTAGGCGGTGCAGAAGTTGATGACAAAGTGAATATGGCAATTGATTTTAATATTGTGAAAAAGTTGTATGCTTATTTGCCCGGAGGAAGTAATGGACTGAGCTTACAGGAAAATTACTATCCTGAGTTTGACGGTTACGGTGGTGCGAAGGCGAGCCGTGAGTTTGTGACTGATATAGCAGGATTTATCAATCGTCAACTGCAAAATCAGGCGCAGGCAGCTCATAAAGCCGGTTCTCATGTCAAACAGTATACGTTTGACGGCAGATATCAAGTGCGTTTTAACAGTGAAGAGTTACTTTCTTTAGAACAAACTTATATGGATTATTTGGGTGGTGCCCATCCGAATACATATTTGGATACGATCAACGTAAATTTAAAAAACGGTAAATTACTGAGTTTAGGCGATATGTTTAAAGCTGGCAGCAATTATCTGCCGCGTTTGAATGCCATTGTTGCAAAACAGGTGGCAGACGAACAACAGTTAAAGGGATTTTTTGATAAAAAAGTAGAAGTGAACGGAACAGAAAATTTTTATATTACGGATAATGCTGATCTTGTTATAGTATATCCGCCTTATGCTGTTGCTCCGTATGCTGCCGGAACGATCGAGTTTATCATTCCTGTTAGCCAGGTTGCAGATATTTTTAATTTTAAATTAGAATAAAAGACTGATATTTTAGCCCTGCTGAAGCAGGGCTTTTTTTTTGTCTGATCAAGCGAAATACTTTTATGACATAAATGACAGGGATTTTTCAAATAATGTTAACGCGATTATGTATTATAGTGCACATATTTGAACTATTATTGAAAACATAAAAATGAATAGCTGGATATAATAAAATTGATGTAATTAATATTACAGAAGAATAAAAGTGTGGTTGGTGAAATTATGTTTAGCAAGAAATTTAAAAAAATAGGATTGAAAATAGCCTATTACAGAAAAAGAAAGGCATTGAAACAGATGGAAGTAGCGGAAAAGGCTGGTATCTCCTGTTCATATCTTTCTAAAATTGAAACAGGGAAAGTGCGTTACAGTCTGGCTGTTTTGATACAGATCGCAAAAGTACTCGAGATTGATCCAGGGGAACTGTTGACAGATGGGAGCAGTTATTAAGTTAAGAAAAAGTAAAGAGGTGTAAGAAAGTGGAAGAACCTGATTATAAAACGATAGGTATTAATATAAAAATTAAAAGGATACGTCAAGGTATCAGTCAGGCTAAATTGGCTAAGCTTTTAGGAGTATCCGCAGCTCATTTGTGTAATATAGAAAATGGTAAAGTTAAAATAAGCCTGAAAATGTTGTATAAGCTTACCGGTTTTTTTAAGTGTAGTTTAGATGATTTGCTAACCGTTTAAGATACTTAAAAACAGTGGTAAAAGTTAAATGCTCAGTAAAAGCAGTAGAATAAAAACTTTTGACTTATTGTCTATATAATATGTATATATTACTGAACCTCCATAAAAAAATGGAGGTTTTTCTTTTTTATGTGAATAAAGATATAATATTTCAAAAGATAGTATTGAATGTAAAAATAAAATAAATAATAAAAAGAAATAAAAATAATATAAAAAGTAATTTTGAAACTTAAACTTAAGACAAAAACATATCCATTATGATAATATATAACCAATGCAACAAGAATACTTTTGTTAGAAATAAATTTAAATATAATGAATTGTATAGTGTATGTAAAATATCAAAAAAATTATTGCAGATTATTCTGATAATTATAAATGCAATATTGAAGACATAATATGAAGTAATTTTTTGAATAGCATTTAAATAATGTAAAATGTTTATTGATATAAATTAATGGAAGTTGAAAAATTAACACATAAAATAAAAAAAGATATAATTTATTTATTTCTGTGCACTAAAGAACACATATGTTAACTATTTCTGAACACCTAAATATTAATAAAATGTGATAATAATATTAATAAAGTATAAAGAATAGCAAAGAAGAGATAAATAATTAACATCTTGGATTAGTATGGAAATGGAGATTTAAATGTTTTCGACAAAATTTAAACAATTAGGGTTAAAAATTCAATATTACAGACAAATGAAAAATATAAGTCAGGTAGAATTAGCTGATGAGGCAGGAATCTCACTCTCGTATCTGTCGAAAATAGAAACAGGGAAAGCGCAGTGCAGCGTACCAGTTTTGCTGCAGATTGCGCAAGTCCTGAATGTTGATGCAGGTATTTTGCTGACAGATAAGGATATTTAAGTAAGATCAGAATAATTTTCTGGTATGTTTATCTGCATACCGGTTTAATTTTGAAAAGCTAGCAAACAAATGGTTTTATCCTGATGTTTAGCTTTTATAAAAATATAGTTCTAAAATTTTCTGGGATTATATTTTATACAGTTCAGGGAGGAGATGGCAGTTATGAGCGTAGAACCCAATTTTGTAAAAATCGGACAAAACATCAAGATCATGCGTATCCGTAAAGGTGTTACCCAATCAGAGCTTGCGAAAAAACTTGGTATTTCTCAAACACATATGAGTAATCTGGAACATGGGCGTGTGAGTGTTAATTTGAAAGTTTTGTTAAGACTTTCACATTATTTCAGCTGTGGCGTTGATGCACTTTTAGGCTTAACTTTGAATACTGAGGTTAAACCTCAAGAGGTAGAAGACAAATATACCGCAGAAGAATTATTGGATATTCTGAAAGTACTGAAAAAACAGGTTATTTAAAATCTAGATTGAAGTGAAGCTTTTAAGATGCAACTCAGATGCTTTGTATATTGGCTTCCACTGATTGGAAAAGTGAGTTTTGCTTTACATTTTTCAAATAACTCCTAAAGAACAAAAAAGCGCACTAAAAGTGCGCTTTTTTGTTCTTTATTTTTAATACTAATTGCATACTGTATACACAAATGCGGGTGAAATAAGAAGAATACTTGTATACAATTGTCTGAATACTTGAAAAAAGTTTCGATTGTGTTACAATAGAAAACGTTGTTGGATATTATTAGTTAATATTTTCGTGGAATACCAACGAAATAAAATTAATTTATTTGAGGGGTTGAGCTAGGATAATGATGGATATTTTAAACACTATCAATAGTTTTGTGTGGGGACCGCCGTTAATGGTTTTGCTTATTGGCACAGGTATTTTACTGACTGTAAGATTAGGTTTATTACAGGTCATAAAGCTGCCAACCGCATTGAAATTGATTTTTACTGCAAGAAATACAGGCAACGGCGATATCAATAGCTTTAAAGCCTTGTGTACGGCGTTGGCAGCTACTGTTGGTACAGGTAATATCGTAGGTGTTGCTACAGCGATCAAGGCAGGTGGTCCCGGAGCGTTGTTCTGGATGTGGATGGCGGCTTTTTTCGGTATGGCAACTAAATATGCCGAAGGTGTTTTAGCAGTGAAATACAGAACGGTTGATGCCAACGGCAATATTTCCGGCGGACCGATGCATTATATTGAACAGGGACTTGGTAAAAAATATAAACCTCTGGCAGTTATGTTTTCGGTATTCGGAGTGATGGTTGCCTGTTTAGGCAGCGGTACTTTTACACAGGTCAATGCTATCGTTGAGATCACTAATCTTTCCATAGGGATCCCGGTCATGTATACGGCAGCTATTCTGACTGTTTTGGTGGCAATCGTAACTATCGGCGGCTTGAAATCTATCGCGATGGTAGCAGGAAAAATAGTGCCATTTATGGCGTTAGTTTATATGATTACTACAGCGGCAGTACTGATCGTATTTGCAGATCAGGTACCTGCAGCATTTGCTCTTATCATTGAAAGTGCTTTTAATCCTACGGCGGCAGCTGGTGGATTTTTAGGTGCTACTGTTATGCTGGCGATGCGCAGTGGTATTGCGCGCGGTATTTTTTCTAACGAAGCCGGTTTAGGCAGTGCTCCGATCGTAGCAGCGGCGGCGAAAACAAAATGGCCTGCTGAGCAGGGGCTGGTATCAATGACGGGAACTTTTATCGATACGATCATTATTTGCACAATGACAGGTTTGGTTCTGGTGGTTTCCGGAGTTTGGACAGGCGATTTGAATGGTGCGGCTATGACTCAATCTGCTTTTGCAATGGCTTTCCCTGCAATGGCAAAATATTTATTGATGATAGGTTTAGTGTTATTTGCTTTTACTACTATTTTGGGTTGGAATTATTACGGTGAACGCTGCATTGAATACCTTTTTGGCACGAAAAGTATCATGCCTTATCGTTTAGTCTTCATTGGTCTCGTGGCGTCCGGTGCTTTTTTAAAGCTGGAAACGATTTGGGTTTTGGCTGATATCGTTAACGGTTTAATGGCGATTCCGAATCTGATTGCTTTGCTGGGATTGAGTGGAGTAGTTGTGGCAGAAACAAAAGCTTATTTTACATATTGGGAAAAAGTGCGTTCCCGGAAAAAAAGAATTGATATTATTGGTGAACCTGAATATAGTGAATAAAAAATATCCCGCAGCTTAAGCTGTGGGATATTTTTTGATTTCTGGCAGAAGTCATTTTTTTGTGGTAATATGAAAGCAGAGAAAGACAAGGTAAAGGAGCTGGAGGTATGGAAAAGGCAGAGGTAATTAAAGCGTTTCATTTGATGTGGGATAATTATCCGGAGTCGGCAATGCTTATTGATAAAAAGCGTAATATTATTGCTGCCAATAAAGTCGCACCCAGTACAGGACGCATAGAGGGCAACAAGTGTGCTTTAGTTGAGCCGTTAGAACAGCACAAGGGATGCAGGGCAGAAGAAGCGTGGAAGAATGGTGAAGCCAGTTATCGTAAAAAAGTCGGTAAATTAGGTGACGTAGTTTCTTTTTGGATCCCTGTCGATGGTTATCCTGATTATTTGGTGCATTTTTCTGTCGGTTCGATTCAAAAATATGAATATAACGTTTGAAAATAAACCCTGCTGTAATTTGCAGCAGGGTTTTATATGACCAGAATAAACGAAGTATTATATTTCGTTCTTTATGATTTATGCAAAATAAAAAAGACGCAGAACAAGTCTGCATCTGTCTTTTCCATTGGTACGCCCGAGTGGAATCGAACCACCGCACACGGCTCCGGAGAACTACGAGAAAAAGTCTGTAATACAGCATTCTGTAAAGGATTAAGTGGCTTTATGGCTTAGTTTTTCATTACGGTAGAATGCCATTTTCCTAACATAAATTTCAGCAATTGCACCCACAATTGCACCCAACTTATAAATTGAAAATTTTTGAGATTTTATTCGGCAAGGAAGCATCGTAACCTGGAATAGCGTGACCATAAAGATCTAAAGTGTGGCTGGCTCTGCTATGTCCCAATCGTTTAGATACTTCCAAAAGCGGTACACCGTTCGCCAATAATTGTGTTGCATGCGTATGACGAAGTACGTGGAATTTTTTATGCGGTACTGAAGCTAATAATAAAATACTTTTCCAGGCTCTTTCGATTTGGTTAGGTCGTAATGGAGTTCCATTTTTGCTTTGAAAAATATAGCCATCAAAAGAAACGATTTTCCCACTGTTAAAACGTTTTTTTAGGTCAGAGGATAAATCCCTCGTGATTGTGATTTCTCTTTCTCCAGCGGCCGTTTTTGGCGGTGTATCGACCATTTTGCCATTTATATCTTGCAGGCTGTTGTTGATCACAACATAATCATCAAATACACATTTTCGTTTTAGTCCTAAAACTTCTCCAAGTCTCATGCCGGTGTTGATTGTTAATAAAAATAATAAATAATACCTTCTATAGGTGGAATTAGTTTTTAATACCTCTGATATTGCTTGCAGTTCTTCGCTTTTGAATATTTCTATTTTGGGTTTCGATACTTTAGGCGCTGGTATGGCATTCATAATATTCTTTTTTACTAGCTCTAGTATATGTGCTTTAGTTATAGCTGCTTTCAACAGTTTATGTATTTTGTTTTTGCTGCTATCTGACATTTTAGGAAGATTATTATAGAAATATTGTACCTGCCTAGCATCTAATTCCTGAAGTAATATGCCGGAGATGGGTTCAATATGTCGAGCCGTTTGCATATACCGAATTAAGGTTTTTGCTCTTATATTTGGTGCACAGTAAGTGCTCAGATATTCAAGGACCCACTCACCTACAGTTATGTTAGATTTAGGAATATAGGTATTGTTGTATAGATCTAACTTTATTTGGGAAAGCCACATATCAGCTTCGTCAGAACTGTCGAAACGTTTGGATATTCTTTTACCTAAAGCATCCGTGATATAGGCTCTGTATTTCTTTCGCTTTGGTTCATAAACAATGCTTCCAGCGCCATTTCTGTTACGTTTTGGCATAAAAAAATCAGCTCCTTTACTGTAATTTGAGTATGCAGTAGCAGAGCTGATGTGCTATAATATCTATAGTAATCAGCTCGCTTGCGACGAAGTTGGGCAATTACGTTGACCGTTCGGTGTTGGTAGCACCGGGCGGTCTTTTTTCTCATTTGCTGTTTAATGCGTTTACTATTTTTATAAACTTATCTGCAGAAATGGCGCCGGCAAGATATTGTTGTTTAAAGCGGTCGACTTCTGCAGGGATACTCTGTTTAAAAGTTTCGGCCTTTTCCGCATTAAACATAGGAAGTGGTGGTAAAAGGCCCAACTCTGCTGCTAATTTGTAGATATGCTTGCAGGGACCGCGCTGGGCATTAAAATCAAAACAAGTACAGTGGTTGAGTGTAACTTCGTAAAGTTCTCCGCTAGAGCCTGAAATTTTAGCAGTTTGGCGTTGCGCATCAATGCTCACTATATTCTTGTTCTTTATTTGCTTCGCAGTATTGATGCGTTTAATTTGGTCTATTTTACTGTGGATAGAGGCATCCCAATTACCGAAAGTCATTATAAACACCACCTAAAAGGTACAAAATTATACTATTTTAAATAGTCCCGTAAATCTATAAAAATTTGTTCTTGATCCTTTATTCCCAAACAGTGCCCATATTTTAAAAGTTTTAAAAATTCATCTGCATGAGCATAGTATTGCGTTAATTTAATGGCTTTACAATGATTGTAAGTAAATACATCAAAGCATATACTCCCATACGTATATTTTGATTCTATACGTAATGTAGTTTCTGTTGGTGATGGGATGTATGAAGGCAGATAGGTCCATTTATTATTTGTGGAGCTATGGACTTGTAATGCTATAGTTGCATGCTTGCCTACATTAGCCCAAATATCTTTTCTATAAATTTCTGGATTGTTATTATAAAATATTACACCTACATCAAATTGATATTCGGCGCCCTGGGTCCATGTTTTATAAGTTTGGCCATTGTCTTTATAAGTAGTATATTTAATATCTAAATAATCTCTGTGAAACTCTCCAACCCCAAAAGCCCAACCTTCTGCAAAGCCGTTTTTAAATGTAGCCAGTAACTCAAGAGATCTTTTTATATTAGGCGTTTGTAGTATTTTTAGTTCCCGTGCAAGCCTATAAATATGTCCGCAGGGCAAGCTTCGGCTTTGAAAATCTTCACAAGTACAAGAAATTAAAGTTGTTTTATAACCTTCTTCGGTAATGCCACTAAGATTAGCTCTATCAATTCGACCTTTGAATGTATTAGGATTAACTCCGTTTTGTCGTCCATCCCAACGGCGTACTTGATCTGGCGATATGTGCATATGTAAATTCCAATCGTCCCATTTAGTTATAATCATCAAAAACTACTCCTAAAATTTATTTATGCCTTTGTGCTTCTATTTCGTCAACACAAAGGTTCTTACCACAATCTTTTTCATAATGCTCCTGCTCATGCAGGTAAGTTTTCATGTTGGATTCCCTCGTTAAGCGGGCATTCAAGATGAAAATTGCCTCTCCATCAATATCTTCTCTAACAAAGCCTCGAACGTCGTGAGGCAAGTCATATAAGATAGTTCTACTCATTGAGATCGCCTTCCTCTTTGGCTTTTTGGTAATCAATAAATTTCATAACTTCTTTAATGCTTTCGGGTTTTAGTTTTTTGGTAGCGTCAAATAACACTTTGTATTGAGGATTATCATAAATTTCCTGTGCCATTTTTGCTGCTTCAGGATTGAGGTAATAGGTTTGGTTTTCTTTATTATTTTCCCACCCCATTAGATAACCTGGAGTTACATTTAGAGCTTTCGCAATTATTTGAACTTGGTTTATAGGAACTTTTTTGATGAATCCGGTTTCGTATCTTTGAAGAGTAGATTTGTTGATGCCTGTTAAATCCGAAAGTTCCTGATAGGATAGACCAAGTTCCAATCGCCGAAGTTTAATTTTTTCAATTAGTTCTGTTAATTCTTTTTCGCTCATTGTAAAAACCTCTCTTTGCTGCTTAAACCAATAATAACATAAATGCAACGGAAAGTAAAACAAAAATATAAAAAACGTTGCATTTGTGCTTGACTTTTGAATTATGTGCTGTTATCATAACCTTGTAGCATAAATGCGACGAAGGGGAGCAAAGGAAGTGATATTAGATGAACTTAGCAAAGCTACGCGGTGCTCTAGCTGAAAAAGGCATAACGCAGAGGGAACTGGCTAAAAAACTTGGCCTGACGACCAAAAGTGTAAATGCAAAACTTAATGGACGCTGTAAAATTTCAGTAGATGAAGCTGCCTCAATGAGCAAAATACTAAAGTTGAAAGAACCTAGCACAATTTTTTTTGATTGATTTGTTGCATAAATGCAATAAAAGAAAAGGAGAATGAGTTCATGAAGTTTTCAGGAATTAAAGAATATGCCAATTCTCGTGGACTTGCATATTCTACCGTTTATGCAATGTGCCGAGATGGAACACTTCCGGCAGTTAAGATAGGACAGCGGCATAAAATTGAAGTCGAAGGCGCTGATCGTTATTTTAATGAACAAATCGAACTTCGACAAAAAAAGTTACAAAAATTAAAATGCCCAATTGTTATTTCTAAGCATAAAAGCCGTGATGGCGGCGGGTATTTAGATCAATTGAATTTGATGCGAAAGGAGGTGAAATAGCTAATGCCGGAACAACTGCCTACGGAAATATTTAATTTGATATCAGACAGATCTACACAGATAAAGGGCTTAAACTCATACGCTAAAGCGATTCAGGCTGTTTCTGGTAAAATTCCAGCTCATATTTTAGATGATTTAATTGAATCCCTAAGGTCTTTTAATAGCGGCATAGAATGTTTAGAACTCGAGTTGGACAATAATGGTTATTCCTTTGATGACTTAGCTTATCTGACGGCTATAGTCGATGCTGCAGAGAGGAACAAAAGTCGTGCTGGGGGGGAGGAAACACCGTGAAAACACTAGGGATTTATATTTGGTACTTTTTTGCTGAGAGTGAAATTTTCCCTAAGATCCTGATAGCAGTATCACTGGTCATCTTTGGGATGTTTTTAGAAAGGGCGTGGTGAGATGTGGAAAGAGTTAGGTTATCAAATTGCGGTAATTGCTATTGGGACTTGGGCCGGTGTATTTTTCGGGTTATGGCTCTGGTGCAAGGTTGCTGGAATGAATTAAAGAAAAGAGCCATCAGCACGGCAATGCTGACAGCTCAGGGTTAATACATTGGTCATGAACAACCTGTATTGACTACATTATAGCATAAATAGAAGGATTGACAATGAATTACGGCTTAAATTTTCCTATTGAGAATTATGCAGCTCTATACATAGCTATAGTAAACAGCGTTGATACGGAGACAGCTTTAGCAAAAGTTATGCCACGAGAATCAGTACATTACAGGTTAAAAGCAGAACGTCGTGAGCTTATTGCGGAAGCTAAAAGTTTAATGGAGCAAGGTATTCGGTTAGAAAGGCAGCCAGCATCATAGGAGTTAAGCGTCCTACGCTTGTATGGTGGCTGAAAAAAGAAAAGGAGCTATTTCAATGACAGTGAAAATTAACAGTCTCGAACTTGAAAATATCAAAAGGATTAAAGCAGTAAAATTAGTACCTTCGGCGAATGGCTTGACTATTCTCGGTGGTAAAAATGGTCAGGGTAAAACCAGCGTTCTGGATGCGATTGCCTGGGCGCTTGGTGGGGAAAGATATAAACCTTCTGAACCGCAGCGACAAGGATCTGTTACTCCGCCAATTCTGCATATAGAGTTATCTAATGGGCTTATAGTTGAGCGGAAGGGCATTAACGGCAGCTTAAAGGTCATCGATCCGCAGGGAAATAAAGGCGGCCAGCAGATTTTAAATGAGTTTGTAGCGCAACTTGCTTTAGATCTGCCAAAATTTTTGAATGCAAATAATAAAGAAAAGGCCAATGCTCTTTTGCAGATAATAGGGATCGGTGAAAAACTTTACCAGTTGGATGCTGAAGAACAAAGGATTTATAACAGGCGGTATGAAGTTGGACGCATTGCTGACCAAAAGAAAAAGTATGCATCTGAGCTTGAAATGTATCCGGATGTTCCTAAAGAGCTCGTTTCCGCAGCTGATCTAATTAGGCAGCAGCAGGCGATACTTGCCAGGAACGGCGAAAACCAGCGCAAGCGGCAAATGTGCCAGCAGTATGAAGAAGAATTAGCTAAAGCGCAGATTGCTTTTGACGAAGCGAAGAACCGGCTTAAAGAAGCTGAGGCTGCAGTTTCGGTTGCCCGTAAGTCGGCCGCAGATTTACAGGATGAAAGTACGGCAGAATTGGAAGCGAATATCTCTGACATAGATCGCCTGAATATTAAAATCAGGGCCAATATGGACAGGGAAAAGGCTGAAATCGAAGCTGAAGAATATAGCCAGCAATATGATGAACTGACAAAATCGATCGAAGATATTAGAGAGCAGCGCTTAAAGTTGTTGGAAAGTGCAGACCTGCCGCTACCTGAATTGTCTGTTGAAAATGGTGAGCTGGTTTATCGTGGGAATAAGTGGGATAACATGAGCGGCAGTGAGCAGCTTAAAGTAGCTACTGCTATTGTCCGCAAATTGAATCCGAACTGTGGTTTTGTGCTCATGGATAAGCTGGAGCAGATGGATCAGGATACTTTAAATGAATTTGGTAAATGGCTGGAACAGGAACAGCTGCAGGTAATCGCTACACGTGTCAGCAGTGGCAAAGAGTGTTCGGTCATTATCGAAGATGGTTATGTTAAAGAAGATAACAGCCTTCCAGATGAAGGCGCAAAAACATGGAAGAAAGGTGAGTTTTGATGAAGTTTCAAATTACCAGAGGGCTGATTGTAAAGCCGCAAAAAGTTGTAGTTTATGGTCCTGAAGGTATTGGCAAAACTACTTTTGCCGCTGATTTTCCGGATCCGCTGTTTATCGATACCGAAGGCAGTACGAATGTCTATGATGTTGCCAGATTACCGGCGCCGACTTCTTGGACGATGTTGCTGGATGAGGTTAGAGAGGTTATCAAAAATCCGACCTGCTGTAAAACATTGGTTATTGATACGATTGACTGGGCAGAACAGCTTTGCGTGGGTCATGTATGTGCTAAAAATGGCAAAAATGGGATCGAGGATTTTGGTTATGGCAGTGGCTATATTTTTGTAAGAGAAGAATTTGGACGCTTTTTAAATCTGCTTTCTGATGTGATCGAGATTGGGATCAATGTTGTTTTAACAGCACATATGCAGATGCGTAAGTTTGAATTGCCTAATGAAGGTGGAAGTTTTGACCGGTATGAGCTGAAGCTTGGCAAAAAGACTTCATCGCAGACTGCTCCACTTGTCAAAGAGTGGGCTGATATGCTGCTGTTTGCCAACTATAAGACTATCGTGATCGCACAGGATAAGGACGGGAAGAAATGCAAGGCCGCCGGTGGTGAGCGGGTAATGTATACGACACATCATCCTAACTGGGATGCGAAGAACAGACAGGATCTACCGGAAGAATTGCCCTTTGATTTTAAAAGTATTCGTGGCTGCCTGGTCTATTCCAATACGGAAGCTTTGCAGCCTGTGTTACAGCCAGTTGTAATGCAGCCGGAAACGCTTGCGGCACCGGTTGCTAGTGCCACTGCAATTATAGATACACCTTCTGGGCTAATATCTGTAGATCCGGCGCTTATCCCTGTAACAGCATCAGGTGATACAGTGGCTGTACAAACGCCAAAAGTAATTCCAAGTTATGTGCCAAAAGCATTGGCTGATTTAATGGCGTCGGAAGGTGTAACGCTTGCAGAAATTCAAAAGGTTGTTGCCCAGCGTGGCTATTATCCAGAGGGAACACCTTTTGAAAATTACGCAGAGGATTTTATACAGGGCTGTTTGATTGGAGCCTGGCCCAATGTCTTTGCTTTGATCAAAGAGAACAGGGAGATACCTTTTTAAGTTTAAGAAACTCAATGTAGTTTAAATAATATTTAACAGATAAAGGAGAATAAAACAATGGCATTTGAACAATTAGGACAAGCAGTACCCGTAGAAGAAAGAGAATTAGGATGGGACGATACTATTGAAAAGGAGAGCGCCGGTTTTATCATTCTGCCGGAAGGTGATTATGAATTTAAGGTATTAGAGTTTCAACGTGCCCGTCATGAAGGCAGCGAAAAGTTACCGCCATGTAATAAAGCTGTAATCACTTTGGTAGTTGAAACACCAGAAGGAGAAGCCCGCATCAGGCATAACTTGTTCTTACATTCTCGGACGGAAGGCATGATTTCGGCTTTCTTTATCGGTATTGGGCTGAAAAAGCATGGTGAACCTTTGAAAATGGATTGGCCGCGGGTAGTTGGTCGAAAGGGCAGGGCCAAGATCGGTATCCGCATGCACGATGGTAAGCAGTATAACGAAATTAAACGCTTTTATGATCCTGAAAATACAGCGGCAACAGCACCTACTGCGGCAGCACCGCAGCAACAAAACTTATATCAAGGACAACCGCAGGCCGCTCCTGCGTTTCGGCCCGGAGCTTTCTAATGCAGCTGCGTCCATATCAGGAAGAAGCTAAACAGGCTATTTTTGACGAGTGGAATAAAGGAATAAACCGCACCCTGTTGGTATTGCCGACCGGGTGCGGTAAAACTATAGTCTTTGCAAAGGTTACAGAGGAACAGGTTAAGCAGGGTGACCGGGTACTGATCTTAGCGCACCGTTTTGAACTGCTGCAGCAGGCCTGTGACAAAATCGAGCAGGCTACAGGTTTAAAATCGGCTATGGAAAAAGCTGAATATACCTGTATGGGAAGTTGGTATCGTGTGGTAGTAGGTTCTGTCCAGACGTTGATGCGCGAGAAGCGGTTAAACGGATTTGCAAATGATTTTTTCGATACGATCATCGTTGACGAAGCACATCATGTACTTTCAGATAGCTATCAGAAGGTGCTGGAACATTTTGGCAGCGCTAAGGTGCTTGGTGTTACTGCAACGCCTGACAGAGGCGATATGCGTAATTTAGGGCAATGTTTTGAGAGCCTTGCTTATGAATATACGCTGCCTAAAGCTATTAAAGAAGGTTATTTGTCGCCAATCAAGGCTCAGACTATTCCTCTAAAATTAGATTTGACAGGTGTCGCTACTCAGGCCGGTGATTTTAAGAGCAGCGATCTGGGAACGGCTCTCGATCCATATCTGAATCAGATCGCTGAGGAAATGGCTAAAATTTGTATGGATAGAAAGACTGTAGTTTTTTTACCACTTGTCAAGACCAGCCAAAAGTTTAGGGATATTTTGAATGGTATCGGTTTCAGCGCTGCCGAAGTAAATGGTAACAGCGAGGATCGCGCAAAGGTGCTGAGTGATTTTGAAACCGGTAAATATAACGTGCTTTGTAATTCAATGCTTTTGACAGAAGGGTGGGATTGCCCGGCTGTTGATTGCATTGTGGTATTAAGACCAACGAAGGTCAGGAGTTTGTATTGTCAAATGGTGGGTCGTGGTACGAGGCTGGCACCGGGCAAAGAAGAACTTTTGCTGCTTGATTTTCTGTGGCATACAGAACGCCATGAACTGTGCCGACCGGCGCATTTGATTGCGACAAATGAAGATGTGGCCAGAGCTATGACTGAAACATTACAGGACGCAGCATGTCCGTTAGATTTGGAAGCAGTGGAAAAACAGGCTTCTGAAGATGTTGTTGCCCAGCGGGAAGAAGCTTTGGCGAAACAGTTGGCAGCAATGAAACAGCGTAAGCGTAAACTGGTGGATCCGTTGCAGTTTGAAATGAGTATCCAAGCAGAGGATCTGTCAAGCTATGTACCAGCATTCGGTTGGGAAATGAGCCCGGCCAGTGAAAAGCAACTTAAAACATTAGAGAAGTTTGGTATAAATCCGGATGAGATCGATAATGCCGGTAAAGCTGCGAAAATACTTGATCGTTTGGATAAACGCAGGAATGAAGGATTAACGACACCGAAACAGATCCGGTTTTTAGAGGGTCGTGGGTTCCGGCATGTCGGTACCTGGTCTTTCGAACATGCCAAGAAACTGATAGACAGGATTGCTGCCGGTGGCTGGCGTATTCCGGCAGGCATTGATCCACGGATTTACAAGCCTGAATAAAGGAGAACATCATGGAGAATAAATTGGATTTGCTGCCGCTGCTTGATTATATCGATCCGAGCGTTCTTGATTATCAGGAGTGGGTCAATGTTGGCATGGCGTTGAAAGCAGAAGGTTACAGCGTGAGCGTGTGGGATGATTGGAGCCGGCGAGATGCTGGAAGATACTACGCAAATGAATGTCGAAAAAAATGGGAGACGTTCAGAGGTGATACCAGCGCACCAGTAACGGGTGGTACGATCGTAGCAATGGCTAAGGATAACGGCTGGACGCCACAGCAGCGTGAAGATCATGAACTTTCATGGGATGATATCATCGGACAAAAAGAAGATATGGTTTTGGTCGATAAGAACTGGATCGAAGGCCAGGAAATAGCGGACCCGGAAAACTGGGATCCGGTAAAAGAACTGGTAACTTATCTGGAAACTTTATTCGACAGTACGGAAAATGTTGGCTATGTAACGGAATCATGGCAAAAAGACGGTAAATATCTACCGTCAAAAGGTTGTTCTGATAGAACTGCTGGGCAGCTCATTGAGCTACTTAATAAATGTAAGGGTGATATCGGCGGGGTGCTTGGCGATTACAACCCTGAGTGCGGCGCATGGATACGTTTTAATCCTCTTGATGGTAAAGGCGTGAAAAACGACAATGTGACAGAATTTCGGTATGCTCTGGTCGAATCGGACAAGATGGATATAGCCAAGCAGAATGAAATTATCCGGACACTGGAACTGCCGGTGGCCTGCCTGGTACATTCAGGAAAAAAGTCGCTGCATGCTATTGTTAGGATCGATGCAGCAGACTATGCGGAATATCGTAAACGTGTTGATTATCTTTACGCTGTTTGTAAGAAAAACGGCCTTGAAATCGATACTCAAAACCGTAATCCTTCGCGGCTCAGCAGAATGCCGGGCGTGATGCGTCAGGGACACAAGCAGTTTTTAGTTGATACCAACATCGGCAAAGCCAGTTTTGTAGAATGGCAGGAGTGGATTGAGGCGGTCAACGATGATCTTCCGGAACCGGAAAGCATTAGTGAGATTTGGGATAATTTACCGGAGCTGGCAAAACCGCTGATTGATAATGTATTGCGACAGGGGCATAAAATGCTCATTGCAGGGCCGTCTAAGGCAGGCAAAAGCTATGCTTTGATAGAGTTGTGCTGCGCGATTGCCGAGGGCCGTCAGTGGCTTAATTTTAGCTGTACAAAGGGTAAAGTTTTATATGTGAACCTTGAACTTGACAGGGCAAGTTGTTTGCATCGTTTTAAGGATGTTTATACGGCAATGGGGTGGGAGTCGAGCAATTTGTCTAATATCGATGTATGGAATTTGCGTGGCAAGTCGATTCCGATGGATAAGCTGGCGCCGAAGCTGATCAGGCGTGCCGCAAAGAAGAATTATATTGCTATCGTTATCGATCCGATTTATAAAATCATCACCGGTGACGAAAACAGTGCTGACCAGATGGCGCATTTCTGTAATCAGTTCGATAAGGTTTGTACGGAACTGGGCTGCGCTGTGATCTACTGCCACCATCATTCAAAGGGTGGCCAAGGCAGTAAAAAATCTATGGACAGAGCTTCAGGGTCAGGAGTATTTGCCCGTGATCCTGACGCACTGCTTGATTTGATAGAGCTGGAACCAACAGAAGAATTACTGAAGCAGGAAGAAAATAAAGCAATTTGCGCCGAGTGCTTGGCGTATTTAAAACGATATTACCCTGCCTATACACAGGATTTATCGCAGGATGACGAGTGCAGTAGCGTTGTACTGTTGGAATACTGCCATAAGATGCTTGGCAATAATACTAATATTGAGCTTGTGAAAACGGCGATTCCGGCGGCCAAACAGCGGGTGCGGCAACGTACAGCGTGGCGCATTGAAGGGACTCTACGTGAGTTTCCGAAGTTCCCGCCGATCAATCTTTGGTTTAATTATCCTGTGCATTACGTTGATGATATTGGAAGTCTAAAGGATATTGAACCTGACGGGCAGGGACCAGCCTGGCAGCGGAATTTCAAAAAGAAGAAGTCACCGGATGATTTGAAAAAAGAACGAATAGTAGCATTACAAAAAGCTTTTGAAGCAGAAAGTTTTGGTGGGACTCCGACAGTAAAAAGCCTGGCCAGTTATTTAGATGTGACGGAAAAAACGGTGAAGAATCATATTCGAGAAAGTGGAATGTTTGCAATAAGCAATAATGGAGAAGTCGTTCGGAAAACGGAAAAAGTCGAATGATTTTCCTTTTCCGAATTGGAAAAAGTCGAGTGTTTTTCCACGACGCCGTTTTCTGACAATTTGGAAAAACTCGAACATTATCGAGAATTTCCGAATCGGAAAAAGTCGAGCGATTATCGAGATTTTCCTTAAGTGAATGTTCACTAATATTATATACGCGATATACGTGCGCGCGATGTATCTATATATGATTAGTCATTGTAGGTTGTATTCCTATACAACAAAAGGATTTTCCGCCTTGGCTTGGCGGGAAAATTCCTTTCGGTTGTAGGAAGAGGTATACCGCGCGAAAGGAAAAAGGAGCGAATGAAAAATGAAAAATAGTAAATACTGGGAAACTGAAAAAGGAGAAGTTGTAAAATTCGGTAATAGCTTTATGCGTTGTTATGAGAAGGCTGGAAAATTACAATTTGGTTTTATGAAAACAGACGGAACTCTTATCGTAAAAAATACAATTGACCGAAAGGAGTTGCTTGGAAGTAAAGAAGGCGCTGACTATTTGCTGGCTACGATTCAAGAATGGCGGGAAGCTTACGAAAGAGGAGCATATGATGATTGAGTTCTTTATTCAGATGAAACTGCCAACAGTTACGCATCAGCAGAAAAAGGTCCATGTTGTAAACGGTAAGCCACACTATTATGAACCTGACGCACTTAAAGATGCCAGGCTGAAGTTTAGTGCGCACCTGGCAGCTTATGTACCTGAAAAAAAGCTGACCGGTCCGATAAGGCTTTTGACTAAATGGTGCTATACAGCTATAGGGAAACATAAGAACGGCGAATATAAAATTACAAAGCCGGACACTGATAATATGATCAAGCTGCTTAAGGATGTAATGACTGGGCTCGGCTATTGGACAGACGATGCACAGGTAGCAAGTGAGATTACAGAAAAGTTTTGGTCAGAGCAGCCAGGGCTTTATGTACGAATTGAGCAATTGGAGTAAAGGAGCGTGATTAGAATGGCACATAAGTGTAAGGGCTGCGTGTGGAGCCGTCAAGTAAGCGAGAATAAAGTTTACTGCCGCAGGGTAAATTGTGTAAAAGAAAATCGATTCCGGAGCGTGATCGGTATGTTAGGGCAGGTGCAGCATGGCCATCAGCTGAGTGAAGCTGAAAGTGCTGCGATAGACGTTGCTGCAGATGTTTTACGGACAGAGGGGTGATGCGATGCCTATGACGGATGAAATAAAGCAAAGGTTAAAAAGTGCATGGGTCTGGCAAAAGCAGCTTGAAGCGGATTTACAAATGCTGCAGGATCTAAAAGATTTGGCAGAACAGATAACTCCAGTCTACAGCTTGGCGCCTGGGGGCGGTAGCAGTAACGACAAATTGGGCGGTACAGTTGCGAAGATGGCTGACGTGGAAGTATCTGTTCAAAGCGATATTAGGATGCTTACAGAGGCGCTAGCGGCGACAAGAGCGCTAATAAAAATGCTTGACGACGAGAAGTTGCAGCTGATATTGTTCAAACGGTACCTGAATTATCAGCGTTGGGAGGTTATTGCTGCGGATTTGGGGTATAGCTATCGTAGAGTTACCCAAATGCATGGCGAGGCTTTGGTAAAAATTACAAAGATTTCCTAGAATTTCCCTATTGACCCGTGTTATACTGTATGTGTAGAAATTGACAAAAGCCGTTGATCTGGTTAATTATCAGCGGCTTTTGTGGTATATACCATAGTGGAGTGATTACTGGTTATGATGTAAAACGTAGAGTCGAGTAATGATAATAAAAAAAGGGCTTGATTTGCAAAATAAATATGAATCAGTTTACTATGAAAAATTTTAGTGATAAAATAATAAAAAAGGGTAAAATTTGATAAAAATGAGATAATGTGATAAAATTTGTGAGTACGCAAGAAAAGGAGGTGCTACTATGGCAAAAGTTAAAGCATTGATTGCAACTGTTTTGTGTGGGCTGTCTACTTTTACGATTATGCCTAATACGAATTATTTTCAGCACATATCTCCTGATGCAGCATCAATTACTAATGCGGCATGGCAACGTACAGGAAGAAACATGAAAAATGCTATGGATAAGGTTGGTGAATGCATTGAGCCCGAAAAGTGTTCAGAGCAAAAGAAACCTTCCAAGTAATGGGCATACGGAAGTTCAAGTACAAAAAGACCACGATAAAGTGCAGGCTGGATTTTACAAAGGCCCTGTGCCTCCACCTAATATCATGGAGGGGTATAAACACATTGACCCTAGTTTTCCAGAACGTATTATGCGTGAATTCGAGAAAAATTCAGAACATATTAGAGAGTTAGAGCGCGAAGGTCTTAATGCAACTGTTGCTAGAGATAAAAGAGGTCAAATATGTGGTTTTATATTGGCTTTGGGATTATTTGCAATAGTAATGTTTTGTTTGTATTTAGGAAATATTACTTTTGCTGGATTTGGTGCAGTTGCTTTTTTTGGAACAATGATTCAAGCGTTTTTACCTAAAAATGATAAGCAGAATAGCAAAAAAAATGACAAAGAAGATAATTAAATAAAATTGTGTACTTCAAGCACTTACTTCGGTGAGTGCTTTTCTTATGTGTTGAAACAAACATAAATAACGAGGCGGTGGTGATCATGTGAGCGAGAAACACGAGCAGGCGTAGGATTTAATCGTGTGATATAATATTGCTATATAAAATTAGGGATGGTGGGAATTTTGATAGATTTCATTATTTCAGTTTTCAAAGAAACTCAAGTAAATACATGGATAATTATAGGTGTTTTAATACTTGGTTATTTATATCGTGAAGGAATAAGTAACTTTTTTTCTGAAAAGTTACTAGAGAAACAAAAACTGCATGATGAGCAAAGAGATGTAAAACAAAATGAGTTTCAAGAGAAGCTATTGAAACAAAATGCTGAATTACAGAAAAGTGTATTAGCTGCTATTGAAAATCAGAAAAAAGATATACAGAAAGAATTAAGTGATATCGATTATAAACGGGATTACTATAAAAAAATAATAGACCACCGCATAGAGGCGTATGAAAAACTATCGATTTATCTGGATTCAGTTTGGACCAAAAAACGTAGTACTGCTTTAAAACATGAAACGGAAATATATTCATGTTTTGAAAACGAGGAAGAATTGATAAAAGCTCGCCAGTTATTGCTTAGTTATTGTCCTGGAATTCATTGGTACTCTGAGGATGTGTATAATAATTACTATAACTTAGCTAGATACTTAGTAGATGCACTAGATGTTTTAAATGGAACAAAAGAAGAAAAAACAGTCCAAGCGCAAAACAATTGTACGGTGTTAAATGATCACATAGCAGATACAATATGCAAGCTTAAAATTGCAATCGCAGAAGATCGGATCAGTTTTGACAAGGTTGAGGATTTTTTTAATAATCAAAAACAGCAAATAGCAAGAGCTAAATAAACAAGAAGAAAAGCACTCACTAAAGTGAGTGCTTTTCTTATGTCCATTTGTAGGAGAATTTTCATAGGTTCTTCCTGAATGCGGCGAGCTTGCGGGTCTTTCGAGCCCCGAAAAAGGTTTAGATTTAAAAATATTTTTTCCTATTTCCTTCTCTTTGTAGTAGACAGGCGGTGAAAATAGAAGTGGTTAAAATTCTGAAACGTGGCTCTGCAAGAGAGCTTGCCGAATTATTGGGCATCAGCGAACGACGTGTAAATCAGTTGGTAAATGAGGAAGTTTTGCATCGTGAAATAGAAGGAGACTTCGTTTTGACAATGGCAATAGCTTCGTTTTATGAAAATAAATATTCCAGCAAGGATGAAGATGATTATTGGTCTGAAAAAGCATTGCATGAAGCTGCAAAACGTAAATTAGCTGAACTTGAATTGGCAAGGCGACAAAATCTGTCACATGATGCGGCAGATGTCGAAAGAGTTATGACAGATATGTTATCTAAATTACGGAGTCAGCTTTTGGGCATACCAGCCAAGATGGCTGCTAGACTGGAGAATCAGAGCAGAAGTGTTATTATGACGGAACTTTCTAAAGAAATTAAGTCAAGGTTAACTGAGCTTAGCGATTATAATCCGGAGATATTTAGTAATGAAGAAGACAGTTGATCTTTTCAAAAAAATAGTAAAACAGTCATTGATGCCGTTATCAGATCAAACTGTATCCGAATGGGCTGATAGCTATAGGATGATATCTGGCGAAGCTGCTGCAGAGCCTGGGCGGTGGCGAACAGATCGTGCTCCATATCAAAAAGCCATTATGGATGCTTTTACTGAACCGGGCATAACTAGGGTAGTTGCAAAGACCGCATCTCAGGTTGGAAAGTCCGATATCATGAACAATGTTATTGGGCGGTTCGCACATCTGGCGCCTGCACCGATAATGATGATCCAACCAACTATCGAAACATCACAGGACTATAGTAAATCACGTATAGCGCCGATGATCAGAGATACAAAAGTATTGAGAGATATTTTTAAAGACGTAAAAAGCCGTGACGCCGGCAATACTATCCTTTCTAAACAATTCCCTGGCGGCAGACTTATAATGGCGGGTGCTAACAGTCCTGCCGGTCTTGCCAGTAAGCCGATAAAAATATTACTGGCAGACGAAGTTGACCGCTTTCCAAAAAGCGCCGGCACAGAAGGTGACCCGGTCAGCTTGGCTGCAAAACGTATGACTACATTTTGGGATAGCGTAATGGGGCTATTCTCAACACCGACCAATGCTGGAGACAGTCGAATCGAAGATGAATATATAACAGGGACTCAGGAAGAGTGGCAGCATCAATGCCCAAAGTGCAAAGAGTGGCATTTAGTCACACATCGGGATATGCATACTGACTACGACTGTTCTGTTGATAAAAAGGGAACAAGGCAGATTATTGTTAAGTCAGTTATTTGGCGTTGCCCAGATTGCGGGTTTGGGTTTACAGAAACTGAAATGCGGCAGGCCGCACAAAAATATATTGCACAGAACGCTTCGGCTCTCACTAAGGGGGTACGGAGCTTTTTTGTTAACTGTTTTGCATCACCTTGGGTGAACTGGTCAGATGTAATGCAGGAATGGTTGGAAGCACAGGGCGATCCAGAGCGTGAAAAAGTAGTTGTTAATACTCGTTTTGGAGAAGCATATGAGCGCAAAGGAAATTTTGAAAGCCATGAGCAGTTTATGCGCAGGCGTGAAAACTATGGCGCCGAGCTGCCGGAAGGCGTACTGCTTTTAACAGCGGCCGTTGACGTACAAGACAACAGGCTCGAGTATGAGATTTGTGGCTGGGGAATGGCTGAAGAATGTTGGGGAATAAAAAAGGGTACTATTTTGGGCGTGCCGGATACACCTAAAGTGTGGGATATGCTGGACGAACAGCTGGATAAGGAATATCGCTTTGCGTCAGGTAAGGGTCTTTTGGTAGCCAGGACGTTTATAGATTCCGGCGGTCACTATACGAAAGAAGTTTATGCGTACTGTAAAAAACGATTTGCAAGGCAGCGTTTTGCTATAAAAGGTTCATCGACACCAGGAGTGCCGTTATTGCATAAGTACGTTAAGGTTAAAACCGTAAGGGGACATACGATACCGCTGGTAATGCTTGGCACAGATAGCGGCAAACAATATGTTATGGACCGGTTATCGATTGAAGAGCCTGGACCTAAATATTTTCATTTTCCGCTTGATAAGAGTGATAGCGTAACTGTACAGCTAACTCGCGGCTACGATGAATTTTATTTTAAAGGCCTTATATCTGAAACGAAAGAGCCTCGTCGGAAAAATGGAGTATTAGTATATCAGTGGGTAAATATAGCTAAAGATAAACGGAACGAGCCTTTGGATCTGCGGGTTTATAACCTCGCATGTATGTTAAGCGTAAATCCTGATTTCGAAGCTTTGGAAAAATTGATCAACAGCCCGAATTCAATCAAAGAACAATCGGTAAGGTCTAAACTGAAAAACAAGCCTAAAGGCGGCTACGGCTGCATTAGAAAAGGTGTGAGGAGTGATTATTAGTGGCAAGTACGGTACTTAATGAACGGTTAAAACAGTATTTAGAGGCAGAAAAAGCCATTTTGGTAGCAGGGCAAAGCTACAGAATTGGCAATAGAATGTTGACAAGAGCGGATCTATCAGAAATAAGAAAAGAGATAAATGATCTTGTTGCTGCAGGAGCGACTACGGATGAGGCAATGCATCCAAGAGGGCATCGAACAAAGCAAGTTATTATGCGGGATTAGGAGGATAGATGATGGTGAAACGTAAAAAAGCAATACCGGCTAAGGCCAGGCATCCTACTGAGGGAAATGAAAATAATAAAAAAATAATAATAGTGAACAGCGGTTATTCAGAAGGCGGCGCCAGTAGGACACGAAGTACTTTACGTGGCTATAATCCCTTGAAATCCAGTACCAAAGCAGATGTCGACGTAAATTTGGTAACTTTACGAAACCGCAGTGCAGATTTAGTATGCAACTCTCCGCTTGGTTCAAGTGCTATTAATACTTCGCGCAGCAATGTTATAGGCGCGGGTCTTAAAGTTTCGCCTAAAATAGATTATAGGTTGCTGGGATTGACTGCAGAGGAAGCTAAAGAGTGGCAGCGTCAGGCGTTTCGTGAATTTAACCTTTGGGCAAACAGCACGGCCTGTGATTTGTATCGAAAAAATAACTTTTTTGATATGCAGGATATTGCATATATGAGCTATCTTGTAGATGGTGACGGATGGGCAGCGATCAAGTATCGCAGGCCGGTGCCTGATAATCCGTATTGTTTGAGAGTACAGCTTTTTGAGGCCAGTAGGGTCTGTAACCCAAACAGCAGTGGTTCGTATGGTTCTCCATCTTATTACGATGTTGAAATGACTAATAATAAAAACGGGAATCGTATTATCAACGGTATTGAAATAGATTCAGATGGGGCTGTTGTGGCTTATTGGGTCGCAAACAGGGTGCCTTTTGATTTAAGTGATCCTGCCGCAGTTTTAAAGTGGCAGCGAGTGGAAGCATTTGGCAAGTTAAGCGGCCGGCCAAATATTTTACAGATATCGCATGAAGAACGACCCGAGCAGTACAGAGGCGTACCAATATTGGCGCCGGTGATTGAGGTATTGAAGCAGGTCAGCCGCTATACTAATGCGGAGCTTACGGCCGCCATCATTAAATCGTTTTATACTTTGTTTTTTACGACTAATAACAATATTGATGATATGAATGATGTTCTAAGTTCAACTTATGGTCAAGCTGACGCCGTAACGCCAGAAGATCTGGCCCATGTGCAGGTTGGGCCAGGAACGCTTAATCTGCTGCCTCCTGGTGTCGATGTAAAGTCGATGGACGCAAGCCGTACAATGTCAACTTTTGAACCATTTACAAATATGATGATCAGTCAGATCGGTGCAGCTATTGGCACACCGGCAGAGGTGTTACTTAGTCGTTTTCAATCTTCATACTCTGCGGCACGTGGGGCATTATTACAAGCTGCCAGCAATTTTAAAACCAGACGTACCTGGTTTGCGCGTGATTTTTGTCAGCCTGTTTATGAAGCGTGGCTGGCAGAAGCGATTGCCATCGGTAGAATTAACGCCCCCGGCTACGGCAGCGATCCGATCATAACGAAAGCATGGAGTAATGCAGATTGGTTTGGTCCTGTTATGGGTATGTTGGATCCGGTAAAAGAGGTAACTGGCGCAGCCTTACGCGTAAAATATGGTTTCTCTACCGGTGAGCGAGAATCTGCGGAACTTACAGGGACTGATTACGATAGTAATATCGATCAGATAGCTATAGAACAGCAAACATGGCTAGCTAAAGGCTTGGAACCGCCTAAGGCTGATAATACTGGTGGGAATGGGGGTGATAATGATGGAAAAATTTTGGCAGGTGAAGAATGATGTTAGTGGCGACGCTGAAATATTGATCTACGGTCCAATCGCAGCAGAGCGATCCTGGTTTGGTGATGAGGCAACGCCGCAGCAGTTTGCTCAGGATCTTAACGGGCTGGGTGGCAGAGATGTTACCGTACGCATTAACAGCGGCGGCGGTGATGTGTTTGCGGCACATGCTATTCACAACTTGCTCAAAAGCTATAAAGGACGGGTCACGGCGGTAATTGACGGACTGGCTGCCAGCGCAGCAACGGTTGTAGCCGTGGCGGCAGATAAAATCATTATGCCGTCCAACACGTTGATGATGATTCACGACCCGGCTATCGGCCTTAGCGGATACTATCCTGCGGCAGAACTGACGAAGTTGGTAGAAGCGCTGGCTACGATCAAAACAAGCATTGTCGCTGCCTATCGCAAGCGTTGTAAGGTATCGGACGAAGAAATCGAAACGATGATGTCCAACGAAACATGGATGGGCGCCGCAGAATGTAAGGAAAAAGGTTTTGCTGACGAGATCATTGGAGAAGTTACTGCTGCGTTAAATGGCAATACTTTGGTGCTCAATTCAGTGTCTTATGATTTGAAGTGCTTTGCTAATAGTGAAGCGGTAAAAAATAAATTTAAACAAAGTGAGGTTAGAGATATGCCAAGTGGTAAATTAGAAAAGGTTCTTAATGCTTTAGGCTTGCAGGAACTGTTGGAAGATACACAGACAACAGCTAATGCTTGTGACCAGACTAAAGCAAATAATACGCTTCCGGCGATGGCGGTTGATACTGCTGAAGCGGTTGAGGCTGCAGTAGCTGCTGAGCGTCAACGTGTACTTGATTTAGAAGCACTTGATGATGGAAAAAATGCCGCGATTACTGCGATCATCAATGAGGCTAAGAAAAGTGGAAAAACTGTTGAGGAAGTAAAAAATTATGTAGAAGCAGTAAAAAATATTGCTCCAGTAGAGGCGGTAGCCAATGCTGCGCAAAATGTTGTAGCCGCTATGGTAGCCGACAGTAAAAGCTCCGGTGTTGATGGCGTTGCTGCTAATCCTGCGACCGATGAGGCTGCTGTAAGTGCAGTAGCAGATGCGAAAGCATTGGATAAGATGGCCAAGGTAATGAATAGTAAATTTGGAGGTGCGAAATAATGGAAATGATTTCCAACATGAACGGAACTCATTATGATGAGCTTATTGGTGGTACAGCAGTACCGGTACTTACTAAAAACGTAACGCTGAAAGGAGTTACGGCCAGCTATAAGCGAGGCACATTGTTAGCTTTAGTTGGCGGTAAATATGAGATTGTAGATAGCACAGCATCTGAAAGCGGAGCTGATAAAGCGTCTGTGATCCTTGCCAATGACATTGTTTTATCCGGGACCGACGTTGTTACTACAGTTTATATCAGCGGTCAATTTAATCGTGAAAAACTTATTGTGGCACAAACATCTGATAATGCCACTGCTCATGAAGAAGAACTGCGTGCGGTCAATATCTATTTGACCAGCGTGAAATAAGGAGGATGAAGATAATGCCTATTAATATTGATGATACCAGAACTTTGCTGCAGGCGATTGAGCGCACCAATCCGCCGACTACGACATTGATTGATACTTTTTTCCCCGCGGTTAAAACCTTTTTGACGAATACCGTGGATATGGAATACCGCAAAGGCGGTCGCAGAATGGCGCCGTTTGTTGTACCGGGCAGCAAGGGTGTAAATATGAGCCGTAACGGTTCGCAGATCAGGTCTTATAAAGCTCCGCTGATGCGCCCTAAACGGACTATCGAAGCGTCTGATATTGAGCGTCGTGGTTTTGGCGAAGATATCTACAGTACTCGTACCCCGGCAGAACGTGCGCAAGAATTGCGCGCTTATGACATGGCAGAATTGATTGATGCCTGCGTCCGTCGTCAGGAGTGGATGGCTGCACAGCTTTTGATCAACGGTGAATACGAATGCAAAGGCTATGCCGACGATGGTGAAACTGTTGTTGTTGATACGATTACATTTTCTGAATTTGACAATAAAACAACTCTGTCCGGATCGGACACATGGGATAATGCAAGCGCCAAAATTTATGATGTCATGGGTGACACATCTCAGAAGATTCGCCGCAACGCGGGTATGATCCCTACAGTGGCCCTGTGTTCACAGAATGTAGTATCCTACCTGCTCAATAACGAGCAGCTTTATAAATATTTGTTGGTGCCCAGCCGTGAAAATTTAGCACTGATGAGCATTCAGCCGAAGCTGGTAAGACCGGAATTGCTGCGAGTTGGTTACATTGAATCCCTTAATCTGGAAATCTACGCTTATGATGGCGTGTACGAGGGTGACGATGGTAACCTTGCCCAGTATATCCCTGATGATCATATGATTATTGGTGTGCCCGGTCGTGGTAAACGTCTCTTTGGCGCAGTAACGCAGCTTGAAGACGACAAACAATTTCGTACTTATGAAGGCGCATACATTCCTAAAGTTACCGGCAATACTGAAAGTGATACGACTACTCTGGCTATGTCCAGCCGCTGTGTAGTATGTCCGGAGTTTTTGGATGATTGGGCGACCTTGAAAGTTAAATAAGGAGGTTTGTAAATGCAACAAGTATTGATAAAGAAATTTACTTTGCTGCGCAATGGCGTCGAGTATAAGGCAGGAACGATCCTCGAACTGCCGGAAGTTGAAGCGAATGCGCTGGTAGCAGGTGCGCCGAAAGAATTTGAAAAAGTTTCGGTGGAAAGTACAGAAAAAGCAGAAAGAACATTGAAAGATTTTACCAACACCGAACTGAAAGCTTTATGCGAAGAAAGAGGCTTAGAAGTGCCTAAGGCAGCTAATAAAGCAAAGCTTTTAGAACTGCTGGAGGGTGCGGCCGATCAGCAAGATGAGACCGATGGTGATAGCCTACCTCCAGTCAATGCCGCAGCTACAGTAAAATGAAAACCTTTCGTGAGCAGATAGCCGCAGATAATACTGCGGCTTTTATTAACTCGTTAGAATTTGCCGATAAACATAACTTGAATGGTACCGAATGCAGCGCCATCTTGCAAGACATTTCTGTTGCAGAGGGGTTATCTACGGGGACTGGATCCAGCCAAACTTATCCTGGTATTTATGGCAGTCGGTTACAGGTAAATTGCTTGGCAGAAGCTTTGCCTGAGCTTCCTGTATATGGACAGCTTTTCGGCGTCAATGATAAGCAGTATCTGGTTGAGAGCTGTGCTGATGACATGGGAATTTTGACTATCCAATTGGTGGCGAATGACAGATGATATCTATTGATGCAAAGGAAATAGAAAAAGCCAAGAGTCTGCTTAAGAATTATCCTCAGCAAGTAATAGCGGCGGCAGCGAGTGCAATAAATCGTACGTCTGCAATGGTAAAGACTGAAGTATCTAAAACCATCAGAAAAAACTATCTGATATCAGCAAAAGATATAAAGTCTACTTTAAGTATTAAACGTGCTTCTCGGTTAAAGCTTACTGGAATGATCAGTTCTATAGGGCAAGCACCGTTGATCACTGCTTTTAGAGTACGGGCATATAAGAAAGGGCCAGTAAGGGTGCAAGTAATGAAAAAAAATAAACCCAAACCGGTTCCAGGTTTATTTATTGGTTCTTCATTGAAAGGCTATGTTGGAGCTATGCAGCGCAAAAATTTAAGTATGCGTTATCCTTTGCGCATACCTCATGGTCCCAGTGTTCCGCAGATGTTTTCAGCAGAACGCTCAATGAGTGTGATTGCCCCGTTTGCAGAAAAAACATTGAATCAAAGATTTTTACATGAAGTTTCATACCGTTATGGGAAATTTGGAGGACGTTAATGACACAGGTTGAATTAATGGAAAATTTGACGGGTTTTCTAAAAAATATTGTCCGAGAGTATGAATCGCAGCAATCTGATGGGACTTATTCTCCGATAAATGTTTATCCGGGATACCTGCCAGTGAAAACTAATGCCAAGGAAAGTGAATCATGTATTTATGTGCTGGTTCTTGAATGTGAAGATGGTGATGAGCAGAGTGCAGCAAAGGTTGAAATAGGATTTAGTATCATTGACGGTGATACTTCTGAGGGGTGGCGCAGCTTGTTTAATCTTATGGAACATGTACGTCAGGCATTGCTTAAAAAGCGTACTGTAGTAAATAAGCATCGGCTTATACTACCTATAAAGTCTAAAGTAGTAGAAGATCAACCCTTCCCCCAGTGGCAGGGATTAATGACGGTTAGTTATACATTGGGTAAACCAGTAGAGGAGGAAATAAACTATGGCTATTAACAAGAAAAATGTCCAAGCAGTAAAAGCTGAGCGTTTTATTTATGTTGGTCCGTCTTACAAAAACGGAAAGTTATTGAAATATCAGGTATTCATTGGCGGGTTACCAACTCATATTGATGATGTATTTGAAAAGTGTCCGCAAATTAAAAAACTGTTTGTAGCTATTTCAGAATTGCCAGAAGCTGAAAGGGCTATTGCAAAAGCGGGAACACCTATGAATAAATATTACCAAGCTGCTGTTTTGGCAGAAAAGGAGGAATAACATATGGCATATAATCATGGCGTATATACATCTGAGGTGCCAACATCTATTGTTCCAGCAGTAAATTCTACTGCTGGGTTACCAGTTGTTTTTGGTACGGCTCCAATTCATTTGGCAAGTAACAGAGCAGAGGTTAATAAACCTATTTTGTGCTATACATATGCAGAAGCGGTAGCGGCTATGGGATATAGTGAAGATTGGGAGAAATACACTCTTTGCGAAACTATTTATAGCCAATATTCGCTTTATGCAGTTTCACCGACAGTTTTTGTTAATGTTTTAGATCCCAAAAAACATAAAGCGCCGGTCAGTGATAAAGAGGTTCAGTTCAACAGTGAAAAAACTGTGATTGTAAATGATCCAGTGTTACTTGAAACATTGAAAGTAAAAAAAGCATCTGCCGGACAACCACTGACGGAAGGCGTTGACTATGAAGCTGCTTTTGACAGTGATGGGAATTTAGTAATTACTGCATTAAGTGGCGGACAGCTTACAGACAGTGCTTTTTTGGACTATGAAAAAATTGATCCCTCAGCCGTGGATAAGGATGACATTATTGGTGGTATTGATATCAGTACGGGCGCATACACAGGTCTTGAGAATCTTTCAAAAGTATTTCCTCTGTATCGTTTAGTACCTGGTATGGTGCTTGCTCCTGGTTGGACACACGATCTAGAAGTGGCCGCTGTTATGACTGCCAAAGCAAGTACTATTAACGGTTTGTTTAAAGCTTCTGTTTTGGTAGATGTTCCGGCTGACACAGTAAGAAAATATACCGATGTTCCGGCTTGGAAAAATAATAACAATTATGTTGGAGTGGATCAAATAGTCTGCTGGCCTATGGTAAAACTTGGCGAAAAGAAATATCATCTTTCTACTGCGGTAATGGGTGCGATGGGCGTTTTGGATGCAAAAAATGATGATATTCCCTATGAAAGTCCTTCAAATAAAAATATACAAATGGATGGTTTATGTTTGTCTGATGGAACTGAAGTGGTTTTAGATCTGGAACAAGCTAATTATCTTAATGGGCAGGGTGTAGTTACTGCCCTGAACTTTATCGGTGGGTGGAAGTTGTGGGGGAATCGTACTGGTTGTTATCCTGCAAATACAGATGTAAAAGACAATTTTATTTGTTTACGGCGTATGTTCAATTGGCATGCACAGACCTTTATTCAAAGTTATTGGTCTAAAGTAGATAACCCGATGAACAAACGACTTATTGATCTTGTCGTGGATAGCGAAAATATTCGCATTAATGGATTTGTTTCAAGAGGGTTCTTGCTTGGTGGAAGAATTGAATATTTGAAAGAGGAGAATCCAACAACAGATCAGATGGATGGTATTGTAAGATTCCATACTTATTTTACGCCGCCGGTTCCGGCACGTGTCATTGAAAATACTATCGAGTTTGATACGTCTTATCTTGAGACGTTGTTTGGTTAATGAGGAGGATGAAAGATGAGTAATAATGTTGTTCCGGAAAAGCTAATTAACTTTAGAGCCTATAATGACGGAAATGATCTTCTTGGCGTAACTGATGTCCAACTACCGTCTTTGGATGCAATGACCGAAACAGTAAAGGGTGCTGGTATTGCCGGTGAGGTAGACAGCCCTGTTTTAGGGCACTTTGGAAGTATGGAAACTGTACTTAACTGGCGTACGATTTCTAAACCTGGAATGAACCTAGCATCTCAAAAGGGGGTTAGCTTAGACCTGCGCGGCGCGCAGCAGTTTTACGACCCTGAAAAAAGTGAGTACGTCGTAAAGGCTGTAAAATGCGTGATCCGCGGCGTGCCGAAAAAAACCGAACTCGGCAAATTAGACGTTGGAACGACTACCGGATCCAGCAACACCATTGAAACTAATTATATTAAAGTGATTATTGCTGGCGAAACCGTGCTGGAAGTTGATAAATATAATTATATTTCTAATATTGGCGGTACTGACTATCTTGCCGATGTCCGTGAGGCGTTGGGTCTGAATTAAAAATAAATAAAGGGGGCGGCCCGCAGAGTGGTGCCCCTTTTAAAATTTGGAGGTAAATGATGAAAGTAGATTATAAAAAACTTAAACAAGGATTGGGAGAACTAACGGGATATGATTTTGCGGCCGCAGAGCAGCAGGCAAGGATTCTTGGAGATGGTACCCCTGAAATTGTGTACTCTAAAACATTCCATGCTGTTATTGCGGCGAAGGTTTTAGGTGTCACAATTGATGATATTAAGGGTTTACCAATTAGGGAATATGTTGCAGTGACTTCTAATGTATCAGTTTTTTTAGTAGGCACTTTGACCGATCAAGCCCTGCAGGAGTTATCCGGGAAATAGCAGTATGCTTATTTGAATATGGTAATGTTCATTTTTGGTTTAATCAACCAGTGAACGAATTAGAGAAATGGCTTGAAACAATAAGTGCCGTAAATAAAAAAAGAAAGCCCACTGCATGAATAATGCTGTGGGCTTTTAACGTAAATATTCTTTCTTTATTGGGGAACGCGAACAAACTTCGTCACAGTCTTTTAATACTGCTATCACGTCGGGGTCTTGGATGCCGTCATACGTATCAGGATCGTAGAGAGGCCTGTAAACGCCATCATATTTAGCAGAAGAATCATATTGTAATGCTTTTTCTTCCCGTCTATTTTTAATCATTGCATGAAAGAACCCGACTATACACATCAATATAAAACCAATACAAAACAAAATTGCAAGAATAATCATAAAGCTCACCTCTTTATAGTTATTATACTATAAATTTTTAATGGAGGCAAAAAATGGCGAATATATTTACGACAGCATTTGTTATAAATGGAATGCTATCTAATAGTTTTACATCATCGACCAAGATGGCAAATTCGCAATTGACAGAATTACAACAGACTGTTAAAAGAATAGATCTTGCTCAAAAAAAATTAAATGCTGAGTTTACTAATGGAGCTATGAGCGTAGAGCAATATGAAAGAAAAATGGGTAGATATCAAGATACGCTTAATAAAACTCAGCAACAACAGAAGTTGTTACAGGATAGATTGAATAAAAAAAATATTGCAAATTCTCAGTTTGTAGAGAGACGCCAAAGTTTCTTAACTACCGCAGCTGCTATTGGCACTATTGCTCAGCCGTTCATCTCTGCAGCTCAGACTGCAATGAAATTTGAATTTGCTATGTCTAAAGTTGGCGCTATTGCGAATGCAACAGGTCCGGAATTGACTTTGTTGACGCAAACAGCAAGGTCATTGGGCGAACAAACAAAGTTTACTGCGACGCAATCCGCTGAAGCAATGAGTTATCTGGGCATGGCCGGTTGGAAAACAAAAGAGATTGTTGCAGGTATGCCAGGATTATTAAATTTAGCTGCTGCCGGCAATACTGATTTAGCACGTACTGCAGATATTGTTTCTGATAATCTGACTGCTTTTGGGTTAAGTGCTGATAAAGCGCAACATATGGCTGATGTTTATGCTGTTACTATAACATCCACAAATACTAATGTGGAAATGTTGGGAGAAACGATGAAATATGCTGCTCCTGTAGCACACGCATTTGGGGCATCGATGGAGGAGACAGCCGCTTTAGCAGGTATTATGGCTAATAGTGGCATTAAAGCGAGTAATGCAGGTACAGCGCTGAGAGCTGGTTTAATTAGATTGGCCGGACCGCCTAAAATGGCAAGTAAAGCGCTAGAGCAGCTGGGGCTGTCAATGGAAGATTTGACAAATGAACAAAAAGAAGCTGCAATGGCTTTAAAAACTTTGGGTATTGAAACTGGCAATGCAGAAGGTCCTCAAAAGATGGCTATCATAGTAGGCCAATTGCAAGAACGAATGAAAGGATTAAGTAAAGAAGAACAGCTGGCTATGTCGAAAGCTATTTTCGGGCAGCAGGCAGCAGCGGGGTGGCTGGCAGTACTACAGGCAGGACCTAAAGTGCTTGGTGATTTGACAAATTCTTTAGTTAACAGTGATGGTGCGTCTGAAAAAATGGCAAAGCAGATGAATGCTAATGCAGAAGGTGCAATTATACGTCTTTCTTCGGCATTTGAGTCGTTGCAAATATCATTAGCAAATGGATTTTTACCTGTCATAGCTAATGTAGGTGATTCTTTAGCTGTATGGACGGGGAAGTTATCGGCTTTAGCTACAGCACACCCAATAGTAGCACAGGGGATCATATACACTATTGGAACTTTTGGGTTATTATGGCTTACATTTAAAACGGGTAGAGCTATTATCTCCGGCTATAATGCGTTTATGGCTACCTGTGCTTTATGGCAGACGACTTTGGGAAATTGTACGGTAGTATTAAGATCAAAAACAATGCTTCTTGCCGGCACACAAAGGACTGTGGCTTTGGCAACGAAGCTGTGGAGTGGTGGAATGATGTTGGTAAATGCGGCTATGGCAGCTTGCCCTATTGGTTGGTTATTGATTGGAATCAGTTTATTAGTCGTTGCCGGAACTATTTTATACAGGCATTGGGATACAGTCAAACAGTTCTTTACAACTTTGTGGGACAGTCCAATAGCTAGAATAGCCTTTTTTGTCACTGGGCCTGTAGGTTGGATCATTGGCGCGGTTACTGCAATAATTGCTAACTGGGATACATTAGCGGCATATTGGGATTATTTTTGGGATAATCCATCTGCTGCAATATTTAGATTCACAAGTTATATTCAGGAACAATTTACAAGTGCCGAAACCTGGCTTCGCGAAAAATGGCAATCTATCAGTAATTTCTTATCTACTCCTATTTTTGGCAAAGTTAATATTACGGCATCCGGTAATGGTGCAGAGGTTGCAGAAAATGCGTATGGCGGTATTTATGGCAGGGGGGCATTTCTTACTACTTTTGCAGAAAACTCTGGTGAAAGTGCGATACCACATACTCCTAATAAACGTAATATAGGCTTGCTGGCCAAAACTAATGAAATCATGGGTAATCCATTGGGTACCAGTGGCAGTATAAATGCGACTTTTGCGCCGCAGATCACCGTACAAGGGAATGCGGATACTGCTGAAATTTCAACTTTATTAGATCAAAAAATGCGTGAATTTAAAGCAATGTTGGCAGAAGTGCAGAATCAGAACAGGAGGCTTTCGTATGGCTAAAACCTATTACACAATCCAGGGCGATATGTGGGATGGCATAGCAAAAAAATTATATGACGATGAAAGTGGCGTAAACGCGCTGCTGGAAACAAATCAGCAATATGCTGACATAGTTGTTTTTCCGGCAGGTATTATTTTGGATGTGCCGGATTATGAAAAGCCTACTCCGACCAACTTGCTGCAGCCGTGGAGGCGTTAAATGGAAGCACGTAGAATATCGGCGATCATAAAATATAATAATAAAGATATCTCAGTTGATATCAGTAAATATCTAAAAAGCATCAGCTATACCGATAATCTATCGGGAGAAGCCGATGATTTGCAGATAACATTGGAAGACAAGGCAGGGCTTTGGCAATCGACATGGATGCCGGAAAAAGGAGCACTTCTAGATGTAATTCTGCAGCAAAAATATTGGCAAACTTTGTCGGCGTTACCACAAAGTTTGCGTTTGGGATTGTTTGAAATCGATGAAATAACAAGCAGCGGCTATCCGTCAGAAGTACAAATAAAAGCAGTTTCCGTGCCTGATAATAATACTCTTAGAGGTACTGAACGTAGCCGGAGTTGGGAAAAGGCAAAGCTGCAGGTAATCGCTAATGATATAGCTTCAGCTGCAGGAATGTCATTGTTTTGGGACACAGAAGAAAATCCGGTGCTGGATAGGGCAGAACAGACAGAACAGTCTGATCTGTCTTTTTTATATGCAATTTGTAAGGATAAAGGCCTGGCATTGAAAATAAGTGATAAAAAAATCATTATTTTTGATGAAGCAAAATATGAAGCGGAAAAAGCAAAGATAACAATAGTAAAACCAGGTACCGTTTATAAAAAAGAGTCTGGAATGAAATATTTGTTTGTTGGTACTGGCTACAGTTTGCGTACTAAAATTAGAGATATTTATGCTGCCTGCAGAGTTAGTTATCAGCAGGGCAGTTCAAAATCTAATATTGAGGCAACTTATACTGCTGCTGGTAAAAAGGGAAAAACATTGCAAGTAAATGAACAAGTTGAAAGTGTTGCGGAAGCATTAAATTTAGCAAAAAAACGGTTGCGCGAAAAAAATAAAGACGAAGTTACTGGATCTTTAAATATGTTGGGAAACTTTGTCTTATTATCTGGGGTTACAGTTAATTTATTAGGATTTGGAGCTTTTGATGATAAGTACTTGATAACCAGAGCATCACATGATATTGGCAGCGGTTATACGACAAATATCGATGTAAGAAGGTGTTTAAATGGATACTAATTTTATAAAAAACATAATTCGTATCGGGAGGGTATCTTCTATTGACGTCAATACAAATACTGCAAGAGTAGCTTTTTCTGATAAAGACGATTTGGTATCTGGTAATTTGATGATTGTAAATCGCGGAAGCATGGTTGACAAGGATTACTGGATACCTGATATTGATGAGCAAGTTCTGTGCTTAATGATGCCAAATAAAAGCGGACAGGGATTAAATGAAGGGTTTATTTTAGGATCTTTTTTTTCGGCAGAGGACGCACCGCAGGAGCGAAGTGCTGATGTAAGGGCTGTAAAATTTGGTGATGGTACTGTTATAAAGCATGATCGTAAATCCGGAAGTTTAACTGTAAATGCTACAGGTGATATTAGTATTATTGCTGGTGGAATGATAACCATTCAGGGAGCGGTAGTTGAAATAAATTAATGGGGTGATGGATATGCTGTATGCGACAAGATTAGGCGATACTGATACAGGACATGATGCTTGCCCAGGAACTGTACTTGTGAGTGCCAGTACGGATGTAATAATTAACGGTAAAGGTGCAGGACGTGTCGGCGATAGTTATGCTCCGCATGGATGCATCGTGCATCCAGCACATACAGCGCATATCGCCAGCGGCAGCAGCACAGTTCTTATTAATGGACTGCATGCAGCAAGGGTAGGTGATCCGATAGACTGTGGAGGCAGTGTCGCTTCTGGAAGTCCGGATGTAATCATAGGAGGTTAATATGCAAGTTGGATCTATGGGAGATATCCCTTTTGTTGTGTCATATGGTAAAATTCGTACTTTTAGTGATTACGGGCGTAGTGGTTCCGGCCGCTGGGTAAAGCACGATTTGATTGGTCGTAAACCTGTAATGGAGTTTTTAGGACCCGACGTTGAAAAAGTTAGCATGAAGATCCAGCTGCGCACTGATCACGGCATAAATCCTGAAAGCGAGCTGGGGCGGCTGAGGAAAATGAGGGACACAGGCGCAGTTTTTCCGTTTATTTTAGGTGGTGCGCCGGTATCTGATAATTATTGGTTGCTGGAGGATATAGGGGAAAACGTAAGCTATTGGCGGGCAGGCGGTAAAATACTTTCCGTTAGCGTCGATATTACATTGACTGAATATTCTACAGAGGAGGTGCGCTGATGGATTTTGAACTTACTGCGGGAGAAAGAGTTGACGTAGATTTTGCCCCAAAAAATGTGCAAATGGAAATTTTACAAAATTGCAGTACAATACTTAGCACGTCTAAGTTTAGCGTACCATTAGACCGTGACTTTGGCGTTGACGCAAACTATGTAGATGCGCCGCTGCTATCGGCTAAAGCGAAAGCAGAAAGTGAAATATTTGCTGCATTAAAAAAATATGAGCCGCGAGTTACGGTAAAACAAATTACATGGCGCTCTAATGTGGAGGGCGTTTTAAGAGCGAAAGTGAAGGTGGTCATAAATGAAACTTAGTGATCTGCCGGACATTGAATTTGTTAGTGCAGACGAACAAGAAATATTATCGGATATCATAAAGCTTTATACGGAAATAACCGGAAGGACCCTTGCACAAGGTGATCCTGTCCGGTTATTTTTATGCGTGATTGCGGCCATTATCCTGATGCTGTGCAATAAGATCAACTACACCGGCAAACAAAATTTATTGCGATATTCGGCAGGTGCTAACCTGGATCACTTGGGCATACTTGTCGGGGCAGAACGTATTGGCGCCAAGGCCTCTGTCACGACAATTAAAATAACCCTGTCGGAGGTGCGGTCCGTTGCGACAAACATTCCAGCAGGTACGCGGGCGACAGCTGGAGATAATGTGTTTTTTGCTATTGATCAGGATGCAACGGTCATAGCTGGACAGTTGGACGTCTCTGTAGCGGCTACCTGTACTGTGGCTGGTGTTCTCGGTAATGGCTATCTGCCGGGAGAAATCAATAAGATTGTTGATCCAATTCCGTACGTCGCTGGAATGGTCAATACCACAACGTCGGAGGGAGGTTCAGATGTCGAGAGTGACGATTCTTTGCGTGAGGCTATTCGCGAGTCTCCGGAGGGATTTTCGGTAGCTGGACCAGTGGGCGAATACATTAAAATTGCCAAACGAGCTTCGTCTTTGATTGTTGATGTATCGGTAATATCACCGGAGCCGGGGCAAGTACTGATAACACCGCTACTTGTAGGCGGCGGAATACCGGGAAAAGAAATGCTGGATATCGTAGAGGCAGCGTGCAGTGATAGATCTGTAAGGCCGCTCACTGACCATGTGCGTGTGGCTGCTCCGGAGGTTGTCAATTATGATCTTACACTCACGTATTACCTTGACCGGGCAAATGAAGCTAAATCTGTTGCCGTTCAAAGCGCGGTAGCGAAAGCGGTGGAGGATTATATCGATTGGCAAAAATCTAAGCTTGGCCGTGATATCAATCCGGACGAGTTAATCTGTCTTATTAAAAATGCTGGCGCCAAGCGAACGGTTATATCTTCGCCTACTTTTCGGATCGTTGCTGATAACTATGTAGCGATAGCTGAAAATGTTAATGTTACATTTGGGGGGCTAGAAAATGAATGATCTGCAAAATTTGAATTTAATCGAGTTGCTACCCACTAGCATTGCAAGCGACGAAACGATAAGAAATATCTGTAATGCCATTGCAGAAAAATTACAAACGATTAATGAAAAAGCTGAATTAGTTTTGTTGCTGCCACGATTGGATCAGTTGCCGGAAACATTGGTGGATGAACTAGCTTGGCAGTATCATGTAGATTTTTATGATTATGCTGCAAGCCTTGATAAAAAACGTGCGTTAGTACGAAAAGCAATAGACTGGCATCGGAGAAAAGGCACTCCTGCTGCAGTAGAGGAAGTATGTACAGCTGTTTTTAAATCAGCAAAAGTTTTTGAGAATTGGGAATATGGTGGGGAACCATATCATTTTCAGGTAAGAATGATTTCAGAAGGCATTCCAGATAAATCTGTTTTGGACAATTTGTATAGGGCAATTAAAGAAAGTAAGAATGTTAGGAGTTGGCTTGACGCTTTAAGTTTTGATCGTCAAATAGCTGGCTCCTTATTTGTTGGAGGGGTCTATTCTTCAATGAGAAAAGTGGAAATTTTCCCATCACAGATAAAACCACAGATTTTAAATATCAATAATTATTTTGGAGCTGCAATCTATGTACACAAAGGAGTTGAAGTAACATGCCAAACTGGGCAAATTTAATGTTGACTAAACAAGGAAAGGTATTACAGGCAAAAGCTATTGCTGGTAGTACATTAACGATCACTAAGATGAAATTGGGTTCTGGTATTATTCCAGATGGAGTATCTCCAGAAGATCTTACTGATTTGATTCAACCCAAACAAGCTTTAGGATTAACGGCAATCAGTGTTAATGGTGGATTAGCTAAAATTCAAAGTATTGTTACTAATGCTGAACTTTCAGAAGGGTACTATATTCGTGAATGTGGTGTATTTGCAAATGATCCTGATGTTGGGGAAATAATGTATGCAATAATGACAGATACCTCCCCTGATTTTCTGCCTTCCGCATCAAGCTCTGTTGTGATTTCAGAAGAATTTAGTATTAATGTAGTAACGGAAAACATGGCGAATATAACAGCAATTATTGATCCTGAAGGTATAGTAACAGTGGCTAATGCAAGAAAAATTGCAGAGGATAAAGTTACTGAGCATAATGAAGATACAGAGGCTCATCCAAATGACTTTAATTTAAAAGGCATTACTATTGGCAAAGATAGTGTTATTGCAACTAAAAAGGGAGATTTACTAACTCTTTTGGCAGGTAAAGGAATTAATTTACTTAGTGATATTAAAAATAAGATAATCACGATCGTTGGAAAAAGTAAGAATGCATGGAATCCGAATGAGGAAATTATAGCTGGAGATATAAGATATACCGAAGACGGTAATGGTCCAAGCTGGGCTTATTTGTTATGTAAAACTGCAGGAACTACAAGTTCCGTTGAACCGATTTTAGAAGCTAATGCTGTTGTAGGACAGGAGATAAATGACGGCAGTGTTGTATGGACGGTACAAAATATTAGGCCTACTGCTTTAGATTCATATCCTGTAGGCAGTATATATATGTCTGTAAATTCGACATCGCCTGCAGATCTTTTTGGCGGTACGTGGGATGCAATGCCGGCAGGACGTGTTTTGCTGGCACAGGGCACATCAGAATGGGGCGTAGAATACCAAGCTGGCAGTACCGGTGGCGAACACGAACATCAGTTATCTGTCGGGGAACTGCCAGAACATGAGCATGATGTAACTTGTAGTAACAACGGTCTACATCAACATAAGATAGATATCTATAATGACGAAGGTCGTGACGCACCATATGTTGCTGGGGCTGCAGGTGGTATTAAGGGTTCGCCAAGCACATCAGAAACAGGTAATCACTCTCATACTATCTCTATTAATAAAACTGGTGGCAATTTTGCACACAACAATATGCAGCCTTATATATCTGTTTATTGTTGGCGTAGAACAGCATAGTAGCCTGTCGGAGAACTGCCTGCACATACACATACTGCTAGCACAAACACGGCAGGAGATCATTCACATACATTTACCTTTGGTCGTTCTTACGAATCTGACAGAGGTGTTCCCGGCGGTGGTGATGGTGATCGCACATATACCAATTCGACCAATACAGCAGGTTCCCATATCCATACTATTGCTATAAGCAATACCGGTAATGACAGAGCCCATAACAATATGCAACCTTATATTTCTGTTTTCATGTGGCAAAGAGTGTCCTGAGAACTGTCGGAGAACTGCCTTCGCATAATCATAATGTAACCTGTAGCATTGATGGCGATCATAACCACGGCATAACCACTGGTAACAATACTGACGCTCCTTATAATATGGTTTCGACACAGGCAAGACAAACAAATACCACGCGATATACCAACAGTGCAGGCAACCATTCTCACACCATTACTATTGCTGAAACTGGTAGCAATATTGCCCATAATAACCTACAGCCGTATTTAGCTGTATATATGTGGAAACGTACTGCTTGACTCTGTCGGGGAACTGCCTGAACACGATCATACAGCTACTTGTAATACAGCTGGTGAACATAATCACAGCCTCACTGTTGGTTATGATGTATCAGACGGCACCGGTTGGGGGAAGTATATGCCTGGAACTAATAGAAACCTGCCTACCAGTTCATCAGGAAGTCATGTTCACGCTATTGATATTTCCAACACAGGCAGCAACATTTCGCACAACAATATGCAGCCGTTTTTATCGGTTTACATGTGGTATCGGATTGACTAAAGCGCTGTCGGAGAACTTCCTGCACATAACCACAATGTAACGGTTAGTACAAGCGGGGATCACGCGCATACTTTTACTTTTGTAAAAGAATACGACGCAGGTGGTACAGAACCGGGATCAGCTTCATGGCGTTCTAATCAAGGCACAAAAACAACCGAACAAGCTGGTACACATACTCATACCGTAACTATTAGTAACACTGGCTCTAATTATCCACACAATAACCTGCAGCCTTATATATCTGTTTATTGTTGGCGTAGAACAGCATAGTAGCCTGTCGGAGAACTGCCTGCACATACACATACTGCTAGCACAAACACGGCAGGAGATCATTCACATACATTTACCTTTGGTCGTTCTTACGAATCTGACAGAGGTGTTCCCGGCGGTGGTGATGGTGATCGCACATATACCAATTCGACCAATACAGCAGGTTCCCATATCCATACTATTGCTATAAGCAATACCGGTAATGACAGAGCCCATAACAATATGCAACCTTATATTTCTGTTTTCATGTGGCAAAGAGTGTCCTGAGAACTGTCGGGGAACTTCCAAGTCACGAGCATAATATAACGATATCGTCAGCTGGCAATCATAAACATGGAATATATAGCCACTATAACGAAGAAGGATCTAACGGTGTAGCTGACGCCTATCGTTCTACTGCAAATGGCGTCTATACCGAAAATGCTGGTGATCACACCCATACTGCAAATATCAAAAATACCGGTTCTGATATGCCACACAATAATATGCAGCCTTACGTTGCTGTGTTTATGTGGAAACGTACCGCATAAAACTGTCGGGGAACTGCCTGCGCATGGGCATAACACTACTTGTACTGTTACAGGCGAACACTCTCACACTCTATCAATTAACAACTCATATAATTCTGATTTTTTCCCCAACCAAGATTTATTTTCGCGAGGTGAAAATAAATCAGGAATTGGTACAAAATCAACAAACATTTCAGGCAGCCATTCCCACGTCGTTACTATTGCTGAAACCGGTAGCAATATTGCCCATAATAACCTACAACCTTATTTAGCTGTATATCTCTGGAAACGTACCGCCTAACCCCCCTGTCGGAGAACTACCTGCACATAGCCATACAGCTACAATCAGCACAGATGGAGAACATACGCATACAGCAGGTAGTTTAGGTCCGATTGACGGGCATTCAGGAAACAACTATGCAAAATATCACTTTGCCGATGGGAAAACTGGTTCTGCAGGCAGTCATGCTCATACACTTAGAATTTCTGATACAGGAAACAGCCAAAGTCACAATATAATGCAGCCATACATTGCTGTTTATTGCTGGCGCAGGTCGGCATAAAAAGCTGTCGGGGAACTGCCGAGTCATTTTCATGAAATAGTATCAAACACAGTTAATTTAACAGGAAGTGCCGGATATTTTGTTGGAGCAGATAGCCCTTCTTATTCAGGGATTTTAACAGTTACTAAAGGTAGCAAGGGATTAACTGGGGGTGGTGGAGGACATACTCAAAATTATCTCAACATTCATGCTAATATTACACCTAGTGTTAATGTTTCAGTTGCAGGGAACAATCAACCTCATCAAAATATGCCACCTTTTATATCAATTTTCTGCTGGAAAAGAACTGCTTAAGCAATTCTTTTCCATATATAAACTGATAAATATGGGGACATATTGTTGTGGGACAAGTTCTTACCAGTATCTGAAACAGAAATGGTATGACTATGGCTACCAGCCTTATCTACAGTGACTGTGCTTGATCTATCAACCCTATCAACTTCGGATATCCTACCATTAGGAGCACTACCAGAACCGTTATAAGTAGGTGCTGTATGAACGTGTTCCCCATTAGTGCTACATGTTGCGATGTGTCCATGTTCTGGCAGTTCCCCGACAGAAAAATAAGAAAGGATGATAACTTATGAAATGTTTTCAAATATTGAACAGTGAGGTTTTAATAATTAACGAGGAAAAGATGTATAAGGATAGCCCTGATAACTTCATTATTGACGGCGGTAGCTTACAGGCTGGCGAGGTAACATTAAGCGAGGTAATCTATGACGACCAGCAGAGCCATGCTGTCGTAAATGGTGATTTTTGCGATAAACCGATTAAAGCCATCGAGGATAAAATCGCTGCTATTGATTCCTATATAGCCGCTAAAGCTGCTAGGGAATATGTGCCACCGACACTCGAAGAACTTCGTGAACAGGCATTAAACTACCAATATCAAAAATATGATGCTCAAAAGCATGCTGTCGTATGGCTACAAGACGGCAGCGGCTACGGCTTTGATTGTAATGATGATGATCAGAACAACTGGCAGGTTGCTTTGACACTTATGGAAAAAGATATCACGATGTACAAGGTTTATACAGATAAAAATAATCTGTTTAAAAAGTCATTTTTAGAGGTAACGCGTGATCAGATGATGGAAGCAGGAAATCTTGTAAAAGCACAGCAATATGCGGCTTACAGCGAATTTGAAAAAGTGCGTGCCGAAATTGCTAATTGCGCAACAGCAGAACAGTTAAAACCATATTTGCCGGGGGAAAGCGCATAAACACTACTATCGCAACGGTTTTGAGTTCATAAAATTATCAAATACAAATTACTTACGCTTATACTGGCTGTAATTAAGGTGCTTTTAGGATATGAATGTAAAAAATACTTGCAAATTACTTACAAATTATAAAAGGTCAATAGCTTTTTTGAGTTGGCGCAAATCTTTATGTGTGTACGTTCCGTCGGTTATGTCTTGTATAGCGTGTCCGAGAATTTTTTTGATAGACAATTTATTTGCGCCTTTGTTGTCTAACCATGTTGCGCATGTATGGCGACATTCATGTGGTTTGTGCTTGCAGTGGGTAATTTTCATGATTTTATCAAAAATCCGCAAAAATTTATGATAAGTTAATTGGTTACCATCAATATCAGTAACCAATGTTTTACCGGGACGTTTTAACCAATAATCGTAATAATGAATCACTTTGCGGTTGATCGGGACTAAACGATTGCGTCCGGCAGCGGTTTTACTTTCTCGGATCTTATAAAAACGAGAATGCAATTTGACATCGTTTTTTTCAATAGATAAAAATTCGCTAGGACGTGCGCCACTATAGCACATCATAATTATAGCCATTGCGTAAGGTGATAGAGGTTCATTGCTATCTGCAAAAGCTTTTACCCTATTAAGTTGGCGTGTATTAAAAGGTTGTTTTGTTTTGTTCCTTTTGGGTAAATCAATATCAACAAACCTTGATATATCAGCAGTGGGCGGTATTATTTGATACTTTACCGCATAGGTATAAATGTTGTGATATAATTGCCTGACTTTTTTTTGGGTCGCGTGACCAATACCAGCTGCAGAAAGGTTCTTAATAATTGTCTGTAATTCAATAACTTTAATGCTGGCAAGGGGACGCGTGTGCAATGCCTTACAATAACCAAAACTAACATCATAATTTTTAGCTGTAGTAGCAGTGATTTTTGTTTTTCGTTCAGCAATTTCAAGTTTATAAATTTCTGAAAAAGTTATCTGTGACGGCAAGTAGATTGAGGGATCTTTGTTACATTCTGCTAAAAAAATCAATGATTCATTATATGTAGCAAAATAACCGATGTATTTGGATTTACCGTTGATAGTTTTCAAGACAGCATAAGGACGTCGGCGATTGCCGGGTAAAAAAATAATACTACCAAAACCGTTTGGTAGTTTCATGCGTTTGCGTTTTTTCATAGTATAATCACACTCCTTAATGTGATTATATAAAATTTTAGTAAGAAGGAAGGTTATTAAATGCAAGAATTTTTTATCAGACTTTGGGGAAGGGTTATCAATTTTGACATTTTAGCGGCTGGGGCTGCAATTTCTTTAACCGGAACAACGTTATTCGGTGAACAGTTTTGGGCTATGGTGTTTTTAGCTTATGGGCTAATTGCTTTTGATACGTTGACACGATGGCTGTATATTTGCAAAAAGTTTATCGTTGATTCAAGACGCGTAGATGAAATAATCAATGTAAAGTGGCAATCGGCAGTGTGGCAGTTTTTTAAGGCTGAAACATGGAATGACAATTATTTAACAAGCCGTGGTTTTTCGCGGATCACTGAAAAAATGATTGTTTATACTTTAGCAATTATGGTTTGTTTTTTTGCAGGTAAAAACGTTCCTGAAATTCATCTGTTTAGTTTTAATTTGATACCGGCACAAGTTTTTCCGGGGTTTATATCAACAGTTGTATTCTTGATAGAATTGACAAGCGTCAATGAAAATCTAATCTTATTGGGTCACGCAAGTATCGCAGACTATTGCGAAAAACTGCGTGATTTTATTTTAGTAAAATTGAAAGGGTGATTTATAATGAAAATTTTTATCAATCCGGGACATATGCCGGGAGTTGATTCAGGTGCTGTAAATCCTGTAAGTGGTTTACGGGAATGTGATGTTGCTAAAAAAGTTGGCGAACTGGTTGAATATTATTTACAATCAGCAGGTTGTTCAACTATGCTGTTGCAAAGTAATAATTTGTGCGGGGAAGAACCAAAAGATTTTAATATTTGCGCGAGTGCAAACGCATGGCAAGCCGATTTATTTGTTAGTTTACATTGTAATTCTTTCAATACTTATGCCCGAGGAATTGAAACATTGGTATTTGATTTAAGCAGCAAAGCTGCTAGATTAGCAGGGTGCATTCAGCGTCAGCTTGTTTCTACAGCGCAAAACATTGATTCAACCGTTATCGATCGCGGATTGAAACAGCGTAATGATCTTGCTGTTTTGAAATACACTGATATGCCCGCTGTTTTAGTCGAAATGGGTTTTATTGATAATGATTTTGATGTTGTTTTGTTAGAAAATAACCAAGATGATTTAGCAAGAGCTATTGCTCGTGGTGTGACAGATTATATGAGAGGTGATAAATGATGAACGTATGGAATATAGTAAAAAACGGATTGAATACAGTTGTAAATTGGTTGAAAAATAATCCGAAAGCGGTAGCTGGTTTTGCAATTGGTTTTATTTGTGGTACATTACATCATTTTTTCGGTTGGTGATGTTTTTATGACTAATAAAATAATTGTGGTTGTTTTGTGTGTTATCAGTTATGCAGCAGGTTGGGGGTTCAGAATGTTGACACACGTCTGCCCTACTGCAGAACCGGAAATGAAAACAGAAGTAAAGTATGAAGCGGATACAAAAACAGAAGTTGTTTATGTACCAAAATATATTTATGTCGATGGTAGTACAGAAAAAACAGATGTCGATGTTCAAATAGGAAAACAAGAACTTAACGTAAAAGTAAACGGCAAAGAATTTGAAATTAAAAAAGCTGATGATGAAAAGTATATTTTCGATAAAAACAAGTTGCAGCTTACGCAAACCAGTTTTGCTGAACTGAATATCAAAGTACCTACGATCGATAAAACTAAGCGTTGGGAAATTGGTATCGGGCGCAGTAAAGACGGTGCAGTCGGGCTGATTGGTTTTCCGATAAACAATAACGTCGGCGGCTGGATTGCAGGTAGCAAAGGTGACGTTATGATCGGTGTTAGTTTAAAAATATAAAGTGAGATGATGAAAAAATGGAGTATAGCAGAGCTAAAGCTGCAGACGGGCACGGCTGGGTATATGGTTACCCGGTCGTAGTTCCTGAACTGCCTTATCCACCTGAACCGCCGGCAGGTTCAGAAGAAGGTCAACCACCATTAGAAGCAACAATGATTGGCTTAATGTTCCCGATGGATATTTCAAATTATATAGGGGTCAATAACTGGACTGACGTTGCATTAAGTATAAAGCTTGATACGATTCAGCGTCATATTGGTCACATTGGTAACAACTCTGTCGATGTTTTTGAAGGTGATATAATTACTGCTAATCGCTATCCGTTTGAAAACTGGATCGCCCTATTGACATGGAACAATAATTTCAGTACCTTTATGTTGAAGTATTATAAAAAGAAAGGTTATAGCGGTCGTGATATTTTTGCAGATATGGTAGAACCAATTAAATATTTAATTACTGCAAACGTTGATGTTATTGGTAATATTATTGATAACGGGGATTTACTGTAATAAAAAAACTGCTCGGCTTTTAAGCTGGGCAGTTAATTTTTTTTATAAAAAGTTATAAAATATGTTGACAATACACGCAATGCGTGCTATAATTAAAGTATAGAAAGGGGGTGTGAAAATGTGGTAGAAATAATAAACCTTGTAACAGCAATCATCAATCTGGCGGGAGCGATAATGCTGTACAAGGCAAGTAGAAAATAGCAGGGGACGTAAGTCCCCACCCCTTAGGGGGTATTTCTACAAACTATACTATCATATCTATCACATTTAAGCAAATGTTTGAAAAAATTACTTTTTTAGTAGCGGCGATGGCATTAGTTTTATCGATTTATAATATTATCAGAATGTCAAGAAAGCGGTGATTTAATGGAACAGCAGAACGAATTTAAAGCGGCAAGACTGGCGGCAGGACTGACACAAAAGACCATGTCTGAACTGATGGAAATACCCTTCCGAACAATACAGGATTGGGAAGCTGGGAAACGAACGCCGCCGCCGTATGTTAGACGGTTTGTATTAAACGAATTAAAGGATATTGAAAACGGTAAAAATTCTTAATTTAAGCTATTTTGAAAGTATATTCAAAATAAGATTCGTAAAAGGCAAGGTTCTTTTTAAAGTGTTTTTGCGCTACCAAACTGACAGTAAACCCTCTGACTTAGGTCAGAGGGTTTTTATTTTAGAATAGGTTTTTCATAAACTGTATTGTTACAATACACCCTAAACTATTATATAATATAAAAAAATGGGGTGAGGTGGTCTTGATGAGCACTTATATTTCTATAAGCGAAATGGCAAAACTGCACGGAATTACCAGACAGACCCTTATTCATTACGATAATATTGATTTATTTAAGCCGGCGAAGGTCGATACCAACGGTTACCGTTATTATTGTAAACACCAGATACCATATTTACGAGAGATTTGTTTCCTTAAATCGTTGGGAATCAGTCTGAAAGATATCCAACAGCATTTTCAGGAACGGACGCCGGAAAACGAAATGTATCTTTTGGAGAAACAAAAACAGTATATTATGAATCAAATTGCCAAGCTCAATACTTTGCGCGAATACCTAAATCAAAGGATCGATCTGTATGAAGAAGCCGTAGATGCAGGGATGATGAGGATGTCGCTGCCTTTTGTACGCTATATAGATGCACGTCAGGCGATTTTTAAAGAGTGGCTGCAGCCTATTGATAAAGATAACCTGCACACAACATTAATGGATTTGTGGCAGCGTATCTTTGAACGTGAAATGGTTCCGTCAGGCGGTTTTGGTTCTATCATCAAAAAGTCTGGTGTGGAAAAAAATAAGTGGCTTCAGGGAGCCGGGTCCTGTATATTTTTGCCGGTATGGAACAAGGAGCACGAAAATACACTTACGATCCCGGCCGGAGAATATGTGTGCATGTATAAGTATGGTATGCCTTATGATACTGAGCATCTGGAAAAGCTGATGCAGTGGCTGGCTAAAAATAATTATGAACTAGCAGGGGATATCATCGACGTGTGTCTGCTTGATACTACCTTTTATAAGCAGGAAACAGGCGTAGATTTCTGTATGCTGCAGGCTCCTGTTACCTTAAAAAAATAAATAAAAATTTTTTTAAAAACCTCTTGACTGTATTGTTACACCACAATCTATTATCAAATTGTGAGGTAACACTCAACAAAAAGTCAGGAGGTTATTTTTATGACTAAAGAAGTTATTGATTTAAGATCTGCGTTGGAATTACTGGAAAGCATTCCCGGACAAATGGTACATACTGATGTAGAGGTTGACCCTTCTGCAGAACTGGCTGGCGTTTATCGTTATGTGGGTGCAGGCGGCACTGTTGCCCGTCCTACTAAAACGGGGCCGGCTATGACTTTTGAAAATGTGAAAGGACACCAAGGTGCAAAAGTAGTTATTGGTTTATTAGCCAGCCGTAAACGTGTAGGCTATCTTTTGAATAGTAAACCTGAAAAATTAGGTTTTATGATGCGTGACGCTGTAAAAAATGCCATTGCTCCAGTGGTCGTTGATAAAGCGAAAGCTCAATGCCAGGAAGTCGTGCATCTGGCTACTGACGAAGGCTTTGATATCCGTAAATTGATCCCGGCTCCTACCAATACTCCGGAAGATGCAGGACCGTATGTAACTTTGGGTATGTGCTATGCTTCCGATGTCGAAACCGGTGAATCTGACGTTACGATCCATAGACTTTGCCTGCAGAGCAAAGACGAAATTTCCATGTTTTTCACACCGGGGGCCCGGCATTTGGGCGCTTTCCGTGAAAAGGCCGAAGCTTTAGGCAAACCGCTGCCAATTTCCATCAGTATCGGTGTCGATCCGGCTATTGAGATCGCTTCCTGCTTTGAGCCGCCGACAACTCCGCTTGGCTTCAATGAATTATCTATTGCCGGAGCAATCCGCGGTAAGGCTGTTGAATTAGCTCCCTGTGTGACGATCGATGAAAAATGTATCGCCAACGCCGAATACGTCATCGAAGGCGAGCTTTTGGTAGGCGCGCGCGTTCGCGAGGACCAGAATTCCAATACCGGTAAAGCGATGCCGGAATTTCCCGGTTATACCGGGCCTGCCAATGCAGAATTACCTGTTATCAAAGTAAAAGCTGTTACTCACAGAGTAAATCCGATTATGCAAACCTGCATTGGACCTTCCGAAGAGCATGTAAGCATGGCCGGTATCCCGACTGAGGCGTCGATCCTTGATATGGTGGAAAGAGCTATGCCGGGCCGTGTACAAAATGTTTATGCACATTCCTCCGGCGGCGGTAAATTTATTGCCGTTATCCAGTTCAAAAAGACCGTTCCCAGTGACGAGGGTCGTCAGCGTCAGGCTGCGCTGCTTGCTTTCTCTGCTTTCCCGGAATTGAAGCAGGTGATTTTAGTTGATGAAGATGTCGATATTTTTGATACTAACGATGTGCTATGGGCGATGACTACCAGAATGCAGGCCGATGTCGATATCGTAACAATCCCCGGCGTACGCTGCCATCCGCTTGATCCGTCTAATGATCCTGCCTGCAGCTGGTCGATCCGCGATCATGGTATTGCCTGCAAAACTATTTATGACGCGACAGTTCCGTTTAATCAGAAAGCAAGATTCCAACGCGCAAAATTTATGGAAGTCGATGTAAAAAAATTCTTGCCTGATTTTACCGTACAGGATTGAATGATTCTGCTGGTTAAGGCGTTTTAAACGCCTTAACCACATTATCTGACTTTGATTGGATATTTTTAAGGAGGACAATTATGGGAAAGAATAAACCGATTATAGGTTTTATTTTAGGTATCATCGTAGCTGTGGTCATCTTTTTTGCTAACATTCCCGGCTTGGAACGCACAGGACAGATGTGTATGGCCTTTTCTCTGATGACAGTGATTTTCTGGGCTTTTGGTATTGCTCAGCCCGGTTATGTCTCAGGTCTGTATCTTTTGCTTTTAGCAGTTTTTAAAGTTGCGCCAACAACATTGATTTTTTCTACCTGGACTACTTCTATGATGTATCTGATCATCGGCGCTTATCTTATTGCGGTGGCGGTGAAAGAATCAGGTTTAGGCGAGAGGATCGCTTATAAGTTCATCGTAAAATATGTTTCGTCTTTTAAAAGTATTATCGTTTCTATCTTTGCTCTGACGTTCATTCTGGCCTTATTGATTCCGCATCCCTGGCCGCGCGCTTTTCTCATTATGTCGGTCATGGCTGTTGTGGTAAAAAGCGCGGACATTCCCCGTGAAGACGCGGTTAAGATCGGTTTTACTGTTTTTACGGCTTCTATCCCGGTTTCCATGATCTTTCTGACTGGTGATGCGTCGATCAATCCACTGGCGGCTGCCAGCTGTGACCCGGAACCGGTAGGCTGGCTCAAATGGTTCGAAGTTATGGGTCTGCCAATGATCGTTACCAGTATCATTACAATGGTTATGATACTGTTTATGTTCAAGCCAACCAAAGAGGTCAATGTCAATAAAACTGAAATTTTAGAGAAGCTGGAAGCTATGGGACCGATGAGCGGCAAAGAATTACGTACTGCCGTTTGGGTAACACTGGCTATTATCCTCTGGATGACTGACACGCTGCATGGCATTGATATTGGCTGGGTAACGTTATTTATTGCTATGGGGATGGCAATGCCTAAGATCGGCGGCATTTTGACTCCGCAAAGCTGGAGTGGTGTACCGGTACAAACACTGATCTTTTTGACAGCTGCTGTCGCTATTGGCCGTGTGGGCGGTGCTACAGGCATGAATACATGGATAGCGCAAACTGTATTGCCAAGCAGTGTGCCGGAAAATATGTTCATCCTGGCCGCATTTATTACAGCCGTTTCTATTGCTATCCATATGCTGTTCGGCAGCGTTATCGCAGTTATGGGGATCGTTATCCCGGCGATGCTGGCCTTTACGGGTTCAATGGGTATCAGTACGATCATTCCTGTTATGATTGCCTATATTGCTATCAACGCTCACTTTATACTGCCATTCCATAATCTGGCGATTTTGGTCGGCGTAGGTGAAGACAACGGTATGTATACGGAAAAAGAAACGATCAAATTCGGTGTACCGTTTACGATCGTGCTGTTCATTATTACTGTCGGCGTTGCTGTACCCTGGTGGAAAGTAATCGGTCTGTGGTGATTTGTCTTAAAAAGTAAGTTTAAGAAAGGTTGGTTATTATGCGCTTGATTGTAGGAATTTCCGGTGCCAGCGGTGTCATTATGGGTTATCAGATGCTCAAGGCTCTAAAGCAGCTGACTGATATGGAAGTGCATCTGATAATTACGGAAGGTGCTGTTAAGAATTTTGAATGTGAAACTAATATAGAAATCAGCAGACTTGCAGAACTGGCCGATTTTACTCACAGTAATAAAAATCTGGCAGCAAGTATTTCCAGCGGTTCTTTTGTTACGGATGGTATGATAATTATTCCCGCCAGTATGAAAACCGTTGCCGGGATAGCCTCAGGGTTTGCAGAAAATCTGCTGCTGCGTGCGGCTGATGTCTGTCTTAAAGAAAACCGTAAGGTGGTTTTAGTACCGCGCGAGCTGCCGTTGAGCCGTATCCATCTGCGCAATATAAAAGAATGTGCTGATAACGGCTGCGCTATAGTACCGCCGATGCTTACTTTTTATAATGGCTCCAATTCACTGGAACAGCAGATCGATCATATTATCGGTAAGATTTTGATGCAGTTTGGGATCGAGTATCAGAAATTTGTCGCATGGCAGGGAGAAGACATATGCAGACAGTAACGTTAAGCGAGGGGGATAAACCTTATACAGTTACGGCATGTGTGGTTTTATGCGGTAAAGATATCGCAGTAGTGATTGGCGGAGGCGAGGCTTCGCATATTGGTGCTGCAGCCTTGGCTTCTCCCAGGCCGAGTTTGAAAAATACTGCTGAGATTTCCGCCAGTGCCTCTGTTTTATGCCGTCTGGGACATAAGGATGATTTGCCTGCCAGAGAGGCGGCTTTGCGCCTGGCGAGTAAATTTAATACTAATGTTGCCGTAACGGCAGGCTTGCATATAGATGATGCGGACTCTGACGATATCGCAAAACTGCAGCATAACTTTCAGCAAATTTTGGAAGCAATAGAAGCATGGCTTCAGACGATAGATATATAGATATTTTGATCCTCCCATTGAGTTTGGACACTTACACATCAACACAAAAAGCTCTGACTAATGTCAGAGCTTTTTGTGTTGATTGAAGCAGCCGTTAAAGTTGTGGAGCAGTAGTAACGTCAGTCAAACCTGCTAAAGCCAAAAGCAGCAGCAGTGATTTTTGTTCACATACATATACTCCGGCTGGGTCAAACCATTCGTCTACGGTATGGGTACCATATTCAGCGCCGCCGCGTCCTAAGGTAACAGCCGGAATGCCGATTGCGATCGGCATATTGCTGTTGGTGCAGCCGCCTAAACGCGGCTGCGGCGTGATGCCGCAGGCTAAGGTTGCCAGCTTGGCCGCCTGGACCATACGGCAGCTTTCGGATTGGCTGCCGGCGGGGACGTCCATGATTTTACTGAAAGTAACTTTTACAGCGCCGGGTTTCTGCCAGCGGGCATTTTCTGCGTCGGCACCCTGCTGGAAAATCGCGAGTGCCTGCTGTTCCATTTGCGCCAGAACTTCAGCGCTGTCGGAACGCATATTGATTTTAAAATTAGCGCTTTGAGCAATGCCGTGGATGGCCTGCCCGCCGTTGGCAAGGCTGACTGTAAAAGTAGTTTTAGGAGTTTCAGGCACCTGCATATCGCTTAAAGCGGCGATGGCTCGTCCCATAGCCTGCACTGCGCTGGGAGTACCGAAAGCCAGATAAGCATGACCGCCGGGACCTGTATAGGTGACGTTATAATTGATCATGCCTGTAGCATTAAAATACATTACATCATTACTGGGACCGTCGATCGAAATGGCTGCGAGTATTTCCTCAGCTTTATTATTAACCAAATATTTCATGCCGCTCATAGCTCCCAGGCCTTCTTCTGCCGCAGTGCCTGCAATCATAATATCATGATGTGGGCGCAGGCCGCTGTTGACCAAAGCCCTGATAACTGAAAGATTTGCCGCTAAAGCTCTGGTATCATCGCAAATACCTGGAGCATAAAGCTTGCCGTCTTTTTCGATAACATCTGTAACGGTACCAAAGGAGAACACTGTATCTAAGTGCCCTTCAAGAAGAACGCTTTTACCGGTTTTACCACTGCCGTAGATTTTTCCGTAAACATTAAATTTTTCATCTATGGTCACATCCTGCAGACCGGCAGCTTTCAGCATTTGAGCGTAGTGTAGGCTGCGTTGTTTTTCCTGAAATGTTGGCGCTTCTATGACTACCAGTTCTTTTTGCTGTGCGATAGTATTGGGCGCATCCTGTTTTAAAAAATCTAAAGCTTGTTTAACTTGTCGGTCAGAAGTCAGTTTTTGAAAAATAAGTTCCAGGTCTTTATCGAAAGCTGTTGTCATGGGTGATGCCTCCTTAACGATATTGACTAGATTATAGCAAAGAAACTTTGGCGAGGGAAATGCTTTTTATAATTCTTTTAATAATTACTTATAATGTATTTTTTTACTGCTGAAAGTGTAATTTTTGAACATTATTTTTAAGAAACATCAGAATATGATTAAGGTGTATAATAAAAATATGAAAATAATATATGTGAGTGAAAGAAGGTCGTCGTATGCAAAAAACTGCGTTGGAACATGATCTGCAGAAACTGGTTGAAAAAGCTTTGGCTTTAGGCGCTTCAGGCGCAAAAACAATTGACGTTGCCAGTATCAGGACTGGGGCCTGGACACGCTGGAAGTGCCAGTTTGGTTGCCCTAATTATGGAAAAACATTGTGCTGTCCGCCATTTGTTCCTGATTATGCGGCAACGCAGAGGTTTTTACAGGAATTTATAAGAGGGATTATCATTCAGTACACTTTTCCTTTGAATGGGGTGGCGGTTGAAAATTTTGCTGCGGCCGATCTGTCAATGAGTAATGGGCTGCTGGAGATTTTATTAAACCTGGAACGGGAAGCCTTTCTGCAGAATCATTATAAAGCTTTTGCTTTAAAGGCGGGACGCTGTCGTTTGTGCAAAGAATGTAATTTAAAGCAGTGTGTAAATCCAACAAAAGCAAGACCCTCGCTGGAAGCATGCGGAATTGATGTTATGGCTTTGGCTAATGATAATGGTTATCAGGCGGAAATTCTGCAGGCGGCGGTTCCTGAACTGAAAATATATGGCCTTTTACTGGTTGAGTAAAATTATCTGCAGACAGTTCTGTTTTTTTATAGCATAAATTATTTGTGGTGTATTATGATGTGTCTGAGCTTGACCCCCTTTTGTAAAAGGGTTATAATCAAATTAGTAAGAAAAGTGCGAAAATTAAGAACAAAATTAACTCAAAGGACAAGAATGGAGGGTTTTTATGAAAAAGTCAACTAAAATCATTTCAGCAGTTTTAGCATCACTGATGCTTGTTGCGGCAGGCTGCGGCAGTGACAAACCAGCAGAGAAAAAAGCCGGAGGACCGGAGGAAAAAGTACTGACAGTTTATTCTGCCCGCAGCGAGCAGCTGAATAATGCAGTTATCCCTCAATTTGAAAAAGATACAGGTATAAAGGTTAATCTTGTTGTAGCAGGTACCGGTGAAGTCCTTAAACGTGCTAAATCTGAAAAAGATAATCCGCTGGGTGATATTTTGTGGGCGGCCGACGAAACGATGCTGTCCTCTTCTAAAGATCTGTTTATGGAATATACTTCCACTGAAAACGATAAAATGATGGATGGCTTTAAAAATAAAGCAGGCGTTTTTACACCAGCCTTTGCTGATCCAACAGTTATGATCGTTAATACTGAGCTTGCTAACGGCATGAAAATTGACGGTTTCGAAGATTTACTAAATCCGGCTTTAAAAGGAAAAATCGCTTTCGGCGATCCTGTCAACTCCAGCTCGGCCTTCCAAAGCTTGATGGCAATGCTGTATGGGATGGGAAAAAACGGCGACCCGATGTCTCCGGAAGCGTGGGATTATGTTGATAAATTTATCGCTAATCTGGGCGGTAAAATGTGCAATAGCTCCAGTCAGGTCTACAAAGGCGTTGCCGGCGGCGAATATGTCGTTGGTCTTACCTGGGAAGACCCGGCAGCCAATCTTGTGAAAAATGGCGCTAAGGTAAAAGTAGTATTCCCGGTAGAGGGCGCTATTTTCCCCGGAGAATCCGTACAGATCCTGAAAAACTGTAAGCATCCGGAAAATGCTAAGAAATTTGTCGATTATATGCTTTCCGAAAAAGTGCAGAATGCTGTCGGTATGAATCTGACAGTACGTCCACTGCGTAAAAGCGCCACCTTGGCTGATTATATGACTCCTAATGATAAAATCAAATTAGCTCCTAACTATGATGAAAAATGGGTTTCCGAAAATAAAGCCAAGATTACTAAAATGTTCAGCGAGCATATGGAAAAATCTATGTAAGCAAGTGTAAATGTTATAAATGGCAAAGGGGACTCGCAGAGTCCCCTTTTGTCTTACTAAAATAAAAAGGCGGTTATTTTATGAGTGTAGCGATTACTATCGATAATGTCGTTAAGCGGTTTGGCAAGGATACTATTATCAACGGTTTGTCAGTAGATGTCCGGCCCGGAGAATTTTTTACGTTGTTGGGACCTTCCGGCTGTGGCAAAACTACGTTGCTGAGAATGATTATCGGCTTTAACTCTATCGAAGGCGGTACGATCAAAATAGATGATCAGATCATTAATGATATACCAACGCATTTGCGTAATATGGGCATGGTCTTTCAGAACTATGCTATTTTTCCGCATATGTCAGTTAAAGATAATGTTGCTTTCGGGCTGAAAAACCGTAAGGTAGCCAAAGAAAAAATGAATGCATTAGTCGATGAAATACTGGAAACAGTAAAGATTGCCCATCTGAAAGACCGGATGCCGACGCAGCTTTCCGGTGGTCAGCAGCAGCGGGTTGCTTTGGCTCGGGCTATTGTTATTCACCCGCAGGTATTGCTGATGGACGAACCGCTGTCCAATCTTGACGCCAAGCTCAGAGTCGAGATGCGTAATGCCATCAAGCTTATTCAGCAGAAAATAGGTATTACTACGGTTTATGTAACGCATGATCAGGAAGAGGCGCTGGCCGTTTCTGATCGGATCGCGATTATGAATAACGGTATCATTCAGCAGATAGGTACGCCAAAAGAAATTTATCAACGTCCGAACTGTGTATTTGTGGCGACATTTATAGGTCTTTCTAATATTCTGGAAGCGAAAGTCAAAATTACAGGCGCTGCTAAAATACTTGATTTTGGTGCTTATGAAGTGCCGATGGATAATTTAATTCCGGAAATATCCGCAGGCAGCAAAGTGCTGGTTTCTGTGCGCCCGGAGGAGTTTGAGATCTGTCTTAACGGGTCTGATGGGCTGACTGCCGTAGTCGAGCACAGCGTCTTTTTAGGTGTTACCACGCATTATTTTATGCGTTTGGAAAATGGGCAGGAAATAGAAGTAATTCAAAATTCAGGCGTTGAAGATACTATCCCCAACAAGACCACGGTACGTTTGCTGGTACAGCCGGCTAAGATCAATGTTTTTACGGAGGATGGGAATACTCCCCTGATAGTTAGGGGGAACCGCTGATGAATACTGCCAAAAAATTTAATCTTTGGATGGGCATCGCCCTGCTTATTCTGTGTTTCTTTATTATCTTTGTTGTTTATCCGCTGATTTTAATATTATATAAAAGCGTGATAGATCCGGAATCATCAAAACTGACGCTGGACTATTTTACTAAATTTTTTGCACGGAAATATTACTGGAGTACATTAGTCAACAGTTTTTATGTAACCGTATGCTCTACGATTATTGCTTCTGTTATCGGCTTACCGATGGCTTATGTGCTGCGCAGCGTCAAAATCCCCGGCAGTAAATACCTTAATATACTGATCGTTATTTCGTATTTGTCACCGCCTTTTATTGGAGCCTATGCATGGATTCAGCTTTTAGGACGTAACGGTTTTGTAACACAGATTATTAATTCGATTTTTGGCGTTAAACTTGACGGTATCTATGGGTTTGCAGGGATCGTTCTTGTTTTTGCTCTGCAGTCGTTCCCTCTGATTTATATGTATGTATCTGGGGCTTTGAAGAATCTGGATAATTCGCTGAATGAGGCGGCTGAAAGCCTGGGACTGACCGCTTTTCAGCGTGTGCGTCAGATTATTCTGCCGTTAGTTATGCCGTCGCTTTTAGCAGGTTCGTTACTGGTATTTATGCGTGTTTTTTCTGACTTTGGTACGCCGATGCTGATTGGGGAAGGGTTTAAAACCTTTCCGGTATTGATTTATACTCAGTTTATGGGCGAAGTCAGCACCGATGACCATTTTGCTGCATCCTTGTGTGTGATCGTTATTGTTATCACTTTACTGCTGTTTTTCCTCCAGCGTTATATCGCCGGGCACTATTCCTATTCGATGACAGCTTTGAAGCCAATGGAAGCTGTAGAGGCCAAAGGCAGCAAAAAAATTTTTGCCTATCTTTTTGTTTATGGCGTTACTTTTTTGGCAATGCTGCCTCAACTGACGGTTATTTTTACATCTTTCCTTGAGGTCAGCGGCGGTGCTGTGTACACAGGTAATTTTTCTCTGCAGAATTATATGAATACCTTATTTGCTAAAGATAATAATTCGATTACCAATACTTATCTTTTTGGTATCTGCGCGATCTTTATCGTTGTTTTTATGGGTATTTTTATTTCTTATCTTACAGTGCGGAAGCGTTCCTACGTTACGGAAGTGTTGGATACGGTAACGATGTTCCCGTATATTATTCCCGGATCGGTTTTAGGTATCTCGTTCCTGTATGCCTTTAACAAGCAGCCGCTTATTTTAAGCGGTACGGCGCTGATCATTATTATTTCCCTGGCTATACGCCGGATGCCGTATACGATTCGTTCCAGTACGGCTATCATTACACAGATCAGTCCCAGTATCGAGGAAGCGGCAATCAGTCTGGGCGCGACAGAATTTAAATCCTTCTGGAAAGTAACCGTGCCGATGATGCTTCCGGGAGTTTTAGCCGGAGCGATTATGAGCTGGATCACCCTGATCAGTGAACTCAGTTCTTCGATCATTCTCTATACAAGTAAAACCAGTACGCTGACGGTAGCAATCTATACCGAGGTTATTCGCAGTAACTTTGGTAATGCGGCAGCTTACTCAACAGTACTTACTTTAACGTCAATTATTTCACTGTTAATCTTCTTTAAGCTTACTCATAATAAAGACATCAGTGTCTGACAACTATAAAAAACAGTCCGGTGGTTAGACTGACTGTGGAATAAGTGTTGGCTCCGGTTTCCGTTTGCAGCGGAAACCGGGGCTTTTTTTATTGTTTGAATGTGAAGGCGCAGTATATCTTTTTCTAAATATTTGCTGATTGCTCTAATCCGTCGCTTTGTATACTCAATTTTAATATATAGGATTATTGCAATGGTAATGTGGCCTGTTTTACCGGCAAGACTTGAAGGTGTTTATTTACACGAAAAACAAAATGTCTTGCGGGGGGGTACAAGTGTGGTAATATTATAAAATAAATATATTTGTTAAAATGCAAAAAAATGAAGCATAAATAATAATTCCGTTTTATTATCTATAAAAATAGAGAAAATGATGAAAGAAAAGGTGAAAATATTTATGAATAATAAAGCTTTGAAGAAAAAAATAGTTACTGCATTGTTGACCGTATCGAGTTTATATTTTATGGAGCTATTAGAAATTTCTGTAGTGGAAGCTAGTGAATATACTATGAGTTCTGCCTTTTCAGCTTATGGTAATCTTTTGATTATTAATAGAAATGCTTTTGAAAATTTAAAAGAGCATAATGCTGCTGATATAGAATATCAACAACTTATGAATCAATTGGGAATTCGTGATATTACAATTGCAGATGTTAAATCTTTTGTAAAAGCAACTGATAATGTGATTCATAATAATTATAATGGTAGTTGGAAACTTGATTTAGGAGAAAACAGTCTTATAATAAGCGATGGTAGTGCAAGCAGCCATATCTTAAATTTGGATAAAGTTGCCGGAGTAAATGAGATTACAGGTTCTGGAACTTTGAAATTGGTTAGTAAGGGTACGATTTCTTACAAGAGTACGGATTTAATAAGACTTGGTTATGAAAATAATAATTCTAGTACTAGTACTTTGAATATAAATACTGGTAAATTAGTGATTGATGGCAATTTAAATGGAACACAAAATATTTATGGTATTAATGTAACTGGCATGAATGGATCTGGATACGGTACTGAATTGAATGTAAATTGTACTACGGATATGAAGATAGAAAAAAGCGGTAATAAAAATGGTGCATTTGGTATATATATGCAAAATACAGTTTCTAATATAAAGACGAGTATTTCAATGCAGGATTTAGTTGCTGTTATCCAAAATTCAACTCTTAACAGCACTGGTATACATATCAACAATGCCAATAGCTCTGGACTTGAATCAAGTATCAGTAACGTTAATTTTAATGGTAGAGTAAAATTGACTGCGCAGGGAAAAACTGATGCCTATGGTATTTATCAGACTACTGGTAAAAATAGTAGTAGTGAGCTTAAATTTATGGGAGCAACTGATTTAGAGACGATCGCAGAGGATGGGAATGGCTATGGTTTGTATAGTTTAGCCAATGGTTCCAAGTCTGTTGATGTTGTTTTTGAAGCTGGAAGTAATGTAAGTGTGGCAAGTAAGACGCAAAGTACTGGTGTATATTTATCTTCAACTGCAGAAGCAAATCAAGAAGCCTCCTTTAAAGAAAATATTAATATTTCAGCTAAAGCGACAAATGGTGAAAGTTTAGCAATAAGGGCCAATGCTGTTAGTGGTGCAAAAAATAGTTTTAGTTTTGCTAATCAAACTGTTCTTAAGATAGACTCTGAGAATAATAAGGCAACAGGTATTTATTGTGCGGCAACTGGATATTCGCTTAATAGATTCGAATTTGATGGGGATTTAACTATATTTGGTACATCAGCAAACAGTGATGTAAGCGGTATTGTTGCTGTTGCTTCTGTAGATACAGCTGAAAATGTTATTAATATTAACGGTGCAGCAACGATTATTACAGATGGCGATGACAATGATTATGTTGCTCAAAGTTATGGGAAGAAGACAGTAATAAATGTTAACCAGAAAGGAGGGAAGAGAGTTGAAGGCCTTGGCCATCTTTATGCCGGTACAGGGTCTAAATTAAATTGGAATATGGATATTGCGGGCAGCAGTTTACGAGGCTGGTTGCAAAGCAGCAGTGGCGGAGAAGTCAACCTCAGAGGAAGTAATAACGTAATATTAGAAGGCGGAAGTCAATTTTTAGATAATAGTGGTATTATAAATGTTGATTTACAAAATAATGCTTTATGGAAGATGGTTGCCAGTAGTGAGTTGACAGCATTGTACCTTTATTCAGGTGCTGCTGTGGATATGATGGCTGATAATAATGCTTATAGCACATTAACTACAGAAAAATTGAGTGGTAATGGAGGTTTGTTTAAACAGAATATTGATGTACGCAGTATGGAAAGCGATAAGATTTTTGTTAAAGGTGATTTCAACGGTCATCAGATACTTGATATCTATCAAAAAGATAATTACATTCCTTCTGAAAACAGTGCTGAAGGTAATGGGTTGATACTTGCAAGCGTCAATGGCTATGGTGTTTTTACAGCTAAAGATCGTGAAGGAACTTTGTTTTATACTCATTATGATCTGGCTGATAAAATTAGCACGACAGCTGGTTATGAAAAAGATTGGTATTTGGATAAAATGTATCATTTAGACCCAAGTGATAAACCCACTACCAGCGTTGATACTATTCTTTCAGCTAATGCGCTGAATTATCATACATGGCGTACAGAAAATGATAAACTGCTGCAGCGTATGGGTGAACTGCGTCAAAATGGTGATGACGTTAAAGGCGCCTGGGTTCGTGTGAAAGGCAGCAAAATCGGCCGTGCCGGTAAGTTTTGTTTTGAAAATAAATATACCGCTTATGAGCTTGGGTATGATGAGCTGACAAAAAATACTGCAGTATTAAAACGTTATCAGGGGGCGGCAATCAGTTATACCAATGGTAGCGGTCGTTACAGCAGCGGCAGCGGTGATAACAGTAATAAGTCGATCAGCTTCTACAATACGGAAATCGGTAATAAAGGCCATTATCTGGATGTTGTGTTTAAGATTAGTAATATGGATAATGATTTTACTGTCTATGATACCAACAGCAGTAGGGTCACCGGTGATTTTAATAATACCGGCGTGTCGCTGAGTGCTGAGTACGGGCGTAAGAATGCGTTGCAAAACGGTTGGTATATAGAGCCGCAGGCCCAGTTTACTTTAGGCTATCTTGGTGGTGACAGCTATACAACAAGTAATGGCATTGAAGCAATTCAAAGCGGAATAAAAAGTGCTGTTGGACGCATTGGCTTTAATATTGGTAAAGAATTTGGGAATAATGGTATAGTATATGCTAAAGCCAATCTGCTGCACGAGTTTGGCGGCGGTTATGATGTGACGATGACAGACAGTAGTGGTGCGGTGACGATCAATGATAGCTTTGATGATACCTGGTTTGAATATGGTATCGGCGCAGCGTTTAAAACAGGTAAGCATAATCATATTTATTTTGACGTGGAACGCAGCAGCGGGAGTAATTTTTCTAAAGACTGGCAGTGGAATGCTGGAACAAGATGGACGTTTTAAAGGAGTTTATAAGAGTTTAAAATTTGTTTAAAACTAAAAGTGCAGACCATATTGGCCTGCACTTTTAGTTTTATAAGAATTATTTTAAGGTGATTTTATGTATTTATTCAAATATTGCTTCTGTTTTAAAGGCTGTGCCAAAGTCAGTAAAGTTCATGCTGGCGCCTTTAAAATCGGTTTGATCAAGCACTGCTTTGTCCAGCATAGCATTATTAAGATTGGCGTTCTGTAGCAGAGCCTGACTCAATGTAGCACCGGTAAGATTGGCATTGCTCAGATTAGCATTGTTCATTTTGGCGTTGAAAAGATTGGCGTAGACCAAAACGGCTTCGTGCAGATTGGTGTTGTAAAGCCAGGCATAAGATAAATTAGCCTGTGTAAGATCGGCTTCCAGACAATTACTGCTGTCAAGTGTTGCTTCCTGAAGATTGGTCAGATAAAAGACGGCAAATTGTAAATCGCAGTTGGCGAATTTAGCTCTGAAAGCATAGGCTTGTGTAAAATCTGCTGTTTTTAAGTCACTGCCGCTGAAATTTGTATAGTTCAGCTGTGCTGCTTTGAAACTGGTATTGGCAAGTTCAGCATCGGTCAGCACAGTTTTGGTCAGTACTGCTTTATCGAAAACAGCTCCTGCTAATTTTGTTTTAATCAGCCTGGCACCTGTCAAATTACTGCCGGTGAGATTTGCTCCGGTAAGATCCAGGCTGCTTAGATCAGCACCCGATAAATCACCGTAGGCGCAGCTACCGCTGCTCATGAGCTGGTTAAGGTCAGAACTGTTATAGGCAGCTGCCGGCGTTGTAGTAAATAGTAAAGTCAGCAGCAGTCCGTAGAAAAGATTTTTCATAGTTATCTCCTTAAAATACATGTTAGTTTTTGTCAAGTAAAGCTGCAAAATCCCTGGGGTCATCAGGCAATTCAGGGATGATTTGCCAAGGGTTGTAACTTTTCAGCTCCTCTGTGTTATACGTAGAACCGGCAAGGATTATTAAACTGCGTGCTTTTATGGCTTGAGCACAAAGAATATCGTTAGGAGTATCACCTACAATGATAACGTTGTCTGGTGTAAGGTCAGGTTCGAGCAAATAAAGTCTTTGATAGGCTGTTTTTGCAAGCTCACAGCGGTCTTCACTCAACTCACCGCAGGCGCTGTAACGGCTGTCGAAGTATTGTGCGATCCCGTAATGACGCAGTTTGGCAAAGGCACCGGCCCTAGTATTACCAGTGAGCAGACATGTTTTATAGTTCGTCTGCTGCTTGGAAAAATACTGCAGAGTTTCTTTGACGTTAGGCATCAGGCTGCCGTGATGCGAGGGCAAATATTTTTCCAGCAGCTGATGATAATGGATCAAAAGGCCTGCGGCGTCGGCGGCATTGCAGCTGCCCTTGATATCCTTTATTGTTTGTTTAAAGATAAAGGAGTCTGTCATTCCGGCTAGCGGATGAGAGAATTGAAAATTTTCGATGCCAAAGCGGCATTTGATTGCATCGCGCAAAGCGTCGACACCAGCTAATCCTGTTTTCAAAAGCGTACCGTCTATGTCCCAAAAAATATATTTCATAGTTTACTCCAAAATAGTTTAATTATATATTTACCTATTATTTTAACAGAGAATTTGCTCTAGGAACAGAAAAAAAGAAAAAAGCTGCCTGAAGGCAGCTTTTACATTGAACGTGGTTTCATCATAAGTTTAGAAAGTTTATTACCGATAGTACGGGCACGGCGTATAGTTTTGATGTTGGATTTACGGCGTGGTTTCATATCGCTTTCACTGCCGAAATCACCGCGGTCAAGGTAAGTGATCTTCGATTTGTCAGGATCAAAATAATTACGCAGGAAACGCGCTAATCCGTCTGGGTCGGCATCTTTGAAACAGGTGAAAACATCAATAGTGACAAAGCCAAGATCCGGATATAGATGTAGGGTCACATGACCTTGCTTGCAATGTGAAAAAACAGAATATTCGTTGATGCCTTCTTCGCAGTTGATATAGGTTTCCCGCGGCTGCATGGCGAAATCTGCGGCTGCGCTTTGAATGGTTGCCTGAACGCCGGAAGCGTCGCTTAAAAGCAGATCGCTGCAGTTATACATATCTATAGCTATTTGTGTTCCAATTGATTTCAAGGTAGTTCTCCTTTCAAAGAGGCGAGCTTTAATTTTTAAAATAAAATGTTGGTTGGAGTATAAACAACTTAATATATTATAGCTAAAAAATAGCTTGCTGTCAAAGTTTATTCAGGGTTACAGGTGTGAAAAGAATATGGCGAAAAGTTTTGTTTTATTTGAAAACGTGTTATAATAAACGAGAACATTTGTTTTGTACGGTGGTGGAATAATGCAAGAATTGCAGGGCGTTATTGATAATATAGTTTTTCAAAGTGAAGATAACCAGTTCAGTGTTTTCAGGGTGAAAACAGACCATGAAGGTAAGGTAAGTGTTGTTTACCGGGGACCGGCTCCTTTTTTGGGAGAGTCGGTGGAGCTCAGCGGCAGCTGGGGCGAACACGCCAAGTTCGGCAGACAGTTTCGTGCTGAGGTCTGCCAGGCTATAAAACCTTCAACTACCGATGGTGTGGAGCGTTTTTTGGCTTCAGGTGCGGTCAGGGGCATTGGTAAAACTATGGCCGCCCGTATCGTTGAGCATTTTGGCTCAGATACGCTGGATGTTTTATCTTTATCACCGCATCGGCTGACCGAGATTTCAGGTATCGGCAGAAAGAAGGCCGAAGCTATTGGGATGTCTTATGCAGAGTTGTCGGATATGCGGGAATTGATGGTGTATTTGGAATCGCACGGCGTCAGTGCTAATTATGCACCGAAGCTTCAGGCGCAATATGGAGCTACGGCGATGAAAAGGATTCAGGAGAATCCATATAGCCTGGCTAGTGATATTACCGGTATCGGTTTTAGAACTGCAGATAAGATTGCCTTGGCGACCGGGATGGACGGCGCCTGTGAGGAACGGATTAAAGCCGGGTTGGAATATGCGCTAAATCAGGCTGCTTCAGCAGGGCATACCTGTGTACCTGAGGAGTTGCTGCTGCGCGAAACAGTGAGGCTACTGCAGGTCAGCAGCAGCGTTGTCAATGATGTTTTTCAAAAGCTTTTGGCAGAGGACATGCTGCGTACGGAAGAAGTTGGCGGTTTACGGCTGATCTATCCTGAGTATTTGTATCAGGCGGAAGTTCAGACTTCTAAAAGGCTGCTTAAATTACGCGATCTGGCTGATGCGTTGGAAAAAGTCAATGTTGATAAGATTATTGGGCAATGGGAGTCTGAAGCCGGTATTGTATTGGCTGAGGCACAGAAAGAAGCTATTCATGCTTCTTTAAAATATGGTGTGTTTGTTCTTACAGGCGGGCCTGGTACAGGTAAAACGACTGTAATCAAGGGGATTTTGGCAGTGCTGGAAAAAGCTGGCTGTCGGATACTCCTGGCAGCGCCTACGGGCCGCGCTGCCAGGAGGTTGGCCGATTCATCCGGGCATCCTGCGGTAACAGTACATAGGTTACTGGAATATACGCCGAATGGCGGCGGCTTTAACTTTGGCAAGAATGACGGTGATCCTCTGGATGCCGATGCAATTATAATCGACGAAGCTTCGATGCTGGATATTACGCTTACTTATCATCTGCTGAAATCGGTTCAGGGCGGCTGTCGGCTGATTTTTGTCGGCGATGTCGACCAGCTTCCGTCTGTTGGTGCCGGATCTGTTTTAAAGGATATTATCCGTTCGCAGAAAATGCCTGTTGTAAGATTAGAAAATGTTTTTCGTCAGGCTGAGATAAGCCCTATTGTGCGTAATGCACATAGGATAAACCGCGGGCAGATGCCTGAGTGGGAGCCGAGCAGCGATTTTACTTTTGTAGAGATCGAGAATGAATTTGATGCGGCGGAATATGTGGCTAATATTTATGCTAGATTGACGCAGCAAAGTGACTGGCAGTCCGTACAGGTCTTATCGCCTATGCATAAGAATCCCTGTGGCGTTCAGAACCTTAACCATTTGCTTCAGCAGCGGATCAATCCTCCGGAGCTGAATAAAAGTGAGGTCAATACGCCTGGAAATGTTCTGCGGGCCGGTGATAAGGTGATGCAGATTCGCAATAACTATGAGAAAGAGGTTTTCAATGGTGATATTGGCAGGATCGTGTATATAAATGGCCGCAATGTTACTGTTGATTATCCTGAGCGTGCTGATGGTGAGTATGTAACTTATACACCTAATGAAATTGATGAATTGCAGCTTGCATACGCGATGAGTGTACATAAATCGCAGGGGAGCGAGTATCCGACGGTTATTTTGCTGATGGTTCCAGGGCACTATATCATGCTGCAGCGGAATTTGTTGTATACAGCAGTAACGCGTGCACGGCAGAAGGTTATTTTAGTAGGAACGAAAGCGGCGGTACAGACTGCGGTGGATAATGACAGAACGAGAAAACGTTATTCGCTGTTGGCGGAACGACTGCAGGAGCAGGGAGATATTTTTTAAGGACGTTATAAATTTAGGGAAAGGTGATGCATAATCACCCATGTTTATACGGTTGATAAAAAAATGGTATGCGCTGTTACTATCGGTGTTTTGGGCACGAAAGTGCGCCGGCAGCGGTCAGATCTCTGAAGACGGTTTGTTTTGCAGTGTTTGCAGAGAAGTGTTATTGCAGCCTTTGTGGCTGTCGGGTCGTGAAGCTTTAGATGGTGTGGGGATGTTGTTCAGGTATAACGGCGCTTTAAAAACGGCATTACAAAATGTAAAGTTTAAGAACCGCAGGGATATTTTGGAGCTGTTGGCAGAAGAATGCTGCCGGATTAGTGTTGACGGCTGGCCGGAATTTCTGCGGAATATTTTAAGTAAGCGTGATGTAATGATTGTACCAATACCAACGTCAAGGCAAAGGACAAGAGCGAGGGGATTCGAGATCCCGCTGGTTTTATTTAAAAATACTGATGCCGAATATTGTTTGACTCCGGCTCTGACGAGAAGGCGTGAAACTGTTCCCCAGTATGATTTAAGCCCGCAGGAACGAAAAATGAATTTAGAAGATTGTTTTGCTGTTACACAAAATGTTACCGGTAAAACTGTGATTGTTGTAGATGATATTTTTACTACTGGAGCGACAATGGAAGAGGCTGCCCAAACTTTGAAAAATGCTGGAGCTGTAGAAGTTTATGGACTTGCATTTTGCGGCAGTATCGAAAATTATGGACAAATACAATAAAAAACTTGCTGCCAGTGTCTGACAGCAAGTACAAGTAGTCGATATTATTATTTTTTTTGTTTGATAATTTTACTGGGAATAACTGATTGCATGAACGCTTTTACAACATTAGGGTCAAAATCAAGCCCTGCTTTGTTTTGCAGTTCGATAATTGCTTCGCTGTGTGTTTTCTGCCATTGCTGGGTGCAGGGATTAATAAATTTATCATAGTGGTCTGCTACAGAAATAATTCTGGCTCCCAGAGGAATGTTTACGCCTTTAAGGCGTTTGGGATATCCGGTGCCGTCCCATTTTTCATGGTGGGCATGAATGATGGGGATAATATGGCTGAAACCTTGGATATTTTCAAGCATGCTTGCGCCAGCCTGGCAATGCCGTTTGTAGATAGACATTTCGCGGGTGCTCAGGTAAGGGGCTTTCATAAGGATCATGTTGGGCACGGAAAGACTGCCTATATCGTGCAGCAATGCTGCGGTTTTGATACAGGAAACTTCTGCCGGCGGTAATCCCAGCTTGGCGGCGATGCTGGCAGCATAGTTGGCGACCTGCTGGCTGTGCATATAAAGCGCCTTATTCTTATGTTGTAGCATTTTCAAAAAGAATTCGCAGATTTCCGAAGTTTGTCCGTCGTCAGGAAAATCTAAGAATTGGGGTATGGCAATCATAAACAATCCGTCCTCATTCACATGGTGATAATAGTATACTACGAAAAAGTTGATTAGCAAAGACACTTGCAAAAATTTTTGCTTAATGTATAATTATAAATACAACTCAGGTCTGTGGTTGCAAGTCGAGGCCAGTTGCGGGCAAAACGATCCACGTAAGCAATCAAAGTATTGTGAGCACGGCGCAGCTTAGAAGTAAGTCCTGCCGCAAAGGCGAGAGGGGTAGTAGTGGGGAGCTCTGAAAAGCTTATGAGCGAACCCTCCAGCAGGCGAGTGTGGGGGCGAAAACCAGGTCAGCTGAGTTGTCTGTGAAATTTGTACCGTTATTAAAAATAACGGTATTTTTTTATTGCCTGCCGTGATATTTAGTACTATAATAAGAAAATATTATAAGTAGAAGCGGTTGGAAAGCTGCTGAATTGATTTGGAGGGGTAAAAATGAAAAAGATTGGATTTTTAATGATGGCTTTATTGGCAATGCTTGCATTGCTGGCTGCCGGCTGTGGCGGTTCACAGGAAGCTCCCAAGAAGGCAGAAACGGAAAAGGTATTAAGGGTTGGTACCGAACCGGCTTTTGCACCATTTGAGTTTCAAAAAGAAGGCTCGGATGAATTTACTGGCTTTGATATGGATCTTATTCGTGCTATTGGCACGAAGCTTGGTTATAAAGTAGAGATTTCTTCTATGGGCTTTGATGCTTTGATCCCGGCGTTGAATTCAGGAAATATTGATGTTGCGATCGCTGGGATGAGTATTACTGATGAACGTAAAAAAGTAGTGGTGTTTTCTGACCCATACTATACTTCTGGCCTGATCGTAATGGTAAAAAAAGATGATGCTACAATCAAAGGCTTCAGTGATTTGGAAGGAAAACGAATTGCTGTGCAGATCGGGACCACAGGAGCTAATAAAGCAGGCGAAGTTAAAAATGCCAAGGTAACCGCGTTTAACGACAATACTGCTGCTGCTATGGAACTGAAAAACGGCGGTGCCGACGCTGTAATTAATGACAGCCCTGTTTTGAAGTATTATTTGCAGCAGGGGGGGAGCGCTGACGCAAAGGTTGTCGGTGCGGTCATGAATTCGGAGGACTATGGTATTGCAGTAAAAAAGGGCAATGATAAGCTGGCTGCTGAAATTAATAAAGCTTTAGCCGAAATGAAACAAAACGGAGAATATGATAAATTATATAAAACATGGTTTGGTGAAGAAAAGAAATAATATTCGTATAACTTTAGGTTGCGCCAGGCCGTTTTTAGTTATATAATTAACAAATATAAAGGGCTGCGTGTTGAGTGCAGTCCAGATATTTTTCTGGAGGTTGTAAAATGAAAAAATATTTACTTATGGCAATGGCTGTTTTAGCAGCTTTGTCCTTAATGGTAGCCGGTTGCGGCGGCAAAGAAGAAGCTAAAAAAGCTGAACCTGCAAAAGTTCTGCGTGTGGGCACTGAACCTACTTTTGCACCGTTTGAATTCCAAAAAGAAGGCTCTAAAGAATATACTGGTTTTGATATGGACCTTATCCGGGCCATTGGCAAACAGATGGGTTACAAGGTTGAAATCATGAATATGGGGTTTGATGCGTTGATCCCTGCATTGAGTTCCGGTAATATTGATACCGTAATTGCTGGTATGAGTATTACTCCTGAGCGTCAGGAGGCAGTACTGTTCTCCGCCCCTTATTACAGATCCGGTTTGGTAGTTATGGTACAGAAGAACAATGATACCATTAAAGGTATCGAGGATTTGGTAGGTAAAAGAATTGCTGTCCAAATCGGTACTACCGGCGCAGCTAAAGCAGAAAGCGTAAAAGATGCCAAAGTAACGGCATTCAACACGAATACAGAAGCTGCTATGGAATTAAAGAATGGCGGCGTGGATGCTGTTATCAACGACAGCCCGGTAGTTGGCTATTATTTGGCACAAGGCGGTAGTGCCGATGCCAAAACTGTAGGCGATGTGCTTGAAGCTGAGGAATACGGCATTGCAGTTAAAAAAGGCAATGATAAATTAGCTGCTGAAATCGATAAAGCTCTGGCCGAATTGAAGAAAAACGGCGAGTATGACAAGATTTACAAAACCTGGTTTGGTGAAGTAAAGAAATAATATGGTCATATCTGGATGCGGAGTACATCAACGGTGACGGTGGTGTGCTCCGTATTTTCTTTGGTGAATTTTAAAGAGCTGACAATGAAAGGGAGACAAACTGCATGGATATTAATTTCAGCTTGATTTGGGATGCCTTGCCCTTGCTGCTGGCTGGTGCCGGTATTACGATCGAAATAACGGCTTTAAGCGTAGGCTTTGGCCTTTTGATAGGTATGACAGTCGGTATAGCACGTCTTGCCAGTATAAAACCGGTGCGTTATTTTGCTAATTGTTATGTGGATTTTATTCGTGGAACGCCGCTTCTGGTACAGATATTTTTGGTTTATTTCGCTTTGCCGGGAATTATTGGGCACCGCGTGGATCCCTATTTTGCAGCAATTTCTGCCTGTTCTATCAATAGTGGTGCTTATATTGCGGAAATTTTCCGTGCCGGTATCCAATCAATTGATAAGGGTCAAATGGAAGCTGGCCGTTCTTTAGGAATGAGCTGGGCGCAGACTATGCGTTATGTTATTATGCCGCAGGCCTTTAAACGCATTATTCCGCCTTTGGGCAACGAGTTTATTGCAATGTTGAAGGATTCTTCATTGGTTTCTGTTATTGGGTTTGAAGAACTTACGCGTCGTGGTCAGTTGATTATCGCCCGTACATATGCATCCTTCGAAATTTGGATGGCTGTAGCTGTTATTTATTTGATTATGACTTTTACGGTTGCCCGTCTCGTAGGGATGTTGGAACGGAGGTATGATACGAAATGAATGAAGCAATGATTAAAATAACTGATCTGCGAAAAAGTTATGGTAATCTAGATGTTTTAAAGGGTATTGATTTGACAATTGCTGAACGCGAAGTTGTGGTAATTATTGGACCATCTGGCAGTGGTAAAAGTACTTTACTGCGTTGTATAAATTATTTGGAAGAACCGACAGGTGGCAGTATAGTTATTGACGGTATACCGTTGACAGGGGAAGCAAATATTAATGAAATACGTAAAGAAGTCGGGATGGTATTCCAGCGTTTTAATCTGTTCCCGCATATGACTGTTCTTGAAAATTTAGTGCTGGCGCCAATGAAGGTGCGTGGTATCAGCCGCAGTGAGGCAGAACAAACGGCACAGGAACTGTTGATAAAAGTTGGCTTGGATGATAAAGCAAATGCTTATCCTGATCAGCTTTCCGGTGGACAGCAGCAGCGTGTAGCGATTGCAAGGGCTTTGGCAATGAAACCTAAAGCATTGTTGTTTGATGAACCCACTTCTGCTCTCGATCCGGAAATGATCAACGAAGTATTGGATGTCATGAAAAGCCTGGCCAAAGAAGGTATGACAATGGCAGTGGTAACTCATGAGATGGGGTTTGCCCGTGAAGTCGGTGACAGGGTCATTTTTGTAGATGGCGGAGTTATCGTAGAGCAGGGAGAACCAGAAGAGGTTTTTTTGCATGCGAAAGAAGAACGCACGCGCAGCTTTTTATCAAAAATATTATAAGTGTTACTAAGGTTAATTGGGTGTTTTATTACCCGAAGTGTTACATTAGTATCAATTGTAAACTCGCATGTGAAATTTTTGAGACATGCGAGTTTTTTGTTACTTTATCAGCAGGAGATTTGCGGAGCGCGGCGAATTACTATATTAAAGCAAGCAGAGAGCTTGCGATCCCATCACCTTGGGGAATTCAAGGAGGTATGAATTATGAACGTAAACGTACGTGGTAAAAACATTGATGTAACTCCGGCATTAAAAGATTATGTCGAAAAAAAGATTACGAAAGTAACGAAACAGTTTAAAACTGTCGGTGATATTTCAGCAGTTTTGAAAGTGGAAAAAGGTAATCATATTGTGGAAATTACTGTACCGGCGAGTGGGATCTTGCTGAGAGCACAGGAAACGACCAAAGATATGTATTCCTCCATTGATTTGGTAATAGAAAAAATCGAACGCCAGATCCACAAATATAAAACCCGCCTGATGAAGAGAAAATACAATAACTTCCAGGATGCCGTGGTTCCAGCTTCTGTAGAAACAGTTGCAGAAGATGATGGTGAATTCAAGATTATTAAGAATAAATCTTTTGCTATGCATCCAATGACTGCAGAAGAAGCTATTTTACAAATGAATCTTTTGAATCATGATTTCTTCGTTTTTTATGATCCTGATTTTGGTGGCGTGAACGTGGTTTATCGTCGTAAAGATGGTAATTACGGTTTGTTGGCTCCGGAATTAAAATAAGCGGCAATATTAAATAGGAAAATAATTTACTGAAAGTTCACAAAAAGCCTGGGGTTGAAGCCCCGGGCTTTTTGACTTTTGCAGGCTTTTCTGCTAAAATTTTAAGTTAGGTATAGTGTTTTTTATTGTAAAAATTTAAGGAGTGATTATTTTGCTCGAAGGTTTGTTGAAAAAAATTTTTGGTGACCCGAATGAAAAAGAATTAAAAGAGATCGGAGTCATTGTCGATAAAATCAACGCATTAGAAAAAGATATGGTAGGCTTAAGCTCTGCAAATCTGGCCGCTAAGACAGCTGATTTTAAAGTACGGTTATCTAAAGGTGAAACATTAGATGATATTTTACCTGAAGCATTCGCAGTTGTCCGTGAAGCGGCCAAACGTGTCTTAGGCATGCGCCATTTTGATGTGCAGCTTATTGGCGGTTGTGTTCTGCATCGTGGTAAAATTGCTGAAATGCGCACTGGTGAAGGTAAAACTCTGGTAGCTACTTTGCCGGCATACTTGAATGCGTTGACAGGAAAGGGCGTTCATGTCGTTACGGTCAATGAATATCTGGCTCGCCGTGACAGTGAGGATATGGGGCGTGTTTTTAAATTTTTAGGCCTTTCCGTAGGTCTTATTGCGCATGCGCTTGATTATCCGGACCGCAAAGCTGCTTATGCTGCTGATATTACCTATGGCACTAATAACGAGTTCGGTTTTGATTATCTGCGTGATAATATGGTCGTTGACGAAGATCAAATGGTACAACGGCCTTTAAATTATTGTATTGTCGATGAAGTTGACAGTATTTTGATTGATGAAGCGAGAACTCCGCTTATTATCTCCGGACCTGGCGAAAAATCTACTGATTTGTATAAAGTTTTGGCTCAGGTAGTTGCTAAAATGGATGAAGGGGAAGATTATACTGTTGATGAAAAGCTGAAAACAGTTGCCCCTACTGAAATCGGTATTGCTAAAGCTGAAAAAATGCTGGGCATAGAAAATATGTATGATACTGAACACGGCGTTGATTTTTCACATCAGCTGATGTGTGCTTTGAAGGCCAAAGCTATTATGCACCGTGATAAAGATTATGTTGTAAAAGACGGCGAAGTTATTATTGTTGATGAATTTACAGGCCGGTTAATGTTTGGCCGTCGTTTTTCGGAAGGCTTGCATCAGGCTATTGAAGCTAAAGAAGGTGTTAAAGTTGAGCGTGAAAGTCAGACTTTGGCGACTATTACCTTCCAGAACTATTTCCGTATGTATGAAAAACTTTCCGGTATGACTGGTACTGCTAAAACAGAAGAACAGGAATTCCAGAAAATTTACGGACTTGACGTTGTTGTTATTCCTACCAATAAACCTATGGTCAGGATTGATTATCCTGATGTTATTTTGAAAACGAAACGCGCTAAATATAAAGCCGCTGTTAATGAGATTGAAGAATGCCATAAGTCTGGACGACCGGTACTGGTGGGTACTACTTCCATCGCTCAGTCAGAAGAATTATCGGCGATGCTGAAACGGCGCGGGATTCCGCATAATGTTTTGAATGCTAAATATCATGAAAAAGAAGCTGAAATAATTTCCGGAGCCGGTCAATATGGCGCTGTTACCATTGCTACGAATATGGCTGGCCGTGGTACGGATATTGTCTTGGGTGAAGGCGTTCCAGAATTAGGAGGTCTTCACATCATTGGTACGGAAAGGCATGAAAGCCGCCGTATTGATAATCAGCTGCGTGGCCGCTGCGCTCGTCAAGGTGATCCTGGTTCTTCAAAATTTTTCTTGTCTTTGGAAGATGACCTGATGCGTTTGTTCGGTTCTGATAATATTTCCAGTATTATGGACAAACTGGGGATGGAGGAAGATGAACCGATTGAACATAAGCTTGTTACCCGTTCTATCGAATCGGCTCAGAAAAAAGTTGAAGCCAGAAACTTTGCTATTCGTAAACAGGTTTTGGAATATGACGATGTTATGAATCAGCAGCGTGAGGTTATTTACGCCCAGCGTAAAAAGATCCTGCAGCAGGCAAATCTGCGTGATACTATTATGGATATGATACATAAAGTTGTAGACCGTACGATGGCGATGTATGCGCCGCCGGAAGTTTATTCAGAGGATTGGGATTTGCAGGCATTAATTGCTTATGCTGAGGAGTTCTATGCTCCGGCTGATTTGCTGCAGATTGATTATCTGCAAAACCTCAGCCGTGAAGAGCTGGAAGAATATCTGCATAAAGTTGCCGATGAACATTACGCTGAACGCGAGGATGCTATTACACCTGAATTAATGCGCGAACTGGAAAATCTTGTAATGCTTAAAGTTGTCGATAACCATTGGATGGAGCATCTGGATTCTATGGATTTGCTGCGTGAAGGTGTAGGTCTGCGGGCTTATGGACAGAAAGATCCGTTGGTTGAATATAAATTTGAAGCCTATGATATGTTCCAGGCGATGATTGACGCTATTCAAGACGATGTAGTACGCTATATTTACCGTGTAAATGTTGTGGCGCAGCCTAAGGTTGAAAATCGGTTGGAAAACGCATCCACTAACAACCCGGGGGAAGGCGATGATATTAAAAAACAGCCTCTGGTAAAAGGTGAAACGACCGGACGAAATGATCTTTGTCCCTGTGGCAGCGGTAAAAAATATAAAAATTGCTGCGGGCAGGATAAGTAAGATTTACAGAAATTTATAGTTGGTTTTAGTTACAGTAAAGTTGAAGCGGTAAGTTTCAACTTTACTGGTGTTATTAAGAGAGGATGTGAAGTTAGTGTTGATTGAGGAATATAAACCGGAGATTGCAGCATTAAAACAGAAACTAGAGGAAATGAGGGGATCTCTTTGACGTAGTTGTCAAAGAGGACCGTATTGCAGAATTAGAACATAAAATGGGTGCACCTGGATTTTGGGATGAACCTGAAACGGCGCAGAAAACTGCTCAGGCTGTAACGCAGTTGAAAGAAGAGGTAGAAACATTTCGTTCTTTGGAAACCAGAGTAGAGGACATGGAAGTTTTGTGCGAACTGGCGCTGGAAGAAGATGACGAAAGTCTGTTACCTGAAATGGAAGAAACGCTGGCTTCTATTCGTACTGATGTTGAACATTTAGAATTAGGCATGCTTTTGAATGGCGAGTACGACGCCAATAATGCTATTCTTACATTACATGCCGGTGCCGGCGGAACAGAAGCGCAGGATTGGACTTCTATGCTGCTGCGTATGTTTTCCCGCTTTGCTGAACGTGAAGGCTATGAAGTGGAAATGCTCGATTATCTTCCGGGAGATGAAGCTGGTGTTAAAAGTGCTACGCTTCAGATTAATGGACATAATGCTTACGGATATTTGAGAAGTGAAAAGGGTGTACATCGTCTGGTGCGTATTTCTCCGTTTGATGCGAATGCCCGCCGGCATACTTCTTTCGCCGCGGTGGATGTTATGCCGGAACTGGATGACAGCGTTGCAATTGACATCAATCCTGCAGATTTGAAAGTTGATACCTATCGAGCTAGTGGTGCTGGCGGACAGCATGTAAATAAAACGAGCTCTGCTGTGCGTATGACGCATCTTCCTACTGGAATAATCGTACAGTGCCAGACGCAAAGATCACAGATCCAGAACCGGGAACGGTGTTTGCAGCTTCTTCGTGCAAAGCTATATGAATATGAACGAGCTAAGCAGGATGCTTTAAAAAGCGATATCGCCGGTGACTATCAGGACATAGAATGGGGCAGTCAGATCCGTTCATATGTATTCCAGCCTTATAAACTGGTTAAAGATCATCGTACTAATGCTGAAACAGGTAATGTGCAGGCTGTCATGGACGGTGGTTTGGAAATGTTTGTTGAAGCGTATCTGCGCAGCCAGCAAAAGAAACTGTAATTATTGAAAAAGAAATTTTGAATTAGGTGGAGATCAGCTGATGAAAAGCCGTTATAACCCGGTACTTATTGCGATAATAGCTATAGGACTGATAGTTTCATTATGGTTGAACTATCAGCGTCATGAAATTGAGCAGCGCAACGATACTGTTGAAATGGCAATGGAATATGAAGGGCTGGAACATATAGCGAACTGGGAAGGCTTGTCTTTAAATGACGTGCTGGCAGGATTTAAAAAGGCCGGAGTTACAAGTCTGGTAGTGTTTGATACTACCTTAGAGAAGCTTAACAACAACGGTTCTATTGTAGCTGTTACTGGGGAGGAGCTGCTAAAAGGCTCTGCTTTGGGCGGCGACGGTGGTAAATTTGCTCCTGTACTTTCCGAAGGTATTGTAGTGCCTAATGCTGTCTATGTGACTGTCGGAACGTCATATGATGTTTTGACAGAAGTGGTGGAGGATCTGTATCTGCGTTATGGCAAGGACCGTTTGCGGATAGTAAACAACGAACCGCAGATAATTGAGATTTTAGGTAATCCAATGGTCATTACAGAAGAAAATTATGACAGCAAGCCTGGCGTTATGCAAGCTCCTTTAGGCCTTTCAACAGAAGAAATGCGCAAAGCAAAAGCTTTCGGCTTTAATGTTATCGTCAGACCAATGAATTATTTGCCTAATGATTATGATAAAATCAGGAGTATTTTTCGTAGGATCGATAAGTCTGGTGCCAATGTAACCGGGTATATAGGCTGTGGTCGTGAAGTAGTTGGTTATCCGGATTACATTGCCTATATGGCTCATAAGTTAAAGAAACAGAATATGACTTTTGGAATGGTAGAACATTATACACAGCTGCAGTTTGCTGCAATGGACGGACTCCTTCCGTTAGCTGAGCATATGGATTATCGTGTTGCACGTACATATATTATTGACAAAGCCGAGCAGAGAAAACTGAAAATGCCAGAAGCTTTGAGACGTTGGGCTCTTACAGATGAAGAACGTAATATCCGTATCAACTATATCAAACCGTTTATGATCCCTCAGGAAGGCAGGGATATTTTAGAGCTTAATTTAGATTATGTTTCGAAAATTGCCGACGATGTGCAGGCAAGAGGATATAAGCTTGGACCGGCAGGAGTTTTTTCTAAAAATACTGCTGACGGTAAGTTTGCTCCATATTTCCCAGAACGGGCCTGGCTAGTGCCGCTGGCATTTGCTATTCTGGCCGGTGGGATTATGTATTTAACATTGCTGTTTAATTTCAGTAAAAAAATACAGTATATGTTATTGCTGACTGGCGGTATTGTTGCCAGTGTAACTTTGCTGAAATTTGGCGGAATCCTTACACGTCAGTTACTGGCTCTGATTGCGGCAACTGTTTTCCCAGTATTATCGATGACAGTTATTGTCGAACTTTGGGAGTCCTGCAAAAAAAATACCCCAAACACGCTGAAGATTATTATCAGTGCTACATGGCAGCTGGCTTTGGCTGTGATACTTTCTTTAATTGGAGCATCTTTTGTAGCGGCTGTTTTAGGTGACAGCAGGTTTTTCCTGGAAATTGATATTTATAAAGGGGTAAAATTAACGTTTATTTTACCTGTGCTGTTGATTTCTCTATGGTATATGCAGCGATTTAATGTTCTCAGCAAAGGCCAGATTGGAAATATTGCTGTGCACCTGAAAAATTTTTTCAGTACCAGGATAACAGTAAAACATGTTGCATTTTTGGGTGTATTGGCTTTTGTAGCATATATTTTTGTTGGTCGCAGCGGTCATACCGCTGGGGTTCCGGTTCCGGCTCTTGAAATTAAAATGCGTCTGTTCCTTGAGCAGATGATGTATGCACGCCCGCGTGAAAAAGAATTTATGATTGGACATCCCGCGTTTTATTTAGCGGCATTTGCGGCATATAAACAGGCACCGCGTTTATGGCAGATGCTGTTAGTGGTTGGAGCTACTATTGGGCAGGGGTCTTTAGTGCAGACTTTTGCACATATGCGTACCCCTGTTATCATGAGTTATATTCGTGCCGTCGACGGCTATGCTCTGGGTGCTGTATTAGGTATCATTGCTGTTATCGCCGTTTCTATTTTGCTGCCTTATGTGCAGAAATGGCAAAGGAGATTCTTAGAGCATGAGTAAAATTTTGATTTCCGGTTACTACGGGTTTGCTAATGCCGGTGACGAAGCCATGCTTACTGCTATTATAGAATCGTTGCGGCAAGTGGAGAAAAACGTAGAACTGACCGTGTTGTCAGGCAATCCGGAAGACACTGCGGCTAAACACCAGGTTTGCAGTGTATATCGCTTCAATCCGTTAGGGATTATTCGGGCGATGAAAGATTCTGAATTGATTATTTCAGGAGGCGGAAGCCTGCTTCAGGACGTGACCAGTAAACGAAGTTTATTATATTATCTTAGCATTATTGGATTGGGAAAATTTTTTGGGAAAAAAGTAATGCTTTTTGCTCAAGGCATTGGACCTATTAGAGCCAAATGGGCTCGAAAATTGACAAGTTTGGTTTGCAATGAGGCAGATTTGATTACAGTAAGAGATAGTGAGTCTGCAGCGGAACTTATTGAAATGGGCGTAAAACCCGAGAAGATAACGGTTACGGCTGATTCAGTACTTTCGCTTAATCCCGTAACTAAAGAATGCGGGCAGTACCTGCTGCAGGAGGCTGGTGTAGATTTAACCAAGCCCGTCATAGGTATTTCTGTACGTCCTTGGTCTGGTGACAGTCAATGTTTTCAGGTTTTGGCTGAAGCTGCTTCCAAATTGCAGCAGAGCTATGGGGCGCAGCTGATTTTGTTGCCGCTGCAGTATTCTGTTGATGTAAAAGCCTGTGAGAAACTGCGTAAAGCTTTGGTTTGCCAAAAGGATATATTTTTATTGAATGAAAAATATAATACTGAGGAATTTCTTTCTATCATAGGAAATTTTGACCTTTTGATTGGAATGCGGCTGCATGCACTGGTTTTTGCTGCTGTAATGCAAACGCCGCTGCTGGCAATATCTTATGACCCTAAAGTAGATAGCTTTGTAAACACTATTGGTGAAAAACCTATTGGAACGGTTGAAAAAATTGATAGAGATACGATTGTTCAGGCTGCTGTAGCTGGTTGGCAGAAAACTCCGCTTGAACAAAATAAGAATATTGAAATTTTGCGGCATAAAGCGCAGATCAACTCTGATAAAGCTTTTGCTTTGCTAAAAAAGGTTGAAGAAAAACGATGAATTGGGATTTGTCGTGATGATAAAGACTGACGTAATTGTTTGAGTGTTGAAGAGAAGGGAGCTTTCACCATGCTTTTAATGACCGATGTCAGTAAAACATATCCAAGCGGTTCAGTAGCTTTGCGTGATGTCAATATCCATATCCAGCCTGGCGAATTTGTTTTTGTTGTCGGGCCGAGCGGTGCCGGAAAATCCACTTTTATTAAGATGCTTTTTCGTGAGGTAATACCAACTACTGGCAATATATATGTAAATGGTGTGGATCTATTGGAGCTTAAAGAAAAGGAAATTCCTTATTTGCGCAGACAGTTAGGGATTATTTTTCAAGATTACAGGTTACTTCCTGATCGCACTGTTTATGACAATGTTGCTTTTGCTATGCAGGTTATAGAGACTCCCTATCGTAAAATCAAGCGCCGCGTGATGAGTGTGCTGGATTTAGTTGGATTGCGTAAACGGGCCAATTCTTATCCAACGGAATTATCAGGTGGCGAACAGCAGCGTGTAGCGATCGCACGTGCGATTGTTAATGATCCGCTGCTTGTAATTGCTGATGAGCCGACAGGTAACCTTGATCCGGAAACAAGCTGGGATATAATGCGTATTTTCAGTGAGATCAATGAAAGTGGAACTACTATCGTGATGGCGACACATGATAAAGAAATCGTTGATAATATGGAAAAACGAGTTATTGCCATTGAAAAAGGGTCGATTGTTCGTGATGATTTAAAAGGGGTATACGGTTATGAGTCTTAGTACAAAAGAATATTTTATCCGGGAAACCTATAAATCTATCAAACGTAACGGCTTGATGAGCCTTGCTTCGGTGTCTACTGTGGCACTTTCATTACTTGTTTTAGGTATGTTTCTGCTGATTTTTATCAATACCAATAATTTAGCGCAATATCTCGAAAGTCAGGTGCAGATTACTGTTTATATGGAAGATTCTGTTGAAGCCCCCGGGCTAAGCGATATGAAGCAGACACTGGAGAATTTGCCCGGTGTTCTAAGCGTGACAGAGGTCAGTAAGCAAGAAGCTCTTTCCAGATTTAAGGAACGGTTGGGGCAGCAGGAAAAGTTGCTGCATTCATTAGGAACTGATAATCCTTTTCCTAATTCATTTGAAGTGCAGGTAGACAGACCTGATAGAATTAATGAACTGGCGCCGCAGATACACGAAATGGAAGGCGTAGAAACAGCTAAATTCGGTCAGGAAATAGTAGAACATATTTTTCAGATGACGAAAATACTGCGTTTTGGCGGTGTTGTTCTGGTAATTTTACTGGCTCTTGCAACATTGTTTATTATTGCTAATACTATTAGGTTAACTGTTTTTGCCAGGAGAAAAGAGGTCAATATTATGAAATATGTTGGCGCTACCGACTGGTTTATCAGGTGGCCTTTTATTCTGGAAGGTATGACGCTTGGTTTTTTTGGGGCGTTGATTGCTAATTTTGTTATTAACGGTACCTATGCGGCGCTTTTGTCTCGTATTTATGCGACACTGGCTTTTTTACCAATGGTTCCGGCATATCCAATGCTCACCTATGTCGATATTTCTATTATTTTAGCCGGAACGGCAATTGGTGCTGCAGGAAGTTATATTTCCTTGCGCAAGTTTTTAAAAGTTTAACAGCGGAGGCCGATTATGCCAAAAAAGAAAGTTTTAATGGCTGTATTGGCGTTGATATTCGCTGTTATGCAAATTTTGCCGGCTTTTGCAAATGAGCTGGAAGATAAGCAAGCGGAATATGATGACGTACAGCAAAAAATGCAGCAAATGGAAATAGCTAAAGAACGTGCTCGTCGTGAAGCAGAAGCTGCCAGTGACAGAATGGAAGAGATTGTTGCTGAATTGAATCGTCTGCAGGCAGAGATTAAAGAGATCGAAGCCAAACGTGATAAATTACAGCCACTGATTGACGAAAACCAAGAAGTTTTAGCTGAAAAGAAAGCTAAAATGGAAGGCCGTATGAAGATTTATCGCCAGCGTCTGCGCGATATTTATATCAATGGACAAATCAATTATCTTGATGTATTGTTAGGTGCAAAAGATTTTTCAGATTTTTCTTCAAGAATGTTTTTGTTGCAAAAAATTATCAGCCGCGATTTGGCAATGATGGATACGATCATGAAGGAAACTGCTGAAATTGAAGCGCGTCAGAAAGAATTGGATGCGCAGATGGCTGATATTGAAAAAATGCGCAGTGACCTTGATGAAAAGCAGCAGAAGGCTGAAGCCAGCAAGGAAGAGCGTGCTCAGCTGCTTTATAGGGCTGAAGAAGAAAGTCGCCAGGCTGATGAAGATTATGACCGCTTGCTTGCCATTTCTGAGAATATTGCGAGTATGTTGAGAAGCTTGGAACGTAGTTCTTCTATGCCTACGGGCGGTGGAACCGGTAAGTTTATCTGGCCAGTAACAGGTGAGATAACTTCTTATTATGGTTGGCGTACACATCCTGTATTTGGCACAACAAGATATCATTCCGGTATGGATATTGCCTGTGATTATGGTACACCGATTGTAGCGGCTGACTCTGGTACAGTAATTTATTCTGGCTGGATGGGCGGTTATGGTTATGCAGTGATGATCGATCATGGTGGAGGACTTGTTTCTTTGTACGGCCATAATCAGGAACTTGCCGTCAGCGAAGGACAATATGTAAATAAGGGTCAGGTAATTTCGTATGCCGGCAGTACTGGCTGGTCTACTGGCCCGCACTGTCATTTTGAAGTACGTATCCACGGCGAGGTAACTGAACCGTTGGATTATTTACCTTGATTTAAGGGAAGATAAGCGAGGCGGGAAGTTATGTTTAAAAAGCGTTTTAGTATGATGACAGTGCTTGTAGCCTGCCTTTGCGCTATAGTTGTTACGCTTGGAGCTATATTTTACAGTATGGAGCGCATTACCGGTGATGCTTTGGGAAGTTTGAAATTTCTCAAGACGTTAGTTTTGGTCCGGGAAAAATTTGTAGAACAGCCAAGTGATGGAAAATTATTTGATGGCGCAGCTACAGGTTTGGTAAAAGCGTTAGATGATCCGTATTCTGTGTATTTGGATCAGCAGAGTTTTAAAGATATCAGTAATGTAACAGAAGGTTTTTTTGGCGGTATCGGCGTAGTAGTTGGTAAAAAGGAGAATAATTTTGTTGTAGTTGCACCTTTAGAGGGAACGCCTGGAGAAAAAGCCGGTATCAAAGCCGGCGACAAAATAGTTCAGGTCGATGGAAAAAAGACGGCTGGGATGCAGCTTGAAGATGTTGTTGCAATGATTAGAGGCACGCAGGGAACAGAAGTCGAGCTGGTCTTGGACGATAATAAAGGTAACGAACGTACGGTAAGAGTTGTACGTGGCGATATTAAGATCAAGTCAGTTGCAGGAGAAATGCTGCCAGATAGCAAGATTGGCTATATCAGGATTGCTATTTTTAACGAGAATACATCGGGAGAGTTTGCGAAGAAATATCAGGAACTTGAAGATCAGGGGATGCAGGCACTGCTGTTGGATTTAAGGCAGAATCCTGGAGGAATTTTAGGAGAGTCTGTACGTGTTGCACAATATTTAGTTCCTAAGGGACCGATCGTATCCGTTATCGACAGGGAAGGTCGCAAATATACGGAAGAATCTTATTTGGAGCAAGTGAAGTATCCACTTGCCGTATTAGTTGATCATGGCAGTGCAAGTGCTTCTGAAATCGTTGCAGGAGCTGTGCAGGACACTAAGTCCGGGAAGCTTTTTGGTACTCGGACCTTTGGTAAGGGGTCGGTACAAACTGTATATAGGCTACCTCAGAATACTGGGTTAAAGCTAACTACGGCTAAATATTATACTCCTTCTGGAAGATCTATTAATGGTACGGGTATTACGCCTGATGAAATTGTGGAACTGCCCGAACAGCCCACAAAGGATATACAGCTGGAAACAGCAGAGAACTATTTACGTAATCTGCAGAAATAATAATTTAAGAACCAATGCCCTCAAGCATTGGTTCTTTTGCTTTTGTTATATTTTTATGATAAAATATTTAAGTATATAAATAATTGATATGGTGATATTATGAAATTATCTGGAGAAATAGCATTAGCAAGTGGTTTTATTTTTGATTATAGCAATATGATAAATACTGATACAATAACACCTGCAGTTATTGAAACTTTGGAGAGTAAAGCTAAAGATGCTGCAGATGCTTTACTGTTAATACGTGAGCAAGGTATGGCAAAGGCACATTTATCTAAAGATGGTACGCCGGAGCATGTGCTTTTTACGAAACTGCCTTTCGTTAAGAATGGCAATCCTAATACGCCGGAGTCTATTGCTAAATTGAAGCAGTTTGGAAGTTATCTGCAGCAGGAGATAGATGCTGTTGTTTTTTTAGGAGTAGGGGGATCTTATCTTGGCAATAAAGTTCTATTTGATATTTTTGCCGGTTCCGGCTGGAATGTAGGCTGTGAAAAAAGCAGGCATGGTTATCCTAGGGTATATTTCTCGGGAAATAATTTAGATGTAGATCAGTATAGTGAAGTTGTGGATGAAGTGGAGTATCTTGCCACGCACAGGCTGGGGAAAAATGAGCAATTCAGAGTATTGCTTGTTCCTATTTCCAAATCTGGTACGACTTTAGAAACTTTAGCAGCGTTTTCTTATTTTTATGAGCAGTGTCAAAAGTCTTCGTTATTGCAAATGGAGGTTGCGGTTGTAACCGATCTTGATGAAGATATATCTCCTTTATATAACTTGGCCAAGGAAAATGTATGGCAGTGTTTTGATATCAAAGAAGGTATTGGCGGCCGATTTTGTATTTTCAGCGATCCAGGATTAATTACTGCTGCCGCTATAGGAATGGATATAGATGCCTTTTTATGTGGAGCAAGGGATATGGAAAATGCATGTCAGTCAGCTTCGCTTGGAGAAAACCCGGCGCTCTTGAACGCAGTCTTGAAGTATGCAGCAGCCGAAAAAGGGGTTGATATTGAAGTTTTTATGCCATATGCGGCGAAAATGAAATCTGTTGGTGAATGGTATGTACAGCTTTTGGCTGAATCTCTTGGGAAGCGTAAAGATCGTGAAGGCAATGTTGTTTATTATGGACGTACTCCGGTTTCAGCTGTTGGTTCCACTGATATGCATGCTCAAACACAACAGCATCAGGATGGAAAAAAAGATAAAGTAATACAGTTTGTTGAAATATTGGAACGTGAGCAGCAGATTGTTTTAAACAATCCCTTTACTCATATCAGCTCATTAAAAAAATATGACGGCTTGTCTGTTGACCATGCTCTGAAAATTGCACTTGCTGCTAATGAAGAGGCTTTGAATAGCGACGGGCGGTTAAATGCGAAATATATTTTGCCTCGGATAGACGAATATTATTTAGGACAGCTGCTTTATTTTCTGATGCTTTCCGTAGCATATGAAGGTGAGTTGGCTGATGTTGACGCCTACGATCAACCGGGTGTTGAAACTTATAAGCAAATCATGAAGCTGAAAATGTCCCACCAGTAGAATTTTAACGTGCCGATATTTTACGGCACGTTTTGTTTTTGTGAGGAAATATGAAAAAGTTTTGGAAATTTATTTTAACGATTATCATAGCAGTCGCAGCGTATGGCTATGAAGCTTATGATTTTGGGTCAGAAGCTCATGAAGCTATTTCACTTTTGCAAGGCCAGCTTGAGGTAAAATTGTTGGATGTTGGGCATGGGGATGCAATTTTATTGAGAAATCAGGCTGTTGCAATACTTGTGGATACAGGTGATTATAAAAATAGTGATATACTTGTTCGCAGATTGAAGACTTTAGGGGTTAGAAAACTGGATGCTTTGATTATTACACATCATCATTTAGACCATTTAGGAGGAGTAATAAAAATATTAAATAATTTTGATGTTAAAAATTTTTATGACAACGGTATTGTAAATCCTCAAAGTGAAATTTCTAAAGATGTAGAGAAATTGATTCTTAACGGAATTTTAAGCCGCCAAATATTAAGTGCTGGGCAAAAACTGGAGTTTGCAGACAATATAAATTTAAAGTTTTTAGCACCTGCTAGTAAAAATGGTTTCCCTGAAAAAGATTTAAATAATAATAGTTTGGTTTTTAAATTGCAGTATGGTGAATTTTCAATGCTTTTTACAGGAGATATTGAAGCAAAGACCGAAAATGATTTGGTAAGTAGATATGGAAAAAAACTGCAGAGCACTGTTTTGAAGGTAGCACATCACGGAAGCAGTACGTCTTCCACTTATAATTTTTTAAAAGTGGTACAGCCACAGCTGGCACTGATAAGCTGTGGCGATAAAGAAAAATATAATCATCCTAATAAAAAGGTATTGGGAACATTTGAGTATTTACAGATTCCTGTTAAAGTCACCAGTCAAAATGGTGAAATTACTTTGAGGACTGACGGAGAAAAATATCAGATTATGACAGATAAATAAAAAACGTCATCTTAAATTTAAGATGACGTTTTTGTTATTTAGAATGTTGCTCCATTTGCAAGGAATACTGGTTCGGCAGAGGTTTTTTCTGCTAAAGTTGTGCCAATATAACCTCGTTTTACCATTGTCTGCAAAACTAAACGCTGTCTTTTTTTACAGCCTTCAGGATTTTCTAGTGGATTGAGTGCAGATGGTGCATAAGGAAGAGCCGCAATAATAGCACATTCGGCAAGCTGCATCTCCTGAGGTAATTTATCAAAATAGGTAAGTGCTGCAGACTTGATGCCAGTGGCACCGGCACCAAAATAAGTTGTATTAAAATAAATCTCTAAAAGCTGGTCTTTAGTGTAATGCTGTTCCATAACCAGAGAAAGCAGCGCTTCTTCAGTTTTACGGATCAAAGTCTGCTCTTGTGATAGAAAAAGGTTTTTTGTGAGCTGTTGCGTAATTGTACTGCCGCCTTGAACTACTTCTCCGGCAGTAATATTTACTAATGTAGCACGCAGGATACCGTCAACATCTATGGCGCCATGATTGTAAAAATTGTGATCTTCAATGGCCAGTAAGGCTTGCTGCATTTCAATAGGGATATCTGTGATAGGAACCCACTCAATATCGTTAGTGCGTTCTTGGATAGCTTCTTCAATATTTAGGCTTAGCCAGATTTTTTGTATCGGATCTGGCCAAGTTTGTTTTGGAGGTAAGATAGAAAGTAAAAAAACGGTTGCCTTACTGTGTTCAGCAGGCGGCAGTTGCACAGAATGCTGTGTAGTTGGCGATAGAATCTCTTTTTTGATGGGGTCACCACTGGTAGGATACCAAAAAAAGATACCTACAGCTATAATGATGATAACGAATATTTTGAACATAAGGTACCTCTTTAAATTATTATAATTATTGATTATATTGTATCAGAGATTTTAGAAATAATAAAATAAAAAACACTTACCAATGAATAAAAAATTGAAAAATGTTTTGAAAAAAGGCCTCTAAAGTAGTACAATATTAAATATAATAGGGTTAGTGTTTATAATAATAGACAGATTTTTTTTTTAGTAGGATATTTAAAAAAAAATTCAGAGAAATACTTGCGTGTTTATGCGATAAAGTTGTATAATTACAAATCATAAGTTTTAGGGAGGCTGGATATGAAAGCAAGTGTCATTGGAGCTACAGGTTTTGCTGGAGCCGAGCTGTTGCGATTATTGGATGGACATCAGGAAGTAGAACTTGCTGCGATAACATCTGAAAGCAGTACCGGTGAGAATATTGCTGCTATGTATCCTCATCTGTCTGTACGGATTGAAACTGCATTGGGCAGTTTACAGGATATTGAGCAAATTGCTGATAAAAGCGATGTTATTTTTATTGCTTTGCCGCATGGTCATGCGATGAAGATCGGCAGGCAGTTGAAAATGCACGATACAAAGATAATAGACCTGGGCGGAGACTATAGATTTAAGGATATACGAGTTTTTGAAGAATGGTATAAAGTAAAACACGAAGATCCAGAAACTAAGGCAGTCTATGGCCTGACCGAATTATATAGGGGACAGGTAAAGGATGCTAAAATTTTAGCGAACCCAGGCTGTTATACAACTTGCAGTATTTTAGCCTTGGTACCTTTACTGAAAGCAGGCTTGATTGAAACCCAGGGAATTATTATAGATGCGAAATCTGGAACAACGGGTGCAGGACGGGGTTTGAAGCTGGGTAGTCTCTATTGCTCTGTGAATGAAAATTTTCACGCTTATGGTGTTGCTGGTCACAGGCATACTCCTGAGATCGAGCAGGTTTATAGTGAATATGCCGGAAAAGATGTTGTGATTCAATTTACACCGCATTTGTTGCCTGTTGATCGTGGTATTTTAGCGACTTGCTATGCCTCTCTTAAAAATGACGTCAGCGAAGCTCAGGTTCAGGAAGCTTTTGCAGAAATGTATGCTGATGAGTATTTTATTCGTTTGCGCGGTCAGGGTGCTTGCCCGGAAATAAAAAATGTCAGAGCATCTAATTATGTGGATATTGGCTGGCAGATTGATAAGCGTACTGGACGTATCATCGTTATGAGTGTGCTGGACAATTTAGTGAAGGGTGCGGCAGGTCAGGCTGTGCAGAATATGAATGTGATGTTTGGGATACCGGAAAATACTGGTTTGACTCAATTACCTATCTATCCATGAGGAGGCGTAAAGAATGAAGAAAATTGATGGCTGGGTAACAGCGCCTCAGGGTTTTCTTGCTGCCGGGGTTAAAGCCGGTATTAAAGCCAGTGGCAATCATGATGTGGCTGTTATTTACAGTACAGTTCCGGCAGCTACCGGTGCTGTATTTACTCAAAACAAAATGTGTGCGGCTCCTGTTTTAGTAAGCAGAGAAGTTGCACAAGAGGCTGTGGCTCAGGCTATTATAGTCAACAGCGGTTGTGCGAATGCCTGTACAGGTGAACAGGGCTTACTTGATGCCAGAGAAATGCAGGCTTTTGCAGCTGATTTACTTGGTATTGAACCGCAGAATGTTTATGTTTGCAGTACTGGTGTTATAGGTCATTTTTTGCCTATGGATAAAATAAAAAATGGTTTAGCCGATGCTGTCGATGTTATGGATGAAAACGAAGGTGAAAGCTGTGCTATGGCAATTCAGACAACTGATACGTTTATTAAGCGTGCTGCTTATGAATTTGAGGTTGGAGGGAAGACTTCAAGGATTGCTGGAATTGCTAAAGGTGCAGGGATGATCCATCCTAACATGGCGACAATGCTCACCTTTTTAACTACTGATGCGGCAATCGCTCCAGATGTTTTAAAAAGAGCTGTTAAGGCTGCTGCTGATAAATCTTTTAATATGGTAGTCGTTGATGGAGATACCAGTACCAATGACAGTATGATCGTACTGGCTAACGGACTGGCTGAAAATGAAATTATATTTTCAGAGGAACATCCAGATTATCCGGCTTTTTTTGAAGCTTTGGTAACTTGTGCACAGGATCTCGCTAAGTTGATTGCCAGAGACGGTGAAGGAGCTACAAAATTTTTGGAAGTTAATGTTGTTGGTGCGGCTACATGGAAAGATGCCAAAGCAGCGGCTATGGCAATTGCCAAATCGCCACTTGTTAAAACTGCTTTTTTTGGCGAAGACCCGAACTGGGGACGCATTGTTTGCGCCGCAGGTTATAGTGGTGCAGTAATGAATGCAGATAAAGTTAATTTGTCAATCGGCGGCGTACGTTTAGTTGAAAATGGTATGAACTGTAATATACCGCTGACAAGCTTGACTGATATCATGAGTGAACATGATATCACAATGACCATTGATATGGCGGCAGGGAATGAGTGTGCTACAGTCTGGACCTGTGATTTCAGCTATGAATATGTCAAAATTAATGGTGAATACCATACCTGAGATTTGTTGACGTACTGAGTCGGGAGCTTTGGCCGCCTCAAATTTATAAAAATAACAAAAGGCAGTCCAGGGCCCGGTACTGCCGTAAAAACAGGAGGAACTGTCAATGTTACGTAACGAAGAAATTAAAACTTTAGTGGAAGCGCTGCCATATCTGCGCGATTTTAAAGGAAAAACTGTAGTAGTAAAATATGGCGGTAACGCTATGCTTAATGATGATATTAAGACTAAAGTGCTGCAGGATATTGTTTTCCTGCAATGCGCCGGATTACGTCCTGTAGTTGTACATGGAGGCGGTCCTGAAATCACTGCTATGCTTGGCAAGGCTGGCAAAAAAACACAATTTGTCAGTGGTTTGCGCGTTACTGACGCAGAATCCGTCGGGATAGCTGAAATGGCCCTTGTTGGTAAGATCAATACTGACCTTGTTGCCCGTTTAAATGTTCTGGGTGGACGCGCAGTTGGTTTGAATGGTAAGGATGCCGGACTTATCCGTGCTAAAAAGCATTTGGCAGATGTTTATGAAAATGGTGAGGTAAATTTAGTTGATATTGGCTATGTCGGCAATGTCGAAAAAATCAATACAGAGCTTTTAGAAGTACTGCTTGATAATGATTTTATACCGGTTATTGCACCGACTGGAGTGGGTGCTAATGGAGAAACTTATAATATTAATGCAGACAGTGTTGCCGGTGAGATCGCAGGTGCACTGAAAGCTGAAAAATTACTGGTTCTAACTGATGTTAAAGGTATTTATGCGGATTATCGTGATGAAGCAAGCTTTATTTCGACGCTGAGCTTTGAAAAAGCACAGGAACTGATCATCCGCGGCAACATCGACGGAGGTATGATTCCAAAAGTGAAGGCCTGCATCACGGCGCTTTCCGGCGGTGCGAAAAAAACGCATATTATTGATGGACGTGCTGAGCACACAATCTTAATGGAGATATTCAGTGATGAAGGCGTGGGGACAGAAGTAGTAAAAGAGCTGTAAAGGCTGCTGAGAATAAAAGGATTAGAGGGGATCGCAATGGACGCAAAAACAATTATCGACCAAACAGAAAAATATTATTTGCCGGTCTTTGGTCGATATCAGCTGGCACTTACCCATGGTAAAGGCTGTAAGCTTTATGATGCTGACGGTAATGAATATCTGGATTTTTTAGCAGGGATAGCAGTTAATTCTTTGGGACACGCACACCCTGCACTGGTAAAAGCTATTAGTGAACAGGCTGCGAAACTTATGCACTGTTCTAATATTTACTATACTGATATTCAGGCAAAAGCTGTTAAAGAAATCATTGAAACTACAGGCTTTGACAGGGTATTTTTAGCAAATAGCGGTGCTGAAGCCAATGAAGGTGCCATAAAACTTGCGCGTAAATATGGCCATCAAAAAAATGAGGGTAAATATCGTATTATTACGGCTGTACATTCCTTTCATGGTCGGACTATGATGACTGTTACTGCTACAGGTCAGCCAAAATATCAGCAAGGATATGAGCCATTGCCTGCAGGTTTTGATTATGTTCCTTATGGTGATTTGGAAGCGTTACGAGAAGCAATGGATGAAGATGTTTGCTGTGTTTTGCTCGAGCCTATTCAAGGGGAAGGCGGCGTTCATGTTCCCAGTGATACATACTTGCATGAAGCAAGATTATTGTGCGATAAATATGACGCACTGCTTGTTTTTGATGAAATTCAAACAGGTGTCGCGCGTACAGGAAAATGGTTTGCGTATATGCATAGTGGTGTAAAACCTGACATTATGACTTTTGCCAAAGGGATTGGCGGTGGTTTTCCTGTTGGTGGTTTTGTCGTCACGGAAAGGCTGGCGCATGTTTTTAAACCTGGTGATCATGGTGGTACTTTTGGCGGCAATGCTTTAGCATGTGCGGCTATTTATGCGACCTTAACTACAATAAAAAATGAAAATATTGTAGAACAGACGGCAGAAAAAGGAACTTATTTCAAAAAGAAACTGGAATTTCTGATGGCTAAGTATCCGGATAAGGTTATTGAAATACGCGGCTGCGGCTTGATTTTAGGCATGGAGTTGGCTAAAGATGGCAAAGAGGTTGTCGAAGCTTGTCTTAAACGCCAGGTCATTGTTAATTGTACGGCTGGTAACGTTATTCGTTTAGTTCCTCCTTTGATCGTTACAAAAGAAGAAATAGATCAGGCAGTAGCTGCTTTAGATGCGGCATTGGCTGAATTTTAACCAAGTTTGTGAGGGTGGAGAATGGGTTTAAGAAATAAAGATTTGATTTCTATTCACGATTTATCGGTGGGTGAAGTTGCGACTATTTTAGATGTCGCTAAAAAGTTAAAGCGTAAACAAAAAAATGGCGAGCCGCATCAATATCTTAAAGGCAAAACTCTTGGGATGATTTTTTCCAAGGCATCAACACGTACACGTGTTTCTTTTGAGGTTGGTTTCTGGCAGCTTGGCGGTCACCCGATTTATTTGAACGATTCTGCTTCTCAGATTGGCCGTGGTGAACCAGTACGTGATACGGCAAGAGTCTTATCACGTTTTGTTGACGGGATCATGATTCGTACCTTTTCACATGAATCTGTTTTAGAATTGGCTAAATATGCAAGTATTCCGGTCATTAACGGTTTAACGGATATGCTGCATCCCTGTCAGGCTTTGACTGATTTATTTACTATTATGGAGTATAAAGAGGTCCTGAAAGGCAGGAAACTTGTTTATGTAGGTGATGGTAATAATATGGCTCATTCACTGATGTATGCCTGTGCAAAAGTTGGTATGAATATGGTCTGTGCTTGTCCGCAGGGATATCAGCCAGATCCTGTTATCGTTAAGACAGCCCAGGAAGATGCAGTCCATACAGGCTGTACGATTGAGGTTGACGATGATCTGTTCAGAGCCTCGAAAGGTGCTGATGTACTTTATACTGACGTTTGGGCGAGTATGGGTCAAGAGTCAGAACAATCTATCCGTCAGGAAGCTTTGGGTGAATATCAGATCAATAAAGAATTGCTGGCAGTGGCCCGGCCTGACGCTATGGTTTTGCATTGTTTGCCTGCACATCGCGGGGAGGAAATAACTGAGGATGTTTTGGAAGGACCGCAATCAAAAATTTTTGATCAGGCAGAAAATCGTCTGCATGTACAAAAAGCGATTATGGCACTTTTGATGAGTGATGAAGTGTTATAAGTAAAAATACGGTATACATTCATAAAAACTCTTCCATTTTTTGGAAAATGTGGTATAATCATATTCGTCGTTACAAGTTTATGCATGAAATCTTACATATTTAAACATCTTAGGAGGCTGTATCTACAATGAAAAAAGAAGACATTAAAAAAGTCGTGCTTGCTTATTCTGGTGGTTTGGATACCTCGGTAATTATTCCCTGGCTCAAAGAAAACTATAATAACTGTGAAGTTATAGCAGTTACGGCAGATCTTGGTCAAGGTGACGAACTTGATCCCGTACATGATAAAGCACTTAAATCAGGTGCCAGCAAATGTTATATTTTAGATTTGAAGGAAGAATTTATTGCTGATTATGTTTGGCCTGTTGTCAAAGCCGGCGCAGTTTATGAAAAGAAATATTTACTTGGTACTTCTTTTGCACGTCCTCTGATCGCTAAAAGATTAGTAGAGATCGCTGAAAAAGAAGGTGCTGATGCTGTTGCTCATGGTGCTACGGGTAAAGGTAATGACCAGGTTCGCTTTGAACTTTCTGTAAAAGCACTGGCTCCGCAGCTGGCAATTATTGCTCCCTGGCGCGAATGGAGCATCCGTTCCCGTGAAGATGCCATTGACTTTGCGGAAGCACATAATATTCCTATTCCTGTTACCAAGGAACATGATTATTCTATGGACCGTAATATGTGGCATTTGAGCCATGAAGGTTCAGATCTCGAAGATCCCTGGAATGCTCCTAAGGACGCACTTTTTATTGTAACTAATACTCCTGAAACTGCGCCGGACAAAGCTGAGTATGTAGAACTGGAATTTGAACAGGGTGTGCCGGTTGCTGTTAACGGTAAAAAAATGAGTCCGGCCACTATCGTTGAAAATCTTAATGAGATTGGTATCCGTAACGGTGTTGGTATTTGTGATATGGTTGAAAATCGTCTGGTTGGTATGAAATCCCGTGGTGTTTATGAAACTCCTGGTGGGTCTATTATTTATTATGCTCATAATGAACTGGAAAATCTTTGCCTTGATCGTGCTACTATGAGCTATAAACAAATGGTAGGCATTAAATATTCTGAACTCGTTTATGACGGTATGTGGTTCTCTCCGCTGCGCGAAGCTTTGGCAGCTTTTGTTGATGAAACACAAAAAACTGTTACAGGTACAGTACGTTTGAAACTGTATAAAGGCAATATCATTTCTGCAGGCGCTAAATCTCCGTATTCCTTATACAGCCAGGAATATGTAACTTTTGGTGCTGATGAAGTCTATAATCAGGCAGATGCCAGCGGCTTTATTAACCTGTTTGGCTTGCCTTTGACTGTACGTGCATTGATGAAACAAGGAAAACTGAAATAATGGCTAAGCTTTGGGGCGGCAGATTTAGTAAAAATACCAATGAACTCGTAGATGCATTTAATGCATCTATTGAGTTTGATAAACGGCTGTATCATGAAGATATCCGAGGCAGTATTGCCCATGCGCAAATGCTGGGCAAATGCGGTATTATTCCTGCTGAAGATGTGGAAAAGATTGTAGCCGGCTTGGAAACTATTCTTGCTGATATCGAAGCCGGTAATTTTAGTTTTGAAGTGGCTTTAGAAGATATTCATATGAACATTGAGGCACGCCTTACTGAGCGGATTGGCGTTGCTGGGGCACGTTTGCATACTGCCCGCAGCCGTAATGACCAGGTTGCTTTAGACATGCACATGTATATGAAACGTGAGATTGTAGAGATCGGTGAATTGCTGCTGCAGTTTGAGAAGGCGCTTTTGGCAGTTGCCAAAAAACATGACAGAACGCTGATGCCTGGTTACACACATCTGCAGCGTGCTCAGCCTATAACCTTTGCACATCATCTGCTGGCCTATTTTAATATGCTGCAGCGTGATTTTCGCAGGTTGCAGGGGGTGTGGTCTGGCGCTGATATGATGCCTCTTGGTGCAGGAGCCATTGCTGGAACTACATTCCCTATTGATCGTTTTGATGTGGCTGAGCAGCTGAATTTCGGCAGTGTTTATGCCAACAGCATGGATGCTGTCAGCGATCGCGATTATATTATCGAATTTTTGTCATTTGCTTCCGTTTTGATGATGCATATGAGCCGTTTGAGTGAAGAGATTTGTCTGTGGTCAAGTACAGAATTCGGGTTTATAGAACTGGATGATGCATTTGCTACAGGTTCATCGATGATGCCGCAGAAAAAAAATCCGGATATTGCCGAGCTTGTGCGTGGTAAAACAGGTCGTGTTTATGGGCATCTGCAAGCGATGCTGGTTACAGCCAAAGGTTTGCCGCTGACTTATAATAAGGATTTGCAGGAGGATAAAGAAGGTTTTTTTGATGCGGTCGATACTGTTAAATTCAGTCTGGCAGTATACAGCGATATGATTTCTACGATGACTGTCAATGTAGAAAAAATGGAGCAGGCTGTCAGCAAAGATTTCTCTAATGCTACTGATCTTGCTGATTACCTCGTTCGGAAGGGGTTACCTTTCCGACAGGCCCATGAAGTTGTAGGTAAGTGTGTGGCTTATGCTATCCATCAGGGAAAATTCTTGTCGGAGATTTCGCTTGAAGAATATAAAACTTTTTCAGCGTTGTTTGAAGAAGATCTACTAGAGGCTTTGCAGCCGGAAAACTGTGTTGCGGCAAGAACTTCTTATGGCGGACCTGCTTTTTCTGAAAATGCTAAACAATTTTCACGCGGAGACGTACTGTTGGCAGAACAGCAGGTAGTATTAGATGATTTAAAAGCAAGAATATAATTAATTTAAGAAATTTTTGCAAAATATATTAAACTCGTGCATTTCGCATAGCGAAGTACACGAGTTTTTTGTTATAATATATATTAGAATATTGTTGTCTAAAAAATACTTAGGAAACAGGTGAAGAGTTTGTTATTGCAGCTGCAGGGATTATTAAAAACGATAAGCATTTTAGATGTTTTGGATATTTTAGTTGTTGCTTATTTCCTTTTCCGTATATACTTAATGTTAAAAAACACTCGGGCCGCAACTTTAGTCAAAGGTCTTTTGGTCTTAGCTGTTATTTTATTTATCAGTAAATGGCTGAATCTGCATGTTATTACCTGGCTTTTGGAAAAAAGTATGACAGTAGTCATGGTCGCGCTGCCTGTAGTTTTTCAGCCGGAACTGCGTCGTGCGCTTGAGCAGATTGGTCGCGGGCGTTTATTTCATAAGCATAACGAACTTGATGAAAAAGAACTGGAAGATATGCTGAATGCCGTTACTAATGCTACGGAAATTATGAGTCGTAGAAAAATAGGCGCATTGATGGTTTTTGAACGGGAGACAGGTTTGGAAGAGAGAATTGAAACCGGCGTGCCGATTGACGGTTTGATTTCAGATAGTTTGCTGCTCAATATTTTTGAACCGGATACACCCTTACATGATGGCGCTGTTGTTATACGCGGTAATCGTATCGTAGCAGCAAGCTGCCTGCTTCCTTTAACAGAAGCACGTAATCTGAGCCAGGAGTTGGGAACGCGCCATCGTTCTGCTATCGGTATTTCCGAACAGTCAGATGCTCTGGTTTTAGTCGTCAGCGAAGAGACCGGCACGATTTCTCTGGCCCGTAACGGTGAATTGCATCGCTATCTGACCGGCGAAGATATTAAAAGCTTATTAAGAGCTGCTGTAGTACAGCCTTCTCTGAATTGGAAACAGGTTATCAATGATAAAATCAAAGAGATTCGGGGTGGCAAATGATGGGGAATTTCTTTGATCGTGAAAATATGTTGGCACGGGTCATCGCGTTTCTTATTGCCTGTGCGTTATGGATGTATGTTATGAATGAACAGAACCCACTTGTAGAACGTAATTATGTGGTTAATTTGGAACTGCGTAATGTCCCGGAAGGTATGATTGTACTTAATACTCCTGATAAAGTGCGTGTTAAGGTTCAGGCTCAAAGAACGGTTTTAGGTGATATAACGGAAAAAGAAGTTACGGCCTATGTTGATTTTGCTGACAAAAATATAGGACAGCAGGCCTTGCCTGTTAAAGCACAGTTTAATCAGGGGACCGTGTTGGAAGTATATCCCAATAATATTTATGCTTATCTTGATTCTGTTACAGAAAAGGTAATGGAGGTTGATACGCGTGTTATCGGTATACCTGCTTCTGATTTTACTTTAAGTAAACGAGAGGTCATTCCTGACAGTGTAACTGTAAAAGGTGCTACGCATCGTATCAATGAGATGGCTAGAGTTGTGGCACCTGTTGATGTCAGTGAGCGAGAAAATGATTTTCAAGTTGAAAGTACATTGATAGCGATGAGCGCTAATGGTTTGGAAATGCCTGATTTGCAGATTTCACCTGCTAAAGCACAGGTAAAAGCTTCATTAGTACGTCAGATGATTACAGTTGAAGTACCGGTAGTTGTAGAAACTACTGGAGCATTAACTGGCGGAATGACCATGAAACGTGCAGTCTGTGAACCTGCAACAGTGAAATTGACAGCCGAACCTTCCATTTTGCAAAGTATAACAGAAGTAAAGACACAGCCAGTAGATTTAGGTAAATTCAGTGCTAATGGCAATGTAGAAGCGGTACTTTTGTTGCCTGAAAAAACAATGGCTGATACTCATACGGTAAAGGTACATATTGAGGCGGAATGAGAAAGGATTACTAATGAGGTTAAAGGTGAATAATGTCAGGGTTTCGCTTTTGGAGGAAACATCTGTTAAAGAGGCAGCCGCTAAAAAACTGGGATTAAAAAAACAGGATATTGAGAATTTGCAAATAGTACGGCGGGCCGGTGATGCCCGCCGGAAAAATAATATTTCCTTAAATTACCATGTTTTGATTGATTTAGAAATATCTTCTAAGCAGTTAGGTAGATTGGTTAAGGATAAAGATGTCACTTTATTGACAGAAGAAAGTCTTGTTGAACCTGATTTGGGTGTGGAAAAAATAGTTGGACGGCCGTTGGTTATTGGAGCGGGGCCGGCTGGTTTGTTAGCTGCATTGGAGTTGGCTCGGTATGGTTATAGGCCCTTGATACTGGAACGTGGTAAACCTGTAGCACAAAGAGTGGATGATGTGCAGCGTTTTTGGAAAGACGGAAAATTTGATCCAGATTCTAATGTCCAGTTTGGTGAGGGAGGCGCCGGTACTTTTTCCGATGGTAAATTGACCACTCGTGTCAATGATCCGGTGATGGGAAGAATTTTAAAAGATTTTGTGCAGGCGGGTGCTCCTAAGGAAATTTTATACGAACATAAGCCGCATGTGGGCACAGATCAATTACGTGTGATGGTTATGGGCTTGACAAATGAAATACGTGCCTTTGGCGGTGAAATACGTTATAATGCCCATGTCGTTGATTTTATAGTTAAAGAAAATAGTTTGAGCGGAGTAATTCTTTCTGACGGTGAAAAAATCATGAGCAATGCGGTTATTCTAGCATGTGGTCACAGTGCGCGTGATACTTATTCCAGATTGCTGCAGCTTGGAATTGGTATTGAAGCAAAACCATTTGCCATAGGGGTACGGATTGAGCATCCGCAGGAACTTATAGATAAGGCACAGTATGGTGATTTTGCAGGACATCCACGTCTGGGGGCAGCAGATTACGCATTAGTCCATCATACTCCGGATAAGAGTAGAACTGCATATTCTTTTTGTATGTGCCCTGGTGGTATGGTCGTTGCGGCAGCATCTGAAGCAGGTGGTGTAGTAGTAAATGGTATGAGTATGTATCAGCGTGATTCCGGGATTGCCAACAGTGCACTTGTTGTAAATGTAGGTCCTCAGGATTTTGGTACGGATCCGCTTGCCGGGATGGAGTTTCAGCGGTATTATGAAAAGCTGGCGTTTAAGGCTGGCGGAAGTTGTTATAATGCGCCGGCACAGAATGTTGCAAGCTTTTTGAAATATTTGCAGCCTGATTTACGGTGTAATATTAAAGCTACTTACAGACCTGGATTGACCGCTTGTGCGTTAGACAGCGTTCTTCCTGACTTTGTTGCAGATACTTTACGTTCGGGAATACTTGCTTTTGACAAAAAAATTCAAGGTTTTGCGGATGGCGGCGCTTTGCTTACAGGTATCGAAACAAGGACTTCTGCGCCGGTAAGAATTATGCGTAATAATGATACTAAAGTATCAATTACTCATAACGGATTATATCCGTGTGGTGAAGGTGCCGGCTATGCGGGGGGAATTATGAGTGCATCCTTAGATGGTTATCATGTCGCCAGGGCTGTAATGGCAAAATTTACACCATTTTTTTAAAGGCTTGTCACTTGGTGATAAAAAGTTTATAATAAGCTGATAATAAAAATCCTTTGTTCGGAGGTCTTGAAATGGCTCGTTTGTTTGGTACTGATGGTGTGCGTGGAGTCGCTAATGTTGAATTAACGCCGGAACTCGCTTTTAAATTAGGGCGCGCTGCGGCAACTTATTTTGGAAGGGAAACTACTACACCGAAAATCATTATTGGTCGTGATACGCGTTTATCAGGTACGATGCTGGAAGCTGCTTTAGCAGCTGGTATTTGCTCTGCTGGTGGTAACGCGCATCTTTTAGGCGTTATGCCTACTCCGGCAGTATCGTTTCTGACACCGGAAGTGAAGGCCAATGCTGGAGTAGTTATTTCTGCTTCGCATAATCCTTTTGAAGATAATGGCATTAAATTTTTCTCTAAAACTGGGCATAAGCTGCCGGATGCAGTAGAGGATGAGATTGCTGAACTGGTAAGCCTGCCTGTAGAATGCAGTAAGAATCCCCGCGGTTCTTCTGTTGGGCAGGTTATTGTGGAAGAAGGCCTTGATAAGCTGTATATAGATCATGTTATTGCAGCTGCTCCATGTAAACTTAATGGACTGAAGGTTGTGATGGATTGCTCTAACGGTGCCAACAGTGTCATTGCTCCGGTTATTTTACGCTCTTTAGGGGTTGAGGTTGTAACGATTTTTAATCAGCCTAACGGCATTAACATCAATAATGGCTGTGGATCAACGCATCTTGAAGCATTACAGGCTAAAGTAGTTGAGGTTGGTGCTGATGTTGGTATTGCCAACGATGGTGATGCAGACCGTTGTTTGGTTGTAGATGAAAAGGGGGAAGCTCTTGACGGTGACCAAATGATGTTGATTTGCGCACTGGAACTGATGAAAAAGAAACAGCTGAAAGATAATGTGCTCGTTACAACTGTTATGAGTAATGTCGGGTTGCATCAAGCTATGAAAAAATATGGCGGTTCCTGTGTAAAAACAGCTGTTGGTGATCGTTATGTGTTAGAAGAAATGTTGAAAAATGGATATAGTTTGGGCGGGGAACAGTCCGGGCACATTATTTTTTCAAGATTTGCAAAAACTGGTGATGGCATTTTAACCGCCGTACAGCTTCTCGGGGCGTTGGTTCAAAATAACAAACGACTCTCAGAAATGGGGGCGATGATGACAAAATATCCTCAGATTCTGCTTAATGTACGTGTTGCTGACAAGCATGGCTGGGAAGAAAAGGAATCTATAAAGAATATTATAAAAAAATATCAGGAAGAGCTTGGTGACAACGGCCAGATTTTGGTACGGGCATCTGGAACCGAACCTTTGATCCGTATTATGGCTGAAGGACCACAGCAAGAACGCTTAGAAGAGATAGCAAGTGCTATTGCCGAAGTTGTCAACAGCGAACTGGGATAACTGGTCAGCATTGACCTAAGAGTCAAAATATAGTACAATAACAATGGTTACAAGGACGTGCCGCGTGGGACAAGCCAAGCCTGCGCGGCATGTTGTGTGCTCAGCATACACTTGTTACCATAAGCGCAAGTGCCGCCTTTGGCGGCAGACGAGGGAGAGGTTTATCGATCAGTCAGCGGGTACCTCTCGGCTAGCTGCAGGCCGTAAGCAGACTACAAATTCCGGCGGTAACGACGGTGACAAAATGTCTGTGGCAGAATTGGCAATATACATTTAGGAGGATACAACTATGTGTGGTATCGTTGGTTATATTGGTAATAATCAAGCAGCGCCGTTTTTACTGGACGGCATGAGCAAGCTTGAGTACCGCGGTTATGATTCCGCTGGTATCGCTGTTTATGAAAAAGGTAAGATCACTGTTGAGAAATGTGTAGGCCGTCTTGATTCTTTGCGTCAAAAATTGGATGGTCATATGCCTGAAGGCACCATGGGTATAGGACATACCCGTTGGGCTACGCATGGACGTCCGTCCGACCGTAATTCTCATCCGCACACTGATGCCAGCGGGGAGTTTGTTGTTGTGCATAATGGTATTATTGAAAATTATCTGGTTCTGAAGGAAGATTTGATTGCCAAAGGGCACAAATTTGTTTCTGAAACAGATACTGAAGTTGTGGCACATTTAATGGCTGCATATTATGATGGAGACTTTGAAGAAACTGTAAAAAGAGTTTTGCGTGTTATTGAGGGATCCTATTCGCTGGTGTTTATGTGTGCCAAAGAACCGGAGAAAATAATTTGCACAAAAAAAGATAATCCTTTGGTTATTGGACTTGGTGAAGGCGAAAATTTTATTGCTTCCGATATACCGGCTATTATTGCTAAGACACGCCGTACGTTTATTATGAGTGATGGTGAAATTGCTACTGTCACTAAAGAAAGTGTCTGGGTACAGGATATAAATGGAACACCAATCAGTAAAAAGGTTTTTGAAGTAAATTGGAATGCAGAGGCTGCTGAAAAAGGCGGTTTTGAACATTTTATGCTTAAAGAAATTTACGAACAACCAAAATCTATCCGTGATACAATGACTGGGCGCGTACCGAAAGATTCTCACGGAATTGAATTTACTGAACTTGGCTGGACAGAAGAAGAAATGGCAGGTATTAATAAGATTTTTATTGTTGCCTGTGGCACTGCTTATCATGCAGGTATTGTTGGAAAATACTATTTGGAACAGCTGGCACGGATTCCGGTAGAAGTCGATATTGCCAGTGAATTCCGTTATCGCAGTCCTTTAGTTGATGGCAACAGTTTGACGATAGTTATCAGTCAGTCAGGTGAAACCAGCGATACTTTGGCTGCTTTGAAAGAGGCTAAGCGCCTTGGTTCCCGTACTTTGGCGGTTACAAATGTCGTAGGTTCTTCTATTTCCAGAGAAGCTGATCAGGTTGTTTATACCTATGCTGGCCCAGAAATTGCTGTAGCTTCTACTAAAGCTTATACTACACAACTTTTAGTAATGCTGATGCTGGCTATTTATGTTGGACGTTTGCGCGGTACTTTAGATATTGCCAAAGCGCATAAGCTTGTGGAAGGGTTACACGATATCCCTGAGCAGATTCATAAGCTACTGGAAAATGTAGATCAGATTAAAGTTTTTGCAACCCGTTATGGCAGCAGTGAAGATGCATTTTTCCTGGGCCGCAGCCTTGATTATGCTGTTGCGCTGGAAGGTGCTTTGAAGCTTAAAGAAATATCTTATATCCATGCCGAGGCTTATGCAGCGGGAGAACTGAAACATGGTACTTTGGCTTTGATTGTTGAAGGTGTGCCGGTAATCGTTTTAGCTACACAGCCTGATGTTTATGATAAAACAGTCAGCAATCTGCAGGAAGTAAAAGCGCGTGAAGCGATGGTCATTGCAATTGCTTTTGAAGGGGATGACAGTATTGCAAAATATGCTGATCATGTTATTTTCATTCCCAGAACAGATAAATATCTAGCTCCGTTGCTTGCTGTCCTACCTTTGCAGCTGTTAGCTTATTATGCTGCTTTAACTCGTGGCTGTGATGTTGATAAGCCTAGGAATCTTGCTAAATCAGTAACAGTTGAATAAAAATAACGCCTGCCGGAATTTTTTGGCAGGCGTCTTTTGTGTCCGTCTTGAAAGTTATTTTGGTAGAGTTAGCTAATAGTGCGAAAAATATGCTATAATAGCGGTAACAATAATTATTATCGAAAAGGAGTATTGTATGAACAATTCTGTTGCTTTATTATATAATTTCAATGAAGAAAAGTTAAAAATGATTAAAATGGTCTGTATGATGATGCAGGTGAGGTTTAAAGAGGTTGCAAGAGCAGAGTATGAGCAGCCGCTGGGAGCTTTATTGGGAATTTCTGGAATAGAAAATCACGGAGAAGTTTATCAGGGAGAAGAATTTCAGGAAGAAATGTTGGTGCTGCATGGATTTGACGGCAGCAAGTTACAAAAGTTTTTAATTGCTTTGCAGCGTGTAGGGGTAGGAAGAATAGAGTTAAAAGCGATGATTACGGAAAATAATAAAAGTTGGAATGGCCTGGCTTTATATGAGGAACTTTGCCAGGAAAGAGAAGCTTTTAAGAAGATGGAAGCTGAAAGACGTAATAAAGTACAAAAGTAAAAGTAAAACCGCGGTTTACCGCGGTTTTACTTTTTTTCTAAAATATTTTCAGAAATTATACAAGCTAAAATTATTACAGCTCCGCTCATACCTGTAAAAGTTAATTTTTCATTAAGTAAAAAGTATGAGGCCGCAGCAGTTAAAATAGGTTGAGTACATTGCAGCATTGATACTAAGGAGGAAGATAAGAATTTCAAGGCAGCGTTTTGCAGAAAATAAGCCAGGCAGGTACATGTAATAGCCAGATAGATAACAACAGCCCAGGCTTCTGGTTGAATTTTAGTGATAGTGCTGATATCGTCGAATAATAAAGCTCCTGCGATGCTGATAACTGCCGTAATAAAGGTTTGAATAGCAGAAATAGTGATAGCATCTGTTGCTTTCAGAGATTTTTCTCCAAAGACCAGTGCTCCTGCGACGCTGACTGCTGTAAGCAATGCCCATAAATCTCCCTGGTTAAAAGAAAACGTTCCTCCATTACTACAGAGTAGATACATACCGAGAATGACTAATAGTTGTATAGGAAGATGTGAAAGTTTATAAGGTCGCTGTAAGACTATTATTGACAAAAGCGGTGCGAAAATTACTGATAAGGACATAATAAAGCCAACATTCGTTGCCGTAGTTCCTTCTAATGCCAGATTACATGAAATATAAGCTGAAGCCATACATAATCCTGCTGGCAGATATTGGCTTGCAGAAAGTGCCTGCAGCTGTTTCCTTAAGCGTGTTGCAAAGAAAATTGCGAAGAGAGAAAAAGCCAGACCAAAACGAAAGGCCAGACACCATAAAGGTGTGATACTGGCAAAAGCAATTTTAGTGAGTGGATTACCTAAGCCGTATAGAAAACTTTGCAACAATATGAAAATGATATATTTATTATGTGAATTGTTTATCATCTTTCTCCTTGAATACAAATTGCAAAATAAAATACATTGTGAGTTATATTTTAACAGCTAAATTCGACTAATGCAAACTATTTTGTAAATCAAGATGATTGCTTTGACAATAAAAGGCGTTTTTTTGCCAGTAATGATTGAAACTCTGCTTCTAATTTTTCAGTTGGATTGAGGCTAAGGTGACTGATAATTTCAGCCAGTTTATTTTCTATAAGTAAAATATCTGCTGTTGCTTCAATATACTCAGTGCTTATTTGTTTATTTGAGTAGTCGTCATATGGCCCAGGGAAAAAGTTCAGTTTTGTTCCATCAAAGACTAATAAATTTTTAGCAATGGTTTTAAGCAGGCGGCGGTCATGGGTTGTAAAAATCAAAGTTCCTGGATAATTGCATAATAATTCTTCTAAAGCAGTTACAGCATCTAGATCCAAGTGATTGGTTGGTTCGTCTAGCATAAGTACATTACAGTCACTGACTAATATTTTTGCTAAAGCAGCTTTGACTTTTTCACCGCCGCTTAAAAGCTGTATTGGTTTAAAAAAATCTTCGCGTTTGAAACGAAGTCTTATTAAAACAGTACGTAATAAAGCTTCGCTTTGTGAAGACGTTGACTGCAGGTTACGGAGCAGGTTTTTATCAGGATCAAGAATATCAATATCCTGACTGAAGTAACCTATTTTTGCTCCGCCGGCTATTTGCACATTTGGCAAGTGTTTGTTGTGTGCTTTTAAAAATTGTTTGAGTAAAGTTGTTTTCCCGCAGCCGTTTGGTCCGATGATGGCAAGTTTGTCGCCGGATTTTACTGAAAAACTTGCTGTTTGCCAGAGCGGTTTTTTATCAATAATATAAGACCAGTTATGTGCTCTTACTAAAATTTGTCCTTGCCATAGTTTTGAAGACAGTAAATTCATTTTTATTATTGGTAAGGATTGTCTTTTTTCTATCTGTTTAAGTTTGCCTAACCTCGTCAGTAGGGATTGACCTGTTTGTTGTAACTTTTTCTGTTTTTTAGCAAAGTAGGGTTTAGCTCCGGTAATCTTGGCTTCTGATAAAGATATCTTCGTGGTTTTAACAGCTTTTTGCGCTTGCTGCTGTTTGGCAGAAAAAGCTGTTTCTAAATGAGTTTTTTGCATAATATATTTACGATAAGCTTGATCATGAGTTTTTTCAGAAATTATCTTTTGCTGCTGATAATTACTGTAATTACCTTGATATATTTGAAGTTGTTTATCGTCCAAAGCCCAGATTTCATTGCATAATGCATCTAAAAAATCACGATCGTGGGAAACTAATATTAAGGCTCCTGAGTAATGCCGAAGTTCCTTTTCAAGCCATAACAAATGGTCCATATCAAGATTATTAGTTGGTTCGTCTGCCAGCAGCAAACCGGATTGTTGTTTGAGCGCCTGCAGGATGTAGGCTTGAGTCGTTTCGCCACCACTTTTGGAGAGTCTTTCTTTTAATTGCGGTAGTATAGTCATTGTTGTTTTGCAAATGATTTTTGCGGCTGCAGGAATTGGTCTTATACCTGCTAATAACTCTAATAAAGTTGTTTTTCCACTTCCGTTCAGCCCGATCAGGCCTATACGGCTTTTTGTATGTAGTTTTAAAGCAGGCAGTTTGAATAATAGTCTTTCGCCTAAATAATATTTAAATGAATTGGTTTCGAGGATGTACATATAATTTCAACTCCTAACTTTCGAAGACAATAAAAACCTCCCGATTCAAGACAGAATGGGAGGTGTAAAGGTAGACTTAGCCTCAAATCGCAGAAAATGATCCATTCTGACTTACTGATAAAAGACAACACTTAACAAAGCTTTTGGTTTTAAGCTGTTTTTGTGTCTTTTTCAGATAAGGTGCGAAATTGGATCAGTTTTTCATTCGTTCAAGTGTCCTTTCAATATTCATAATTATATTTTTATAATATAGGATTATAAAATCTTTGTCAACTAACCTCCAGTCCCATCAAAGATGGGAATAAAATCAGCGCTGGCAGCGGTATCTTCCTGAACAAAGCCGTCTTCAATACCGGAATTGAAAAGGTACTGCTCAACTTTTTGATATTCTTCTGCAGTAACAACACGGTTTATTTCAGGGTATTCAGCGGCTCGGCCGCATGGAATATATTGATGCATCAGACTAAACAGGACCTGCCCCGGTTCAAAATTGTCAGCGATCCAGTCTATTACTCTTAGTGTATTTTCTAACATATTCGGTAACAGCAGATGCCTGATAATTACACCACTTTTTAATAAACCATTTTCATCGATTTGGTAGGGCCCGACTTGTTTGTACATGGTTTTTATGGCCGTTGTAGCAGTATTAAAATAATTAGGCGCATTACTGTACTTTATTGCGGCTAAATCGTCACTATATTTTAGATCGGGAAGCCATATTTGTATTTTATTTTTCAATCTGTGTATTGTATCGACAGTTTCAAAACCACTGGTATTATAAATTATAGGGACTGGCAATGGTTCCTGTAAGCTTGCGATAATAGCCTCAGTAAAATGTGTTGCTGTAACTAAATTGATATTATGGGCTCCTTGTTTAATTAAGTCAAAATAAATTTCTTTTAATCTTTCAACGGATATTTCCTGTCCTTTATTTAAACAGCTGATTTCGTAATTTTGGCAGAATGCACAATGTAAATTGCAGCCACTAAAAAAAACAGTGCCTGAACCTTTGGTGCCGCTTATGCATGGCTCTTCCCACATATGCAGTGCTGCACGGGCAACTATTGGCTGCATACCGCAGCCGCAGGAACCGAAAATACCATTTGGACTGTTCATTGTTTCTGCCCTGTCAACTCCGCAGCGGTGTGGGCAGACGTAACAGTAAGTCATTAAAACATCTCCTTTGGAGTATTTTCTAAATTGTAGCATAGTTGGACAAGAGATAAAAGGATAATTGACAAAAAGAGCGGTAAAAAGTATAATCTAAAGCAGAAGTAGGTCATATAACTGACGGAAGTGGATTAACCACGTGGAGTATGACCGGTGTTGCCGACCGTCTGGGCGTTTTACCCCAGAAGTGTCGGTTTTTTTATATATTTTTAAGGAGGAATAGTCGTGAAAGAGCTGCTATTGAAGTATGGCTGTAATCCAAATCAAAGTAAGGCGCGTATTTATAGTAAAATAGGTGAACTGCCAATTGAGGTTTTGAACGGCCGCCCTGGTTATATTAATTTTCTGGATGCCTTTAACAGCTGGCAGTTAGTAAAAGAATTAAAGGAAGCTACCGGCCTGCCTGCAGCAGCATCTTTTAAACATGTAAGTCCAGCCGGTGCTGCCGTTGGATTGCCGATGAGCGACGTACTGAAAAAAATATATTATGTTGACGATTTAGCTCTGACTCCGTTGGCTACTGCTTATGCCAGGGCTCGGGGTGCTGACCGTATGTCATCTTACGGAGACTTTGTTGCTTTATCAGATATCTGTGACAGGGAGACTGCAGCTATGCTGGCTCGAGAAGTTTCAGATGGCGTTATTGCCCCCGGCTATACAGAGGAAGCTTTGGAAATTTTAAAAACTAAACGTAAGGGCACTTATAATATTATCAAAATTGATCCGTCTTATATTCCAGAGATACAGGAAACGAAAGATGTATTTGGTATAACTTTTGAACAGGACCGTAATGAGGCTAAAATTACGTCAGAGCTGCTGGTAAATCGTCCGACTGTCAATAAAGAAATTCCTGAGGATGCAGTACGTGATCTTCTGATTGCGTTGATTACTTTGAAATACACGCAATCGAATTCCGTCTGCTATGTTAAAGATGGACAGGCGATTGGTATTGGTGCGGGGCAACAGTCTCGTGTTCATTGTACAAGGCTTGCCGGAAATAAAGCTGATAACTGGTGGCTGCGCCAGAACCCCAGTGTTTTAGAACTGCCTTTTAAGGACAGTATTCGACGTCCTGATCGGGACAATACTATTGATGTGTATATTTCTGACGATTATGAAGATATACTTGCAGATGGAATTTGGGAACAGTTCTTTACCGAAAAACCAGCTCCGCTGACACGTGAAGAGAAAAAAGTATGGCTTCATAAGCTGCACGGAGTTTCTCTTGGCAGTGATGCTTTTTTCCCGTTTGGTGATAATATTGAACGCGCTCACCGCAGCGGTGTAGAGTATATTGCTCAGGCAGGCGGAAGTATCAGAGATGATAATGTTATTGAAACATGTGATAAATATAATATCGCAATGGCATTTACTGGTTTACGTTTGTTCCATCATTAATAACTTTCCGCCAAAGAAAACTTTGGCGGATTTTTTTGAACAAAAATGACTGACAAGTCAGTTTTGTGGGCGTTGGAAGCTGTTGTGGTATTTTTTTTACATAAATCGCATAAAATTGTCTGAAAACTATTGAGTTAGTAAATTTTTTGTGGTAAAATACACAAGGTATAATGTCCAAAATATGTTTATGTTTTAGTAAGATTATGACAAGTAGGAGATGAGTAGTTCGTGAGTACTAAAAATGTATCGGGAATACTTTTCTTAGTGCAATCGGCTTGTCTGGAAAGGCGCTTTTTAGATGATCCGGCGCTGAGTATAGAACAGTTAAACTGCGGCCAGACACGGATAAGTTTTTCTCTGACGGCCGGTACTGACCTTGATCATCGTGGTAAGGTCCGTAGCAGCGTTATTTATCGTCTTCTTGAATCTGTATTGCAAATCAGCGCTGTCAGCGTTGGTGTCGAAGCTGAAACATTAAATTTTTGTTGTAACATTGTAAAATACACAGCAGCTGAAAAACTTTATGCTGTCTGTAAGATTTGCCATTGCGGACGAATGACTCTTGTGGCCGAAGCTGAGGTATATGATGAAAATGATACTCTGTTGGCAACGGTACTGACGACTTTGTTTGTTGTGGAAACAATTAAGGATATACCCCGTAAATGGTAAAGGCTGACGGCAAGTCGCCTTAACAAGCAATTTGGCTTAAGCCTTAACACAAGGAGGACAAAATGGATTTTGCACTTAATGAAGAACAACTTGAATTACAGGAAATGGTGAGGGATTTTGTAGAAAAAGAAATTACCCCTTACGCTGCCGAAATGGACAGAAATAATCAATCTATGCCCGGGCTGCTTGAAAAAGCTGCTGATATGGGGCTTTTGAATGTTATTGTTCCAGAAGAATATGGCGGACCTGGACTGGACAGCGTTACAGTTGCCGTTATTTATGAAGAACTGGGCAAAGGCTGTGCAGGTGTTGCTACCTCAATGGCTGCGAACTCCCTGGCGTCTTATCCTATTTTGATTGCCGGCACTGAAGAACAGAAACAAGCGCATTGTGATTTACTTAATGATGGTAAACTGGCTGCGTTTGCATTAACTGAACCTGGTGCAGGTTCAGATGCCGGTGGTGTTGCTACTTCAGCTGTAAAAAACAAGGAAGCCGGAACTTATACTCTTAATGGTACTAAAGCGTTTATTACTAATGGTGGAATTGCAGATACTTATCTTGTATTTGCTAATACCCGCAAATCCGGTGGTATCCGTGGTTTGACTGCATTTATCGTACCTAAAGGAACACCTGGCTTTACTGTTGGTAAAAAAGAGGATAAAATGGGCATCCGCCCCTCTAATACCTGTGAATTGATTTTACAGGATGTTGTGATTCCAGAATCTAACCGTGTTGGCCGTGAAGGCGAGGGCTTCCGTATAGCAATGAATACTTTGGATTCTGCACGTCCTTTTGTTGGAGCAGTATCCGTTGGTCTGGCTCAGGCTGCTTTAGATTGTGCTGTAAAATATGCTAAAGAAAGAAAACAATTCGGCCAGCCGATTGCTTCTTTCCAAATGATCCAGTCCATGATTGCTGATATGGCTATGAAGGTTGAAACGGCAAGATTGATGGTACTGAAAGCATGCTGGATGCGTGACCAGGGGCTGGAATTTTCCAAAGAGGCGGCTATGGCTAAATGTTATGCTGCTGATGTGGCTATGCAGGTGACTACTGATGCTGTTCAGGTAATGGGCGGTTATGGCTATTCCCGTGAATATCCGGTTGAAAAAATGATGCGTGATGCTAAGATCATGCAGATTTATGAAGGCACAAACCAAATTCAACGTTTGGTTATAGCTAATAAAATTCTGTACTAATAGTTTATTTATAAAACCCGGTACTATTTGGTGCCGGGTTTTTTATATAGGACTGTCAAAATTATTTATGCATAAATGTAAAAAAATATATACTTTAATTATTAAGACTGATTACTCAAGTGATTCTCATTACACTATGGCAAAGAAGCATTGAAAAAAGATAATTTTACAGGTATAATAATAAGAGTAATTTTTATAAATATAGGAGTAACTTATGATTTTGATTTGGCTGGCGGCGTTAGTCGTTTTGCTTGACCAATTGACAAAAAATATAGTTGTAGCTATGATGGCTGAAGGACAAAGTATTCCCATCATTCCTAACATTTTCCATTTAACTTATATTTTGAATCCAGGGGCTGCCTTTGGAATGTTTGCTCATAACAGAACTTTTTTTATTTGTGTAGCTTTGCTGGTGCTGGTCATAGTTTGGTGGTTTAGAAAAGAAATCTTAGCAGAACCTTTGTGTGTGCGGGCCGGAACAGCACTTTTTATTGGTGGGGCTGTCGGTAATCTGATAGACAGAGCTGAAAATGGTATGGTTGTAGATTTTTTTGATTTTCGTATCTGGCCTATTTTTAATGTGGCAGATATTGCTATTTGTGTAGGGGTGGGTTTTATTATATGGAATTTAATACAGACAGAAATACTGAAGAAGTAGAAAATATTGCTGCTGCAGAAAATGATGTTGGGAAAAGACTCGATATTTATCTGGCTGCAAAACTAGAGGTGTCGCGCTCCAATATGCAAAAACTTTTGGAGGAAGGGCGTGTATTTCGTGGAGCAAAAGTGTTTAAAGCCAACTATAAAGTTAAGGCCGGCGATGTGTTCACAGTTATGCTGCCAGAGCCGGAACTTTTAGAAATTCGTTCTGAGGCTATTCCCTTGGATGTTATTTTTGAAGATGAAGATGTAGTTGTTGTTAATAAAAGCCGTGGGATGGTGGTGCATCCAGCACCAGGCCATTATACCGGTACTCTTGTTAATGCACTGCTTCATCATTGCCAAAATTTATCAGGGATAAATAATGTAATCAGGCCGGGGATTGTGCACCGTTTGGATAAGGATACTTCAGGCATCATGATTGTAGCTAAGAATGATGCTGCACATATATCTTTATCGGAACAGATTCAAAACAAAACTGCCAAACGTTCATATATTGCTATTGTCAGGGGCAATATAAAAGAGGATACCGGGACAATTTCGGCGAAGATAGCTCGTGATAAAAATGACCGTAAAAAGATGACGGTAGTACAAGAGGGTGGGCGTACCGCAGTAACTGATTATGAAGTGCTTGAGCGTTTTGGACGTTTTACTATTGTACGCTGCCGTTTGAGAACAGGTCGAACACATCAGATACGTGTCCATATGGACTATTTGGGATATCCCTTAGTAGGAGATCCTAAATATTCTCCGATGAAGGTTCCATTTGCGATTCATGGGCAGGCACTTCATTCACAGGAACTGGAGTTTACACATCCGCGTACAGGAGAACGGCTACGGTTTGAGGCGGGGCTGCCGGAAGATATGCAGAAAATTATTACCCGTTTACGTAACGGACAATTCTAAAATATTTTGAGGTGAGCTGTATGAGTAAAGTAGTTAAGAAAAATGTTATTATGGACAGTGATGCAATGCGTCGTGCGTTGGTACGTATCGCACATGAAATCATCGAAAAGAACAAGGGTGTCAATAATGTTGTGCTTGTTGGTATTCGAACCAGAGGAGTGCCGTTGGCACAACGGATTGCACAGGAAATTGAAATTATTGAAGGCGTAAAAGTAAAAGTGGGTATGCTTGATATTACCTTATATCGTGATGACCTTTCTACCTTGGGGTATAATCCGATCGTACATGGAACTGATATTGATTTTGATCTGAATGGGAAGAATATCGTTTTAGTAGATGATGTTCTCTATACTGGTCGTACGATTAGAGCCGCGCTGGATGCTGTCATTGACATGGGACGCCCACGGTCTATCCAATTAGCAGTGCTTATTGATCGAGGACATAAGGAATTGCCTATTCGCGCTGATTTTGTTGGTAAAAACGTACCAACTGCTCATAAGGAAACTATTGAAGTTACTTTAAAAGAACATGATGAAACTGATGAAGTATTCATAGGGGAAGTAGTTGCAGAATAAGAGGTGAGCAGAATGGCAAAAACTCCTACTCAATTACGCAGTGAAGCTGCATGTAAAACAGTTTTGAAAAATTTGGAAAGACGTGGTTTTGAAGCTTTTTATTGTTCGGATAAGCCTGCGGCTTTAGACAAAGCATTAGAACTTATATCTGAAGACGACGTTGTATCCTGGGGCGGTTCCGTTACCATACAGGAAATTGGACTGTTAGATGTAATGCGAAGCGGACGCTATAAGGTTATTGACCGTGACACGGCAGAAACACCTGCGCAGAGAACGGAGCTGATGCGTAAAGCACTGTTGTGTGATACTTTTTTAATGAGCAGTAATGCTGTTAGTGAAGATGGACAGCTGGTAAATATTGATGGTACTGGAAATCGTGTGGCAGCTATGGTGTATGGTCCTAAAAGTGTAATTGTTATTGCAGGGATCAATAAAATCGTCAAAACCCAGGATGATGCTTTGGCACGTGTGAGAATGTTGGCGGCGCCTATTAATGTTCAGCGTTTTCCTCAGTTAAAAACTCCTTGTATGGAAACAGGGCTTTGTGCAGATTGTAACGCACCTGACTGTATTTGCAATTATATATTGACTACCAGACGCTGTAAACCTAAAGGAAAAATCAAAGTGATTTTAGTTGGCGAGAGTTTGGGTTATTAAAAATATTACTGTCTCAGCATTTGCTGCGGCAGTTTTTTATTTCACATTGCTGTAATATCTTTTAGCAGGAGCAAGTATGAAAATGGCGAATATATAGATTAAGTAGAAGTATGATTTTAAGAAAGCGAGGCAGTAGCATGGGGAATAAAGTAATGCCTAATGAAGTTCTTTATCATATTGGTATTTCAGCAGAAATGCTTAAAGGAGCAGAGTATGCTTTGCTGCCTGGAGATCCAGGGCGTGTAGAAGCGTTGGCCAGAGCTCTTGGCACCGCTGAGCCTGTCGGTTGTCATCGTGAATATACAAGCTGGATGGCGGATGTTGAAGGAACATCGGTATTGGTTTGTTCTACGGGCATGGGAGGACCTTCTGTCGCCATAGGAATGGAAGAATTGGCACGTCTTGGCATAAAGAATTTTATTCGTGTCGGAACAACTGGTTCTATTCAGAAAGATGTAGAACTTGGTGATCTTGTTATCAATAAAGCGGCAGTACGTTTAGACGGAACGTCACAGCACTATGCGCCTTTGAATTTTCCTGCAGTGGCTTCATTTGAGTTAACTCTGGCCCTGCAGCAGGCAGCAGAAAGTCTGTCAATTCCATATCATACTGGTATTTCTGTTTCCAGTGATACTTTTTGGCCTGGTCAGGAACGTTATGACAGCTATACAGGCTATGTGAGAAAATCATTGCAGGGGAGTCTACAAGAGTGGCAGGCATTAGGAGCTTTAAATTATGAGATGGAAACTGCAGCGCTGTTTATAGTTGCTCAGAGTTTTGGTTTGCAAGCGGCTTCAATTTGCGGCGTCGTTGCTAAAAGGACTGACAGCGAACTGGTTGCGCCGCCGGATCTTTACGAATTGGCTTCGCAAAGATTTCAGGCAGTAGTAAAAAAGACTTTGCAGGATTTAATAAAGGCAGGTAAATAACATGGCAAGAAGCATTATTTTATTATTGGATTCTTTTGGTATTGGCTATGCCCATGACGCTGAAAAGTTTGGTGACAGCGGTGCAGATACATTAGGACATATTTGTGAGTGGATGGCTGCAAACCGCAAAAGTGCGGATGGAAGTCCCAGGTATTTACATCTGCCTAATCTGGCAAGGTTAGGACTGGCAGGTGCGGCAGAGCTCAGCCGTGGTCAAAAGCTGGCGTATCCTCTAAGCAGTGACGATAGTAAAATCGATGCTGCTTATACTTATGCAGAGGAAATAAGCCATGGTAAAGATACTCTGAGCGGGCACTGGGAGATTACAGGCGTCCCGGTACTTTTTGACTGGGGGTATTTTCCGCAGCAGCTAAAATGTTTTCCAAAGGAATTAGTTGAGAAAATTATTAAACAGGGAAATTTGCCGGGGGTATTGGGGGAAAAGCATGCATCTGGAACTGAAATAATAAAAGAACTGGGGGAAGAACATCTAAAGACTGGCAAGCCAATTATTTACACCAGCGCAGACAGTGTTTTGCAAATTGCGGCGCATGAAGAAGTGTTTGGTCTTGAACGATTATATGAATTATGTAAGATTTGCTATGAACTAGTTAAACCTTACCATATAGCGCGCGTTATAGCGCGTCCTTTTGTGGGCACTCGTGCAGAAGATTTTGTGCGGACTGGCAACAGACATGATTATGCTGTGCCTGCTCCTGCTGATACGTTGCTGGACAAACTGGTAGCAGCAGGTGGCAGTGTCTATGCGGTGGGTAAAATTGCTGATATTTTTGCTCACCGCGGAATTACGAAGCATTATCCTGCCAGTGGTCTTGATAAATTATTTGCCGCTGCATTGCAGGCTGTGCAAGAAGCTCCTGATAATAGCCTGGTTTTTGTAAATTTTGTGGATTTTGATTCTTCCTTCGGGCATCGGCGTGATGTTGAAGGCTATGGGGAAGGATTGGAATATTTTGATGATCGTTTGCCTGAACTGCTTAGGTTATTAAAGCAAGATGACCTGTTGCTGGTTACTGCAGATCATGGATGTGATCCAACCTGGAGTGGCAGTGACCATACACGTGAAAAAATTCCGGTCTTGTTTTTTGGTAAAAATATTGTTAGTAAGGCTTTACTACCCATGCGGACGTTTTCTGATATCGGTCAGACAATAGCTGTTCATTTAGGTATAGAGCGGCTTGCCAATGGTAAAGCTGCTGAATTACGCTGATAGGAGGGAGTATTAATGAAAAAATTTAACTGGCTGTTGTTGGCTGTTTTATTAACAATAGTGGCAATTGTTCCTAATACGGCTGCCGCTTTTGCTGATCAGCCTGTAGCCTTTGTAGTTTTTGATAACAGTGGTAACGTAACGCAGCAGGTTTATAAAATGTGGCGTGAGCCTGTACGTTGGGCGTATCATTTCCCTGATTTTAAGCTGGTTGATACAGATCGGACTAAAAAGGTGACTGCAGAAAATATTTTTACGGGACATGGAAAAAGCGTTGTCGACCAATCTGTTACGAGGAAGATAGCAGAAGAAATACCAGCGGAAGCGTTAGTTTTGGTCATTGTGCACGACATGTACGAGCAGATGGTGCAGGGAATGATATGGCGTAATGAAGACGGTTCAACCTATGTAAGAACGGTTTTAAATGCTGATATCTATGTTTACCGAAAAGATGGTGATAGATTCTCTAAAAAACGGATTAGGGAAAATGAGATAAAAGAATTGGGGAATCAGACTGCTCCGGAAGAAACTATGAAATGGGCAATCAGTAAACAGGTAAATATCATGGAAAATCGTCCTGTTATTAATTGAAGTCATAAAATGATGTACTAAATATTGTATATGGAAAAGTTAATAAGTGAAATAAACACAAAATATTGTAGAAAGGGCTTTACAAATAATTATTATTGATTTATAATTAGGTCATGGAATTTTATCTAAGGAGCTGGTTAACATGACCTATGAACTGCATGGTATAAAAATTAATTGCGCGGATGGGATCTCGCAAGAAGAAGCCGCCATTTATCTCAATAATCAATTACAGGTAATGCCGCATAAAACATTGTTGTCTTTGGATTTAGGGCTTGACGGTAATGATGTAGTTGTTAAACCACATTATGACACCATAGTGCGTGTACGCCGTATTACCGGTTATCTCAGTACTTTGCCGCGTTTTAACGATGCTAAGAAAAAAGAAGCCGCTGATAGAGTTTCTCATATTCAATGAAATTAAGTTTTAATGCCTCGACCTGATATGGTCGAGGTTTTTTATTTGGGTGTACGTTTGTTTGCAGAATTGTCAAATCCTGTTCGGTGAAGTCTCTTTAAAAAAGCTATGATAAATGATAAAATATTACTATTAAAGAATTTTTTTAGTCAAAAAAACTGCAGATGGGAAGTGTTGAGATGAAATTTATTTCTTGGAATGTAAATGGGCTGCGGGCCTGTATGAATAAAGGCTTTAAAGAATTTATGGACAGCGTCGACGCAGATGTTTTTTGCGTTCAGGAAACAAAAATGCAGCGTGAGCAGGCGGAGTTTGTTTTTCCTGGATATGAGGAGTACTGGAACAGCGCTGAAAAAAAGGGGTATTCCGGTACGGCTGTTTTTTCTAAAGTCAAGCCTCTTACTGTCACCTATGGTTTGGGAATTGAAGAACATGATAAAGAAGGGCGTGTTATTACTGCCGAATATAAGGAGTTTTATCTGGTAAATGTATATACGCCTAATTCACAGCGCGGGCTGGAACGGTTGGATTACAGACAGATATGGGAAGATGCATTTCGTGATTATCTGTTGAAGCTTGACCAAATTAAACCGGTGCTTGTTTGCGGAGATCTTAATGTTGCTCATCGTGAGATAGATTTGAAAAACTGGAAAACTAATCGTAATAATGCTGGGTTTACTGATGAAGAGAGAGCAAAAATGACGGAGTTGTTAACGGCGGGGTTTACTGACTCGTTTCGCCATCTCTATCCCGAAAAAGAAGGTGCTTATACCTGGTGGTCGTATATGTTTAAAGCGCGCGAAAAGAATGCGGGATGGCGTATTGATTACTGGCTTGTTTCTGACAGATGGGCTGACAGAATAGAAGACAGCGTGATTTATGCTGATATCACGGGCAGTGACCATTGCCCAGTCGGATTAGTTTTGAAATAAATTTTTAGTAATGACAAGAGGTCAAAATATGGATTTTAAAATAACAGCACCTTTTGAGCCGGATGGAGATCAGCCTCAGGCTATTGAGAAGTTGGCAGAAGGTATAGAAAAAGGACTGCGGACACAGGTCTTGCTCGGGGCTACCGGAACTGGGAAAACCTATACTATTGCGCAGGTTATTAATAAAGTGAATAAACCAACATTGGTTATTGCGCATAATAAAACATTGGCGGCACAGTTAGCAAGTGAGTTTAAAGCTTTTTTTCCTGAAAATTCAGTGGAATATTTTGTGAGTTATTACGATTATTATCAACCGGAGGCTTATATTCCACAATCTGATACCTATATTGAAAAAGATGCATCGATCAATGATGAAATAGATAAACTCCGACATTCTGCTACTAGCGCTTTATTTGAACGCCGTGACGTAATTATTGTGGCCAGTGTATCTTGTATTTATGGATTGGGTGCGCCACAGGAATATTATGATATGGTGCTGTCTCTGCGTGTAGGACAGAAGATTGACAGACAAGCTATTTTACGCAAATTAGTCGAGATTCAATATGATCGTAATGATATTGCGTTTCAACGTGGTACTTTCCGTGTTCGCGGAGATGTTATCGAAGTTATTCCTGCTGGCTATAATGAAAAAGCAGTACGCATTGAGATGTTTGATGACGAAGTTGAGCGGATATTGGAAGTTGATGTACTGACTGGAGAAATTTTGGCTAAACGCAGCCATGTTGCTATTTTCCCTGCTTCTCACTATGTAACATCTCGTGAAAACCTGGATCGGGCAATGGAAGACATTAAAGTAGAATTGGCAGAACGACTTGAATATCTTAATTCACATAATAAATTGCTGGAAGCACAACGTTTGGAACAACGTACTAACTATGATCTGGAAATGATGAATGAAATGGGGTACTGCTCCGGAATCGAAAATTATTCACGGCATTTAGCTAATCGTAAGGCAGGAGAACCTCCATTTACTTTAGTTAATTATTTTCCCAAGGATTTCCTATTAGTAATTGATGAATCACATGTGACATTACCACAGATCAGGGCGATGTACGCTGGTGACCGTTCGCGTAAAGAGATGCTTGTAGAACATGGATTCAGGCTGCCTTCTGCTTTTGATAATAGGCCTTTTACCTTTGATGAATTTCAGCAGCAGATAAATCAGGTGATTTATGTTTCCGCAACTCCTGCAAAATATGAAATGGAGCAGACGCAGCAGGTGGTAGAGCAGATTATCAGGCCTACTGGTTTATTAGATCCGCAGGTAGAAATCAGGCCAATCAAAGGTCAGATTGATGATTTGCTGAATGAAATACATAAAGTTACTGAAGCAGGAGAACGTACTTTAGTTACAACTCTGACTAAGCGGATGTCTGAGGATCTTACTGAATATTTGAAACAAGCTGGGGTAAAAGTCCGTTATTTGCATTCTGAGATTGCTACTATTGAGCGTGCTGAAATTATTGATGATCTGCGTAATGGTAAGTTTGATGTACTGGTTGGAATAAATCTGCTGCGGGAAGGCCTGGATTTACCGGAGGTTTCTCTGATTGCTATCTTAGATGCCGATAAAGAAGGTTTTCTGCGCAGTGATACTGCTATGATCCAGACCATTGGCAGAGCTGCCCGTAATGAGCATGGACGGGTCATAATGTATGCTGACCGTATTACGGATTCAATGCGGCGTGCCATTGATGAAACAAACCGCCGCCGGGAACTGCAGGAAGATTATAATAAAGAGCATCAGATTACACCAAAAACTATCTATAAAGAACAACGTCAGCTGATAAAACTGACGAAGATTGCCGAGGATGACGGGACGGAAGATTACAGTGATAATGCGATAAAAAAACGGTCGGAAAAAGAATTGCAGAAAATGGCGAAAGAACTTGAAAAACGTATGGCTGTTGCTGCCAAGGAACTTAACTTTGAGCTTGCTGCAGAATTAAGGGACCGTTTGATCGTAATTAAAGGACAGTTAGGCCAGAAATTGTCGCCTAAACCTAAAAACAGGAGTAAGTAATGAAAGAACAATTAATTGTAAAAGGTGCCAGGCAGCATAACCTGAAAAATATCACAGTTGAGATACCGCGTGATGAGCTGGTTGTAGTTACCGGTTTATCTGGCAGCGGTAAATCTTCTTTGGCATTTGATACTATCTATGCGGAAGGGCAGCGTCGTTATGTCGAATCGCTGTCCGCTTATGCGCGTCAATTTTTAGGACAGATGGATAAGCCGGATGTGGATTATATTGAAGGGCTCAGCCCTGCCATTTCCATCGACCAGAAGACTACCAGTCGTAATCCGCGTTCAACAGTGGGCACAGTAACTGAAATATATGATTATATGCGCTTGTTGTTTGCCCGTATTGGAGAACCTCATTGCCCAAATTGCGGAAAAATTATTGAACGGCAGACAGTTGAGCAGATTGTCGATCATGTTCTGGAACTATCTGAAAATACTAAATTTATGGTTATGGCACCTTTGGTGCGCGGCCGTAAGGGTGAACATCAGAAAATTTTAGATTCTATGCGCAAAGCTGGTTACGCCAGAATGTATATTGATGGTGAGGTGCGCACATTAGATGAAGAAATATCTCTGGATAAGAAAAGAAAGCACGACTTATCCGTGATAGTTGATCGTTTGGCTGTACGTGATGGTATCGCTCAGAGGTTATCAGATTCTATAGAGACGGCTTTAAAGTTGGCTGATGGTTTGGTGGAAATAAATGTTATTAATGGTGAAACGCAATTGTACAGCGAACATTTTGCCTGCAGTGATTGTGGTATAAGTTTGCCTGAAATCGAGCCGCGTCTCTTTTCCTTCAATAACCCTTATGGTGCTTGTCCTGAATGTACTGGGTTGGGCATGAATATGGAATTGGATAAAGAGCTGATTATTCCAGATGGCGCTAAAACCTTTGCGGAAGGTGCAATTGCAGCACTCAGCACGAATATGGAAGCTTATCATATGAAACAGCTGGGAGCGGTTCTGAAGGCTTATGGATATGATTTTGGTGCGGTTTGGAACGATTTACCGGAAAAAATAAAAGACTTGCTCTGGTATGGCAGCGGTGAAGAAAAATTTTCTTTTGTCTATGAAAATATGCAGGGAGAAGTAAAAAAACATACTACTGCTTTTGAGGGTATTATTCCTATGCTGCGCCGTCGCCATCGAGAAGCTTTTTCCGAACGGATGCGTTTGGATATTGAAGGGTTTATGACAAGTACTCCTTGCCCTGTGTGTCATGGTGCCAGGTTGAAAAAAGAGGTTCTTGCCATTCTTGTTGGCGGTAAAAATATTTGTCAGGTCACAGCGTTGACCGTACGTGATGCAATAGAATTTTTTAATGCGTTGAAACTTACTGAACGACAGCAGATTATAGCAAAACAAGTCCTAAAAGAAATTCTGGCCCGGCTAAAATTTCTGAATGATGTCGGACTGGATTATCTTACTTTGGATCGTGCTGCCGGAACGCTTTCTGGCGGTGAGGCACAGCGTATTCGTCTGGCAACACAGATTGGTTCTGGTTTGGTAGGCGTATTATATATTTTAGACGAACCAAGTATTGGGCTGCATCAGCGTGATAACAGTAAATTACTTGAGACATTGAAGCATTTGCGTGATCTGGGAAATACGCTGCTGGTAGTTGAACACGATGAAGAGACAATGTATGCTGCTGATCAGATTATTGACATTGGTCCTGGAGCCGGTGAGCATGGCGGTAATGTAGTAGCACAGGGAACTGCTGAAGTCGTCAAGCAGTCAGAGCAATCAATTACCGGTCAGTATCTTAGCGGACGCAAATTTATTCCTGTACCGAAAAAACGCAGAAGTAATGACGGCCGTTTTATTGAAATTAAAGGAGCCAAGGCAAATAATCTTAAGAACATCGATGTAAAAATTCCTTTAGGTGTTTTCTCTGTTGTGACTGGTGTTTCCGGTAGTGGCAAGTCAACGCTGATTAACGATATTCTTTATAACGCATTGGCTGCGAAACTGCATGGGGCACGTCTGCGGCCAGCAGACCATAAAGAAATTTTGGGATTGAGTGAGATCGATAAGGTCATTAATATTGATCAGTCTCCTATTGGAAGAACCCCTCGTTCAAATCCGGCTACTTATACCGGAGTTTTTGATTTTATTCGTGAACTGTTCAGCCAGACAAATGAAGCAAAACTGCGCGGTTATAAGCCAGGGCGCTTCAGCTTTAATGTTAAAGGCGGACGCTGTGAAGCTTGCCGCGGCGATGGTATGAATAAAATAGAGATGCATTTTCTGCCTGACGTATACGTTCCCTGCGAGGTATGTCATGGTGCCCGCTATAATCGCGATACCCTGGAGGTACATTACAAAGGAAAAACTATTGCCGAAGTTTTAGACATGACTGTAACGGAAGCCTGTGAATTTTTTAAAAATCTGCCACGTATTTATCGTAAGCTGGAGGTTCTTGAAGATGTTGGTTTAGGTTATATTAGGTTAGGGCAGGCTGCAACAACACTTTCCGGTGGTGAGGCGCAGCGCGTGAAACTGGCAACAGAATTATCACGTCGCAGCACAGGGAAAACTCTGTATATTTTAGATGAACCTACAACCGGCCTGCATATAGCAGACGTACATAAATTATTAGAGGTATTACAAAGACTGGTCGGAGCAGGTGATTCCGTCGTTGTTATTGAGCATAATCTTGACGTTATCAAAACTGCCGATTATATTATCGATTTGGGCCCTGAGGGCGGTGACAAGGGAGGTACTCTGCTTGCCTGTGGTACTCCTGAAGAAGTAGCTAAAAACAAGAAATCATATACAGGTCAATATATTAAACAAGCTTTGGCTCAGGCTAAAAAACATGGGTGGTATCAGTAATGAACGAATCTATTGCTAAAACTTTAGCTGTACTGCCGGATAAACCTGGCGTTTATATAATGCGTGACGAGCATGGAAAAATTATCTATATCGGCAAAGCGGTAGTATTAAAAAATCGTGTGCGCAGTTATTTTCGCAATCTGGCATCACATACTGTAAAAGTTAAAGCATTAGTCGCAAAAGTTGCTGAAATAGAAACTATTGTCACCGATAGTGAAGTTGAAGCGCTTATTTTAGAATGCAATTTAATAAAAAAGCACCGTCCGCGTTATAATATCATGCTTAAGGATGATAAAACTTATCCTTATTTGAAGGTGACGCTGCAGGAAGATTTCCCGCGTATTTATGTTACGCGCAGGCAGCTTCGTGATGGTGCTAAGTATTATGGTCCTTATGCAGATGCAGGTGCCATGCATGCTACTGTTAAACTGCTGCGGTCAATGTTTCCTTTGCGTAATTGCAGGAAAATGAATACCGACAGGCCCTGCCTGCAATATCATATTAAGCGGTGTCTTGCTCCCTGTGCGGGATATGTTTCCAGAGAAGATTATGGTAAAATGATCAAAGCTGTATGTATGCTGTTAGATGGGCGCACATCTGAACTTGAGCGTGAACTAAAGCTTCAGATGCAGCAGGCCGCTGAAAATTATGCTTTTGAAGAAGCGGCTCGAGTCCGCGATCAACTGCAGGCTGTAATAAGGATCAACGAACAGCAAAAAGCTGTGACAAGTGGTGGTGATCTTGATATAGTAGGCCTTGCCAAAGATAGTAGCGGAACCTGTTTGCAGATATTTTTTGTTCGCGGCGGCAAGTTGATTGGTCGTGATAATTTCTTTTTACAAAATGATGATGACAGCGATCAGGAAATTTTGACTGCTTTTATTAAACAATATTATAACGAGGCATCTTTTGTACCGCGGGAAATACTTTTGCCAGTTCTTCCAGCAGCGGATGAGTTGATCGTTCTGGAAGAGTGGCTGACAGCAAGAGCCGGGCGTAAAGTTGAGTTTTTACAGCCCCGGAGGGGAACTAAACGTGAATTATTGCATCTTGCGGTTGAAAATGCAGCCAAACTTCTTGAAGAGAGGCTGCGCAAAGGTCAGGTTTCGCTGAAAACAGAGGAACAGGCGGCAGAAGAATTACAGAAAGCTCTGCAATTACCAAATGCATTAGAAAGAATAGATTGTTTTGATATTTCGCATACTCAGGGAACAGAAACGGTAGCTTCAATGGTGGTTTTTCGTAATGGGAAACCCTGTAAAAAAGATTACCGTCGTTATAAAATTGAATCTACAGAAGGGAAACCAGATGATTTTAAATCAATGCAGGAAGTCGTTTACCGACGCTATAAAGATTATGAGGAACTGCCAAGTCTTGTCATTATCGACGGTGGTAAAGGACAGCTGAGTTCAGCGCTGGAAGTTATTCGTGGCTTAGGTCTGCATGAACTTCCTGTTATTGGCTTGGCTAAACGGGAAGAAGAAATATTTACAGAGGGTTCGTCTGAAAGTATCTTGTTGGATCGAGATTCTGCTTCTCTTCATTTGATACAGCGGATTCGAGATGAAGCACACCGTTTTGCCATAACATATCATCGTAAATTGCGTAGTAAGCGGAATTTGGTTTCGGTACTTGATCATATTGAAGGTATTGGCACGAAAAGACGTCAGGCTTTATGGAAACGCTTTCAGTCGCTGGATGCGATGAAAGCTGCCAGTGTAGAAGAATTAGCAGAAGTAGAAGGTATGAATTATCCAACAGCACAGCGTATTTATGATTTTTTTCGTTTAGATTTGCCAGAAAAGCGAGAAGTGCTTAAATAAATTAAATCGTCATTTATGTAAATTTTGTTTGATGACTTTTGCTGTATTGATGGTATAATATTATTAAAGAACAATTAGCGGTAATTTTGTGGTAAAACAGGACTTGCTTTTTGATGTCGTAGTTAATGCTTAATTAACAGAGCTTGAAAAAATAAGGTTTTGTTTTACAGCAGGTCGCTGATGTAGTTGAAAATATCAATTTAAGGAGTTGAAACAAATGGAAAAATGGGTATGTGATGTTTGTGGGTATATTTATGATCCGGAAATAGGAGATCCTGATAATGGGATAGCGGCAGGCACTGCTTTTGCAGATTTACCGGAAGATTGGGTTTGTCCCTTGTGCGGTGTTGGCAAAGACCAGTTCAGTAAACAATAAATAATAATAATATCAAAGAAGTTTCGCTATGCGAAACTTCTTTTTATTTTATAGTACTGTGTAAAAACTTGACGAGGTGCTTTCTAGTCTGTTGAGAATACGTACCCTTGTGGTATAATATATCTCGGGTGATGGTATGTATGCATTTTTTCTGCGCGCCGTAACTTTGAGCGTGCTTTATTTTTGTTTGATTTACTGGACTGATGTTATGGAGGTCGTCACATTGGGCGGTCTGATAGCAGGGGCATGTATTGCTGGTATTGGCAGTGCCTTAGTCCAGATTTTAGTATGGAAACTTGGTGGTTCTATCTTACGGAAGCGGGCTTTGCTGTTTGTGGGCAGCAGCTGTCTAACTATGGATATTATGCGTTTGCTGCCAGGTTACACAGTGACTGATAAATTTGGTGCGTTAGTTTTGCTGGCGGTATTTTGTCTGATGGTATTAGGTGTTACTGAACTAACAGTTAAAAAGGAGATCAAATAATGAAAATCAAAATGATTGCCAGTGATATGGATGATACATTGCTCAATAATGAGCGGAAAATATCTCCGCGTAACCTTGCTGCTATTAAAAGAGCATTAGCTGCAGGAATTGTTTTTACTCTTGCAACGGGCAGAATGTACAGATCTATCAAGCCCTTTGCTGAACAATTACAATTGGATGTTCCTTTGATCGCTTATAATGGAGCATTGGTAAAGGGTGCGCTTTCAGAAAAAGTATACGCTCGGAAACCAATGCAGCTGCAAACAGCTTTAGATGCTCTGTCCTATTGTAAAGAAAAAGACTATTATGTTCAGGTATATATAGATGATGAACTGCTTGTAAAGGAAGAAAATGAATATTCTCGTATGTATAGCCGTATTTCCGGTGTTCCTACGACTGCTGTTGGTGAAGCTGTATATCATATAACCAAAGCTCCGTATAAATTATTACTGATGACTGAAAGCAGTGATTTTGCAGCGGCTTGGCAAGATGTGGCGAATCGTTTTGATAGACGTATTGACGTAACCAGTTCTAAGGACAATTTTTTGGAGCTGATGGAGCCTGCGGTTAATAAATGGGTTGCTGTTAAAGAATTGGCGGAAAGTTTTGGTATTAAACCGGATGAAATCATGTGTATAGGCGACTCAAATAATGATATTTCGATGATTGCCAATGCTGGTATCGGCGTTGCTGTTGCTAACGCAAAACCTCAGGTCCAGCAGGCGGCAAAATTGATTACTGCTAGTAATGATAATGATGGCGTGGCATTGGCTATCGAAAATATACTTACCAGGCAGGCTGAGATAAATTTACAATAAGATAATTTACAGAAAAATAATAAAAGGCACCGCTGTTTTTACAGCGGTGCCTTTTATTATACGTTAACCATCTTAAGTTAACTAGTTGACTAAAAAGCGTTGACGAGCTATAATTTGATTGTTAACTAAAAAATATTAAAGGTTTACGAAGGAGTTAGAGAAATGGAAAATTTAATTTTAAGCTTAGCGGATAGAGTTCTTCAGGGTGGAGCAATAACCTGTCAAGAAGCTGAACAGCTTATTGATGTTAGCGATGATGATACGATGCTGCTTTTAGCTATGGCAGATAGAATCAGACAAAAGTTTACAGGTGATGCTGTAGATTGTTGTGCTATCATCAATGGCCGCAGCGGCCGCTGCCCTGAAAATTGTAAATTTTGTGCTCAGTCAGCCCATTATAATACTGGTGTTGAAGAATATTCATTGCTAGCGGAAGATGAGATAGTTGATGCGGCCAAAAAGGCTAAAGCTGCAGGTGCTGTAAGGTTTTCCATAGTTACCAGTGGACGCGGACAAAGTAAAGCAGACGATTTTGATAATATTTGTAAAACGCTTATTCGAATTAGAGAGGAAGTTGGTATTGAAATTTGTGCGTCGTTAGGAATATTAACAGAAGCACAGGCTTTTGAATTAAAAAAAATAGGTGTCACCAGATATCATTCTAATATTGAAACTGCACCCAGCCATTTTCCGGATATCTGCAGTACTCATACTTATGAAGATAAAATGTTTACGATCCGGAATGCTCAGAAAGCAGGATTAAGAGTTTGCAGCGGCGGTATTTTTGGACTTAATGAAACAGCAAAACAGCGTGTTGAAATGGCTTTCGAATTGAAGAGACTGGGAATAGATTCAGTGCCGCTTAATTTACTTACTCCCATACCCGGTACTCCTTTTGCCGATAATAAAACTTTAACTCCTTTAGAAATATTGCGTGCTTATGCAGTGTTTCGGTTCATTTTGCCTAAAGCACTGATTAGAACAGCCGGAGGACGCGAAGTAAATTTACGTGATTTGCAGGCTTTGGCACTTAACGGCGGCCTTAACGGAATTATGATAGGCGGTTATCTGACTACGGGCGGACGCAGTACAGATGCTGATAAACAGATGATTAAAGATTTGGGACGTAAAGTTACTGTTCCGGTACTGTAAGTCCAAGAAGGTGAGAATATGCTTTACAGTGTCAAAATGCGTTCTGCGCAAGGAGGTCCGCATGAACAAGGCGGACGCCATATTTCTGGTGCCGAACGTATTTTAAGTGAAGAAAAAATAGAACAGGCGATTGTTGCAATGCTGCATAGGGCACAAAAGCATCAGCGTGGAATGGCGGATTTTATAAGCTTAAAAGTAGAAGCGGTAAAAACTGAGGATATTTTTTATCGTCCGTTGCTGCCGCTTTCAAGCTGTCAGGCAGATAGTGTTATGGCAGGCAGGAAAGCGGCTGTGGAGGAACTTGTTAAAGCCGGAGTGAGTACTGAAGCTGCAGCGGCTGGGATTTCCCGTATAATCAATCTGCGGGACAGTATGCGTGGAGCGATGCTTTTGGATGCGGATACAGGGCTAAGAGTAGACTCTTTAGGTGAACGTGGTGTGAGAGTCAGTAAAATGGATTCTGACAATTCAGAAAGATATGAGGCGAGACTTTTAGAAAAAGGGCTTTTTGGGGATCATGTCCGTGAGGCTTTGGTATTGGCATCTAAAGTGGCCAGTGCTGTTGGGGTTGTCGCTGAATTATGCTGGTCGGATGATCCTGAATATGTGACTGGTTATGTAGCTTCGGCAAAATATGGATATAAACGTATTCCTGTATTGAAAGAATATGGCAACCCGATTGGTGGCAGAGTTTTTTTTGTAGAGCAGGGAACTGATGTTCAGAAACTTATCACCTATTTACAGGATCAGGTAGTATTGATCAGACCGGAGGATAAATAAGATGCTTGAGACAAGGATCGCAAAAGAGTTGGCTTATATCAGTCAAGCAGGGCTGGCGCGTAGAATTACTGAGCTGTATTTTGTAAATCCAGCTCAGGCACAGGATCGAACCGGTAAGACTTACTTGGTATTGGCAAGTAATAATTATCTTGGTTTTACTCATGCTCCGGAAGTTATTGAAGCAGCTTCCCAAGCGGCTTTAAAATTTGGTACTGGTTCCAGTGGTTCACGACTGACTACTGGAGGGACCTTCATAGCAAGTGAACTGGAAAAGCGACTGGCAGATTTTAAGCATAGTGAAAGTGCTTTGGTTTTTAATACAGGCTATATGACCAATTTGGGAGTCTTGTATGGTTTGCTGCAAACTGGTGATGTTGTTTTCAGTGATGAACTTAATCACGCAAGTATTATTGACGGCTGCCGTATTAGCCGTTGCAAAGTGGTTGTTTATAAACATAATGATATGGCAGATTTACAGCGGCTTTTAGAGACGGAAATTGTTACTGGTCAGCGATTTATCGTTACAGATGGAGTTTTCAGTATGGATGGTGATATTGCTGATCTGCCTTCTTTGGCGGTGCTGAAAAAACAATTCAATGCCTTCCTTATAGTTGATGATGCGCATGGAGTGGGCGTAATTGGAAATGATGGCAGCGGAACGGCGTCTCATTACGGTTTAACGGATGTCATAGATCTGCAGGTAGGAACATTGAGCAAGGCGTTGGCAGCAGAAGGAGGTTATGTAGCTGGTAAAAAAATACTTATTGACTATCTTATTAACAGGTCACGACCGTTTATTTTTTCAACAGCATTAGCTCCTGCTACTTTAGCGGCAGCTAATGCAGCGTTGTTACTTTTACAAACTCAGGCTTCCAAATACCTTGATTCTTTACGGGCGAACTCAAGACTAATGCGCCGGCTTTTATTGGAAGGTGGATTGAATGTTGTTGAAGGTATTACTCCGATTATACCAGTTGTCATTGGGGAGGCTGGGCTTACGATGCAATTTGCTGACAGGTTGAAGTCGAAAGGTATTTTAGTGTCAGGTATTCGCCCGCCGACAGTCCCTCGTGGCGAAAGCCGCCTTCGGATAACGGTTACAGCTGCTCATTGCGAAGAGCAGTTGCGTCAGGCGGCTCAAATAATTACTGCGCTTTGGCAGGAACTAAAACATGGTGAAAAGAAAGAAGGCTGAATAAATGTTGGGAATAGGCGTTACGGCAACGGATACTGAAATAGGTAAAACAGTAGTAAGTGGAGCCTTGGCGGCAGCTATGCGGTACCGCGGTTATAAAACTGGCGTTTACAAACCTGCTGCTTCAGGATGTGTTAAGAATAGTGACGGGAAGTTGATTTCTACAGATGCCGAGTTTTTACTGCACTGCGCGGGGCTAAATGTGGAAAAACATGATCAGGTCGTACCATATGTATTGGAGGCTGCCTTGGCTCCTGCTGAAGCCAGCCGTCTTGCTGGTGTAAAAATAGATCCGTGTGTAATGCTGGCAGGAGCAAGGGAGATGCTTTTGGGCAGTCAAATCAGTATAGTTGAAGGCGTAGGAGGAATCTCCGCGCCTTTGACTGATGAATATTTGGTTAAAGATTTTTTCGGTGAACTGAAGCTGCCTTTGGTTATAGTGGTTAAAGCTGTTCTAGGTAATGTTAATCATGCTGTATTGACGGCTGAATATGCAAGGATACATGGTTTGAAAGTAGTGGGATTGATAGTTAACGGTTGGGACAGAAAAAAAGCTGGTGCCTTGGAGCAAAGCAATCTTTATTATTATGAGAAATTAACCGGTTTACCAATTTTAGGAAAATTGCCAGTCCTATCTCAGCATTTGCTTGATGAATTTAATAGTCGTGAATTAGCTGAAATTACAGAGGCGAACATTGATATTGATAGAATATTATCATTAGCAGGAGGTACTGTAAAATGAATCAATGGGAATTTATGGATAAAGAATATATCTGGCATCCTTTTACACAAATGAAAGGATGGAACGAAAATAAGCAGCTGGTAATTGATCATGGCGAAGGAGTCAAATTGTATGATGTTGAAGGAAACGCTTATTATGACGGTATTTCCAGTTTATGGGTTAATATACATGGACATCGCCGTCGGGAAATTGATGAAGCTGTAAAAAAACAGCTTGATAAAATAGCCCATACTACTTTGCTTGGTCTTATTAATAAGCCTTCTGCTGAATTGGCGAAAAAATTAGTTGAGGTAACGCCTAAAGGATTGAATAAAGTTTTTTATTCAGATGACGGATCTACAGCTGTGGAAGCGGCAGTAAAAATAGCTTTTCAATACTGGCAGCATAAAGGTTTGCCTGAAAAACAGCAATTTATCAATTTGGGAGATTCTTATCATGGAGATACGGTAGGTGCGGTTAGCGTTGGTAATATAGATGTTTTTCATAAAGTCTACAAACCTTTGCTTTTTAATACTAAAAAAATGACTTGCCCGTCGTTTTACCACAGCAGTATAGAGGGGATAAACAGTGAAATAGAATTCCGGGATTTTTTGCTGCAGGAGTTGGAAGATTATTTGAAAGAAAACAGTGATAAAGTTGCTGCAATGATTATAGAACCTCTTGTACAGGCAGCTGCAGGAATGTTGATGCAGCCTAAGGGGTATATCAAAGGTGTACGTGAACTTACCGAAAAATATAATGTGCTTCTGATAATCGATGAGGTTGCGACTGGATTTGGCCGTACCGGGAAATTATTTGCCTGTGAGAATGAAGGTATCTGTCCGGATATGATGTGCTTGTCCAAAGGTATTACCGCAGGTTATATGGCATTAGGTGCTACAATGGTGACTGATGAGATATACAATACTTTTTTAGGTGAAGCAGCCGAATATAAAACTTTTTACCACGGACATTCATATACCGGTAATCCTTTGGCTTGTGCAGCTGGTGTTGCCGGGTTGGAGCTTTTTGAAAAAGACGATGTTATTGAAAATCTGCCGCCCAAAATGGCGGTTATTGCAGAACATATACAGAAGATGAATACTATGAAATATGTTGGTAATGCGCGCCAATGCGGTATGCTTGCCGGTATTGAGCTGATGCATGATAAAAATTTAAAAATACCCTTTGACTCAACTCTTTTGATGGCAGGGGGAATTTGCCAGACAGCCAGGAAATATGGCCTTATTGTAAGGAATATTGGTGATGTTATTATTTTTATGCCGCCGCTGGTAAGTACGGTACAGCAGATAGAAGAAATGCTGAGTATACTGGAACAAGCAATGCAGGAAGTTTTTGAGAAAGTCGATCTGCATAGTAACATTAAATTTTCTGATCCCTGCGCATTTTAAGTTTTGCTGATTAAGACGCCCTGAAAGGGGCGTCTTTTTTGATTACTGTGATATAATATGATAACTTGACGAGGTATTTTCGATTCTGTTGAGAATATATACCCTTGTGGTATAATAAACCTTATAGGGTCATTTATTATGGTTTTAGTATATATGGAGGTGAGCTTATGGAAGAATCAAAGTTTCTGATCATTACAGGGATGTCCGGTGCAGGTAAAACACAAGTTGTGCGGACGTTGGAGGATATGAATTTTTTCTGTATTGATAATTTGCCACCGGCACTTATTCCTAAGTTTGCCGAATTATGTCGTCAAACGCAGGCCCGTAATACTGCTCTGGTAGTAGATGTACGCGGTGGTCGTTTTTTTGACGAGTTGATAGAAATATTGGACGAAATGAAAGCTATGGGACATGAATATGAATTGTTGTATCTTGATGCATCCGATGATAGCTTGATCAGGCGGTATAAAGAAACACGCCGCCGTCATCCGCTCGGGCAGGGTAAAAGCCTCAGTGAAAATATTGCTGTAGAGCGTGAGAGATTGACTGAAGTACGCAACAGGGCTACACACATTATCGATACTACTGATATGCCTACAGCAGAGCTGAAAGAAAAAATTTGGAAGTTGTATTCAGGCAATGGCGGTGTAGAGCGCATGATTGTTTTAGTACAGTCCTTTGGTTTTAAACACGGACTGCCATTAGATAGTGATATGGTCTTAGATGTCAGGTTTTTGCCCAATCCGTTTTATGAAGAAGATTTAAAGCGTTTAACTGGCAATGACCAGCCGGTTGCCGATTTTATTTGTCGTTTCCCTCAAACGTTTCAGTTTCTGAAAAAAGAAGAAGAAATGCTTGAATTTTTGTTGCCACAGTACATTTCCGAAGGCAAAAGCCAGCTTGTTATAAGTGTAGGCTGTACCGGGGGACAGCATCGTTCGGTATTTATAGCAAATCGATTGTATGAATTTTTGCGTACACAGGGCTATGCCGTACAGCTTACTCATCGTGATCTGCAGCGGAAAAACAAATAAGAGGAGGTTCCTATGGGCTGGATCAGTTGGTTATGTCCGGGAATAAACCTGAAACGCTGGTTGCTGCTTTTTGCAGGGGGCGTGCTGTGCTGTGCTATTGGGCTGGCACTATTTTTCAATTACCAATTTATGGGTTTTGTTGAAGAAATGCTTTTTCGTATGTCATATCTTACTACTGGTAAATATTCTAATACCGTCTCGATGTTGACAGGTTTTATTTCCCTATGTGCTGGATTATTTATTATGTATTATGCAACTCGTAAAATTATTCGTTCTGTAGTTGAGGCTGTTATGCCAGATAATAATGCGTCGCTGATGGAAATAATCTTTACGCAGCGCAAGCTGACACGCGGTCCGGCAATTACTGTTGTTGGTGGTGGCACTGGACTTTCAACTCTGCTGCGCGGTATGAAATATATTACGAATAACTGTACTGCTGTTGTCACTGTAGGTGACGACGGCGGATCTTCAGGAAGGCTGCGGAAAGAAATGGGTATTTTACCGCCCGGTGATCTGCGCAACTGCCTGGTTGCCTTGGCGGATCGCGAACCTTTGATGGAACGGATCATGCAGTACCGTTTTAAAGGCGATTCGCCGCTGGCGGGACACAGTTTTGGCAATCTGTTTATTGCTGCCATGGCTGAAGCTGAAGGCGGTATGGAAGCAGGCCTTGCTGCTACGAGTCAGATTTTGAATGTGCGCGGTAAAGTTGTTCCGTCAACGCTGCGTGATATCAGACTGAAAGCAGAAATGACGGATGGCAGTATTATTAACGGTGAATCGGAGATACCAAAAGCACATAAAAGAATCAGAACGATGGCTATGGAACCAGCCGATGCACCGGCAACTGCCAGTGCAGTGCAGGCTATTCTAAATGCTGATATCCTGATTTTTGGTCCGGGCAGTCTTTATACCAGTGTCATACCTAATCTATTGGTAACAGGTATTCGTGATGCCGTTATCAAATCAGAAGCTGTGAAAATCTATATATGCAATGTAATGACGCAGCCCGGAGAAACAGATGGTTATGGGGCTTTTGAACATGTACAGGCACTTATTCAGCAGGCTGGAACCCAGTTTCTAGATTATGTTATTGTTAATGACCAGCGGGTTACAGCGGCGCAATTAGCGCAATATAACGAAAAAGGTTCTATGCCTGTTACGCCCGATATCAAAAAAATAGAACGGCTTGGGATCCAGGTTATTCCCACGCGTCTTATCAGTAATAAAGATTTAGTGCGGCATAATCCGCAGAAACTGGCGCAGGTTATTATTTCTTTAGTTTATCGTTTGCGTTTATTTGGCAAAGGTATACAATTTTTTGATTACTTCTTTATGCGGCAAAGCATGCGTGAATTAAAGAAAAAATAGATATATCAATTATTTTATAGAAGGAGAATGACCGGTGTCTTTTTCTAACGAAGTGAAAAACGAACTAGCCCGGCTTGAAAACGGTAAACAGTGCTGTGAAAAAGCCGAACTGTTTGGTTTGCTGAGAATGAGTGGTGCTATTATTTTAAGAGGCCGAAATATGGGTATTCATTTTTCGACCGAAAATGCTGCTTTAGCCAGGCGTGTGCTTCAGTTGTTTAAAAATAACTACGATGTTAAAACAGAAGTAGTAATAACAAGATCACGTCGCCTTAAAAAAAACAATCGCTATCAGGTAAAAGTAGTACCTTCCCCGGAGGCTGGTAAAGCTTTGGAAGAATTACAGCTTTTGCCGGCAGAAAATGAAGGAGGCAAAACATCTTTATTAACAACTCCTTGCTGCCGCAAATCTTTTCTGCGCGGAGCTTTTCTAGCGGGTGGCTCGATCAGCAGACCTGCCAGTGATTACCATTTGGAAATGGTAACTGAGAACCAGGATTTTGCGAAAATGATCATGAAAACTATGCAAGGATTTTCATTGCCTGTAAAAATAACAGACAGAAAAAATGATTATATCATTTATTTGAAAGAAGGAAATGGTATCACCTCGTTTTTATCAGTTATCGGAGCACATAATGCTTTGTTGGAATTTGAAAATGTACGTATTGTTAAAGAAATGCGCAATAATGTTAATCGAGTAGTTAACTGTGAGACGGCAAACCTTAATAAAGTTGTGCAGGCGGCTGTACAACAGCTTGAAAGCATACGTTATATAGAAAAACATCTGGGATTGGGAAAATTGCCGCTGACATTACGTGAAACGGCAGAATTACGCTTAAATCATCCCGACGCTTCTCTAAATGAATTAGCTGATCTATCCGAAGGGAAAATAGGAAAATCAGGAATTAATCACCGCTTGAAAAAAATACAGCATTTAGCTGAAGAACTAGGGATGATAAAGAATGAGTGATCTTTGGAAAAAGTATAAAAAATATATGGCTGCCGTTGGTATTAGTATAATAGTATTGCTTGCTTTAACAGCTTTTTATGTAAGGTATGACTATCAACAGTATTGTGAAGAGGCTGTGCCGATATTGGAATATCATGGTATCGGGTCGGCAGATGGCTGGATGGAAGAACTGTTTGTTTCTAAAGAAACTTTTGAAACGCATTTGCAATATTTGCATGACAATGGTTATAAAATGGTATCAGTGAAAAAAATGGCAGAGATGTTTGCCAATGGTGAATCTACAGAAAAAACAATTGTTATGACCTTCGATGATGGCTATCTTGATAACTATACTAATGTTCTGCCGCTTTTAAAAAAATATAACGCTACAGCGACCTTTTTTGTTGTTCATAGTAAAATAGGGCATTACAGATATATGACACACGATCAGATACAGTCTTTGATAGATAATGGGATGGAAATTGGTTCTCATACAATCAATCATCAGATACTTACGGATATAGATCCTCAGTATTTGAGTTGGGAGCTTGCTACTTCGCGGTATTTTCTGAAAAAAGATTATAATGGTTATGTAGTTCGTTCACTTTCATATCCTAATGGTATGTATAATTCAAAAATTTTAGCGGCGGTAAAAGAATACGGTTATTACTGGGCTGTTACTGGGAATGCCGGCACTGTCAGTAAAAAAACTATGGAACAAAAGCCGTTGGAATTAGGACGTATTTATATTGACGATTCAAATATCAATACTTTTAAAGAAAGATTGCGTTATTCTTATTGGGTTGGATACTTGAAAGAACGAGGCATTAACATACATTTTTTCAAGAGCTTATAAGAAAATATCAGGAGAACACTTGCAGAAATCTGCAAAAAACGGTAAAATAAATCAGTAAGCAAAACATATTGGGGGTATCTTAAAATGAGAAAACACATTAAAACCGTGAATAAAGCAATTCTGAACAAAACTTTAAAAACCGGCGGCTGCGGCGAATGTCCTGCTTCCTGCCAATCTGCCTGCAAAACTTCCTGCACTGTTGGCAATCAGGTTTGTGAGCAAAAATAATTCAGGCTGTGGCTTTATTTAACTAGTATATTTGTTTAATTTGCAGCTCCCTGTTTTACAGGGGGCTGTTTTACTATGAAAGGTGGAAATACATGCTTATTCATAAAATGCGTCTTGATGAATATATGGCTGTACTTGACGTTAACAGTGGAGCTGTGCATCTGGTAGACGATGTCATCTATGATTTGCTTGATGTTTTTGATGGAACTAATGATGATGAAGCCATTGCGGCCTTACAAACAAGCTATCCGGAAAAAGATTTGCGTGAAGCTTTAGAAGAACTTCATCAGTTACAGGCAGAAGGATTACTTTTTTCTCCTGAATTTGAAGTGCCCCAGACTTTTGCAGAAACACCAATACTAAAATCGTTATGTCTGCATATAGCTCATGACTGCAATCTGCGCTGTGGATATTGCTTTGCAGGGACAGGTGATTTTGGAGGATATCGTGCAATGATGAGCAAAGAAACAGCTGAAAAGGCTGTGGAGTTTGCTATAGCTGGCAGTAAAATGCGTCATAACTTAGAGCTGGATCTATTTGGCGGTGAACCGCTGATGAATCCTGAGGTTGTCAAACATGTCATAAACTATGTGCGTCGTCGTGAATTTGAAACCGGCAAAAATATCAAATTGACACTCACTACTAACGGAACACTTTTGAATGATGATATTATTCAATTTTTAAATGATAATCGTGTCATGCTTGTTCTTAGTTTGGATGGCAAAAAAGAAACTCATGATAATATGAGGCCGTTCCCAAATAGAACGGGCAGTTATGATGCAGCTGTTCGCGGGTTTAAAAAAGTTATTGAAAGCCGGAATGGAAAAAATTATTATCTGCGTGGTACTTATACTCATTTTAATCCGCATTTTGCTGAAGATACTCTCGATATGACAAAGATCGGGAAAGAACTTTCTGTAGAACCTGTTGTAGGAATTGACGAACCTTATGTACTTACCGAAGCTGATCTGCCTGTACTATATGAAGAATATGATAAACTGGCAAGGGCTTATCTGCAAAAGCGCCGTGAAGGCGATGCTTTTGATTTTTTCCATTTTAATGTTGCTCTTGATAACGGACCTTGTGTGGCTAAACGTTTAGCAGGCTGCGGTGCTGGGCATGAATATTTTGCCATAACGCCCGAAGGCGACATTTATCCATGTCATCAGTTTGTAGGCAGAGAAGAATACAAATTAGGAACGTTGGAAACAGGTGTCGTAAAACCTGATCTGGTACAAAAATTCAGACATACTCATGTGATGACTAAGACAGAATGCAGTACTTGTTGGGCTAGATTTTTCTGTAGTGGAGGCTGTCATGCTAATGCTGATCTTATCAATGGTGACATCAGTAAGCCATATCAATATGGCTGTAAATTGCAGAAAAAACGGTTGGAATGCGCTATCGTGCTGCAGGCGATTCTGGCCGCAGAAGCGCAGGAAGGTAAAGATATGCGTCCCGAGATAACGAATTTCAAATATGAGGTAGAACATAAATAAATTACAGGATGTTTTTTAGCGGTAGTTTATACTGCCGCTAAAAAATAAAAAAATGAAAAAAGCACTTGAAATTTTTCATAAAATCTAGTAAGATAATGAAAGTCGCCTGAGGCGATTGAAGGCAGTTGATAACTGAAAAAAGCCGTTAAAAAAGATGAAAAAAGTAGTTGACAACATCGAAAAGATGTAATATACTATACAAGTCGCCGAAATGCGGCGGCAGGCAGAACCTTGAAAACTGAACAATAAC
>ERZ791614.13-NODE-13-length-124991-cov-33.008092_pt1 | contig 124991 bp, 106 predicted proteins | sample MGYA00510274_ERZ791614 | MGnify/ENA primary metagenome ERZ791614 (study PRJEB30046, sample SAMN00715221) | human gut metagenome | study: EMG produced TPA metagenomics assembly of the A metagenome-wide association study of gut microbiota in type 2...
GGGCTTTTCCCCCCGCTCTTCCACGATGCGTTCCACAAGATTGCGGCCCACGCTCTTGACCGCGTTCAGGCCGAATCGGATCTGCCCCCTGGCATCCGCCGTAAAGCCGCCGTTCGAGATGTTGATATCCGGCGGGAGCACCCGGATGCCCAGACGGGCACACTCGCCCGAATACTCGATGACCTTATCGGTATTATCGAGCACACTGGTCAGCAAGGCCGCCATGAACTCGCTGGGATAATGGCACTTGAGATAGGCCGTCTGGAATGCGACATACGCATAGCAGGCCGCATGGCTCTTGTTGAACGCATAGGACGCAAAGCTCGACATTTCGTCATAGATCTCGTTGGCGACCTTTTCCGAGATGCCGTTGGCCACGCAGCCGGGGCATTCGTGGCCGGGCTCGGTGCAGCCGTGAACAAAGTGTTCCCGCTCCGCTTCCATGACCGCATGTTTCTTCTTGCTCATGGCGCGGCGGACATTGTCTGCCTGCCCGAACGAAAAGCCTGCCAGCTCACGGAAGATCTGCATGACCTGCTCCTGATAGACGATGCAGCCGTTGGTCACATCCAGAATGTGGGCCAGCTGCGGGGTCTTGTAGCTGATCTTTTCCGGCTCGTGGCGGTTGCGCAGATAGGTCGGGATGGAATCCATCGGGCCGGGGCGGTACAGACTGATGAGTGCGATGACATCTTCCAGGTTCTGCGGCTGCAGCCCTACGAGGACCTGCTTCATGCCCGAAGATTCGAGCTGGAACACGCCCTCCGTCTCGCCCTGACCCAGCATTTTGTAGGTCTCCGGGTCATCGTAATCGAGCGCTGCAACGGAGAAATCCGGCTCTTTTTTCTGGATGGCCGTTTCCGCATCCCGAATGACCGTCAGTGTGCGCAGACCGAGGAAGTCCATCTTCAGCAGGCCAAGCTCCTCGATCTCGGTCATGTTGAACTGGGTCACAGGCAGACCGTCGTTGGTGGCGAGGGGCAGATAGTAGTCGGTCGGTTCCGGGGTGATGACGACGCCCGCCGCGTGGGTGGACGCATGGCGCGGCATTCCCTCCACCTTGAGGGCCGTGTCGATCAGTTCCTGGACCTTCGGGTCGGTGTCGTACATCCGCTTCAGCTCAGCCGAGACTTCCAATGCGCGCTTCAGCGTCATCTTCAGTTCCATCGGGACCTGCTTTGCGACCACATCCACGTCCTGATAGGGCATCCCCATCACACGGCCCACGTCACGGATGGCGTTGCGGGCGGCCATGGTGCCAAAGGTGACGATCTGCGCCACATGGTCAGCACCGTATTTCCGGTTGACGTAGTCGATGACTTCCTGACGGCGTTCATAGCAGAAGTCCACATCGAAGTCGGGCATACTGACACGTTCGGGGTTCAGGAAACGCTCGAAGATGAGGTTGTAGCGGATGGGGTCGATGTCGGTGATGCCGACGCTGTAGGCCGCAATGCTGCCCGCACCGGAACCACGGCCCGGCCCCACCGGGATGCCCTGGCTCTTGGCGTAGTTGATATAATCCCAGACGATCAGATAGTAGTTCGTGTAGCCCATCGTCTTGACCACGCCGATCTCGTAGGTCAGGCGGTCTTTGTTGGCCTGCGGGACATCGGGGCCGTAGCGGCGCTCCAGACCCTCCCAGCAGAGCTTTTCAAAAAAGGCCTGATTGTCCATCCCGTTGGGTGCTTTGTAGTAGGGGATCTTGGTGTGGCCGAAGTCAAAATCAAAGTTACACTGGTCCGCGATCTTCTGGGTGTTTTCGCAGGCCTCTGGCACCATGGCGAATAGATCGTACATTTCATCCGTCGTCTTGACGTAAAACTCATCGGTCTGGAACTCCATCTTATCGGCGTCCTGCATCGTCTTGCCGGTCTGGATGCAGAGAAGGATGCTCTGCATCTTGGCGTCTTCCCTGCGCAGATAGTGGGAGTCGTTGGTGGCGGCCATGGGGATGCCCGTCTCCCGCGCCAGCTTGATGAGCTGGGGCAGAACGATGGTGTCCTCTTCCAGGCCGTGGTCCTGCAGCTCAATGTAGTAATTGCCTTCGCCAAACAGGTCCCGGTACCACAGCGCCGCGTTTTTTGCCCGCTCGTAGTCCCCCGCCAGAATGGCCTGCGGGATCTCGCCCGCCAGACAGGCCGAAAGGCAGATAAGCCCTTCGTGGTATTGTTCGAGCAGCTGCTTATCAACGCGGGGCTTGGAGTAAAACCCCTCGGTGAAGGCTGCGGAGACCATCTTGATGAGGTTCTTGTAGCCGGTCTCATTTTTGCACAGCAGGATCAGATGGTTGTTGCCGTCGATCTTGTTGACCTTATCGAACCGGGTGCGGGTGGCAACGTAGACTTCGCAGCCGATGATGGGCTTGATGCCCGCTTTTTGGGCCGCTTTGTAAAACTGCACACAGCCGTACATGACACCGTGGTCGGTGCAGGCGATGGCCGTCTGCCCGCACTCCTTCACGCGGTCCATCAGCTGGTCGATGCGACAGGCACCGTCCAACAGGCTGTACTCCGTGTGGATATGGAGGTGGACGAAATCCCGCCCCAGGTGATTGTTTTCGCTGATCTCGCTCACTTCGTTGCCTCCTGTTCCAACCGTTCCCGCATGGTCTGCGCCAGCAGTTCCAGCTTTTTCATCCGATGCGACAGCCCCGATTTGCTGACCGGCGGGTCAAAGCAGGCACAGAGCGCCGTCAACGAGAGATCCGGATTTTCCAGCCGCTTTGCTGCTGCCTGCTGCAGCACCTCCGGCAGGGTCTCCAGCGCATTCTGCTCCTGCAAAAAGCGGATGGCTTTCAGCGTCTGCGCGTTGGCGCGGGCTGTTTTGCCGAGGTTGGCGGTATCGCAGTTGGTGTGGCGGTTGATCTGGTTCCGCATCTGCTTCACGGCTTTCTGCGCATTGATCTGCGCTGCCGCCTGGGCCGCCCCCATAAACGCCAGAATGCGCTCCACGTTGGCGCAGCTCTTGACGTAAACCAGGTTCACGCCGTTGCGGCGGGTGCGGTGGGGCGCAAACTCGTGCTCGGCCAGCAACGCTTCAAAGTCTCTGGCGAGATTGGTGCGGCTCGTTAAAAATTCGATGTTGTATTCTTTTTTTGGGTCCGTGACGGTTCCGCCGCAGAGAAACGCCATGCCGATGTAGGCGCTGACGCAGGTCTGGCAGCGGATCATCCGGGGGTCGATCTGCAAGCTCGTCTCACTGCCGGTGGTGCCGAACAGTTCATGCAACCGCGCCACCTGTTCAGGCTCCCGGATGCCAAACTCGTACACCACCCCGCTGGGGCGGCTCTTTTCCAGAATGGTGCCCCGGACGCCGCAGCGGGCAAACAGCTGCTCGGCCACGCGGGCGGTCAGCTCCTGCTCCGTCTGGAGCACAAGGCCCTTGGCGTCAAAATATTTGGCAAAGCAGGCGATGCCGTAGGCCGCCGCGCGGACGCAGCAGTCCTTCTGCAATTGCAGGCTGTGCTGCGCGATCTCTTCCCGTGCCTGGGATGCAAAACTCATCTTGTCGTTCCTTCTTCGATCTGCCGTTCAGCGGGAGGCATCGCGGTGCTGGACGCCGGGCTGGTAGCCTAGGCCCTCGCAGTATTCCGCGATCTTCCGCGCGAAGGTGATGGAGCGGTGTTTGCCGCCCGTGCACCCCACGGCAATGGTCAGCTGGCTCTTGCCCTCCTTGACGTAGAGCGGCAGGGCATATTCCAGAAATGCTTCGTACCGGCGCAGCAGTTCCTGCGCCTCCGGTTTGCCCATGACGAAATCCACGACCTCCTGATCCAGGCCGGTCTTGAACTTCAGATCCGGGACATAGAACGGATTGGGCAGGCAGCGCACATCCAGCACCAGGTCTGCGTCCGCCGGGACGCCGAACTTGAAGCCGAACGACATCACCGTCAGCCGCATCGCACTCCGCGCCCCGCCATTCTGCACAAAGAGTTCGCAGATGCGCTCCTTATTCTGCGCGGTGGAGAGCAGGGCCGTGTCGATGATATAATTGGCCCGTTCTTTGAAGGGCCGCAGGATCTGGTGCTCTTTCTGGAAAGCTTCCCGCGTGGAGATGCCCTCCGCAATGCTGATCGGGTGACGGCGGCGGGTCTCGCTGTAACGGCGCATCAGCACATCGTCCGGTGCGTCGAGGAAGAGGATCTCGTAGGCGATCCCCTGCTGGTCCAGCAGGTCGAGCGCCTTTTCGATCTCCTCGCTGGAACGGCAGCCGCGCACGTCCATGGACAGCGCCACCCGCTTCAGCTTGTTGTCACCGGCTTTGGAGAATGCGGTAATGCTCGGCAGCAGTTCCGCCGGGACATTGTCGATGCAGAAAAAGCCGATATCTTCCAGCGCATTCATAGCCACAGACTTTCCTGCGCCGGAAAGCCCGCTTACGATCAGCAGATCCATTTTTCTTCCCTCTTATGCTTTCACGACACGAATCTCTTTTTCCAGGTCGAACCCGGTCTTTTCCTTTACGATGGCCCGCACCTCGTCGCACAGGGCCAGCACATCGGCGCAGGTCGCGCCGCCCAGGTTCACCACGAAACCGCAGTGCTTCTCGCTGACAGCCGCGCCGCCGTGGCGGAAGCCACGCAGGCCGCACTGGTCGATGAGGGCCGCCGCAAACGCGCCCGCCGGGCGCTTGAAGGTGCTGCCGGCGCTGGGCTTGTCAAGCGGCTGCTTTTCCACCCGCTTTGCCATCAGCTCGTTCATCCGGGCTTTGATGGCGTCCGGGTCGCCCCGCTTCAGATGGAACGTTGCGCTCAGGATGCAGCCGCCGTTTTCCTCAAAGATGCTGTGCCGGTAGGAAAGGTCGAGCGCGGCAGCCTCTGCCTCCACGATGTCGCCGTCCTGCGTCAGATACCGCACCGACTGCAGCACATCCTTCATCTCGCCGCCGTAGGCTCCGGCGTTCATATAGACCGCACCGCCCACCGTGCCGGGGATGCCGTAGGCAAATTCCAGCCCGGTCAGGCTGTTTTCCAGTGCGGCGGTGCACAGGCTCGAAAGCTTCAGGCCCGCACCGGCGACTACGGCATCATAGACCTCACCCGGCGCTGCCCCCGGATGCGCAACCTGTTCCAGAAAGCCGATGCCCATTTTCAGGGCCATGGTATCAATGACCACGCCCCGGTAACCCGCATCCTCAAACATAATGTTGCTGCCGTTGCCCAGCAGGTAGTACTTCACGCCCTGCTCTTTGCAGAGTGCGATCACGCGGCAGAGCTGCTCTTCGGTCTCCGGCAGGACGAACACATCCGCCGGGCCGCCGATCTTAAAGGTGCAGTGGGCTGCCAGCGGCTCGTCTGCCCGGTAGGCAATGCCTTCGGCCTGCAGCTGTTGTTTCAATCGTTCCATAAACGCTTCGTTCCTTTTCGTATGAAAATCTTATTCGATGGTGCCTTCGAGGCCCAGACGGATGAGCAGCTCCTTGGCGGCGTTGTAGCCCATCTTCTTCTGGCGGTTGTTGATGGCTGCCGTTTCCAGCACAACGGCGAGGTTGCGTCCCGGCGAGACCGGGATGCTGGTGCTGGGGATGTTGACGCCCAGGATCTCGTAATACTCGCTTTCGAGACCGGTGCGCTGATAGTTTTTGGTGGGGTCCCAGGCTTCCAGCTGGACCACGAGATCCAGACTCTCGCTCACCTTGACCGCGCCCACACCGAACACGCGGGCCACATTGACGATGCCGATGCCGCGCAGCTCAATGAAGTGGCGGATGTTCTCCGGGGCCGTGCCCATGATCTGGCGGTTCGAGACCTTGCGCAGCTCCACAGCATCGTCGGCCACAAGGCGGTGGCCGCGCTTGACCAGCTCGATCGCCAGCTCGCTCTTGCCGATGCCGCTGTCGCCCAGAATGAGGATGCCCTCGCCGTACACCTCCACCAGCACACCGTGGCGGGTGATGCGGGGGGCCAGCTCCAGGTTCAGCACACTGATGATGCTGCCCATCAGGGTGCAGGTCGTTTCGTTGGAGCGCAGCAGCGCCACACCGTGCTTTTTGGCCAGCTCCTGCATCTCCGGGAACGGTTTCAGCTCCTCGCTGCGGCTCACGATGACAGCCGGCGGCTGCTGACGGAACAGCTGGTCCAGTGCTTCGTAGCGCTTTTCCGGCGAGAGGCCGGACAGGAAGTTCATCTCGGCCAGACCCATGATCTGCAGCCGCAGTTTATCAAAGTAATCGTAATAGCCCGCCAGGAACAGACCCGGACGGTTGACTTCCGCGATCTCGACGCTGATGTTTTCGAGGTCCTGCGGAGCGTAGACCACATCCATGCTGACCTTTTCGGTCAGCTTCTTGAGCGAAACGGTAAAATTCGCCATCGTTCTTCCTCCTGCGTGTATTCCTCAACTGCGGGCAGACCCTCCCGCAGGCATTCCTTCTCTTATTATAAACGAGATGGTTTCGGATTACAATGATTCTTTTGGGAAAAGTTCCTATCAAATGTTGACATCTTCCTGATATGATCCAAAACAGCAAAACACCCTGCTCGCCGTACAGTTTCTACTGTGCAGTGAACAGGGTGTTTCGCACTTCCGAGTTCGTTGGTTTATTTACTTTTTGAAAATAAACTTCACCAACGCTACCACGATGAGAATCGGCGGAAGCAAAAAGAGCGCAGACACAAACAGTTCGTTCAAAGTCATAAGATTACTCCTCCAAGCAATTTTACTTTTTAATGATTTCGAGCTCCAATCATCTTTTCATGCCGCCATTATATAACATTTTGTTTTACATGTCAATATAACAAAATGTTTTCCTTATACTTCTATTAACCGCATCTATGAATAGAGGTGTATGCTTATGTACCAGCGCATCCGCGATTTGCGAGAAGACCGGGATTTGATGCAGAAAGACCTTGCGGCCTATTTGAAATGTACACAGGTCTGTTACTCCAATTATGAAATGGGGAAGCGCGATATTCCAACAGACGTTCTCAAAGCACTCGCCCTATATTACAATACCAGCGTAGATTATATTCTCGGCTTGACCGATGAACCGAAACCATATCCGAAAACACCCTAACCAACCAGCCTGGCGGAGATTCCACCGGACTGGTTTTATTTTTACTGCTTTTCCGGATGTGTACCTTGCATCCACCCGATTTTCCTTTATAATAGGAAGTAAGCCCTGAAGAGCGAAAAAAGTATGTCGCTTTACACGAATTTTACACTCTGCCGATTTCCGATTTTACATTGCGTGTCTATACTCAGAATCAGGAGAATTTCACGTCAATGAAAAGTGAGGAACGCACATATGACAATCTTCAACGTTTTTTCGCTCCTGGGAGGCCTGGCCCTGTTCCTGTTCGGCATGGACATCATGGGCAAGGCTCTGGAAAAGCAGGCGGGCGGCCAGCTGCAAAAGATCCTGAGCAAGCTGACCGATAACCCGCTCAAGGGCTTTTTCCTGGGCCTCGGCGTCACCGCCGTGATCCAGTCTTCCAGCGCCACCACCGTTATGGTGGTCGGCTTCGTCAACAGCGGCATCATGGAGCTGCACCAGGCCATCGGCATCATCATGGGCAGCAACGTGGGCACCACCGTCACCAGCTGGATCCTGAGCCTTTCCGGCCTGCAGGGCGACAGCTTCTTCATCCAGCTGCTCAAGCCCACCTCGTTCAGCCCCCTGCTGGCCTTCATCGGCATCCTGCTCTACATGGGCAAGAGCGAAAAGCGGAAGGGCATCGGCACCATCCTCATCGGCTTTGCCGTTCTGATGACCGGCATGACCGCCATGTCCAATGCGGTCACCCCGCTGCAGGATGAAGCCTGGTTCACCAACCTCTTCATCCGCTTCTCCAACCCGCTGCTGGGTGTTCTGGTCGGCGCACTTGTTACCGGCATCATCCAGAGCTCCAGCGCCAGCGTCGGCATCCTGCAGGCGCTCAGCTCCACCGGCGTCATCACCTACGGCAGCGCCATCCCCATCATCATGGGCCAGAACATCGGCACCTGCGTCACCGCGCTGATCTCCTCTGTGGGCGCCAACAAAAACGCCCGCCGCGCCGCTATGGTGCATCTGTACTTCAACATCATCGGTGTGACCCTCTTTCTGGCAATGTACTATGGTCTGAATCTGGTCCTGCACTTCACCTTTGTCAACGATACCGTCACGGCGTGGGGCATCGCTGTCATCCACTCTGTGTTCAACATTGCGGCCACGGCGGTCCTGCTGCCGTTCGCCAACGTTCTGGAAAAGCTGGCCATCCTCACCATCCCGGACGATGCAGAGAAAGAGAGCTTCGCCCTGCTGGATGAGCGTCTGCTCAAGACGCCCGCCGTTGCTGTGGAGCGCGCCCGCGCCGCCACGGCGGATATGGCCGAGCTGGCCCGCGTGGGTGTGGTGCAGGCCATGAGCCTGACCCACCAGTGGGACGACACCCTGGCCCAGAAAGTCCGGGACGAAGAGGCCAAGGTAGACCAGTACGAAGATGCCCTCGGCACCTATCTGGTCAAGCTGTCCAGCCGGGAGCTGAGCCACGCCGACAGCCAGAGCGTGAACACCCTGCTCCACACCATCAGCGATTTCGAGCGAATCAGCGACCATTCCGTGAATCTGCTCAGCTCTGCCGAAGAAATCCACGCCAAGAACATCGTGTTCTCCCAGGATGCGCACGAGGAGCTGCAGGTTCTGGAAGGCGCGGTGCAGGATGTGCTGAGCCGCACGACCGATGCGTTCCGCAAGGCCGACCTGCATCTGGCCAGCAAGGTCGAACCCATGGAGACCGTTGTGGACGAACTGGTCCGCGCCATCAAGGCACGGCATGTGGCCCGCCTGCAGGCTGGCAGCTGCTCCATCGAATACGGCTTCGTGCTGGAAGACCTGCTGACCAACTATGAGCGTGTCTGCGACCACTGCAGCAACGTTGCCGTTGCCCAGATCGAAGTCGCACAGGACAGCTTTGATACCCACGCCTATCTGAACGATCTCCGCTACGGCAACGACACCAAGGAGAGCGAACAGTTCCGCCGCCGCCTGGACCGTTACCGCGAGCGGTATCTCTTCCCGGACGGTGAACCCGCCGTGGCAAGCGAAAAGGAGGACCCCAAGGCATGATCTATATCGTAGAAGACGACGCCGCCATCCGGGAGCTGGAGCAGTATGCGCTCCAGTCCAGCGGATATGACGTGCAGAGCTTTGAATCGTCCGAGAGCTTCTGGCAGGCCATGAATGCCGCCGTGCCGGAGCTTGTCATCCTGGACGTCATGCTTCCCGGTGAGGATGGCTTCTCCATCCTGAAAAAGCTGCGCAACACCCCTTCTCTGCGGCGCCTGCCCATCATCATGGTCACGGCCAAATCCAGCGAGCTGGACACCGTGCGCGGGCTGGACTGCGGCGCAGACGATTACATCACCAAGCCGTTTGGCATCATGGAGTTTTTGAGCCGGGTGCGGGCTGCGCTGCGCCGCTCGGCCCCGGAGGAAAAGACGAACGTCTACGCCTTCCATGAGATCCTGCTGGACAACGCCCGCCACATCGTGACGGTGAACGACGCCCACATCGACCTGACCTACAAGGAATACAGCCTGCTCCGCCTGCTGCTGGAAAACACCAACCTGGTTGTGACCCGCGAGACCATTTTGCAGGTGGTGTGGGGCACCGACATCTCGGTGGAAAGCCGCACCGTGGATATGCACATCCGCACCCTGCGCAAAAAGCTGGGCGATGCCGGAAAGTACATCTGCACCGTGCGGAAAGTCGGCTACAAGCTGGCCGACAACGAGGAGGAAAACGAAGAATGAAACCACGGAGCATGGAAGAAAAAATCAGTTATCGGCTGTTCTGGATGGGCTTTGTCGGGCTGATCTGCACCGCCGTGCTCTGCATCTCCGTATTTCACAGAGCCTTCCGGGAGCAGGCATGGGCGGCGCTGGAAAACGAGGCCAGCCTCGTTGCTGCCGGGTGTGAACAGATCGACGATCCGGCCCAGCTCTCCGCCTATGTCAACGGCGATCTGCGCATCACGCTCATTGCCTCGGACGGCAGTGTCCTGTTCGAATCCGCGACCAGCCAGCAGATGGAGAACCACCTGAGCCGCCCGGAGATCCAACAGGCCAAGCAGGAGGGCATCGGCCGCAACCGCCGCGACTCCCAGACGCTGGGGTTTGAGACGTATTACTACGCCATGCTCCTGCCGGATGGCGACATCCTCCGTGTGGCGCAGGATTCCGAGACCATCTGGTCCATCTACGATGCGGCCCTGCCGGCCATCGTGCTGAGCTGCATCGTAATGATGGGCGCAGCTGCCATGATGGCCGGTCTGCTGACCCGGAGCCTCATCCAGCCCATTCTGAAGATGACGGACGATCTGGAACACATCCAGGAAAATGTGCCGTACAAGGAGCTGATCCCCTTTGCCGAGAGCATCCACTCGGACCGCCTGCTCCGCGAGAACAACGAAAAGATGCGGCAGGAGTTTACGGCCAATGTCAGCCACGAGCTGAAAACACCCCTGACCAGCATTTCCGGTTATGCCGAACTCATTGAGACCGGCATCGCCAAGTCTGCGGATGTGCCGGAGTTCGGCCGGAAGATCCATGTAGAAGCCAGCCGGATGATCCAGCTGGTCAACGATATCTTGCAGCTGTCCCATCTGGACAACGTTTCGGAGACCAACGACACTCCCCAGATGGAGACGGTCGATCTGCTGGATGTGGCCAAAGAGTGCGTCGAGCGCCAGAAGGTGAACGCGCAGAAGTCGTTCATCTCCCTGACCTACCTCGGCGAGAGCGCCCCTGTGCTGGGCAGCCGGAGCCTGCTGGATGAGCTGTGCCAGAACCTTTGCGACAACGCCATCCGGTACAACCGCCCCGGCGGAAAGGTCCAGCTCATCACCGCCTGCGCACGGGATGGGCACTGCACCCTGACCGTCAAGGACAATGGCATCGGCATCCCGAAAGAAGCCCAGTCCAGCGTGTTCGAGCGGTTCTACCGGGTCGATAAGAGCCGGAGCAAGGCCACTGGCGGCACCGGGCTGGGGCTGGCCATCGTCAAGCACATTGCCCGCATCCACAACGCCCGCATTCGGCTGGAAAGCGAGATCAATGTCGGCACGACCATCACCGTCATCTTTGAGACCGCCCATTAAAGATCCAGCATTTTCACGCTTGCCCGCACTTCCGGGCAGGCGTTTTTTGTTGTAAAAAAGGCACCCGGCCCTTCCTTCAGCGCACGGACTGCGCCCAGCCGGAGAAGGTCTGCGCCCGACTGCCAGGCCCGGACGATGGTCTCTTCGCAGAGCGACTCCAGCTGGCGGCACACGCCTTCTGCAACCGGCGGTGTGCCCGCCCTGCGTTGGCCGGTCAGCGTGACCGCAAACCCGTTTCCATCCGCTTCCACCGAAACGACACAGCGCCGGAGGGTGACAGTCTCCCCTTCCAGTGCGAACTCCACCGGCATCGTCCGTTCCTGCAAGAGCTGCGCCATGGCCGTCTCGTTCGGGGAAAGTCGGGTGCTTCCCTGCGCCGTCAAAAGGCAGCTCTCCTTCTGCCATGTCACCCCGTTCTCCCCAATTTTTAAGATGGGGATCACGGCCCCCGCTGCGCACTCGTACAGATGCGGTGCCCACGCAGCGGTATCTTCGGCGGCCTGTAAAAGCGCTCCCGGAAGCGTTTCCGGGGCCGCATCGGTCTCTTCCAGTTCCGCCCCGCCGCCCGGCAGACCGTCCGGCGGAGTTTCTTCCGCCAGCGCCCCGCTACCAGCGACAAAGAGCACCCGCGCCGACAGGCGGCTGACGGGTTCCGTTTGCAGAAACTCCTCCAGCTCCAGGACATCGGTTTGTGACGCTGTTTCGTCAAAGAGAAGATATTCACACAGCCGGTAATTTGCAGTTTTGGGCAGTTCCCGTTCGGCCTTGTGCAGCGCGAGCGGCAGCGTGGCATCCTCGGCCGAACAGCTTCGGATTTCTGCCACGGCGTCGGAGGCATCCGCAGCTGCTTCCGGGAACTGATAGAGCAGCTGCACCGCCCAGCCGCTGCGGTTCGGCTGGACGATGAGTGCCCGCACCATGCTTTTCTCGGTGGTCTCCATCCGCAGAAAGACGCCGCACCAGAGCACCAGAATACCCCCTGCCAGCCAGCGCAGTGCATGGGAAGCTCTCATTCCGGTACCCCCTTTTCCTGCTCCTCCGGGCGGCAGAGCAGTTCCCGCAGGACCCGCACCAGAAAGCAGCCCCGGAACAATGCCGCTGCCAGCCAGACGAGCAGAAAGGCTGCATCCAGCCGGGAGACACGTCCCAGCGTCCTGGCGCGCAGCAGCTCATTTCCCGGAAGCGGACGGCCGGACCCAAACAGAAGTTCCCGCCCCAGCGCAAAGCTGAACAGCCCCGCCAGCGTCAGAAACGGCAGCAGGAAGCAGCGCCTCCCGGTGCATCCGCGTTTTCCAAACAGAAGGGGCCACGCGATGGATTCCGCATAAAGCGGGAAACGGAGATTCCCTGTAGGTTCCGCTGCGGGGAAAAGATTTTCCCAGTGGAGCTGGCCATGCAGGCTTCCAACGCAGGCAAGACCCGCCAGCGCCAGTGCCCACCACAAGACCCCCGCACTGCGGGAAAAGACGTCCGGCTTCAGCTGCCAGCCCGCCCACAGCAACAGCGGCAGAACGCCGAGGACTGCCATGGACGAAAACTGCTCCCGGCACACCTGCTGTGCCTGCCAAAGCGTCTCCCACAGCTCTGCGGCAAACCACACGGATAAAAGCAGGCAGAGCAGCCGGGGGCGGATGCCGGTTTCGGAACGAAGCTCCTCTTCCCCTTCGGCAGGCACCAAGCAGGCCGAAAGCAGGCCGATGCCCAGCGCCATGGGGAACCCCTGCAGCAGCAACAGCCGAGCTGGCATAGCGCTGCCGGAAGTGATGCACTGCCCCAGCACCGCGGTCAGAACGCTGAGCGGCACGGCGGCACGGAACGATCCGGTTTGCTCCATTGGCTCACCTCCGTTTCTGCCAGATGGAAAAAGGATGTGCGGACAGGGTGCGGTAGGTCCGGCGGGTCACACCGTCCGGAGAAAGTGCGGTTTGCGAGAAACGCACCGGTGCACAATAGGGCACCCCCAGCGCTGACACCTGCGCCAGAGCGAGCAGAACGACCAACGCCGCGCACACAAGCCCCACAGGGCCTGCCACTCCCGCCGCCAGCAGGACCAGAAAGCGGAAAGCCGTGGCCATTTCGTAGAGGGACGGCACCACGAAGACAGCGATGGATGCAACCGCTGCAATGAGAATGACGGGTGTGCTCAGCAGACCGGTGGCGATGGCCGCGTCCCCGATGATGAGCGCCGCAACCAGACTGACCGAGTGCCCCAGCGTCTGCGGCATCCGAAGCCCTGCCTCCCGGATGATCTCCAGCAGCAGGATGACCAGCACCATCTCCCCAAACAGCGGGAACGGAGTGGCCCGCTCAGCAGCTTCGATCTTGAAGAGCAGCTGCGGCGGGAGCAGTTCCGGCAGGTAGACCGCCAGGCAGACGAACACCCCCGGCAGAAAGATGCTCAGGTAGAAGGAACCATATTTCAGAAGGCGCAGAAAGGACGCAAAAAACGCAGGCTGGGCGTAGTCGTCCAGACACTCGAAGTTTTCGCCGAAGAGGGTCGGCAGGACCATCGCGGATGGGCTCCCGTTGACGAGAACGACGATCTTCCCCTCACAGAGCTTCGCGGAGGCCACGGCGGGACGCTCGGTATAGCTCACCGGAGACGCTGTGCGCACCCGGCAGGGAAACAGCCAGGGCAGAAAGTAGCTCGAATCCAACAGCAGCTGCGGCTTTGCGCGGCGCAGCGTCTCTTTTACCTGCTCCACGGCGGCGGGCGAGGCCTTATCTTTGCAGTAGCAGACGGCATATTCCGTTTTCATCGCGCAGTCTGCCTGCTGCACTTCCATCACCAGCGCTTCGGTTCGGATGAGCCGTCGCAGCAGGCTCAGATTGACCCGCAGCAGGTCGGAAAATCCCTCGCGGGAGCCGCGCAGATCTCCTTCACCGGATGGCTCCCCCACCGAGCGGAATTTCAGGCTCTGCACCGAAAATGCCAGTCCTTTCGCACTGCCGTCCAGCAGTAAGACCGCCATTCCGGCGGTCAGGCGCTGCATCAGATCATCCCAGTTCTCCACAGGGCTGCTCTCGGCGGGCAATGCCGAGTGGCGGCTGAGCAGCTCATAGACCTGTTCCCCGCTCGGCAGCGCGCCCAGCCGCAGCGGCGGTGTCTGACGGCTGGCGGCGTCCAGCAGAAGTGCCCACAGAGATTCGAGGCTGGCCATCCCGTCAAAGAGCAGAATGGCACCCCGAATGTGGTAAAGCTCGATGCGCTTCGCATAAAAATCGGCGGAGCTGCCCAACCTAGCGTTGAGCGCCGCGAGGTTTGTTTCCAAATGTTCGGAAAGCTGCATGGTCCCATCCCCCTTTTGCAGTAGGATACCCGCCGCCGCGCCGGTTATTCCCGCAGGAGGTGTTCCGACTTGAAGCTCTTGATTGTTCGCACCGTTTTGATCTATCTCTGTGTCCTGTTTGCCATGCGGCTGATGGGCAAGCGCCAGCTGGGTGAGCTGCAGCCGGAAGAGCTGGTCTCGACCATCCTCATCTCCAATCTGGCGTCCATCTCCATCGAATCGGAGGAAGTCCCTGTGACCGCCAGCCTCATCCCGCTCTTTCTCATTGCGGCGCTGGAGCTTCTGGGGTCCATTCTCAGCTTCCAGAGCCAGAAATTTTTCAACCTGATGTCCGGCCGGCCCAAGACGGTCATTCTGGATGGACAGATCGATCAGAATGCCCTGCGCACTCTGCGGCTGACGACGGCCGACCTGATGGAGGCCCTGCGCGGCAAGGACGTCTTTGACCCACGGGATGTCTCCTACGCCGTTGTGGAGACGAACGGCAGCCTTTCGGTGGCGCTGCGCCCCGAAAGAGAGCCTGCCACCCTCTCCGACCTGGCACTCAAGGTCCAGCACGGTCAGGCGACCATCCCCTTTGTGCTGGATGGGCAGGTGCTGGACGACAACCTCCACTGGTGCGGCAAGGACCACGCCTGGCTGGAACGGACGGCACAGGCCAATACCCTGCTGGTGGAGGAGATTCTGCTTCTGATCGGCAACGACACCGAAGATTACTTTCTGCTGAAGAAAGAGCCGCGCCGCACGGCCCGCCCGCTCAGAAAGGAGGACGCATGAAACGCATCTACGCCTGCCTCGGCATCGTGGCCGCCCTGCTCGCGGTGGCCTTTTACAGCAGCTTCCGGGTGCAGATGTTCGCCGAAGACATCTCCGGCGACATCGACCATGCGATGGAAGCCATCCGGGAGGATGACCTGACCGGGGCCCGGCAGGCCCTTGCCGAAGGAGCCGACCTCTGCGACCGGATGCGCGAAGGGATGAACCACCTGCTCAAAACGGAAGACTTCACCGAACTGGAAGCGGCCCTCCGCGCCGCCGACGGCCATCTGGAATGGAACGCCCCCGAAGAAGCGTTCGGGGAGCTGCGCCGCGCTCAGGTCCAGGTCGAAACGCTGGCCTGGCTCGCCCGTCGCATCCTCTGAGGCAATTCAACATTTCGCATAATCGAAATTATGCGAACGACCTGCTGCAACGAAAAAGCGCACAGCCCTGCCGCCCAAATCCAGGCGGAGGCTGTGCGCTTTTTGAAGGATCCTCTTACTTTTTCCGGTCGCCCATCAGCTTTTGCAGCTCCGTGAAAAAGCTCTCGACGTCGGCAAACTGCTGGTAGACCGACGCAAAGCGGACATAGGCCACTTCGTCGATCTTTTTCAGCTCCTGCATGGTCAGCTCACCGATGCGGACGCTGGTCACTTCCCGGTCGTAGGAGCTCATCAGCGTCTGCTCAATGCTGCTGACGGCACGTTCCAGCGACTCGTAGCTGACCGGGCGCTTGGCGCAGGCGCGCAGCATGGCGTTGAGCACCTTCTGCCGGTCAAAGGGTTCGCGGGAATTATCCTTTTTGATGACGATCAGCGGGACCGTCTCCACCACCTCATAGGTCGTGAACCGCATGTGGCAGCGCAGGCACTCCCGGCGGCGGCGGATGCGCTCGCCATCTTCGGTCGGGCGGGAATCGATGACCTTGGATTCTTCATCGCCGCAATAGGGACATTTCATGGTTTGTTCCTCCTGATTTGGTCATGTTCACGTTTGGGCGAAGCTCACGCTTTCTTTTTGCCGGTCTTGCGCTCACTCCACAGCACCCACGCGGAAGTGGACACGCACAGCGAGGTGTAAACACCACTGATCATGCCCATCATCAGCGGGAACGCAAAGGTGAAGATGCTGTCCAGGCCGTAGAGTTTGGAGATGATGCACATCACGCCCAGCGCCATCACGGTGGTGACTGTGGTGATGATGGTGCGGCGGGCCGACTGGTTGACCGAGTGGTTGACCAATTCTTCGAAGGAGATCTTCTTCTCCATCAGGGTGCGGTTCTCGCGGATGCGGTCGTACACGACGACGGTATCGTTGATGGAGTAGCCCAGAATGGTCAGCATGGCGGCGATAAAGTTGCCGTCCAGCGGGGTGCGCAGCAGCACGAAGGTGCCAAACACGACCATCAGGTCGTTCAGCAGGGCCAGAACGGCCATCATGCCGCCGGTCAGGCCGCCGATCTTCTGGAAACGGAAGCCGATATACAGCAGGATGAGAACCAGCGCAAAGAGAACGGCGACCAGACTCTTCTGCAGGAACTTGGTACCCATGGCCGCACTGACGTTGCTCAGCGACAACTGAACGAAGCCGTTGTCCGGGTAGGTCTCGTTCAGGGAATCCAGCAGGTTCTCCACCTGATCGGTGGTCACGGTCTCGTTGCCGGGCATGGAAATCTTCAGGGTCTGCTCCCCGGTGGCGACGTTCTCGCCGGTCTGGAGGGTCAGGTCCTTGCTGCCCAGTGCGGCAGAAGCAGTCTTCTGCACATCGGCCGTGGTGAACTCGCCCTCATAGCTCAGGGTGATCATCGCACCGCCGGTGAACTCGGTATCCAGCCGGACGCCAAACACCACCGCGCAGAGCAGGATGACTGCCATCAGGCAGGAGGAAATGGTCAGGAAGCGCTTGCGCAGGCCCACAAAGTCGATGGGCTTCTTCTCCCCAGGCTCCTTGCCGGGGCGGTCAGCACCGTAGAGCCAGGGGTCGCGCAGGGCCTTGATGGCCGCTGCCCCGCGGATCATCACACGGGTGGCGAAGACGCCGAACACGAAGTTGAGCAGCACACCGGTGAGCAGCGTGTAGCCGAAGGCATAGATGGTGCCCGCAGTGGACGGGCCAAAGGCAAAGAAGACGAAGTGGAGCATCTTTGCAAAGAAACCGTCCGAGGGGCCAAAGGCACCCATCAGCACGACCGCCACGATGACGATGGTCACGTTGCCGTCGATGATGGGCGTCAGGCCGCGGGCAAAGCCGCTCTTGAGGGCGCCATCCAGAGACTTGCCGCTGCGCAGCTCTTCCTTGATGCGCTCGGCGGTGATGACGTTGGCGTCCACACCCATACCGATGGCCAGGATGATGCCGGCAATGCCGGGCAGCGTCAGGGTGAAGCTCTCAAACACCGGGAAATAACCGGAGACGAAGGCCAGCGTAGCCGCCACCTGACCGGCCAGTGCGATGCAGGCCAGGAAACCGGGCAGACGGTACAGCGCTGTCATCAGGACCACGATGAGGGCAAAAGCGATGAGACCGGCCAGCACCATAGCGCTCAGGCTGTTCTCGCCCAGGCTGGGGCTGATGGTAGAGTAGCTGTCCACGGTCAGCGCAAAGGGCAGCGAGCCGGAGTTGATCTGGCGGGCCATCTTGACGACATCGTCCTGTGTGAAGGGGTTGGATGCCGAGCTTGTGATGATGGCAGCACCATCGGTAATGGCCGCATGGACCGTGGCCGTGCTGACATTCTCGTCATCCAGCCAGATGCTGATGGTGCCGCTGCTCTGGTAGAGCCGGGTGGTGGCATCGCCAAAGGCTTTGGCACCCGCATCGGTGAACTTGAGGGCCACATAATACTCCGAAGAGCTGCCGCTCACCGGGCCGTACTGCGCTGCTGCGCTCTCGACCATGGAGCCGTCCAGGATCAGCTCTCCGTCCGCACTGCTCCCCTCCCGGAAGGTCAGGTAGGCGGTGGTGCCGATCTCTTCGATGGCAGCTTCGGGGTCGAAATCCGTCTCGCCGGACTGCCACGGAAATTCGAGGATCAGGCGGTCGGAATCGTAGTCCACATACAGCTCGTAGTCGGTCACGTTCAGACCGACCAGACGGTTCTCAATGACGAGCTGCGCGGCGTCCAGCTGCTCATCGGTGGCATCGTAGCCGTCCGAGGGTGCAAACGTCACGTTGACGCCGCCCTTGATATCCACGCCGAAGCGGATATCCTGCGCGCCCTTGATATAGGTCCGGGTCACATCGCCATATTTGACCGCAACGCCGAAGAATGCCGTGTAGACAAACGCCGCGATCAGAAGCACCGTGACAACAAGCTGCCATGCTTTGCCTTTCGTCTTCATAAAAATCGGGAAACCTCCAAAATATAATAAACCTCCGCCGTGCGGCAGAGTTCCGCCGCGCGGGGAGATCTTCAACAACGGGGACGCTTACGCTTTCTGATCCGCAAGCAGCTTTTCCACGGTGGCCAGCTTTACGCAGACGCACAGCAGGTCCGAAGCGGTCTCCACCTCGTCCAGGCTGGGATAGGTGGGCGCAATGCGCAGATGGGAATCATCCGGGTCTTTGTGGTAGGGATAAGCGGAACCGGCACCCGTCAGGGTCAGGCCGCACTCCTTGCACAGGGCTGCCACACGCTTGGCACAGCCGGGCATCACGTACAGGCTGATGAAGTAGCCGCCCTTGGGGTTGGTCCAGTGGGCAATGTCGCCGCAGGGGGTCAGTTCCTCGGAGAAGGCCGTCTTCACTGCATCGAAGCAGGGGATCAGGCGGCGGCGGTGCTTGGCCATGTGGGCCAGGACGCCTTCCTTGTTCTTCAGGAAACGGACGTGGCGCAGCTGGTTCATCTTATCGTAGCTGATGATCATGACCGAGAAGCGCTTGCAGATGTACTTCATGGAGTTCTCGCTGCAGGCGATCGCGGAGACGCCTGCACCGGGGAAGGTGATCTTGCTGGTGGAGGTGAACATGAAGACGCGGTCCTGTGTGCCGTACTTCTTGCACTCGTTCAGCAGAACGGGGGTCTCGATGATCTCATCGGTCAGATGGTGGACGATGTAGGCCTCATCCCAGAAGATCTTGAAATCGGGAGCGGCCGTCTTCATCTTAGCAAAACGCTCGATCGTTTCGTCACTGTAGGTGTAGCCGTCGGGGTTGGAATACTGCGGCACACACCAGATGCCCTTGATGGTGTCATCCTCGGCCACCAGCTTCTCGACCACATCCATATCGGGGCCGTTCGGGGTCATGGGCACGCTGATGAGTTCAAAGCCGAACTCCTCGGTGATGGCAAAGTGGCGGTCATAGCCGGGCACCGGGCAGAGGAACTTGCGCTTCTCCACCTGAGACCAGGGGCAGGGAGACTCCGGGAAGCCGAACACATAGCCGATGTTGATGAGGTTGTACATCAGCTGCAGGCTGGAGTTGCCGCCCACGAAGACCTCTGCGGGCTTGACACCGAAGACATCCGCAAACAGGACGCGGGCCTCATGCAGACCCTCCAGGTCGCCGTAGTTGCGGGCGTCGGTGCCGGCATCGGTGGTATAATCGGTCATCTGCAGCAGGCCCATGGCCAGATCCATCTGGTGAGGGCCGGGCTTACCGCGGGCCATATTCAGCTTCAGGCCCATTGCCTGAAATTTTTTATACTGATCTTCCAGTTTTGCCTTTTCGGCTACGAGTTCGTCGCGGTTCATCTCAAAATAATTCGCCATTGAAAACACACTCCTTTATCGTACTTCCTGTTCCCACAGTGTCCGCGCCGGGCTTTGAAAAGAAGCTTCCTGCCAGAGAGAGCCGCAGCCCAGCCGTCCAGACTTTAATATTATAGCTCATATCTGCTCTTAAAACAAGCATATCTCAAAAAAAGCCCCGCCAAAAGTCATAGCTTTCAGCGGGGCAGCGGCCCGGAGCAGCCTGCCGGGTGGGCAGATCAGCTCAGGGACGTCTGATTCTTATAGCGCTTGCGGACCGCGCCGTATTCCAGCTTCGGTTCGCCGCCCTCGACGGTGTCCGCATCAATGGTCACGCGGATGATGGTGGCATCGCTGGGCACCTTGTACATGATGGGCATCAGGATGCTTTCCATCACGCTGCGCAGGCCGCGCGCACCGGTCTTGCGCTCGATGGTCTTGCGGGCGATCGCATGGAGGGCCTCGTCGGTGATCTCCAGCTCCACGCTGTCCATGTTGAGCAGCTCTTTGTACTGCTTGACCAGGCTGTTGCGGGGCTCCTTGAGCACACGGACCAGAGCGTCCTCGTCCAGATCATCCAGCACGGTGATGACCGGCAGACGTCCGATCAGCTCCGGGATGAGGCCGAACTTGACCAGATCGTGCGGCTCCACCTTGCGCAGCAGCGCCTTCTGGGCATCGTCGGAGTTGTCCTTCAGGGAGCTGCCGAAGCCCAGTGCAGACTTATCGGTGCGGCGCTGGATGTACTTGTCCAGGCCGTCAAAGGCACCGCCGCAGATGAAGAGGATGTTGGTGGTGTCGATCTGGATGAACTCCTGCTGGGGGTGCTTGCGGCCGCCCTGGGGCGGGACATTGCTGACCGTGCCTTCCAGGATCTTCAGCAGGGCCTGCTGCACACCTTCGCCACCCACATCGCGGGTGATGGAGGGATTCTCGCTCTTGCGGGTGATCTTGTCGATCTCATCAATGTAGATGATGCCGATCTGCGCCTTCTGCACATCAAAATCGGCCGCCTGGATGAGCTTGAGCAGGATGTTCTCGACGTCCTCGCCGACATAGCCTGCCTCGGTGAGGGTGGTGGCATCCGCGATGGCGAAGGGCACCCCCAGCATCTTGGCCAGCGTCTGGGCCAGCAGGGTCTTGCCGACACCGGAGGGGCCGAGGAGCAGGACGTTGGACTTCTGCAGCTCCACGTCCGAACCTTTGCCGCTCAGGATACGCTTGTAGTGGTTGTAGACAGAGACCGCCAGCACACGCTTGGCCTCGTCCTGCCCGATGACATACTGGTCCAGGCCGTCTTTGATCTCCTCCGGGGTCAGGATGTTGACCGAGAGGTCATCCGCAGCCTGCACATGGGCGCGGCTTGCATTGCCGCGGCTGGGGCGGTTCGAGCCCGGATGCTCCGGCTTGTCCGCGAGCAGGTCGTAACACAGGCCGATGCACTCGCTGCAGATGTTGACGCCGGGGCCGATGATCATCCGCTCCACTTCGTCCTGATGCTTACCGCAGAAGCTGCAAACCAGATCTTTTTCGTTTTTGTCTCTGCCGGAATTGTTGTTTGCCATAGCCGTTTTTCCTTATTCTGGGTCGTCAGACGCAACGGGGTGCTCCCCTGCTGCGCCGATTGGTTTCAGCGATCCCTCAGCGGTGGGTGATGACCTCATCGATCAGGCCGTATTCCTTTGCTTGCTGCGCAGACATATAGTTGTCGCGCTCGGTATCCAGCTGGAGCTTTTCCAGCGGCTGGCCGGTGTACTCGCTCAGCATCCGGTTCATCTTATCGCGGATATAGACCATGTGCTCGGCATGGATCTTGATATCCGTGGTCTGGCCGGAAAGGCCGCCGCCCTGACCGCCTGCGATGAGGGGCTGGTGGATCATGATCTCAGCGTTGGGCAGCGCAAAGCGCTTGCCCTTGGTGCCGCTGGCCAGCAGGAACGCGCCCATGGAGGCTGCCATGCCCATGCAGATGGTGGAGACATCGCACTTGATATACCGCATGGTATCGTGGATGGCCATGCCCGCACTGATGGAGCCGCCGGGGCTGTTGATATACAGGCTGATATCCTTATCCGGGTCCTGCCCTTCCAGATACAGCAGCTGTGCCACAACAAGGCTGGCCGTGGTATCGTTGACATCCTCGCTCAGCACGATGATGCGGTCATTCAGCAGACGGGAGAAGATATCGTAGGAACGCTCGCCGTGTGCCGACTGTTCCACAACATAAGGAACAAAACTCATAAAGTTCGCCTCCTGGATTGAAAATGTTTGGTATTTGCAAAATTGACCGATACGGCAAAAGAAACAGGGCCGTATCGGTCAATTTTAACAACCTTTGCTCACAAAAGCGGCGAAGTACCGTTTTTGCAATGGCGGCCTTGGAGGCTGAACTTACTCAGCGTCCTCGGTCTTCTCGGCCTCCGCAGCCTTCTCCACGACGTTGGCGTGGCTCTTGATGAAGTCGATGGCCTTGTTGATGGCCAGATCCTTCTTCAGGTCATCGACGTTGACCAGCTCACGGACCTTGTCCTCTTCCATCTTGTACTGGTCTGCGATGCGCTTGATCTCAGCAGAGACCTCTTCCTCAGAAGCCTCGATATTCTCAGCGGCAGCAACAGCCTCCAGAGCCAGACGGATCTTGACCTGCTTCTCAGCCTGGGGCATGAAGGAAGCACGGAACTGCTCCACGGTCTGGCCCATATACTTCAGGTAGTCTTCCAGGCGCAGACCCTGCTGCTCCACACGGAAGGCGAAGTCGTTGACCATCTCGTCCATACGGGTGTCATACATGGCCTGGGGGATCTCAGCCTCCATGCTCTCGATGACCTGATCGACCAGAGCATTCTCGACAGCCAGGTCATCCTGCTTGTCCAGCTGCTCCTGGTTGTTCTTGCGGATGGACTCCTTGAAGGCCTCCAGCGTGTCATACTCAGAGCAATCCTTTGCCAGCTCGTCGTCCAGAGCGGGCAGCTCCTTGTACTTGACCTCGTGCAGCTTGATCTTGAAGACAGCTTCCTTGCCAGCCAGCTCAGCAGCCTGATACTCGGTGGGGAAGGTGACGTTGACATCGAACTCTTCGCCAGCAGAGTGGCCGACGATCTGATCCTCGAAGCCGGGGATGAAGGAGCCGCTGCCCAGGGTCAGGCTGTAGTGCTCTGCCTTGCCGCCCTCGAATGCAACGCCATCGACGAAGCCTTCGAAGTCGATATCAACGATGTCGCCGTTCTCAGCAGCGCCCTCACGGGTCAGCTCACGGGCGTTGCGCTCCTGCACACGCTTCAGCTCGGCATCGACGGTCTCGTCGGTAACAGTATGGACCGTCTTCTCAACGGTCAGACCGTTGTAGTTGCCGACCTTGACTTCGGGCTTGACGGCGACCTTGACAGTCAGGGCCACGCCCTCGGTCTCGTTTGCAGAATCCACGCTGACCTCCGGGCGGCCAACGGGCTCGATGCCAGCTTCCTTGACGGCTGCCTCGTATGCGTCGGGGAACAGCTCGTTGATGGCATCGTAGGTAAAGACATCAGCGCCGTACATCTTCTCGATCAGAGCGCGGGGAGCCTTGCCCTTGCGGAAGCCGGGAACTGCGTACTTCTTGCCCTCCTTCTTGAAGACATCGGCAACTGCGGCCTTGAAGGCCTCAGCGTCGATGGAGAACTGCAGCTCTGCCATGCTCTTTTCGAGCTTTTCGCACTTGATGAAATTCATTTGTGTATCCTCCACTCAAAAATTCTATTGCGTTGGGAGCGGGGTGTTCCCCCTCCCCTGCAACCGCGCACCGCGTCCTTGCTGTTTGCGAAATGCGGGGACGCGCGCGCTCAATTGGGTGCAACAATCGCGTCAAAACTTATTATAGCACGTTCCAGACACAATTGCCAGACCAAATTTTGACTTTTTGTTCTTTTTGCCCACTCTGTCCGCCTTTAATTGATGCGGTACGGGCAGAAACGCAGGCCGTCGGCACTGACGAGCTTGTAGCGGATGCCGTCCACATCGCCCTGCACGGCATAGCGGATGGCATTTCCGTGCAGATGGCCATAGAAGCAGCGCCGGATGCCGTAGTCCTTCAGCGTCGCCACGATCTCCGGGGCGCTGGTGCCGGTGTAGACCGGCGGATAATGCAGGAACACGAGCTTTTCCAGCCCCGGTTCCGCAGCGTCCAGGCTCATTTTCAGCCGCCCGATCTCGCGGTTCATGACCTTTTCGTCATGCGGCTCCCCCACATCGAACAGCCAGCCCCGTGTGCCGCAGAGGGCGTAGCCCTCCACCGTGTAGGAGTTGTTGTGCAGGATGTGCAGGGTATCGAAGCCCTCCGCTTTCAGGTAGGCGTTCATTTTGTTGGCCGTGCTCCACCAGTAATCGTGGTTGCCCTTCATGATGAGCTTCTGGCCCGGAAGCTGCTGCAAAAACGCGAAATCCCTGCGGGTATCGGTCAGGCGCATGGCCCAGCTGATATCCCCCGCCAGCACGATGGTGTCCTGCGGGGTGATGAGTTTGCGCCAGCTGCGCTCCAGCCGCTCTACGTAATTGTCCCACCCCGGAAAAATATCCATGGGCTTGGATGCGCCGAGGGAAAGATGGGTATCGCCAAGCACATAAAGTGCCATTCTGTTACTCCTGTTCTAAGTCGGATCACGCCTGATAGCGCAGCGCCACCTGTGCGATCTGCTCCGGGTCGATGACGGTGTGGAAGCGCTCCGCTTTCTGGCGCAGTGCCGACAGGCTGGCCGGAGCGGTGCAGCCTGTGACCTCTTCCAGCTGCTGCATGGCCTCAAAATCGTTGGCCGGGGCGGTGTGGCCCAGCGCTTCCAGCACGCTGCGCGGGAACTTGAAGGGCGATGCGGTGGAGAGCACCACCATCGGCACCCCATCCCGCTTATGCTGGGCCGCCACATGGAACGCCACGGCGGTGTGGGTATCGCAGAGGTAGTGGTCCTGCTCGTAGCGGGCGCGGATCTCCTCTGCCACCTGCGCTTCGCTGCTCCAGCCGCAGGCGAAGCTCTCCTGGATGGCGGCCAGCGTTTCGGGGCGGACGGTGTAGCTGCCCGTCTCGTTCAGCTGCTTCATCAGAGAAGCCACTTCGGTGTCGCTGCCGGTGACATGGTACAGCAGGCGTTCCAGGTTCGACGAGACCAAAATATCCATGCTGGGCGAAGTGGTCTTGTAGAACGCGCGCCGGGCTGTGTAAGTACCGGTGGTAAGGAAGTCGGTGAGAACATTGTTTTCGTTGGAAGCGCAGACCAGCTTGCCCACGGGCAGGCCCATCTGTTTGGCGTAATAGCCCGCCAGAATGTCGCCGAAGTTGCCGGTGGGGACGCAGAAATCCACTGCGTCGCCCAGTGCGATCTGCCCCGCCTTGAGAAGCTGGGCGTAGGCGGCAAAATAATAGACGATCTGCGGGACCAGACGGCCCCAGTTGATGGAGTTGGCGCTGGACAGGCGGATGTTCCGCTTTGCCAGCTCGGCAGCAATGGCCGTGTCGCCGAAGACCCGCTTCACGCCGGTCTGGGCGTCGTCAAAGTTGCCGTGCACTGCATAGACGGCGACATTATCGCCCTCCTGCGTGGCCATCTGCAGGCGCTGGATCTCGCTGGTGCCGCCCGTGGGGAAGAACACGGCAATCTCGACACCGGGAATGTCGTGGTAGCCATCCAGCGCGGCCTTGCCGGTATCGCCGCTGGTCGCCACCAAAATCAGCGTCTTCTCGGTGCGGCCCAGATTCTTCTTGGCCTCCACCAGGAGCTTCGGCATCAGCTGAAGGGCATAATCCTTGAATGCACAGGTCGGGCCGTGCCACAGTTCCAGCGAATAGACCTTGTCCGACACAGGGGCCAGATAGCCCGCCTTGCCGTCAAATGCTTCGCCATAGGTGGTCTTTGCCGCCTCTGCGAGGAACCGCTGAGAATAATCGGTCAGGTACTGGCCCACGATGGCCGCGGCCATTTCGGGGTAATCGAGTGCACAGATCGATGCAACGTCCACTTTCGGAAAGCTCTGCGGAACAAACAGACCGCCCTCGTCCGACAGGCCCTGTGCAATGGCCTGCGAAGCATTTACCACACGGTTTCGGTCTCTCGTACTGAAAAACTGCATTGTCGTCGCTCCTTTTCGTCCGCGGGTCCACAATGACCCTTTTTGTCGGCAGCGGCAAACGCCGATTTCTGCCTTTTTCCCACCGGTGCATCCCCGCTCACGCGGTAAATGCACCCTTTATAATATGTACCATCCAGCGCCCGCTGTCAAGAGGGGTCACCTCGGCAACGTCAAATCGGGCGGGCGCATCGCTCTGCCCGGTCTGCTGAAGATACTGCTTTGCGGCGCGGATGAGTCTGCGCTGCTTGGCTGGTGTAACGGCGGAGGCGGGGCTTGCCAGCGGGTCCGGGCTGCGGGTCTTGACCTCACACAGCACGATGGTCCCGTCCGGCTCCCGCAGGATGAGGTCGATTTCCCCCATCCGGGTGTGGTAATCGTGGGCCAGCAGCAGGCAGCCCCGCTGCTGGTAATAGCGCGCGGCGACGGCCTCGCCTTTCCGGCCGGTCTCGGCGGCATCCATCACTTGCCCTCCGGCCAATAGCCCTGCTTTTTGAGGAAGCTGCGGCGGTAGAACGGCTGGATGCCGTATTGTGCGATCAGCTCATAGTGGAGCTTTGTCGGGTAGCCCTTGTGTTTGGCCAGCTGGTACTGCGGGTACTGGCGGTCCAGTTCCAGCATGTAGCGGTCCCGGCTGACTTTGGCCAGCACCGAGGCCGCGCCGATGCTGGCGCTGGTCGCGTCGCCCTTGACCACTGGCTGTACAGGCATGGTCAGCCCGGCCGGGGTGCGGTTGCCGTCGATGAGGACAAGGTTCGGCACGATGTCCAATTCTTCCACGGCCTGCCGCATCCCGCCCATGGTGGCGTTGAGGATGTTGTCGCGGTCGATGATCTCCGGCCCCACGAAAACGATCTTGTAAGCCAGCGCTTTTTCGATGATCTCGTCAAACAGGGCTTCCCGCTTTTTCTCGGTCAGCTTTTTGGAGTCGTTGATGCCGTAGACCGGGTGTTCCGGGTCCAGGATGCAGGCAGCCACGCAGACGGGGCCGCAGAGCGGGCCGCGCCCGGCTTCATCCACCCCGGCAAAGCAGCCGTATTCTGCCCGGATGGCCGTGTCATACGCATACAGCGGTGCGGAGATCTCTTCGTCGGAACGCCGTTTCATTCGTCGTCCTCCTGTGCAAAGTCCGCAAGGTCGTCCCGCTGGGGCGGGCACTCCAGCGAGATCCTGCCCCACTTGCAGGCGCGGAACTCGTCCACCAGCATGATGGCACAGCGCTCGGTGTTGACCTCGCCGCCGCGCACCAGCAGGCCGCGCTTGCGGCCGATGGCTTCCATCAGCTCGTAGGGCGGAAGCGCCATCGTCTCGGCGTCCAGCTTGTAGCGCTGGGCCACGAGGTCGGGGTAATTGCGGCGCACCTCGTCCAGCAGGTTCATTGCCAGCTCCTCCACATCCAGGATGTCGTCCTTGATGGAGCCGATGAAGGCCAGATTAGAGGCGATGGTCTTGGAATCAAATTTTTTCCAGAGCACACCGGGCATGTCCAGCAGGTCAAACTTCTCGGTGCTGACCCACTGCTTGCCCTTGGTCACGCCGGGGCGGTCGGCAGCTTTGGCGCGGGCCGAACCCGCAAACGTGTTGATAAAGGTCGATTTGCCCACATTGGGGATGCCGCAGAGCATCACCTGCGTCTTGGCACCGCCCATGCCGCGCACCTGACGGCGCGCCAGCAGCCCGGCCAGTTCTTTTTCGATGGCGGCCTGGACCGCCTTGGCCCCGCCCTTCTGCTTGGCGCTGATGGCCACACAGCCGGCATCGGCGGCACGGAAGTATCGGATCCACGCCTCCGTCACGACGGGGTCGGCCAGGTCGGCCTTATTCAGCACATAGAGCTTGGGCTTCCGGGCCGTGATCCGCTCGACTTCCGGGTTCAGGCTGGAGAGCGGGATGCGGGCATCCAGCAGCACGAGGCTTGCGTCCACATGCTGGATCTCCTGCTCCATCATCCGCAGCGTCTTGGTCATATGGCCGGGGAACCACTGGATGTTATATTGGTTTGCGAACCGGGTATCCTGATTGTTCATTTTACCACTCCAAAATCCGAAACGGGCAAAAAGCAGAGCAGCACCTTGCCCAGAATATCACGTTCATCAATGCAGCCCACGTAGGACGAGCGGCTGTCCAGCGAATTGTTGCGGTTGTCGCCCATGACGAAAACGGTGCCTTCCGGCACGGTGTACGGGAACTCCACATCATAGCCGAGATAGGTCAGCTCGGCGATGTAATCCTCCTGCAGCACTTCGCCGTTCACAGCGACGGTGCCGGTCTCGTAGTCGATGCAGATGGTGTCGCCGCCTTTGGCGATGACCCGCTTGACCAGCGGTTTGCCATAGGGCGTGTAGCTGTCCACGATGACCACATCCCCGCGCTGAGGCTCGTACCCGGCACCCCAGACGATGAGCTTTTCACCGTTTTGCAGGGTGGGCACCATGGACTCACCATCCACCTGAATGATCCGGAAAAAGAACGAAAAGATGAGCACCAGCACCAGAGCCGCCGAGATCAGCGCCTCGTACCATTCAAATGCGCCCTGGCCTTTTGCAGTTTTTGGCTGCTGTGCCGTCTGTTTTTCCATTTCCCGATGCACCTCTCAATCCAGTTTGCCGGGCAATACCCGACAAATAAAGAAAAAAGGGACAACAAGTTGTCCCTTTTCTCCCGTTTTACGCGGGGATCATCAAATATCGCTCTTGACCTTGGCAGCCTTGCCAGTACGGCCACGCAGGTAGAACAGCTTTGCGCGGCGGACCTTGCCCTTGCGAACAACCGTGACCTTCTCAACGAAGGGGCTGTTGATGGGGAAGACACGCTCGACACCAACGCCGTAAGAAACGCGGCGAACGGTGAAGGTCTCAGCAACACCACCGTGCTTCTTTGCGATGACAGTGCCCTCGAAAGCCTGGATACGCTCACGATCGCCGTCCTTGATACGAACATCAACGCGGACGGTGTCGCCAACGTTGAACTGAGGCTTTTCAGCCTTGATGCTGCCTTCAGAAATAATCTTCAGTGCGTCCATTTTTGAATCCTCCATTTGTTTTTAGACGTTCATGCACGGCTTGCCGCCGCCAGAGGACCGCCCGTTTAATGATATCGTGTCATTAACCCCGCTGTGGTTTCAGCGGACACTAACGCCTTAATAGGATAGCACAAATCGCCCGCAAATGCAAGCGATTCGTCCAAAATAATCCCAAAAATTTTCTGTTCTGCCCAAAAGACATTCTTCTCAGGCGAACCGCGTCTTTTCTGCCGTCAGGAAATGGGTGCGCAGGATGCTGGCCTCCGCCGCCGGGACGCCGAAGGTCTCTTCCAGCGCCGCCGTAAGCAGGGCAGGGTTCAGGGCAAGCTCCTGCGAAGCGGGCAGGCAGATGGAAAAACGCACCTGCTCCCCTTCTTCCGTCAGGTCCAGCGAAGGCACGAACTCCTTCATCTCCACCGTCTTGACCTTGCGCTTGCTCTTTTTCTCCACCGGGACGCTTTCCAGCGCATTGTACGCTTCCAGTGCAGCCTTTCGCGCAGCCGGATACCGGACCTCGTAGCAGGCATAGGCGATGAGGTCGGCCTTCATCTCGACGGGGGCCACCTTCGTGACCACGATACCGGCGGGCATGATGGCATTCAGGGCCGTCTTCCACTGCTCAAAATCCGGGGCTTCGGCCTCGGTCTTGACGTCCACGCACTCGCATGCGCTCTCCTGCCCCAGCGACAACGGGCAGGCAAAGGTCATGTAGATATGGGGGTTGAAGCCCAGCGTATGCCACACCGGCAGGCTGCTACGCTTGAGCACCCGCTGCATCACCCGCTGCATGTCCAGCAGCGAGATGTAGGAGGCCTCATTTTTCTTTTCAAACGAGATTCTGACTGTAATCAAAGCAGGGCCCTCCTAACAGATGGTTGGCACCGCAGCCGTGGCAGGCACGGTTGCAGGGCTGGGTGGTCTGGGCCGCAAGGGCCTTCTGATACTCCCGCACCAGATATTCGTGGGTGACGCCGTAGTCCATGTGGCTCCACGGGGTCACCTCGTCCAGGCCGATGGGGCGCTGGCAGTAGAAGAACGGGTCCACGCCGAGGTCGGCGAAGGTCTGCATCCAGGTGTCGTACCGGAAGCACTCGTCCCAGCCGTCAAAGAAGCAGCCGCGCTTGTAGGCTTCCAGGATGACCGGGGCCAGACGGCGGTCGCCCTTGGCGAATACGCCTTCCAGGAAGCTGGTCTTGCTGTCGTGGTAGTTGACCCGGATCTTCCGGCTGCGGGCACGGGCGCACTCCACCAGATGCTTCTGCTTCTCGCGCAGCATCTCCTCCGTATCCATGGGGACGAACTGGAAGGGCGTGTGGGGCTTGGGGACAAAGCAGGAACAGCTGATGGTCACCTGCACCCCGCGGCCCTTGGCATGAGGCGTATTATAGTAGAGGTCCACGACCTTCTGGGCCGTCTCGGCGATGCCCTCGATGTCCTCCATCGTCTCGGTGGGCAGGCCCATCATGAAGTAGAGCTTGACCGAGGAATAGCCGTTGGCAAACGCGATGGAGCAGGTCTTTTCGATCTCGTCCCAGGTGACGTTCTTGTTGATGACATCGCGCAGGCGCTGGGTGCCGGCCTCGGCCGCAAAGGTCAGGCCGCTCTTGCGCACCTTGGTGGTCTTTTCGATGAGGCTCTGGGAGAAGTTGTCCATGCGCAGAGACGGCAGCGACAGGCTGACGTGCTCCTGCGGTGCCCACTCGTTCAGGTCGTCCAGCAGCTCTTCGAGCTGGCTGTGGTCGGAGGTGGACAGGCTGGACAGGCTCAGTTCCTCGTAGCCGGTGTTGGCGCAGAGGTCCTTTGCCGCCCGGTTCAGCAGGCCCGCGTCGCGCTGACGCATGGGGCGGTACAAAAAGCCCGCCTGACAGAAGCGGCAGCCGCGCACACAGCCGCGCAGCACCTCAATGCTGGCGCGGTCCTGGATGGCACCCACCATAGGCACCACGAAGTTGGTCGGGGGCGCAAATTCGTTCAGGTCCTTGATGATGGCCTTGGTGATGACGGCCGGGATGTCCGGCTCGTTGGGGGTGATGGACTTCACACGGCCGTCTTCCTGATACGCCACATCGTAGAAGGCCGGAATGTAGATGCCGGGGATCTTGGCAATGCGGCGGAGCAGCTCCTGTTTGGAGACGCCGCCTTCTTTTTTGGCCTTTTCGATCTCGGCGCAGATGCCGGGCAGCTGGTTCTCGCCCTCGCCCAGCTGGATGACATCAAAGAAATCCGCGATGGGCTCGGAGTTGCAGGCGCATGGGCCGCCCGCCACGATGAGCGGCCAGCTCTCGTCGCGGTCCTTGGCATAGAACGGGATGTGCGCCAGGTCCAGCATGGCCAGGATGTTGGTATAGGAAAGCTCATATTGCAGGGTAAAGCCCACGGCATCGAAGGCGGTCAGCGGGTCCTTGCTCTCCATGGTGTAAAGGGGCAGGCCCAGCCGCTCCATCTCCGCCTTCATATCCAGCCAGGGCATGAACGCGCGCTCGCACCACCAGTTTGCGTGGCTGTTGAGCAGCTCGTACAAAATCTTCTCGCCGAGGAAGGACATGCCCACCTCATACGTATCCGGGAAGCAGAACGCAAACCGGACATCCATCTTCTCTTTGTCTTTGTACACGCTGCCCGGCTCGCCGCCGGTATAGCGGCCCGGCTTCTGCACCCGGCCCAGCGCTTCTTTCAGTTTCGGGTCAAACATCAAGTTCCTCCATTGACAGAACATTTTTTCATTCGTTTTATTTTACCCGATTTCCGAGGGAATTGCAATCCTTGATTTCGCTGCCGCAGCGCCTCCCGGAGGGCAAGGCCCATCTGCGCCCCATCCAGCGGCGGGATGGGCAGGAGGTTGAACGCCCCAGTCAGGAGATTGCCCGCCCAGAACGCGCTGCCCCGGATGGTGGCCTCCTGTTCGAGCCGGACGGCCCAGAGAGCCGCCAGCAGAACGTTCATCAGCGGCCCGGCCGCAGCCAGCCAAAACGTCTGCTGCGGCGTCATGCTGCGGCCCCGTGTGCGCATACAGAAGCCGGTCAGGGTCACTTCGATGGTCGGGAATGTGCGGAACATCGCCCAATAGGCCAGGATATGCCCCCACTCGTGGAGGAAGGCCGCGCACAGCCCCAGCCGCAGAAAGCCGCTGGCGTCGAACCAGAGCAGCACATAGAGGACCCCGCAGAGCAGGACCGGGTCCCGGAAGATGAGCGGCCCGATGTGCAGCGCCCGCTTCATGGCAGGCCCAGCGCCTTGGCCGGGTCGTACCGGATGCCCTGTGTCAGAAATTCAAAGTGCAGGTGGACACCGGTAGACCGGCCCGTCTGCCCGGCGGTCCCCAGGTACTGGCCCGCAGACACGACCTCCCCTGCCCGGACATAGAGATACTGCATGTGGGCATAGATCGTCTCCTGCCCGCCGGGGTGCGAGATGCGCAGGTAGTTGCCGTAGGTCCCGCTGCGGCGGGCGGCGGTCACGGTGCCGCCCAGCGCCGCCAGAACAGGTGTCCCCTCTGCGCAGGCAAGGTCTACCCCACGGTGAAAGGCTTCTGCCCCGGTGAAGGGGTCTGCCCGCCAGCCATAGGCGTCCGAAACGCGGAATGCTGTGGTCCCCAGCGGAAAGCAGAGCGCTTCGCTCGGCTTTGCCGGTTCCAGCGACGCACCCGCCGGGGCCGCCCGTTCTGCACTTTTGGCCCGTGCCGGGAGCACGACGCCTGCCACCAGCCCCAGCAACAGCGCCGCCAGCACCCCGGTCGCCGCTGCCCGCCTGAGAGCCTTCTTTCTGCCTGCTCGTCCCATTTCTGCCCGCATCCCACATTCCTCCCTTGGGGGTATTTTATGCCGGTCATCCCGTTCGGAGAACAAAAACGCCCCCACAGAGCATCGTTCTCTGTGAGGGCGTGGTCTCAGCGCTTGGGGCGGAGCCAGTGGTGGAACTGTTCAAAAAGGTCCATCAGACCGCCGCGGGGCTTGGCCGGGGTGTGCGGGGCGGGATGTGTGACCGCGACCGGATGGTGCACCGTCTGTTCTGTCTGCGGGGCGGTTTCGGGCACCACGGCTGGCTTTGCAGGCTCTGCCGCCGGCAGCGGCGTCGGCTCCGAAGGGGCTTTGGGTGCTTCCGCAGCCGGTGCAGGCGTTTCCACCGGGGCGGCAGTACGAACCGGTTCCGGTCGGGCGGGTGTTTCCTCCGGAACGTCATCGCGGGCCGTCCAGTCATTTTTCAGCAGGTCGTACATCCCCATCTGGCCGTTGACGAGTGCTTCGTCCGGGGCGGCTTTGACCTTCTGGTAGCTGCCGTCCGCCTTCATCTCGCGGGCATTGACGTTGTCCCGAAGCTGAAGCTGCAAGATCTCGCTGAGCTTCCGGATGAGAACGGGGTCTTCTACCCGGACACCCACCTCCACACGGCACTCGGTGTTGCGGGTAAGGAAGTCGCCGGAGGCAATGTAGATGCGGGTGGTGGTGCCATCGTAGAAGCTGTAGATGCGGCCATGCTCCAGATAGCGGCCCACCAGGCTGCGGATGTGCAGGTTCTCAGTCTTGCCCGGCACCTCGGCGCGGACGCAGCAGATGCCTCGGACGATCATATCAATGCGGACCCCGGCGCAGCTGGCCTCTTCCAGCTTGAGGATGATGTCGCGGTCCGAGATGGAGTTGTTTTTCAGGATCATCGACGCCGGGCGGCCCAGGCGGGCGGCATTGATGACGCGGTCCATCTCATCCAGCAGAACGCTCTTGAAGCGCAGCGGAGCCACCAGCATCTTTTCGCTGGTCTCCGTCAGCTTCTGGACGGCGAGATTCTGGAAGACGTTGGAAGCCTCCTCGCCGATGCCGAGGTCTGCCGTGATGAAGGAATAATCGGTGTAAAGCTCGCTGGTCTTCTCGTTGTAGTTGCCGGTGCCGATCTGGGTGATATAGCTGTAGCCCTGCGGGCCTTTCTTGGTGATGAGGGTCAGCTTGGAGTGGACCTTGTAATCTTCAAAGCCGTAGAGGACGGTGCACCCGGCTTCTTCCAGCTGCTTGGACCAGTCGATGTTGTTCTGCTCGTCAAAACGGGCGCGCAGCTCCACCAGCGCTACGACTTCCTTGCCGTTTTCGGCGGCCTCCATCAGCGCCTGCACGATCTGGGACTCCCGCGCCATCCGGTAGAGGGTCATCTTGATGGAGATGACCGCCGGGTCCTGCGCGGCCTTTTTCAGCATGGCGATGAAGGGCCGGATGGACTGGTACGGATAGCTGAGGAGGACATCGTGCTTTTCCACCTCGGCCGCGAGGTCATAGTCCGGCGGCGGCAGCATGGGCCGGGCTGCGGGGTAGAACAGCTCCGGGTGGCCGTCGGCTTCCATCCTGGAAGTGAGTTTGTAGAAGAAGCTCAGGTCCAGCGGGCTTTTCTGCGCAAACACCCGCTTGTGGGTCAGTTCCAGCTTCTCGCAGAGGATGCGGACGATCTCCTGCGGGGCCGTGGGCGTGACCTGCAGGCGGACTGCCGCCAGCTTGCGGCGGCGCTTGAGCAGGTCGGCCATGATCTCGCGGTAGTCGATATCGTGGTCCATCATCCCCTCTTTGACGTCGATGTCAGCGTTGCGGGTGACGCGGAAGAGGCAGGTCTCCTGCACGGCATCCTTGCCGAAGATGAGGGACGCATAATGGAGCACCAGCTCCTCGGTCAGGGCAAACTCGGTGCGGCCGTCCCGGCGGATGACCTGCATCCGCTCCATCTGGCTGGAAATGGGGACCATGCCGAGGCTCTGCTCCCCTTTTTCCTTGAGCAGGACGCCGAGATAAATCTCCTTGTTCCGCAAAAAGGGGAACGGATGGCGGCTGTCCACGATCTGCGGGCTGAGGATGGGGAACAGCTCGCTCTGGAAGTATTTTTTCCAGAAGTGCTCCTCCTCTTTGGAAAGCGCGTTGAAGTCCACCTTCTTATAACCGCATCCTGCCAGACTTTCCAGCGCCTTCTCGTAATATTTATCACAATCCTCCTGCAAATGCGCCACCTTGGGCATGATGGCGGTCAGCTGCTCTTCGGCGGTCATGTTCGTCTTGTTCTCGCGCTTGTCCCGCTCCTTTTTGGCGCGCATCAGGCTGGCCCGCTCCTGCAGCGAACCCACGCGCACCATGAAGAACTCGTCGAGGTTGGAGCCGTAAATAGCCAGGAACTTGACCTGCTCGGCCAGCGGGACATTTTTATCCTTGCCCAGCACGAGCACCCGGCGGTTGAAATCCAGCCAGCTCAGTTCGCGGTTGATGAAAATGGTATCCTCTTTCATAATTACTCCCCTTTTCTGGGTTTGTTCAGCTCACATAGGCCAGTCCGTCCCAGGAAGCCACGATGCTCTCGCTGAGGCCGGGCACCTCGGCCGCATCCGCAACATGCCGGAACGGGCCGTGCATGCCGCGGTATTCCAGGATTGCCTGCGCTCGCTTTTCGCCGACGTTTGGCAGGACGCAGAGCGTTTCGAGGTCTGCTGTGTTCAGGTCCACCCGGATGAGCTGGACCATGGGCGTTTCGGATGCTGCCTTTGGCGTCAGCCTGGGCGGCGCAAGGGCAGCCGCCAGCAGGATGCAGACCACGGCCGCCGCTGCCGCACACAGCAAAAACAGCCGCTCGTGCCGCCGGGCAGATGCCTGAGAACCGGTTTCTTTCATTGTACCCGACTTTCCTCCAAAAAGAAAGCCCCCTGCACGAAAAATACAGGAGACTTTACACGACTTTTACGCAGACGTTTCTGCAGAGCGCACCATGCCATAGAGCAGCTCCGCCGCAGCACCGGCATCGTGATCGGTGAGGGTGGTCTGCCTGGCGGCAAGACGCAGCTCAGCCGGGGCATCGGCGGGGACGACGCTGTTCCCCGCCAGATGGACCAGCTCTGCCATCTGGGTGCAGTCGGCCAAAACGGTCAGCTGCTCGGCAGAATAGCCTGCCGGGGAGCAGACGGCCTGGACCATCGCACTGCCGGACACACTGCCCGGCAGAAGCGCCAGCACATCCGGGCCCATCCGCTCGGCGCGGAGGGTCACGGTGGCCTCGCCCAGCGCCTTTTCCAGCAGCGCCGTCAGGGGGACCTGCTTTTTGTCCTGATAGAACAGGATGCGCAGCACATCCTCTCCCCGGACGTCCGCCGCATTGCTCAGCACAAAGGTGGTCCACTCCTGCCGCAGGTGGGCTTCCAGAGACTCGCTCATCCGCAGCACACGGGTGGAGCCGTTCTTCATCTGCAAAGCAATGCCGACGCCCGGCACGCCGGGAAGCACCCGGAGGACGGATTCCTCCATCCCGGCAAAACTGCACAGGGCCGTGCCCGTGCCCTCGGCAAAGTTGTAGGCCAGCACACCGCCGCAGACCAGCGCGGGCGCGCTGAGCCGCACCCCGCCCAGCAGAGAACGCACCACCTTGGGTGACCGCTGGGAGTAGATGGTCAGCTTGCCGCCGCGGCTGGCAAACAGCTGCAACACATCGCGGTGGAGCTGGGGCAGGCTGCCCTCTGCGTTCAGAAGAAGGTTGTCGAGATCGCAGAGGACCAGCGTATTTTCGATGGAATTGCTCATTCGTTGTTTCCTCCTGTGCGCTGACGGAGCGTGGTCAGAAAGCGGGTGAAGTAATCCGGCAGTTCGGAGTCGAACCGCAGATGCTCGCCCGTGATGGGGTGGACGAAGCCCAGTGTTTTGGCATGAAGACACTGGCCGTGGAGGCTGGTGATGCAGTTGTGCGGGCCATAGACCGGGTCCCCTGCCACCGGGTGATGAATGGACGCCATGTGAACGCGGATCTGGTGGGTGCGGCCCGTTTTCAAGCGGCATTCCAGCATCGTGAACTCGCCCAGGCGCTCCAGCACCCGGTAGCCGGTGTAGGCATACTTGGTGTGGGGTTCGGTGGACGGGTAGACGGCCATCTTCTTGCGGTCGGTCTTCGAGCGGCCCAGATGGGATTCCACAAAGCCCTCGTCCTGTGCAAAGCCGCCGTAGACGATGGTATGGTAGGCCCGCTCCACGCTGTGGACCGCCATCTGCTGGGACAGGCCGATGTGGGTGGCGTCGTCCTTGGCGACGACGAGAAGGCCGCTGGTGTCCTTATCAATGCGGTGGACGATGCCGGGGCGGATCTCGCCGCCGATGCCGGAAAGGCTGCCCTTGCAGTGCCACAGCAGCGCATTGACCAATGTGCCATCCGGGTTGCCGGGGGCCGGATGCACTACCATGCCCTTGGGCTTGTTGACCACCAGCAGGTGCGCATCCTCAAACACGATGTCCAGCGGGATCTCCTGCGGCACGGCTTCAATGGGCCGGGCGTCCGGGATCTCCAGCAGGATGATGTCGCCAGCCTTGAGCTTCAGGCTCTTGACCGGGGCCTTGCCGTTGCACAGCACATGGCCATCTGCCACCAGCGCCTGCAGCGCACTGCGGGAAAGGCCGGTATCCTCCCCGCTCAAAAAGCGGTCGATGCGCTGGCCTGCGCCCTCCGCTTCCACGATAAATTCACGCTGTTCCATGGGTCACGGCTCCTTTGCGTCACCGGAGTGCAGCTCCTCCAAAAAGATGACCAGCACCCAGAGCGCCACACCCACACAGACGCAGATGTCCGCAAAGTTGAAGACGGCGAACCGCATGAACAGCAGGTTGATGTAGTCCACGACCTCGCCGTTCAGCACACGGTCGATGAGGTTGCCGATGCCGCCGCCCAGCACAAGGATCAGCGCCGCCTGCTGCAGGCGATTGTTCCGGCTGCGGAAAAACAGCCAATATGCGACGAGGATCAGCGCAGCGCTGGTGGCCACGATCAAAAACAGCTGCCTGCCGCTGAGCAGGCTGAACGCCATGCCCTGGTTGAGCACGAACCGCAGCTCCACCACATGGGGAATGAGCGGCAGAGTGCCCACGGGCATCAGCACATGCACCGCCCAGAACTTGATGCCCTGGTCGATGCCGATGAGCGCTGCCACACATAGCAGGTCAAAGATCACATAAGCCATAACGAAATACTCCCAACAGCGGGCCGGACCCGCCGGTCTTCTGATATCAAAAAGCGGCGCTCCCCTGCTCGAAAGGAGCGCCGCAGCGTTCAAACGGAAAAAGCCTTAGCCTTCCACCACGCTTGCGCAGCGGGCGCAGAGGGTGGGGTGAGCCGGATGGGTGCCGATGTCTGCGGAATACTTCCAGCAGCGCTCGCACTTGTCGCCGGTGGCGTGAGCCGCAGCCACGCCCAGACCCTCGACCGCAGAGGCAGCGCCGCCCTCGCCCTTGACCAGCTCCACCTGGGAGACGATCATCAGGTCGGCCAGCTCGTCCATGGGGATGCTGTTCAGCAGGTCATAGACGGCATCGTTGCAGTACAGGGTGACGGCAGCTTCCAGCGAAGCACCGATGGTCTTCTCGGCACGGGCCTGCTCCAGCACCTTCTTGACCTCGTCGCGGACAGCGATGAGCTGTGCCCACTTGGCCTTGAAGGCATCGTCGGCGGCATACTGGCCCGCTTTGGGCATATCCTCGAAGACGACGTACTTGTTCATGCCCTCGGTCTTGGGCATGAAGTCCCAGATCTCCTGGCTGGTGAAGCAGAGGATGGGGGCGATGATCTTATCCAGCGCGACCAGGATCTTGTACATGGTGGTCTGTGCTGCGCGGCGGGCTGCGCCGTTGGTGCAGTAGAGACGATCCTTGGTGACATCCAGATAGAAGTTGGACATGGCCACGACGCAGAAGTTGTAGACTGCGTGGTAGACCTTGTTGAAGTCGTAGACCGCATAACCGGCGTGTGCGTTGACGATCAGGTCGTCCAGCGCAGCCAGTGCCCAGCGGTCGATCTCCTGCAGCTGGTCGTCGGTGACGCAGTCGGTGTTGGGATCGAAGCCATCCAGATTGCCCAGGATGAAGCGAGCCGTGTTGCGGATCTTTCGGTAAGCCTCGCTCAGCTGCTTGAAGATGTTCTTACCGGCGCGCACATCGACGGTGTAGTCGGAAGAAGCGACCCACAGGCGGATGATATCGGCACCGTAGTCCTTGATGATCTCGCTGGGCTCCACGCCGTTGCCGGCGCTCTTGTGCATCTGCTTGCCCTGCTCGTCCACGACCCAGCCGTGGCACAGAACGGACTTGTAAGGGGCGCAGCCCTTGCTTGCAACGCTGGTCAGCAGGCTGGACTGGAACCAGCCGCGGAACTGGTCGCCGCCCTCCATATACATGTCAGCCGGGAAGTGCAGCTCCGGGCGCTCTTCCAGAACGGCTGCGTGGGTGGAGCCGGAATCGAACCAGACGTCCATGATGTCGGTGTCCTTGGTCCACTCGGAAGCGCCGCACTTCTCGCAGACTTCGCCTGCGGGGATGATCTGCTCGGCTTCGTACTTATACCAGGCATCGGAGCCTTCCTTGCGGAACAGCTCGCTGACGGCCTTGATGGTGGCGTCGGTGATGTGGTAAGCACCGCACTTCTTGCAGTAGAAGGCCGGGATGGGCACGCCCCAGGTGCGCTGACGGCTGATGCACCAGTCGTTGCGGTCGCGGACCATGCCCTTCATGCGGTCGTGGCCCCAGTCGGGCATCCACTGCACGGTGTCGATGGCCTTGTAGACATCCTCACGGAACTTTGCGACCGAGCAGAACCACTGCTCGGTGGCGCGGAAGATGATGGGGTGATGGCAGCGCCAGCAGTGCGGGTACTGATGCTTGATGTGCACCTGACCCATGACGGCACCGGACGCGGTGAGGTCGGCCAGGATGGTCTTATTGGCTGCCCAGACGCGCTGGCCTGCGTACTTGCCGGCCAGGTCGGTCAGATAGCCGCCGTCGTCCACGGGGACAGTGATGGGCACCTGCGGATACTTCTGGCAGACGTTGAAGTCATCGACGCCGTGGCCGCCTGCGGTGTGGACGCAGCCGGAGCCACTCTCCAGCGTGACGTGGTCACCCAGGATGACCCAGCCCTCCTTGGGCAGGTAGACGTGCTGGTAGCGCATGAGCTCGAACTCTGCGCCGCTGACCGGCTCGCCCACGACCTCATAGTCGGTGATGTGGCAGGCATCCATGACGTTCTTGACCAGCTCGGTGGCCATGATGTGGTACTCCTCGCCGATCTTGACGAAGGAATACTCGAACTGGCCGTTCAGGCAGATGGCCTCGTTGGCGGGCAGGGTCCAGGTGGTGGTGGTCCAGATCACAAAGTAGGTCTTGTCCATCGGGATGCCGTGCTTTGCCAGCACGCCGTTGGGGTCCTGGGTGACATGGAAGCGGACGAAGATGGAATCGCAGTCGTCCTCGCCGTACTCGATCTCGGCCTCAGCCAGAGCGGTGCGGCAGTCGGGGCACCAGTAAACGGGCTTCAGGCCCTTGTAGATGTAGCCCTTCTTTGCCATCTCACCGAAGATCTCGATCTGGCGGGCCTCAAACTCCGGCTTCAGGGTCAGGTAGGGGTGCTCAAAGTCGCCGATGACGCCCAGACGCTTGAACTGGTCGCTCATGATGTCGATGTGCTCGGTGGCGAACTTTTCGCAGATCTGGCGCAGCTCCAGCTTGGAGATGTCCTTCTTCTTCTCGCCGACGGAGGACAGCGCCTTCAGCTCAATGGGCAGGCCGTGGGTATCAAAGCCTGGCACATAGGGAGCCTGGAAGCCCTCCATGTTCTTGTCGCGGATGATGATATCCTTGATGATCTTGTTCAGCGCGGTGCCCATGTGGATGTTGCCGTTTGCATACGGAGGGCCGTCGTGCAGAACGAACTTGGGCTTGCCGTCGTTGTGCTTGATGAGCTGATTGTACAGGTCGTTGTCTTCCCAGTCCTTGAGCATGACAGGCTCCTTTTTGGGCAGGCCTGCGCGCATCTCGAACAGCGTCTTGGGCAGATTCAACGTACTGTCGTACTGAGACTTATTCTTAGCCAATGGTTACACACTCCTCTAGTTTATTGAAACGCTCCGGTCACTCGCTGAATTTGACGCCCTTGAAAGCGGCATAATCCGGCTCTGCCGGTTCTTCCTCTTCCTCTGCGCCAACGGGTGCCTGAGACGGGTCCAGCTTAATCTTGAGCTGGCTCTCATCCTTGGACCAGAAATCCTCGCTCTTGTCGTCCTCTGCGGTTTCCGCGTCCGCAGGGGCTGCATCGGCCTCCGGCTGTGCCTGCTCGATCTCCTCGGTCAGGGCTGCAGCAGTGGTCTCCTCTGCTTTTTCCTCCACAGCGGGCTCGGCAGCCTCCGGCTCCTCCTTCTGGAACTCCGGCAGGCGGCTCAGAGACTCGACATGGCTGCGGTACAGGTTGAGCACGTCGGACTTGAAACGGGTGACTTCCAGACGGACGCGGTCATACTCGCGCTCCTCTGCCAGCTTTTTATCGTTTGCTTCGTTGATGATCTCATCCGCGCGGTCACTGGCCTTCTGGAGCAGCTCATTGGCATCGCGGATAATATCATCCCCGCGCAGATTTGCACGGTGCAGGATCTCTTCCGACTTCTGGTTTGCTTCGCGGATGACGTTCTCGCCCATGCGCTGCGCATTGATGAGCGCACTCTTGAGCATGTCGCCGTCCGCCTCGTAGTTCTTCATCTCTTCGTGGAGACGCTGGTTTTCCGCTGTCAGGTCTGCGATCTGCTTGCGCAGCTCCTCGGCCAGGGCATCGTCCTGCCGGAGCTGCTCCTCGACCTTATCCAGGAAACGGTCCACCTCTTCGGTGCGATAGCCGCGGAGGTTTTTTTCAAATTGAACGCTGCGCACGTCCTGCGAGGTCAGCATAGTAGTTTCCTCCCAAATTCATTTAATATTGAAAAAACTCGATGATCGCCCGGTCTTTTCTGCTTTTTCCGGGCAGTGCCGTCAGACCAAAGCGGCCCTTGCCCCGCACGGTGAAGACATCGCCCTCATACACCGGGGCGTGGACGCTCTCCACCGGAAGGTGGTTGATCTCCACCCGGCCTGCCGTGATGAGCTCCGCTGCCATGCTGCGGCTGCAGTGGAGCATGGCTGCCAGCACCGCATCCAGCCGCAGGGAAGAAACGGTCGCCGTTTGCAGCGTCCGCTCCGCCTGCGGGAACTCCGGAAGCTCTTCCAGCGGCAGAAGCCGGGTCGTGACCTCCACCCGGCCCGCCTGCAGCAGTTCCTGACAGATGAGCTGCGCCGCCGGTTCCAGCGCAAAGACATAGGCCGTGCCCGGCGCATCGGAGGGCAGGACGATGTCGCCCAGCGCCTCCCGCCGCAATTCCAGCCCCATCAGGCTGCCGAGGTAATCCTTGTGCGCCGGAAGAGCAGCCCCGGCCTGCACCCGGCAGGTGAGCCGGACGCAGCACAGCGGGCTGTCCGGCCAGCTGCCCTCCGGCTCCAGGCAGAGGAGCCGACGCTCTGCACCGGGCCAGCCGCCCTCGAAGTGATACACATTTTCCGGGACTGCGGCGCGGTTGAGCGCTGCTCTGGCAAGATCCTGCTCCCGGTCACTCAGAAAGGCGGAATAGCGCGGGATGCCGCGGCTCTCCGCCGTGCGGGCCAGATCCTCGATGTGCCGCATCAGATAGCGCTCTTCATCGCTGCGGGCGGGGACGAAGCCCCGCACGGCTTTGGGGGCAGGATCAATAGAACGCGCCATTGTTCTCCAGCTCGTCCAGCAGATCGCCCATGATATCCACGTTGTAGGGGGTGATGATGAAGGTGCTGTTTGCCACGCGCTTGATCTGGCCGTTGTTGGCGTAGGCGACGCCGGAGAGGAAATCGACCAGGCGGCGGGAAACTTCCTTGTTGGTAGACTCCAGGTTCAGGACCACGGTGCGCTTGTTGTTCAGGTGGTCGGCGATGGTGCTGGCATCCTCAAAGCGCTCCGGCTTGACCAGAACGACCTTGAGCTGAGTGGTCGCATGGATGTTGACCACCTTGTTCTTTCTGGGGGTGCCCTCTGCGGGCTCCTCATCCTCTTCGTCTGCCCCGACGCCCAGACCGTTGTTGTTGTTCACCATCTGGGGGCCGTCGTCGATGTACTGATCGTCGTACTCGTCCTCGCTGCCGAAAAGCCCCTTCTTCAGACTATCCACAAAAGACATAGAAACTGCTCCTTTCATTCGGGCGGCTTGCGCTGCCTGGCTGATTTTGCAAAGAGATGCAAATAGCTTCTACTATTATCGGATTTTTTGCCGCAGATGTCAATAACTACAAAAGTTTTCCGTCATACAAATTTTGTCCGGAGACGATAATCTCGTCATAAAGGCGAACCTGACTGACCGAACCGGCCGTTCCGCTGGGCAAAACGATGAGATAATCGCCATCCAGCACCTGGGGGTGCTGGTCGTCCACGGGGTCGATCTTGCAGAAACGGGCCAGGTTGCCGTACTTGACGTAGACGCCGGGGATGTAGTTCTCGCCCTGACCCTCGGCCTCGGAGCCGTCCTCCTTGAGGTAGTGGACCGCCGCCTGCGGCACCCGCAGGCCGGTGCTCTGCCCCACGATGACCTGCGCATTGGCCCGGTTCAGCCGCAGCACGTCGCCGTTGATGACCTCGCACGAGAGGACGAAGCGGGTCATGTCGTTCTCGGTGTCGATGTTCACTTCCTGCACGGTGGCCTTGAGGGGCGTTTCCGCCTGGCCGGGGAAACGGATCTCCACCGAGGTTTTCCGCGGTTTTCCGTCCGAGCCCAGCAGCTTTTCGCCCTGTTTGGCCGAGCAGATGCCAGCGTAGTACCAGGTGAAGCCGGAGACGATCTTGCCCGCGCAGCCGTCCAGTTTGATCTCCGGGGAGGACTCGATATAGGCTTTCAGATCCGCAGCACCCAGCGCAAGGATGTCTTCCATGCCGGCATTGAGCCGCCCGGAACTGGCCGAACGGATGAAATAGCCCGTCTGCGGGGCGGTGATCTGGGTGGGGCTGCCCAGCTGGGCCTGCACATTGGACGCCTGCTGCACCAGCGCGGCGATCTGGTCCGAGAAGGTGGAGACCTCACCGGTGATGATCCAGAGCTTGTTCTGGGCCAGCAGATAGTCCTCCGTCTGGGCGTCGGTATCCTCGTAGTCGGAGGCATCCAGCGCATCCATCAGATCATACAGCGCCGCCGAGCGGTCTTTGCGCAGGGATTCCATCTGCGCCGAGGTGGTGTTCTGCGATTTTTGCAGCAGGTCGATCTGGTCGTAGATCTGGGTCAGCTGCTGGCGCAGACCGGCCTGGGAAGCATCGCTGTAGACTTCTGCCACCGCAGTGCCCGCCGAGACGCGCTCGCCATCGGCCACAAGGTAGCCCAGCGTGCCGTCCCCGGCCACGTAGCTTTCGTTGAACAGCAGCACGCCCTCGGCATCCACCGTGTCTTCCACCGTAGCCAGAAGGGCCGTTTCGTAGGTGTTGGGCGGGAACAGCACCTGCATGGCCTGATAGAAGACATACACGGCCGCCAGCAGCAAAAAGACGATGGCAACGCCTGCCAGCGTCTTCAGTGCGCCGGGCAGCTCACGTTTTTCCTTCTCTTCCTGCATTCTGCTCATCCTTTCGTGATAAATTCCTGCGTCAGTGCGGCGGCGCGGGCTTTGAGGTCCGGTGCCGCTGCGTCCAGCCAGACCACGCCGTCCATGTGGCGGAACCAGGTCAGCTGACGCTTGGCATAGTTGCGGGAAGCCTGCTTGAGCTTCTCCACGCAGGGCGTCAGTTCCGACTCACCCATAAAATAGGGAAAGAATTCCTTATAGCCAATGGCCTGCGCTGCCGTTTTGAAGCGGACCCGGTTCACAAACACGGTTTCGGCTTCGGCCAGAAGGCCCGCGTCCATCATCCGGTCTACCCGCAGGTCGATGCGGCGGTAGAGCTGGGCGCGCTCCGGGAAGTCCAGCCCCAGCACCAGCGCGCGGTAGGGCCGCTCCGGCGGGAGCGAAGCCGCCTTCTGTTCGCTGAGGCGTCGGCCGGTGGCGCGGTAGTGCTCCAGCGCCCGCAGCACCCGCACCTGATTGTTCGGGTGGATGGCGGCAGCGGCTTCGGGGTCCACCTGTTTCAGCTCTTCGTACAGGGCAGCCGGGCCTTTTTCGGCCAGCTCTACCGCCAGCTGCTCCCGCAGACCGTCCGGGGCTTTTTCGGCCGTGAAGCGAACGCCGTAGAGGAAGCTCTGGACGTACAGCCCGGTGCCGCCCACCAGGATGGGCAGCTTTCCGCGGGCGGAGAGGTCGGTTTCCAGCGTTCCGGCCAGCGCAGTGAAATCCGCCACGCTGAAGGTCTGGTCCGGCTCCAGAAGATCGACGGCATGGTGTGGGATGCCGTGGGTCTCTTCCGGCGTCACCTTGGCGGTGCCGACATCGAGGCCTTTATAAATCTGCATTGAATCCGCGCTGATGATCTCGCCGCCGAACTGCTCGGCCAGCGCAACGCCCAGCGCGGTCTTGCCGGTCGCGGTCGGGCCGACCACAGCGAGGACCGGGTGTTTTTTCTCAAACGATTCGGCCAAACTGCTTTTCCAGCTCCTTTCGGGTCAATTTGAGGACGCAGGGGCGGCCATGCGGGCAGAAGGGCGGCACTTCGCCGGACAGGATCTTCTCGGCCAGCGCCATAAGCTCCTGCGGGGAGGTGTGGTCCCCTGCCTTGATGGCCGCACGGCAGGAGATGGAGTGGAGCACCCACTCGGTCTTTTCGCTCAGGGCGTCGCGGCTGCCGTGGGCCAGCTTCGCCGCCAGCTCCACGAGAAGGTCTTCGGCGCTGCTCTGCTCCACATCGGCAGGGACCGCGCGCAGAAAGACCGAATTGCCACCAAAGTCGTCGATCTCCAGCCCGGCACGTTCCAGTAGGTCGATGTTGGCCAGCAGCGCCGTCTTCTCCTCGGCCGAGAGCTCCACCACCACCGGTTCCAGCAGCAGCTGGCTGGGCACATCGCCGTAGGACGCGGCCAGCTTTTCAAAGAGCTGGCGCTCGTGGGCCGCGTGTTTATCAATGATGCACACCTCGTCCCCCCGCTCCGCGAGGATGTAGGTGCGGAAAAGTTCGCCCACATAGCGGAGCGGTTCCGGCCCCTCCTGAAGATCAAAGCCCATCTGTTCGGGCGTCCCGGCGGGGGCAGACGTCTCTTCCGTTTCGGCGGGTTCGGCCGCAGCGGGTTCCGGTTCTGTCGTTTTGGGCTGCGGGGTCGGGTCCCATGCTGCCATGTGGTCCTGTGCTCCGGGCAGGTCGTCTGCGTCCGGCTCGATGTCGAGCTGGGCCTCGCTGGACGCCGCACGGAAACGCGGCACAACCAGTTCGGCAAGGTCTGCCTCCTCTTCCGGCCGCTTTGGGCTGTGCAGGCTGACATCTGGATTCAGGGGAGCCGAAGGTGCAACCGTTGTCCAGCTGTGCTCATTGGGGAATGCCGTGGACGGCCCCGGCAGGATGTCCGCTTCCGCCGCTGCCGGGCGGACGGGCCGAGTGGGCACAGCCGGAGCCGGGGCCGCCGGTGCAGCGGGTGCCACGGAAGGAGCCGTTTGGGGGTGGTGTTCCAACGTGCCCGGCTCTGCCTGCCCCGGAATGACGGCAGAAAGTCCTGTAAAGTTATTTTTCTTTACAGTATTTTCACTCGGAATTTCGTCTTTTTCCAAACTGTTGGATTTTTCGTTGTTCTTCTCGTTTTTGGGTTCCTCGAAGGCGAACAGCCGCTCGCCGGTGCCCGGTTGAGCCAGCGCCAGCTTGGTGGCGTGGTACACGAGGTCGAAAATATCATTCTCGCGGGCGAAGCGGACTTCCGTTTTGGCCGGGTGCACGTTGACATCCACCAGGTCCGACGGCATTTCCAGAAGCAAGATTCCTCCAGGGAACTTGCCCTGCATCGTGGTGCCCTTGAACGCCATTTCCATGCCCGCCATCATGGTGCGGTTGCGGACATAGCGCCCATTGATATAGAAATACTGCATGCTCCGGCTGGCACGGCAGCTTCTGGGCTGGGTGATGAGGCCCCACACCCGGTAGACGCCCTCGCGGTTGTCCAGCTCGATGAGGTCCCGGCTGAACTCCCGGCCCAGCACGGCATACGCTGCACTGCGCAGCTGACCGTCGCCGGGAGTGACGTACTGCAATTTTCCCTCACGGATGAACTTGAAGCTGACTTCCGGGTGGCTCAGGGCCACATGAGCGACGGTATCCGCCACAAAGGTGCCCTCGCTGGAATCCTTTTTCAGGAACTTCATCCGGGCGGGCGTGTTGTAGAACAGGTCCTTCACCCGGATGGTGGTCCCCACGCTGCGGGCACCGGGTTCGATGGGATAGGCTTCCCCGCCCTCGATGCGGTAGACCGAGGCGCATTCGTCCGCTTCGGTCCGGGTCAGTACCTCCACCCGCGCCACACTGGCGATGGAGGCCAGTGCTTCGCCCCGGAAGCCGAGGGTGTGGATATGGTTCAGGTCCTCCTCGGTCTGGATCTTGCTGGTGGCATGGCGGATGAACGCCGTGGGGATGTAGGCGGCTTCGATGCCGGTGCCGTTGTCGCTGATCTCGATCAACTTGACACCGCCGGACTCGATGCTCACTGTGATCTGGGCGGCACCGGCGTCGATGGCGTTTTCGAGCAGCTCTTTGACCACCGAAGCCGGCCGCTCGACGACCTCACCGGCGGCGATCAGCTCTGCGGTGTGTTTGTCCAAAACATGGATGACTGCCATAGGTTCCCTCCCCTTTTCGTTGGTATTGCGTCAGTTTCAGCCGTTCAGGCTGCCCTTCAGGGTCTTTTTGAGCTCGTACAGGAAGTTCAGCGCTTCAATGGGGGTCAGCGTCTCCACATCGAGGGCTTCCAGCTTTTCCAGCACTTCGCTGGGCACGGCCGGAGAATTGTACTCCTGCAGGGCGTCGAAATCCATCTGTTCGACGTTGTTCTTGGGGGCGCTGGCTTCCAGTGCCCGCAGCACCTCGTGGGCACGGCGGGTCACGGTGCCGGGCAGACCGGCCAGCTTTGCCACCTCGATGCCGTAGCTGTCATCGGCCGGGCCGCGGACGATCCGGCGAAGGAACGTGATATCTTCGCCGCGCTTTTTGACCGCGATGTTGTAGTTCTTCACGCCCTCCAGAATGCCTTCGAGGTCGGTCAGCTCGTGGTAGTGGGTGGCGAACAGCGTCTTGCAGCCAAGCCCTTTGGCCGGGTCGGAGATGTGCTCGACCACGGCGCGGGCAATGCTCATGCCGTCAAATGTAGAGGTTCCGCGGCCGATCTCATCCAGAATGACCAGACTCTTTGTGGTGGCATTCTTCAGGATCTCGGCCACCTCGGTCATCTCCACCATGAAGGTGGACTGCCCGGCCGACAGGTCGTCCGATGCACCGATGCGGGTAAAGATGGCATCCACAACGCCCACATGGCATTCTTTGGCCGGGACGAAGGAGCCGATCTGCGCCATCAGCGCGATGAGAGCATTTTGACGCATGTAGGTCGATTTACCTGCCATGTTAGGGCCGGTGATGATGAGGCAGCGGTCGGTGGAGCAGTTGAGGGTGGTATCGTTGGGCACGAACAGGCTGCCCTTGAGCATCTGCTCGACCACCGGATGACGGCCCTCCACAATGGTCAGCTCGTCGCCGTCGTCCACAACGGGGCGGCAGTAGTTGTTCTCGGCCGCCACCTGAGCCAGCGCTGCCAGCACATCCAGCTCGGCGACGGCATTGGCCGTCCGCTGGATGCGGTCCAGCTGGGCGCTGATGGTCTCCAGCAGCTCGGCAAAAAGGCGGTGTTCCAGCGCGATGAGGCGCTCGTGGGCACCGAGGATCTTGCTCTCCAGCTCTTTGAGTTCCTGGGTGATGTAGCGCTCGCCGCTGGTGAGCGTCTGCTTGCGGATGTAGGTCTCCGGCACCAGATTTTTGTAGCTGTTGCTGACCTCGATGAAGTAGCCGAAGACGTGGTTGTAGCCGATCTTCAGCTTGGGGATGCCGGTCTCCTGCCGCAGGCGGGTCTCCAGCTGGGCCAGGATGCCCTTGGTGTTATCGCGGATGGAACGCAGCTCGTCCACCTCGGTGTGGTAACCCTTGGCGATGACACCTCCATCCTTTAAGGTAGACGGTGCGTCCGGGCTGACCGCCGCGTAGATCTTTTCCTTGATGTCGGTCAGCGGGTCGATCTGCGCCGCCAGCTCGGCCAGCTCCGGGCAATTGCAGCTTTCGGCCTGCCGACGCAGCCCCGGCAGGCGGTCGCAGGTCTGGGCCATGGCGTAGATCTCCTTCGGCGTGGCCGAGCCGTAGACGGTGCGGGTCATCATCCGCTCCAGATCGGAGATGTAGTGCAGCTCTTCCATGAGGTCGCCGCGCTGGACGGTCTGGTTGACCAGACTTTCCACCTCGTTCAGGCGGCGGTTGATGATGCCGCTGGAAACGAGCGGCTGTTCGATCCAGCTGCGGAGCATCCGCTTGCCCATGGCGGTGCTGGTCTTGTCCAGCACCCAGAGCAGGGTGCCCCGCTTCTCGCGGCCGCGCAGCGTCTCGGTCAGTTCCAGATTGGCCCGTGTGACCGGCGACAGCCGCATGAACTGCGCCTTGTTGTAGCCGATGACGGTCTTCAGGCGTTCGACGCCCTTGATCTGGGTATCGTGCAGATATTCCAGCAACGCCGCCATGGCAAAGCGGACGTTGCCCTTTTCGTCGATGCCGGTCTTCGCGGGCCAGTCGCGGCCGAACTGATTTTCCAGTGCGATGGCCACAAGGCCCGGCGCATAGCGCTCCTCTTCGACAAGTTCGACGGAGCACTGCATATTTTTCTTCAGGTAGGTGGTCAGCTCCCGGCAGTCGAGGGTGTTGGGGTTCATCAGCACCTCGCTGGGGTGGTAGCGGCACAGCTCGGTGATGACAGCCGGGACGACCTTTTCCTGCCGGAGTTCCGTGATGTGGGCCGTGCCGGTGGAAACGTCGGCAAAGCAGAGGCCCGCCGTGTTCCCCTTGATGAAAATGCTCGCGATGTAGTTGTTTTTATCATCCTGGAGCATACTGCTCTCGATGATGGTGCCGGGCGTGACCACACGGATGATATCCCGCTTGACGAGGCCCTTGGCCTTGGCGGGGTCTTCCACCTGCTCACAGATGGCGACCTTGTAGCCTTTGGCGATGAGCCGGGCCACATAGCCTTCGTAGCTGTGGAAGGGCACCCCGCACATGGGGGCGCGCTCCTCCTGACCGCACTGCTTTCCGGTCAGCGTCAGGTCCAGCTCCCGCGAGGCCGTCCGGGCATCGTCGAAGAACATCTCGTAAAAGTCGCCGATGCGGTAGAACAGAATCTCGTCCTTGTGTTGTTTTTTGATCTCCAGATATTGCTGCATCATGGGCGACAGTTCCGCCATGGTAGTCCACCTTTCTTGCATTGAATCCCTGTTCGCAGTTTTGAAACATCATGCCGGGAAAACCGGCCTGTGTGCGAGAGGCCGTCTGCTCTGGTTTGCAGGGAGTAACCGCTTTTGCAAGGAAAACGCGGCCTGCAAAGCGCAGCCGCGTTTTCCGTTTCACATGTGCTCAGTGGCAGCCGCCGCAGGTGGAGCAGCTGCCGGTGCAGGACGCGCTGGGTTCCTGCACGGTCATGGGGTCGCCGCCGTTCATCGCGGTGTTGATGATGGCGTCGATGTAATTGACGAGGTTCTCGCAATCCTTCTTAGCCTCGTTGTAGGCCACCATGCCCTCATCGGCCATGATCTTGCCGTACAGATCGTTGACCTTCTCGTTCAGCTCGGAGATGCGCGCATCGCTGCGCTCGCTCTTGCCGATCTCGTTGTTCAGGTCCATGCGGGCAAGGTTGAACTCGCCGATCATGTTCTGCAGCTCCTCATCGTTGTCGTTGAGCTTGCGGGCCTGGTCGAGGGCCAGATAGCGGGGGTCGGTCTGCAGTGCCATGGCGGCACGCTTAAAGAGGTCGATGCAATCCATAAGAATAATCTCCTTTAGTGTTCTTTTTGTTTGATGGAGCCGTTCCGCTCCGGGAAATCCTGGTCAATCTGCCAGCTCGCCCAGCAGGACGGTGGCGCGGGCACCGGTGAGGTGCACATTGGCATACCGGCCCATCCAGCCGGGGTCGGCGGCGAACTCGACGGTCAGGTTGTTGTCCAACCGTCCGGAGAGGGTGCCCTCGCTGCGGCCAAAGCTCTCCACGAGGACGCGGACGGTCTGGCCCACCTGTGCTTTGACGAGGCCCATGGCGATCTCGTCCTGGATCTTCAGCAGGCGGCTCATCCGGTCGGTCTTTTCCTTGCGGGGGGTGGGGTCAGGCATTTCTGCCGCCTTGGTCCCGGTGCGCTTGGAGTAGATGAAGGTGAACAGCTGCATGTAACCGACCTTCCGGATCAGGTCGAGGGTGCCCTGGAAATCCTCCTCCGTCTCGCCGGGGAAGCCGATGATGATGTCGCTGGAGAAGGTGATGCCGGGCACAGTCCTGCGGGCGTACTCGATGAGTTCGAGGTACTGCGCAACGGTGTAATGGCGGTTCATCTGGGCCAGCATCCGGTCCGAGCCGCACTGCACCGGCAGATGCAGGTGCTTGCACAGGTGCGGCTGCGCGGCGATGGTGTCAATGAGCTTATGACTGGCGTCCTTCGGGTGGCTGGTCATGAAGCGGATCTGATAATCGCCGGGCACCGAGCAGAGCAGGTTGAGCAGGTCGGAAAAATCCACCTTCTCTTCCAGGCCCTTGCCATAGCTGTTGACATTCTGGCCCAGCAGGGTGATCTCCTTGTAGCCCGCTTCCACAAGGCCCCGGAATTCGGCCAGGATATCGCCGGGCTTGCGGCTCTTTTCGCGGCCGCGGACATAGGGCACGATGCAGTAGGTGCAGAAGTTGTCGCAGCCGTACATGATGGGCAGCCAGGCGCGGAACTCGCTCTCGCGCCGGATGGGGATGTTCTCCACGATGACGGGGCGCTGAGCAGGCTCCAGAAGGACCCGCTTGTGCTTTTGCAGCTTCTGCGCAATGAGCTGCGGCAGGGTGTCGATGCCGTCCACGCCGAAGACGAGGTCCACATACGGGTAGCTCTGGCGCAGCTTTTCCACCACATGCTTCTGGTTGGCCATGCAGCCGCACAGGCCGATCATCAGGCCGGGCTTTTTCTCCTTCAGGCCCTTGAGCGCGCCCACATTGCCGAAAACGCGCTGCTCGGCGTGCTCGCGGACGGCGCAGGTGTTGAAGAGGATGAGGTCGGCGTCTTCGGGCTTGTCGCACAGGCCGTAGCCGATATCCACCAGCACACCCTTGATGCGCTCGCCGTCGTTGACGTTCTGCTGGCAGCCGTAGCTGTGGACGAAGGCCAGCGGCGGGGTGTCGTATGTCTTGCGCACCAGCTCGGCGGCGGTGGCGTTGTGTTCAAATGCAATGTACTCCAATGATGAAACCATCCTTCGGTTCGATATTTTCAGAAAGCTCCTTTTAGTATACCCTGTTTTGCGCCGCAGGGCAAGTAGGAAGTGTGAATTTTTCGGTTCAGACGGAGGCTTCGGCCTGCTTTTGGGCGCAGGCCTCGCACAGGCCGAACAGGACCACCGCGCAGTCCTGCACGACGCCCTTCTGGCTGCGGACCAGCTTCATCATCTGCTTTTCGTCCACATCGGCGTCCACGACGCGGCCGCAGGCGTTGCAGTAGAGATGGCTGTGCCAGCACAGGGTGTGGTCGAACCGGTCGGCCTTGCCGGGGATGGAGACGCGGCGCACCCGGCCCGCCTCCACCAGACTGTTCAGGTTGCGGTAGACCGTGCCGAGGCTCAGGCCGGGGCACTCCGGTGCAGCTTTGTCAAAAATCTCTTCCGCGGTAGGGTGGTCGCAGAGTTCTTCCACCTTTCGCAAAACCAGCTCACGCTGCTTGGAATAACGCATAAGTTCCTCCTGTTGTGGTTTTTATACTTTGTCTTCGCCCTTGATGCGGGCCCAGTAGGCGCGGGTCGCCTGTTCGTTTTTGTTTTCCCCAAAGGTGTAGTACCGGACATCCCTGAGCACATCGGGCAGGTATTGCTGCTCGACCCAGTGGTTCGGGTAGTCGTGGGCGTATTTGTAGTTCTGCCCCTTGACGAGGGCATCCTCGCCGTCAAAGTGCTTGTTCTGCAGCTGGCGCGGGATCGGCCCGGTGCGCCCGGCCTGCACATCCGCGATGGCGGCATTGATCGCATCGTGGGCGCTGTTGGATTTGGGGCTGGTGGCCACCAGAATAACCGCATCCGCCAGCGGGAGCCGGGCTTCCGGCAGGCCCACCATGTTGGCCGCGTCGATGGCCGCCTTGACGATGGGGATGATCTGCGGGTAGGCAAGGCCCACATCCTCGCAGGCACAGACCATCAGGCGGCGGCAGGCCGAGGGCAGGTCTCCTGCTTCCAGCAGGCGGGCCAGATAGTGGAGCGCTGCGTCCGGATCGGAGCCGCGCATGGATTTCTGGTAGGCGGACACGATGTCGTAATGGTCATCGCCGTCCCGGTCGTACCGCATGGCGGTGCGGCGGGTGACCTGCCGGATCATTTCCAGGGAAATATGCTTGCCCTGCTCGTCCTGCGGCGCGGCGGTAACGGCAAAATCGAGGCAGCCCAGCGCCTTGCGCAGATCGCCGCCGGCACTCTCGGCAAGGTACGTGCAGGCGTCCGGGTCCATTGTGACCGGGACGCCCTCCGATTCCGAGAGCTTCTCCAGCGCGTTGTGCAGGCCCTGCTCCACATCTGCCGCCGCCAGTGACCGGAACTCGAACACCGTGCAGCGGGACAGCAGCGCATTATAGATGTAGAAGTAGGGGTTTTCGGTGGTGGAGGCGATGAGGGTGACGCTGCCGTCCTCGATGCACTCCAACAGGCTCTGCTGCTGCTTTTTGTTCAGGTACTGGATCTCGTCGAGGTAGAGCAGGATGCCCCCTGCCCCGGCCAGTGTGCCGATGTCCTTGAGGACCGCCTTGATGTCGCCGGTGCCGCAGGAGGTGCCGTTGAGCTTGTGGAGGGTCATCCCGCTGTTTTCGGCAATGATGCGGGCCACGGTGGTCTTGCCGGTGCCGGAGGGGCCGTAGAAGATCATGTTGGGGATCTTTCCGCTCTCAATGGTGCGGCGGAACACCCGCCCCGGTGCCAGCAGATGCTGCTGCCCACAGACCTCGGCCAGTGTTTTGGGGCGCAGACGCTGCGCCAGCGGTTCGTTCATCGGTCGTTCCTCCTCTTTGCTCATCTGAGACAATTTCCTGTTTATCATAGTATACCGCATTTCCCCGCTGAGGACAAGCGCTTCTTTGGCAGGGGCCTGCCCCGATGTCGCAAAATTCATTTACAAACTTGTCGAAACATGGTATCATCAGGTTATCCTTATGTGAAACGAGGCGATCTCATGCGCAAAGCTTCCCCGGCGGAAGACCTTTCCGCCAAAAAGGCGCTGGCGTACACGGTCATTGACCGGTTGAAACAGGAATACCCGGATGCAGGCTGCACACTGGACTACGACCACGCCTGGCAGCTGCTGGTCAGTGTGCGGCTGGCCGCACAGTGCACCGATGCACGGGTGAACATCGTCGTGCAGGACCTGTTTGCAAAATACCCCGATGTGGCGTCGCTGGCAGCTGCCGAGCCGGAGGACATCGAAGCCATCGTCAAGCCGTGTGGGCTGGGCCGCAGCAAGGCGCGGGATATCTCGGCCTGTATGCGGATGCTGCGTGATCGGTACGACTGCACGGTGCCCACCACCTTTGAAGAGCTGCTGGCGCTGCCCGGCGTGGGCCGGAAGAGCGCGAACCTTATCATGGGCGATGTGTTCGGCAAGCCCGCCATCGTGACGGACACCCACTGCATCCGCCTGTGCAATAAGATCGGCCTGGTGGACGGCATCAAAGAACCGCAGAAAGTGGAAATGGCACTGTGGAAGATCATCCCGCCCGAAGAGGGCAGCGACCTGTGCCATCGGTTCGTCATGCACGGCCGGGCCGTCTGCAATGCCCGCAAACCCGAATGTGAACGCTGCTGCCTGAAGGATGTCTGCCGGTATGCGGCAGAGCAGGCAGCTGCACAAACCAAATAGGAGGTCTCATTATGATCACACTCTCGATCCTGATCGTCATCGCGCTCATCTGCGCTTTGGTTGGCTGCCTGATGGGCCTGTTCTCCCTTGTGGGGCTGCTGGCCTCGCTGGTCATCGGCGTACTGGTGGGCGCCCTGGCCGGGTACATCGCAGGCCGCTTTATGGGCACCGAGACATCGTTTGCCCGCAATGCCGTTCTGGGTGTGCTGGGCAGCTTTGTCGGCGAGTTTCTGTTCGGCCTGGTCGGCATCCACGCGACCGGGAGCTTCAGCTCCTTTGTCATCTCCATCCTCGGTGCCTGCGTCTGCATCTGGGTGGACAATAAGTTTTTGAGAAGGTAAGATACCCTCTCAGGCGCTTCGCGCCAGCTCCCCCGAAGGGAGAGCCCTTGGCAAATCGGCCCGGTTTCTGCTGGACGCTGAAAGTATTTTGATATCGTAAACGAAAGTGCTCCGCTGTAAAGATCAGCGGCATCTGTACTGCGCTTTGACAAAGAGCGTTTGGATAGATGCTGTGAATCAAAACAGCGGAGCACTCTATTTTATGGTTTTATTGAACTTTGTTCCGTCAGCACAACCAAAACCGGCTTGCCAATGGCTCCCCCTTTGGGGGAGCTGTCACGCAAAGCGTGACTGAGAGGGTTTCCTGCCAAAAAGCCCTTGACAAATATATCGCTGCACGATATAATGCAATTACGATATATCGCACGGCGATACAAAGTGAGGCGATACAATGGAAAATCTGGCGTTAACGGAATCCACTTACTACATCCTGCTTTCTCTCTATCACCCACAACACGGTTACGGCATCATGCAGCAGACCGAACAGCTCTCCGGAGGACGAGTGCGGCTGGCCGCCGGGACCTTGTACGGTGCTTTGAACGCACTGTGCGAAAAAGGGTGGATCGCTCCCCTGCCCATGGAAAGCGGGAGCCGGAAAAAAGAATATCAATTGACCCCTTCCGGGTTTGAGGTACTCAAGCGAGAGCTGGCCCGGCTGGAAGAACTGCTGACCAATGGCCGCAATATTTTACAGGAGAAATGAGCATGAGCGAGACAAAGAAACTCCACAAGGTATTCTGGGTCTGGGAATACGAAAAAGAAGAACGATGGCTCAACGAGATGGCGCAGGAAGGCTGGGCTTTGAAGAAAGCCAGCTTCTGCACCTTTGTTTTCGAAAAGACCGAACCGGACGAATACATCATCCGGGTAGAAACACTGGACAACTCTTCTGATTTTGAAAATTTCATGGGGGAGCTTGGGGCCGAGTCCGTTGGCCGCTGCTTCCGCTGGGGGTACTACCGCCGCTCCGCTGAACAGGGCCCGTTCGATATGTTTTCGGATATGGATTCCCGCATCGCTCATTTGAATAAAATCGGGAACGACGTGAAACTTCTCTGCCTTGCAAACCTTGTCATCGGCATCTGCAACACCTTCAACGGGGCTTCCTTTTCGTGGATGAACCTTCTCTGCGCCACACTCCTTGCCTACGGGCTGGGGCGCATCCGTGGCAAGCAGGACACCTTGGAAGAAGAGCGCGCGCTCCACGAGTGACCATTTTCCCTTTGGAACATCACTTTTTCAGAGTTTTCAAAAAGTTCATGTTTACCCGCTTGCATTCCGGTGCAGGCGGGTATATTATTTCAATCGTGAATAGTTATCAAGTGTTAATTATTTGCATTCATCAACAAACGAGGAGGAAGCTATGCAGCCTGTGATCACAGACCTTGCGGGATTGTTCCACTACATTTTCCGACTTCATGACGAGACCAAGCGGGGCATGAGCGCGGCGTTGTCCAGCTGCCCCAAGTGCCATTTTGCCATGTTGGAGACCCTGTCCACCCTCATTGCCAAGCACGGCCACGAGGGCACCATCTATGTTTCCCAGCTGGCCGAAGCTTCCCGGCAGGCCATGCCGGTCATCTCGCGGGGGCTGCGGACATTGGAGCAGGAGGGCCTCATTGAGCGCATCACCGACCCCAACGACCGTCGAAAAACGCTGGTGCGCATCACCCCGCAGGGCCGCGCCGCCAGCGCCGCCGGGGAAGAAGCGCTGGTGCGGTATTTTTCCGGCATTGCCCACCGCCTGACCCCGGAGCAGCGGCAGCAGTTTTTTGAGTTGAAGGACATTCTGCTGGCGGCCATTGAAGCAGAAAATGCGGAACAGAACCAAAAATTGAAGGGAGACAATCAAAATGGGTAAGATCTTCAAGCAGCTGGCCCGCCACTGGGCCGCCTGCCTGGTCGTGATCGGCCTGCTGTTCGTGCAGGCGTACTGCGACCTTTCCCTGCCGGACTACACGAGCAAGATCGTGGATACCGGCATCCAGCAGGGCGGCATCGAAAGCCCCCTGCCCCAGACCCTGCGCTCCTCTACGCGGGATGCGCTGTCGCTTTTGATGAGCGAAGAGGACGCAGAGACCTTCCGGAACGCCTACAGATATTACATTCAGGACGACGGCGTTCTGAAGCTCCGCGCTGACCTGACCGCCGAGGAACGTGCTTCTCTGGAAGAGATCGTCACCATGCCGGACATCGTGCTGTATATGGCTGCTTCGCAGGCTGCCAACGGCACCGGGATGCCCGCGCAGAGCATGGCTCCCCTTTCGGAGTATCCGGCTGCTTCCAGCGAGGCCGCTGAGAGCGCAGCCTCCTCGGAAAACACTGAGGATACCGCAGCGGAGACCATCGCCCCCACTGCTGCCGATCTGGACGCCGTGTGCGCCCAGTTTGCGGCCATGGCGCAGATGCCGGGCTTCTCCCGCGAGATGATCCAGCAGCAGCTTGCCAGCGCGATGGCACAGATCGACGAGACGACCCTTTCCAGCATGGCCAGCCAGGCCACCCTGCTGGTCAGCTTGGAATACGAGGCGCAGGGCGTCGCGCACGACGTCCAGATGCAGTATCTTTTCCGAGTGGGCGGGCAGATGCTGGGCCTGACGCTGCTGATGGTGGTGGTCGCCATTCTGGTGGGCCTCATCGCTTCCCGCGTGTCGGCCGCCATCGGCCGTGATCTGCGTCGGCAGACCTTCTCCTCTGTCATCCATTTCTCCAATGCAGAGATCGAGAATTTCTCCACCGCTTCCCTCATCACCCGCACCACCAACGACATCCAGCAGGTGCAGTTCGTCTGCGTCATCCTGCTGCGCATGGTGGCCTATGCGCCCATCCTGGGCATCGGCGGTGTGCTCCATGTCGTGCAGGGCAACACCGGCCTTGCCTGGATCATCGTGCTGGACGTGGTCCTGCTGCTCTGCCTCATCGTGTTCCTGATGAACATCGCGATGCCGAAGTTCAAGATCATGCAGACCCTTGTGGACAAGCTGAACCTCGTCAGCCGCGAGATTTTGACCGGCGTGATGCCGGTGCGCGCGTTCAGCCGCGAGACCTTCGAGGAAGAGCGCTTTGACAAGGCCAGCAAGGAGCTGATGGGCACCCAGCTGTTCACCAACCGCGCCATGGTCGCCATGATGCCCTTTATGACCCTTATCATGAACGGCACCAGCCTGCTCATCGTCTGGTTCGGCGGCAAGGCCATGGATGCCGGCAACATGCAGGTGGGCGAGATGATTGCCTTCATCACCTACACGATGCAGATCGTCATGTCCTTCCTGATGCTGGCAATGGTGGCCGTGATGCTGCCCCGCGCCGGTGTGGCCGCAGACCGCATCGACGAAGTGTGCCGCACCACCGCTTCCATCCACGACCCCGACGAAGCCGCCGCCCAGCCTGCGCGGGAGCGCAGCCACTGGAACGGCGTGGTGCGATTCGAGGATGTGAGCTTCCGCTTCCCCGGTGCCGACAGCGACGCGCTGGAGCACATCAGCTTTACCGCTGAGCCGGGCCAGACGACCGCCATCATCGGTTCCACCGGCTGCGGCAAATCCACCCTGCTGAACCTCATCCCCCGCTTTTACGATGTGACCAGCGGCAAAGTGACCGTGGACGGGATCGACGTCCGCGACATGCCGCAGGAGACGCTGCACAGCCTGCTGGGCTATGTGCCCCAGAAGGGCATTTTGTTCAGCGGCAGCATTGCGAGCAACCTGAAGTTCGGCGGCGAACAGATCACAGACGCTGACATGAAGAAAGCAGCTGCCATCGCACAGGCCGCCGAGTTCATCGACGCCAAGCCCGAAGGCTACGACAGCCCCATCGCGCAAGGCGGCTCCAACGTCTCCGGCGGGCAGAAACAGCGCCTTTCCATTGCGCGCGCCATTGCAAAAGCGCCGCGCATCTATCTGTTTGACGACAGCTTCTCCGCCCTGGACTACAAGACCGACGTGACCCTGCGCCGAGCCCTGAAGGCGGAGACCGGCGACGCCACCGTCATCATCGTGGCACAGCGCATCTCCACGGTGCTCCACGCCAACCAGATCCTGGTCCTCGATGAGGGCCGTCTGGTGGGCCGGGGCACCCACGCCCAGCTGATGGCCTCCTGCCCCGAATATCAGGAGATCGCGCGGAGCCAGCTGAGCCAGAAAGAGCTGGATCTGAAAGACCTGAACACCGGAAAGGAGGAGAAGTAACATGCCGAGACCCGGACGCCAGACGACGGAACGCGCCAAGGATTTCAAGGGCACGCTGCTGCAGCTGCTCAAGACCATGGGCGCGTATAAGATCTCCCTCATCGTCGTCATCGTTTTCGCCATCCTCTCCACCATCTTCAACATCGCAGGCCCGAAGATCCTGGCCAAGGCCACCACGGCCCTTGCCACCGGCTGGATCGCCAGACTGCGCGGCGTTGGCAGCATCGACTTTGGCTACATCGGCAAAATTCTGCTCATCCTGCTGGCCATGTACCTCTGCTCGGCCGCATTCAGCTTCATTCAGGGCTGGCTGATGACCGGCCTTTCGCAGAAGGTGTGCTACGACTTCCGCCGCCAGATCAGCGAGAAGATCGACCGCCTGCCCCTCGCCTACTTTGAGAAGCGCACCGTCGGTGAGGTGCTCTCCCGCATCACCAACGACGTCGATACTCTGGGCCAGAGCCTGAACCAGAGCGTCACTCAGCTCATCACCAGTGTGACCACCATGATCGGTGTGCTCCTCATGATGCTCTCCATCAGCCCCAGAATGACCCTCATCGCCCTGCTCATCCTGCCCGTTTCGCTGGCGCTGGTGCTGCTGGTGGTCAAATTCAGCCAGAAGTACTTCAAGGCCCAGCAGGCCACTCTGGGCGTCGTGAACGGCCAGGTGGAGGAAGTCTACTCCGGCCACAGCGTCATCAAGGCATTCAACCGCGAAGCTGCTGTGCTGGCCGACTTCAACACCGCGAACGACAAGCTGTTCGAATCCGCCTGGAAGAGCCAGTTCCTCTCCGGCCTGATGCAGCCCATCATGAACTTTGTGGGCAATCTGGGCTATGTAGCCGTGGCCATCGTCGGCAGCGTGTTTGCCGCCAACGGCGTCATCACAATCGGCGACATTCAGGCTTTCATCCAGTATGTCAAGAACTTCACCCAGCCCATCCAGCAGCTCGCGCAGGTGTCGAACATGCTGCAGAGCATGGCCGCAGCGGCGGAGCGCGTCTTCGAGTTCCTGAATGAGCCGGAAGAAGCCCAGCTCGCCGACCCGGCCCGCCGGGCAGACCCCGCCTGCATCGACGGTCAGGTCACCTTTGACCACGTCCGGTTCGGCTATGTGCCTGAAAAGACCATCATCCACGATTTCAGCTGCACCGTGAACCCCGGCGAGAAGGTCGCCATCGTAGGCCCCACCGGCGCGGGCAAGACCACCATGGTCAAGCTGCTGATGCGGTTCTATGATGTGGATTCCGGTTCCATCACCCTGAACGGCCACGATGTGCGCGACTTTGACCGCAGCGCTCTGCGCGAGGGCTTCGGCATGGTGCTGCAGGACACTTGGCTGTTCAAGGGCACCATCATGGAGAACATCCGGTACGGCCGCCTCGATGCCACCGACGAAGAAGTCATTGCCGCAGCCAAGGCTGCCAACGCAGACCACTTCATCCGCACCCTGCCCGGCGGCTATCAGATGGAGCTGAACGAGGACGCTTCCAACGTCAGCCAGGGCCAGAAGCAGCTGCTGACCATTGCCCGCGCCATCCTGGCCGACAACCGCATCCTGATCCTGGATGAGGCCACCAGCAGCGTGGACACCCGCACCGAACAGCGCATCCAGACCGCAATGGACAACCTGATGCGCGGCCGCACCAGCTTCGTCATCGCCCACCGCCTGTCCACCATCCGGGACGCAGACCTCATCCTTGTGATGCGGGACGGCGACATCGTCGAGCAGGGCACCCATGACCAGCTCATCGAAAAGGGCGGCTTCTACGCAGACCTGTACAACAGCCAGTTCGAAGACGTTGTGGAATAAGCCACAGCTCCCTTCTCTGTGAAAATGCCTCAGCTTTCCTTCCAAAAGCTGAGGCATTTTCTTTTGTCTTTGCCGGGCGGATGTGCTATAATTGTTTTCGTTTCTTGAAGTAGGAAAGGAGTCTGGAACTCAATGGAAACTGCAGTCAAGCCCTACGCATTCAGCCGGAAGGTGTTCTGCGAAGGGATGCGGGACGGTGTGCCCATCGCACTGGGGTATTTTGCCGTCTCTTTTTCGCTGGGCATTGCGGCCCGAAACGCGGGCCTGACCCCCATCCAGGGGTTTGTTGCCAGCCTGTTCAACAATGCTTCCGCCGGAGAATATGCGGCGTTCTCGCTCATTGCCGCCGGGGCCACCTATGTGGAAGTGGCCATCATCACCCTCATTGCCAACGCGCGGTATCTGCTGATGAGCTGTGCGCTGGCCCAGCGGTTTGCCCCCCGCACACCGTTCTTCCACCGGCTCATCATCGGCTACGATGTCACCGATGAGCTGTTCGGCATCACCATCGCACGGCCCGGCTACCTGAACCCATTTTACACCTACGGTGCCATCGCACTGGCGGCACCGGCCTGGGCCATGGGCACCGCGCTGGGCATCGTGGCGGGCAACCTGCTGCCCCTGCGGGCCGTCAGCGCTCTGAGCGTTGCGCTCTACGGCATGTTCCTTGCCATCATCATCCCCCCGGCCCGGAAGAACAGGGTCGTGGCGGTTCTGGTGGCGCTGAGCTTTGCTCTCAGCTTTATCTGCAATTACCTGCCGGGCATCGCATCGCTCTCCGACGGCACCCGCACCATCCTGCTCACGGTGCTCATCTCCTGCGGGGCGGCGGTGCTGTTCCCGGTTCCAACGCAAGCTGAGGAGGCCGAACAATGACATACAACAATTGGGTCTATATCGCCGTGATGGCGGCGGTCTCCTACGCCATCCGCGTTCTGCCGCTGACACTCATCCGCAAGCCCATCCAGAACCGGTTCATCCAGTCGTTCCTGTTCTATGTGCCCTATGTGACGCTGGCTGTGATGACCTTTCCGGCCATCGTCAACGCCACCCAGAGCCCTCTGGCCGGTGCGGCGGCGCTGGTGGTGGGCATCGCCGCCGCCTGGTTCGGGGCCAGCCTGTTCCAGGTGTCGGTCGCCTGCTGCGCCGTGGTGTTTGTTCTGGAATTGTTTTTGGTACGGTGATGAAGATGCAGAAGATCCTTGTTTCCGGTGCGGGCGGCTTTGTCGGGGCCCGCGTAATGCAGCAATGGCGCGAAAAAGCAGAGCTTTTTGCGTTCCCGCGCGGGTTTCTGGCGGCAGCCACGCAGGAAGATCTCTGCCGTTTTGCTGCACAGGTGCAGCCGGACGTTGTACTGCATCTGGCCGCGCTCTCTGACACCGGCTACTGCCAGCAGCACCCGGAGGACTCCCGCCGCGCCAATGTGGACGTGCCGCTCTGGATGGCGCGGGCCGCTGCCGAGACCGGCGCGAAACTCGTGGCGTTCAGCTCCGACCAGGTGTATTCCGGAGCAGCGCAGGAAGGCCCCCTGCCCGAAACGCTGTCCCTTTCCCCCTCCAACATTTACGGGCAGCACAAGCTGGAAGCCGAGCAGCGGGTGCTGGAAGTCCTGCCGGACGCCGTGTTTCTGCGGGTACCCTGGATGTACGACCTGCCCGGCTATCAGCTGCCCATCCGGGGCAATCTGCCGCTGAACCTGCTGCAAGCCGCTCTGCGCGGGACGCCGGTGCAGTTTTCCGCCCACGACTGGCGGGGCATCAGCTTTGTGCGGGAGGTCATCGAGAACCTGTACCCGGCGCTCTCCCTGCCCGGCGGTGTGTACAACTTTGGCAGCGACAACGACCGCAGCATGGTCGAGACCGCACGGCAGTTCGCGGAATTGCTGGGCATTTCCGTTGCCATCGAGATCACCGACTGGCACCGCAACCTGCGGATGGATGGCCGCAAAGCAGCCGCGCAGGGCATCACCTTCTGCTCCACGCAGGAGGGGTTTGCGCGATGCCTGAGGGAGTATAACCTCTCAGGCGGGCTGCGATAACAGCCTGTTCTTGGAGGATAGGCTGTTCTTCGTACAGCCTGTCCGTCATCTTCGGTGACGCCTCTCCTTGTAGGAGAGGCTTTGGCATTCCGCAGACTTCGCCTCTTCGGGAGAGGGTTCATCCTCCCATCGGCTGATATTTCTGCAAAATGGTATGCAGGCCAAGCTCCCGCGCCTGAGCCAGCAGATAGCGGTAGCGGCACAGCAGAGCCTGTCGCTCGTAGATGTGCTGTTCGATGAGGTCGGTGTCCACCTCCAGGTCAAACATCATCTCGTTCTGGCGCAGGCAGAACAGGCATTCTTTCAGCTCCTCTTCCAGTTCCGGGTGGTAGCGTTCATGTTCCGTATCCCGCGGGATGCGGTCGGACAACAAGGTTTTTTCTTTTTGCGCAGACTGTGCCATCGTGGTTCCTCCTCTTTGTGCATCTTTGCTTCTACTGATTTCCAGTATATGCAAAGAAAGTGAGAAGGATGACGGTTGATGGAGTCCCGCCATAAAAAATCGTCTACCTCCCCGACGACTCTGCCCCATTGCTCTGACGTTTCAAAATGTTCCGCGAAAGACCGTCTTTTTTCAAGATTTTGCAAAAAAGTTCGAAAAAGTGCTTGACAACTCCGGGTTTTTTCCGTATAATAGCATACGTTGAGCGGCTCACGAGCCAAACAACAAAGCAGATCTTGGGGATTTGCATAGTGGTAGTGCGGTAGACTCTGACTCTACTTGTGGGAGTTCGATTCTCTCATCCCCAACCAAAAAAGAACCAGTCGAACCTGTTCGGCTGGTTCTTTTTTCTCTTTGTTTCATATTTCAGGCTGCATCCTTTCAGCGTGTGGATGGGATCCGGGAACGCGCCATTGGACATCAGGGGTGCCCACTCGATCTCATTCAGGCGGCAGTCCTCAAACCTCCAGCACATCCCGCCAGGTGGCTTCAAGATTCCCGGTGTACCATGGGGCTGCCCCATCGCCGTGGCGGCGGGTGTGATTTATTTATAATACCACTTACGGCTCTTTTTGTAAAATTGATTTCCATGAGACAAGCAGGTTTTCCTCTCGCAATCCGGGGTGGGTTGTGGTATACTGGAGCAGAATCCGGAAATCATCCTTTGAAACGAGGTATCCCCATGGAGATCATCATTCATCAGGCCATCCTGCATGTGCTGGACACCACCCTTGACGCCCCGGTGCTCAGCGGCAGCTGCATGGAGCCTACCGCCGAAAAAACGGCCTATTTGCAGAACCACATCGAAAAACTGCTGGCCAGTGACGACATCCGCCAGTGCCGCCCCCTGCCGGACTCGGCCTTCAAAAACGAGCTGGAGCACAACCAGGACTTCGTGGACCTGTCCTGCCGCATCGCGGGGGTGCTGTTCGATTACATGCACGCCCACACCACCATCCCCGGTGCCGACCTGGCTGTGGTGGATTTCACCCGCGATGGTGCCCCGTGGCTGGGCATCCTCAAGCTGAACTACAAGAACGGCTATACCCACTACACCGAGACTGTGGAGGGTGCCCCGGTCAACTCCATCATCCAGCAGCGGGCCTGCCTGCCGACCCAGAGCGGCAAGGTGGAAGAGGGTGCGCTCGTCAACCTGCAGGACTACTCCATGCGCCTGCTGGAAAAGAAGTACGACATCGACGGCCACAAGGAGTTCTACCTTTCTACGGTCGTGTTCCAGTACACTCAGGCCGAACCGGAAAAGAAAAAGCTGAAGGCTATTCAGGAAGCCGCTGCGCAGGCCGTGATGGACGCCTACCAGGACGAGCCCCACGCCGAGGCACAGGTCGCCATGCTCATTGCGAACCAGGCCGCCGACAACGACAACCAGGTCTCGGTGGAGCAGGTGCGCCGCCAGCTGGCCGAGGAATACCCGCTGGCCGCTGTCCCCTTTGACGACTACGTGGAGAAGAGCGATGTCATTGAGCAGTTCGAGCAGCCTGTCACCGTAACGCCCGCCCGCATCCGCCGGATGGAGAGCCGCAGCATCCACACCGCCAGCGGCATCGAGGTGAAGATCCCCACCGAGATCCTGTCCTCCGAGTCGGAAGTGGAGTTCCTCCATGACCCCGACGGCAGCGTCTCGCTGCTCATCAAGAACGTGATTTTGTAAAGGGAACCCTCTCCGTCATTGCTTTGCAATGCCACCTCTCCCAAAGGGCGAGGCCGCGAGCAAAAGCGAACCGGCGAGGGTTTCATTTTTTCTCTTGCCAAATCCCCTGTTTTGTGCTATACCTTTTCTTGTATTCATGCTTGTATTTATTTGGCTGGGAGGAATTTGAAAATGGAACTGGCACTTATCTGCGCACAGCAGGTCATCGTGTTGTTTTTGCTCATCGGGGCGGGCGCGGCCGCCATCAAGACCGGTGTGCTGAAGCCGGAAGGGCGGCAGACTCTCTCGAACCTGTTGGTCTATCTGGTCGTTCCGGCCATGATCGTCCACTCCTACATGATGGACTTCAGCGAGGAGATCCTGCACAACCTGCTGGCCGCGTTCGGGCTGAGTGTTCTGGCCATCCTCATCGGCACCGTGCTGACGCTGGCCCTGACTGCCCGGCAGAAAGACCGCCGGGCCCCCATCTTCCGGTTCGCATCGGTCTTCTCCAACGCAGCCTATATGGGCTTCCCGCTCATTTCGGCGCTGTTTGGGTCGGAGGGGCTGCTCTACGCCAGCGCCTACGTGACCGTGTTCAATATCCTGCTTTGGACCATGGGCTACGGCATGGTCAGCGGCAGTTCCAGCCCGAAGGAAGTGGCCCGCAGCCTGCTGCGCACCCCGGTGCTGTATGCGATGGTGGTGGGCCTCGCCGTCTACCTGCTGCAGATCCCGGTGCCCGCCCTCATCGCCCAGCCGCTGGAACTGCTGAGCAACATGAACACCCCGCTTTCCATGCTCATCACCGGCATCCTCATCGCCACAGGCGACCTGAAGCAGATCGTCTGCGACCGGCACATCTGGAAACTGGCCGGGCTGCGGATGCTGGTCATCCCGGCGGTGTGTCTGGCGGCCTTTGCGGCGCTGGGTCTGCTGCGCTTCGGCATGAGCGCACAGGTGGTGCTGCTGTTGGAGTGCTGCCCTGCCGCTGCGATCACCTCGGTGTTCGCCGTTCAGTTCGGCCACGATGAGCAGTTCGCGGCCGGATGCGTGGTCCTCACCACCCTGCTCAGCATCGTCACCCTGCCCCTGTGCGCACTGGTGCTGACGGCGCTGATGTAACACGCGATGCAAAAAGGAACCGCTGCGTTTTGAACGCACAGCGGTTCCTTTTTTTGTTTGCCGTCATAGCAGCGGCATGATGTTTTCCGGCGCGGCCCGGAGGAAGGCCGGGGTCTCCGGCAGGGGTGAGGAGAGAGTCGTTTTGGAGACCTTCCACCACAGCTTTGCGCTGCCATCCACCGAGGTGCAGATGACGTTCCAGTCGAACGGATTCTCGCTCGAAGCGCCTACACGCACCGGCAGCCGGTTGTCGCTGTCCGCTGCGGCGGGCACGAGGTCATGGGCACGGATGCCCACGGCGGTGCAGTTTTCCGGCACCGGGAGCGCCACGGCAAGCTCCTGCTCCCAGCCGGTGAGATGCACCCGGTGCGCGTCCACCCGGACGCAGGGCAGGATGTTCTTGCAGCCGGTCAGGCGGGCGGCGGTCAGGCGGCGGGGGTCTGCAAAGACCTCTCTGGTCGTGCCGACCCGCAGCACTTCGCCGCCGTCCATGACGATCATTTCGCGGCAGAGGCGGTAGGCCTCGTCGCGGTTGTGGGTCACGAGCAGGGCCGTGCCGTCAAACCCGGCCAGCAGGCTGCCCACTTCGCCCTCCACTTCCTCGCGGAGGTAGCTGTCCAGTGCGCTGAACGGCTCGTCCAGCATCAGGATACGGGGCTTGCCCGCCAGAATGCGGGCCAGTGCAGCGCGCTGCTGCTGCCCGCCCGAAAGCTCACTGGGCAGGCGGCGGGCCAGTTCTTCCAGCCGCATGGCGCGCAGGGCCTCCGCACAGGCCGCTTTGCGGGCGGCGGGGTCCTTCTCCTTTTTCAGCGCGCAGAGGACGTTCTGCTCCACTGTCATATTCGGGAACAGCGCGTAGTTCTGGAACAGCAGGCCCACGTTCCGCTGCTGCGGGGGCAGGTTGATGCCCTGCTCGCTGTCGAACAGGACACGGCCGTCCAGCACGATGCGGCCGCTGTCGGGTCTGACGATGCCCGCAATGCAGCGCAGGGTCATGCTTTTGCCGCAGCCGGATGCGCCGAGGATGGCGGCGGTGGTATTGCCCGCTGTGAACTCCGTGCGGAGGGTGAAGCCGTCGAACCGTTTGGTGATTTTGACATCCAGGCTCATGTGTGCTTCCCTCCCTGCTTCTGTTTGCGTTCCAGCAGGTTGACCGCCAGCAGCACCACTGCCGAGATGACGATGTCCACCAGCACCCACTGCATCGCCCCCATCTCATCGTTGGTGCGCCAGAGCTGATACACCGTGGTGGCGATGGTGGCCGTTTTGCCGGGGGTGTAGCCTGCGATCATGCTGGTCGCGCCGTACTCGCCCAGCGCGCGGGCAAAGGCCAGCACCGTTCCGGCCAGGATGCCCTGACGGCAATAGGGCATCCGCACCCGCCAGAAGATCCAGGTGTTGGAAAGCCCCAGCGTCTGCGCGGACCAGGCCAACGTCTCGTCGAAGCTCTCGAACGCGCCGCGGGCCGTGCGGTACATCAGCGGGAAGGCCACCACGATGGAGGCAAAGATGGCGCTGTACCAGTTCATGACCAGTTTGACGCCGAAATGCTCCAGAAAGAAGAGGCCCAGCGGCCGCTTGGCACCGAACAGCAGCAGCAGGAAATAACCCACGACCGTGGGCGGCAAGACCATGGGCAGGGTGAGCACCACGTCCAGCACGCCCTTGAGCACACGGGGCAGCTTTGCGATATAATAGGCGGCAAAAATGCCGAGGAAGAACACCGCTGCGCAGCTGATGAGCGCAATGCGCAGGCTATTCCATAAAGGATACCAGTCCACTTGCTTTCACCTTCCTATTTCGTCTCACAGCAGGGCCCTGCTGTTTCCGGCGTCCGGGACCTCCTTCGGCCAGTAACAGCCCGCCCGGCCTGCCAAGGGCTCCCCTGTCAGGGGAGCTGGCGAGCAAATGCGAGACTGAGCGGTTTACAGTGCGGTGAAGCCGACGCTCTCAAAAACTTCGCCTGCCGCAGAGGTCTGCAGATACTCCAGGAACTTCCGGGCAGCAACGGCGTTGGGGGCAGCCTTCAGGACGGCAGCCGGGTAGATGACCTGACCGCACATCTCCTTCGTGGCCTCATCCACGACCTTCAGACCGGCGCTGAAGGCATCGGTGCAGTAGACGACACCGGCATCCACGCTGGCCTCGCTGACCTGAGTGGTGACTTCCTTGACGTTGGAGCCGTAGGTGATGACACCGGCCGCAGCCAGAGCGGCTTCGTCCAGCTCGTAGTAGGCCAGGATCTTCTGGGTGTACTGGCCCACCGGCACATCGCTGTTGCCCATGCAGAACAGGATGTCCTCAGCCTTCAGATGCTCGGCCAGAGAATCGAAGCTGTTGATTCCCTTGTCGGCATTTTCAGGGACGCACAGGACGACCTTATTTTCCAGCAGATCCACGCGGGAATCGCTGTCCACGAAATCCAGACCCTCGGTGTTCACCTCAGCGGAAGCGGTGCTGTCCAGCTGGTTCATCTGCTTCTGACCTGCCGAAAGGAACAGGTCGCAGTCTGCGCCCTCCTGGATCTGGGTCTTCAGGGTGCCGGAAGAGTCGAAGTTGAAGCGGAAGGTCACGCCGGGGTTCTCCGCCGAATAGGTCTCGGCGATGGCGTTCAGCGTCTCGGTCAGGGACGCTGCAGCGAAGACGATCAGCTCGACGGACTCGCCCGAAGCAGCCTCCGAAGAGGCGGCGGCAGAGCCGGCCACAGAGGAAACGGAGCTGCTGGAGCCGCCGCAGGCGGTCAGGGCAGCAGATGCGGACGCGATGCCGGCAGCGCACAGGAAGCCGCGGCGGGAGATCTGGGTATTCATGGTCATTTCTCCTTACGTCGTTCTCATGGATCGATCGTTTACAGTGTCTCCCGCAGGGCGGGGGCTGTAAAGGCCGCATTACTTCCGGGCACACTCGCCGTCCAGCCCGGCGGCGATGCGGATGCCGTGTTCGAGGCTGGGCAGGATGTACTCCAGATTCTCCTGCACGGCCTTGGGGCTGCCCGGCAGATTGACGATGAGGGTCTTGCCACGCAGGACGCTGGCTGCGCGGCTGAGCATCCCGCGCGGGGTGATGCTCAGGCTGTGGTACCGCATGGCCTCGGCGATGCCGGGGGCGCTGCGGGTGGCCACAGCATAGGTTGCCTCCGGGGTGATGTCGCGCGGGGAGAAGCCGGTGCCGCCGGTGGTCAAGATCAGGTTCACCTGTCGGCCGTCGGCCAGCCGGATGAGCTGGGCCTTCAGCGCCTTGGCCTCATCGGGCAGGATCATGGTCTCCTCCACTTTGTACCCGGCGGCGGTCAGCATCTCCACGATGAGCGGGCCGCTCTTGTCCTCCCGCTCGCCGCGGGCGCCTTTGTCCGACAGGGTGATGACGGCTGCACGCAGCGGCGGGTCTTCCTCCGGGGGCAGCAGGATCATCTCATCGCCCACATGGAGCGTGCCGCCGTGGAGCACACGGGCGAACACGCCCTCGTGGGGCATGATGCACTCGCCGGTCTGCTGTTTGATGACGCAGTCGTTGTGGCATTCCTTGCCGATCTGGGTCATCTCCAGCACGACCTCACCGACCTGAAAGCGGCTGGTGACGGGCAGATTGCGGAAATCGAACCCCTCCACAACGAGGTTTTCGCCAAAGGCACCGTAATCGACCCAGATCTTCTTGCGGAAGTTCTCGATCTTTTCGGCGCTGAGCAGGCTGACCTGACGGTGCCAGTTTCCGCCGTGGGCGTCGGTCTCAATGCCCCATTCCGGGGTCAGGGTGGCTTCGGGCACCTCGGTCTTGACGGTGCCGCGCTTCGGGCTGGTGCAAATGGCCAGGATCTTTCCCATATTATCCTCCGATCCGATACATCCCGCGCGTAGCCGGGACATCCTGTTTCAATTCAAAGTGGTGCTCCTGAGGCTTTTCCCAGATGGTGGTGCGGATGGCGCTGAGCAGCTCTTCGTCCGACGCGCCGCTGCGCAGGAGCATTTTCAGGTCGCAGCCTGCCTCGCTGGCAAGGCAGGGGCGCAGAAAGCCCTGGCTCGTGAGCCGGACCCGGTTGCAGGAAGCGCAGAACTTGCCGTGCACGGCCGCAATGAAGCCCACGCTCCCCTGCCAGCCCGGCGCGGTGTAGTAGACTGCCGGGCCGTCGCCGATGCCTGCCGTTTCCTGACGGGAAAGCGGGGCCAGCTCCGGCCAGCGCTTCCGGAAGCGGGCCAGCAGGTCCGGCCCGGAGATGCAGGGCATCGCGGCCCCATAGCCGATGGGCATCATCTCGATGAAGCGCACCTGTAAAGGCTTTGTCTCCGCCAGAGCGGCCAGCGCTTCCAGCTCTCCCTCGTTGACGCCCACCTGCGGCACACAGTTCAGCTTGACGGGCAGGCCGCTTTCCAGCGCGGCCCGGATGCCCGCCATCACGTCCGCAAAGGCGTCCCGCGCGGTGATGCGGGCGAACACTTCCGGCGAAAGGGTGTCCAGGCTGATGTTCACACTGTCCAGCCCGGCGGCAAGCAGGGCGGGCAGCTGCTGCGCCAGCAGCACCCCATTGGTGGTCATGGTGACACGGCGGATGCCGGGGATGGCTTTCAGCTGCGCCACCAGATGGTCCACACCTTTGCGCACCAGCGGCTCGCCGCCGGTGACGCGGACCGTATCCACCCCGCACTGCGCAAACAGTGCGGCAAGGCGGAGAAATTCTTCGTACGTCAGGATATCGTCCCGTTCCAGTTTCTCCACACCGTCCGGCATACAATAGCGGCAGCGCAGGTTGCACAGGTCAGTAACTGAGAGGCGCAGATAGTGGATCGTGCGGCCTTTTGCATCAAACATAGCCGCCCTCCGCCCGGATGTACAGGCCGCTCTTGCCGCCGCTCTTCTTTTCCAGATGGATCTCGCCCAGCTCCATCCCCTTATCCACAGCCTTGCACATATCGTAGATGGTCAGCAGCGCGGTGGAAACACCGGTCAGGGCCTCCATCTCCACGCCGGTGACGCCGCTGGTCTTGACGGTGCAACGGGCCTCCACAGCCCGGCGCTCCGGCAGCAGTTTGAACTCGATCTGTACCTTGGTCAGCGGCAGCGGATGGCACAGCGGGATCAGCTCGCTGGTGCGCTTGGTGGCCATGATGCCGGCCACGCGGGCCACGCCCAGCACATCGCCTTTTTTCACCGTGCCGTTCTGCACGGCGGCAAAGGCGTCTTCGTTCATGGTAATGATGCCGTGGGCCGTGGCCTCGCGGGAGGTGACAGGCTTGCCGCTCACGTCCACCATCACCGCATTGCCCTCGGCATCGAAATGGGTCAGTTTATTTTCTGTTGTATTCATAAAATTCACGTTATCCTTCGTGTCGCCTTTCACAACGGAGCTGGCTCAGCAGTGCCCGAACCCGCAGTTGGGCCAGGTGCAGGTGCCGCAGCCCAGGCAGAGGCCGCCCTCCCCCAGGCGGGCGATATCCTCGGCGGTGATGGGGTCATCGGCCAGCAGACGGGGCAGCAGCAGATCGAAAATGGTCCGCTTGGCGTACATCACGCAGCCCGGCAGGCCGCAGACGGGCACACCGTCCAGATAGCTGACCAGGAACATAGCACCGGGCAGCACCGGCGCACCGTAGCTGATGATGTCAGCCCCGGTGTTTCGGATGGCCAGCGGGGTGCGGTCGTCGGGGTCCACGCTCATGCCGCCGGTGGTGAAGATCAGCTCGCAGCCCGCCGCCTTTGCTTCCAGAATGGCCGCCGTAATGCCCGCCGGGTCGTCGTCGCAGACCTTGTGGAAGACCATCTCGCAGCCGTATTCCGCCAGCTTGCGTTCCAGGATGGGGGTGAATTTATCCTCGATGCGGCCCTTGAAGACCTCGCTGCCCGTGGTGATGACCGCAAACTTCTTCTGGTGGAAGGGCAGGACGTTCAGGATGGGCTTGTCCCCCGCTGCTTTCTGCATGGCGTCCATCTTTTCCTGCTCGATGACCAGTGGGATGATGCGGGTACCGGCCAGTTTGGCTCCTTTTTTCACCGGCATGTCGCCGTGGATGGTGGCAATCATCATCTGCGGGGTGCGGTTGACCGCCAGCAGGGCGGCACGGTCGATCTTGAGCAGGCCGTCGCAGTCGGCGATCAGCTCGATCTTGCCCTCCTTCGGCTCGGTGCCGTGGATGTTCCTGCCCGCAGCGGCCCGATAGAGCAGCGCGGCAGCTTCGTCCTCGTGGAGGATGCCGGGCGTCTTTTCCCAGACGTACAGGTTCTCCTTGCCGATGCTCAGCAGCACCGGGATATCTTCCGGCTGGACGATGTGGCCCTTGCGGAAGCGGGGGCCTTTGAACTCGCCCGGAAGGATCTGGGTGATATCGTGGCAGAGCACCTGCCCTGCGGCGTCTTCGGTACGGATCAGTTTCATAATCGCTTTCCTCTCTTCCTCACAGCGCGGGCATCTGGGCTGCGATCCAGTCGGCCAGTGCCTCCGGCGCATCCAGTGCAAAATCCGCGCCCGGCACATCGCCCACGACGGCCAGCGGCTCAAAGGAGGCCGGTTCGTTGGAGATGGCGCTGCGCACGACTTCGATCTTGGGCCAGCCGCTCTCCTTGAAGCCCTCCATCAGCACCAGATCATAGCCATGGCGCTCGAACAGGGCCAGCAGATCCTGCTCGGTGAGATGGAACGCTTCCGTGAGCAGATAGCGCTGCCCGGAAAAGACAGCCACGCCCTCGGCTCCGGCTTCGCGCAGGCGGAAGCTGTCGGTGCCGGGGACATCGGGGGTAAAATCGTGGCCGTCGTGCTTGATGACGCCCACCTTCAGCCCCCGCGCCCGCAGCAGCGGGATGAGCTTTTCCAAAAGGGTGGTCTTGCCGCTGTTGTGCACCCCGCTGACGGCAAGCACCGCCGGGTGTTTCAGGCTCAGCTCTGCGGCCAGAGCCTCTTTGCGTTCAGTATACAAAGGAAAGCACCTCCACTTCCTCGCCCGGCTCCACCGGGCCGCTGCCCGCAGGCAACTCCACCAAAGAATTGCAGCCGATCATGGCCGACAGGCTGCCGGACGAATGGGCCTCGGTGTTGCCCTCGCCGGGGATGGCAACGGTGCCGCCCGATGCTCTGGCCCGCAGGTAGCGGTTCCCCTTGCTGGGCTTGGAAAAGCCGGTGGTCAGGGTGCGGCGGGTGCGGGGCAGGATGCAGGCTTCTTCCTGCCGCCCGGCGGCCCGCAGCAGGGCCGGGACGGCGTATTGTTCCAGGGTGGCTGCGGCGGCAAAGGGGTTGCCCGACAGGCAGAACACGAGTTTTCCCTCGACCTCTGCGGCCAGCATCGGGCTGCCGGGCTTCTGGGCGACCCCCGCAAAAATGCTCCGGGTACCCAGCATTTCCAGCACTACGGGCAGATAATCCTTCTGCCCGACCGACACGCCGCCGCTGGTGATGACGGCATCGCACCCGGTGAGCAATTCTTCCAGCTCGGCGGCGATGCGGGCCGGGTCGTCCGAGCAGTGGCGGCGGCGGACGGCGAATCCCAGCTGGCGCAGGCGGGCCGCATTCTGGATGCCGTTGGCGTCGTAGATCTTGCCGGGCACCCAAGACTCTCCGGGGGCCAGAAGCTCGCTGCCGGTGGCCAGCACACCGATGGTGAGCGGCTTGTACACCGGCACTTCGGCATAGCCCTGCCCGGCCAGCACACCGAGGTGGGCAGGCGTGAGCACCGTGCCCGCTTCGGCGACCGGCGCTCCGGCGGCGATGTCCTCGCCCCGGAAGACCACGTTCGCGTTGTGGGAAAGTTCGGCGTAGATGCGCACGGTCTCTTCCCCGCCGTCGGTCTGCTCCTGCATCAGGACGCAGTCGGCCCCGGCGGGCAACGGCGCACCGGTCATGATGCGGGCCGCGCAGCCGACAGGCAGCTCTGCCGTGGGGGCATCCCCGGCATAGAGCTTCATCACCACCGGCAGGGCTTTGGGGGTCATCTCTCCGGCCCCGGCGGTGTCGGCGCTGTGCAGCGCGTAGCCGTCCAGCGGGCTCCGGTCAAAGGGGGGCTGGTCCATCCGGGCGCAGAGCGGCGCAGCGGCGATCCGTCCGCAGGCCTCGTCCAGCCCGACATTCTCGACCGCAGGCCGGGGCAGTGCCGCCGCGGCATCCAGCACACGGCGCAGCGCCTCGGCAGGCGCACAAAAAGGCTGTTTCATCGAAAAATATCCTCCATTTTATCCCTCAGAGAGCCGCCGTCCGCTATGGCCCGGACAGCATGCCCCCTTGTGGGTTCCATCGTTTTCAAACGGCAGGTAAAAAATGCGGGGACGTCTTGACCGAAAATCAAAACGCCCCCGCAGAAAACACGACGCACACCCCGCGCGGCTGTTTGCAGACAGCTGTGCCGGGCGGGACTCGCTCCGCGCGGGCTGTTGCAGCAGCCATGCACAGGGCAGGCCCCGGTGTCGGGTCGATGGGAGGAGTTCTTTTTTTCAAATTGCAGCGTTTCTTCTGCGGGAAGGCGGCCGGGTTTCCCCTGCCACCCTTGAATGCCGGTCTGCGGTGCAGGCCCTTAGCATTGCGGCGCGGCGTCAGTGCCCTGCGGGTTTAGACGCCTTTGCTCAAAGAAGCTCTTATACCCTATTCAGTTTTGTTCTGGAATGTTTAATCGCAGAACTCATCCACATCGCTGATGGCTTTGGCGTAGCGGCGGGTGAGATACTGGGTGGAAAAGAGGAACCGCTCGTTCTGGTTGTTGGTCAGCTCCTCGATGTCCGCAAACTCCGGCCTGCCCTGCATGGTCTTCCAGGTCTGCTCGATCTCGTCCGGCGCAAGGCCGTAGGGGGAGCGCTGGAAGTAGCGCAGCGGGGTGGCGCTGGGGTAGATGCGGGCATTGAACCGCACCATCTCCGCGAACATCACACACAGGTCCCGGTCCTCGATGAGCTGCGCGATCATCGCGTAGTTATCGCTCATGTTGGCGCTGGAATAGTAGTAGGTGTCCTTGGCACCGGTGCGGGAGACGATGTCCTCACACTGGGGGTCCTGCGGCATCTGGGCCAGCAGCTCGTCGGCGTTTTCCACCTCCGAGATCAGCTGGGCATGTGCCGTGACCAGAGCGGCCGCCGAGCGGGAGCGGATGAACCCTGCCAGCTGCTGCGCCGGGGTCAGCTCCGGCAGTTCCGGAGCCGTTTTGGTGGGCTGGTCTGCGTAGGGGTCGTTCTCCGCATCGGGGGCAGCGGCCAGAAAGTCCAGCAGCTCCGGCTTGGCGTCGGCCGCGTCGGTGCCTTCCGGCACAGCGGGGGCCTCCGCAGCTTCGGGCGCGGCCTTGGCGGCCTGCTGCTTTGCAGCCAGCTCGCTGGTCTCGCGCTCCACCACAGCCATTACGTCCTCGCCCGCCTTGGCGGCGCTGCCATCGAACGTGCTGCCCGTCTCTTTCAGGCGGCGGGCGGTCTCGCTGGCGGCGTCGATGCTGAACACCTCCGCCTTGGGCTTTTTCTTTGCGGCCATCTCCGCCTTCTGCAGATCCAGCACGACCTGTTCGGGGTCGGCTGCGCCATCCACAGTGGTGGTATAGCCGGGTTTGCGTCTGCCAAACAACATGGCAAATTTCCTCGTTTCTGTGGGATTTTACTCAGCGGCCTCGGTGGTCTGGGCATAGATGCCGCGCTTTTCGAGGTCGTCGGCCATATCGGCCAGGTCGAACTTCTCCAGAGTCTCGCGGGTGGGCACACCGGTGGTCAGATCCCAGCCAAAGATATTATAGAACAGATCCTTGGCCTTTTCCATATCCGCGCGGTCCAGCTTGGTGGTGCCGGCCTCGAATGCCTTGAAATCCGGCTCCTTGTCGAAGACCCAGTCGCAGATCGCATCGTGCTCCTGGCGCAGGTTCGCACTGCCGCAGTTGTTCTGGAAGCTGATGGCGGTCATGGCGCGGAGCATCTGGGTGATGCGCTCGCCGGCCTCCTGCAGGCCCGCCTGGGTGTAGGTCTCGCCGGTCACAGCGGTCATAAAATCCGCCTGCAGGTCGAGGTCGCCCTTGTAGTTGCGCTCCTTGGAGGGAGACTGGGTCATGGGCCACATCCAGTTGCACAGGGTGGCAGAGTCGTGGAAGTTCTTGTCGTTGACGCAGTAAGCCGCCAGCTTTGCCTTGTTCTCGTTGATGGGGGTGTAGCTCTTGGCCTTGTCGTAGCAGCCCTCGCCGAAGAAGTCTTCCATGACCTTCTTGGTCACTTCATACGGAGCACCGGAACCGGTCTCGCAGACGATCTCGTGGATCATACAGTCACGGTTGTAAACGAGGTTGTACAGCATACCCACCTGCCATGCCTCAGCGGGGCCGTGGTGGTTGGGGAAGCCGTTGTAGATCAGGTTGGAGTTGGTTGCACCATCGTCGCGGTCCAGCCAGCTCTTGGGCAGGCCGAACTTTTCCATCATAGCCAGCGTACCCTTGGCGATGACCGACAGGTCGCCCTCGCCGTAGGCCATGCGGCGGATGAGCTCGACCTCCCAGCGGGGGTCACCGGCCTTTTCCCAGGACCAGGGCAGCGAATCGTACTCTTCCTCGCTGATGTACTTGGTGGCCTCCTCGCGGGGCATCCGCAGGATCCACAGCAGATCGCGGTTCAGGTTGCCGTAGTTGTCCCACAGGCCCATATCGTCCACAGCGTGAGCCCAGGCCAGATTGATGACCATGGTGCCATCGCCCTCGTACTTGAAGTCATGGACGCCGTCCGGGTACACGCGGGTGCCGTACAGCACGGGCATGCAGGTGTTGGAGTTGTGGGTGGGCAGGTCGTAATCGGCCAGCGGGTCCACATCGTACTCGGTGTAGCAGCGGATGGGGCAGGAAGAGCAGCCGCCGTTCTTCACGGTGTACTCCGCAGCCGGTGCGCCGAAGTCAAAGTAGCCCTTGAAGCAGCGCAACGCCACCTTGTTGATGTCGTTGTAGGGCTGCTCGCCGGTGTCCACGGGGCCGCCGGGGGCCTTTTTCCACATGCGGCCGGGTGCGCCGGACCAGCGGTTCTTGCCGGAGGTGGCGCTGTACTCCGCCCAGCTCTGGGGCTGTGCGGGCACGTTGTGGTTGTTGTTGCCGCCGATCAGGTTGCCCATCATGTAGTTGGACAGTTCCAGCACCTTCTTGGGGTCTGCGACCTTGACACTGCCGGTGCCGCGGATGACCAGGCCCTTGAGCTTCTTGTTGCCCAGCGCAGCGCCCAGGCCTGCACCGGCAGAGTTGCCGAAGCTGGTGTTCAGGGTGGAGTAGTCCACCAGGTTCTCACCGGCAGGGCCGATGGAGGCGGACTCAAACTCGCGGCCATTCTGCTCGATCAGCCACTTGTTGGAGGCAAAGGTGCCCTTGCCCCAGATCGCGCTGGCATCCTCCAGAGAGACGTCGCCGTCCTCGATGCGCAGGTAGACGGGCTTTTCGGAGATGCCGCTGATGATGATGCCGTCGTAGCCGGCATACTTCAGCATGGGGCCGATGTGGCCGCCCATGTGGCCGTCAATGATGGACTTGCCCTTGGACCAAGTGGAACGGAAGGTCACGTTCATGCGGCCGGAGCAGGGCACACCGGAGCCGGTCAGGGGGCCGACACCGAAGATGACCAGTGCCTTTTCGTCATAGGGGTCGAGGTCCATGGGAGCCTCGTCGTACATGATGCGGTAGGCCATGCCCATACCGCCGATGTATTTATGGTATTGGGTGTCATCCTCCGTCGTGATCTCGCCGGTGGTCAGATTGACACGCAGGAGCTTGCCTGCCCAGCCATAAGATTCAGCCATTGTTTTTCCTCCTTACAGGTCCATGTAGGCAGCCTGTGCTGCGCTGGTGACGGCGTCCCAATCCACGATGGACAGAGCGCCGGACGGGCAGCCTGCGACGCAGGCACCGCAGGCGATGCACTTGGACGACTTGCCGGTCTCCGGGTTGACGGTGGGCATGTGCCAGGGGCAGGCCTCGTGGCAGGCACCGCAGCCAATGCACTTGTCGGTATCCACGACGCGGATGCCCTGATCGTTGGTGGTGATGGCCTTCTGCGGGCAGGCGTTGCCGCAGGCAGGGTCCTCACACTGGCGGCAGGTGTCCGGGAAGTAGACCCAGCAGTTGTCCGTGCCGGAGAGCAGGCCGTTGCCGGCGCCATCCAGATTGAGGCGGCGCTGGATCTTGACGCGGCTGATATAGGAAGAGCAGACGCCGTCGTTGGTCAGGGTGCAGTTGATCTCGCAGCGCTGGCAGCCGGTGCACAGGTCTGCGTTGACGACCAGCAGGCCCTGGGGCAGCGCCCAGGTCGCCACTGCGCCGGCATCGACCTGCTGCTGCGAGCAGCCGAACAGCGACAGCATGGATGCGGAAAGGCTCAGCCCCGCAAGGCTTTTGCCCGAAATTTTCATGAATTGACGGCGGGTCATATTCGCTGTCAGGAAATCGGTTTTTGCCATAGGTTCCATTCCTCCGTGAAGTTACTCTGCGCTGAGCACTTCGGTCACATAGAAATAACTGTTGTTGACGATGTTCGTCACGGCGGTCGAGGTGATCGTTGCACCCGTCAGTGCATCCACCTCGGTCAGGTCGGCGCTGGCGGCACCGGCGTCCTCACCGGAAGTCGTCAGTTCGGCCTGTTCCAGACGGTAGGCCGCCTGTTTTTCTGCCGACCAGTCTGCAAAGGGCGATGCCTGATCCTCGCCGTCCTGTGCGCTCTTGCTCAGGCCTGCCGCATAGAGCTTGCGGCGTGCCACAGCCTCGGCGCTGGAATCCAGCGGAGGTGCCAGCTCGTCGTCCAGCGGCTGGCCGTTCAGAGCCGAGAGCGTGAGGCCCGCCTCGTACATCTTACGGGTGGCCTCGGCCTCCGGGGAAGCATCGCTGACCCGCCAGTTGGCCGGGTCAAAATCCTCTGCGGGGGCTTCCGTTTCGCTGCTGCCTGCGGCGGCATAGCTTGTGCCGGTGGCCGGGTCGGTCACCGTGTAAGCCTTGCCTGCCAGCGCGAAGGGAGCTGCGCCCTGGTACTGGGACGTGAACTCCGGGTCTACGCACTGGCCACCGAGGCTGTCGGTCTCGCCCTGCGCCAGGATGGCAACGCTCTGCACATTGCCCGTGCTGTCAAGGGTCACGCCTGCCTCTACGTCGCTCTGGAAGCCCTTCTGGGTGCCCACCACATAATAGATGTTTTCGTCCAGCTGGTACACCGCGCGGATGCCATAGGTGGCAGCGTCGGCATCTGCCAGGGGCAGAAGGGTGCCTGCCACCGTGGTGCGGGCACTCATCAACCCATGCAGACCCAGCGCCATTGCCAGTGTGGCCGCGCCCATGGCGGCATAGCCCGGCAGCCGTCTGCGCCACAACGGCTGCGGCGCATGATTTGCCTGCTTCATTGTTTCACCTGCCTATTCTTATCGTCATGCACGGAGAGCTTCCATGCACGAAAAACAGCCGCTCAGCCTGCTGCAACAGTGCCGAACGGTATCTTCGTTATAAGAATAACATCATCCGCATAGGTTAGTCAACGTATACCCGCTTGATTTTCCAGATTTTTATGGAACCTTCACGAAATTCTTGCGTGAAATTCGTTCTTCTTTTGGATGAGCAGCCTCAATCCGTATTCTTCCGCCAGCTCCACCGACTGAACGGTGGGCATCGTCTTGCTGACAAGGGCGGGAACACCGGCGCGGATGGCCTTGCGCACCATATCCACCGGCACCCGGCCGCTGGTGTAAAGGACGCACTCCCCCAGCGGCACTCCGTCCGCCAGTGCGCAGCCGACGGCTTTGTCGAGCGCATTGTGGCGGCCCAGATCCTCGCACTGGTACAGGATGCGGCCCGCCCGCAACAGAAAACAGCTGTGCACGGCGCGGGTGGCGCGGTAGAGCGGCAGTTCCCCGCCCATGGCTGCGGCCAGCATCCCGACCCAGGCCTCCGGCACATCCAGCCGCGGCACCGGGGCCAGCGGGCGGAGTACCACCGGAGAGGCCACGGTCAGGTTGTCGGTGCAGCAGCTCGGCACCTCCTGCCCGGCGGCGGGGGCCGCGGCCAGCGGGTGGGTCAGGTGGACGCTGACCTTGAGTCCCTCGGCGCAGACGGCCACCTGCTCGACCTCGTCGGCGGAGGCGATCCACCCTTCGGTCAGCAGGCGGCCCAGCGCCAGCTGCGGCAGAAGCTCCGGGGTGCACACCACCCGGAACGCCGTCTGCTCGTTGACGAGGAGGGCTGCGGCGTGTTCGACGGCCAGCAGCCGTTCCCCGCCCCGCGGCAGGCGGACCAGCTCGGCCCCCGGCCGGCTCCCAAAACGGTCTACGATCTTCATCCGCTCACTCCCCGATGTAGGCAAAGCGGGGCTGGACTCTGCCGTCCCGCTCCACGGTCTCGCACCACATAGCCGCCGGGCGCACCCAGAGGTCGTGGTCTCCATAGAGGGTGCGGTAGACCACCAGTTCTTCTTCGGTCTCGCTGTGGTGTGCCATGCCCAGCACTTCGTATTCCCGGCCCTTGAAATGCCGGTAGCGGCCGGGCCTGATCTCATAATGGAATTCCATCCCGTTTTCCTCCTGCTGATGTTTTTCTTATTGTATCATGATTCCGCTCCGCTGAAAAGATGCCAGAAAAATCGCCTCAAATTTTGGGCGAAACGGTCGGGAAGCGTCGCTTTCTTTTGCCGTTTTTTGTGGTATACTACTTATAAATATATAACGTTCTGAAAAAACGGATCTTTCAACCGAGGTGAGATCTTATTGAGCCGTTCCAACTGCACCCTGCGGCAGGCAAATGCCGCTTACCGGGCGCTTCGGCAGGAAACACAGGCCCTCGTCCGGCGGGCCGAAACTGCCCTCATCACCGCCATCGTACTGTATAAGCTCCTCACCGAGCTTGTGTTCCTCCCCGCCATGCGGGGCATCTGGAGCCTGACGCTCCGCGTTTCGCCGGTGAACTACCTGACGAACACCAACGCGCACCAGATCTTTACGGCCCCCAGCATTCTGGGCGGCATCGCGCTCATCGCCATTCTGGTGGCGCTCTGGAACCTGTATGAATTTTCCATCGTGCTGCACGGGCTGGACCGGGCCCGCCGGGGGGAGCCTTCCGGTCTGCCCGCCCTGTTCCGGGTCTCCCTCGCGGACATCCGCCACGTGCTGCACCCGAAAAACTGGCCCATCCTGCTCTACTGTGTGCTCCTCATCCCGTTCACGGACATGTACGTCACCGCCAGCTACATCACCCAGCTGGCCGTGCCCGAATATATTCTGGGCGTCATCCGGGCAAAGCCGGGCATTCTGGCGCTGTATGGGGCAGGCATTCTGGCCGTTGTGCTGCTGACCGTCTTCTTTGCTCTGGTGCTGCCCCTGTTCATGCTGGAACGCAAATCGTTCGGCTCCGCCGTAAAAGAGAGCTGCCGCTGTGTGAAGCAGCGGTTCTGCGAAGTCCTGACTGCGCTGGCCCGGTGGAACATCGGAGTGCTGCTGCGCACCGGCCTGCTCTTTGCGCTGGCCGCTGCCCTGCTGTACGGCATCGCGGCGCTGGTAGGGCTGGAAAGCACCCGTGCCATGCTGCTGCTCTCCCGCGCACTGCAGCTGGTGGAGCTGCCCTTCTTCGGCTTTCTGCTGGACTGCCGGGTCACCGTGGCCCAGTGCACCATCCTCGGTCTGCTCTACTTCCGGATACAGGGCCGGCCCCAGCCGGACGTGCAGCCGGGCGATAAGCCCGCCCGCCGCAGCGGCCGCCTGCTGCTGACGGCTCTTGTGGCAGGCGTCACCCTCGCGAGCTGCGCCACCACGGTCTATCTGCTCAGCCTGCCCCAGGACGACGCCCTGCTCTCGGCGGTGGGCGGTGTGACGCCCCTTGTCACCTACCACCGCGGCGACTGCTCCATTGCCCCGGAAAACACCATCCCCGCTTTCCGGTCTGCCATCCGGAAGGGCGGCGACCGCATCGAGCTGGATGTCCAGATGAGCCGGGACGGCGTGGTGGTCGTGACCCACGACACCAGCCTGAAGCGCTGCACCGGCAAAAACGCCAAGGTGTATGACCTGACCTTTGCGGAGATCGAAGCGCTGGACGCGGGCCGCTGGTTCAGCGCCCGCTTTGCCGGGACGCGCATCCCCTCGTTTGAGGAAGTGCTGCAGCTCTGTCAGGGCCGCATCGACCTGAACGTGGAGATCAAGCCCAGCGCCGCCACCCCGACGCTGGAAGCCGAGACCGTCCGTCTGCTTCGGGCCTACGGTTTCGAGGGGCACTGCGTCATCACCTCGCAGAGCTATGAGACGCTGCACAAAGTCAAGGAGCTGGCCCCGGATATCCCCACCGGCTACATTCTGGCGCTGGGCGTCGGCAACTACTACGACCTGCCGGATGCCGACTTTTTCAGCGTGGAGCATACGTTCATCACCTCCGGCATGGTCAATCAGATCCACCTGCGCGGCAAGACCATCTCGGCCTGGACCATCGCCCAGGAGGACGATGCCCGCCACATGATGGAGCTGGGCGCAGACGACCTCATCACCGACAAGCCTGACCTGGTGCATGAGCTGCTGCGCCAGAACGCCGAGATGGATACCACCCTGCTCTCGCTCCGCGATGCGATCCAGGGCTGGTTCTTCCCCGCCCCGGACGAAGAAGTTTCGGACGAGGCGGAGGATGTCATCGAAGATGTCATCGAGGACCCGGAAGAGTTCCTGGATGCCGCATGATCCCAGCCAAAAGGAGGCCCGCCATGTTCCAACAAATCCGCGATCTGGTCGCCGATGTCTGCCGCTACGAAGAAACGGCCCCCATCAACAGTGCCTGTATGCGCTGCATTCTGCTCTGGTCTGCGGTGGTGCTGGTGATGCTGAACCTGAGCTGCAACAGCTTTGACCGCCCCATCGTCTTTGTCTCCACCGTGTTTATCTGCCTGACGCTGTTCGGGGTATCGCTGCTGCTCTCCCATGTGCGGCACCCGAAGCGCACCGTCCTTGCGGGGGCCGTTCTCATCGTTCTGATGGGTCTGGGCTGCTTTGTCTCGAACGAAAACAACGGCTTCCAGACCCTGTGGCTCTTCCTGCTGCCTGCCATCCTGCTCATCCAGCTGGGCCTGAAGCAGGCGGTGCCGATCTGCTCGGCCTATGGGCTGTGCGCCATGGTACTGCTCTGGGGCTCCCCGGAGCGGCTGGCCAACGCCTACCCCAGGGATTACCGCATCTACTACCCGGTCTTCTACTGGGAGTTCCTGCTGGCCATGGTGGTGGCCGACCTGTTTTATAAATCCTACCGCATCCGCCGGGAGCAGACCGAGCAGGAGATGGAGGCCGAAGTGCAGGCTACCATGGGCAAGGCACAAAAGCTGATCCTCAGCTCGGTGGCCGCCATCAACCAGATGATCGACGAGAAGGACCACTACACCTCCGAGCACTCCCGCCGGGTGGCGCAGTATTCCCGCATCATTGCAAAGCATCTGGACCCCACTCTCTCCGAAGAGGAGTTGGAGCGGCTTTACCGGAGCGCCCTGCTCCACGACATCGGCAAGATCGCCGTGCCGGATGCCATCCTCAACAAATCCAGCCGCCTGACGGATGCGGAAACCGATGTGATGCGGCAGCATACCCTGTGGGGCAAAAAAATACTGGCCGGGCTGGAATTTCTGCCCCAGGCCGACCTGGGGGCCAGCTACCACCACGAGCGGTACGACGGCACCGGCTACCCCGCTGGGCTGATGGGCGAAGACCTGCCCCGCATGGTGTGGGTCATCGCCGCAGCCGACGCGCTGGACGCCATGAGCTCCAATCGCTGCTACCGCAAGCGCTGCGACCTCGACTACATCCTCTCTGAATTTGAACGGGGCCGCGGCACCCAGTTTTCGCCCGAAGTAGCCGATGCGGTCATCGACCTGCTGAAGACCGGCGGCATCCCGCTGGCCTGACCCCCGGAGGAACTGCCTATGAAACGCTCGTTTTTTCCCTTTTTTCTCCAGACCATCCGCATCCACTACCAGGACCCGGAGCTGGCACTCTATACCAAAGGGGTCATAGGGCTGCTCTGGCTGGTGCAGCTGCCGGTGGCGCTGTGGTATGGAGCTCCGGCCCAGTTCTACGCCCTGCTTGGAGCCATGCTGCTGGCCATCGGCGTCGATCTGGTACCTTTCCCCCGCCAACACAGCCGCGCGGACGATTACGTCACCTCTGCCGTGATGCTCGTCTGCTGTTTTGTGCTATTCTGGAAGGCTTCCATCGGGTATTTCAGCGTCTTTTTCCTGCTCATCTACCTGTTCTGCAATGTGTTCATCCTGGGCATCGCGGGCAGTGCTCCCTTCAGTCTGCTGGGGCTGACGGGCGTCATGCTCTGCCTGCGGGGTGTCCTTGTGGCAAACCCCGCCGCCCGCTATGGGGCGGATTTTGTGCCCCGCCTGCCCTTCCTGTTCCTCTGCATTCTGGGCATCGCCTACATCATCACCTTCTTCATTCAGCGCTACTGGGTGGAAAAGCTGCAGCAGCATGTCATTCTACAGGCGCGCATCGACGCCGAGCGAGCCAGGCTCTCGGAGATGTCGCTCAAGGTCATCACGGCCATGTACAGCGCCCTCAGCTCCAAAGTGCCGGAAGTGGACCTGCACTGCGAACAGGTGGCCGCGCTGACGCAGAAGCTTGCCCGCCGGATGGGGCTGGACGAAACGGCCTGCCGGGACGGCTACTATGCGGGCCTGCTGCATGAGGTGGGGGCCGTCGGCCTGCCGGACGCTGTGCTGCAGAACCGGCAGCTGACCGAGGAGCAGTTCCAGCTTTACCAGACCTATGTAGAGCGAGGCTATGCCATCATTTTGCAGCTTCAGATCGTAGACCGGGTGGCCGAGACGGTACGCTTCCACCGGGAGTGGTACGACGGCACCGGCTACTGCACCGGCCTGCGGGGCGAGGAGATTCCCCTGCTGGCCCGCATCCTTGCCGTGGCGGACTTCACCGACCGCCACCGTCGCTGGGACGAAACGGACGCCGAGATCGCCGCGGCCCTCACCGCCCGCGCCGGGACGGAGTTCGACCCGGTGTGTGTCGAAGCAATGAAAACGCTGCTGCAATGAAAGGAACCCCCTCTTCCGCCGAAAACGCAGAAGAGGGGGTTCCTGTTTTGTTCAGAGTCTCTGCCGGGCAGGGGCGGCGGTCACTGGCTCAGCTGCTCTTTGTGGTACTGCAGCGTATAGAGCTGATAGTACCGGCCGTGGTTGGCCAGAAGCTGCTGATGGGTGCCCTGCTCCAGAATCTTGCCGTGGGAGAGGACGATGATGTTGTCCGCATGCTGGATGGTGGACAGACGATGCGCCACGATGAGCATGGTGCCGACGGTGCGCATCTTTTCCAGCGAGTCCTGGATGAGCAGCTCGGTCTCGGTGTCGATGTTGGCGGTGGCCTCGTCCAGGATCATCACGCTGGGCTTGTGGATGATGGTGCGGGCAAAGCTGAGCAGCTGGCGCTGACCGGCCGAGAAGTTGTTGCCGCGCTCGCGGACTTCCTCGTCCAGGCCGTGGTCGAGCTTTGCGATGAACTTGTCGGCGTTGACGTAGCGGCAGACCTCCAGGATCTCGTCATCCGAAATGCCCTCTTCCCGCAGGACGATGTTGCTGCGGATGGTGCCGGAGAAGAGGAACACATCTTGCAGCATCTGGCCGAAGTGGCGTCGCAGCGAGGAAATTTTGATCTTCCGGATGTCGATGCCGTCGATCAAGATCTCACCCTTCTGGAACTCGTAGTTGCGGCAGATGAGGGACAGGATCGTGCTCTTGCCGGAGCCGGTAGAGCCAACGAAGGCCACCGTCTCGCGGGGGTCAACGTGGAAGGAGACGCCCTGCAGCACCCACTCGCCGGGGACATAGCTGAACCAGACGTCGCGGAACTCGATCTCGCCCTTCACCTCGTTCAGCTCGATGGCATCGGGGGCATCCACCATCTTCGGCTGCAGGTCCATGATGGAGAAGACCTTCTCCGACGAAGCCAGCGCCGACTGCAGCCAGTTGAACTGCTCGGCCAGGTTCTGGATGGGGGTGAAGAACTTGGAGATGTACATATAAAAGGTAACGACCGTGCCGCTGGAAAGGGTCTGACCCAGAAAGCTGACATTGTTCAGGTGGCCCATGCCGCCCAGATAGAACAGGCAGAGGATGGAGCTGATGTAGAGCATATACACCAGCGGACGGAACACACTGAACACGAAGATCTGCTCCTGATTGGCCCGGGCCAGATTCTGGCTCTTTTTGCGGAAGTCCGCCATTTTCTCGTCCTCGCGGCCAAAGATCTGGGTGACCTTGATGCCGGACAGGTTCTCGGAAAGATAGGTGTTGATATCGGTGGTCGCGTTCTTGAGCTTGCGGTTGGCCCGGCGGGAGAACTTGCGGAAGATGACCGTGAAGAGCACGATGAAGGGCACAAAGCAGAGCACCATCAGGGTCAGCTCGTAGTTCAGGCAGAGCATGGCCACCAGAATGCCCAGAATGACAAAGCAGTTCTTGGTCAGCTGCACCAGCAGGTTGGTGAACATCATCGAGATGGCGTTGGTATCGTTGGTCACACGGGTGACCAGCTTGCCCACGGGGATCTCGTTCAGCTGCTCATGGGAGAGGGACTCGATGTGGGTGAAGAGGTCCTCGCGCAGGTCGGAAATGATGCGCTGGCCCACCCGCTGCAAGATCACGGCCTGCAAATAGGTGCTGGCCATGGAAAAGATCAGCACGCCCGCATACACGGCCACCCCCGCAAAGAGGGCGTTCAGCTCAAACTCGCCGACGACCAGTTCTTCGATGGAGCCGACGATAAGGGGCGAAACGATGTCGTAGGCGATGGAGAAGAGCATCAGAAAGCCCACGAGGACGAACCGGCCCAGATAGGGCCGGGCATACCCGGCCAGGCGGCGCAGGATCTCGCCGTCGTCCATGTTGCGCTCGAAGCCCATGGAGGTCTTCTTATCCTTCACGCCGACATAGGCAGCGATGAGCAGCGCGGTGATGACGCCGATGACCGCGCCCACCAGCAAAAGCGGATTCCAGCTCATGCCTCGTCACCTCCCGTTTCGTCTTCCAGCCGCTGCAGATCGACCATGCGGCGGTATTCCTCGCAGGAGGCATAGAGTGCGTCGTGGGGGCCAATGGCCTCGACGCAGCCGTCTTCGAGGAAGATGATCTTATCCAGCCGCTCCACCGTGGAAATGCGATGGGCGATGAGCAGGGTGGTCTTCCCTGCCCGGCTGGCCTTCAGGTTGTCCAGAATGATCTTCTCCGTCCGGGTATCCACCGCCGAGACGGAGTCGTCCAGAATGAGGATGGGCGCATCCTTCAAAAGGGCGCGCGCAATGGAGATGCGCTGCTTCTGCCCGCCGGAAACGGTGACGCCGCGTTCGCCGAGGACGGTCTCGTAGCCGTCCTTGAAGTCCACGATGTTGTCCCGCACATCGGCCAGGCTGGCGGCCCGCTCGATATCCTCCTGGGTGGCATCATCCACGCCGAATGCGATGTTGTGGGCGATGGTGTCTGAGAAGAGGAAGTTCTCCTGCGGCACATAGGCGCAGGCATTGCGCACCGAGTGGATGGACACGCGGTTCACATCCTGCCCGTCCACGAAGAGGGTGCCGTCCGGCACATTGTAGGTGCGGAGCAGCAGGTCCACCAGCGCAGTCTTGCCCGCACCGGTCTTGCCCACGATGCCCACGCTCTCGCCGGGTTCAATTTTGAAGGAAATGTTCTTGAGCACGTCGAACTCGCCGTCCGGGTAGCGGAAGGTCAGGTCCCGGAACTCGATGGCGCCCTTCGGGTCCTTCAGGTCGGGCACACCGGGGCGGTCGGCCACGTCGATGGGGGCATCCAGCAGCTCGGTGATCCGGTTGAGGGACGCCTTGCCGCGGGAGGTCTTCTCGATGAGCATGGACACGGCCATGATGGGCCAGACGATGGCTTCGAAGTAGCCGATGTACTCCACGAGCTGGCCTGCATTGAACCGGCCGCAGTAGACCAGATAGCCGCCGTAGCCCAGGATGATGCAGATGACCGACTCGACGAAGAGGGTCACGAGGACTTCCAGCAGGGTGGCGATCTTGGTGTAGGTGACGTTGATCTCCTCGTTCTCCTTGTTCAGCTTCCGGAAGGCCAGCAGCTCTTTCAGCTCCTTGACGAAAGCCTTGATGACTGCGATGCCGGAGAAGTTCTCCTGTGCAAAGTCGGAGAGATCCGAGAAAGCCTGCTGGCGTTCCTCCCAGCGCCGGGTCATCACCTGGCTCATCAGTGTACCGATGATGAACATGATGAGGGCCGGGATAAGGGCGAGCATCGTCAGCCGGACGTCCATCCGCCACATCTTATACAGGGCCAGCAGGCCCAGCGTCAGTGCGTCGAAGAACATCAGTACACCGTCGCCAAAGCACTCCTGGATGGTGTCGAGGTCGTTGGTGTACAGGCTCATCAGGTTGCCGACCTTGTTCACCTGATAATACTGCTGCGAGAGCTTGCGGCTGTGGTCGAACATCCGCTCGCGCAGGTCTGCCGTGACCCGCACGGCCGAGCCGAAGAAGCAGACGCGCCACAAAAAGCGCCCGATAACCATCAGGACCACGATCCAGATCATGGGCCGGCAGATGTGCTGCAACAGCACCTCTTTGGTGAAGGCCAGCGTCTCGCCGCCCACCACCACCTGCCCCAGGTTCATGCCGTTGATGACCAGGCGGTACAGCTGCGGGATGAGCAGCTGGATGTAGTCCACCGTCAGCAGCGCTGCAAGCCCCAGCAGCAGCGCCGGGGCGTGCCTGAGATAGTAGCGGTTGATATACTTGCCAAAGATCATAGGTGCAGTTTCCCCTCCTTTTTCAATTCCGAACCAATTTGGACGACTGTGCGAAAAAAGCCACCGCATCACATTTGATGCAGTGGCTTTTCGTCTGGAGCGGCCGACGAGGCTCGAACTCGCTACCTCCACCTTGGCAAGGTGGCGCTCTACCAGATGAGCTACGGCCGCATATTCAGAAGAACAGATCTCTGTTCTTCTGAAAGGTGGTGCCTCCGATCGGAATCGAACCAATGACACGGGGATTTTCAGTCCCCTGCTCTACCGACTGAGCTACAGAGGCATAAAAGCGACCCGGATCGGGCTCGAACCGACGACCCCCAGCGTGACAGGCTGGTGCTCTAACCAACTGAGCTACCGGGCCACATGGTGGAAGTTAACGGGCTCGAACCGCTGACCCTCTGCTTGTAAGGCAGATGCTCTCCCAGCTGAGCTAAACTTCCACATAAATGGAGCGGCCGACGAGGCTCGAACTCGCTACCTCCACCTTGGCAAGGTGGCGCTCTACCAGATGAGCTACGGCCGCACATTTCATGTGTCGTGCCGGGGTTTCGTTCCCGGCGACGTTGGTTATTATACCGCACGGCGGGGGCTTTGTCAACCATAAATTTTCAAAAAAGCTCAATTTTTGCAAAAACAGCCCACCAGCGCGAAAAGTTTTTTCACGATGGCTGCGCGGGAGCCGGGCTTTGCCCGTTCTTCACCTGTGCCGGGGCAGACACAAGCAAAATTCAATTGCATTCCCTTATCAATGAGGTTATAATAGAGTTGTCAAATGCTGCATGTTTCTGCGTCTGCACCGCCGTGCGGGTGGGCAGGCGTATTTTCATGCCGAGATTCTGCCAGAAAAAGGAGCTAACGCAATGTACAAGATCACAGAAAAAGTCGCGCTGAACCCCACCGTGACGAAGATGGTCATTGAAGCCCCGCTCATTGCCAAAAAGGCAAAGCCGGGCCAGTTCATCATTGTGCGCCCGTTCGAGGACAGCGAGCGCATCCCCCTGACCGTGGCCGGTTACGACCGCGAAAAGGGCACCGTGGACATCATCTTCCAGATCGTCGGCGGTACCACCATGGAGTTGAACAGCCTGAACGCAGGCGACAGCGTCCACGACTTCGTCGGCCCGCTGGGCCGCGCCACCGAGACCGAGGGCCTGAAGAAGGTCTGTGTCGTGGGCGGCGGCGTCGGCTGCGCCATCGCTCTGCCCATTGCCCGCGAGCTGCACGAGCAGGGCTGTGTGGTCCACAGCGTCGTTGGCTTCCGCAGCAAGGACCTGCTCATCCTCGAAGACGAGTTCCGGGCCTGCAGCGATGAACTGCGCATCATGACCGATGACGGCAGCTACGGCACCAAGGGTGTCGTGACCGCTGCGCTGGACGAGCTGGTGGCCGCCGGGAACCAGTACGACCTGGTCATCACCATCGGCCCGCTCATTATGATGAAATTCGTAGTCAAGACCTGCCAGAAGCACGGCCTGAAGAGCATCGTTTCCATGAACCCCATCATGATCGACGGCACCGGCATGTGCGGCGGCTGCCGCCTGACCGTGGGCGGCGAGACCAAGTTTGCCTGCGTGGACGGCCCCGACTTTGACGGCGACCTGGTGGATTTCGACGAGGCTATGGCCCGCGGCACCATGTACCGCCCCTTTGAGGCCAAGGCCCGCGAAAAGGCCTGCAATCTGTTCAAGACTGAGGAGGCAAAGTAAGATGGCTTTCAATATGGACCCGAAAAAGTGCCCCATGCCCACCCAGGACCCCAACGTCCGCAACAAGAACTTTGAGGAAGTTGCGCTGGGATACACCGCCGAGATGGCTGTGAACGAGGCAAAGCGCTGTGTGCACTGCAAGAACAAGCCCTGCCAGACCGGCTGCCCGGTCGGCATCGACATTCCGGAATTCATCGGCCATGTGGCCGAGGGCGACTTTGAGGCCGCGTATCAGGTCATCAACCGCTCCTCTTCCCTGCCCGCCGTCTGCGGCCGTGTCTGCCCGCAGGAGAGCCAGTGTGAGGGCAAGTGCACCCGCGGCATCAAGAACGAGCCGGTGGGCATCGGCCGCCTGGAGCGCTTCGTGGCCGACTGGCACCGTGAGAACGTCCACACCGCTCCCATCGTGCCCGAATCCAACGGCCACAAGGTCGCCATCATCGGTGCAGGCCCTGCCGGTCTGACCGCCGCAGGCGACTTGGCAAAGCTGGGCTACAAGGTCACTGTGTATGAGGCCCTGCATGTGGCAGGCGGTGTGCTGATGTATGGCATCCCTGAGTTCCGTCTGCCCAAGGCCATCGTCCAGCAGGAGATCGACGGCCTGAAGAAGATGGGCGTGGACTTCGAGTGCAACATGGTCATCGGCAAAGTCCTGACCATCGACGAGCTGATGGGCGAGTACGGCTATGAGGCCGTTTTCGTGGGTTCCGGTGCCGGTCTGCCCCGCTTCATGGGCATTCCCGGCGAGAACCTGAAGGGTGTGTACTCCGCCAACGAGTTCCTGACCCGCTCCAACCTGATGAAGGCATATCTGCCCACCAGCAAGACCCCCATCCGCGCCGGCAAGAAGGTCGCCGTCGTCGGCGGCGGCAACGTCGCCATGGACGCCGCCCGCAGCGCCCTGCGCCTGGGTGCCGACACCGTCTACATCGTCTACCGCCGCGGCATGGCTGAGCTGCCCGCCCGGAAGGAGGAGGTCGAACACGCCGAGGAAGAGGGCATCATCTTCAAGACCCTGTGCAACCCCGTGGAGATCCTCTCCGACGATGAGGGCTTCGTCAAGGCCATCACCTGCGTGGAGATGGAGCTGGGCGAGCCCGATGCGTCCGGCCGCCGCCGCCCCATCGAGAAGAAGGGCAGCGAGTTCACGATGGATGTGGACACCGTCATCATGAGCCTGGGCACCAGCCCCAACCCGCTCATCCGCTCCACCACCCCCGGTCTGGAGACCAACAAGCACGGCTGCATCGTCACCGAAGGCGACGAGGGCAAGACCAGCCGTGAGGGCGTGTATGCCGGCGGCGACGCCGTGACCGGTGCCGCCACCGTCATCAAGGCCATGGGTGCCGGCAAAGCTGCCGCCAAGGCCATCGACGAATACATTCAGAATAAGTAAACCGGTCCTATAAAAAAGCGGAGGTGCTGCGATGCAGCACCTCTGTTTTTTTATTCCACGTTCCTTATGGTCCTCCCCATGGTCCTCCTCTCTTTTTCATCGTACCATAAACAAACGATCTTGCAAGCCTTTTCAGAGCAGCCCATGTTCCAGACAGTACCAGTAGACGCCGTCCTCTTTTACGTCACGGCAGGTATCTGCGGCAATAGCTTTCAGCCGGTCAGAGGCATTGGCCATGGCAACGCCGGTGCCGACGGCCCCGAACATCTCGATGTCGTTGTTGCCGTCGCCAAACGCCATGCTGTCGGCCTTGTCGATGCCGTAAAATTCCAGCACCTTTTCCACCGCGACCCCCTTGCCGCCGTTGGCCGGGATGATGTCCACTGCGCGGTCCCACCAGGCGGCGATCTTGGCATGGGTGACATCGTTCAGGATGGCGGGATACTCTTCCTCCCGGCCGCCCATCAGCACCTGAAAGACTTCGCCCTGCGCCACCTCGTCAAAGTCGTCGGCCACGACCAGCTTCACCCCGCCGATGGCAAAATATTCTTCGAGGTCTGGTTCGGTGCCGTTGGCCACCAGACGGCTGTCCGTGGCCAGTGCAAGGGGCCGCCCCAGTGCAGCCGCATTCCGGCGGAGGGTCACAATGTCCTCTTTCGGGATGAGGTTCTTGAAAATATCGCGCTCCGGCGTAAAACAGTACGAGCCGTTGTAGGTCAGGAGCGCATCAAACGTCACCCCCTCGAACTTCGGCATTTCCATGGGGGTACGGCCTGTGGCAATGCAGAGCCTGATGCCGTTCTGCCGCAGTTTTTGCAGAGCTTCCACCGTTCTGGGGCGGATGCCCTCTTTCAGGGGCACCAGTGTGCCGTCAATGTCAAAAAAGATGATCCTTGGCTTCATCGTATCGCTCCTCTTTTTGCGCAGATGTAGAGATAGAACACCTTTATTATAGCACATACGACCCGGTTACCAAAGATTCTTTTTCCTTCAGATCCAGAAATCACAATTCCGTCAAAATCCGTCACAAAGAAGCAGACGAAGCAGCTGTTTTCCGCGTTCTGCGTGAAAATCGGCTCCATTTTTCTGCAAAATCGTTTCACGTATCCCACATCTTGTGCGAGATGCTCAAATTTTGCCGTTTATTTTTGTTGATTCTTTTTGGCATTTCGTGATTGATTTTGACGTATTTTTTGCTATAATAGGGGCAGAGAGACGCAGAAAGCTTCAAATAAAATCACAATCCACCAAAAGGAGTGAAAATTTCCATGTTGGCAGAAGAACGCTTCGCCCTCATCCTGGATTTGCTGGCCCGCCAGCGGACGGCTACGGTACAGGAGCTGTGCGAGGCCCTGAGCGCAAGCGAATCCACCATCCGGCGCGACCTGAACGAGCTGGACAAGATGGGCCGACTGAACAAGGTGCACGGCGGTGCCACCCTGCCGGACAGCCCCTTCCGCACCGACGAACCCACCATGGCCGCCAAAGAAGAGCTGGCTGTGGATCAGAAACACAGCATCGCGCGGGCCGCTGCGGCCCTGATCGAACCGGAGGATTTCATCTTTCTGGATGCCGGTTCCACCACACTGGCGGTGGCGCGGGCGCTGACCGGCCCGGCCCTGCATGCCTGCTATGTGACCAACGGCGTGGCCCACGCCCGGCTGCTGGCCCAGAAGGGCTGCCGGGTGTTCCTGCCCGGCGGGATGCTGCGACCCCAGACCGAAGCCATCATCGGGGCGGCGGCGCTCAGCGCCATCCAGCAGTACAACTTCACCAAAGCGTTCATGGGAGCCAACGGCGTGGCGCTGGAGGCCGGGTTCACCACCCCGGACCCGGAGGAAGCCGCTGTGAAGGCGGCTGTTGTCCACCGGGCGCGGGAGACCTGGTTCCTCGTGGATGACTCGAAGTTCGCCAAAGTCTACCCCGCCGTCATCACCGACCTGCACAGCGGTGCCATCCTGACCAACCGCTGCCCCAACCCCAAATACCGGCAATTCACTTTGATAAAGGAGACGGAATCATGATCTATACCGTTACGTTCAATCCTGCTATCGACTACGTCGTCCGCCTGGACAAAGCTCTGGAAGTCGGCGAGGTGAACCGCGCCGCCGGGGAGGACTGTGTGCTGGGCGGCAAAGGCATCAATGTATCCGGTGTGCTGCACGAGCTGGGCTGCGGGAGCATAGCTTTGGGCTTCGTGGCCGGTGAGACCGGTGCCTGGCTGGAACGCGGTCTGGCCGCGCAGGGCCTGCGCACCGACTTCATTCATCTGGGCCACGGCATGACCCGCATCAACGTGAAGATCAAAGCCGGGGAAGAGACCGAGCTGAACGGCGCAGGCCCCGCCATCCCGGCTTCGGCCCTGCACACGCTGGAAGAAAAGCTCGATGCGCTGACCGAAAGCGATGTGCTCATCCTCGCAGGCAGCATCCCGTCCAGTATGCCGCAGGACACCTACGAGCGGCTGCTGGCCCGGCTGGACGGCAAGGGTGTGCGCTGTGTCGTGGACGCCACCCGCGCCCTGCTGGCAAACGTTCTGCCCTACCACCCCTTCCTCATCAAGCCGAACAACCACGAGCTGGGCGAGCTGGTGGGCAGAGTCCTGACCGGCGACGAGGAGATCACCGCCGCCGCCCGCGCCCTGCAAACGCAGGGTGCCCGGAACGTTCTGGTGAGTATGGCGGGCGATGGTGCTTTGCTGGTGGACGAGACCGGTGCCGTGCACCGCATCGGCTGCCCCAAGGGCAGGGTCGTCAACAGCGTGGGCGCAGGCGACAGCATGGTAGCCGGCTTCGTGGCCGGATATTTGCAGACCGGCCGCTATGACGACGCCCTCCGTCTGGGCACCGCCTGCGGCAGCGCCACGGCGTTCAGCCTGGGGCTTGCCAAAAAATCGAAGATCGACGCACTGCTCGCAGCGCTCTGAGCTGTGACGCTTTGAACGAAGGAAAGGAGAATCCCCTATGCGTATCACCTCGCTTTTCTCCCTGAATGCCATTGCGCTGGATGTTGCAGCATCCAATCAGGAAGAGATCATCGACCAGGTCGTGGAGCTGCAATCCACCCACAACAACATTCTGGATAAAGAGGCCTATAAAAAGGCACTCTACGCCCGCGAAGAAGAAGGCTCCACCTACGTGGACAACGGCATCACGGTGCCCCATGCCAAGAGCGATGTCGTCACCCGGCCCAGTCTGGCCGCGCTGCGGCTGAGCAGCCCAGTGCAGTACAACCCCGACGACGACGGCAAGACCGACCTGCTCTTCGCCATCGCGGCCCCGCAGAACGGCAGCCTGCATGTGGATATGCTGGCCCGGATGATGCAGATGCTGATGAACGAGGAGTTCGTGGAGCAGCTGCGCGCTGCCAGAACGCCGCAGGCATTTTTGGACGCCATCGACAAGCAGGAGGAAGCGCAGTTCGGCAGCGAGAGCTTCACCGACCAGTCCATCCCGCAGGACGGCTTCCGGGTGCTGGCTGTGACGGCCTGCCCCAACGGCATCGCCCACACCTACATGGCCGCCGAGGCACTGACCAAGGCGGGCACCAAACTGGAGCTGCCTGTGAAGGTCGAGACCAACGGTTCCGACGGTGCCAAGAACATCCTGACCCGCGAGGAGATCGCGGCCTGCGACGGCATCATCGTGGCGGCGGACAAGAACGTGGAGACTGCCCGCTTTGACGGCAAGCCCGTGCTCTTCACCCGCGTGGACGACGGCATCCACAAGCCCGAAGAGCTGATCCTGAAGATCGTGCGGGGCGAGGTGCCCATCTACCACAGCAAAGACAAGGCTGCGGGCGATGCACCCGGTGCCTCCGACAGCGCAGCCCACACCGTGTACAAACACCTGATGAACGGTGTTTCCCACATGCTGCCCTTCGTCGTGGGCGGCGGCATCATGATCGCGCTGGCCTTCCTGCTGGACGATTACACCATCGACCCCTCCAACTTCGGCATGAACACGCCCATCGCAGCCTTCTTCAAGACGGTGGGCAGCGCCGCCTTCAGCTACATGCTCCCCATCCTGGCCGGTTTTATCGCCATGTCCATCGCAGACCGACCGGGTCTGGCCGTCGGCTTTGCAGGCGGCGTTCTGGCCATGAACGGCACCAACTTCGCGGGCCTTGCCTCCGGTGAGACCACCGGCATCTCCGGCGGCTTCCTGGCGGCTCTGCTGGCCGGTTTCGTGGCCGGTTATGTGGTCGAGTTCCTGAAGAAGATCACCGAAAAACTCCCCGCCAGCCTGAACGGCATCCGCCCCATGCTCATCTACCCGCTGGGCGGCATCCTCATCGTGGGCGCTGTGATGTGCGGCATCAACCCGGTGATGGGCATGATCAACACCGCCATGACCGACTGGCTCAACGCTCTGGGCGGCACTTCCAAAGTCCTGCTGGGTGCCATCGTGGCCGGTATGATGAGCGTGGACATGGGCGGCCCCTGCAACAAGGCAGCCTACGTCTTCGGCACGGCTGCGCTGGCCTCCGGCAACTATGAGGTCATGGCCGCTGTCATGGTGGGCGGCATGGTGCCTCCCCTCGCCATCGCCCTCTCCACCACCTTCTGCCCCAAAAAGTGGACCCCCGACGAGCGCCGCAACGGCATCGTGAACTACGTCATGGGCCTGTGCTTCGTCACCGAGGGTGCCATCCCCTACGCTGCCGCCGACCCGCTCCGCGTCCTGCCCAGCTGCGTCATCGGCGCAGCACTGGCCGGTGCGCTCTCCATGACCTTCGGCTGCGCCCTGCGTGCGCCCCATGGCGGCATCTTCGTCTTCCCCGTCGTGGACCACGCCCTGATGTATGTGGTGGCACTGGCCGCTGGCAGCATCGTGGGCGCCGTCATCCTGAGCCTGCTCAAGAAGACCCGCACCGAGTAACTCCCTTCCGGTTTTATTGAATCCACAGCAAAACGGCTGGCCCTCCGTACTCCAGGAGGGCCAGCCGTTTTTGCGTTTTATTGCACTGCCTGCTTCAGGCGTTCGAGGTCTCCGGCATCCGGATGGGCCAATGCACGGTCAAAGTTTTCGATCAGCATGTCCAGATTGGAGGCCGGGTTCGGCTGCTGCTTCATGGCTTCATACCGCTGCCGCACCGACTGGGGCATCCGGCCCTGACACATATAGGTCCCCACAACGGTATTGCTGGGGTCCAGCTCCGCCTGCACGGCGCTCAGGATGTTTGCAAAATACTCCGCGCTGCCACCGAAGCCTGCTGTGCCGAACAGAAAGACCTTTTTGCCGCGCAGCGTTTTCAAGAAGGCGTTGCAGTCTGCATCGGCGTGGCCCCGGTCGGTCCAGAAGCCCACATACAGGGTGTCGGCCTCCGCTGCGGCTTCTGCCGGTGTGCCGAAGTAGCGGCAGCCTTCCTGCGGCAGCGTTTCCCGAAGGGTCTCTGCCAGCTGCTTTGTGTTGCCGGTCTGGCTGCTGTATACGATCGAGTAGCTCATACGATTCTCCTTTTTCATCGGTGTGTGTTTATTTTTCTTCCCGCCGTGCGTCGTAGATGCAGCGGGTGCCCTGGTGCGCCATCAGGCCGCCGAGGCACTTTTTGTTGCAGCGGACGCAGCGATGGATCGTTTTTGCCTGCCCCTTTTGCAGTTTGTTCACCCACTCCGGATCGGCCAGAAGCTGGCGGCTCATGGCGGCGCACTGGATGCGCCCGGAGGCAAGCTGCTGCTCCACGAAATCGGGGTCGTTCAGGCCGCCCACGCCGCAGAGAGGCAGGCGGGTGTACTGCCGCACGGCATCGCAGAACTTGAGGAAGCAGCCCGGCTGGCCGAAGGCAGGGTGGCTGGCGGGCGGGATGGTATTTTCCAGTGCCGAGTGGTTGGCCAGCGTGACATGGAAGCTGGTCACGCCTGCCTGTTCCAGCAGCGGCACAAAGACGGGCAGTTCTTCCACCAGAACGCCTGCGTTGCCGTAGTGGGGGTCTTCCTGCCGGACGGCCAGCTTGTAGTCAATGGGAAATTCCGGCACGGCGGCATGGACGGCCTTGACCGCTTCCACGGCAAAGCGGGCGCGATTCTCGGCGCTGCCACCGTATTCATCGGTGCGGTGATTGAAGATGGACGAGCTGAAGCTGCCGCACATCCGGTCGCCGTGCACCTGCACCATGTCGAACCCGGCCTGTTTTGCCAGCACTGCCGCCTTGCCGAAGCCGGCGAGGATGGCCTCGATCTTCCGCTTCGGCATTTTGGTGATGTAAGGCTCCACTTCGGCGTTCAGCTTTTCGCGCAGCTGGTCCGGGGTGAGCTTTTTGGCCAGCACAGCGGGGATGTATTTGAGCATCGCCAGCATGTTGGAATCGCTCTGGTGCAGCTGGGCGCAGACCTTGCAATCCGCCTTGTGGGCGATCTCCACGATCTGCTGATAAAACGCGAACCCCTTTGCATCGAAGAGGGATTTTTCGAACCTGCTCTTCCCCACCGGCACATCCCCGATGATGAGCATCGCGCAGCCGCCCTCGGCCAGCCGCCGGATCTCGGCAAGGTACTCTTCGTCCGGCAGGCCAAAGGTGGTAGGCGCAAAAATGATGCGGTTCTTCAGCTGCAGGCCCCCATAGTTCACAGGGCTCAGGATGGTCTCGTACATGATCACACGCTTCCTTTCTGTGCTGCTTTGTGCAGCAGTTCCAGCAGCTGGCGCTGCTCGTCGGCGGTCAGGCCGGTCAGGTTTCGGGCGTCCCAGTCATAAAACATCCGGTGGCAGACCGCAAAGGCCGTCCGGCCCTTTTCGGTCAGTTCCAGATGGTAGCTGCGGCCGCTCTTTTCTTTGGTGAGAAATCCATCCTCGGCCAGCTTGGTGAGGCTGCGCTGGGAGTGGCCCCAGTCCAGATGCAGTCTCTGCGTCAGCTCCGAGGGGGTGCAGCCGGGGTGCTTGCCCACATAGATGACAAAGTACATCATCCCGAAGCTCAGGCCCAGCTCCTGCAGCCGCTGGGTGGTGTAGGCGGCAAATCTCCTGTGCAGTGTCAGAATGCAGGAGGATACCGTAGCCGGTTCCATATGATCCGCTCCTTTCGTTCTCAACGGCCTGAGTATAGCACGTTTACTTGACAAAGTCAAGTATTTTCGCAAAGAAAAAACTCCGCATCTGTACGCGAAGTTTTTTTCGGGCGATTGTCAGGCTTTGTTACGGTGCTCTTCTTCCAGATCCCGCTTGAGGTCGTCTTCGATCTCGACGAAGCATTCCAGAAGCATGGGGTTGAACGCGCCGCATTCGCCGTTCAGGATCATCTTCACTGCCTGTTCGTGCGGGCAGGCTTTTTTGTAGCAGCGGTCACTGGTCAGAGCATCGTAGACGTCGGCCAGCGCCACCACCTGCGCCTCGATGGGGATCTCGTTCCCTTTCAGGCCGTCCGGGTAGCCGCGGCCGTCCCACCGCTCGTGGTGCCAGCGGGCGATGCTGTAGGCCGTCTGGAGCAGCGGCTCCTCGCAGAAGTTGTCCAGCTTGCTCAGCATGTCCGCGCCGATGGTGGTATGGGTCTTGATGACCTCGATCTCCTCCGGGGTCAGCCGGCCGGGCTTGTTCAGGATCTTTTCGTCGATGGCGATCTTGCCGATGTCGTGCAGGGCCGAGGCCAGCGGGATATTCTCCTGCATCTCGGAGGTGATGTGGTAGATGTTGGGGCGTTCGAGCAGTTTTTCGAGCACCCGCTCGGTGAGGCGGTGGATGTGCTGAACGTGCAGCCCGCTCTCGCCGTTGCGGAACTCCACCAGCTGGCTCAGCACCCCCACCAGCATGGAGGTGTTCCTCTCCCGCGCGCGGATCTGTTCGGACAGCAGGCTGACCAGCCGCCGCTGCTTGGCATAGAGCTTGATGGTATTGAACACCCGGCGGTAGACGACGCGGGCGTCGAACGGGCGGGCTACGTAATCCGAAACGCCCATCTCATAGGCGCGGCGGACGGATTCCTCGCTGTCCTCACCGGAGATCATGATGACCGGCAGATCCTCGATGGCGTGGTTGCGGTTCATGAAGTCCAGCACCTCAAACCCGTTCATCTTGGGCATCATAAGGTCCAGCAGCACCAGCGCGATATCGCCCATGTGCTGCTGCATCTTTTTCAGGCACTCCTCGCCGTCCGCAGCTTCAAGGATGCGGTAATCCCCGCACAGGATCTCTGACAGGATGGCGCGGTTCATCGCGGAATCGTCCACGATGAGGATCTGCGGCTTTTCCTCCCGGCGGCCCGGCGCATCCTCCTGAAGCACCTCGCCGGAGACGACGACGCAGTTCTTCCGAACCTTGGCCTGATACATCAGCCGGTCGGCCTGCCGGACCACGGCGTCCATGCTGTCGCTTGGCATCTGGATCAGCCCGCCGATGCTGGTCGAAAGCCGCATGTGGCTGTAGCCGGGCACGATGGCGTCATGGAGCTTTTCCCGGATCTGCTCCAGTTTGATTTTGAAGTAGTCCTCCGGGATGCCGGGCAGGATGAGCAGAAACTCGTCGCCGCCGAAGCGCACCAGCGCATCGGTCTGGCGGATGCAGCCGCGCACGATGGTGGCGGCGGTCTTCAGGGCCATATCGCCCGCATGGTGGCCGTAGGTATCGTTGTAGACCTTGAAGTCGTCCAGGTCCATCAGCGCCACGCCAATGGGGCCTTTCATGCCGCGGACGATCTCTTCGTAATAGCGGCGGTTGTACATGTCGGTCAGAGGGTCGTGGTACAGCTTGGTGTTGTAGCCGGAGAGCGCGCTGAACAGTGCCTCGGTGTCATCGGGTTCGACGATGGTATCGCTTTGCATCCTCTGCAGCAGTTCCATCACATAGGGGGCTCCGTCCACCTCCATATATTGGGCCGACACCTGCACGATGTCCGGCGAGAAATATTCCAGCTTGGAGCGCTGGTCATGGTTTTCGAACGCACTCTTCACCGCGCAGTGGTGGCAGCGGCGGCTCCTGTGGCGGCAGGCATAGCACAGCTCTTCCGCGTTGGGGTTGGAGCGCACACCCTCTTCGATCCGCTCAATGGCGGCTGCGTCCAGCAGACGCACATCCGTATAGAACTGCTGCAGATCGCTGATGAGCGTCTGAACTTCCTGCATTGTTTTCATCTTCGCCGTTTCCTACGCCTTTCTGCGCGCCTCTCCGAATGTTGGAACCAAAAAGGCGCTTTTCTTTCCTATTATAGACGGTATTCAGCCCAAATGGAAGGGATTTTCCAAAACTTTTCTGCAAAACAGAATGCTGCCCCGCCGTTTTGCCAAAATCTGAACTTTTTTTCGGCACAAATGGTAGCCCTGTGAAACAAAAGGTGTTATAATAATTTTATCTATCACAAGCCATTTGACAGGAAGGGGTCCCCCACATGACGATCGAAGAATGCTACACGGCCATGGGCGCAAATTATCAGGACGTGCTCCGGCGCTTTTATAAACCCGATATGATCCGGCGCTTTGCCCGGATGTTTTTGCAGGACACCAGTTTTCAGCAGCTGACCGATGCCATGGCCCGGCAGGACGTCAAGGATGCGTTTCTTGCGGCGCACACCCTGAAAGGGGTCTGCCTCAACCTCGGCTTCAGCAACCTCACGCCCTCTGCAGTGGCCCTGACGGAGATCCTCCGCGCGGGGAGCTTTGACGGTGCCGCCGAGCAGTATGCCCTTGTAGAGAAGGAATATCACAAGACCATCGAGGCCATCAACGCCCTCGATTGAGTTCCGGATGGAGCCGCGGAGAGCCGGGGCTCTATTTTTCAGACCGGCTCGTTTTGGGGAAGGAGACATCATGCGATCTCGTTTTCGTCCGCTCGTCAGTCTGGTGCTGAGCGCTGCGCTGCTGCTGGGCTGTGTGGGCTGCGGCGGCAGTGCCAAAGCACCCACCACCATCACGGTGTGGAACTATTACAGCGGCGACCTTCTGAGCAGCTTCAACGCTCTGGTGGACCAGTTCAACGCCACCGTCGGCAAAGAGAAGAACATCGTGGTCGAGAGCTTCAATCAGGGCAACGTGACCGACCTGGAAGCGAACGTTCTGGCCGCTGCGCAGGGCAAGGTGAGCGCTGCGGCCCTGCCCAACCTCTACTCCGGCTATGCCGACATGGCCTATGACCTCGACCTGATGGGCAAGGTCGTAGACCTGGCCCCCTATCTGACCGCAAAGGAGAAGGCCGCCTATGTGGACGGTTTTCTGTCCGAGGGCGACCTGATGAACAATGGGGAACTGAAGATCTTCCCGGTGGCAAAATCCACCGAGCTGCTCTACCTGAACGCCACCGACTGGGCCCCCTTTGCTGCGGCCACCGGTGTGACCTACGACGACCTGGCCACTATGGAAGGCGTCGTGGAGGTGGCCCGCCAATACTACGACTGGACGGATGCCATGACCAGCACCCCCAACGACGGCAAGGCCTTCTTCGGCCGTGATGCGCTGGCCAACTACCTGCTGTGCGGTGCTCAGGAGATGGGCCTGACCATCTTTGATACCAAGAACGGCGTCATGACCCTGCATTTTGACAAAGATGTCATCCGCAAACTGTGGGATAACTTCTATGTGCCCTACATCAAGGGCTGGTTCGGTGCCAGCGGCAGGTTCCGCAGCGACGACGTGAAGACCGGCAATCTGCTGGCCTACGTCGGCTCGTCGGCCAGCAGCCCCTTCTTTCCCGCCCAGGTGATGACCAACGACGCCGAGAGCCACGCCATCGAACCGGCCATCCTGCCCTGCCCATCCTTTGCGGGCTGCAGCCCGGTCGCCGCCCAGCAGGGTGCCGGCATGATCGTGACCAAAGGCACCGACGCCCAGATCCGGGCCTGCGCTGAATTTCTGAAGTGGTTCACCCAGCCGGAAAACAACATCGCGTTCTCCGTGAACTCCGGCTATCTGCCCGTGACCCACGCCGCCGCAAGCCTGAACGCCATTCAGGCCAGTGGTTTGGAGCTGACCGACATCGTCACCCAGGTGCTGGACCTCTCGCTGGATGCCGTGGAGCATGACGCCCTGTACACGACCCACGCCTTCCTGGAGGGTTCCACGGCCCGCACCACCCTGCAAAATGCCATGACCGATGCGGCGGAGGCCGACCGGGGCATCGTGAAAGAGCGGCTCGCCGCCGGGCAGACGGCCGAAGAGGCCGAAGCCGAGTTTTTGACCGACGAATACTTTGACCAGTGGTACGAATCCACGAAGGCCGCGCTGGAAGCCTACGCCGGCTGACCACCTGCCGCCCCAACCCTTTTTGAAAGGAGCACCGGCCCATGAAACACTTCACCCGACACAAACTGTCCGGGGCCCGCGCAGAGCGCTCCATTTTCGGCACCATCTTCAAAGCGATGGTCGGTGTGCTGCTGGTGGAGGTCGCACTGCTCGTCGCGTCCATCTATGCGATGCGGGTCGGCCCCCAGCTGGACCAGAACGCGGAGGACATCCTCGCCATGCAGGTGGAGAACCGCAGCCGATACATCCGGACCACCCTGAACGATGCGCAGGAGCTTTCCACTCTGGAAAGTGAGATCAACACCCTGACGCAGGAGCTGCTGGACAGCGGCAGCATCGACCTTGCCACGCTGGACAGCAGCAGCATCACCGCCTACCCCCTGCTGGAAGCCGCCACCCCAAAGCTCATCGCCGCTCTGCGCAGCAGGCCGGTGACCGGCATCTTTCTGGTGCTGAACACCCACGACCTGAACAGTCGCTCCGCTGGCAATCACCTACCCTCCATCTATCTGCGGGATCTGGACCCCGACGCCTCGCCCTCCGAAAACAATTCCGACCTGCTGTTCGAGCGGGCACCGGCCCGGCTGGTGCAGGAGCAGAGCATCGCCACCGACAAGAGCTGGTCCCCCGCTCTTGCCTATCGGGCAAAAGCCAGAGGCTTTCTCTATGCGCCGTTCCAGGCGGCCTATGACGATGGTGCCCAGCTGAGCCCGGCTGATTACGGCCACTGGACCATCGCCCCCTATGCTCTGAAAGGTGACGACCGGCAGGCCATCTATTACAGCCAGCCCCTCATCCTGCCGGACGGCACCGTCTACGGCGTCATCGGCGTGGAGCTTCTGACCAGCTACCTTGCCGAGAAGCTGCCCTGCGCCGAACTGCAGGGCGACGGCTCCGGCCTCTATCTGCTGGCCTGCTCCAATATGATGTTGAACCTGGACACCCTCTCGCTGGATCTTGCACCGGTCCTGTGCAGCGGCAGTTCGGCGTTTGCCAGCGGCACCACCGCTGTGGCATCCCGGCGCGGCACCGGCTGCTTCCGTCTGGTGCAGGACCATGTGCCCTACACAGCCTCCGTGATGTCGCTGAATCTCTACAACCGGAACGCCCCCTTCTCCGGGGATCGCTGGTATCTGGTGGGCATGGTGCCCACAGCCAACCTCTCGGCCTTCTCCGACCGGGTGCAGCAGCTGCTCTTCCTCACCGTGCTGCTCACCCTCATCGCAGGCTTTCTGGCGAGCTTTCTGGTCAGTGAGCGGATGTCCAAGCCCATCCATCGGCTCTCCGCTGCCGTGGCCAAAGCGCAGGAAAACGCCGTGGCCATGCCGCAGCTGCCCACTACCGGCATCCTGGAAGTAGACCAGTTTGCCTCGGCCATCACCCACCTTTCGGAGGATGTGCTGGCCTCTTCCACCCGCTTTCTGCGGATCATGGAGATGGCCACGGTGGAGCTGGGCGGCTACGAGCTGCGCAGCGACAGTGTCTTTGCCACCGACAACTTCTTCCAGATGCTGGGGCTGGCCACCCCGGAGCCGCTCACGCCCCGCAGCTTCCGCAACGCCCTCTCCCGGATCGCGCATTCCAGCCTCTACCGCACCACGGATGCAGGCGGCTCCATCTTCCTCGTCCAGAGAGAGAACGAGGTGCGGTATGTGATCCTCCGTGTGACCCGCATCTACGGCGAGACCGCCTCGGAGGTGGGCCTGCTCGAAGATGTGACCAGTGCCATGCTGGAACAGCAGCGCATCGAGCGGGAGCGCGACTACGATATCCTCACCGGGCTGTACAACCGTCAGGCGTTCAACCGGGTCTGCGCCGACCTCTTTGCCCACCCGGCCCAGCTGCACTGCTCGGCTCTGCTGATGATGGATCTGGACAACCTCAAGCAGATCAACGACACCTACGGCCACGACTGGGGCGACCAGTACATCCGCCAGACCGGCCAGTGCTTCGCCGCCAACATCCCAAAGAACACCGTCTGCTCCCGCCTGTCCGGCGACGAGTTCCTGCTGCTGTTCTACGGGTACGACACACAGGACGCCATCCGCGCCGAGCTGGACAAGCTGAGCGCCGCCCTGCGGGCCAGCTGCTCCACCCTGCCCAACGGCAAAACACTGAACATCAGCATCTCCGGCGGCGTGGCCTGGTACCCGGAGGATGGCAAAGACCTGAAGACCCTGAAAAAATACGCCGACTTCGCCATGTATCAGGTCAAGCAGTCCCGCAAGGGGCAGGTGGGCGATTTTGACATCGGCGTCTACCACCGCGAAGAGTATGCCGCCCAGACCCAGCGCGAATTCCTGCAATTGCTGCGGGAAGAGCAGGTGTACTACTACTTCCAGCCCATCTTCAGCGCACAGACCGGACGGGTGGTGGCCTACGAGGCGCTGATGCGGGTGAACACGCCCACCCTCACCTCGCCTTCGCAGGTGATGACGCTGGCCCACGAGCTGGACCGCCTGTACGACATCGAGCGGATCACCATGTTCCATTCCAGCGAGGCATTCGAGAAGCTGCAGAGCCGGGGCCTCATCCGGAAGGACGCCCTGCTCTTCGTCAACTCCATCGCCAATGTGAACCTGAACGATGAAGACATCCAGGAATATCACCGCCGCTACCCCGACCTGCTCAAACAGCTCGTCGTGGAGATCACCGAACAGGAAGACCTGGACCGCGCATGTCTGGAGCGGAAGCGGAACATACCGGGCTTCTCCGGTGCCTTCGCGCTGGATGACTACGGCACCGGTTACAGCAATGAGCTCAATCTGCTGGAACTGTCGCCCCGGTACATCAAGATCGACATCTCCATCATCCGCGGCATCGAGAAGGATCCCGACAAGCAGCAGATCGTCTCGAATATCGTGGCCTACGCCCACGCCCGCAGTATGCAGATCCTCGCCGAGGGCATCGAGGATGAGATCCAGCTGCGCAAGGTCATCGACCTGGGCGTGGACCTGCTGCAGGGCTACTACCTCAGCCGCCCGGCAGCCGTGCCCTCCCCCATCGCATCCGAAGCGCTGGATGTCATCCGCGCTGCCAGCGCCGCGCATTCGGATGCCGGCTAAGTGCAAAAAAGAAACGGCCTTTCGGCCGTTTCTTTTTTGTTATCTGCCCAGCTGCCAGAATGCGACGGCGCTGGCGGCGGCGACATTGAGCGAATCAACGCCGTGGGACATGGGGATCTTGACCGTGTAATCGCAGGCGGCGATGGTGGCATGGGCCAGACCGTCGCCCTCGGTACCCAGCACGATGGCAAGTTTCGGCTCTGCGGCCAGCGCTTCGTCGTCGATGGGGACCGAGCGGTTGCTCAGAGCCATGGCTGCCGTTTTGAAGCCCATGGCGCGGAGGCGGGCCAGCCCCTGTCCGGGCCAGTCGGCGGGCGTCTCGCCCAGCTGGGCCCAGGGCACCTGAAACACCGTGCCCATACTCACCCGCACCGCGCGGCGGCACAGCGGGTCGCAGCAGGAGGGGTTGATGAGGACGGCGTCCATGTTCAGCGCTGCCGCACTGCGGAAGATGGCGCCCACGTTGGTGGAGTCCACGATGCCTTCCAGCACCGCGACGCGGCGGGCCTCTTTGCACAGCTCCTCGGCGCTGCGGGGGGCCGGGCGGCGGAAGGCGCAGAGCACACCCCGCGTCAGCTCAAACCCGGTGAGCCCGGCCAGCAGCTCCCGGTCCGCCGTGTAGACCGGGGCATCGCCGCAGCGGGTCAGGATCTCCGCCGCCGGGCCGGTGATCTGCCTGCGCTCCATCAGCAGCGAGACCGGCTCATACCCTGCGTCCAGCGCACGGGAGATCACCTTGGGGCTCTCGGCGATGAAGATGCCTTTTTCGGGTTCCAGTCGGCAGCGCAGCTGGTTCTGCGTCAGGCGGGCGTAGGGGTCCAACTCCGGCGCATGGAAATCGGTGATCTCGACGATGTTCGGCATGAGAATTTCTCCTTTTGGTTCCAGAATCAGTCTTATTGTAGCACAATCGGCGTTCCTTTGCAAAACATGGTGGCCATGTTCGTTTTACATGGTCGAATCCGCCAAAAATGCCGCCAGAATTTTGACAAATCCTCCAAAATGCGCTATCATAGACAGGAACTTGTGAAGAGGGGGAACCATTCCGTGTCCATCAGTCGAAAACTGTCCCGCAATGGGCAGATGTCCGAAGCATTCTGCACCGCCATGTTCCTGTCGGTCTCCGGCGGCCTGCAGGATGTTTATACCTATTTATATCGCGGCAAGGTGTTTGCCAATGCACAGACCGGCAACATCGTGCTGTGCAGCGTGAAGCTGGTCGAGGGCGACTGGAGTGCGGTGCTGCACTATCTGGTGCCGCTGTGCTTCTTTGCGCTGGGCGTGTTCACGGCGGAACTGCTGCGCCAGAAATTCCAGCAGATGCAGCGGCTCCACTGGCGGCAGCTGGTGGTGCTGTGCGAGATCGTGATGCTGTTCGTGGTCGGCTTCTTCCCGCAGGAGTGGAATCTGGTGGCCAACGCGCTGGTCTCGTTTGCCTGCGCGATGCAGGTGCAGGCCTTCCGCAAGGTGAACGGCTACGCCTTTGCCAGCACCATGTGCATCGGCAACCTGCGCAGCGGCATGGATTCGCTGTGCAGCTGGCTCGTGGCAGGCAACCGCGCCGCCCGGAGCAAAGCCTTCCACTATTTCGCCATCATCCTCCTGTTCGCGCTGGGCGCAGGCCTGGGCAGCGTGGCGCTGGGGTTCTGCGGCGCAAAGGCGATCTGGTTCTCCTGCCTGCTGCTGGCCGTGAGCTTCTGCCTGATGTTCCTCAAGGAAGACATCGAGGAGCTGGAAGAGGACATCGAAAAGCGCGAAACCCGGCACTAAACCGGCCCGGCAACGCGATCATGCAGCACATTCCCGCACTGCTGCCCTTCCCTCCGGGCAGGCAGTGCGGGAATTTTTGCAGCGAAACGCGGTTGGGCAGGGATTTTTTCATTGCGCTGTCGGGCCGGATATGGTATACTGATTTTGTATGTTAAAAATGCCCCGGCGGCCGGAACGGTGTTGGCTGCCGCTGCGGGTTTTCTTCAAGGAATAGGAGCAACGAATGAAAAAAGGATTTGACAACGACAAATACCTGCAGATGCAGTCCGAGCACATCCGCGAGCGGATCGCACAGTTCGACAACAAGCTGTATCTGGAATTCGGCGGCAAGCTGTTCGATGACTACCACGCCTCCCGCGTGCTGCCCGGTTTCCAGCCGGACTCCAAGCTGCAGATGCTGCTGCAGCTGAAGGACCAGGCCGAGATCGTCATCGTCATCAGTGCCGAAGACATCGTGAGCAGCAAGGTGCGCGGCGACTACGGCATCACCTACGATCTGGACGTGCTGCGCCTCATCGACGCCTTCCAGGAGCGGGGGCTGTTCGTGGGCAGCGTCTGCGTGACCATGTACACGGCCGCACCCGAAGTGGAAGCCTTTGAAAAACGGCTGAACGGTCTGGGCATCCGGACCTTCCGTCATTATAAGATCCCCGGCTACCCCAACGACGTGGCCCGCATCGTGAGCGACGAGGGCTATGGCCGCAACGAGTACATCGAGACCGAGCGCCCGCTGGTGGTCATCACGGCCCCCGGCCCCGGCAGCGGCAAGATGGCCACCTGCCTGTCCCAGCTGTACCATGAGCACAAGCGGGGCGTCAAGGCCGGTTATGCCAAGTTCGAGACCTTCCCCATCTGGAACATCCCGCTCAAGCACCCGGTGAACCTGGCCTACGAGGCCGCTACCGCCGACCTGAACGATGTGAACATGATCGACCCGTTCCATCTGGAAGCCTATGGCAAGACTGCCGTCAACTACAACCGCGACATTGAGATCTTCCCGGTGGTCAACGCGATGTTCGAGCTGATCGCAGGCCAGAGCCCCTACCACTCCCCCACCGACATGGGCGTGAACATGGCGGGCAACTGCATCGTGGACGATGCCGCTTGCTGCGAGGCCTCCTGCAACGAGATCGTCCGCCGGTACTTCAAGTCTCTGTGTGCGCTTAAAAACGGTGCACAGGTCCAGAGCGAGGTCTACAAGCTGGAACTTCTGATGAACCAGGCAGGCCTTACGCTGGGCAGCCGCCCCGTGGAGCAGGCCGCTCACGCCGTCTCGGAGAAGACCGGCGGGGCACCGGCCGCCGCCATCGAGCTGCCGGACGGCACCGTCATCACCGGCAAGACCGGCCCGCTGCTGGGTGCAGCTTCTTCGGCGCTGCTCAACGCGCTGAAGAAGCTGGCCGGCATCGACCAGGAAATGGATCTTGTCTCTGCGGCTGCCATCGAGCCGATCCAGACCCTCAAGACCAATTATCTGGGCAGCAAGAACCCCCGCCTGCATACCGATGAGATCCTCATCGCGCTGTCAAGCTCCGCTGCCACCAACCCCACCGCTGCGATGGCCCTGCACCAGCTCTCCAAGCTGAAGGGCTGCGACATGCACTCCACGGTCATCCTGTCCAGCGTGGACGACGACACCGTGAAGAAGCTGGGCATCTACCTGACCTGCGAACCCGCCTACGAGGAAGAGGGCCGCAAGTACCACAAGAAATAAGCGCAACAAAAAAGAGAATCGCCGCGGCGGTTCTCTTTTTGCATTCACAGGCGGGTCTGCACCCAATATTCGCCCATGCTCTGGCCGGGCTGGTCGGTGACGTCATCGTTCAGGTAGTCCGCCAGACCGCAGGACGCCGGGTCCCACCCGCGCGCCTGTTCGACCGAATCGTACTCCACCTCGGCGTACCAGAACTCGGTGGGCTGGCCTTCGTCTACATGGTTCACTTCCAGCACCAGCCCGTCCGGCAGCAGATAGCTGCGGCGAAGTTTCGGGATGAGCGGCCTGCCGATGATCTTCGTCTCTAAATCGTCAAACAACGCTTTGTCGATGGGGCGTTCGATCTCCTCCCGCGCCAGTCCGCCGCCGGATTTGAAGCAGAGGATATAGTCGGTGCTGCCGCCCGTCCGGGCCTCCTCCCGGATGCGGACCGTTGGGCGGACGCTGATATACCCCTGCCGCATCGCAAATTCCTCCTGCAGCGGCATCTCCGGGAAACCCGCTCCCTCCGGCCAGCCGTTCACCATCCATTTGCGTTCGATCTCCATTGCTTTGCCCTCATTTCTGTTGGATTTTGTATTTATTCTAACACGGTTTTATGATATTATAAAGAGGATCTGAATCAAAAAACACAGCGCTGAAAGCGGGCCGCATCGCCGGGAGCATTTTCCTCGTGCGGCGGAGAGCGCACCTCTGCAATCCAGCCGCCCCGCTCAGCCTGTCGTATCTCAAACACAAGGAGTTTCTATGAAATCGACCCGCAACTATCCCATCTACAAAGTCAACAAACACGCTGAGGGTCTGCTGGTGGGCGGCCACCCGTGGGTATACGAGAACGACATCCTCGAAGCACCGGAGACCACGCCGGAGAACGGCACGCTGGCCGATGTGGTAAGCCCCAAGGGGGCCTACCTCGGCACCGGCTTTCTCTCCCTCCAGAGCAAGATCCGGGTGCGGCTCATCTCCCGCAACGCCAACGATACCTTTGACGCTGACTTCTGGCGCCGCCGGGTGGAGTATGCCTGGAACTACCGCAAGACCGTTCTGGAACCGGACGACCTCTCGGCCTGCCGGGTCATCTTCGGCGAGGCCGACCAGTTCCCCGGCCTGACGGTGGACCGGTTCCAGAATATCCTCGTCACCCAGACCCTCAGCGTCGGCATGGAAAAACTCAAGCCCCTCCTCTTCCCCCTTCTGGCAGAAGTGCTGCGGGCCGACGGCCAGACCATCGACGGCATCTACGAGCGGAACGATGAGGCTCTGCGCGCCAAGGAAGGGCTGGCGCAGAACAAGGGCTGGTTCGAGCTGCCCGGCGAGATCCACCCCGCTTCCACCCAGACCGAGATCTGCGAAAACGGCGTTTTTTACCACGTTGATTTCGAGAACGGCCAGAAGACCGGCTTCTTCCTCGACCAGAAATACAACCGCCGCGCCGTGGCCCGCATCGCCGCCGGGCACACGGTGCTGGACTGCTTCACCCACACCGGCAGCTTTGCGCTGAATGCGGCCAGGGGCGGGGCCGCCCGCGTCACCGCTGCCGACATCAGCGCCGATGCCATCGCCATGGCCCAGCGGAACGCCGAGCGCAACGGCCTCGACAACATGGACTTCCTCTGCGAGGACACCTTCGCACTGCTGCCCCGGCTGGAAAAGGAGGGCCACCCCTACGACTTCATCATTCTCGACCCGCCCGCCTTCACCAAGGCGCGCCGCACCGTCGAGAACGCCATGCGCGGCTACAAGGAGATCAACTACCGCGCCATGAAGCTGCTGCCCCGCGGCGGCTATCTGGCCACGGCCAGCTGCTCACATTTTGCCACCGAGGAGCTGTTCATCAAAATGCTCAAGGCGGCAGCAAAAGACGCCCACCGCCAGCTGCGGCAGATCGAAGTCCGCCAGCAGGCCCCCGACCACCCCATCCTCTGGGGCGTCCCGGAAACGAACTACCTGAAGTTTTTCCTGTTCCAGGTCATCTAAAAGTCATACCAAGCGCGCAAATCTCCAAAAAAACGAGAGCGTGTTTGTGCAGAATCGTCAGTTTTGTCTATTGCCTTTTTTTGCCCTGTAAGCTATAATCATGCCATAGACAGCAACGGCGCTGTGGGTCACCTCCTGACTCGCAGCGTCGTTTTGTTTAAGCAAGCTTTCGCGTGAAAACGCATCGGCGTGGATGGGTTTTTGCGATGTGTGGAAAGAAACAAGATCAAGTAAGGAGTAGGATTTATGGCAGCAAATGTTATGGAAATCTACGGCAGCAAGGTCTTCAACGAACATGTGATGAAGGAGCGCCTGCCGAGCGCGACTTACAAGAGCCTGGAACGCACCCTGCACAAGGGTGCTCCGCTGGACATCGAGGTGGCCAACGTTGTGGCCAGCGTGATGAAGCGCTGGGCCATGGAGCTGGGCGCTACCCACTACACCCACTGGTTCCAGCCGCTGACCGGCATCACCAGCGAGAAGCACGATGGCTTCGTCTCCCCCGTGGGCGACGGCACCGCCATCATGGAGTTCTCCGGCAAGGAGCTGGTGCGCGGCGAACCCGATGCTTCCTCCTTCCCCTCCGGCGGCCTGCGCGCTACCTGCGAGGCCCGCGGCTACACCGCATGGGACCCCACCAGCTACGCCTTCGTCAAGGATGATGTGCTCTGCATCCCCACTGCCTTCGTCAGCTACACCGGCGAGGCGCTGGATAAAAAGACTCCTCTGCTGCGTTCCATGAACGCGCTGTCCAATCAGGCCGTCCGTATCCTGAAGCTGTTCGGCAAGGATGTGGACTACGTGTCCACCACGGTCGGCCCGGAGCAGGAGTACTTCCTCGTCAAGAAGGAAGACTACGAGGCACGTCAGGACCTGATCCTGACCGGCCGCACCCTGTTCGGTGCTCCCTCTGCCAAGGGCCAGGAGCTCGAAGAGCATTACTTCGGCGTCATCCGCCCCGAAGTCTCCGCCTTCATGAAGGAACTGGACGTCGAGCTGTGGAAGCTGGGCGTCCCCGCCAAGACCAAGCACAACGAAGTGGCCCCCTGCCAGCATGAGTTGGCCCCCATCTTCGACACCACCAACGTTGCCATCGACCACAACCTGCTGACCATGGAGCTGATGAAGAAGATCGCACCCAAGTACGGTCTGGTCTGCCTGCAGCACGAGAAGCCTTTTGAGGGCGTGAACGGCAGCGGCAAGCACAACAACTGGTCTATGAGCACCACCCACGAGAACCTGCTGGACCCCGGCGACACTCCCATGGAGAACCTGCAGTTCCTGGTCTTCCTGGCCGCTGTCATCAAGGCAGTCGATGAGTACGCAGACCTGCTGCGCACCTCCGTCGCCACCCCCGGCAACGATCACCGTCTGGGTGCCAACGAGGCACCCCCGGCCATCATCTCCATCTTCGTGGGCGAGGAGCTGGAAGCCGTCATCGACGCCATCGCATCCGATTCTCCCTACGCCGGCCCCACCAAGATGAAGATGGATCTGGGCGTGGATGTCCTGCCCAAGTTCAGCAAGGATACCACCGACCGCAACCGCACTTCTCCCTTCGCCTTCACCGGCAACAAGTTCGAGTTCCGTATGCCCGGTTCTGCTGAGAACCTGAGCGACTGCAACACCATCCTGAACACCGCCGTCGCCAAGGAGCTGAAGGGCTACGCCGACGAGCTGGAGGGTGCTGCGGACTTTACCTCCGCCGCCATCGCTCTGGTCAAGCGGACCATCCGCGACCACCGCCGCGTCATCTTCAACGGCAACGGCTACACCGCCGAGTGGGAAGAAGAAGCTGCCCGCCGCGGCCTGCCCAACAAGAAGAACACCCCGGCTGCTCTGCCCGCCCTCGTTGACCCGAAGAACATCCGGCTGATGGAGGACTTCGGCGTCCTGACCAAGGTGGAGATGGAGAGCCGTTACGAAGTCGAGATGGAGCACTACGCCAAGATCATCAACATCGAGGCGCTGACCATGCTCGAAATGGCCCGCAAGCAGCTGCTGCCGGCCGTCAACTCCTACATGAGCGAGGTCGCCAACACCGCTGCCACCAAGCTGGCCGTCAGCGAGGCGCTCAGCGTCCGCAGCGAGACCAAGACACTGACCAAGCTGAGCGCCGATGCCGACGCTATGAGCGACGCCATCGACGTGCTGCAGGATGTGGTGGACGCTGCCGAGGCTCTGACCAGCGAGAGCGAGAAGGCTGTGGCCTTCCACGACAACGTGATCCTGGCAATGGACGCTCTGCGTGCCGCAGCTGACGATGCCGAGACCATCTGCGGCGAGGACTACTGGCCTCTGCCCAGCTACAGCAAGATGCTCTACTACGTCTGATCTACCAGCGCATTACATAAAGCATCTTAGGCTGTCGAACTTCATTCGCCATTCTCCTTTTCCTATTTCTTACATCAGCCTAAAGACCTGCTCTTTTGCGAGGGCAGGCCTTTAGGCGTTTTTCTTGAGAGGAGATCATCCTTATGAGCTATACGACCCAACAGGATATCCTGGATTTTGTGGAGGACAACAACGTCAAATTCGTGCGGTTTGCCTTCTGCGACATCTTCGGCACACAGAAGAACATCGCCGTGCTGGCCGGGGACCTGCCCAAGGCGCTGGAGGACGGCGTCTGCTTCGACGGCAGCTCCATTGCCGGGTTCATGAAGGTGGAAGAGAGCGACCTGGTGCTCCGGCCCGACCTCTCCACCGTGACCATCCTGCCCTGGCGCCCTACCGAGGGCCGGGTGATGCAGTTCTTCTGCGACGTGGAACGGCCGGACGGCGACCCCTTTGGCGGCAACTGCCGGGGGTTCCTGCGCCAGATGAGCCGCCGCTTCCGCAAGCTGGGGCTGACCTGCAACGTGGGGGCCGAGTGCGAGTTCTATCTGTTCGAGAACGATGACCATGGCCGCCCCACCCGCGTTCCCATCGACTTCGGCGGCTACTTCGACGTGGCCCCGCTGGACGCAGGCGAGAACCTGCGCCGCGACATCTGCCTGACCATGGAGCAGATGGGCATGAGCCCCCAGCACAGCCACCACGAGAGCGGCAACGGCCAGAACGAGATCGACTGCCACTATGCAGGCCCGCTCAAGACCGCCGACAACGTGATGATGTTCAAGCAGATCGTGCGGGCCGTGGCCATGCGCAGCGGCATCCATGCCAGCTTCCTGCCCAAACCTCTGGCCGACCAGGCCGGCAGCGGGCTGCACATCAACCTTTCGCTCTACATGGACGGACGGAACCTGTTTGAGGGCGACATCGCGCCCGACAGCATCGCGGGCAGCTTTATGGCGGGTGTGCTGGCACACAGCCGCGCGCTGACCGTCTTCACCAATCCCCTGCCCAACAGCTATCTCCGCTTTGGCAGCGACGAAGCCCCCAAATACGTGAGCTGGAGCCGCCAGAACCGCAGCCAGCTCGTGCGCATCCCGCAGGTGCAGGGCGACAACTGCCGCATGGAACTGCGCAGCCCGGACCCCGCCTGCAACCCGTATCTGGCCATCGGCCTCATCCTGGCCGCCGGTCTGGACGGCATCGAGCGCCGGTTGGAGCTGCAGGCTCCCATCAACAAGAATCTGTTCGACCCCGCCGTGGCCGCCGGCCTTGGGCTGGAAAAGCTGCCTTCCACGCTGGAAGAAGCCGTGCAGGCCGCGCAGGAGAGTGACTTCCTGCGCGCCGTGCTGCCGGAGGAGCTCTCTCACCGCTACTACGAGGAGGAGCTGAAGCGCTGCGCTGCCCTGAAGAATGCCGCCGACCCGGCAGAGTACGAGCGCATCCACTACTTCAACGCCATCTGAGCGGTACGCTACCGGAAAAAGAGAGGGAAAAGGAAAGGAGCGATTCCGAATGGGACGTGCTCTGATCGTCAGCGCCGGAGCCAGCTCGAACGAGTATATCTCGGCGCGGCTGGCGGAGCTGGGATACCCCCGGCCTCTGATCGTGCCAAGCGGAGCCGAGGCCCGGCGCAGGATGCTGGAATCGGATTTTGAGCTCATCGTGGTCAACGCGCCGCTGCCCGATGAGTTTGGCCATGAGCTGTGCGCTGCCGCCGTGGAAAAGACCGACGCGGGCGTGGTGCTTCTGGCCAAGGCCGCTGCGGCCGAGCAGCTGCTGGGTTCCATGAGCGACGAGGGCGTGCTGCTTTTGAGCAAGCCGTTCTCGAACACACTGTTTTTGCAGGGCATCCACATGGCAGCAGCCAGCAACCACCGCCTGCTGCGCCTGCGGCAGGAAAACGCCAGGATGCAGGAAAAGATCGCGCAGGTGCGTCTGGTCAGCCGCGCCAAATGCTGCCTCATCGAGCGGGAAGGCATGACCGAAGCCGACGCCCACCGCCTGATCGAAAAGCGGGCCATGGACACCCGGCGCGACCGTGCCGAGATCGCAAAAGAAATCCTTGATTCTTACGAGGATTAGGATTATAATTTTATGTCGGAAAACGAGCTCCCCACAGTCTGCTTCGCAGACAGCCCTCTCCGGGAGGGCGGCGGCATCGCCTGCGCGGTGCCAAAGGGAGCTTCTGGGAAAAGTATCAGAATCAAACGAGATAGAGGAGGACCATTTTTATGGCAAAATTCATCTTCGTCACCGGCGGCGTCGTCTCCGGTCTGGGCAAAGGCATCACGGCCGCTTCGCTGGGCCGTCTGCTCAAGTGCCGCGGCCTGAAGGTCGCCAGCCAGAAGCTCGACCCCTATGTGAACGTGGACCCCGGCACCATGAGCCCGCTGCAGCACGGCGAGGTCTTCGTGACCGACGACGGCACCGAGACGGACCTCGACCTGGGCCACTACGAGCGCTTCATCGACGAGAACCTGAACAAATACTCCAACCTGACCACCGGCAAGGTCTACTGGAACGTGCTGAACAAGGAGCGCCAGGGCGCATACCTGGGCCAGACCGTCCAGATCATCCCCCACATCACCAACGAGATCAAGAGCTACATCTACAACCTGGCCTCCTCCACCGAGGCCGATGTGGTCATCACCGAGATCGGCGGCACCACCGGCGACATCGAGAGCCAGCCCTTCCTGGAGGCCATCCGTCAGGTGGGCCTGGAGCAGGGCCGCGACAACTGCTGCTACATCCACGTCGTGCTGGTGCCCTACATCTCCGGCTCGGACGAATACAAATCGAAGCCTGCACAGCACTCCGTCAAGGAGCTGCAGGGCATGGGCATCAACCCCGACATCATCATCCTGCGTGCCGACGGCAGCGTGGGCGGCGACATCCGCCGCAAGATCAGCACCTTCTGCAACGTGCAGCCGGAGTGCGTCATCGAGAACCTGACCATGCCCAGCCTCTACCAGTGCCCGCTGATGCTCCACACCAACGGTCTGGACGATGTGGTGGTCAAGAAGCTGAAGCTGGACGTCCCCCCTGCCGACCTGACCGAGTGGAAGCAGGTGGTCTCCCGCATCGCCACCCGCAGCAGGACCTGCACCATCGCACTGGTGGGCAAGTATGTCAAGCTGCACGATGCTTACCTCTCCGTCATGGAGAGCCTCTACCACGCCGGTTTTGAGAACGACAGCCAGGTGGAGATCCGCTGGGTCGAGAGCGAAGACCTGACCGACCAGGCCGCCTGCAAGGAAGCCTTTACCGATGTGGACGGCATCATCGTGCCCGGCGGCTTCGGCGACCGCGGCATCGAGGGAATGATCCAGGCCGCACAGTACGCCCGCGAGAACCATGTGCCCTACTTCGGCATCTGCCTGGGCATGCAGATCATGGTCATGGAGTTTGCCCGCAATGTGCTGGGCTACGCCGATGCGAACTCCAGCGAGTTCACCCCGGACGGCCAGCACAATGTCATCGCGCTGATGGCCGACCAGCAGGGCAACATCCCCAAGGGCGGCACCATGCGCCTGGGCAAATACCCCTGCACCGTCAAGCCCGGCACCAAGATGGCCGAGTGCTACGGCGAACCGGAGATCTGGGAGCGTCACCGCCACCGCTACGAGTTCAACAACGACTTCCGCAGCGAGATGGAGGAAAAGGGTCTGGTCATTTCCGGCACCAGCCCCGACGGCCGTCTGGTCGAGACCGTGGAGCTGCCGGGCCGCGCCTTCCATCTGGGTGCCCAGTTCCACCCGGAGTTCAAGAGCCGCCCCAACCGCGCGCATCCCCTGTTCAAGGGCTTCATCGCAGCAGCTCTCCAGTTCCGTGCCGCCGCGCAGCGCAGCATGTTGAATGTGTGATACCCTCTCAGTCTGCTGCGCAGACAGCTCCCCCGAAGGGGGAGCCTTTGGCAGGTCGGGCAACCCCTGCTGACTGCTGAAGGTATTCTGATATCGTAAACAAAAGTGCTCCGCTGTCAAGACCAGCGGCATCTGTCCCATGCTCTGACAAAGAGCGATGGGAGCGATGCTGTGGATCGAAACAGCGAAGCACTTTCGTTTATGGTTTTATTACGCTTTGTTCATCCCGGCACAGCCAAAACCGGCGCGCCAGTGGCTCCCCCTTTGGGGGAGCTGGCATCGCTGCGCGATGCCTGAGAGGGTCACTTCTTTGCAGCAGCCTTCTTGCGGGCGGCGCGGCTGGTCTTCCGGCCAGCAGGCTTCTTGACCGGAGCCTTGACTGCTGCGGGGGCAGCCTTTTCTGCGGGCTTTGCCTCCGTCTTCGCCGGTTCGGCCTTGACTTCCTCGGCCTTGGGTTCCTCAACAGCAGGAGCAGCCTCTGCGGGCTTCTCTTCCGCCTTGACCGGCTCTGCCTTGGCTTCTTCCGCCTTGGGGGCCTCGACCGCAGGAGCGGCTTCTACGGGCTTTTCCTCTGCCTTGACTTCGGCCTTTTCCTCAACGGGAGCGGCGGCGGGCTCGTCCTTCTTGGCCGCGCGCTTTGCGCTGGCGCGGTCCTTCACCTCGGAGATGGTCCAGAGCTGGTCTTCCCCAGCGGTCTCCTGCCAGATCTGCAGCTGTGCGCCATCGGAGACGCCCATGCCCACAGTGTCGATGCACTTGCCGCTGGCCCAGGAAGAGCGCAGGCGGACGGTGCCGGCGGGGGTAGGCTCCACGGTCCACATCTGGGACGTGCCGCCCACATCCTCCCACAGATGCAGCCAGGTGCCGTTGGCGGTGCCGGTCATCATCAGGTCGAGGAGCTTGCCGGAAGCGCGGTTGCGGATGCGGTAGACACCGTCCCCCACGCGGATGAACGCCCACTCCTGTTCGGGCTTGTGGTCGTATTTGCCCAGACGAACGGTCTCCTCGTTCTTAGCGGAAGCAGCCGCCTCGATGACGCTGCCGGTGCGGGCAGCGATGGTGTAAAAACGATCTGCTTCGATCACAGTCTGTGCAACAGTTTTCATGATAATTCCCTCCAAACGTTTTTCTCACAAACAAATCGATCTTTTTGTCTTGTTAAATTATACCACTTGTCGTAATTTTTTACAAGGATTTCGACATTCCTTTAGCACTTTGACCAAAAAGCGTCCGCTTTTCATCTGCTTTTGCAAACTTCGACTGAACTTTCGGTCGTAACCAAATTGTAACCACACCAAAATGTTCCAATGCAATGGAATGTCCGGGTGTTTCGTATTATAATCAAATGGGAAAGCCCATCCGCATTTCGTCCCTGTGACCTGTGAGGTACTGCATTATGAAACAGAATCTACTCCGCATCGGCTGCGCGGCAGCGGGCCTGGCACTGGCGGCGGGGGTGTTCACCTCCTGTTCGCTGCTGCCCACGCCGTCCCGGCCCGTGTCCCACCCCCAGCAGGAGGAGGAACCGCCTAAATACGACGCCTCCTCCCTGCGGGACGGCAGGCTGCGGCTCTTCTCCAGCTATGACTCCCTCGGCGGGAACACCATCCTCTGCGGCGACAAGGTGGTGCACCAGTCCCCTGCCAGCGAGACGTCCTATCTGCTGACCGACAGCCAGACCGGCGAGACGAACTGGTTCGTCTGCACCTGGTCTGACCCGGACACCGCCGCCGGGCGGCGCAGCGGCATCTTCGACCGGACGGGTGAGGCGCTCTACACCTTTGACCGCGAATACGATATCCGCCTTTCCGGCGGCGTGCTCGTTCTGACCACCCCCAACAGCTTCGCCTATTCACCCCTGCACGACCATGCAGCGGGCGACGTGCGGGTGCTGGACTTTGCTTCGGGCACCGAGTACCCCGTGCCCGAAAACGCCTACACCTGCCTTGTGGCGGGCGACCGGCTGGCCTTTGGCCTCTATGCCCCCGGCGATGCTGCGCCCGATGAAGAGAACGACGACCTCTACCAGTATGCTGCCGTTCAGATCCAGGAAAAGGACGGCACCGTGGTCTACCAGAACTTCCACAGCCTGCTGTACAGCCTTTCCGCCGGGATCGACGACCCGCTGGCCCCCGCCGACTGGGTGGAGATCGACACCTACAACGCGGACGGCACAAGCCTGGAGTCTACTTCCCTGCTGAATGCGGCCACCGGCGAGGAGCGGAGCGGCTTTGTCACCTATCTCCACGCGGGCATTGCCAGCTTCCGGACCGACGAGGGCAAGTATCAGCTCGTGGATCTGGTCAGCGACATGACCAGCACCGTGCTGTGCGAGTTTAACGACTCCATCAGCGGGTACGCGCCCGGCGTGACCGTGCTCTACCGGGAGGACGGCTACCTCCTCTACGACCTGACCACCGGCGACACCCTCGACCTCTACAACATGGCCCTGGGCACCAACACGCTGGACATCTACGCCAGGGACGGCACTCTCCGCGTCTACGATATGGACACCGGTGCCATCCGGACCGACACGACGGTTGCGCCGCTGGAAGCGCTGCACCGCACTCGCCTCTACGACCAGGGCAGCGGCTGGGTCAACCTGCGCCAGTACGACAACGACAACTACGATGTGACCACCCTGACCCTCGCCGGGCCAGAGCTGAGCAAGACCCTTTCGATGGCTGACCTCACCGCCCGCTACGGCGACGACTTCGACGGCTATCTCTGGCCCGTGGCTGCCACGGAGGACGACTTCTATTTCTCCATCAGCTACCGCGGCCCCGGCAGCACCTGGCTGTACGACCTGCTGGACAGCGACGGCGCGGTCGTCCTGGCCGGGCTGGGCAGCTGCGGCGAGTACTCCCGCTACAACAGCAGTGCGCCCCTGCCTGCGGGCGTCTTCGTGGCGCGCAAGGGCTTCGATTACGGCTGGATGGACGTGGAGGGGAACTGGGTCTACTGCCAGAGCATCTTCACTTCCACCAGCGACGAGACCAACAACTACTTCTATTGAGGGAGGGTTTCACCATGAAACAGACTAAAATTTCCCGCCGTTCCTTCCTGCTGGGGCTGGGGGCCCTTTCTTCCGCCGCTTTGCTGGCCGCCTGCGGAGAGGCCGCTTCCAGCGCACCGGCATCGAGTGCCGCTTCGTCCGAAGCACCCGCCTCTTCCGCCAGCGAAGTGCCCGCAGTGCCCATCCTCACCGAGGACGAGTTTCCCGTCACCGACGGCTCCACGGCCTGCATCCCGCTCATTGCGCAGATCATGGCCGACACCACCGGCATGGAGCTGGAAGCGGCCCAGAGCGCCGTGACCACCAACACCACCGCCTGGGCCTGGCGGAACCTGGGCCTTTACGGCGACACCGAGAACGGCACCCGGCTCATCATCGCCTACGAGGCCCCGGAGTCCGTCAAGGAAGAGCTGAAGGCCGATGGTGCCCCGCTGGACCAGAAAGCCATTGGCCGGGACGCGCTGGTCTTCATCGTGAACGAGGACAATCCCGTCCAGAGCCTGACCCGGCAGCAGCTCCGGGACATCTACGCCGGGAAGATCACCAACTGGAAGGACGTGGGCGGCGAGGATGCCGACATCGTGGCCTTCCAGCGCCGGGAGGACTCCGGCAGCCAGACCCTGTTCCAGAAGCTGCTCATTCAGGGCGGCGAGCTGATGGACGCCCCCACCGAGCTGGCTCCTGCCTTGATGGGCGAACTGGTAGACGACATCGCCGAGTACAACAACGCGGCCAACGCCATCGGCTTCTCGGTCTACTACTACATCTCGGAGATGTACTCCAAGCCCGGCCTGCGGCTGCTGGCCGTGGACGGCGTGACCCCCTCGGCCGACACCATCGCGGACGAGAGCTACCCCCTGTGCAACGAGTTTTATGCCGCAGTCCGGCAGGATTCCGGCCCCGACACCCCGGAGCGCAAGGTCTACGACTGGCTCTCCACCGATGCAGGCCGCGCCTGCATCCAAAAGTCCGGCTATGTGGCCGCCCAATAATTTTTACTCGCGGGTTCCATTCGTTTGACTTCGTTTCCATTCTTTGCTACAATGAAGAAAAGTCTGGCGGTCTCGGCCAGATCTGCCGCAAGACGTGAAGATGCGAAGGAGAACGAACCATGCTCAACCCCCACAACCACCCCGTGGAAAGCCACGGCCGCACCGCGCTGCGCAACCACATCATCCAGGCATCCACCCTGCTGGAGATCACCCTCTCCGGGCTGGTCCTCATCGGCCTGCTGTTCAGCATCGTGCCGCTGCTGAAATGGATGCCCGGCCTGCTGTTCGACGGCAACGATGCAGAGATCCGCACATTTCTGGAACGTGCGCTGGACATCGTCATCGGCATCGAGTTCATCAAGATGCTGGCCAAACACAGCCCCGGCAGCAGCCTGGAAGTGCTGCTCTACGCCATCGCCCGCCACATGGTGGTCGGCCACGAATCCGCCGTTGAGAACCTGCTCAGCGTGGGTGCCATCGCGCTCATCTTCGTTGTGCGCAAGTTCTTCTTCGTGCCCGCATTCGGTGCCCACCTGCCGGACGGCAACCCTGCCCCCGACCTGACCCCGAACCAGAGCGGCATCCCTGCCCAGGAGTTCCGCCAGCGTCTGCATGACCGCATCCACGCCGAGGACCTCGACGAAGAAGAGAACGTCCCGGAATATGAGGATGCCAAGTGATTTCTCTCCCCGGAACGCACACAGCCCCCGTGCTTTGGCACGGGGGCTGTTGTTTTGGGTAGCTTGCACAGACGGCCTTTACCCTGTTCTATTTCTTGTTTTGAATCAGCGGATCTCGATGCCGAGCTTGAACTTCAGGTTGCCCAGCACTTTTTTGACGGTGCGCTCGACCTGTTCGGCAGAGACTTCTGCGCTGGGGTCGGACAGCGTCAGGGAGAACGCCATACTCTTCTTGCCCGCGCCGAGGTTTGCGCCGCGATAGATATCGAACAGCTTCACGTCGGTGATGAGCGGGCTTGCCTTTTTGATGGTCTCCTCGATCTCGCCGCAGGCGACCTGTTCCTCGCAGACGAGGGCCAGGTCGCGCTTGACGGCAGCATAGGGGCTGAGCGGCTGATAGCGCAGCTCGCCGTCCACGCAGCTCATCAGGGCCTCGTAGTCCAGCTCACCGAGGTAGATGTTCTGGCTGTCCTTCTGTTCCTTTGCGATCTCCAGCTCGCCGTTGATCTCATTGGAGAGCTTGCCGAAGACGCCCAGACGCTTGCCGCCGCAGTAGACAGCGGCGCTGATGCCGGGGTGCAGCCAGGGCGCAGTCTCGCGCTCGTAGGTGAAGTGCAGGCCGAAACCGGCTGCCAGTGCCTCCATGGCGCCCTTGACGGTGAAGAAGTCCTCTTCCGGGCCGAAGGCACCGATGCAGAGGGTCTGGCGCTCGTGCGGATGCTCGCAGATGGGCAGTTCCTTGGCCAGATAGACCGGTGCCATCTCGAACAGACGGCCCTCGGCGTTGCCCTTCTTCAGGTTGTCCACGATGACGTTCAGCATGGACGGGGTGAGCAGGGTGCGCATGATGGAGAGGTTCTCGCTGATGGGGTTCAGGATGCGGATGGCCTTGCGGGCAGCATCATCGGCGGGGATGTGCAGCATGTCCAGCTCGGCGTTGGAGTAGAAGGCCAGCGTGGATGCCTCATAGAAGCCCTGCGCCGCCAGCAGGCGCTTGGTCTTGAGCTGCTGCTTCTGGTCGTAGTTCAGACCGCCGTTGGTGACGGCAGCGGTGTTCAGGAAGGTGGGCACGATGTGGTCGTAGCCGTACTCACGGATGACCTCCTCGGCCAGGTCGGGGAAGCTCTCCACGTCCTCGCGGTACAGCGGGGCGGAAACATCCCAGCTGCCGTCGGCCTGCACGTCCACGGTGAACTCCAGACGCTGCAGGATGTCGATCATGGTCTGGTCGGGCACCGTGATGCCCAGCACACCGCAGATCTTGGCGGGGGTGGTCACGATGTGCCTGCGCTCCAGCGGGCGGCCATCGGTCAGGTCGTATTCCAGCGTGGTGATGTCGCCGCAGTCCAGCTCCTGGATCAGGTGCAGGGCACGGGCAAGGCCCAGTTCGGGCGAGTGGCGGTCCACGCCCTTCTCGTAGCGGGCGGAGGAGTCGCTGTTCTGGCCCAGTGCACGGCTGGTCTTGCGGACGGAGTCGCGGGCGAAGGTGGCGCACTCAAAGAGCAGGCTGGTGGTGTTCTCATCCATGCCGGAGTTGGCACCGCCCATGATGCCGGCCAGTGCCACCGGCTTTTCGGCATCGCAGATGACGAGGTTGTTAGGGTTCAGGGTGAACTCTTTCTCATCGAGGGTCATGATCTTCTCGCCCTCGTGGGCGCGGCGGACGTCGATGGTGCGGCCCGCGACCTTGTTCAGGTCAAAGGCGTGCATGGGCTGGCCCATCTCCAGCAGGGTATGGTTGGTGATATCGACCACGTTGCTAATGGAGCGCAGGCCGCACAGGGCCAGATGGCGCTTCATCCAGCGGGGAGACTCGCCCATCCGGATGTTGCGGACGTAGTGTGCCATGTAGCGGGGGCACAGGTCGGGGGCCTCCACCTGCACGGTGATGGGGGCATCGGCGTCGCAGACGGTCTGGTAATCCATGGCGGGCATGTGCAGGGGCTTGCCGAGGATAGCAGAGACCTCCCGTGCGATGCCCAGAACGGACTGGCAGTCCGGGCGGTTGGCGGTGATGGAGATATCGAAGATGTAGTCATCCAGACCGACCACCGGTGCGATGTCGGTGCCGGGGATGCTGTCTTCGGGCAGGATGAGCAGGCCGTAGACTTCCGAACCGGGGAACAGATCATCGTTCAGGCCCAGCTCCTCGCCGGAGCAGAGCATACCGTTGGACTCAACGCCCTGCATCTTGCGGGCCTTGATCTTGATGCCGCCGGGCAGGGTGGAGCCAT
>ERZ791614.15-NODE-15-length-118779-cov-43.497237_pt1 | contig 118779 bp, 154 predicted proteins | sample MGYA00510274_ERZ791614 | MGnify/ENA primary metagenome ERZ791614 (study PRJEB30046, sample SAMN00715221) | human gut metagenome | study: EMG produced TPA metagenomics assembly of the A metagenome-wide association study of gut microbiota in type 2...
ATTTGTTGAGATACCTATTGAATCCCAGATATAACCATGATAAAATAAGAAGAGAATCTAAACAACAAGGTCGAAAGATCGGTATCCTCCATTTTCACTGTAGAGGATACCCCTTTATCGCGGGAAGGGGTGAGCAGCGTGGCATTGCGTCTGTTTGAGCACAACGAAAAAGCATATCATGCGGCAGTCCGGATGATGGAGCAGTACGGCAAGGCTGCGATTGTCCACCCAACTGGCACCGGAAAAAGCTACATTGCGTTCAAGCTGATCGAGGACAACTCGGAGAAGATCGTGATCTGGCTTTCTCCCAGTGAATACATCTTCAAGACCCAGCTGGAGAGCCTGAAAAGGAATGACCCGGAATTTCCGCTGGCAAACGTTCACTTTTACACCTACGCAAAACTGATGTGCTGTACGCAGGCACAGCTGGAGAAAATTGCGGCGCAGAAGCCTGCCTATATTATACTCGATGAATTCCACCGTGCCGGTGCAGAATGCTGGGGCGAAAGCACGGTGGCTCTATTAAAGTTATGCCCGGACGCAAAACTGCTTGGGCTGACAGCGACAAACATCCGATATTTGGATAACAACCGCGACATGGCCGAAGAGCTTTTCGACAGCCGCGTTGCGAGCGACATGACCCTTGGCGAAGCAGTCGTCAGGGGGATTTTGCCTGCCCCGAAATATGTGACCACCGTGTATCAGTATCAAAAGGCACTCGCAAAATATCAGGCACGGGTGGATAACCTGCGGACACCGGGCATTCAGGATGTAAATCAGAAATATCTGGACGCCCTGCGCCGCGCATTGGAGCAGGCGGACGGTCTAGACAAGGTCTTTGCCCATCATATCACGAATAAGGCTGGCAAGTACATCGTGTTCTGCGCTAATAAGGAACATATGGACGAGATGGTGTCCCATGTGCCGGAGTGGTTCGCGGGAGTGAACCCGGATGTGGTGGTATACGAAGCCTATTCCGATGACCCGAACACCGACAAGGCATTTTCGGGCTTCAAGACAGACACTAGCAATCGGCTGAAGCTGCTGTTCTGCATTGATATGCTCAACGAGGGCGTCCATGTAGAGGGGATTTCCGGGGTCATCCTGTTCCGGCCCACGATATCGCCCATCATCTACAAGCAGCAAATCGGTCGCGCCCTGACCGCCGGGGATACCGAAGCACCACTGATCTTGGATGTGGTCAACAATTTTGAAGGCTTGACCAGTATTTCCGGCCTGCAAAGTGAGATGCAAGAGGCTGTTCATCGGCTCTATGCCAACGGCGAGGGCGATAAGATCGTCACCGAGCGGTTTGAGGTCATCGAGCAGGTGCATGACTGCCGGGTGTTGTTTGAGCGACTGCAGGCAAGCCTTTCTTCCAGCTGGGAACATTATTTCTCCGAGGCGAGCATTTACTACGCAGAGCACGGCGACCTGAATATCCCGAAACTGTATACCACACCCGGTGGTCTGAGCCTTGGCGTGTGGCTGATCACACAGCGCCGTGTGCGCGAGGGACAGATTCAAGGCAATCTGACCGAGCAGCAGATCGCGCGGTTAGACAGCATCGGCATGGTCTGGGGCAATCGGAAGGAAATTGCGTGGCAGCATGGATTTGAGATTGCGAAGAAATACCACGACACCTACGGAAATCTGATGGTACCCGGCAAATACACCGACCCGGACGGTTACCCCTTGGGACAGTGGATCATCAAGACCCGGCGGCAGAAGCTGAATGGCCGTTTGAAGGAAGAGCGCATTGCGCAGCTTGATGAGATCGGTATGGTGTGGAACATTTTCGATGCCAAGTGGGAAAAGGCTTATGCATTGGCTGCAGCCTACTATGAGGAAAACGGCAACCTGAATATCCCACGTTCCTATGTGACAGCGGCTGGTGAACGGCTGGGGCAATGGGTCGCAAGCCAGCAATGGGCGTACCCGAAAGGAAAACTGACGGACGAACAAGTCGGGCGTCTCAACCGTATCGGGATGTACTGGGGTAACCGCAACGATCGTCAGTGGAACGAAGGATATCAAGAAGCAAAGCGCTATTTTGATGCCCACGGAGACCTGAATGTCCCGGCTGATTATGTGTCACCGGGCGGTTACAACCTCGGAAATTGGGTCAAGCGGCAGCGGTATACTCGCCAGAATCCTGAAAAAAGCTGTGCGGTTCTGACAGAGGAGCGGATTGGAAAGCTGGATGCCATCGGGATGCGGTGGGAGAAAAGCAATCTGAAGCACCTATCTCAGCAAGCGGTACGAGTCGAAATAGTTGCGGCAAAAGCGGGTTGAAACAAGAAATTTAGAAACGAACACGAGCTTATGTGAGGAAAAAATGGCTACGAATACGACTGGAATTGAGAAGAAAGTTGAAATTGACCGAAAAGAAAATCTGCACGACCATCGGCTGTATTGGTTCGTCCGCCGTGCGCAGGATGTGATTTTGTCCACTGCTGCTTTGGTGGTGCTGTCACCGTTGATGCTGGGCACGGCCATTGCAATTGTGGTGGATGATCCGTCTGCTGGCCCGATTTTCTCGCAGGAACGCATTGGACGCGACGGAAAACCGTTCAAGTTTTACAAATTCCGCTCCATGTGCCCCAACGCAGAGGCAAAACTGGACGACCTTCTGGACAAGAACGAGATGGATGGCCCTGTGTTCAAGATCAAGGACGACCCGCGCATTACCCGTGTGGGCAAATTTATCCGCAAGACCAGCATCGATGAGTTGCCGCAGCTGTGGAACATTCTGAAGGGCGATATGAGCATAGTTGGCCCCCGCCCGGCACTTCCTCGCGAGGTGGAGCAGTACGGCGACTACGAAAAGCAGCGCCTATATGTGACTCCCGGACTGAGCTGCTATTGGCAGATCGCCCCGCACCGCAATGACCTCTCCTTTGAGGAGTGGATGGATCTGGATGTGAAATACGTGAAAGAGCGCAGCTTCTGGGTGGATTGGAAGATTATTTTTAAAACATTCAAGGTGTGCTTGCTGGGGCATGGGGAGTAAGAAACATGGTAACATACAAAACCGTGAGACGGCGGGTATAGAGTACTAATAGATTAAGCGCCAGTCAAAAATATGCATGAACAACAATTTGTAAGAGGAATATAGCGGAATGCCAAATAAGAAGAACCGCCTGATTTATGCTCATTACTATATTCCAGATACTGCGTCAACGGGGCAGATCCTCCGTGAATTGGCGGAGGGTATGCTGGATAAGTTCAACATCACGGTCATCTGCGTGGTGCCGAGTTACTTAGGAACCATCGAAGATAAATATAAGACACAAAAGTATTACGAAGAAGAAATCAACGGCGTGAAGGTGCTGCGAATTCGTGTGCCGGAGTTCAGCAAGACTAATAAGAAAAGTCGTGTGAAGAAGATTGTTTCCTATTTCTTTGGAGCGATGGGTGCGACCTTTAAGGTGGGTAAGATGGATTATGTGTTCTCCATTTCCCAGCCTCCGATTCTGGGCGGTTTGCTGGGCGTCTGGGGCAAGTAGGTAAAACATGCCAAGTACATCTACAACATTCAGGACTTTAACCCGGAACAGGTGCTGGCCGTTGGTTACACCAAGAGCAAATTCATCACTGATGCCATGATGTGGTTCGACAAGTTCAGCTGCAAAAGAAGTGACCTGATCATCACCGTTGGCCGCGATCTTGTAGAAACGGTGGAGAACCGTTTCAAGGGAAAGAAAGTTCCTAAGACCGTTATGATCAATAACTGGATCGATGAGAACGAAATCTATCCGCTGGATGAGCGCAATGAAAGAGTGATTGCTTTCAAAAAGAAGTACGGGCTGGATGGCAAGTTTGTCATCATGTACTCCGGCAACATTGGTCTTTACTATGGCCTTGAGAATTTGATCAAAGTCGTTGAGAAGTTCGGTGTTGATACCAAAACTGCAGATGGCCGAGAGGTTGTCTTTGCTTTTGTCGGTGCCAGTTCCGTCCTGAAGACACTGGAAGATTATGTGGCAGAGCATCACATGGACAATGTGGTTTTCATCCCGTATCAAGATAAAGCAGACCTTATATTATTCTTTGAACGCCGGCGATGTTCACGGGTGCGTAAACGCAAAAGGTATTAAAGGCGTGTCCTGCCCGTCAAATGTCTACCTCAAACTTTCAGTTGCGGCATGATGGTCTACGGTGGCGTATAAAACTCATGCAAAATACCCCTACTGCGAGCCTGTTTTATTGCGGAGCAAGGTAGTGACATGATACCTTCATTTTTCCGAAGAATTAGAGGTGGAGGTTAAAAGTGTTGAAAAGCCCAAAATCTATTTTTCTGAAAAAGTTTATTGCAGACAAGAGATGGACATGATAACTGCATTTTTCTGGAGAATTAGAGGTAGGGGACGGTAGATGATTGTTCATGTTGCAACAAGAACAAGATATGAATTTGTACAGTTTCAACAAAGTGAGTTGGTGTACGGGTTATGACAATAAAGGTCAGCACTTTGAAAAATGGAGAAGCGCGACAACGAGTTATGACAATAAGACCTAACACTTTGTTGGTGAGCTGGTACTAAGGTGTCTACCATAAAGTTTCAGTTGAGGAAAAATGAGAGTGTAGCCCGTGACAGGTCTACATAAAAGATTCAGTGATGGTTGGAAAAGTAGATACCCACTGTGAGAAAAATGATAACTACAGTGTGATGAACACACTGTTTGATATAGATTGCTCGGCTCAATATGAGCCTTCCACATAAGTAAGATGAATTTCAGGAGGATATAGGATTATGAAAAAGGACTATAAAATTGCGGTTGCCGGTACCGGCTATGTTGGTTTGTCGATTGCCACATTGCTCTCCCAGCACCATCAGGTGACTGCTGTGGATATTATCCCGGAGAAGGTGGACATGATCAACAACCGTAAGTCCCCAATTCAGGATGACTATATCGAGAAGTATCTCGCAGAAAAAGAATTGAACCTGACCGCAACTCTGGATGCAAAGGCTGCATACTCTGATGCGGACTTTGTTGTTATAGCGGCTCCTACGAACTACGACAGCCACACGCAGCATTTCGACACATCTGCGGTTGAAGCTGTGATCAAGCTGGTCATGGAGTACAATCCGGAAGCCATCATGGTTATCAAGTCCACCATCCCTGTGGGCTACACAGCATCTGCTCGTGAGAAGTTCAACAGTAAGAATATCATCTTCAGCCCGGAGTTCCTGCGTGAGTCCAAGGCTCTCTATGATAACCTGTATCCTTCTCGTATCATCGTTGGCACTGACTTGAACGATGAGCGGCTGGTCGAAGCAGCACACGAGTTTGCTAGTCTGCTGCAGGAAGGCGCCATCAAGGAGAACATCGACACCCTGTTCATGGGCTTCACCGAGGCAGAGGCTGTTAAGTTGTTCGCAAACACATATCTTGCCCTGCGCGTGGCTTACTTCAATGAACTGGACACCTACGCAGAGAGCAAGGGTCTGAACACTCAGCAGATCATTGATGGTGTCTGCCTTGATCCCCGTATCGGCAGCCACTACAACAATCCGTCCTTCGGCTATGGCGGATACTGCCTGCCGAAAGACACCAAACAGCTGCTGGCTAACTATGCCGATGTGCCGGAAAATCTGATTGAAGCAATTGTGGAAAGTAACAGAACGCGTAAAGATTTCATTGCTGATCGTGTTTTGAAGCTGGCTGGATATTATGGTTATGACGAAGATAACGAGTACGACAAGGAACAGGAAAAATCTGTGACCATCGGCGTGTACCGTTTGACCATGAAGAGTAATAGCGATAACTTTCGTCAGAGTTCTATCCAAGGTGTTATGAAGCGCATCAAGGCAAAGGGCGCAACGGTAATTATCTACGAGCCGACCTTGAAAGATGGTGAGACATTCTTTGGCTCTGTTGTTGTGAATGATCTGGCTAAGTTCAAAGAAATGAGCCATGCCATCATCGCAAACCGCTATGACAAGAGCTTGGATGACGTGAAGAATAAGGTTTACACACGCGATATTTTCCAGCGTGACTAATAGTGTGAGTAGAGAAGTGCACAGAGAGGAGATGCAGGATGGCAAAAAAGAAACTGCTGATTTATGCACATTACTACATACCTGATACTGCATCCACAGGCCAGATTCTCCGTGAACTCGCAGAAGGCATGTTGGATAAGTTTGATATTACGGTAATTTGTGTGGTTCCAAGCTATTTAGGAACCATTGAAGATAAATATAAGACACAGAAATATTACGAAGAAGAAATCAACGGCGTGAAGGTGCTGCGAATTCGTGTGCCGGAGTTCAGCAAGACCAATAAGAAGAGCCGTGTGAAGAACATTGTTTCCTATTTCTTTGGAGCAATGGGTGCGACCTTTAAGGTTGGAAAGATGGATTATGTCTTCTCCATCTCTCAGCCTCCGATCCTTGGTGGTCTGCTGGGCGTCTGGGGAAAGTGGGCAAAACATGCCAAGTACATCTACAATATTCAGGACTTTAACCCGGAGCAGGTGCTGGCTGTTGGCTATACCAAGAGCAAGATTATCACTGATGCCATGATGTGGTTCGACAAGTTCAGCTGCAAGCGCAGTGACCTTGTAATTACAGTCGGTCGCGATTTGGTGGAAACGGTAGAAAATCGCTTCAAGGGTAAGAAAGTCCCGAAAACCGTTATGATCAACAACTGGATTGATGAAAACGAAATCTATCCGTTGGATGAGAATAATGAAAAGGTTCTTGCCTTCAAGAAAAAATACGGTTTGGATGGCAAGTTTGTCATTATGTATTCTGGCAACATTGGTCTGTACTACGACCTTGAAAATCTGATCAAGGTTGTGGAGAGAATCAAGGTTGGAACGAAGACTGCAGATGACCGAGAGGTTGTATTTGCTTTTGTCGGTGCTGGTTCTGTGCTGGACAAGCTGGTGCTTTATGTAAAAGAGCATCACATGGACAATGTGGTCTTTATCCCGTATCAGGATAAGGCTGATCTGATTTATAGCCTGAACGCTGGTGATGTTCACTGGTGCGTGAACGCAAAAGGCATTAAAGGCGTGTCCTGCCCATCGAAGGCATACGGCATAATGGCCGCTTCGAAGCCAATTTTAGGGGTCCTGGAGTCAGGCTCCGAGGTTCGCTGCCTGATCGAAGATACGCACGGTGGTCTTTGCTGTGAGCCGGGTGAGTATGACAAGGTTGAAGATAACATCCGCTGGTTTATCAAGAATGCCGGAAACAGTGAGTTGAAGGCGATGGGAGCCAGAGGACGTGAGAATCTGGAGAAGAATCTGACCAGAAATGTGTCAGTGAGAAAGTACGCAGAAGAGATTCTGAAGCTGTAAAGGAGGCGAGGGGTATGAACAGTAACTGGTTTAAGCTGGTTATGAAGATGACAAAAGTTGAATATGGAAAGAACCTCTTGCTGAAGGGCGTGCCGATCATCTTCAACAAAGGCGATGCCAAGCTGAAGATCGGAGGGAACGTCACCATCAAGAGCAGCTTTCTCAGTAATCTGGTTGGCCTTTACAGTCGGACGATCATTGTCACGCGTGCTTCGGGAGCAGAGATTGAGATTGGCGATAACGTAGGAATAAGTGGAGCAACGATTTACGCACGAAAGAAAATCTCAATTGGTGAGAACACCTGCATCGGTGGCAACTGTAAGATTCTGGACAACGACTTCCATCCCATCGAGGCAGAAGCAAGAAATAAACTGCTGCGGGATGAAAATGGTGGCGACAGTGATCTAGTGCCGAGCCGAGAGATTAAGATCGGTAAGAACTGTTTCATTGGGTGCAATAGTATCATCCTAAAAGGCACAGTGCTTGGTGATGGCTGCGTTGTCGGTGCCGGTGCTGTGGTATGCGGAAAGTTTGAAGATAACTGCGTGATTGCTGGGAATCCAGCGAGAGTTATTAAGAGGTTGTGAGGAAAGTGTATTTCCTTAGATAGAAGATAAAGTTAAAAAATTGGAGGAACCTATTATGAAAATCATGCCTAATAGAATGGATCGAGGATTCTTTAAGTATCAAGAAGAATTTGAAAATAAAGCGGTGGAGGTTCTCCGCTCTGGCTGGTATGTACTGGGTAAAGAGGTATCTACTTTTGAGGAAGAATTTGCGGCCTATACTGGAGCTAAATATTGTGTAGGTTTGGCAAGTGGTCTGGATGCGTTATGGATTGCATTCCGGCTCCTCAATATTGGCAAGGGTGATGAAGTCATCGTACAGGGAAATACATACATTGCGTCTGTAATGGGCATTACGATCAATGGCGCTACCCCGGTATTTGTTGAACCGGATGAGCATTTTGGAATGAATCCGGATGAGATTGAAGATAAGATTACGGACAAGACTAAAGCCGTCCTTGTTACGCATTTGTATGGTATGGCCTCTCGAATGGATAAGATTGTGCAAATTTGCAAAAAGCATAATCTCCGTCTTGTTGAAGATTGTGCCCAATCACATGGAGCATGTTTCAACGGAAAAATGACGGGTACCTTTGGTGATGTCGGCTGCTTCTCTTTCTATCCTTCTAAAAACCTTGGTGCTTTTGGTGATGCCGGTGCCGTTGTTGTTAATGACGAAAATCTTGCAAAAGAGTTCAAGGTGTTCAGAAACTATGGTAGCGAGAAGAGATATTATAACAAGGTTGTTGGCGCAAATTCTCGTCTGGATGAACTGCAGGCCGGACTTCTTAGAGTAAGACTGTCCCATATGCAGGAACTCACCGATGAAAAGGTAAAAATTGCAGAAAGATACTCTCGCGAAATCAAGAATGAAAAGATTCAATTGCCCACTTTAGCAGAAGGTGCAACATGCGTATGGCATCAGTATGTTATTCGCTGTGAAGAACGTGATCACTTGATTGATTACCTGAATGCGAAGGAGATTGGAACGATTATTCATTATCCAATCCCTCCGCATCTTGCAGAAGCATATCGGTATTTAGGACATAAGGAAGGCTTCCTTCCGATTACGGAGCATTTGGCTAAGACGGTGTTGTCGATTCCGATGTACAACGGAATGACAGAAGAAGAGCAGACTTATGTAATCAATGCATTAAACGAATTTGAATAAGTACACATTGTTATGATTGTTCTGTAAAAAAAGAATGAGGAGAAATAAACCATGACTTTGAAAGAAAAATGCCCGATTTTGCAATTTGCCGACCTTGGCGATGAGAGAGGAAAGCTTGTCGTTATCGAAGGAGGTCAGGCAATTCCGTTTGATATTAAGCGTGTATTTTATATTTACGATTCGGACAGTACAGTTGTACGTGGACAGCATGCTAATAAAGAATCGGAATTTGTTTTGATCAATGTTGCCGGAAAGAGCAAGGTTAGAATCACTGATGGAAGAGAAGAATACATTGTCGAATTGAACAAACCGATGATGGGCGTTTATCTTCCAAAGATGATTTGGAAAGATATGTATGATTTTTCTTCGGATTCCGTTCTACTGGTACTTGCAAGCACTCACTATGATGGTAAAGAATATATTCGAAATTACGATGAGTATCTGGAAATTATGGGAGTGAATAATGATTAACTTTTGTACGCTTTTTGATAGTTATTATTTAGATAAAGGAATTGCATTATATAGATCATTGGAACGAGCCACGAAGAATTTTACTTTATATATTTTCTGCTTTGATGACCGTTCTAGAGAAATTCTGAGTTCAATGAATCTCAAACACGCGGTAATCTTGCATCATAGTATGTTTGAAAATGAAGATCTTTTGAAGTTAAAAGGTGAACGGTCAAAGGCAGAATATTGTTGGACGTGTACGCCTGTAATTATTGAGTATGTGTTAGATCATTATAAAGTTGATAGCTGTACTTACATAGATGCAGATTTGTTCTTTTTTAACGATCCGCAAATTCTTTTTGATGAAATTGCAGAACACAATGCCAATGTTGTAATTACGCCACACCGTTTTACGAATAGCTTAAAGGATCAACGGCTTTGCAAGAGAAGTGGAAAGTATTGTGTGGAATTTAACTATTTCGATCAGACCCCGAATGCACGGAAAGCATTGACATGGTGGAAGGAACGTTGTGCGGAGTGGTGCTTTCATTTGTATGAGCCGGAACGGATGGGAGATCAAAAATATATTGAGAAATTCCCGACACTGTTCGATGGTGTACATGAACTACAGCATCTTGGAGGCGGTGTTGCACCATGGAACTTGCGCCAGTATGTGTATGATAGCGCTGTAGACGGAAAGATTTATTTTAAGGAAAAAAAGAGCGGTAAAAAATTCCCGGTTGTTTTTTATCACTTCCAGAATCTGCGCTATTTAACAGAAGAGTGCGTAAATGCAAGTTCGGAAACACATTCAAAGAAAACAAAAGATGCACTTTATATTCCGTATCTGAAGGAAGTTGAAAAATGCAGAAACGAACTAAAGAAATATGGAGTTTCTTTTAGCGTGAAAAAAACTTATTCTAGTAATCCTGTCATTTCCTTCTTGCAAGGGAACATTCTGAGATACAAAGTAAAATCACTTTCAGATATATATGATTTGAAGAAGTTGATATGAGTGGAGAAGTAGTATGAACATTTTACATGTGAACTTGGCAATGGGCTATACGGAGGGGCTGAATTATCAAGAGAATTGTGTGAGTAAATGCCACGCTCTAGCTGGACATAAGGTGACAGTAATAACTACACCCTATTGTTTTAACAAGGGAGAATGGGGGCCTTGTCAGACATCATTTGATTATAGTAATGAATATGGCGTGCATGTTGTGCGATTGCCGTTTCTTTATAAATTGCCATATAAAATTAATAAACAGATTGGTAGATTTAGTGGAACATATCAGGCCATTGAGCAAGCAAATCCAGATGTGATATGCATCCATAATATTCAGTTTCAAGATATAAGAGTATTCGCAAAATATAAGAAGCAACACCCAAACGTTAAAATCTTCATTGATAACCATGCGGATTTTTCAAATAGTGCTAGAACATGGGTATCAAAAAATATTCTCTATCGTTTCTGGTGGAAGCCGTGTGCAAAGGCAATTGAACCATGCACAGAAAAATTTTTTGGAGTTATGCCCTCGCGCGTTGATTTCTTGTCGGATATATATGGGATTGATAAGAAAAAGTGTGGTCTTCTGGTAATGGGGGCAGATGACGATGCTGTTGCAGAGGCAAAAAAAACAGAAGTAAGAGCTGAAGTTAGAAAAAAGTATAAGATAGCTACCGATGATTTCTTAATTGTTACAGGTGGAAAAATTGATGCCTTTAAGACGCAGACACTTTTACTTATGCAGGCAGTAAAACGAATTCAGGACAAAAAGGTAAGGCTTCTGGTATTCGGGTCCATTGAAGAGCAGCTGAGGGATAAGGTTGAAAAGTTATGTGATGGAGAAAAAATCCAGTATATCGGATGGGCGAAAGGCAATCAGTCATATGAATATTTTGCTGCTGCGGATTTAGTTGTTTTTCCGGGAAGACATTCCGTTTATTGGGAACAGGTTGCAGGTCTTGGAATTCCAATGGTCTGCAAGTACTGGAAAGGTACTACACATGTTGACCTTGGAGGAAATGTTGAATTCATCCATGAAGACTCTGTTGAATGCATTGAGAAAATCCTGAAGGAAATTATTGATATTCCGGATAAGTATCAGAAAATGAAAAATGTCGCAGAGAAAAAGGGCATGGAAACTTTTTCGTACAATAGGATTTCAGAAAGAGCGATTGGAAGATAGATATGAGTGGCAAAAGCAAAGCAAAAGTTTTATTTGTGACTAACCTTTATCCATCAGATGAAGAACCCAACAGGGGAGTATATATTAGAAACCAGGCAGTTGCACTGGAAAAGAGTGGGTATGAAATTTGTGTTCTGCAGATGGATTACAGGTCAATTAGGCGAAAAAGAAAATTGGGAATTAACTGGAGAAAACAAGACGATATTTGGGTGTGCCATTTTTCTGTACCAATCAGCCCATTTACAGCGGTACAGTATGCGCTTGCAGGAAGATTAACTGAAATAGGAATTAAGCATATCGAAGATAGATTTGGCAAATTTGATTTAATTCATGGCCACTTTTTAGAGGGTGCATATGGATTGATTGATATTAAGCATAAAAAGAGTATTCCAATTGTTTTTACGGAACATGGGAGCAATCTTCTAGATAAGAATAGAAGTAATATTGAAAACCAACGGATGAAACGACTCTACGCGGCTGTAGATCAGATGATTGTTGTAGGGCATAGGCAATATGTGTGTGCAGAAAGTTTTTCAATTGATTCGTTGAGTGTTATTCCGAATGTCATACCGGATTATTTTAAATACGATGCAACCATAGAAGAAAACAAAAACATTTTCTTATTTGTTTCCGTCGGTAATTTGATTGAATCAAAGTGCTTTGCGCTCCTAATTGATGCGTTCGAAAAAATATATAAAGAAAGAAAGAACGCGAGACTTGAAATTGTTGGAAAAGGTCCTTTAGAGGGAGGACTAAAGAAGAAAGTGAACGAGAGAGGTTTATCAGAGTGTATCTCGTTCACTGGAGCTGTTCCAAACAGAAAGCTCGCTGATTTATATAATAAAGCTGATTGTTTTGTTCTCCCTTCTCGGTTTGAAACCTTTGGCGTTGTATATGCTGAGGCACTTTGCACGGGTACTCCAATTATATCAACAAAAAACGGTGGCATAGACGATATTTATGAAGATGGATGTGGCTATTTAGTTGAGGTCGATAATGAAGATGAGCTGGAAGATGCAATGAAGCGTATAATGTTTGATGCATTTGATCATCAGGCAATTGCCGAGAAGTATCAAAATAAATTTGGAGAATCTAATTTTGTACAGCAAATTGAAAAGGTGTACGAAGAGGCACTAAATGGAGGAAGAAAGTGAATCCTAAATTTTCTATTATTACAGTTTGCTTTAACAGTGAAGAAACAATTGAAAGAACGATTATCAGTGTGCTATCACAGTCATATCAAAATTTTGAATATATTATCGTAGATGGAGCATCTACGGATGGGACGCTGGGTATTGTTGAAAAGTACGTAGAGAAATACCCTGATAAAATTAAATTAATATCAGAAAAAGACGATGGAATTTATGATGCAATGAATAAAGGAATAAGGATTGCATCAGGTGATTTGATTGGAATTGTTAATAGTGATGACTATTATGAAGCTGATGCCTTAGAGAATATCAGTGAAACGTATGATGGCGAGAAGTATGAAATTGTATATGGGATGCTTAGAACAATAAAAGAAGGAAAAGAGGTATCTGTATACATAAAAAATCATCAATGGATTGATGAAGACATGATTACACATCCGACATGTTTCGTTACAAAAGAGGTCTACGAGGATTTTGGAACATATTCGTTGGAGTACCGATATTCAGCTGATTATGAGTTCATGCTTAGAATGAGCAGAAATAGGAAAATAATTTTTAGGCCTGTTTACAAGATTATTTCAAATTTTAGCCTTGATGGGGCGTCTGGCTCAATCAAGGGATATATGGATACGTTAAAGCTTAAATATAGATACAACTTAATAAGTAAGAAAAGGTACTACTATGAAATCGCAAAAAGCAAAATTGCGTTAATGAGGAAATGATGGAAGCAAGGATGAAGAAGACAAGTCATCAAAGTGAAATTTTGAATATATGCTTATATAGATATTATCGTTCTAAGAGAAACGATGTTCGGAATTCATCCACTAGCATATGATGCAAATACTACAGATTTTAAAACAGGAATGCCATGACTGAAATAGTGAAATCAAGGGTACGAAATTGAAAATTATGGAATCAGAATACTGTATTTGAGGGGAGTTTGCAATGCTGGAATATTGTGCCATTACAACGTTGCTATTGCTAAGCGGTTCAATATGGGGGTGGTATAGTTCTTTGGTGGCTTTAGTACACCTTGCATCGATTCTTTTTTTGTTGATAAAAAAAGAATTTCTTTATAAAAAAAGAAATCTACTAAAACGGAATACAGCAGTGTGCTTAATTGTTGTTTCTGTATATGCTTTAAATATTATGGCGGTTTCAAGGGATAATCCATTGTCTTCATGGAGTGTATTCCTTATTATTATCGGAGCATTCTTAATAGCAAATTTAATTGATAAAACAGATTTCATAAATAAATATGTTAATGTCATCACAGTTTTAGCAGCATTTAGTTTGATATTTTGGCTACTATCTAGAATGGGTATTGTAATTGGAGATCGTGTAGTAGAACCAGGTAACGGTGAAATATACAGGATGAACCTATTTTATATTTACAGAGATTCAGTTGGTGTAATAGAATCCGGACTGAACAGAAGAAATTTTGGCATTTTTTGGGAAGGTGGAGCTTATCAGGCATTTTTGAATCTTGCAATACTTTTTATGGTGAGATTTAAGAAAACCTTATTTAGATCGGTTGGACAATATTGGTTAAAATTATTGGTGTTGGTTATGACAGTGGGAACAACATTTTCTACAACTGGGTATGCATTGCTAGTTGTTGATATGGTTGTTTATATGTTGGAAAATTCACAAAAGGGATCACGAAAGCGTTATGCAATAGCTGGAATTCTTGTTGTGATAGGTATTGTTGTTATTAATAGCCCGGCAGTTGCTAATAAATTTAATTCTTCAAGCGACAGTTATATATCTTATTTAATTCGAGTTAACGATCAATTAAATGGTATTAAAGCAATGTTTGTTTCTCCGCTTTGGGGATTGGGATTTAATTCAAAAAGGTACACAGAGGTTTTATTGTCTTATGGAATTTATGCTAATTCATCAGGTCTGCTGATTGTTGCACAACAATTTGGAATTGTTTTTGCGCTCTGGTTTACATTTATACAAATCACCTCTTTCAACAGATTCTGTGAAATGAATCAGTGGCTTAGTAAAATCCTAGGTGCTGTTTTTTTGATTTGCATTTTCTCTACAGAAAGTCTAAATCAGAATGGTGTGTTTTTGATGTTTTTGTATTCATTCAGATCGAATGATATGGCTGTAAAACGGATTAAAGTGAAGTTCCCGAAAGTAAAAATTATGATTCATAAGTCGAAATATGATAGTAAATAGCTCTATTTGACTAGATATAAAACGTAACTAAGACTTAATTCCAAACGAAAAGGAAAAATGAATGAACATTAGTGTGAAAAGTCTAAGGACGAAATACCGAAATCTTCCTGTGGAAGTTAAATCTACCTTATGGTTTGTAGTCTGTAATATTTTACAGCGTGGGATATCACTAATCTCAACGCCTATCTTTACAAGACTGCTTACAACCGAACAATACGGAGTTTATTCCGTATATCAATCGTGGTATAGTATCATTGCTGTATTTGCAACACTTAACTTGTATTGTGGAGTTTTTAATAACGGATTGACGAAATACCCCGAAGATAGAAGTGGATTCACATCAGCAATGCAAGGACTGTCAACAACTGTAACACTTGCCTTAGCAGTCGTTTATCTGCTTGGAATGAGTTTTTGGAATAAAATGTTTCAGTTGGATACCGTTTTTATTCTACTGATTTTTATAGAGCTTTTATTTGTACCGGCTTTCCAATTCTGGTCAGTTAGTAAAAGATACGAATACAAGTATCAGGGATTAGTTGCGATTACACTATTTATCTCTATTGCAAGTCCAATTGTAGGTATAATTTCGGTATTGTGTACTGAACACAAGGCGGAGGCCAGAGTCTTTTCGTATGTTTTGATACAAGTTGCGGTTGGAATCGTATTGTATATCCATAATATGAGAAAAGGTAAGGTCTTTTATTCAAAAAAGTATTGGAGTTTTGCCTTGGCTTTTAATTTGCCCTTAATTCCCCATTATCTTTCACAGATCGTATTGCAGCAAGCGGATCGTGTTATGATTAATAGTATGGTGGGAACTGGCGAGGCAGCAATTTACAGTGTTGCGTATACATTATCTACTTTGATGATAATTGTCACAACTGCAATAGATAACTCATTTGTTCCATTTATATATCAACATTTAAAAAAGGATGACTATGCCCCAATTAAAAAGGTCATTAACGTATTGTTGGTGTTTGTTGGAGTGTGTTGCTTAGGTGTGAGTTTACTTGGACCAGAATTAATATCTCTGTTGGCATCGCAGGCCTACTTTGATGCTCGTTGGATTATTCCATCGGTTTCAGCCTCTGTTTACTTTATTTTTCTTTACAATGTGTTTGGAAATGTTGAGTTCTATTTTGAATGCACAAAATTTACAATGGTTGCTTCGTGTATAGCCGCACTTTTGAATGTGATTTTGAATTACATCTATATTGGAGAATATGGTTATATTGCGGCAGGTTATACGACACTTATTTGCTATGTTGTATATTCGGTAGCGCATGGAATAGTTTCATTGAAAATCTTGCGTAATAATGGAATAGAGTATAGTGTGATTAATTACAAAATGTGTGTGGCTATTTCGTTTGCAGTGATAGCTCTATCGCTAATAATAACGCTTACGTATAATTTCACGGCTATACGTTATGCACTAATTATTGCGACTGTGGTTTTGGTGTATGGGTATCGAAAAAAACTCCTTGGAGTTATAAGAGAATTGAGAAAGACAAAAGAAAACTAAAAGAATAAGGAGGATGCGTGGTTACGATGAATGAAATATACAAGGTTGAATCTGGATATCCTATATCAATGAATAGAAAAAAACTCTGGGATATTGAGCTGGGAATTTTAAAGGATATTGATGTAGTATGTAAAGAAAATAGTTTGGAATACTTTCTACATGCAGGAGCAGGAATAGGTGCTGCACGGCACCATGGCTTTATACCATGGGATGATGACCTCGATATTGGTATGTCGAGAGATTCCTTCGAACGATTTATTCAATTATTTTCTAAAAAGTATCAAGATAAATACTCAATTCAATATGGCTATGGACAATATGAGGAATGCGGGACTTTCCTGCGAATAAGAGACCGAAATTCAACGGCAATAGTTAAAAATCAGTGGAATGATAAAAAGCGTTGTCATGGAGTATTTGTTGAGATATATCCATTTGATGGTTCTGTAGATGATGTTAAGTTAAGAGAAAAACAGGCAAAAAGGGTGGAGTTGTATGAAAGAGTGCTGAATCATAGATTCTCCGGAAAGAAGTTCTCTGGCGTGAAGGGTATCTTAGATCGGACTTTTGAATTAACGATTTCAACCGAATTTATATGGAAGCTTTGGAACAAGGAATGCCAACGGTATAACAAAGATAATGCTGTGTGGTGTGATACGCCAGCATGTCCAAAGTATTTTAGAGAAGGTATTCATCATTACAAGATACAGGATGTTTTTCCGCCAATTGATACTATGTTTGAGGGCGAATTCTTTCCTGTGCCTGCAAACAATGATGCGGTTCTTAAAGTAGAATACGGTGATTACATGAAACTTCCTCCAGTAGATCAAAGGGGAAAAAATCATGATAGAATTGTATTTTTTGATCCGAATAGAAGTTATTTGGAGTACTTGGATTCAGATGTTCCGGATCGATATTTTGCAGGAGAACTTGATGATTTACTCTAATGGTTAAGCAAACACAAAATATAAGAGCAATTGTTGTCTAATGAGCGGATATGTTTCAGGTAGAAAACCACTCTAGTTTGAGAGCAATTAAGGTTTGGTATGAGAGGAGGACATATGCAGGCACTTATTTTAGCTGATATGAAGAAATCAAGCACGAATTGTTTAACGAGATATGATCCTGATTGCATGATTCAAATTGACGGGATTTCAATAATTGAGAGAATGTTAAAACAACTGGATAAAAATAAGGTGTCAAAAGTTATCATAGTTGTCGGACATAATAAGGAAAAAATAATTGGTGCAATAAGTGATCTAAAACTAAAGGCTGAAATCGTAATTCTCGAAAATGACTCTTGTGAAGAAACAGGCAGCATATACTCACTGTTTTTAGCAAAAGATCATCTCTTACTGGACGATACAGTCATTTTAAATGCACAGATGATTGTGGAAGACAGCGTCCTTGAATCAATACTAAATGAAAAAAAAGAATGCAATGTTCTAGTAGATACAGATAAAAATTGGATGACAGGTGAAACTGTTTCAATTGGCGATGATGAACGAGTTTTATCATTTGGAAAAAAGAAGATTTCCAATACCTATTCCTCAATGGCTTCTTATAAGATGGTTGGTATTTGCAAATTTGACAGGACATTTGCTGGAAAATACTACATTCCGGTGTTGGAAACTATGACTAATGTACTTGGAAATAGTCTTGATTATTCTGCACCGTTGAATGTGATAGCAATGTCAGAAGATGTGAAAATTAGAGCATTGTACATTGGAAACGCTCATTGGCGTGAAATCAATAATATTGAGGATATAAATCAGGCTACAATTCTCTTTTCAAAAGATAAAAAGAGTGTTGCAGATAAAATGCTGGGAAGTTGGGGTGGATATTGGAGGTATCCTGATTATTTGGATTATTTTTATCTTGTGACACCATATTATCCGCCGTGTGAACTAGTTGAGGAGCTGCAAAATAATTTTAAGGCTTTGTTGGAACAATATCCGTCAGGCATGAGAGTAAATGCGGAGCTGGCGGCAAGCGCATTTGGAATTTCTCCAGAAAGTATTATTGTAGGAAACGGTGCTGCAGAGCTAATCAAATCAATGATGGGATTCATAAAAGGAAAGACTGGATTTGTTCGGCCTACGTTTGATGAATATCCAAATAGATATACTGAGATTGAGACGGTTAATTATTTGGTAGAATCGGAAGATTTCTCTTATAGCGCGAGTGACCTTATAGAATACTTTGGTAAAACCAATATTTCTAACCTTGTACTAGTTAATCCGGATAATCCATCAGGTAACTATATTCCTAAGGGCGATATGATGAGGATGATATCGTGGGCGAGGGATAAAGATATTAAGGTGATCATAGATGAATCGTTTGTTGATTTTTCTGATGAGATAGATTCGTCTTTGATTGATCAAGAAACTTTGAATCGATATCCAAATCTATATGTGATTAAGAGTATTTCTAAATCATATGGTGTGCCGGGATTGAGACTTGGAGTCTTGGCAAGCGGCGATAAAAAATTAATTTCTCGGATGAAAACAGATGTATCAATTTGGAATATAAATTCGTTTGCTGAATTTTATATGCAAATTTGCGGTAAGTATCGTGGCTCATATGTAAAGTCGCTAGAGAAATTCAAAAAAGAAAGAAATAGATTTGTATCAAAACTTCAAGAGCTAGGATGTATACGTGTGATACCATCTCAGGCGAATTATCTTATGGTAGAGTTGCTTGACGATTTGGATGCAGAAGAGTTAAAACAAAGAATGCTACTTGAACAGAAGGTCTTTATTAAAACTCTGAGTAAGAAAATCAAGGGAAAGAAACAATATCTAAGAATTGCCATTAGAAATGAAGCGGATAATGATATGTTTGTCCAAAAATTGACAGAGACATTAAATACAATGTTGAGTTCAGAGAATAGGATTGAAAAAAATGTCTGAGTATATATTTTTATTTGATTTGGATTCAACAATTACACGCAAAGAGATTTTGCCTACTATTGCAGAAAAGGTGAACAGACAAAAAGAAATGCGAGAACTTACGGAGGCGACCATGAATGGAGAAATTCCATTTAAGAGTAGTTTCCTAAAAAGGGTAGAAATATTAAGTGTTATGAATGTATCGGAAACGCGAGCGATGGTAGCTGATATACCCTTAAATGAGAATATCGCACAGTTTATAAGGGAAAATCGTGATAGGTGCTATGTTGTGACTGGAAATTTAGATATTTGGATTTGTGACTTGATGCAGAAACTGGGTATCAATGGTCATGTGTATTGCTCTAGAGCAAACTATAAAAACGATAAAATCACGCAAGTAGTCAGTGTTATTGATAAGGAATTGACTGCAAAACAGTTTGTTCAGCCGCTTGTTGTTGTTGGTGATGGAGATAACGATTCCGGTATGGCACAAGTTGCTAATATTTCAGTTGGTTTTGGTGGTATCAGAGATATTGCGCCATCGTTGATTCAGAATATTGATTATGCATTTTATGATGATAATAGATGCGCAGATTTTCTTAGGACGCTTCTATAAAAAATTAGAAGGAAACATGATATGGGACACGATGATATTAGCGTTATAATTTGTTGTGCAGGAATGGGCACTAGACTTGGTATTGGGACAACAAAGGCACTAGTAAAAATAGCTGGTAAGTCTATTATACAGCGTCAGCTAGAAATGCTCGATGAGTATGATGATATTCGCATTGCCGTTGGTTATCAAGCAGAAAAGGTTATCAAGGAGGTAAAACATATCCGTAAAGATGTAATGTTTGCTTTTAATAACGATTATCGTAAGACCGGCGCAGGTGTGAGCTTATCTAAGACATTGATTGGAGCGCGAAAATACGTCGTAATTATGGATGGCGATTTACTTATTAATAAGGAAGATTTCAATCGTTTTATGAGTGAGTCACAGGAATGTATAAGTGTATGTGAATCACACTCAAGTGAACCAATCTATATGGCTGTTTCAAATAATGAAGTGATCGATTTTTTGCGTAGCCCAAGTAAGTATGAATGGGGGTGTCTTTCTAAGGTTTTATCGAGTCGTTTGATTGCTGGAACACAGGGAATTGACGAGATGCTGAAACCTCTTCTCCCTCTGAAGGCAGTTTCAATGCGCATAAGAGATTTGGATACGCAGGACGATTATGAGCGTATGATTCAATGGTTTAGTACAGGCATGGTTGACTGATTGAGGAAAAGAATATGATTAAAATATTAACGTTTGGCGTTTTTGACTATTTACATTTAGGTCATCTGAGGCTATTCAAGCAGTGCAAAAAGTATGCCGATTATTTGATTGTAGCTGTTCAGGATGGCAAATACATAGAAAATTTTAAACCGGACTCTCATGTACGGTATTCAACTGAAGAACGAGTGGAGATGCTCCAAGCATTGCGGATTGTTGACGAAGTTAAGGTATATGATATTTTAAATGTGGCTACACTCGAAAGCATCGATTTTGATATTCTTGCATTGGGCGAAGATCATAAAGGAAAACGGTTTGATGATGCAATACAATGGTGTGAGGAGCATGATAAAAAAGTAGTGCGCTTGAAAAGAACTCAAGGTATTTCATCTACCGAGCTCAAGAAAGAGGTTCACGAATGAATAGACGTATCTCGAAACTTCTGGAGATAAGTGTTTTTAATACCGTTAGAATGAATTATCACTATTTTGGGTGGGGGGGGGTACTTCGACCCCGAATTTTGGTATCTAAAAATTTAAAAGTCCTAAAGTTGGATGGTACGGTCATTGTTAAAAGCGCAAAAATAGGTGCAGTACAGATTGGTTTTGGTCATGTAGGGATTATCGATAGTAAAGTCCATAAGTCATTATGGGAAAATAGCGGTGAAATTTCTTTCTTAGGTGTAGCGAATCTGGGACCTGGCACAAGGATTGTTAACTCGGGAAAACTAGAAATAGGGGATAATTTTTGTGTTAATGCTGCTTCAAATATTATATGTTACAAAAAAATTTCGATTGGTGAAGATGTTTTAATTTCTTGGGAATGTTTAATCATGGATACTGATTTTCATAAAGTTATTTCGATTGAAAGTCAACAACAGATAAATAATGATAAGCCTGTACAAATTGGCAATCATGTTTGGATCGCCTGTAAATCAACGATATTAAAGGGAAGTTCTCTACCAGATAATTCGGTAATTACAGCAGGAAGTGTGATTTCTAAGAAGTATACGAATGTCAATACGGTATATGCGTCTACAGGCGAAATTAGAAATCGAGTTACATGGTCGCATTAACGGTCACTATAAGCACTGAATAACCTTGAAACTACCGTGCATTATTATGCACGGTAGTTACTCAAAATTTGCACACCGCTACGAGGTGAGCAGCAGGCAACGGTCTTATGACTGGCTGAGATGTGAGAAAGTAATATTCGAATAGATGAAATAGGAATTTACGACAATGGATGCTATTTTAAGACTGGCGAAAAAGTATTCTAAGAAAAAGCATACGAATATTCTTCCATGTTGTGATGTCAACATACTGGAAAATCTTCATTTTCTATATGATGAAGATTGGGAAAATCAAAGCACATATCCATACGAGGTATTGACATATCTTTTTGATTGCTATTATGTTTTGCCGCAAAGACCAGATTTGGCATCACTATTCTGTTGGCAGGCGATTAACCACTCATATTATGTGCAGCAACTTGGCATATCTAACGTAGTAAAAAGCAACGATACGAGAGGTGTGGAGCTTGTTCGAAAGACAATTATAACTGGTTGGAGCAAATATGAACCAATATTGACGCCATATTTGGAAAAAATGCCTATGAAAGCTTTTCATTATGCGGCGGCATATCTGCTGAAAGGCTATGCAATAGAGCAGAGAGGAATAGCAGAGAAATATGCGGCTTCATCGTATAAAACACTGACTAAGCAGATTCCGATTTTGAAGGATATTCTAAAAGATTCTTACGGGAAGGCATATTGTAATATTGCAAATCCTGTGATCGTAAACAGTGAGTTGAATCTTGGAATTGGCATTGCAGATAAAGTGCAAAGCTGTAAAATCACACACAGTTTTGCCCAAAAGCTGCAGGAACTTATGTTAGGCGAAGAAGTAGAAATAACTCTGTGTGACGCACAAGGGAGAAAACAGAAATACAAATTTACAGTTATTGAAAGAATGTCATTTGTTCTGTTTGGAATTTTGTATGCTTCTCGTTGCAATAATTTTCATGGAAATGTTGCGGCTAGAATGAACAGTATTCGTGCAGACAAAAAGACATTTAAAATGTATACGGATATATTTCTGCTGGAATACATCGTACTGGCTATACACATGAATAGTCAGGGCAATTTGTCCGATACAGCACTGGATAAAGTTAAGGAAAATGCAGCCTTGATGCTTTAAAGAAATAGGTATGAAAGGGGAGTATACATGGACCAAGAACTGTTCAACCCACAATCCCCGTCTGTGATCTCCTCCCGAATCTTGTACACACCGTCCACGTTTGCGCGGACATCGTTACTGCATCTGCAGGAGGTTGGATTATTACAGGCTATCCATCAGCATACATCGACCAGAACGAACCTGACCTCGTTTCTGTGCTTCGTTGTCCTGTCAGGCACAGGGAGCCTTACCTATGAAGGAACGACCTATGAGCTGTCCGCCGGGGACTGTGTGTTCATCGACTGCCGAAAGGCCTACAGCCATTCTACCTCGGAGGACCTTTGGTCTCTCCAATGGTGCCACTTTTATGCACCGTCCCTTCCAGCTGTGTATGAGAAGTACAAAGAGCGTGGTGGCCGGCCAGTGTTCCATCCGGCGAATATTGAACCCTTCACTACACTTCTAACGGATATCTACGATTTGGCATCTTCATCCGATTACATACGAGATATGCGGATTAACGAGAAGCTGGGAATGTTGCTTACACTGCTGATGGAGCAATCTTGGCATCCAGAGAGTATGACCGTGAGCCGAAAGCGGCTGGAATTAGCAGCCGTGAAGGAGTATCTAGACGAGCATTACACGGAAAAAATCGCACTGGATGATCTGTCTGAACACTTCTTTATCAATAAGTTCTACTTGTCCAAAATCTTTAGAGAAACATATGGAACGACGGTCAATAACTATCTGATTTCAAAGCGGATCACTAGAGCCAAGCAGCTGCTTCGTTTCACAGATATGACTGTGGATGAAGTTGGTGCTGCGGTCGGCATGGGAGACGCAAACTACTTCAGCCGGATGTTCCGCAAGGTGGAAGGAATCAGTCCAAGGGAGTACAGAAAGCAATGGTAAAGCCAGTAATAATTGAAACACCTTGTTTTGAGGACTTCCGGGGCTGGCTTTCTGTGCCGGTGGACAAGTCAATCGACTTCCGTGTGGTTCAAATCAACCAAGGGTTCAGCAAGAACGCCGGAACGCTGCGTGGACTACACTTCCAAGAGGGGGAGCACGCGCAGGCAAAGTTGGTATCCTGCCTGCATGGTTCGATTTTCAATGTGGCAGTTGACCTCCGACCGGGCGATACCTTTGGATATGCTTACAGCGAGATCCTCTCCTTTGAAAATCAGAAGCAGATGTTAATTCCGCGTGGCTTTGCCCATGGCTACCTGACACTGGCAGATGACACCCTGATGCAGTGGTGTGTGGACAATGATTTCTGCAATAAAGCGGCAAGAGCGGTGCGTTATGATTCCGATTTTATCTGGCAGAACGAGCCTTGGCCTGTGCGGGAATATATCCTCTCTGAAAAAGACAGAAATGCAATAAAACTTTCTGAGCTGCGCAAGTTTTGAGCCTGCGCGGCTCTTTTTATTGCACTTGGACCGAAGAAGCCAAGATAGTGCTAATATCGGACTGCTTATGCACTTCTGAAAGGACAAATATCCTTTTAAAATATGGTTGTACGACAAAATCAATCAACATAAGTTTTAAACTTCACGTTTTGAATGAGGATCGAAATTATGAAAAAAGCACTGATTACCGGTATCACTGGTCAGGATGGTTCCTATCTGGCAGAGTTCCTTCTGGAGAAGGGCTACGAGGTCCATGGTATCGTCCGTCGCGCTTCCATCTCCAACACCGCTCGTATCGATCACCTGATCGAGAAGAACGCGATCACCCTGCACGACGGCGACCTGTCCGATTCCTCCGGCCTGATCCGTCTGGTGGGCGAGATCAAGCCCGATGAGATCTACAATCTGGCCGCTCAGAGCCATGTTCAGGTCTCCTTTGATGCTCCTGAATATTCCGGCGATGTGGACGCACTGGGCGTTCTGCGCGTGCTGGAGGCTGTCCGTGTCTGCGGCCTGACCAAGACCTGCAAGGTGTATCAGGCTTCCACCTCTGAGCTGTACGGCAAGGTCGAGGAGGTTCCCCAGCGCGAGACCACCCCGTTCCATCCCTACTCTCCGTATGCCGTGGCCAAGCAGTATGGCTTCTGGATGGTCAAGGAGTACCGCGATGCTTACGGGATGTTCGCTGTCAACGGCATCCTGTTCAACCATGAGTCTGAGCGCCGTGGCGAGAACTTCGTCACTCGTAAGATCACGCTGGCTGCCGGTCGTATCGCCGAGGGTCTGCAGGATCATCTGGAGCTGGGCAACATGGATTCTCTGCGTGACTGGGGCTACGCTAAGGACTACGTTGAGTGCATGTGGCTAATTATGCAGCAGGAGAAACCGGAGGACTTCGTCATCGCTACCGGCGTACAGCACACTGTCCGCGACTTCACCGAGAAGGCTTTCGCAGCCAACGGCATCACCATCCGCTGGGAGGGCACCGGCATCGATGAGAAGGGCTATGATGCAGCTACCGGCAAGATGCTGGTCTGCGTGAATCCCCAGTGGTTCCGTCCTACCGATGTGGACAACCTGTGGGGCGACCCCACCAAGGCTAAGACTGTTCTGGGCTGGAACCCGCAGTCCACTACTTACGAGCAGCTGGTGGAGATCATGGCAAAGCACGATCGTGAGCGTGCAAAGCGCGAAAAGGCACTCAAGGCAGTTCTGTAATTTGGAAAGAAGGCAATTCTATTATGATGGAAAAGAATGCTAAGATTTATGTCGCTGGTCATCGCGGCATGGTGGGCTCTGCAATCGTCCGCGAATTGCAGCGTCAGGGTTACACCAATATCATCACCCGCACCCACAAGGAGCTGGACCTGACCCGTCAGGATGCTGTGGAAGAGTTCTTCGCCCAGGAGAAGCCGGAGTATGTGTTCCTTGCTGCTGCCAAGGTCGGCGGCATCGTGGCCAATCAGGAAGCACTGGCCGATTTCATGTATGACAACATGACGCTGGAGATGAACGCCATCCACTCGGCTTGGAAGAATGGCTGCAAGAAGCTGGAGTTCCTCGGTTCCTCCTGCATCTACCCCCGCATGGCTCCTCAGCCCATGAAGGAAGATTGCCTGCTGACCAGCGAGCTGGAAAAAACCAACGAGGCTTATGCACTGGCAAAGATCTCCGGTCTGAAGTACTGCGAGTTCCTGAACCGTCAGTACGGCACTGACTACATCAGCGTCATGCCCACTAACCTCTATGGCCCTAACGACAACTATCACCCGACCCACAGCCATGTGGTTCCGGCGCTGATCCGTCGTTTCCATGAGGCCAAGGAGCAGAACCTGCCCAGCGTTACCTGCTGGGGCGATGGCTCTCCGCTGCGTGAGTTCCTGTATGTGGACGATCTGGCAAACCTGTGTGTTTTCCTGATGAACAACTACTCCGGCAATGAGACCGTCAATGCTGGTACCGGCAAGGAGCTGACCATCAAGGAGCTGACCGAGCTGGTTGCAAAGGTCGTGGGTTACACCGGCGAGATCAAGTGGGATACCACCAAGCCCAACGGCACTCCCCGCAAGCTGCTGGATGTGTCTAAGGCTACCAATCTGGGCTGGACCTACAAGACCGAGCTGGAAGACGGTCTACGCCTGTCCTACGAGGACTTCCTGAACAACCCGATGCGTGCAGAGCGCTAAATTAAAATAAACGATTTGAAAAGGTCGTGTGTCCGTGCAGGGCCACGGCCTTTTTTGTTAAATGATAGGAGAAGTATTATGAATCTGGTGTTATTGTCCGGTGGCTCCGGCCAGCGTCTGTGGCCGCTTTCCAACGATATCCGTTCCAAGCAGTTCATCAAGATTTTCCATCGGGAAGACGGCGAACTGGAATCCATGGTGCAGCGCGTCTACCGTCAGATCAAGGCTGTCGATACAGATGCAACGGTCACCATCGCTACCTCCAAGTCTCAGGTCTCGGCCATCCATAATCAGCTGGGCGAGGAAGTGGGCATCAGCGTGGAACCTTGCCGCCGGGATACCTTCCCGGCTATCGCTTTAGCAGCGGCTTACCTGAAGGATGTGCAGGGTGTCGGCGAGGGAGAATCTGTGGTTGTCTGCCCGGTAGACCCCTATGTGGAGAACGATTACTTTGAGGCACTGAAAGCACTGGGTGACCGTGCCGCCGTCAGCAGCGCAAATCTGGTCCTGATGGGCATTGAGCCGACCTACCCCAGCGAGAAATACGGCTACATTATCCCCATCGGCAAAGAGCAGGTCAGCAAGGTGTCCATGTTCAAGGAAAAGCCGACGCAGGAAGTGGCAAAGGATTACATTGCAAAGGGCGCGCTCTGGAACGGTGGCGTGTTCGCGTTCAAGCTGGGCTATGTGCTGAACCGTGCCCATGAGCTCATTGATTTCGTGGATTACGATGACCTGTTCAATAAATACGATACCTTGAACAAGATCAGCTTCGACTATGCCGTGGTGGAGCACGAGCCGGAGATCGAGGTCATGCGCTTTGCGGGCACATGGAAAGACCTTGGAACTTGGAACACCCTGACTGAGGCGATGGACAGCCACGCGGTGGGCGAGGCACTGTTTAACGAGAACTGCGAGAACGTCCATGTGGTCAACGAGCTGGATGTGCCCATCCTCTGCATGGGCCTGAAGGATGTGGTGGTCTCTGCAAGTCCGGAGGGTATTCTGGTCTCGGATAAGGAGCAGTCCAGCTACATCAAGCCCTTCGTCAACACGCTCGACCACCGGGTTATGTTCGCCGAGAAATCGTGGGGCAGCTTTAAGGTCATCGACATCGACAAGGCTTCCATGACCATCAAAGTGACCCTGAATGCAGGCCACCGGATGAACTACCACAGCCACCAGCACCGGGACGAGGTCTGGACGGTCATTGCAGGCGAGGGCAAGACCATTGTGGATGGCATGGAGCAGAACGTGAAAGCAGGCGATGTGATCACCATGTCCGCAGGCTGCCGTCATACTGTGATTGCCGAGACGGAACTGAAGCTGATCGAAGTGCAGCTGGGTGAAGCCATCGATGTCCACGACAAGCAGAAATTTGAACTGGAATATTGAGCCACCGCAGGAGGCAACTATGCAAAATAAGAATAAGCCTCTTTTGCTCCGGCCGTCCGGCAAGGATTATCTTTGGGGCGGCAGTCGTTTGAATGATGAATTTGAAAAAAATATCGACCTGACCCCGCTGGCAGAGACATGGGAGTGCTCCACCCACCCCGATGGTCCCAGCTATGTGGTAGGAGGTGTATTTGATGGACAGGAACTGGCAGAGGTGCTGAGAGCGCACCCGGAGTATCTGGGTGAGCGTCATAAGGGCGAAAACGCGCTGCCAATCCTTATCAAATTCATCGACGCCAAGAAAGATCTGTCGGTGCAGGTGCATCCTACCGATGCCTATGCACAGGAGCGTGAAAACGGGCAGCTTGGAAAGACCGAGATGTGGTATGTGCTGGACGCCAGTAAGAACGCAAAGCTCGTGTATGGCCTGAAACGGGAACGCACTGAACAGCAGATGCGGGATGCCATCGCCAATGGAACGCTGATGAAGGACTTGCAGTGGGTCCCGGTCAAGAAGGACGATCTGTTTTTCATTGAAGCAGGTACCATCCATGCGATCGGAGCCGGTGCGCTGGTGGCCGAAATTCAGGAAAACTCCAACCTGACCTACCGCCTGTACGATTATGACCGTGTGGGCAAGGACGGAAAAAAGCGGGAGCTGCATATCGACAAAGCGTTGGATGTAGCAAATCTGAAGGGCAGTGCAGAACCGAAGCAGCCTCTTCGGGTGCTGAAATACCGGCAGGGCATTGCCTCTGAGCTTCTGACCCGCTGCAAGTATTTTGAGGTGTACCGTATGATCGTCAACACCGAGCGGCGGCAGAAGGTGCATTACCGCGCAGATGAAATTGCCTTCCGGGTGCTGCTCTGCGTCAATGGCTGCGGCACGATCTCCTATAAGGATGGCACAATTCCGTTCTATAAGGGAGACTGCATCTTCGTCCCGGCGGACTCCGAGACACTGACGATTCATGGAAAGGCACAATTTCTGGATGTAAGAGGGTAAATAGTATGGATATCAAAAAAGAATATGAGCGTTGGTTGGCAAATGCCACCGCAGATGCCGACGTAGCAGCAGAGCTGAAGACGCTGGACGATGCAAAAATTGAGGATGCATTCTATCGCGACCTTGCTTTTGGCACGGGCGGTCTGCGCGGCGTCATCGGCGCAGGCACCAACCGGATGAACGTCTATACCGTGGCAAAGGCTTCTCAGGGTCTGGCGGACTACTTGAAGAAGAATTTTGCAGAGCCGTCCGTGATCATCGGTTATGACAGCCGCATCAAGAGCGATGTGTTTGCAAAGGTGGCTGCGGGTGTGTTCGCGGCCAACGGCGTCAAGGTGAATATCTGGCCTGTTCTGATGCCGGTGCCTACCGTGTCCTTTGCGACTCGTTATCTGCACACCTCTGCCGGTGTCATGGTGACGGCTTCTCACAACCCCAGCAAGTACAACGGCTATAAGGTCTACGGTGCAGACGGCTGCCAGATCACCACCGAAGCTGCTGCTGAAATTCTGGCTGAGATCGAGAAACTTGACATTTTTGCAGACGTCAAGACCAGCGATTTTGAAGCAGGTGTGGCAAACGGCAGCATCCAGTACATCCCGGATGAGGTCTATACCGCATTTGTGGAGCAGGTCAAGAGCCAGTCTGTTCTGTTTGGCGAAGAGGTTAATAAGGATGTAGCCATCGTGTACAGCCCGCTGAACGGCACCGGTCTGAACCCTGTGACCCGGACCTTAAAAGAAATGGGTTATACCAACATCACCGTGGTCAAGGAGCAGGAGCAACCGGATGGCAACTTCCCGACCTGCCCGTATCCCAATCCGGAAATCAAAGAGGCTATGGCACTGGGCATGGAGTATGCCAAGAAATGCAACGCCGACCTGCTGCTGGCGACCGACCCCGACTGTGACCGTGTGGGTATTGCTGTCAAGAACAAGGCAGGGGAGTACGAGTTGCTGACCGGCAACCAGACGGGTATGCTGCTGCTGGATTATATTTGCAGCCAGCGCGTAAAGCACGGCAAGATGCCCGCCGACCCGGTCATGGTCAAGACGATCGTCACCATGGACATGGGCGAACAGATCGCCACCCATTACGGCCTGCGCACCATCAATGTGCTGACCGGCTTCAAGTTCATCGGTGAGCAGATTGGAAAACTGGAACAGCAGGGCAAGGCAGACAGCTATGTGTTCGGCTTTGAGGAGAGCTACGGCTACCTGACTGGCTCCTACGTCCGTGACAAGGACGGTGTGGACGGTGCCTATATGATCTGCGAGATGTTCAGCTACTATGCAACCAAGGGTATCAGCCTGCTGGACAAGCTGGATGATCTGTACAAGACCTATGGCTACTGCCTGAACACCCTGCATAGCTATGAGTTCGACGGCAGCGCCGGTTTTGCCAAGATGCAGAGCATTATGCAGGCATTCCGGGGCGACATCAAGGCGTTCGGCGGCAAGAAGGTCATCAAGTTGCTGGACTACGCGCTGGGTCTGGATGGTCTGCCCAAGTCCGATGTACTCAAGTTCCTGCTGGAAGATAACTGCTCCATCGTGGTGCGCCCCTCCGGTACCGAGCCGAAGCTCAAGACCTATATCTCTGTCAGTGCAGAGAACAAGGAAGCTGCAGAGAAGATAGAGGCGGAAATCTGCAAGAGCGCGGAAGAGCATTTGAAGTGAGAAAACAAATCATAAAATATTCTTCATCACAAGGATGATTTTAAAATGAACTTGTGATATACTGGGGCTATAGGAGACTGTAGCTCCCCACGCCGCTCGAAACTTTGCACACCTCTCCGTGGTGGGCGGCAGGCAACGATCTTATTGCAGTATGGTCGGCTGAGATGCAGGAACAACAATAAAGAAAAAATGATAACGCCCAATAGAATAGGGGAAACTATGGGAATTTTATCGCTGTTTCAAAGAAAACAAAAAAGTACACAGGCAATTTCAAATACCAATGCTTCTCTAGAAAAGGTAACGGACAGTATTCTTAATAAAAGAGGACAACAAATAATAGATGGGTTAAATAAGCCTACAGCGAGTACCGGAACGCCAATGAAAAAGTTGCATGGCGGTGCAAAGAAAATGGCTCAAATGTCAAATATAGGTGGCGGCTCAAAGGCAACTGGTGGCGGTGGTGTTGACGAAGAAATGAAAGCAATGCTACAGTATACACAGGCTAATACTGTGAAAAAATGGCGGCGCAGAATGTGAAGAAAAAGATTACTGGTAAGAAGTAAAATCGCTATAATATTGTCCACATATCAATACAGTGCTATAATTAAACCACAATAACACAGAAAAGAGGTTGACTACTATGCCCCGTCCCAAAGGAAGCAAGAACAAGCCCAAGACCGTAAAAGCAACCGTCGATCTCGCTGCACAAATCGCTGAGAAGCAGTCTGCAAAGGAAGCTGCCGCCACCGAAATCGCGTCCATCGTTGCCAACATTGATGCTTTGAAGGCTGATCTGAAAGTGAAGAAGGCTGCTCTCAAGTCTGTCCAGAAGGAACTGACCAAACTGGAAGCCAAGAAAGCTGCGGCTGATCAGAAGGCCGCCGAAGCAGCGAAGAAGAATGAGGCAGAGGCTGTGCTGAAAAAGCTGTTGGCTGAAAGCATGAGTGCTGACGAGATCCTCGAAAAGTTGAAATAATCTTTTTAAACCTCAAACCGTGTGGGCGTGGCTACAAAATCTCATCCATACGGTTTTATAACAGAATGATTGTTTCATATCGAATGAAATATATCCATTTCTCACTCCAGGCCTCGAAATCACTTCCGGTGAAATTTCAGCCCAAACTCACAGCAAGGAAGACCATGGACAAGCCAAATAAACAATCAAATGAGCGATATAGATAAGAAGCTATCCGGGCTGTTCGCACATCAAAATCGCTTTCAAAACATCCTTCAAAAATCAGAAATAACCCATCGTCCAAGCCAGTCCATCAATATACCGATCAAGCCACCATTCCACCCCTCATCACCCACCCGGAGGAGCGCATCTGGGCAGAGCAAACGCCCCCGGCGGCAGCTCCGGGCCCCGGACGCTCCGAAGATCAAGCACGACAAGATGAAACAATTTTACATGATTGACATGGAGCGAAAAAGGTGGTAGTATTATCTCGTCAAAAAATGCGAATCCCTCTCGTTCATGAAGAAAAAATCTCTCTCGCAATGAAAAATCAAACGATACAACGAATGAAAATTGGATTTGCCGAAGGCTGGCAGACACGAGGGACTTAAAATCCCTTTCTGGCGACAGAGTGCGGGTTCAAGCCCCGCCGGTGGCATGAGAAAGCTCAGAATTGTTCGTTGATTCGAATGATTCTGGGCTTTCTTGGTTCTTTGTCAAATGTTTGGCTGAAGCAGGTAAAAACGGCAAACAGGAACCAGTGGTATGACATTCAAGAGACGATACGCCTTTTTCATTAGGGTGTATCTGAAAACACCCAACGACATACACAAAACAGACCCTCCAGCAGGATCTTGCTGCCATGGGGCTGACCGGCACCGAGACGATTCTCATCCACTCCTCCATGAAAGCCATCGGTGTTGTCGAAGGCGGCGCGGACACGGTTCTGGATGTTTGCATTGCTGGCGCTGAATTTTGCAAACCGATAAGAATGCAACGATACCTCTGCGGTTCTAGATGCACCGCAGGGGTCTTTTTTGTGCAGGTCCTTTCCGAAAAGGGAAAATCATGGTATACTGTGTTGAAGAGAATTTGAATCTGGAGGAACAAAGATGAATGATATGAAGGTAAAGACAGGTGCACTGCTGAAAGAGATGGCCGTCCTGACCGGGGCGGTCGCGATCATTGCGGCGGGCGTCTACTTTTTTCTGGTGCCGAGCCATACATCCGTCAGCAGCATTTCCGGCCTTGGCATCGTGCTGTCCAATTTTGTGCCACTGCCCTTGTCGGTCATCACGATGATCTTGAACGTTGTGCTTCTCATCATCGGGTTCGTTACCTGCGGCAGAGAGTTTGGTGCAAAGACCGTTTACACCAGTGTGCTGCTGCCAGTGTTTCTGGGGCTGTTTGAAAAGCTGTTCCCGGAGGCTGGTTCGATGACTGGCAGTCAAGAACTGGACGTGGTGTGCTATATCCTGGTGGTCAGCATCGGGCTGAGCATTTTGTTCAACCGCAACGCGTCCTCCGGCGGGCTGGATATCGTGGCGAAAATCATGAACAAATACCTGCACATGGAATTGGGAAAAGCCATGCCTCTGTCGGGGATGTGCATAGCGCTTTCCGCAGCGCTGGTCTATGATAAGAAAACGGTGGTCCTGAGCATTCTGGGCACTTATTTCAACGGCATCGTGCTGGATCATTTCATCTTCGACAACAGCATCAAGCGCCGCGTCTGCATCATCACCGAAAAAGAGGAGGCGCTGCGGCAGTTTATCATCAACGATCTGCACAGTGGTGCGACCATGTACGAGGCCATCGGCGCATACAATCTGGAAAAACACAACGAGATCATTACCATCGTGGACAAGAGCGAGTATCAGAAGCTGATGAACTTTATCAACCGGGAGGACCCCAAGGCGTTTGTCACTATTTACAATGTGTCCAGTGTGCAGTATCAGCCCAAGACCTGAGCACCGGATGTGAAAGGAGACCCTATGAACATTACAGTTTATCTTGGAGCAAACGAAGGAAACACCCCGGCATTGAAAGCGGCCGTGCAGGAGCTTGGGCGCTGGATCGGGGAGAGCGGGAATGCGCTGATCTACGGCGGGTCCCGAAGCGGCCTGATGGGTGCACTGGCGGACAGTGTGCTGGCTGCGGGCGGCGATGTGACCGGCGTAGAGCCGGAGTTCTTTGTCAAAGGGGAACTTCAACACGATGGCCTCACGGAGCTGATCGTCACAAAGGATATGACCGAACGGAAAACGAAGATGATCGAGCTGGGCGATGCGTTCATTGCGTTTCCCGGCGGGACAGGTACGCTGGAAGAGATCGCAGAGGTGATGTCCAAAGTCTCGCTGAAGCATCTGGATGCGCCCTGCATTCTGTACGACCTGGATGGCTATTATACCGGCCTGCGGATGCTGCTGAGCCACATGATCGAAACGGGCCTGTCGTCTGAAGAACGGCAGGAAGGAATCTATTTTGCAAAGGATCTCGCGGAGATCAAGACGATTTTGAACCTTTGATTTCGCGAAACAAGCCAAATCAAAATGACGCAGATACGATTGAAACCGAACAAATAAAACAAAGAGTAAATCACGAGAAAGCCGTCTGCAACAAAATTTCATCTGCATCAAAAACGCATAGAATGAAAAGAATACAAATCGTATAGCTCGTTTGAGCGGCACATTTCTACAGCGAAAAATTGACTCGAATGCCGCGCCGTTTTATGCTATAATAGTCCATAGAAAAGGAGCGTGGAGTATTTGGAACTGGAGCAAGCGCAGAAGCGCGTGGAAGAACTGCGCGCGGTGATCGAAAAGAACAACCGCCTTTATTACGATCAGGATGCCCCTGAACTGGAGGATTTTGAATACGATGCCCTGACACGGGAGCTGAAAGAATTGGAAGCACAGTTCCCGCAGCTGGTCACACCCAACTCACCGACGCAGCATGTCGGCGGGACCCCCAGCGGACGGTTTGCCAAGGTCACACACGCGGTCAAAATGGAAAGTCTGTTGGATGCGTTTTCGTTTGACGAACTGCGCGACTTTGACCGCCGGGTGCGTGAAGCAGGCGTCGAACCGGAATACGTGGTGGAGATCAAGATCGATGGCCTTTCGTGCAGCCTGGAATACGAAAACGGTACGCTGGTGCGGGCTTCCACCCGCGGCGACGGTGTGGTCGGCGAAGACGTGACGGCCAATGTCAAAGCCATCCGGAAAATTCCCAAACAGCTGAAGGATGCACCGGAGTTTCTGGAAGTACGTGGTGAGGTGTATATGCCGCATGAAGCGTTCCAGCACCTTTGCGCCGAGCAGGAATTGCAGGGAGCGGCCCCCTTTAAGAATCCGCGCAACGCAGCCGCCGGTTCGCTGCGCCAGAAGGATTCGAAAATCACCGGGAGCCGTGGGCTGTCGATCTTTATCTTCAATGTACAGCAGATCCGCGGCAAGGAACTGACCACCCATGCAGAGAGTCTGGACTACCTCAAGAGCCTAGGCCTGCCGGTCTCGCCGCGCTATCACGTGGTGCACAACATCGAAGACGCCATTGCTGAGATCGAGCAGATCGGCCAGAACCGTTCGAAGCTCGATTTTGATATGGACGGTGCCGTCATCAAAGTAAATGCTTTTGCACAGCGCGATTTGATGGGTTCGACCAACAAATTCCCGCGCTGGGCCATTGCGTTCAAGTACCCGCCGGAGGTCAAGGAGACGACGCTGCGCAGCATCGAAGTAGCCGTTGGCCGCACAGGCGTTCTGACCCCGACGGCCTGCTTTGACCCGGTCTTTCTGGCGGGGACTACCGTAGCACGTGCGACGCTCCACAACGAGGACTTCATCCGTCAGTTCGGCCTCTGCATCGGGGATACCATTCAGGTGCGCAAAGCCGGTGATATCATTCCGGAAGTCATCGGTGTGACCCGCCATGAGGAAGGCGCACAGCCCTATGAGATGCCCACAGTCTGCCCGTCCTGCGGCGCACCGGTGGTGCATCTGGAAGATGAGGCGGCACTGCGCTGTGTCAACCCGGAGTGCCCGGCACAGGCACTCCGCAACATCATCCATTTTGCCTCCCGCGATGCCATGGACATCGACGGCCTTGGTACGGCGGTTGCAACGCAGCTGGTGGATAAGGGGCTGGTGCACTCGGCGGCTGACCTTTACACCCTCACGCTGGAGCAGCTGCTGACGCTGGAAAAATTCAAGGAAAAGAGTGCGACCAATCTGCTGCAAGCCATCGCGCACTCCAGGGAAAACAATCTGGACAAGCTGCTGTTTGGCTTTGGCATCCGGAACATCGGCGATAAGGCTGCGGCTCTGCTGGCGGAACATTTCGGTTCGCTGGAAGCCATCCGGGAGGCGACCGAGGAGCAGATCAGCGAGATCGACGGCTTTGGCGGTGTGATGGCCCAGAGCGTGACCGAGTTCTTTGCAAAAGACGGCACGACCGACCTTGTCCATCGTCTGGCGGATGCCGGATTGAATATGCAGTGGAAGGGAGAGCCCAAGGGCGACAAACTTGCCGGAAAAACGCTGGTCGTGACCGGCACACTGGAGACCCTTTCCCGCAATGAGGCGGAAGCGCTGATCGTAAAGAACGGCGGCAAGGCCAGCGGTTCCGTCTCGAAAAAGACAGCCTATGTGGTGGCCGGAACGGCGGCAGGCTCGAAGCTGACCAAGGCACAGGCCCTTGGTGTGCCGGTGCTGACCGAAGCAGAGTTCCTCGCCCTGTTGAACGAGGAACCAAAGCCGGAAGCCTGAATCTTTCCGGAGTCCTGAATAAAAGAAGAACCCCATCAAACGCCCGTACAGTGGAACACGCTGTGCGGGCGTTTGTGCTGCCCGGTTCTATCTTCCGCCCGGCTGCATACAGTGATGACAAGAGACGCGGAAGGAGAATGCAGGATGGACGAGTATTATCAGGTGGTTCAATCGCTGCCAAGCTGGCTGGCTCGGCCGCTTCTGGACATGCCGTCGGCCCTTGCGCCCGATGTGCAGGAGCTTCGGCTGCGGGTGGGCTGTGCACCAGCGTTCACGATGCGCGGGGCAGTCTGCACACCGCAGGAAACAGCGCGGGAGCTTGCCTCCTTGCAGCGGATGCTTCTGACGCCGCAGCAGATGGAGGAGATCTTGTTCACACTGTGCGGTGGGTCGGTCCACACGCATCAGACGGAGATCGCGCAGGGGTATGTGACGGGTCCCTCCGGGTGCCGGGCGGGCCTTGGTGGGCGTTTTCTGCAAAACCCGGAACAGGGCGTCGTTTTGCAGGAACTGACCTCCGTCAACCTGCGCATTGCGCGGGAGAAAACCATCCCGCTCCCAGAGGAACTGTGTGCAGCCTTGCAGACGCATTTCATCGGGATGCTTCTCGTAGGCGAGCCGGGCAGCGGCAAAACGACGCTTCTGCGCAGCATGGCGCGGGAGCTTGTCTGCCAGAAAAAGCTGGTCTCGGTCATCGACGAGCGGCGGGAGCTGTTTTCGGGCAGCTCCCGGCGGAAGTCCCCCGGTGAAGCGCTGGATGTGATCTCCGGCATCCCGAAGGGACAGGCTGTGCAGATGGCACTGCGGACACTCTCGCCGCAGATCCTTTTGTTGGACGAGCTGGGCGGTCTGGATGAGGTGACAGCGCTCGAACAGGGACTTTTCAGCGGCGTGGACTTTATCGCAACGCTCCATGCAGCGTCCCCGGAAGAAGCGGTCGGACGCCCCCAGGTGCAGGCGCTGCAGGCGCGTGGCGCACTCCATGTGCTGGTCTGGCTCAAAGGGCGGGCGGAGCCGGGGCAGGTGCGGGAGGTGCGGTTTTTATGAGCAGTCTCTTTTTGCATGGCATCGGGGCGGTCTGCCTGGTATTCTGCGGCTGGTGCGTTGGCGATGGGGTCTGCATCCGTGCAGAGGCACACCGGCAGGCACTGCAAAAGACCATTGCCCTACTGGAACGCATCCGCCGGGAGATCGAATTTCGGCGCACGGATCTGAGATCTTTGCTTTGTGCTATGCAGCGGGAGGGCCTTGTGGGGCAGACAGAGCATTCGCTGCAAACGCTGGCTCCCGATCCGGCACTGACCCGGCGGGAGCAGAACGTGTTCCGGGCGTGCATGGCAGGGCTGGGCCATGCAGAAGCAGCGCAGGAATGCCAGCAGCTCGCATTTTACATTCAGCAGTTCGAGGCGTTTCAGACAGAGCTTGCACCGCAGCTGCGGCAAACGAACGAGCTTTCGCATAAGCTTGGCCTTGCGCTAGGGCTGGCGGCTGCAATTTTGCTGATTTGAGCGGAGAGGATGAAAAAGATGGAGATCGACCTGATCTTTAAGATCGCGGCCATTGGCATCATCGTAGCGGTGCTGAACCAATTGCTGATCCGCTCCGGGCGGGAGGATCAGGCGATGATGACGACACTGGCGGGGCTGGTCGTGGTCCTGTCCATTCTGGTGAAACAGATCAGCGCCCTGTTCGTGACCATCAAATCCCTGTTCGCACTATGAGTGCGGCGGCAGCGGCCTTTGGTCTGGCGCTTGTGGTAGCATTACTTTATACAGTGCTCAGGCGCAGTGTCCCATCCTACGCGCTGCTGCTTTCGCTGGGGGCGGCACTGGTGCTTTTGGTGCGGGTCGGGTCTGCGTTCCGGGCGGCGCTCCTCGGCATCGTCCGCTTGGGGGAGCAGACGAACGGCGCAGCCTTTTCGTGCCTGATGAAGAGCGCGGTCGTCCTGCTTCTGACGGACTATACCCACACCCTCTGCGAAGAAGCCGGAGCGGAATCGCTGGCGTGGTGTGTCGGGCTGGCTGGCCGCTGTCTGGTGCTTGCGGCGGCGTGGCCGCTGCTGGAAGAGATTTTACAGCGAATCGGGAGTATGACGGGATGAACAACTGGGATATGCGCCTTCCGGGCGCAGAGACGTGGGGGCCTTATCTGGAACAAGGCCCGGTATCGCCTGCGGCATTCGCAGAAAACCCCTGGGAGGCGCTGCGCAGTTTTCTGCCGGAGTCCCTGCCCACGGCTCTGCATACCGCTGCAAGCGGGTATGCGGCGGTTCTGACCTTTCTGGTGCTGGGCGCCGTCATCGCACTGCTGTTGGGCGGCCATGCGGATGGAACACTGCTGGACCTCGTCTGCGCAGGGGGCTGCGGGGTCCTGCTATGGGAGAAGCTCGTGGCCCTTTCCGAAACGCTCTGCACCCAGATCGAAAGCTGGAACCGGTTTCTTCTGGGATTTCTGCCGGTGTATGCAGGGGTCCTGACCTTGGGCGGCGAGAGCGTGGCAGGCGCTTCGGCAGGCGGTTTTCTTCTGACGATGCTGTGTACTCTGGCGCAGGGGCTTACGGTGCTGGTGCCGCCGCTGCTCCAATGCTATCTGGCCTTGAGCATGGCCTGCTGCATCTGTGCGGAGACTGGGTTGGGGAGCTTTTGCAAAGCAGTTGGCAGTGCACTGGAAAAGCTGCTGGGGTGGGCGGGCAAACTTCTGGTTGCCCTTTTGGGTTTGGAGCGCATCTCAACGCTGCAGCTGGACCGTGCGGCCCTGCGCACCGGGCAGCTTCTGACCGGGACAGTGCCGATCATCGGGGAGACGCTGCGCGATGCCTCGGAGACGGTGCTGTCGAGCCTTCAGCTTTTGAAAAGCGGGCTGGGGCTGGCTGCGCTGTTGACCATTGCAGCAGAATTCGTGCCGGTCTATCTGGGAATGCTTATCCAGCTGGGCCTGCTTTCCGGGTGCGGGCTTCTATGCGGACTGATGGGCAGTGAGCGCTGCCAGAGCCTTCTGGAATGCTTTGCTGAGGCGCTCCGCTGCATGATGGCGGTGACGGCGCTGTTTGCGGGGCTTGCCATTGCAGGCACGGCACTGCTCTTTGTGGTAGGGGGTGGATGAGGTGCAGAACATCAAAGCGGCGGTGGCAGTTTTCTGCACGGCGTGTATCTGCGCGGAGCTGACCGCACAGCTCACAGGGCAGGGGTGGGCCCGGCGCAGCATAAAAGCGGTGGCTGGGTTATATATTTTAGCAGTGGTCCTCTGTGTGCTTCCGCAGGCAAAAGGGGAGTGGCAGACGTTCGCTCTCCCGGCGGCGTCTTCGGTGGAGCTGGGAACACAGAAGGAGACCGTGCTTCGTGCGGCGGCATCTCAGCTGTAAGAGACCCTGGAAGTTCGCTGCCGTGAGGAGTTGGGCGCAGAGGTCGCCATCCGCATCGAGCTGGAAGAAACATCGGAGGGCGTACAGGTCCATTCCCTGACGGTAACGCCGATGGGAAAGGCGGAAGAAACGCGAGATGCGGTAGAGGAACTGCTTCAACATACGCTGGGCGTATCGCCTGTGTGGGACGTACCCGGCGGGGAGAATGCGCCATGAAACAGCGGGGAGAAGGAACGACATTCGATTTCCGGGCACTGCTGGAAAAGCAGAACCGCACCCGACTGGCCGTGGTGCTGGGCGGCGCGGCGATGCTGTTGTTGCTGCTCTCCGAACTGCTGCCCGCAACGCCGCCTGCGGAACCATCCGCGGCGTCGGCTTCCCAGGCGTCAGCCTACCGGGAGCAGCTGGAAGCACAGCTCCAGGACCTGATCGGGCAGATCGACGGGGCCGGGGCCACGACCGTGATGGTGACACTGGAAACCGGGGAGGAGACCGTCTATGCTACGGACACGCAGTCGGGACAGACCCAAAGCCAGGAAACGCATGTGCTGTTGGATGACGGCACGGCTCTGGCGCAGACGGTCTATTATCCGCAGGTGTGCGGGGTCGCGGTCGTCTGTGACGGCGGGGGAGATGTCCGGGTCGCTGCACGGATCACCGAGCTTGTGCGGGCATTGCTGGATATTTCGTCTACCCGGATCTGTGTAGAACAGCGCCGGCCCTGACCGGCTGTTTCAGAACCATTAAGTCGCAGAGACAAGGAGGAACATTTCCATGAGAGCTATTTCCAAGAACACCCGAAAAGTGACGGCGCTTACCCTGGCGGCGGCTCTGGTCGTTGCAGTTTATCTGAACTGGCAGTATGCGCGGGCGGGCGTCACGCTGGAGGAAAACGCCGTCCAGGTCGCGGCAGGAGCAGACACGGCGGACGAAGCCTCCGCGCCCATTCTGGACGGCCTGATGACCGAGGCGGAAGCCGTTTCCAGCGCCAACAAGAATTATGGAGAAGCACAGCTCGTCAGCGTGGCGAATCACAGCGGCTCCAAGTTCTTTGAGGAGGCCCGGCTCAAGCGGACCAAGGCGCACGACGAAGCAATGGACGCCGTGCAGAAGGCATTGAAATCGTCGTCGCTCTCCGCAGAAGAGAAAAAGAGCTACACCCAGCAGTTGACCGGCAATCTGGAAGATCTCCATGCGGAAAATGAGATTGAAACGATGGTCAAGGCCAAAGGCTTTGCAGACTGCCTCTGCTTTTTGCAGTCCGGCCGGGCAGACCTGACGGTGATGACCTCCGGCGACGCACTGACGGCAGCGCAGGTGGCACAGATCCGGGATATCGTCCTGAGCAAAAGCAGCGTGACGGCGCAGAACATCACCATCGTAGAGGTAAAATAAGAGAGCGGTTGCGGGGGCCAACCGGATGTGGTAATATAAAGAGGAACAAACAAAGCGGGCCTGCCGCCCGGCGGGCCCCACAGGAGCGTCTATGAAAGAACCAAAACTGAAGACTGTTTACGTCTGTTCCAACTGCGGGGAGACCAGCCCGCGCTGGATGGGTCGCTGCCCCAGCTGCGGCAGCTGGAACACCATGAACGAAGATGTGGTCGCAGAGGCCCCCAAGGCGGGGCTTACCGGCGGAAAAGCCGCTGCCCCTGCCCGGCAGGAGGGAGTGACCTCGCTGACGGCGAAGCGCCTGTCGGAGATCAGCACGACCGAGGAGAAAAGCCGCATTCTGACCGGCATCTCCGAACTGGACCGTGTGCTGGGCGGCGGCATCGTGCTGGGCGGTGTGGTCCTGCTCAGCGGTGAGCCGGGCGTGGGCAAATCCACCATGCTGCTGCAGCTTTGTGGTGCCATCTCCAACCAGCACACGGTTTTGTATATTACGGGGGAAGAGTCAGTGCGGCAGGTCAAGCTGCGTGCCGCGCGGCTCAAGATCCCGCAGGAGAACATCTATCTGGTAGCCGAAAATGATGTGGACGAGATCTGCGGCCTGATCGAAAAGGAAAAACCGGACCTTGTGGTCATCGACTCCATCCAGACCATGCGCTGCATGGACATCTCCTCTTCGTCCGGCACGGTCAGCCAGGTGAAGGAAAGCGCGGCCCGGCTGCTGGCAGTGGCCAAAAAGCAGGAGATCCCGATGTTCATCGTGGGCCATGTCAACAAGGATGGTGCCATTGCCGGCCCCAAGGTCATGGAGCACATCGTGGATACGGTGCTATACTTTGAAGGCGACAAAATGCTGCCTTACCGCATCCTGCGGGCAGCCAAAAATCGCTATGGCTCTACGAATGAGCTGGGTATGTTCGATATGACGGGGCAGGGGCTGGAAGAGATCGAAAACCCCTCGCAGATGCTTCTGGAAGGCCGTCCGCTCGGCGTTTCCGGCAACTGCGTCGCCTGCACGATGGAGGGCAGCCGCCCCATTTTGAGCGAAATTCAGGCGCTTGCGACGAAAACGAATTTCCCGGCCCCGCGCCGCGCTTGCAGCGGCTACGATTACAACCGCATGAACCTTCTCATTGCGGTCCTTGAAAAGCGCGCCGGGTATTTCTTCGGCAATCTGGATGTGTATATCAACATCGTCAGCGGCATCACGCTGCGGGATACCGCCTGCGACCTGGCGGTCTGCCTCAGCATGGTCTCATCGCTGCTGGACTGCCCGGTCAGCGACAAATTGATCGCCATCGGTGAAGTCGGTCTGGGCGGCGAGGTGCGCAGTGTGCCCAACCTGGAACAACGTCTGCGGGAGGCGGAACGCATCGGTTTTGAACGTGCCGTCGTGCCGAAGCACAGCCTCGCGCATCTGAACCCGGCGGATTATCCGGGCATGAAGCTCGTAGGGGCGGCTTATATCTCGGATGCGATCCATGCTTTGAAAAACGACCGCCTTTAATGGAAATGATAAGGAAACGATATGTCCATCTATCTTGATGAAAAGAATCCCAGCAAGCACAAACCGTTCGATGATGCTTCAGCGGACATTGTGGAGTATGTGCGTTATCTGGAAGTGATCGCAGGCAAAAGCGCGAACACAGCGTTCAGCTATTACTGCGATCTGCGCGGCTTCAGCCGCTTTATGAAGCGCCGCAGGGGCCTTGTGGCAGAGGATGCGGAACTGAAAGAGATCGACCCCAAAGGGCTCGACACCGCATTCTGGGGCAGCGTGACAAAAGAGGACGTCTACGAATATCTGTATTTTCTGAACCGTGAATGCGGAAACAAAAAGTCCTCTACCGCCCGGCGACTGGCCAGCCTGCATGGGTTTTATGACTATCTGGTCAATCAGGTCAACCGCCTTTCGCAGGACCCGACGGCCTCCATCAAACCGCCCAAGCAGGATAAAGTTCTGCCCAAATATCTGACGGCGGAGCAATCCATGCAGCTGCTGGAAAGCACCCAGCATCAGAGCGATTTCCCGGAGCGGGATTACTGCATGGTCGTGCTGTTTCTGAACTGCGGGATGCGTCTGGCAGAACTGGTCGGGATGGACCTCGGCGACATTGACCTGGAACAGCGGCAGATCCGGCTGTTCGGCAAAGGCCACAAGGAGCGTATGGTCTACCTGAATGATGCCTGCATCGAAGCGCTGCAATTGTATCTCAAAAAGCGGAACACGATGGAAGGTCTGGACCCCAAGGAAAAGGCCGTTTTTGTGACCCGCCGCATGAAAGACCGCATCTCGAACCGCCGCGTGGAACAGCTGGTGACAGGTGCCATGAAGGCGGCAGGATTGAAGGGCTTTTCAACCCACAAGCTGCGGCATACAGCAGCTACGCTGATGTACCAGACCGGCAATGTGGATATTCTGACGCTCAAGCAGCTGCTCGGCCACAGCAGTGTGGGAACGACCCAGATCTATACGCATCTGCAAGAATTTCAGGTTCGCGCAGCCATTGAGCAGAACCCGCTGGGGGAAGTCCGGAAGACAGACTTGGATACAACAAAACAAGAAGCGGGGGAGACCCACGGGGGAATTTCGCCGAACAGTGCAGAAATGGACGCAGGAGCGAAGGATGCTCCGGATGATGCAGCCGAAACGCCGACTGGGCCGATGGAAGCCTTTGATGGGGCTGCCAAAGACGGTTTCCGCGTAGATGTTTCGGCGCTGCGTGAGCCGGATGCAAGTGAGAAAATGGAGCGGTAAAATGGATTATACGAAATTTTCAGGCACTTATACGGTGCGACGACTGCTCCGTGACGATATTCCGTCTGTTTTTGCGCTCTGTGAGAAAAATCCGCAGTATTATGAGCATTGTCCGCCGTTTGTGACGCCGGAAAAGATCGAAGCCGATATGAAGGCCATGCCGCAGCGCAAGACCGGTCAAGAACAGGATAAGTATTATCTGGGCTATTTTGACGTCCACCAGCGGCTTGTGGCGGTGATGGATTTCATCGACCATTATCCGGATGCGCAAAGCGGGTTCATCGGATTCTTTATGATGGAGAAAGACCTGCAAGGAACCGGCGTCGGAAGCTCGATCATCACTGAGCTGTGTGCCTGTCTGGCGCAATGGGATTATCAATACATTCGTTTGGGTTATGTGGATGGAAACGAACAAAGCAGATCGTTCTGGCTGAAGAATCAATTCACAGACACTGGCTTGAGAGATCATACAAACGATTACACCGTCGTTGTGATGAATCGTTTTTTGACAAAAGTGTAGATCAAAAAGCAGAAAAAACAGACCAAGAATACACCAATTGCATATATACCGTAAAAAGGCCGCTGGAGCTCAAAATCGAGCCCAGCGGCCTTAATTGGAAAAAATTGGAGAAAAGAGGACTTTTTCACTCCCCTGTATTTCACATAACGCGCATTATACGAAACTCATGTCGTTGAAAAACAGGCCCCCTCTTCTGCTGTGTTCTACGCGCACAGCTTTGCCGGGAGGCTCATTTTTCGTTTCAGTTTCAGGACGCACACCGTTGCAGGTTCAGGCTATGTGTGTTGCGCCGGGTCTTGTTTATTCCGGCAGCGGCGTAATCTCAAAATATGTACAGATGGCTTCATAGTAAGCGCGGGCGGTTCGCCTGCAACCCTCTTCACTGCCAAACTGTGCAACATCGGCGGCACTGGTCACAAAGCACTGCTCTGCCAGAACGGCCGGACAATTTACATCTTCCAGAATGGTAAAACTGCGCTCTGCCCGCACTTCGGCGTGGCTGGTCTCGACCAGCTGCTTTGCTTCTCCGATGTAATAAATGTAACGGACTCCCCCGCGCCCCCGCAGACTGGCCCCGGCAGAACGCATGGCGCTGGCCAGGCGTTTTGCGAAATAATAGCTTTCCTGATGCCAGGTGCGGCCCGGCACACTGGGATAGCACTCGAACCCGGAGGCTGTGGAGCCTTCCGGTGCAGAGTTCCCGTGGATGGAAAGCAGCAGGTCCGGCGAGAGCGCGTTGGCCGCAGCGGCGCGTTCTGCTGGCTTTGCCGTGGCGTCATAGCTTTCGCGGGTCTGGAGCGGGATAAAATTAGGGTCGGCCTCCAGCCACCCGCGCAGTGCTTCGGCGGTAGCTGCCGTCATCTCCTTTTCCGTTACGATCCCCTGCGCGCCGGGGTCCGAGCCGCCGTGCCCGGCATCGATTGCAATACGATAGGGCGGCGGGCCGAAGGTGGGGCGGAAATCATCATCGTCTACAGCGGGTGTTCCCTGCCCGATCGTAAAGGCTGCATACCACAAATAAAGGCCGAAACAGATCCCGATGAAACAGAGGCAGAGAACGACCGCGTGACGAAATGAAAAGGCCTGATTTTTCTGTTTCTTTTTGCGATGGACTGCATGTTTTGCCATATAGACTTCCCTGCTTTGAATAAAACAAAACCTGCCCGCGAGATCGTTTCAGGGGCAGGTTTCCGGGAAATGCCCGGAGAAATTTTACTTCAGTTCGACCACGGTCACGCCGCTCTCACCCTCGCCGTAGCGGCCAAGGCGGAAGCTCTTGACCATGCGGTTTCCGCGCAGATGCTTGTGGATGGCCGTGCGCAGTGCACCGGTGCCATTGCCATGGATCAGATAGACCACGGTCTGGCCGTTCAGGATGGCGCGGTCGATGAAGGAATCCACCTCCGGCAGTGCCTCATCGACCGTCAGGCCCAGCAGATTGCACTCCATTTTGGCGCTGCGCTGCACCCGCTCTACCCTGCCGTTCGGGCGGTTGGCGTCACCGGTCAGGCGGGAATACCGCTGCTGCGCCTTTGTCTTGGCCTGCGGTTCCTTGACCAGCTTTTCGGGCTGCTTCAGGCCCAGGAGCGGAACTTTGGTCTTGATGATTCCGGCGCGAACGAGGACATCGCCGTTTTTATCCGGCAGAGCCAGCACCGTTGCCAGCTGATTCAGCTCGGCGATGCAGACCTCCTGCCCCACCTTGACCTCCTTCAGCGGAACGAATTCCTTGACCGGATTGTGCACAATCTCGGTGCCGATGAAGAGCTTTTCCGATTCTTTTTTGGCGATCTCCCGCGCGCGCTGAGCCTTCTGCTGAGTGCTCATCCGCTCATCCTTCTGGAGCTGACGCAGCTCATCCGTCAAAGCGTATGCTTTGCTTTCCACCTGCTGCGCCAGTGCACGGGCCTTGGCGCGGGCTGCTTCCAGCTCATTTTCGCCCTGCTGGATGAGTTCGTCCCGCTTTTTGCGGGCGGCATCCAGCTGATGGGCAGCCTCATTGCGAAGCTCTTCCACCTCGTCCTGGCTTTCCTTGAGCTGCAGTTTCAGGTCGTCCAGCTGGCCCAGAACGGCATCTAGACGCTTGTCCTCTGCCGAAAGATGCTGCTGTGCCGCTTCGATGACGCGCTCTGGGATGCCGAGCTTCTCGCTGATGAGGAAGGCGTTGGATTTGCCGGGAACGCCGACGCTCAGCTTGTATGTGGGGCGCAGCGTCTCAAGGTCAAATTCACAGCTGGCATTGACGACGCCTTTCGTTTCCAGAGCGAAGACCTTCAGCTCTGCATAGTGGGTGGTCGCCATCAGCAGCACACCACGGCGGCGCAGCTCTTCGATGATGGCGACTGCTAGCGCAGCACCCTCGGCGGGGTCTGTGCCTGCTCCCAATTCGTCCAGCAGGACCAGTGTGCGGGGCATGGCCAGTTCCAGGATGCCTGTGATCTTCTTCATGTGGCCGGAGAAGGTGGACAGGCTCTGTTCGATGCTCTGCTCGTCGCCGATGTCCACGAGGAACTCGTCAAATACGCAGATCTCGCTGCGCTCGTCGGCAGGAATAAGGAAGCCGCATTGTGCCATGGCACACAGCAGACCGGCCGTTTTCAGGGTGACTGTCTTGCCGCCGGTGTTCGGGCCGGTGATGATAAGCGAATCGTAGTCTCTGCCCAGCGCGATATCCACCGGGACGCACTTTTTGGGGTCGATGAGCGGATGCCGTGCCCGGATGAGTGAGAAGGACGAATCGGTCCGCACGGCAGGCTTAAAGGCCTTCATGTCCAGCGCCAGCCGTGCCTTGGCCAGCAGGACGTCGATCTCCAGCATGGCCTTATAGCTGTATTGGAATTGCGGCTCAATGGCGGCGACCTGTGCCGTGAAGGCAACCAGAATGCGCTCGATCTCCTGCGCTTCCTGTGCGCGGTATTGCAGGATGCGGGCATTTGCCTCAACGACGGCCTGCGGCTCCACAAAGACCGTTGCGCCCGTGGAGGAGACATCGTGGATGATGCCGCTCACTTCGCCGCGGTATTCACTTTTGACCGGGACGACATACCGGCCGTTTCGCATGGAAACGACGCTCTCTTGCAGATATTTGGAGGTGTCCATGTTGCGGACCATAGTTTCCAGACGGTCGCGGATGCTATTTTCAGTGGCGTGAATCTTCTTGCGCAGCTCATTCAACGTGCGGGAAGCCGTGTCAGCCATGGCATCCGGTGCCAGAATGGCGCTGGAGATCTGCTGCTCCAGGCCGGGCTGCGGGGCCAGCGCGTAGAACAGGTCGTCTGTCGGCAGCGCTTCGTGATCCGAGGAACCGTACCAGCTGCTCAGATTCTGGAAGTTGCGGAGTGCGCCCGCCACCATCAGCAGTTCTCCCATCGAGAGGACACCGCCCTTGACAGCGCGGGTCACCAGCTGGCTGACACCCTCCACACCGCCGAACCGGGGCGAACCGTTTTTGATGAGCAGGCTGTTGATGGCATCCGTCTGTTCCAGCGAATAGCGGACCTCGTCCGGGTCGCACTGGGGCTCCAGCGCCAGCATCTGCGCTTTGGCCTCCCGGCAGACGCAACCCTCGGCTGCGCGGGCAATGATCTTATCAAGCTCAAGTGTTTTTAAGTAGCTTGTTTCCATAGTAATGATCCCTTTAGAATTTGTTCGGTCAGGGCAGAACGGATTTCAGAAATGAATAGCTCTTCAGCGGCTTGTCGAGGTGGGTCAGCGCGTATTGCTCTGCCACCGCCGATAGCTTGGCCAGACTGCCGACCGAGATCTTGAATGCAAATATTTTTTTGTCCTCTACGAGGCAGATGTGCCGCAACGCATACAGCGCACCGGCGTCCAGGTTGCACGGCTTCCCTGCCTTCTGCGCACAATCCGGGCAGAGCAGATAGCCCTCCTGCGGGTCGAGATAAAACGACGCATCGTCATACTTTCCGCACACATTGCAGCAGGCAAGCTGCGGCAAAAAGCCGCACTCGCTCATGGTGCGCAGCTCGAACACCGCCTTGATGACGCGCAGATCCGCTTTCTGGCGGCTGATCATGTACAGGCAGTTGAGCAGAAGCCGAAGCTCCTTGCCCGCTTCGGTGCCGGTCGGCGAGAGCGAGACTGCCATCTCATCCAGATACATGGCAAGCCCCATCCCCTCGATGGAGGAAGAAACTCCGTGGAAAATGGTGTTGACCGAAGCCTCCCGGACCGTGTACATATTCCGCCCCGGAACAAGGACAAATTCCGAGTAGCAAAAAAGCCCGCAGGCGCTGAATAATTTACTCTTCAGCCGCAGGCTGTTCGGCGCCGAAGCCGAGATCACACCAAGCTCCGGTGTCAGGATGGTCAGGATCCGGTCAGCCTCTTTGTACCGGGTCTCCCGCAGGACGAGCCCCATCGTTACGATCGTATCCATCAGTATCTTCTCCTGCCGGAACAGCAGGCTGTTCCGCGTTCTGCTGCCTGTAATCCAGGTAGCGGAGGATGTTTCCGGTGCAGGCAAATGCCTGCCAGCGTGCGTCAGCGTCCATAGGCCTCCCCTTTCTGCGCGGCAGATGCCGCCCATGATAGTGTTGCCTTTATCCTAGCGCACCACCCGTGGAAAATCTGTCCGAATCGCGGCGCAGGCTCAGCGATTGTTCGGGTTCTGCTTGAAACCAAAGTTGTTCAGCAAAAACTCATTGTCACGCCAGTCGGCTTTGACTTTGACCCAGCACTGCAGGTTGACACGGCAGCCGAGGAACTCCTCGCAGTCTGCACGGGCCGCGCTGGCGATCTTCTTCAGCATCGCGCCGCCCTTGCCGATGACCATGCCCTTGTGGCTCTCACGTTCGCAGTAAATGTTGACGTCGATGTCCACAAGGTCGGTTCCGGAACGCTCTTTGAAGCGCTCCACCACGACAGCGATGCCGTGCGGGATCTCGTCCCGCATGAACAGCAGCGCCTTTTCGCGGATGACCTCAGCTACCAGCTCTTTTTCTGGCATGTCCGTGTAGGCGTCATCGTCAAAATAGTGAGGACCTTCTACCGCATACTGGCTCAGCGCGTCGAACAGCTCCTCGCAGCGGTCGTCGGCGCGGACGCTGACGGTATAGATGGCATCAAAGACACCGAGCGCCTTCAGCTCTGCCTTGCGGGCTTCGAGGTCCGCCGGGTCTTTGACGAGGTCGGTCTTGTTGATGACGGCAATGGCCGGGCCGCCGCTGCTGCGCAGAGCGTCCACCAGGACCATTTCCGGCTCATTGAGTGCACCGTACGGCTCAAACAGCATCATGGAAACATCAACGTCCGCGATGGAATCGCTGGCCGTCTTGTCCATCCGTTTGCCCAGTTTGTTGTGTGCCTTGTGTACGCCCGGCGTATCGAGCAGGACATACTGCAACGGCCCGCGCGTCACTACACCGGTGATGCGGGTGCGGGTCGTCTGGGGTTTGGAGGTGACGATGGCTACCTTCTCACCGACCAGACGATTTGTCAGGCTGGATTTGCCGACGTTCGGCCGGCCGATGACGGCCACAAAGACCGAAGAGGTCTCATAATGCTGCTGCATTGGGGCTGCGTTTTTCAAAATAGAACTCCTATCCCTTCCAAGGCTTCTGTGTTATTCCGTGTAGCTGACCGTGCGGGGCAGACCGAGCTGGGTCAGCACGGCCTCTTCCTTCTCGCGCATCCGCATGGCTTCCAGACCGCCGTTCTCGTGGTCATAGCCCAGCAGATGCAGCATCGAGTGCACCGTCAGGAAGGCGACTTCGCGCTGCAGCGGATGACCATAGAGCGTGGCCTGTTCCTGTGCGCGCTCCATGCTGATGACGATATCGCCCAGCATCTTGCAGCCGTTGTTCTCATCGACATCGTAGACGCCGTTTTCGCCCAGAGGAAAGCTCAGAACGTCCGTGGGCATGGGTTTGTTGCGATACTGGTTGTTCAGCTCCGCAATGGAGGCATTGTCAACGAAGGTCACGCTGATTTCAGCAGGGTCATCGAAATGTTCATATTCCAGCACAGCGTTGCAGGCACGGCGGATCAGGATGCGGAGGCCCGACGGGACCTTCACAGCCTTCTGGGAATTGGTGATCAAAACTTTATTGGACATAACAGTCCGCTCCTTTCTTTTTATGCTGCCTTTTTGAAAGCGTTATGGCTCTCAGCGCTTGGCGGGGTGCGCGGCGGCTTCGTATGCTTTAATGATCTCCTGGACCAGACGATGACGCACAACATCCTTTTCGGTAAAGTAGCATTGTGCGATGCCGTCCACATTTTTCAGGATCTGCAGCGCGTCCACAAGACCGCTGCGGGTACGGTCGGGCAGGTCGATCTGTGTCACATCGCCGGTCACGACCACTTTGGAACCTACACCCATACGGGTCAGAAACATCTTCATCTGTTCGGGGGTGGTATTCTGCGCTTCGTCCAGAATGATAAACGAGTCGTCCAGAGTGCGTCCGCGCATGTATGCGAGCGGCGCGACCTCGATGATCTGCTTCTCCACCAGACGCTCATACGTTTCGGCCCCCAGCATATCGAACAGACCGTCGTAGAGCGGACGCAGATAAGGGTCTACCTTCTGCTGCAGGTCTCCCGGCAGAAAACCAAGCTTCTCCCCTGCTTCCACCGCCGGGCGAGTCAGGACGATACGAGAAACGTCTTTTGCCTTAAAGGCTTTGACGGCCATTGCAACGGCCAGATACGTTTTACCCGTACCCGCCGGGCCGACGCCAAAGGTCACTGCATTCTTGCGGATGGCGTTGAGGTATTCCTTCTGCCCCAGCGTTTTGGGGCGGATCGGCCGCCCTTTTACGGTGACGGTCACGAAATCCTCCGTCAGCTCTTTGACGCGCTTTTCCTCGCCGTCATGCGCAAGGCTCAAGCAATAGCGCACGGTCTGCTCTTCCAGCGGGGTATGATTCTCGATCAGAAGAAGCATCCCCTCAATGGCACGTGCCGCAGCGGCAACATTGGCGCTTTCACCCGACAGGCGAAGCATTGTGCCGCGGCAGACAGCCGTGACGGAAAACTCTTTCTCCAACAGGCGGATATTGCGGTCACAGTTTCCAAAAACCGCCGCCGCGATCTCCACACTATCCAGTTCGATGCTCTTTTCAGCCATACGGCTCCTCCCGAAATCTCAATAGAATTCCATGTTTATTGTACCACCAAAAGCGCAAGAAGAAAACTGTGAAAATTGCACAAAATTTTAGCGAAGGAATCTATCAGGCAAAAACTCGATGCAGACCATTAGAAAATGTTGCCGACAAGACCATGTTGCAAAAAGTGTTACAAAAAATTTGGGGTAGCACTTTACAAACAAGAAAAAGTCCTACGAATTTCGCAAAATCTAGCGATAATTCGTAGGACTTTTGGAGCTACTGATCCGATTCGAACGGACGACCTGCTCATTACGAGTGAGCTGCTCTACCGGCTGAGCCACAGTAGCAGACCAATGTTCTGCAACGTGATGTATTCTATCATAAAAGCCGGTGAGTGTCAAGATAGGAATTTGTTTTTTGCGCGAACTTCTTAGAATCCCTTCATCTGCCCGCACAGATACAGCATCCCCGTTGCGGCACCGCAGATGGGAAGCAGGAGAAACAATGTGCGGACGAACTGGCCGACCAGGCTCCAGGCTCCGGCGGAGTAAAGCGACGTTCCGAAGGAGCAGCGCTGGATCTTTTCACTGACCTGCAGCGCCAGCGCGCCGAACAGACACAGACAGCCGGCGGCAAGCGCGGTCGGAAGCCCGGATGCGGCGGAATAGACCAACAGTGCCTTCCAGTTCAGGTTGGTCAGCAGCTGAAAGGACAGCATCCCTGCCCCGGCCCCATAGAGGATCAGGAAACAGAAAATGGGCAGAGAACCAATTGCGGACAGACCCAGCAGAAGCAAAACGGTCAGCGCCCCGGAGGCGGTCAGAAGTTCCGTCCGGAAAAGGCCCATTGCCTGAGCCGCCGTTTCCGCTGCAAAGGAAGTCCGCCAGCAGCTGAGATAATAGTCGAGCGTTTCCAGCTCGCCGGCGCTGCACAGAGCAGATAGAACACCCGCAAGAAAGGTCCCGAACAAATACGCACCCGCCAGCAGGATGCAGCTGTGATCGGCTCGCAGAGAGCGTTTCCGGGGCGTTTCCAGCGGCTCCGGAACGGCCGGGACCGCTTGCGATGGCCCTTCCGCCGGGAACGGATCGTTTGGTTCCGGAAGCGTAACGTTGGTTTTGAGCAGTGTGCTGTCCGGCACAGACGGTGCAGACAGCGGTTCCAAGGGTTCGGACGATTCCGGCTTCTGATAGACCCACATCTTTGAACTCCTCCTGTTTTGTGCTCTCGAATCGTTTCAGTGATGCCGCCGTTCGGTGCGCAGCATCCCGAAGATGCCGCCCAGACAGCCAAATAAAAACACCAGTGCAAACCGCACAAGCTGCATTTCTGCGGGTGCAAACCCGGCACAGAGACCAAACCCGGTCAGGAGCAGTACGAACATTGCCCCCTGGATGGCTCCACAGACCAGCCCACGGCTGCGCTGAAAAAATGCAGCCAGCCACCCGCTGAGCAGGCTGCCCGCGCAGACCGCAGCGCTTGCCATCGGCCAGGCCGCAGCCTGCGAAAGCCCATGCCGGACCATGAGATACGCCAGCCCTGCCATGCAGGCACCGGCAAACGCGCCGCCGATGCCGAACGCCAGCAGCGCCGCCCCTACGGAGATCTTCTTTTGTTCAGACATAAAAACGCGCCTCCCTGCACTACTGTATGCAGGAAGGCGCGTGAAAAAGTACCAGGTCTTGAAATTACTTTTTAGCGGGAGCGTTGTCCATGTTCAGCTTCTCAACAGAGCTGATGGCATTCTTGGTGAAGCGGATCTTCACGCGGTCAGCGCCGGTCTCCAGAACGAAGGTGTCGTCCTTGATGGCAACCACACGACCGATCACACCGCCGATGGTAGTGACCTGATCGCCGATCTCCAGAGCAGCACGCATGGCAGCGTCCTTCTTCTCCTGCTTCTTCTGGGGACGATAGATCATGAAATAGAGCAGAACCAGCATCAGAGCCAGGGTGAAGAACAGGCTGATGTAGCTTTCGGTCGTAGTCGTCAGAAATTGCATGGGCAAAATCTCCTCTCAAAATTCAGATAATCTTATTATAAACCCTTCTTCGGGCGGTTGCAAGGCCAAAGTGTGAAAAACTCAGATTCTTGTATCCAGGAGCTTCACATAGCGGTCATGGAAGGCGGTGAAGGTGCCTGCGTCCAGCTCGTCGCGGATGCGCTCCATCAGGTGGTTGTAGAACCACAGGTTGTGCATGACGGCCAGACGCATCCCCAGCAGCTCTTCCGCCTTGAACAGATGGCGGATATAGGCGCGGGAGTAGTTCCGGCAGGCCGGGCAGCCGCAGGTGGGGTCGATGGGGCGCTCATCACGCTCGTACTTGGCATTCTTGATGTTGATGATGCCGCCCCAGGTGTTCAGGTGGCCGTGGCGGGCGTTGCGGCTGGGCATGACGCAGTCGAACAGGTCCACGCCGCGGGAAACGGCTTCGATGATGTTGCCGGGTGTGCCGACGCCCATCAGGTAGCGGATCTTATCCTTGGGCATGTGAGGCTCCACCTGGCTGATCATCTCATACATCACATCGGTGGGTTCGCCCACTGCCAGGCCGCCGATGGCATAGCCATCGAGGTCCATCTCGGCGATCTGCTTCATGTGCTCGACCCGCAGGTCGGCAAAGGTGCAGCCCTGGTTGATGCCAAACAGAAGCTGGTCCGGGTTGACGGCTCTGCCCTCGTGCTTCAGGCGGGCCATCTCCGCTTTGCAGCGGGCCAGCCAGCGGACGGTGCGGTCGCAGCTGGCCTTGGAATAATCGTGCTGTGCAGGGTTCTCCACACACTCATCAAAGGCCATGGCGATGGTCGAGCCCAGGTTCGCCTGGATCTGCATACTCTCTTCCGGGCCCATAAAGATCCGGTGTCCGTCCAGATGGGACGCAAAGGTCACGCCCTCTTCGGTGATCTTGCGCAGCTTGGACAGGCTGAACACCTGAAATCCGCCGCTGTCGGTCAGGATGGGGCCGTTCCAGCGGGTGAACTTGTGCAGGCCGCCCATGTCGGCCACCAGCTTGTCGCCGGGGCGCAGATGAAGGTGGTAGGTGTTGCAGAGCATGACCTGCGCACCGATATCCTTCAGGTCCTGTGCCGACAGGCCGCCTTTGATGGCACCTGCCGTTGCGACGTTCTGGAACGCCGGGGTCTGCACGGTGCCGTGCACGGTCTTGAACTCGCCCCGCCGGGCGTCGTGCTCCTGCTTGAGGAGCTTGTACGTGGTCAAAGAAGGCATAAACGTTTCCTTTCTGTGCACGGAAAACAGCCGTGCATCCTGTGCCGCAGACCTGCGGCGTCATCAGAAATAATGTATCAGAGAACGACGGATCGTTATCTTTCTTGCTGGGCTAAATCAGACGATCAGCATCGCATCCCGCATGATAACGGGAGCAAACCAAATACTCACAAATGTGAGCGATTCTGTAATTCGTCTGCGCCAAAAAATAAAGAAGCGTCGTTGCAGGCTTTTCGTGCTGTTTTGCTTGATGGGGATATTATATCACAGCTCTTCTGATTTTTCCAGCCGCAGGCAATGGCCGTTTTTGTAGGCCATGCGGGATGTCCCAGCGCAATGGCCGAAATGATCTGTGTAGGTTTCCTGCATATCGCCTTGTGATGTGTGCTTATGATTCCTCATAAGGCTGCGCCGAAATGGGCAGAGCCTGGATTCTTTCCTGTCGTTCATATTTCATCCTCCCACAAAATGGCCTGCCCGCAGTTGCCGCAGCACTTGTTCGGTTTGTCGAAGTAGCCGTACAGGTAGTCGCTGGAACCGCAGTTCGGACAAGCAAAGCCCTTTTTGTAAGGGCTGCGCGGGATTCGCAGCAGCAGAGCATCCCTGCCCATTTGACAGGCTTCCTCGACAATAGCAAGGCTCTCATAGCTTTCCCGGTGCTTCGGGTCAAGGATTTTGGCGGCCCGCTCGGTTGACATTTTTTCGCTCATGGTCAGGCTCCTTCCATGCTTTCCAGCAGGTCAAAGAGGGTCGGCGCGTTCTGCTGGGCGTCTGCTGCTTCGAGGTAGCCGACACCGTCGCGGAAATAGTCCGGGTTCAGCTCGACGCCCTTTCCCACGCGGCCCATCTTGACCGCTTCATACGGAACAGTGAAAAGTCCGGCAAAGGGGTCAGCTACAAGGTCGCCGGGGTTGGAGTAGCGGTTGATGAGCCGCTCCACGATGTCGATCTGCAAGGGGCAGACGTGCATCTGCTGGCGCCGCTGGCTCTGGCTGGTGTTCAGGGTCTTCATGCGGTTGATGTCGTCCCAGACGGTCATATCCCAGCTGCCCGGGGCGACGACCATAAATGTGGATGGCAGGCGGCCGTCCTTGTCCAGACTTTCAGCCAGCTTGACGTGCTCGTCGTAGGAATAGACGTTCTCGCGGCTGAACTTGCGGTACAGGATTTGCAGCTTCGAGGTCGGAACCTTTTCGAGATCTTCACGGCCAAAAGGACGGTCGCCGCTGCTGCGCCAAAATGCGTGTGCGTCCAGCTGCCATTGTGCGCGGGTGTATTCTTCCTTGCTTTTGGTGACGCGGACGTCGGCATAGCCTTTGCTGTGGTCGGTGGGCAGCTTTCGGAAAAGTAAAATGTACTCCGGGCAGCCTACGCCCATTTTGGTGCCATCCTTGCATTGCTCTGTCCAGCCTAACCTGTAAGTTTGATTATTTTCCCGCACGACGTCGGTCACAACGGTAATCATGCCGAAATAGGCAAAGCCGTGTTTGATGAAGTGAGAAATGCAATCGGCGTGGAACGGCTCAATCGTGGGCATTCCCATCCCGGTGACGTTGCCGAACTGAACGCGATCTTTAACGTGGATTGCAGCGACGCGGCCCGGTTTGAGGGTGCGCAGCAGCTCCGGCGTCAAATAGTCCATCTGTTCAAAAAATGCGTTGTCGTCGGGGTTATGGCCGAAATCGTTGTAAGATGGGCTGTACTCGTAATGATTGCCAAAGGGGATGCTGGTTACATACAGGTCGATGCTGTCGGTGGGCCAGTTTTTGATTTCTTCGACGCAGTCGTTGTTGATGGCGGTATAGCTTTTCCCTGTGATTTCCACTCGCTCACATCCTATCGTTCGTTTGAGGGATTCAAGTGCAAGGCTGCCAAGGCCGTACTCCTTGATGATCTCTTCCATTTTTCTACTCAGTTCGTCGTATTGATGCCACTTGCGTTGCAGGGCAAGCAGGATTTCACTTTCGGTGTCCATGTACAGGATGTCGATTATAACCGGCTTGTCCTGCAAAAAGCGGTAGATTCTATGCACGGCCTGAATGAAATCATTAAATTCATAGTCGATGCCCATAAAAATCGCCCGGTGACAAAAACGCTGGAAATTGCAGCCGGAGCCGGACAGGCTCTTTTTTGTGCCGAACAGCCGGGTGTGGCCCTGTGCAAAATCCATTACGCGCTTTTCGCGGGTTTCAAGCTCCATGCTGCCGTAGATGTCCACCATCTCCGGGATGGCCTTTTTCAGAGCTTTGCGCTCATCTTCGAGGTCATGCCAGATGACAAAGTGTTCATCCGGGCTTTCGTTGACGATGGCGGCGCACTCGGCGGCTCTGATCTGGATGCTGTCGCGCTTTTCCCTTGCAGCGTCGGTCAAGCCCATTGCGGCATCATGGCCCAGCTTCATTTGGCCGTCCGGGTCAAATTCGTCTGGCCGCTCGATGCTGGGCAGCTTGTGATAGCGGATGTTCATAGGCGGTAGTCTGTACCCTGCATCGGAAAAGCCCAGATCAGAGGGCTTTTGCAGGAACAGGCCCCACGATGCACACCAAATCCAGAACTCTTTTTCGCGGCCCGGGTAAAGCGTCAAGTTGTTTGCCTTTGTGCTGTCGCGCTTAAAGAAACGTGTCAACGCCTGCCCGGTGTCCATGACTTCAAGGAAGCCTGCATAGTGTATCAGTTCCTTGTAGCGGTTTGGGCTGGGCGTGGCCGTGTTGGTGAGCTTGTAGCGGACGCCCTTAAATTTCAACATGAACTCCTGATAGGTCTTGCTTCCGAAACTGCGCAGGGTGGCCGCTTCGTCCAGCGAAACAGCTGTAAAGTAGTGCGGGTCAATATCGCCATCGCGGACGCGCTCATAGTTGGTGAGGATGATCGGCGCGTCGCTGGCCTTGACTTCAGCCATAGTGCGGCAGTAGGGCGGCTCGGTCATCCCCAGCAGGTTTACCGCGTCGGCCCGAAATTCAGGCATGACGTTCAGCGGCATCACGATCAGGGTTTGCCCGCCCTCGTGCTTTTGGAGCTGGTTGCACCATTCGAGTTGCATCGCGGTCTTGCCAAGGCCAAACCGGGCAAAGATACCCCGGCGGCCCCCGCGCAAGGCCCACAAAACGCTGGTGCGCTGGTGGGGCTTCAATACCGGGTTGATTTCCGACGGGTCAATTTCGATGCCGGACAGCGGCGCGATGTCGATCTTGTTTTCCAAAAATTCTTTGTAGGTCATTTCAAGTCCTCCGGGGCATTGTTGCAGCCGGTGACAGCTCCCAGCATATAGGACAGGCGGTCATACTCGCCCATCAAAAAGCCCTCTAAGCAACTGTGCGGGATGTACTTTTGTAGGTATTCAGCGGACACTTTGGTTTTGACGCCGATGTAGTCCCGGCGCAGCTCCAGCTCAAAAACATCCTCGGCGATGTGCCGGGTATAGTAAAATTCAAAGCCGTCCTGCTTTGCACGTTCGGCCATCGCGGCCAATGGTTTGGACATGTCGAACGTCGTTGCTGTAAGGCTGATTCCGATTCCATGTATCAAGGCTTTACTCCCCTTTCAAAATCCAGACCTTGTGCGTTCCGTAGCCTGCCCAGTGCAGAGCGTCGTCGTGGCTGCCAGATACGGCCACGTCAAGGTGGTGGCCTTGTACGCCAGAACCTTTGTCCTGCACGACACGGATGCCGACGTCCTCGATGTAGATCACGGTGCCGAACGGCAGCAGACTTTGATCTGCGGCCACGGTCAGGTCTGCCGTGATGGGTGCGCCGCTGGCGGTGATGCCTGTACCAGTGCCGCAGATGTGCGGCCGCTTTTCGGTACAGTAGGCGGTGCAGGTGTACTCGCCGACGTATTCGGCGACCATGCCGGCGGGCAGACCGCTTTCCGGCGCTGGCTGCTGCTGGGCGGTGATGCTGACCTGCTGCAAGTTCTCGATGATCTGCTCGTCCTGCAAGGCTCGGTTCGACCAGTTTTCAAAGCGGCCGGCATAGATGGTGTAATAGGTTTCCAGCTCATTGATACGGTGGTTCAAGATGCTGCCTTGTACGGCCAGCGGAACAGCTCCAGCCAGCAGAGCGGTCACAATAACGGTCTGGATGCGGTTCATCAGCGGTACTCCTTTCCTGTGGCCTTGTCCTTGAAGATGACCCGGCCCACAACTTCCAGCCCTGCCAGATCTGCGGCCTGTTTGAGCGTTGCCATCATGGCGCTGATCTTGCGCAGGCGGTCGGCTTCCTCTTTGGCGTAGATGTTTTTCAAGGCCGCTGCGGGTGTGGGGTCTGCATAGTGTTCAGCATTTCGGTTCAGTTGCTCCATCTGTGGCGTCCTCCTGTTTTTGGGGCGGCTGCGGCAGGTATGCCCAGCGGATGATACCGCCGTCGCGGTAGATTAAATCCCACGGCCATTTCCAGCGGTAAACGGTTTTATTGCGGACGATGGCCCGCTCATAAATCATCGTGTGTACCCGCTGCTCAGTTTTGAACATAACGGCGACGGTGATTTCGCCGTGACCGTTGATGTCGCCCGGAACGTGCGGCATTCCGTCTTCGACGTTCGTCCAAGGGTCAGGCTGCTGGGAGATGGTCGGGGCCTGCAAGATCATTGCCATGATCTTTGACACGATGATGCCCGGCGGCTGTTTGAGCATGGAGCCAACCTCGGTTGAAAGCTGCTCATATAAGGCAATGGCGTCAATCGCCCGCTGTTTCTTCATGGCCGTCCTCCTGTTCAGGCTTTTCGATACTGACTTCCATTGTGACCGTTTCGCCAGTGCGCTTCATCCACTGGTATTTGACGCTGGCGGCATCGTATTTTTTGAGGTCGTCCAGCATATAGTCCCGAACTGCTTCAATGGTCTGTTCGTTGATTTCTGTCGGCCGTTCCTTGTCATTGTCGTAGGTTTTTGAGTGAGCTTTCACAAAGTCAATGATTCTGGACAAGTCTTTGATGGACTGCTCGACTTTTGCGGCCCAAATGGCATTCGGGACGATGATCCGGTCGTTTTTAAGCCTTGTGCGCCAGCCTTCAATGAAGTCCAGCAGGATATAAGTATCAATTCTCTTCCTCATGCTGTGGCTCCTTTCTGGTGTTCCACTTCCTGACCTCGACGGGAGATGTGTCAAGCACGAATCCATACCCAAGCGGGCACTTGTCCGTTTCGGTGTGCTTGTAGTAGTTCATGCGAAATTCCGAGATGACCTTCCCGGATGTCGTTTCAATGGGCGAAAGCTCCGTGACGAGTTGCAGTTGTTCGCCGCAAAATGGACACGGATTCGGTTTTACTAAAGTGCATTTCATTCAGGATCTCCCTCTTCCATTTTTTCCGGGTCTTCCGGCTTTTCCATCCAGTGCGTGACGTCGTCCAGAAATGCGCAGGTGTTGGCGTCCAGCCACCTTTTGTGGATTTCGTGGTCAAAGAATCCCATCACAGAGCCGATGCCATCGCGGTACACGATGACGTCCCGGCTGTCCTCCGGCGGGTCGGTTTTGGCGTCATGCCAGCGCATACGGTTGGCAGTTTCCAGCCGCTTCATGGCCCGCTGCTGCTCCTGCTCGTCCTTGCAAAAGATCGTGATGTTGTAGTCATCATCGTAGAGTTCGGCTTTGCCGTTATCGTCAATGTAAAGAATAGAGTTCATTTTTTACTCCTTTGATTTGTTCGGTTCATGCGCAGGCATCCAGAACGGAAGATCTTCGGGGTAGAGTACGACATTCTGCCAGAATGTAACATCAAGGTGCCTGCTTGCTGCTGCCCAAACGATTATGCCGCCCGTCCTATCTGCATCCGTTTCTGTCGGCGGGTGCAGCCTGGAATTCTGCCACTGCTGCGGCGTATTGTTGACCGCAGGCGCATTTTCTATCATCTCGATTTCGCTTGCTGCATCGCACCAACTGTGGCACCGCTGGTGACTGTATCCACCGGGGCAGTCTTGGCAGCACTTTTCTTTGAACGCTTTCAGAAGCGGCTCCCGCTCGATATAATCATCCATTCGCATCCTCCTTGAAGCTCCACATAATGGGCGTGTTTGCGCCGCTCCATTTGGAGCAAAGCGGCTCATAGCCGCAGCCGATGCAGGCAGAGTGCAGCTTCAGCCGTGCCGCCTGCTGCGTCCTGCCTTTGCAGAACTGGGACAGGAGCTTGACCACTTTTTCAGCTTCCTGATAGTTGGCAGCACAGTTATAGCGGCAGCTTTTGGTCAGGGCGTCATAATCGCAGTCGTCGGAATATACGCCGTTTGGATGCTGGCATTCATCGCAGAGCATCAGGCGGCCGCCGCAGTAGGGGCAGGTGGCCTTGTAGCCGTTCTGCTCGATGTCCCAGACCATCGTGACCTCATTGCCGCAGGTGGGACAATCCTCGGTCACGGTCTTGCGGTCATCGTCCGGGTGATCATTCAGATACTTGCTCATCGCTGGCCCTCCTGTTGAAGTAATCCACCGGGGATGCACCGAAACAGTCGCACGGGATATTGTTAAAGCTGACGATTGCGCCGCACTCCTGCTTGTTGGTGCAGGCAATGAAGTCGGGGCCTTTCTTCATAAGGCGCACCGTGACAGGCGCGCCACAAAACGGACAGGGTTTGCAGCCGTTGGAAACGTGTGCTTTCATTCGATCTTTTCCCCTCTCGTGACGCCGATGTCATATTCAGCGTCAAAATTTTCGGCGGTGACGCCGCAGTTCACAAAACCACGGATAAAGGTTTCTTTGCCATGCTCGAAAGCCTGATTTTGGCTCGTGGCCGTGATCTTGTAGAACGCGGCACAATAGCTGGACGTGTTTTCCGGCTTCGGCAGGATGCAGACTTCATATCGCATCAGGCCCGCGTCCTGAATGGCCTTGACCACAGCGGCACGTTCGTCCCGCAGCTCGTCGATGTCATCTTCCAGCACCGGGGAGATTGAGAAGCCGCTGTGAATAAAGTTCCTCATGTCGGCGTAGGCGATTTCAAGATCGCGGTCGATTTCTTCAAGAGTTCTCAATGCTGCATCCTCCCGACGAATGTTCCCGCGTACAGGCGCGGGCCGATGGTGTAGTGATAGTATTCGTGCCCCTGCTGGATGCCGGCAGGCGTACCAGGCACAGGCTTCAAAACCAGCGTGTGTCCCGCGATGCTGATCGCATATTCCCCACCGGGCACAAGGTCAGCCATCCAGCTTTCGGCAGGCTCAGCAGCCTTGCACTCCCCATCCATGCAGCAGATGGCCGTCCGGGCCGCCTGCGGGACGATGGAGAATAAAGAGAGCTGCTCACAGGCTTGCATCATTGTCGGCCGCCTTTCGTGTGCCCTGAAAGTCTGCCACGCCGTAGCTGCCATTCTTGCAGCTGTGCATCTCGAACATGGTCGGCGTAACTTCGGGCGTTGAACACGGCGTATCAAGGCCGCTTGCTTTCATAATCTCATGGAGAGTGCCTTTCCATGCTGCAATCTCGCTGTTCGTGCCGCTGCTGGTAAACATTTCCCCGCAAAGGCGGCATTTGTAGACGTTCACAAATTTTGTCAGTGCCATAATCAGCCCCACCTTTCTTTCAGACGTGCCTTGCATTCCTCGGCCTTTGCAACGACGTATTCGGCAAATTCTTCCGGCGGCAGGTCGGCTTCCCGGAAAGAGCGAATCATCTTGTCATATTCTTCGCCCAGCGTGGTGAGCTTTGCGGTCTGTTCTGCGCTCAATTCCAGCTCTGCGGAAAAGTTATAGATCAGTGCGCCCCATGTGGCGTCCACGCCATCCAGCGCAAGGTTGAAGCCGTAAATCTGGCTTTGCCGGGAAAAGGCTTTCATGTTGGCCCGCTTGATGTTGCCGCCGCAGAACGGACAGCAGCCGATTTTGATTTTTTCGGGCTTATCCATTCTTCTGCCCCTCCTGCTGCTGTTTAGCGATGGCATCGGGCCAAAGTTCAGGCCGAACATAATCAGATAAGATGCAGCCCTCGCCAGTCGTGGCAAAGATGCAGCCACCGGGTTCACACTCTGTTTGCTGTTTGCAGTAGTCGGCTAAATCCTGGGCCTGTGCAGCCGCCTTGTCGTCAACAACTTTTTTGCAGATGGAGCCGGTTTCAAGTTCGATGCGGTCGCGGGTGCGCTGTACCTTGTAGGACTTGATTTCCCGGATTTCCTCGGCAGCGATGCTATAACGTCCGGCCAGCCAGTTCAGATAGGAAACCAGCTCTCCAATGTCGGTTTCAAGGTCGTGGTTTGCGGTTTGCCGTTTGATCTGAACTTCGTCTTTTGACATATCCGGGTCGGCGGCGGTCGCCAGATTGACACGGCGCAGTTTGTTGATGCTCTTGATGGGCGCAGCCAGATGCCAGATGCAGGATTCAATATCGTTTGCAAGCAGGATGTGCGTTGCCCAGCTCTCAATGTAGATCGTATCGAGGGAAAGCAAATATTCCATCTGCTCGACCATGACTTCAACGTCGGCGATTTCCTCGGCGATGTGCTGCGGGTCGCCCTCGGCGGCGGCCTGAATGAGTTCGGCCAGCTCTTCGGTGAAGTGGTTCATCTGGAGCTGTGCTCCGTAGTAGGTGGCACTTTTCAGGTTCAGCTCCGTGATCTTTTTGTCGGTCATGTGGTTTACCTCCAATCAAATTCAAGGAAAAAGCCCAGCGAACTGAGAATGGCTGCCACGTCGTCCCAGTTCAGCGACGTTTCAGCCGCGGCTTCCGCGAACTTCTGCGGGTCGGCAGTCGGGTGGCGGTTGCCGTCGGCGTCCTCGATGCGCAGCTCCAAACCGATGCCGTCGGCAATTTTCAAAGCCGTGGACAGATTCAGATTGTGATCGCGGGTCAGCGCACGGCTAAGGTTCGCAGGGGTCAGGCCGCACTTCTGGGCCACCTCTGCCTGCCGCTGGCCGGAATCTTCCAGCAGCTTTTTCAGTTTCGTGTTGATGTCCATTTACAGACCTCCTTTTTGTTTGTGAGCGGTTTTTGCTTTGCTTTGATGCTTTCCACTCTTATTTGTGAGTAACAAGGGCATAAAAAAATCAGGCTATCAGGCGGCCTCGTTCAGCAGGAAGTCCATCACCTCGCGGCGGTGAGCTTCCTTGCGCTGTTCAGCGGCGCGGGCTGCTGCCGCTTCCGCTTCCCGCTGCTGGACTTCTTCCCAGCGGCGGCGGTAGATGTAGCGGTCAACGGCCGGGGCGACGGCCTGCACCAGAATCCCGGCGGCGACGACGTAGCCGAACGGTGCAATGCACTGGGCCTGATACTGGGTGTACCCGGCCAGCATGAAAAGATTGGTCATCACGGTTCTTCCTCCTGTAAGCGGGGGCTGTGGGAGCCTTGCGGCTCCCCTGCCCGGTGTGCAGCTTAGATAACAGCATCTTCCTCAACGCTGTTCTGAAGTTCATCGGCTTCCTCCGGGGTGATGTAACCCATGATGGACAGGCCCACCAGAACGCCGTAAATCTGGCCCTCGTAGTAGTTGATCTCGTCCATGGTTCCGGCGGCGGCCAGATCGTCGATCATGCGTTCCAGTTCGGACAGGTCGCGGCCCTCGGCGGTCAGGCGGTTCATAAGCTCTTTCAGTGCTTTCATGGTGTTCTCCTTTCGCGGTTGTGAGTTGTGATTCATTCTGTAACTATATTATCACTCTTATTTGTGAGTGAGTCAACAGCAAAGGAAACTTTTCTTGATGTTTTTTCGGCCGCTTTATTTTATAGTAACCTTTACGTTTCTTCTTCTAAGATTAAGTTTAATATAATCTTTACCACCACCAGTACCAGATTCTGACAGATGTATCCATACGGTACACATACCGTATGTCGGGCCGTAGTGGTGGTATGGGTGTCGGCCTTACTCGTCCATATTTTCAAAATAAAAGCAGATTTTGCCGAATCCGTGGTAATAGCCCTCCTTGATAGGCTCCTCCGGGTTGAGGATAGAATCCGAATATTTGAGAGCAAGGCGGGACTGGATGGAAACTTCCGGCAGGTCATGCAAGCGGGCGCGAAATGTTTCCAAATCGTCGGAGCCTTTGAAGCGGGCGCAATCCGGGCAGGCGGCGACCTGCTGCCCCGGCTTTGCCTGATTCAGAAAGAAGCGCATCGGGTTGATGATACAGCCGCAGTAAGCGCAGCGGCCGTGCGTGGCATTGTAAGCCACTTCGCGTTTGTTGGGCATGGCTATGATCTCCTTTCAGACAAAGGGCAAGCCCCACGTTTGCAGAGCTTGTCCCGGTGCGGCGGCTGATTACTCAGCCTTGTTCTTGACCTCCTCACAGAGCTTCATCGCTGCCACAAAGCCAGCGCGGAATCCGGCGCGGGCCTGTGCCACGGCTTCGGTGCTGATTAGCTCGCCCAGCTTGGTTTCGTGGACGGTGGGCAGGTTGAGCTTTTCGCAGAGTTCAGCAAGCGCGTCCTGCGTGGCCTTGTCATGCTGGGTGTCCCATGCGGCGTCACTGTCAACGAGCTGGTCAAAGAGGATGTCAATCATGCTTTCCATGGGGAAAGTCCTTTCTCCCGGCTTTGGCCCGCCGGGTGGGCGTCTGGCGGCTTCTGTGCCGCGTTTTTATTCGCCCGCCGTGTTGCGGGGCTATGGATAGAATATCACTCGTTGAGGGCCTGCCCGTGGGCGTCGTGGCAAGGTGCGCCAGCAAACCAAAGGAAAAGCTGCTGCCGGTCGGAAAACTCTTCCGTCCAAGCGTTGCCATCGGAGTTATCGACACCGACGTACAAATTGCCCTCTTTGGCAAAGAACTTGCCTTTGGATGCAGGCGCATCCGGCTTCTGAATGACGCATTGCAGATAAAAGGGCGAAACCTGCGCGGCGTGGACGATGGCCCCCATCTTCGGGCTGGTCTTTTCGTTGCCTGCGGTGTGCATGACGGTTGCAATGATCGCGGATGCGTGTTCGGCAGCAATGTCCATCGCTTCGTTCAGGTTCTTGTAGTTGGCCCCGATGATGGCGCATTCGGCCAAATCGAGATATGACAAAAGGCCGTCGCCCTTGATGGTGTTCGGCGTGGATGCGATGGTCAACTGACCATTGGAATATTTCAGAGTGATTTCAGCGTCTACCAGCTTACCCATGTTGGATCTCCTTTTCTTTTTGGTGGATGGTGGTGCGCAGGCGGGCCAGCAGGATGCCGGTTTCCGTCGCCTGCGGGTCGTTGCTGAACAGATCGTGACGGTTCATGTCCAGCCGTTCCTTTTTTGTGATGGCTGCAAGATTGTCCAGCGCAAAGTTTCGCTTGTCGCCGTCCTTGAAGATAACGACATATCCCGGCGGCAGCGGGCCGTTCGCCTGCTCCCAGATCAGCCGGTGTTTTGGCACAAAGTTGTCATTGCAGTTCGGCCGGGACTTCTTCATCCTGACCTTGACCTCGATATAGCCGTCCTGTGTGACGCGCTCGTAGCCGATGGGTTTCAGGTTGTGCGGGGTGCATCCGGGCTTGAACCATGTTTTCTCACAGCCCTGTGCGTGTGTTCCTGGCTGCGGCTTATATGGGCAGCAGCCTTTCTTAAAATATCCGGTCAGGCCGCTGTTCAGGCCGTGGCGGGCGTAATACTGTTTGATCTGCTCCGGCGTGTACTGGATGCCGAACTGCTCAAAGAGTTGGTCGCACATTTGGCGGTGTCCTGTTCCCTTGTAGTGGGCAAAGACATAATCCTTGACCTGCTGCGGGAAGCGTTTGGTCGCTGCGCCCTTGATCTGCCCTGTACCGCGGCCATTGCGCAGCTTATGGTTCGCCTTGTAGGATTTCATGGACGCTGCCGTGAAGTTCGTGCCAAAGGCTGCATTTGTGATTCGGGCCAGCTCTTGCGTGGTCGTCCCGGCGACGTGGGCAGCTATAAAGGCTTGTACCTCCGGCTTATACTTTCGGGGCATTGGTTTCGACCTCCAGCATGGGCGGCAGCTTTTCATTCGGGGCCAAGCACTCATTGGCGCAGCGGATGGCCGACAGGGCCAGCTTGCCATTGTTTACGATCTGCTGTGACACCTGCGTGACGGCGCGGGAACGGTCGATCTCCTGCTTCAGCTGCTCCGGGGACAGGCTATCATCGTTCAGGCGTTCCAGCTCTTCAAACAGGTAGTTGTTCAAGGCGGTCAGGGTGTTGTTCATAAAAATGCTTCCTCCATGGTTTTGGGGATGTGGTTTCGCTGGATGCCGTATTCTGCGATTTTGCAAAACAGCTCAAATGCCTGCTCGTCCATGATGACCGCCTGCGCGGTGGACATTGCATAATCGTGGGTGGCGGCCTGCATCCGCAGGGTCAGTGCATCGACGTTGCAGCCTGCCCGCTTCATCAGGTTGTACATCCCGGACAGGTAATAGCGGCGGCTCCAGCCGAAATAGTCGCAGAACTTCCCGACGTAGCTGTTGAATTTCTGTCTTCGCTCCAATTCGGCCCAGAGCCTTTCAAACATGGCGTCATCTGCGGGTGCGGCTGCCGGCATGGCATAGGCCCCGGCTCTGCGGATGCTGGGCAAGACTTCGGACGTCACCCAGCGTTTGAACTTCTTCGCGCCGGGGAGCTTGCTTTTCAGCATCAGGCTGTACAGGCCGCTTTCGTTGATGGTGGTGATTTTTTGCTTTCCTCCGGGGGTTGTCGCTTCAACGACCCCTTTGTCCTCATCATCGACGTGCTTTCTTATGGCCTGCGCTGTATCAACATAGCCCAAAGCGGCGGCCACGTCTTTTCCGACGAACCAAGGCTCACCGCTGATCTTCAAACCCCGGAGCCGTCCAAATTCTGGGTTTTCAAAAATGGTCAGGTCATTCATTGCGGGTTCTCCCTTTATCGTAACCTTTATGTTCTCCTTCTTAGATTAAATTGATATAACCTTTAAGTACCACCAGTACCAGCACCAGATTCTGACAGATGTATGGATAGGGTATCGGGTTGTGGTGGTTTGACGTTACATCATTGTTTTCGCTTCATCCTCAATTTGCTGCACAAGCTCTTCGTTTGACAGGTCTTCGAGGGTCAGCCAGCGGCCATCATGCAGCCGCATGATGGCCCGGGCCGGGGCGTTTTCTTCCCGGGCAAGTGAAACGATGCCGCGCACGATGTCCGCGCTGGTCGTTCCTTTGAGGATTTCCCACGCCCAGATGTATTTATAGTTCAATCTTTCACCGCCTTATTATGATATTTCGGGCCTGCTGGCAAGTTACCGGCAAGTTAAAGGGTGCAGGCTGCGCTCTTAAAGCCGAACACTGGGACATAGGTGTCCTTGCGGGTGGTGTCATGTGCGCTGACGATGCGATACTTGACATTCGGGTTCTTGTTGCGGTTCATCTCGCTGCGGTAGGCGGCCACGGCGTTGTCGTAGGCTCCCTGGCCAGTGTGGAAAGAATAGGTGCGCCAGCCTGTCACGTCGGTCTGACCGATGGGCAGGAACCCGGCCTGCAGAATGTAGGTTTTCGCTTTCATGTGGATGCTCCTTTCTTGCGGTTGGCTCCCGCGACGCTCCGGGTGGAGCGTTTCGGCTGCTGCCATGTAGCCATCATCAGGCGGGGTTATTCAGGGCGAGTATTCCACGCTTCAATAGTTCGTTGCCTGCCCAATTCCCCGCGATGTTCATAAAAATCGCGGGTAAATGTGATATTGCATTTCGGACATCTAATCCGAATGCCCTCAGTATTAGATTCAGTGATGGTCGTATGCTCCTGCCCGCAGAAAGGGCAAGGCTTCAATACTTTCTTTTTCACGATTTAGCCCTCCAATCTTGCCACGACGGAATCATAAAACGCCTTGTACTGCTTCTGGTCGTTGACAGAGCGGCTATTCTCGCCAAAGTCCCAAGAGTACCGCTCAATCCACTTGTCGCACTGCTGTGACTGGCTGCGGAAATATTCGGCGATGTGGGCTTTGTCGATGCCCTCGACGATCTCGATCTGTGCATGTTCTTTGTTCCACAGCTTTGCGGTGGTGTACTTCTCGTAGCCGTTGACCGTGACCATGATCGGCCAGAAGCAGACGGCATTTTTGGCCTTGCTCAGTTCGCCGTTGCGCTTGATCTTCAGCAGACAATGGTCTTTGCCGCACCAGTCGGGGTCTCCGTCGCTGTGCTCCACGAAATAGAGCGCGTTGTCGGTTTTGAAGTATGCGCCGGTGATTCTCACGATGTCCCCGGTCTTGATCTCGATACCATTCTTGTCCAGCATTGCTTTGTCCTCCCTTACTCTTTTACCTCTCGAACATCGGTCAGCTCGTAGACGTCCAGACCGTGCCCGGTTTCGTCAATCAGCCGCTGAACGGTCACATTCCGTGCGTCCACCGGGTCGATGGCGTTGACTTCGTATTCATCCCAGATTTTGTCAACCTTGTTGTAGACAGTGACCTTATAGCGTTTCATGTTGCATTCTCTCCTTTGTGAGCTGTGAATCATCTTGTGATTATATTATCACTCTTGTTTGTGAGTTTGTCAACAGGCGCGAAAAGATAATATTCAAAAAAATTTGGAAATTCTGGACGGTCTGCTCTGCTGCCCAGATTTCCAAAACAGTGCGGGAAGTGGGCTACTGACTTAGCACGCGCTCACGACTTACTGCGCTCCCGGCTCATACTTCGCCCCTTGCCTTCCGGTCGTGCTTCCCTTGCTGCGCCTTTATTGTCCTACTGTTGAACAGAGATTCCAACAGGTAAAACATCAATGTTTCCGGGTGCGTTTCGGCAGTTTTTGTGTCCAGTGTCAACGAAAAACGACACATTTTCCACGTTGCAAATGGGCTTTCGTCGCGATATACTGTTAAGCAAAAGAAAGGCGGTGCTTTTCGTGATTTACGAATCGCAGAAAAGGGCCAGCGCGAAATGGGACAAAGAAAACATGATGATCGTCGGGGCCAAGGTGCGCAGGGAGTTTGCGGCAGAGTTCAAGGACGCCTGCAAAGCTGCTGGAACGTCGCCCAACGCGGTTATCAAAAAGGCTATGGCCGATTTCATCAAGTCGCATCGCGCCGACGGCGCGGAATAATACAGGGCAGAAATGCCCGCCACAGACAGGAGAACATATCATGCTCATTACAACAACGGACACTTTGCAGGGCGTCGAGATCGCCGAATATATCGGCCTTGTGACGGTCGCTACCGCTGCGGACGGGCCAAGCATGAAAGAAATGGTAAAGTGCCGGAACGGTGACTATTCCGTCGTAGGCGAAAATGTGAACGCCGCTCTCGTGGCCGATCTGACACGCGCAGGTGAAAAGGTTGGAGCTGATGCCATAATCGGAGTTCGCTTCCAGAACGTCGGCTTCGGCATGAAAACCAGCTACACATACTCCATGGGAACAGCCGTCAAGCTGAAAAAGTAAAGAGAAAAGGCCCGGTGCCGCAAATCGCGGTTTACCGGGCCTTTGTCGTGCTGCTGGTCAGATGATTTCGACGCCCAGCTTTTCGGCTGCATCGAACAGGACGCGCTCAAAGTCGTCCGGGCCAGCCGCTTCCCATTCGGCGGTCATGCCGGCCGCTTCGCACAGCTCCGCGCAAAGTTCAGGCTCCCAAGTATCGGCGGCGTTGATGTCTGCGGCGATCTCTTTAGCTTCTCTCATGGTCTTGCCCTCCTTACAGGCTTTCGATGGTGTAGGTCAGCGTGGTGTGGGTGTCCATGACGTTGCCGTTTTCGTCTTCGGTGTAATCGACGTCGGGGTTCGTGCCGTCAACATAGCTCTGGGCGTAGTCGGTCAGGTAGGTGACGTCCTCGACCTCGTAGGCGTTCAGCTCTTCGTTGAGCTTCAGGCCGCCGACCTCGAAAAACTCGTTTTCGTAGTCACAGCCGGTGTTGTTGTCGGTCATGGTGATGGTTGCGATCTGCTTGCCGTCGGTGAACTTAGTCATGGTAAATACATCCAAATGCTCTTTGATGTGTGTTTGTGGTTCCCTTGTGTCTATATTATCACTCACAAATAGGAGCAAGTCAACAGGCAGGATAACATTTTCACTCTCATTTGTGAGTATATGGAGCAAAAGAGAAGCCGCTGCCGAAAGGCCCAGCAGCGGCCCTTATCGGGCCACGCTGCTGGCGCGGTCGGTGAGGGCTGCAAGGAAGTCCAGTTCCTTTGCCCGCAGGTCGCTCTTGTCAAAGATGGAAAGCACCATTTCGCGCATGGTGTAGTCAACCAGCGGGCCAGCGACAGAGTAGCCAGCGGCGGGAGCCTGTGCAGCAGCCGGGAAGCGGATGGTGTTATCCGCTGCGGCAGGCTGCTCCTGCTCGACAGGGGCGTTGACCTGCTCCGGCTTTTCGTCCAGCAGCTCCCGCTCTGCGCGGTAGACGCAGGCCATGGAGTAGTGGTCGGGAATGATATACTCGCCGTTGCTGTCCTCGTAGAGCTTTGCGCGGCGGATCTTGCCGTTGCGCTCAAAGACGACCGTCTTCGGGGTGCGCTTGATGATCTTGATGGTGGAAATGGTCTCATGGTCGCAAGCGTACTGGTCAAAGTAGACGTGGCCGACTTCAAACTTCTTCATGGTGAATACCTCCGAAACATAATCAATGTTGTGTTGCGTACTTCGTTCTTACAAGTATATTATCACTCCTATTTGCGAGTTCGTCAACAGCTATGATAATATTTTTTGCTCTCGTTTGTGTGGAAAACTCGGTGCAAAATGTGAAAAAGCATCTTGATTTCAAAGGCTGGATGTAATAAAATAAAGGCGGTCGGAGTAATGCTTCCGATCCGCCTTCATTGTGGGGCGTTTAGAGCGGTTGTCTTAGGGGGCTGCCGCTCTTTTTATTTGCCCTCGCCAACGATCTCCTCGACAGCGTCGCGCAGTTCGTCAAGGGTTTCGCACTTCTTGATCAGAACCAAGATGGCCCGGAGAAGTGCTTCACTTACGTTCAAGTCCATTCACCTCATTCCTTTCTGTAAGAGATTTTATCTCTGCCTTACAAGAATACTATCCTCCGATTTTGATTGAAAGTCAACAGGTGTGATAACAAAATATGCAAAAGAAAAAAGGCCCATCTACGAGCGAAAAATGCTCAAAGATGGGCCTTTGCTTGATTGAGTTTTAAGCAAGTTTTAATCAAGCTCTAAGCAAGTAGCAAATAAAAAATCCCCCGGTCTGCCAACGATGTACCCGGCGCGGCGCGTTGGGCTTCGGTCAGATCAGGGGATTTTGTGCTGCCATAGCGGCCAAATAAAAATCAAGAGCGAAACGCCCAGACCGGGCGGGCCGCTCTCTACAAAGGCCGGAGCCTTTCAAGTGGCTCTATTTTACCCGGATTTCGGCCGGGTGTCAAGCTGCAGGAATCGCACGGAGATTGCACGATAATTGCATGGAATCGCGCGGCGCGCATTTAATACGCGCAAATCGCGCTTTTTGCGCTGATTTTACGCTGACTTTTTGCAAAAAGCGCGTTTAAGGCCGGATGTTCCCGGCATTTATGTCGGGAGCATACCATTTTCGTGAGGTGCCGAAAATGGTCATGTTTTCGCGGCGTCAGGAAAACATCACATATAGGTTTTCTGGCTGCGCACCTGTGCTTCGATCATGGGGGTCAGGTAGGCGTCCACGTCGCCAAAGGTCTGCTTGATGAACAGGATGGTTTCATCGGTGAGGGACTTCTTTGCAGTAGCCAGAGCGTCGGCAAAGGCCCGCTTCTGGGCTGCTTCGTCGAATTTGTCGGCTTCTTTCAGGCTGTCAACATAGGTCTGGTTGACGTCAGAAACGGCGTTAAAAACCGCGTTGGCGGCGTTCTGGATGCAATGCTGCACAAACTGGTTATGCACATAGCTGTTGGCGATGCTGGCGGCCTTATTGACGCCCCAGCCGAAAATGACGGTAAAGGCAGGAATGCAGGCGGTAATAGCGACTTTCAGAAATTCATCCATGATTATTCTCCTTTGTTTTCATCGTCCGGCTGGCTGTCGTCGGCCGGGGTTGTGATTTTGTGCTTCTTAATGGTTGCCATCGCTCCAAACTCGACCATCCAAGGGGCGGCCATTGCAGCAATAGCCAGACTGTCCGGGGCTGTGACGCTGTGCCAGTAGAGGGCCAGAATCGCGGCGTCCAGTACGGTACACATGAAAAGGCAATAGATTACGGCTTTATCCATAAAACCGCGCTGTGTGTCCTTTCTCTTGCGCTGGTGGCGTGTGGTTGGGTTGACGTTGATGTGAACTTCCTGCACGGTGCATCACCTCACAGCTTTTTCAGGTACTTGTCCGCGCCGGACAACGCCCGCCACGATGCAGGGCCACAGATACCGTCAGCGGTCAAGCCGTGCTGCTTCTGGGCATAAATAAAGGCCTGCGTGGTAGCAGGCCCGAAATTGCCATCCTCTTTGAGCTTCAAGAGCTTTTGCAGCAGGATGATTGCGGAACGGTTGGCGGCTCCGGTGCTGCCCTGCCGGATGGTGGGCAGAATAAAGGCGTTGTATGTGGTCGAGGGGTATACCCCCGGCGACGTGCAAAGCCACGTTGCCTTGCCTGCGCGGGTGTCCGCGTGGCACATGGCCGCTTTGGGGTGCCAGTAGATGCCGATGCCGCCAAAGCCGACCGCCTGTGCGATGATGCCAAGCGCGACCGGGTTGACGGTGCGGTTGAGGGTGCGCCAGTCTGCCGCAAAGCCATACAGGTGCTTACTGGTTCGGCTGCCCTGTACGGCCTTGCTTGCGTTGTGGGTGATGCAGCGGTAGCCGCTGGTCACTTTGATTTTGACGCCCAGCACGTCCCGGATGCGCTGCAGCTTTTCCACAAGCTCTGTGTCGATCATCTGGGCGGCGCAGCCGCAGGGACATTCAAACTCGCTGCGCTTAAAGTCTTTTGTCAAGGGCGTTTTGTCCCCGGCGGTAAAGGTTACGATGCTCATAAAATCAGCTCCTTTCACAGAAAATCGTGACTTTCCAAAAGCTCGTCATATACGCGGTTGATGTTGTCGATGGCGTGGACGCACTTGCCGTTCGGGAAGTTCTTGTGCGTGGAGCAGTAGCCCTCGTAGTCCTTGATCGTGCCAAGGATTTCGTCAAAGTGTTCTTTGGTGTGCCGCCGGTCGTGCAGCAGTTCATCATTAAACCGCAGGATTTGGGTTCGCCAAAGGCTGGCGGTCTGGGCGTCGTCCTTTGCTATATGTTCGTCCAGCTTTTTTCGCGTTTCAGCCTGGCACTGCTGCATCGTGTCGAGGCGGGCCGTCACGTCGGAGTTTAGGCGGCTGCCCAAAAACTTCATAATGGCCGACCACGGATTGATTTTGATGGGTGCGATCTCGACAAGGGACAGCAGGACGATGACGGCAGGCGTGACCATGACAGGCCCCCATGCTTCCCAGATGGCTTTCAGGCTCATTTCGGTTCACCTCCCATCTGTTCAGATTTGGGCCGCAGGTCTGCGCCGCAGTCCTTCATGCAGCAATCCACCATAAGAACGCCAAATTCGGCCCGCTCCGTGGCGGTCGGCTCTCCTGCTGCTTCAAGCCTGTCCAATAGGCTTTCGCACAGGTCGGGCCAGCTTTTATGCCGCATACTGCTCCCCCACGATCTCCTCATACTCTGCAGCCGTAATGCGGCCAGTTTTGCAGGCTTTCTTTACGGTGGCTTTGCTCCAGATGTGGTGATCGTAGTAGAACTTGATGTCATTGAATTTCTTGCTGTGTTCGGTCTCCATGTTACATATCCTCCAAATCCACGTCCGCACTCATGGCGATATAGTCAAGCTGTGCCTGAATCTTCGCCTTGAAAAGATCATCTGCCGGGATTTCCCGCAGGATAAAAGCCCACTGGCCGTCCGGGGTATCGGCGGGCTGCATGATCTGCACAAGCTCTGCATCGTGCAGGGTGTCCGGGTAGGCGCACCCGGTCATATCGCCGTCGCTGGCGGCAATGTGGACTTCCGACAGCTTGCCGTCGAACGTGTCCTCCGTGATCTCTGCGGGAGAGTGAAACGTGTTTGCGCCGTTGTTCAGGGTCAGGTTTTCAATGGCTGTGCCATCAGCCAACGTAACCGTCCATGTCCTTTCTTTTTCCATGTGATGTCCTTTCCGAACAGGTCTTTGAAAAGCCTGCTCATGTTGCGGATTTGCTGCCTGCTCATAAACTTGTAGTTGGCGCAAATCCATGATTTGAAATTGGTTTCGACTTCGCGGTATTCCATCCGGCCATCATCCACCAGCCGCTTATAGGCTTTGAGCTTTCGCCGCTCGCGGGTGATAGCTTTCGGGTTGATTTTGCAGGTGATTTCGCCATCCGGGTGCAGGGAGTAGAGCATTTGCAGGTGGCGGTATTGGCCGCCCAGCTTGCAAATGTGGGTCTTTTTCTCATTGATGATAAGGCCCAGTGCGGCAGCTTCCCGGCGCACTCCATCCATAACTTCGTGCAGTTCCTCCTTCGTCCGGGCAATGGCATAAAAGTCATCTGAATATCGGGCGTATCCCTTGATACCACAGACGATCTTTACATAGTTATCCAGAGGGACAGGCAGGAAGATGCCGACGTTCTGAGAGATCTGATTGCCGATGTCCACGCCTTTCCGCAGCATCTTTTGCCCGGTCAGGGCGGATGCAGGAATGCCAAGGTTGAGCGTGGAACTGACTTTTTCCCGATACATTCTCTGAATTTCTTCATCGGAAAACCGGGACACGTCCAGCTCGTAGGTTTTGAACGTGGTGCGCAACACACCCATGACCTGCTCAAGCTCTGCCGGGTCTGCGATCTCCTTTGTGAGATACTTTTCCAGTTGAGCAAGAGCCACATCATGCAGGATATTTGCATAATACCCGGAAAAATCAGAAAACAGGATATAGCCCTCATTGCTGCCCTCCCGCTCGTAATACTGCCGCAGATGGACTATGAAGCGGTGGCGGTGGAACGCCACGCCCTTGCCCTTTTGCGATGCGGAGTTGTCGTATTGCAGGTACTTTTCCAGCAGCGGTGTTAGATACTCGTCGCAGGTCAGGTGCGACACAGCCTTGTCCGCCGTTGCTGTGCTGGTGATAAAGCGTTCGTGCCCTCGCTCCTTGATCTCGAACTTCACGCCCGGTTGCGGCTCATAGGTTCCCGTCTGGAAAGCCCGTTGGAGCTTTGCCGTTTCAAGCAGGTGGTTCATCTCAAAAAGCTGTGTGCCGTACTTGTACGGTGACGGCTTGATCGCTTTCGTTCCTGCTTCGTACAGAAAGTTTGCATCCTCAAATTTTGTCATAGAAAATAAAAAACAGCGTGATAGCTCCATCGGTCGTAACTGGGAGCATCGCTGTTGATGCCCTTTCGGGGCTTTATCGCAGCTTTCGCCACGAAGGGACAGCCTTTCCTTTCGCAGAGCTGCACTGGGCTTTACCCATCATGTGCAGTTGCGAAATCCAAAGGCCCGACAGCAGGCCAGACGCCATTGGCGTTGCTGGCATTGTTGCAGTTCGCATTGCCGTTGCCGTTGCAATTCGCAAAATTGGCTGCCGAGACGACGTACAAAGGTTGCCCCAAGGTGTTTATTTTTTCGGACTTGCAGCGGCTTGTACCGCCGCTTTGAAGCGTTTCGCGTCGGATTTTCGCAGGTTCTTGATGTAGGCCACCAGCTTATCAATTTCAAGCACAATGCCCGTGTATTTGTTGAAATCTGCCGGAATTGCTTCGGCCACATACTGCAATTCATCCTGTAACTTCCAGCAGGCGGCAATAGCCCTGTCAAGCTCAAGCCGCCGTGCATCAAGTTCCATCTGGCAAGACGGCCAGATAGAATTTGCAGCGCGGAGATGGAGCGGAATCTCGCGGGAAAGATCATGCATCCGCTTCCGCTCCTGCTCGATCAGCCACAGGTTGAAGTCCTGCTCCTGCTCTCGAATCTGCGCTGCCGCCTGCTCCCGGTCGGGGCCGGGCGGCAGGTACTTTGTCATGGTCTCGACGTGCTTTTCAAACTTCGCCTTGCTGTAGCCGAACGTCCTCGCAAGCTCGGACGTTATTTCCAAGCTGATTTTCCGGGCAAGATGCTGTGCTTCCAGCCGGGACGGAGTGCGTTCGTGTTTCGGGATGGACATTTTTCCACTTCCTTCCGGGCTGTCTCAATCCTGCGGTACAGGCCCGCAGGATATTCGATCAGCCGATCAGCCCGACAGCAGGCCAGACGCCACCGGCGTTGCCGGCACCGTTGCAGTCCGCATAGCCGTAGCCGCCGCAATTCGCAAAACCGGCTGCCGAGACGACGTCTCGCAGCCAGCACCACTGGTCACGAACGAAGCTCATCCACGGAGCCAGCCGGAAAAGGGGCAACTGGGATTTGTCGATCGTGTAGTTGCGGCAGGTGTTCCACGGGTCGGTGCCGTCCGGCATTGGGCTGAACTGGCGGCCGCCATAGACCATGTTCTCGTTCATCAGGTCAACGGTGCTGTCGTACCAGTCAGAGCCAGTGGGTTTACCGTTGGTGACCGCGTTGACCAGATATTCGCGGTGGCTCAGAATGTGGGCAGAGCCGAAAGCGTTGTTGAACGTGGTCTTCGCCTGTGTCAGGCCGTTCTTGTACAGGTCAGAGCCAACGTAGCCGCCCTCGGTCGTGTTGGTGGGGTTGAACTTGTAGGTGTACAGTTGGCTGCGGGGAATGACTACGGCGTGATGGGTATTGCAGGCCGTGTCGCCGCACTTATACCAGTAGTCAAAGGCTGCGATGATGTAGTCCATGCCACCGATAGACCAGTAGTCACCAAGGTACAGGTCTTTGAACGTGCCCGCTTTGATGGCTGCCCACTGCTCGCTCGTGACGCTGGTGCCCAGTGCCTTGCCCCGGTAGACCATGTTGTGGGTTGCGGCATTGTCCTCGATGCTGAGGGCAGAGCCACCGCCGGGCATGATGATAGGGCCAGTCAGCGTACCGCCAGTCAGTGGCAAATAGGTCTGCTGCATTTCTTTCTGCAAGTCCTCCTTGGTCTTGTCGATTTTGGTGTTGACCTGCGTGATCTGCTGGTTCACCATCTTCACGGACGCAACAGCGTTCGGGTCAACGGTCACGCTGATGTTGGCAAGGTTCGAGATTGCCATAATGCCGTACAGCTCAATCTCGAAGTCGCTGTTCTCGGCGTGGGAAGGAATCTCCACGCCGCGGTCGTCCTGCATAATAATCAGCAGGGTTTCGTTGCCGTCTGCCAGCTTTGCATAGATGCCGACCTGATGCAGGATGTACCCGGTTTCCACGTCCTCATTGGTGATCTGGATTTTGATGCGCTTGCCAGCGTCGTTGCCGGTGCTGTCGGTCGCATCCTCGATGCCGAGGATTTTAAGGGTCTGCTTCTGGTCTTTCACGTCGGTCAGCGCGGCCAGCGATTCGGCGGCCGTAGTGCCTGCACCGCCCACGGCTTTGGTGATCGTCATGGTTGCGCCGGAAAGCACTTCGGACATCATGTTCGTGCCGACGTTGGTATAGAGAGAATTGTTCCAGCTCATGTGTTACCTCCAATTTTGATTTCAATTTGTTGCCGGAAAGCCGCCACGCCCACCGGGGCCGGGGCTGTTGCCGTATGGTCTACCGGGCGAATATCGCCCTTGATGTATGCTGCCATCTGCATACGGTAGGCGGCGCAGCCCGCCGGGGCGTATGTGGTGGCCTTGTGGTCTTTCGGGCGCAGGGTGCCAGCAATTCGGGCGGCTTCCTGCTGACGAATGCTCCACAGCCCGGCTTTCGCGTAGGTAGTGGAAAGCAACTCACGGGGGCGCAGCGTGCCCACGATGGGCGCGGCCACGCGCTGGGCCGTGCCGTGGTAGCCTGCACCGATGTAGGAGTGAGCGGCCGACGACGTATAGCGCAAAAATAGCCTGTACATGATGTGCGCAGGTATCTTTTTGGAGAGCATATTCAAAACGTCGTTGATAAGGACGGTCGCGCCCTGTCCACAGGTCAGGTCGATGTAGAGCATATTATTCCCGGCTTCGTCGAACGGCTCAAGCCGGACATCTGCTGTGGCGTCGGAGTAGGCCGCTATCATCTCCTTGATGGTGGCCGATGAGATGCGGCCAAAACCTGCAAAGTAAGGCTTGATGATCTTCTTGCGTTCATCGAGCGTTTTTGTGCCATCATTGTGGATTTCAAGAAATTCCTCAAGGTCGGAAATGGCAGCCTCATCCATGTGCTCGATAAAGTTGTTCAGGTAGTTTTGCTCGATCTGAGCTTTCGCGTCGTCCAGCAGTTTCCCTTGTGCGTTGAGGATTGCGACCATTTCTAAAACGTCGCGGTAGTAGCGCGGGTAGTAGGAGATCAGCTCTTCATAGCTACTGCCGAACTGGTTTCCGTAGAATCTCAAGAAACGGTCACCTCCCCCAGAACGGGGATAGCGTTATCGCCGGGGGCGATGTTGCTTGTGCCACCGTTGATGGTAAGGTCGGAGTAATCCAGTATAGCGTCCTGCTCAATGATGATTGCGCCAATGCGGGCGGCGCGGATGATAACATCTTCGGCGGCTGCGACGTTCAGCGCGAGGTCTTCAAGGTATGCTTCCAAGGCGGCCTTGACCTGATTCTTTGCGATGTCCTTTGTATAGCCACTGGCAAGATCAGCGGAAAAGGAAACGTCGATGCTCATTTCGCGGGCAGAAACCGCCGTGAAGTGTGCGCCAAGGTTCGCGACGCCGTCACCTGTACCGTCACCCACGGTATAGGTATAGCCGTCCACGTTGGCGGTATAGCCGCGCGTGGCAGGATCGATGTAGTTTTGCACCTCTTTAACCTTTTCACTGGAACAGGCCCGGCCGGACGAATCAATCAGAACAGCCTTGACCGTGTTCGGACCGTTCCAAAGGGGGTAGATTCTGGCGTGTCCGATGCCGTCGATGGACTCGCACCACGATTTGTAGTGCTGCTTGTTTCCGTTTTCGGCTGGGCCTGCAATTTTTTCTTGCACGCGGGTGCGCAGGCTGTCGTCGTCCTCTTCCTCTGTGCCACTTTCGATCAGCTCGCCAAAGGTCGCAGCTGTCATGCCCGCGATTTCGTTTACAGGTATGGCAGCCGTTCCATTGCTGATAAGTGGTGTAGCCCCGGCTGCTTCGGCTTGCAGGTAATAGTAGCCGTCGTCGCTGTACGCGAGGACGAAATAGGAGCCGTCATTGTAAAATCGTTCTCCGACGGACGGCTTTTCGCCCTCATAGGAGAAATGATACCTTGCAGGGGCCGCAGGATGGCGGACAATACCGTACTCTGCTGCCTTTACGGTCAGCTCCTCACCAACTGCGCGGACGATAGTCACAAGCCTGCCCTGCGTTTCGATATCCGTGTAAAGCCGCGCGATGGTGAGGCAGATGCCAGCAATAGAATCGTAGTAGATGCTGCCCTGCCGGGTGTCAATGCCCGGCGGCGCATTGTTTAAGACTTCTTTCAAGATGTCTTCATAGGATTTGCTCATTAGATCACCTCCTCGATTTTGGCTTCGCCGTAAATGGTGTCGGCGGTAAACTCAATGTTTGCGTGGTCTTTTTCAAACTCAATCGAAAAGTCGTGGCATTCGAGAATGCGGGTGTCCGGGGCCAGCGCGTCTTTGACAAATCCCTCGATGACGGATTCGGCATACTCGCGGCTGGCATCCTTTGCAATGACCGCGTCCTCGATCTCGCTCCCATATTGGGTATCATAGATCAGGCACTTAAAACGCGGGGTAATGATGGCTTTTCGGATGGCCTGCTGTACGGCTTCAATGTTGTTCACAAAGCCGACAATCCTCCCCGCGTCAAGGTCAAGACGGTACGTTTTGGACGGCTTTTCCTGCGCGTCCTGTACGCCCGCTATGTTGATAGGGATATAAACGGCCATTTCAGATGTCCTTTCCTGCTACCTGCCCCGCAACGCGGTCAAGGACGTAATAGACCTTGCCGTTGCAGAGCGAAAGCAGGTAGACTTTATCGTCCTTTTGCAGGTGGTTATAGACTTTCAGGGTCATTTTGTAGGCGTTCAGCTTTTCGACATAGTGCTTGTGCTTGACTTCGGATGTGTTGCCACCGCGAGAATCGACATGCAGATGGCCGCCGTCAACTTTCGTGTATGTTTCATTCCGCAGCTCGCCCCTGTCCCCCATCGTATAGTCCGCGTGGGTGGTATAGTCGGTGAGGTGCCAAGGTACGATAAGCTGATTTCCGGAGATAATGAGCTTGCTGTCGTTTTCGGCGGTGATCTCCAAGGGGTCCGCCTTTGTAACAGTGCCCTGCAGGACGGCAGAGCCAGCAGGTATCATGCTCTGAAACATCTGCTTCAAGCTAGTTTCAGCCATTGGTTTTGCCCTCCTGTCCCTTGATTTCTGCCGCCGTGGTGAGGGTCACGCTCATGGTGTGCAGATTGTCCTCAAAATAGTGGTCGTCGTCGTCCACATAATAGGCGCGGTTCATGTTCAGGTGCGGAATGCGCACCAGAATTGCCTTGCCGGATATGACGTCAGCGTCGCCCAAAATGTTGAGATCGAGCGTTTCTTCGGGCTTGTCCAGCGTACCAAGGACGCTGCCCACAAGGTCAGTTACCTGCGCTTTGGTGAGCGATTCGTCTGGTTGCTGGATTTCCTGGAAAATGCCGATCTTTTTTTCAAGATCAGCGTTCGTTTTTTCTGCGATGGTCGTTCCCTCTTTCGAGATCATCTTGACGCGGGTCTTGATGTTCTCGATGCTTTTAGTGTAGGAGTAGTCATACAGGTTGGCGTCCCCATCGACGACAAAGGAAATGACCTGATCTTTGCGCTGCAAAAGAGAGAGTTTACCGCCGTCGCTGCTGACATAGTGCCGGATGCCAGTTGCCTTATAGTCAAGGCTAAGAGCGTCCAAAACGGCGTCCTGCCCGGTTGTTTTGCTCTTGGTAAGCTCCGGGATTTTGTAGTTGCACTTTGCTACATCCCCGGTCGGGATGCCGAAACGAGAGCAGACGTCGGTAAAGACTTCATCAGCAGTTTTGTTTTTGTAGACAAAGGTGTCCTTGTTGTTGGCAAGGTAGATACCGTTATCGTAGGCGGTGTATTTGAGCTGCTTTTTGCTGCTTTGGCCCTGATTCAGCAGGATGCCGCGAAAGCGTTCCTGTCCGTCCACATAGAAAACGCACTGGTTGCCATCTTCCACGTCAATTCCGCTGCGGGCGTGTTTGTAGCCGTTATCGTCGATCATGGTCACGGTCAGGGTGCGGGCAGAACTTCCCTTGCGACCTTTCCAGTGGACAGACTTCACAAGGGCTGTCATGTCCGTTGTGGTGTCGCCCTGAATCAAAAGCAACTGAATTTTTGCCATGCGCGGCCCTCCTTTACGGAATTTTCAAGACCTGCCCGGGCCGGATTAGATTCGGATTGCTGCCGATCAGGGACTTGTTTGCGGTGTAGATGCTGGAATACTTTGCACCGTCGCCATAGACAGACTTTGCGATGTTGTACAGGCAGTCACCCTTTTTGACCGTGTAGGTCTTTGGGGTGGACGTGTTGTCAACGCGGGCCGCGGTGTTCTGCACGGTGGCAATGAGGGAAGAATCAACCGAAACCGCTTTCAAGGAAACCTCCCGGTACTCCTTGAGGGTGATGTCGTAGGAGAACGTGCCCACGTCGCCGCCGCTTTCGGAGTAGTTGAAACTTTCGATGGTACAGTACAGGTTGATATAATTCCCGGTGCTGATAAAGTGAATCGGCACCTTGCTTTTCTTCCATCGCTCGATCATGCGGATGTAGAGGATAGGCGGCACGGCGATGATGGACTTGATGCCGGGGAAATAGCCTGCCGGGAAAAAGCTGGAAAAGCTGAATTGCAGGGCCGGGCGGCTCTGCATGATTGTGATCTCTCCCAGCCCGGTGAGGTCGATGCTCTGGTTATTGGACCCGTTTTTGATGCTGAATTTTTCAGGCAGAACGGGCAGCCTGATTTTTTCCCGCTCCGCGTTCCATGTAAACCAGATTTGGTATTTAATACTCATACGACAGCTGGCCCTCCTCAAAAATCTCCTGCTTCAAGATGCCCATCAGAACAGGCTTGACGTTGTCGGTGATCATCTCCAGAACGTCGTTTGCGCTCATGCCGCTGCCAGAGCCGACAGAAACCTCCACAGAGCCTTTTCCTACAAGTTCAAGGATAATTTTCTTGACAGTCTCGCCGGGTGCGCTCTGGGCGTTCTGTGCGCCCGATACCGCAGCATTCGCGGCAGGCTGTACGTTGAGCGGTGCCGAATCCAAAACGCTGCTGTAGGCCGCCGGGCGGGCAACGCTGCTTTCAACGCCAGTATAGGCGGCGTCGATTGCGGACAGGTCGGAGTTTTTGCCGGATACGACGTCATAGGCTTTCGAGAGGATGCCGGAAAGCATAGACTCCGGGGAAAATCTGTCCGGGATGTCCAAACTTATGCCAGAAATAGCTTGCAAGATGCGGTCGGTTTCTTCGGTCGGGAAAACGGTGCTCCCCTGTTTGCCGACAATCAGCTCCGGGCCATTCTCGCCAGCGATGAAAACATTTTCAGCGTCGGTTGTGCCGCCTGCATGGCCGGGCACAGTGGTCGTTGGAGTGGCGGACGGCGTGTAGGTGGTGCTGTTCTGCAAAGCAAGGGCCACAGATGCGGCCACATCCTTTGCAGCGGCTACGGCGTCCTTTTTGCCATCCTTCAGCTTCTGGACGTACTCGGCAATGGTGTCCTTTGCAGCCTTCCCGGCTTCGTCGGACATATCGAGAGCGTCTACCGTGCCCTCCATTTTTGCCTGAAACTCGTCCAGCTGGCCCTCGTAGTCCGTTACCCAGTCGGCGGTAGCCTGCGCTGCGGCGTCCTGCTTCGCGGTGACGTCAGCCAGCGTGTTTGCCAGCTTCGACACGGCGTCCTTGTTGCCACTGTTGATGGCACTCACCATGCTGGCAGCCAAGCCTGCGGCCTGTTCGCTGCCATCCTGGACGTAGGACATCAAAGCCTTGTAGTTCTCCTCGGTGATGCCCAGATCGTCGGCAGAGGTAGCTTTCAGGGTTTCGATGTTGGCCGTGTAGGTGTTCCAGTAGTTGAGCTGAGAATCAAGCGCAGCTTGCGCCGCCTTGACGTTGGAGTTCAGATAGTCCTCGGATTTAGTGGACGCTTCATCGAATAGCCCGAACTGGCCCTCAAAGCTGTCCTTTGCGGCTTCGTAGGCGGTGTTGTAGGCTTCGCAGAGCTTTTCCACGTCAGAGCGGACATCGCTGTAAGCCTGCGATACAGCTTCCTGTGCAGAAACAATCTCGTCGCCTGCGGCTTTGGCGTCCTCGGCCTGCTGGTTGTAATACTTGTCGATGACTTCGAGCCGGTCGTTCGTGTCGTCAAGGGTCTTTTGCAGCTCGCCCTGCTTGTTCTGATACTTTTGCAGCTCCTCGTTCGCAGCGTTGAGGTTTGCGGCCTGTTCAGACCACTGTGCGGAGATGGTAGCCATGCCGGTGGGGTCTTGTGCGTACAGCTCGGCGATGTAGTCCTCATAGACCTTCTGGGCTTCGTTCACGCGCTCCTGCGCGGCGGCGATAGCTGCATCATTTTCCTTGATGGCTTCTTGCTGGGTAGCCTGCTCTTTCAGCAGGTCTACATACTCCTGATACTTTTCGGTTTTCAGTTCCTGCTCGGCCTGCTGCTTCGCCATTTCCTTGACGTTGGCAATGGCTTTGCTCTGGTTGCTGGTCAGGTCTTCGTAGGTGAGGTTCAGGCCATCAATGCTGCTGTTCAGCTCGTCGATGATGGCTTCCATCTGGGCCTGCTTCTCGGTGCTGTTGCCGGTGGAGCTTGCCAGTGCGTCGAGCTGGGCGGCCAGTGCAAGGTTTTCGACCTCGCTGTCATGGATGGCCTGCGTATTGCTGCCGAAACTGTCGATCAGGTCATCGTGCTTGCTGATTACAGCGTCGATCTGGGCCACATACTCGTCCACGCTCTGACCGTTGTTGTCCAGCGATGCGGAAAGCTCGTCGATGCGGTATTTCAGGGTGGATGCCTGATCGGACGTGTCGCCGTAGGTGCGGCAGGCTTTGTCATACTGCTCTTTAAGGGATTCCAGTTCTTTGGTCTGCGCGGCGGTGGTGGCGGTCATGGACATGGCTTCGTCGTAGGTGTCCTCATACTTGTCGCCAAGCATGGTGACGGCGGCGGTCAGAGCCGTAACAGCAGCGGCAGCCACCAACAGGCCGGGGGCAAATGGCGAAATAGCCGACACGAACGCTTTGACGGTGGAGCTTGCAAAGACGAAAGATGCGGAAACGCCAGCGACGCCAATAGCCACGGTTCCAAGACCTGTGCCGACCGCAGTCAGGGCCTTTACCACATTGGGATGCTCAGAGAGGAAGTCGCCCACGTTGCCGTAGAGTTCGGCCAGTTCAGCAGATGCGTCATGGATGGTAGGCTCCAAAGTCTGGGTAAAGGCGACATTCATCTTGTTGTTGGCCTTTTCCCACTTTTCGGACAGGCTTTCACCTGCGGCGGCGGTCTTTTCCAGAGTGCCAGCAGCTTCATCCAGTGACCCGGTGAGGGTGTCGGTGGTGATAGCACCGTCGCGGATGGCCCGCGCAAAGTCCACACCGACCTTGCTTCCAAAGACTTCCACGGCCTTTGTGGTGGCTTCGGAGCTGTCTTTCATGTTGGCAATTTCGGTGATGGTATCTTGCAGGGCTTCTTGTGCGTCCAGACCATCAGCAGCAAAGTTCTTCACGGCGGTTCGCATGGCCGTTATGGTGGACGTGCCCTCGACGCCGTAAAGCTCCATCTTTGCCAGCAGGCCGATGGCGTTTTCGAGCGATAGGCCCATTTCCTGCAAGGACGATGCGCCGGTGATCAGGGTATTACTCAGGGTCGTGACGGACAGGCCAGAGATTTGGCCCGCATAGGCCAGATCATCAAGGACGTTCGGCAGCTTGGAAGAATCCTCGCCCCATTTGTTCATCACCTTTGTGACGAGCTGCACAGAGCCGACGACATCCTGCCCGGTGATGTCGGCAAAGTCCAGAAATTGCCCGGTGACGTCGGACAGCGTGTCGCCAGTGTAGCCCAGTCGGGTATTGATTTCGCCAACTGCTCCGGCCACGGCGTCGAGTGCATCGTCATTGCCGGAGTAGGCTTTGAGCATACTTGCGCCCAGACTGTCCAGCGCGTCCCCGGTCGCGCCGGTGGCGTTCACGATGATTTTTTCCGCGTTGCTGTAAGTATCGGTCAAGTCGTAGACCGCAGAGGTGATCTCCTTGATGGTGGCCGTTATGCCGGCCGCTGCAAGGGCCTGGGCGATGGTTTCAACTGCTTCAGCCCCGGTCTTGCTGGCCTTGTCCGCTTCGTCGCTTGCCTTTTGGGTGGACTTTGCCAGCGCGTCGGTGGCGTCGCTGGCCTTGCCGTTGGCGGCTGCCAGAGATTCGGCAGCATGGCCCGCCTGCTCTGCGGCGGCTTCCAGCTTGTCAAGGTCTTCCGTGCCGGATGCCATGACCTGCTGGTAGTTCTGCATCGCGGCGTCGGCGTCAAGCTGGGCCTGTGCAAGTTCTTTGAGGGCTTCCGCTGCTGCATCGCTGGCGGCTTTCAGTTCGTCCTTTGTTTCGGCAGAGAGCTTTTCGTTCTGCATGAGGTCATCGAGCTGGTCGCCCGTTTTCTTGATGGACGCGGTCAGCTCGTCATGGATGCCGGCCGATGCTTCGACGGACTTCGAGAGTTCATCGGACGACTTTTCGCAGAGGGCCATCATGTCGTTCAGGTCGTCCAGCGCGGCGGTGGACTTGACGCCCATATCGACAAGCTCCTGCGTGGAGTATGTGGCTTCCATCATGGCTTTATCGTAGCCGCCGACCGCGTTCGTCCAGTAGTCGGTTTTCTGGGCCGCGTCGTCCGCTGCAGCATTGTATTTTTCGAGGATGCTTGTCGCCCCGTCCAAGGACGATTCAACAGAGCTTGCAGAGGATGAAATTCCATCCAGAGCCGCACTCGCTGCATCTCCTGCCGATTCCCAGTTGTCCAGCATGGCTTCGCCAGTTACGGCAATGCCCTCCAGCTTTTGGCTCATTTCGTCGATAAGCTGGAATTTTGCTGTTAAGTTTGCCATTTAGTCCTCACCTCCTCGCGGCTTCAGCTTGTATGCGGGCAAGCTGCTGTTCTTCATCGACAACAAGCTCGGATGCGATGTAAAAAAGCTGCATCTTTCGCGGCATGGCGTCGTACTCTTCCGGGCGTAGGCCGTGACGCTGCCAAAGCGTGTGTGCCCAGTAGCCATCAGAGCCAGCCGCCTTTATCAGTTTTTTGCATCGTTCAGGGTGTCTTCATCCTTCGGAGCTTCGACAATACCAAGAGCCTGCAGAACGTGCTTGGTAACGTAGTCGTAATCCTTGTGGTTGTTGAACACAAGCAGGGGCATATCGGTGATGTCCACGCACTTGTAGTAGTCCATCAGGGCCTTGTCGTCCAGCTTCGGGTACTGCAAGGCAGCCACGACGATATGCCGCAGGGAACGTGCAGGGTCGCGCTCGGTACGCCAGACGACTTCGCCGCCATCGACAATCGGGTTGCCCTTCTTGTCGGTGGCAATGCTGCGCTTGCGGTAGATGTTATTGATCTTGTCGATCTCGCGCTGGGGAAGCACTTTGACCTCAAACTCGATGGGGTTGCCCTCATCGTCCTTAAAGGATTCGGGGCCGGTAAAGGTGACAATCTGCTCCTCCTGCGGACGCATGAAGAACTTCAGACTTTTGTTTGCAGTAGCCATAATGTTAAAACCTCCATAAAAAGAAAAAGCCGCCCCTTTCAAACGTGATTCGTCAAAAGGGGCGGCTTTGCATTCAGTTTGTTGTTGTGATGTTTTCATAGCGGTAAAAATCGCCCTTTTTCACCGCTGTGGCGGCTTACAGGAAGTCGCGGGCGTTAAAGGTCAGGCTGTCGGTGACGACGTCACCGTTGCTGTCCAGAGAGGTCAGCGGCATTGCACCAGTCGGAACGCAGCCGACAAAGGTACAGACGTCGTTGCCGTACTTGTCGAAAAAGTCGGAATCGCCGTCACACATGATGCCCTGAATAGTGATTTCCGGGGTATTGCCGGTGTCCTTGTACTTTTTGATGACATCCTTAATCCACGGGTTAGAGCGGTGGCGGGTCAGTGCAACGGTGATGTTGTAGCCCAGCCAGCGGGTGCTGTTGGATTTGTCGCCCAGCTGCTTGCCGCTCCAAGTGTCGGGAGTGAAAACGCCGCTTGCGCTGACAGAATCAGCAGCTTCGACACCGTCGATGATGATTTTACCATCACGGATGGAAATCGGGCGCACATTATAGTCCATGGTTTATGCTCCTTTCTGCTTAGTGGGTGTGGACGGTGAAGAACAGCTTTTCGGCACTGTCCACAGGCTGCAGGTTGACGTCGAAATAGGTCTTGTCGCCATAGGATGCTTCACGGTCAACAAGAAAATCCGCGTCATAATCCACGTTGGTGATCGCGCCGACATCCTCAAACTGCTTCAAGATGGACTTGCCGACGCCCTCCATGATGTCCCAGCCGACAGGGCTGTTGGCGTACTTGTTGGGCGGGAAGTTGAGCTGTACGGATTCCTGGAACGTGTCCATGACGCGGATGACACGGTTCTTGCGGTAGGTTTCATCCTTCGGCTGCTTAAAACTGGTCAGGCTGTTGATGTCGTACTCGGCGATGATCTTGTTTTCCTCGGACACAGAGAAAGCAAAGTGTCCATTGTTGATGGCGTCCACATATTCCTCGTGGGTCAGAGCCGGGTTCAGGCCAGTTGCGCCATCGACTGCCTTATAGGTCAGGCTTTCGGTGTAGGACGCGCCAGCGGTTGCGCCTGCCACCCATGCACAGGCTTCAGCAGCGGACAGGTTGTCATCGTCGATGGAGTAGCCATTCTTGACGGAGATAATGCCCTCGTAGTCTGCAGCAAAGTTAGGAACGACGGCCTGTACACCGCGGCCCATGCTTTCACGCAGATATTTGATCTTCGTCTTGATGGCCGCCTGCAGGCTGCTGTCGGTGGTGGGAATGGCGACGGTGTTGAACTTGACGCCCTCCAGCGTGTCCAAAAATGCGGTGACGTCGGAGTTCTGCGGGGTGGCGTCCGTGCCGCCGGTGAGGTTCATCGCGGCGACGGCTGTCAGTGCGCCGGAGCCAGTAAATGTGACGTATTCGCAGTTCTTGGCGATCAGGTCGTCCACAGTGGACAGGCCTTCATAGAATGCGACGGTGTCGCCTGCCAGACTGACGGTGACGTCAAAACCCTCAACGGGGTTTGCAGCTACGGTGACGGTAAGGGCGTTGCCGCGGCTGCCGCCGTACTTTGCGGTAGCGGTCAGGGTGGGCGCGGTTTCGTTCGTAGCTTTGGCCTTGGTGCCATCCTTGACGATGTAGATCAGCACCTTGCTTGCGTTCTTGAACGCTTCGCGGATCAGCAGCATCTGACGATTGGTGTCGCTGTCATAGACGCTAAAGCCCAGCTTTGCATAGGCTGCATCCGGGCCAGCGTTGGTCAGCTCGATATAGGTGCCGGCCGGGCCGTAGGCGGGCTTCATCAGCGGGATGATGGTAGTACCGCGCTCACTGGTGCCGACAGTGTCGGTGCGCTCGCTCTGGAAATTGATGTAAGTACCGGGCCGGGTCTTTCCGGCCAGCTTGTCAAACTTACCACCAGCCATTATTTGACCTCCTTTGCGGCCCATGCGTCGATGCGGGCCTTAATGTCCTCTTTGGTGTATTCGCCGTCGGGCAGGTCGGCGGTCGCGCCTGCAAAGACGCAGGACGACACGCCAAAGACTGCACGGCAGTTCTTGCGCAGGGATTCCAGCGGGAACTTCGCCGCTGCCTGTTCAGGGGTTGCTTTGGATGCCATACAAAACCTCCTGTTCTGCTTTTGCAGCATCATAAGACCTCTTGATCTGGGTTTCGATCTCGTAGGTCTGCATCATTGTTTCGGGTGCGTCTGCAAATGGCTTTCGGGCTGTCCAGTCGATTTGCAGCTGTACCGCGCTTTCGTCCACGGCCCGCAGGGTGGGGTCGCGGATGCGGATATACTTCCCTGTCGGCTTGCCGGATTCGTCGATTAGCGGGATCCTGTTGCGACGTTCCAGCAGGGCGTTCAGGGCCGTGTAGCCAAGCTCGTATGCGTCCTCTTTCGTGCGGTGAAAGAACTTGACGAAAAGGGAAAAATCCAGTGCGTAGGTGTTTAGCGTGTCGCCGCTGCTGCCGATCTCCGGCCGGGGAAAGTAGACCGCCGGGATGCGGAACTGTTCAGGCACGTTGTTGTAGTACGGCGCGGGGCTGCCGCTCTTTTCGGTCAGAAAACGCATGATGCTGGCTAAGTCCTGTTCCAGCATGAGTTCTCCTTTTTTGTGGGTTTCGTTCGGTCAGATGGCCCCAAAACTGGCATGATGGCAAAATGAAATCGACTTCCCGGTGCTGGAAAGTCGATTACTCGAAATATTCATCAAGCCAAGTTTGGAGCTTTGCGTCCAGCAGGTCGGGCATCATCTTGTCGAGGATGCGCAACGCGCTTTCCCAGTAGTGCTTGCCCTCGACCCAGTGCTGTTTCAGCACCATGCCGCCCTCTGCGGATGGGTCGTAAATGAAGCGGCCATCGTCCAGCCAGTAGCCGGGGACAAAGCGGTACTGTACGCCTTTGGGGTTCGTCCAGTGGCCGTCGTTGACGTAGGACGCATAATCGACGTTTGTGCCGACTTCAAGCGTCAGGTCGCCGTCGGAAAGCTCCCAGACGTTGCCCTGCTCCCCTTTCTCAAAGGACGCCAGCAGTTGGCGTGTGTCCATGACCTTTCGCCGGACAATTTCGTCTTGCAGGATGCGCAAGAACTCATTGCCAAGGCCCTCCAAGAAAAGCTCCATTTCGCGCTTAAAATCCCCGGATGCGGCTTTGCCCATCTTCTGGAAAAAGGCGCGAAATTCGGAAACGTCCACGTTGACGGTCGCCATCACAAATACCTCTGCTGGCCCTTTGCGGTGACATAGACAAAAATGTGGTGGCCGTGGACGTCGTGCGGGATTTCCGCGATGTACTCATAGCCGTTCTTCTTGTCGATGATCTTATCGTTCAGGCGCACGTCCGTCCCGGTGGGCAGGGTCAGCTTGATGCGGGATTCCTTGACGTTGACCGGGGCGGTCTGGTTGATGGATGTGCTTTCGCTCTTGACGCCGAAATGACAGGCGACGCCGGGGACGTCCGGCTCTGCCGGGTAGGAAAAGGTCGGCTGTTTGTTCAGGCCATAGCCGGGGGAGCCTGTGTCTTTCTGCACATGGTAGATGTTGCACAGGTCGTTGAGAAATTGTTCAAATGCCATGTTGTGCCCCCTTACAGCCGCCGCATACGCACGGTGACTGTGCCGTTGGCTGCTGCCACGACGTAGTCGTCCAGCAGGGCGGCCAGATCGAGGTTGCGGACTTCGATGTCCGAATGATCGGCCGAATAGCTGTAATCGTCAAAGGTTTCGGATTTCAGCGTTTTAGAGGACGTCAGCGCGGCATTGTGGGCGTAGGCTTCGGCCAGCAGGATGCAGGCGGTCTTGACGCTCTCCGGCAGCTCGTCCATGTCCAGCAGCCCCTTGTTGTGGGTGTAGGTCAGGATGTACTGTTCAGCGCGGGAGATGTCCACGGTCAGCTTTGCGTCCGTCCGTGCGACGACTTCCGGCGTTTCGGAGTATTCACGCACCTGCTCCGGGGTTATCCAAGGACGTGCGGGCATGGGTCAGACCTCCCCAAAATCCGGCTCGGTGTCGTCGGCTTCTGCCGGGACGGTGACGGTCTCGGCGGCCAGCGTGTCGATTAGCTCGGCCTTTTTCGTGGTCTTCGTGACCGGGACGTCCATGTCATTTGCCAGACGCTTCAACTCGGCAAAGGACAGGCTTTCGAGGTAGGCCCGGTCAAGGGTGGCCGGGGTGCTGCCATCGTCGGCCTGCTCCCCTGCCGGGGTCAGCGGGATGGTGTCGGCGTCAGCGGGGGCGGCTGTGTCCTGTTCAGCCAGAACATCGACCAGATCAAAGTAGCCGCTGCGCAGGGCGGCGGTTTTAATGGTTTCATCTGCGGTAAAAACATCGGGTTCCTCCCGCGTGGCATTGACCACGCCAGTGTAGGACATAGCGTTTTTCAGTCTGAGGTGGTACGTCATTCTGTTCTCCTGCCTTTCGTATCAGCGGGGCCAGATCACTTAATGTTGGTGATGATGGCAGCCGCGTCCAGCTCCTCGATGATGGGGTCAAAGTCAAAGTGGACAACGTAGAAACGCTTGTCCTTCATAATGGCTTCCTTGCCCTCCACGGTCTTTCTGATCTTCATGCCGTAGGTGTTGACGACGATCAGGTTCTTCGGGTCGGTCAGAATGATCTTGTCATCAGGCAGGGACGGGCACTCGACGACAGGCACCTTTGCGGGGCTGTTGTAGATGGAATCAGGCACCGCGCCGCCCTTGTCGATGATCTGGTTCAGCAGGTGCAGCTCCCACTCCTGCGCACGATGGGGGGACATCAGCCAGCGCAGCTTGCCGTTGTTGTACTTGTTCGGCATAGCGTGCAGGGAGTTGTAGAACATATCCAGCGTCATGGAGTTGTTCGCGGTGGCGTCCACGACGTGTGCGCCCTCACGCAGCTGCTTAATCCAGCCGTCATTGACTTTCAGGAAGTCGGCGTCGCCGGTAGTGCCAAGGGCCACGGCATCAGTGCCAGTCCATGCGCCTGCGCTGTGGGCTGCGGTGAACTCGTAGACCTTGCCGTCGTTGGAAACGAGGTCGCCTTTCTGGTAGGCGGTGGACGCGCTGAAAGTCTTGACCTTTGCGAACTTCTCGTCGCCGTTCAGGTACAGGTCGAGCGCGTCAATGCCGGTCTGGGTGGTCATCATGTTGGTGATGATGTTCTCAAGGTTCTGGCCCTCGATGTTCTCGCGCAGAGTTTCCTCGGTGATTTCCCAAGGCAGACGAACAGGGGTGCAGGCGTACTTGATCGAGGTGGTGTTCACGCCTGCGCGGTAGCCGTCGTCGGTGTCCTCGGTCTTCTCACGCAGCAGGCGGGATGCAATGCCGATCTTGTCGATCTCGCCGGAACGTGCGGTGCGCATTTCGTGGCGAACAAGGCCGCCCAGCGTGGTGGCTTCAAAGGTCTGCTGAATGAACTTGCGGGCCTGCTCACTGGACAGGATGCCCGCGCCTGCGCTGGGGGTAAAGTCACCGGTGTTGATGGCGTTGCGGATGATGTCTTCAATGGAACGCGGCATATTGGTGTCCTCCTTTTTCACTTACAGGATGCCGTGCAGGTAGCATTCATCCTGCGCGGCGGACTTCTGGACAGTGCCGGATGCACCGTTCAGGTTGGTGGGGTTGGCGCGGCTGTTCAGCACTGCGCTGACGGACTTTGCGACGATGCCGTCGATCAGGTCGGACAGGTCGGCTTTGGTGAGCTGCTGCTCCTGCTTCTGTTCCGGCTCCTGCTGGCCCAGTGCCTTTTTGATGGCTGCATCAACGGCGTTCTGGACAAAGTCCGGGGTGATTTCCTCGCCCGCTGCCTTTGCGACGGCGGCCGGGGCCTGCTGCTCGGTCTGCTGCTGGCCCAGTGCCTTTGCAACGGCTTCCTGCACCAGCTTTTCGGCTTCGCTCTTGGTCATGGTTTTGCCCTCCTTAGTGGTTTTGGTGGTTTCGATGGATGTATCGTCGCCCGACGTTTTGTTGTCGGGGTCGTCGGTTTTGTTATCGGACGCGGCAGAATCGTTGCCAGCAGCAGCCTTTTTGTTATCGTCCGCTGCCTGCTTCTTGTCCTTGCCCTTGTCGGCTTGCTGGTCGTCCTCGGCCGTGCCGGTATCGCCGCCGGGTTTGTCCTTGTCGGGGTTTGCATCGACGGACGCAAGGAACGTGCCCAGACTGTCATACAAGCCCTGCAAGGCTTCCCGGTTCTTTGCGCTCAGGCTGCGGCCGGCCTTTTCGATGCGGCCCAGCTCCGGGGTGGGCTTGCATTCGAACAGGGATTTGGTCAGGGGCTTTTCGCTGCTTGCATCGGTCAGCAGGTTGGTGATGATCGTGCCGAATTCTTCCAGCGCGGCCTTGATGGCGTCTTCGTCGGTCTGGTAGGTGTAGGCCCCGGTGTAGCTGTTGTAGCTGTACAGGGCACTGCGCAGAGCGTCAAAGGCGTTCCAAAAGCTGCTGCTCGTGTTCGACTGCTTAAAATTGTCAGTGACCGCGCCCTTTTCGACGCGGCCCTGTGATTTGGTTACAGATGCGCTACTCAAATCGGTGTCCTCCTGTGCATATACGCCAAGGCCGCCCATCGAAAGCCCGGTGATTTCGCCGTTCTGGATGGACTGCCAAAGGCTGTCGTCGTTGATCTCTATGGTCATCAGCCAAGTGCCCTCTTTGACGGTTTCGCCGCCGATGTCGCAGTCAGATTTTGCAATCCAGCTTTCGACAACAGCGGTTCCCTCTTCGGACACAAAGTTGTGCTGCAAATCGACCTTGTTGCCGTTTTTGGCAAACCAAAAGGCTGCCTTTGCGATTTCGTCGGCGGTCATATAGTTACCGTGGGCGTCCTCGGTCATAGGCTCGTAGACGATGCCGGTCACAAAATGGCGGTTGTCGTCGGACTTGATGATTCTGCCGTATGTGGTAAAGGCCGCCTTGCCGTCCTCGTTTTTGACGATAAGAAAAGGCCGCTTGTTGGCGGCCTTATCGACAAGGGACACGAAAGAGATTCGCGCGTCTGTGATTTCTTTTGCCTTGTTTACAGGTTTTGCCATGTGCTCACCTCCTTTTCCTGTTTTCGGGCAATATAAAAAGCAGCGTTGCCGCTGCTTTTTATCAGGTATTAGGTTCAGCCGGGGGTTCGGTCTTTTCGGCCTGCATTGCGGTGGGCAAAACGACCACGTTCGGGCTGTCCAGAATGGCTTTGACCTCATCCAGATCAGTGCCGGGTAAAAGCTCCAGCTCCAAAGTGGGAACTTCATCGACAGCATGATGCAAGGTGTAAGACCTGATCATGCCGGAAAGTTCCATGCCGTCCAGCTTGATGCTGGGATAGCTCACGCGGGCTTCATCAATGGTTACGATCATGTTTATTCATCCTCAATTCCGGCTTTCGCCTTGTTTTGTGCGTCCAGCTCGGCTTCCCATTCGTCGTCCATGTCGTCGATGGCCTGCTGTTGGAGCTTTTTCCGCTCTTCCAGTGGCAGGCTCAGAATGTCCTCCGAAACAATAGGCTGCTGGATGCAGTGGCAGTTGATGCGTTCGCCTGCGGGCAGGATAACGTCACGCGGGTACATGGGATGGTAGACGATGCCGTCGGCTCCAATCAGCTCAAAAGGCTGGTCTTTGGCGACGATCTGGCCGTCCATGTCGATATGATTTTGCCGGGGTTCGTTGCGGTAGTTTCCGGTGTGCATCCAGCCTTTGCTTTCAACAGCCGGGGACTGCATAAAGGCTTCCTGCTGGGCGACGCTGTGCGCCCCCAGAATTTCAGTGACCGCCACCCGGCGGGCGCGGTAGTGGGATGTCCAGTATTCTCCTTTGCCCTCTTTTTCCATGCTGGAGTTTATGAGGTCAACGCAAAACTGGGAGATGTTTCCGCCGTTGCTGATTTCCTTTTTGAGCATGGCTTCCAGCTGGTCTTTGCTGGTCGTCCTCATAAGGCCTGCCAGCTCGCCGCTCCAGTTTTCAATCCATGCGGTCGTGCGCTTTGATACCCGGTCGAGTTTCAAGCTCTTGTCGGTCTGCTTCAGGTAGTAGGCCGCGTATTCGGGCAGGAACTTGGACAGGCGGGCAGCAAAGGCTTTGCTCAATTTGGCGGTTGCAGGGGTGGCAGCAGTTACAGCCGGGAGTTTCTTTTCAAACTCATCCAGGCTGCCAGCCGCTTTAGCTTCTCGAACAAAGTAGTCCGTTTCCTCGGTGAGTATGTCGGCCACGTCGTCCTCAATATCTTGCGCGTATTGGAGCGTTTTCTTTGGTTTCGCATAGCCTTCCTTTCCCAGCTGCTTAGACAGGTCATTGTCGGCCTTGCGGATATAGGCGTCAATGGCCTTTGTTATGCGGTCGCAGTAGCACGGACGGATAACAAGACGCTGTTTCACTGTTCGCCCTCCTGCTGCTGTTTGAGATCGACCAGCAGCTTCCGAACTTCTTTCATCACGGCGTAGACCTGCGCGTCCTCCGGGCGACTGGCCGCTTTCTGGATTTTGCCATCAATGGCCATCGTGAGTGCGCCAAGGTCAAAGCCGCCGCTGCTGGGGCTGTTGGTGATGGACAGCGGGACGTTGCCCCATTCTTCGTCGTAGTCGTCGGAATCCTCGCCAAGATACTTGTAGAGGATTTCTTTCGCCTTGTTGGGGGTGACGCCGCCTGCGGCTGTTGCGGCGGTCAGCAGCTTTGTGATGTCGTCCGGGTTGGAGATGTTCGGCTCCAAGAAATAAGCTTCGACGTACTTAAAACCGTAGGCGTTCAGCAGCCGGTTATTGATGGCCCATGCAAGGCTCTTGCGTTCCGGCTGGAAAACCTGCTTCTCCGTGACCTCCTGCGCGGTCTGCGCGGTGGCACGGTTGAAGTCGGTCGTGTACCCGGTGTACAGGTCGGGCAGCAGGAAAGACGACTGTACCTTTTTGCGGTTGTTGTCCATGTAGGACTGGAACAGTTCATCTTTTTGCAGGATGGACGCCAGATCCTTGACCTCAATTTTCGGCTTCTCAGTTTCGTCAAAGTCGGTCTTGCTGTCGGTGGATTCGGTTTCGAGGACAATAAAGGCGTGTTGCCCTGCTTCGCCCTTGATGTCGTCCATGTACTTTGTGAGCTTGTCATAGCTCTCGTTGGTCAGTGTGCCGCCCTGAATCATAATCATCAGGGGCGTATGCCGGCCGTTGATGAAGTAGTTATTATTGAGCCGTTCGGCGCGGCGGCTGCCATCGACGCCCAAGACCTGCCCTATCCAGCGCACTTCGCCGTAGGGCTGGATGCCGATAGAGAAGTCCAGGATCTCGTTTGCTTCATAGGCAATGTCGAGGACTTCGCCATCTTCGAGATAGTGGCCGTCACGCCAGTCCATGCGGCGCGGGTCGCCGAACTCCTTGAAATAGACGGTCTTGCCGCCAAGCTGCTGCCGGAACTTGCGAAACTTCTTCTTGCGCTGCACAGCCTCGCCGCGGTTGAAGTAGGTGGTTTCGATACGCGGCTCCAGCGGGACGGTCATTCGGATGGATGGCGTATCATGCAGAAATTCGATCTGCTGCACTTCGCCATTCATGTTGCGAATGACTTCCAGATAGGCCACGCCGTAGGTTTCGCGGGCTTCAATGAGATCTTCAAAGACCTCCTTTGTGTCCTGCTCGGTGTTCAGCAGCTCGATGATCTGGGCCATGCGGTTATATTCCGTGTTGGCTTCATCGCTTTCTTCGACGTCCTCGGCGTATTTGACGCCGATGCCAAAGCCTGCAATGTTATCTTTGTAGGCGCGGATGCACTGCGGCAGGATGGTCGATTCACGGACAAGATCATGCAGACCGGTCAGCTCATAGGGTGGCTCAATCCAGTCGCCAGCGTTAAAGGCTTCCTGCATCGTGACCTGTGTCGTGGTGTCGGACTTCTTGACAGGCTGCAAGGGCGGCGTGTATTTCTGGCCCTTGATGATGTGGGCCTGCATGGGCCGGGGGTTCTTTTTCGTGGACAAAGATGTTTACTCCTTTCTTCCTGTCCCCTTTGGCGGATGGGCCTTTGAGGGCTTGACAGGCAGGCACAAAAGCAAAATGCAGTCAGCTTCGTCTGGGGACGGTTGGCCGCGGGCTTTGACGTCCTTTTTGCTTTCGATTTTGACCTTGCTTTTCTCCGTGATGCCGTATTTGCGGGTGGAGAGCTGCGCGGCCAAGTCTGCATCGTCGGGCAGGATAAGTTCGACGGGCTTTTCGTTGCCGTCGTCGTCAATGGTTTGGAGTAGCTTTTTGACAACGGCCATCATGTAGGTGGTCGTGTCGTGGTAGTATTTGTGCCGGATGATCTGGCCGAACTTGACCGGGACAATGGAGAGCCACCAGAAGCGGTCAGGGTCAGAGCGTTTTATCTGGCGCAGGTTGTCGGTCACGCCACCGCCGACGCCGCCGTCGTCGATTTTGACCGGGATAGCGGTTTCGAGGTGGTATTTGTCAACAAGCCTGCATCCCAGCAGGGCTATTTCATGCGCGGTTCGCACGGTGTCCTGTCCCTGTATCTTCTGGTGGAAATAGATCTTCTCGTCGATCTTGTAGCCGATGACGGTTTTATCATCGCCGAATCGGGCGACATCGCAGCCGATATGCACGGATAGCGGCTTTTCCGGCTCTTTCCAGTCGGTGTTGATGGACTTCTCGACCATCGACAGCGGGATAAAGACGTCCTTTTCAGACTTCGGAAAATCCCCGGCGACGCGGACGCGGAAAACGTCGGAATCCTCGCCGTACATGGTGCGGATGCGGTCTATATACTCCTGCGACACGCGGGGGCTGTTTCGGTCGTCAACGTGGATGGTGTGATATTCGGCCCGGTTCTTATGGAACGCATCATAGAAAAAGCCTTGCAGCTGTGTGGGGTTTCCGCACATCAGCAGCCGCGCTCCCTCTGTGGACAGTGCGCCCAATACAGGCTCAAAGACCTTGTCGTCCACGCCGGATGCTTCGTCGATGATGAACAGCAGGCTTTCGGAGTGGAAGCCTTGCAGGGCGTCCGGGGTGTTTGACGTTCGGGCAACGGCAAACCATTCTTCTTTTGCCCCGGCCATGTAGACGCGCTCCTGTGTCCAGATGATCTCCCGCTGCAATGCGGGGTTGCTGCGCAGCCATTTTGACACCTCGGCCCAGAGGATGTCATACAGCTGGTGCTGTGTGGGGGCTGTGCAGGGGATTTTCGGATAGGGCCGGGTGCAGATAAACCAGATAATCGCCCACGCCTGCACCGCGCTCTTGCCGATGCCGTGTCCAGACCGAACGGCGGTCATTGGGTTGGCGGCCAGACTTCGCAGGATTTTGGCCTGCTCCGTGTCCGGCTTTGCTCCTATGACGTCCTCGACAAACTCGACCGGGTGGTCAGCGTAGAACAGAACAGCGTCACTCGTCATGTGGGGTTTCACCGTCCATTCTGCGCTGATAGGCTTCTTCGATGGTCTGCATCAGGGTGGGCGCGGCTGTGGCGTCCTCCTGCGGGGCCTTTTCCAGTACGAGGTTGTTTTCGACTTCAAGGGCCAGCTTCAGCATTTCCTTGATGTCGCGGGGCGTCATATCCTCCGGGGCCAACAGGTTCAGCGCGTTCAGTGCCTTTAGTTGGAGCTGGGCAGCTATTTGCAGGTGCGTTTTGCGGATGTTGGCCGCTTCTACGGCGGCCTTTTTGCGGGCTTCTTCGTCGATGCTGTTATCGTAGGCCCGACAGCGGGCGGCCCAGTTGTGGCCCTTGTGCCAGCGGTCGATTAAGCTCCGATTCTTGCCGCACTCCCTTACCACCGCCGCGACGGTGCGGTTTTTGCCCATGTCCCGGTAGATGGAGAACGCAGCATAGGCCGGGTCACTCTCTTTCGGCTGCTGCTCCCAGACCTTTGTTTTGACCTGTTTTTCCATGGCATTCTCCTTACAGGGTCATGCAGGGAGAAACAGCCCGGTCATGCCGACGCGGTGACGGTATCGACGATGATCCTCACGACAGCATCTTCGCTGTGCTCCTTGATGTAGGCTTTCAGGGGCTTTTCGTCGGCTGCATCAAAGGTCAGGCTAAGCAGGAAAGATTCTTCCGGCTCCTCGGTGGATTCTTCTTCGTCGGGTGCGGTCACGTCGTCAAAGTAGGATTTGAGTTCATCCCTCAAAACGTCGATTTCCGGGAGTGTGAAACCAGTGTCGGTCGCTTCTTCGCCCAGCTCGTTGAGGATGACGGAAAGTTTATCGTCGTCCCATTCGCCGGTGATTTTGTTCAGGGCGACGTTCAGCTCTTTTTCCTGGATGTCGTCCAGATCGACGACGGAAACGGTGACTTCGGTTTCGCCCTGCGCTTCAAGGACGGTCAAACGCTGGTGGCCGGAAACAACGGTATTGGTGCGGCGGTTCCAAACGATAGGCTGTACCAGACCGTGACGCTTCAAGCTGCGCTCGATGGCCTGATATTCTTCATCTTCGGGTTGGAGATCGACGCGGGGGTTATAGGCGGCGCGGTTCATGTCCGCGATGCGCTTTACTTCAAATTCCATGCGTTAGTCCTCCCCTTTGATTTTTTCCATGATGGCCGCGGAGAGAATTTCGTGGGCGTTGTCCTGTTCGAGGTATACGTCCACGGCATCCTTGTACTGTGCCGGGATGGAAAAGATCATTGAGAATGTGGCGTCGGCAGGGGTTTCTTCTTCCTGCTCGTTGTCCGACTGCGGTTCAGGCGGTGAATAATCGAGGATGTCGGCCAGACGGTTTTGGTACTGGTCGATCAGTCCTTGCAGCTCGTAGTCCTCAAAGCCTGTGAGGGAAACGTCGCCGCGTTCGGAAAGCTCCTGCATCAAGGGGGCCAGCTTTTCATTATCCCAGCGGCCTTTGGCGCGGTTGAGGATGACGTTCAGCTTCTTTTCCTCTTTGAGGGGTTCGTTTATGACGACAACGTCGGTTTCGGCTTCGCCCATATCGCGCAGGGCCTTGATTCTCTGGTGGCCGCCCACGATGTGCCCGGTTCTTTCGTTCCAGATGATAGGCTCGACCATGCCAAAGGTTTCAAGGCTCCGTTTGATCTTCAGGTATGCGGGGTCGTCCGGCTGTAAGTCTTTGCGGGGGTTGTAGTCTGCCGGGTTAAGATCGGCAAGCTGCATTCTCCTGATATTCATTGCCATGTTCTGTTACCTCCCGGCGGGTGAAGAAATAGAAGAACGGCGTATCTGCCAGAGCAAGGCAGGCTTTAAGCAGATACTGACCGATCATCATGCCGATAAGGTTCATGCGGCCCTCCGGGGTAAATGCCCAGCCAAGGCCCAGACCAAAACTGATAAAGGCGTAAATGGCGGTGTCGATGATCTGGCTTGTGCAGGTGGAGCCGTTGTTCCAAATCCAGCGACCGCCCTTGACGTCGCCGTGCTTGCGGATGTAGGCATCGCGGATTTTGTGGAACACAAAGACGTCCCAGCTCTGGGATGCGTAGTAGGCGCACAGGCTGCCGATGACGAAAACCCAGTTCTGGCCTAAAAGCGTCTGGTATGCGCCATCAATAACAGGGTCTACTGCTCTGCACCAGCCTGTAAGGATAATTGCGATGGTTGCGAAAATCTGGCCTACAAAGCCAAAGAAAACCATGCTCTGCGCTTTCTTGCGGCCCCAGATTTCGCCGACGATGTCGGTACACAGGAACGTGACAGCGTAGGTGATCGCACCGCCGGATGTGGACAGGGTGATGGGGCCAAGGTGGATGCCGGTGGTAATGGTGCGGCTGCCGACGACGTTCGCAATGACGATGGAGATCACGAACAGGGTCAGCAGGATGGAATAGTTCTTGTCGTTTTTTTTCATTGTGCTTCTCCTTTTGGTTCAGTCCTGCGGGCCGCAGGTGCGGGCATACAGGTCTTTGCAGATGGTCGCGCAAAGGCTGGCGTTTGTGGTATATACCAGCTTTTTGCCTGTCGGCTCGATGCCACGGGCCAGCATCATAGCCTTTACCTGTGCTTCGCGCTCGTTGTACAGGCTGCGCTTAAAATTGCGGATGTGTTCTTTTTTGATACCATCGTTGAAATATCCGTACTTCACGCCGGACAGCCAGCTCGTGCTATCGGCCGATGTGCAGAAATTGTTCTCGCGGATGATTTTGAAGTCGGTGCAGCCAAGCAAATGGATGTCGATCTCCGGCTTCTTGTTTTTGATGTAGTGGGTGATGTAGCGTATATCCTGCTTGTGGGTTGCGGGCTTTACAATGCGCCATTCCGGGACGCTGACGGCGATGTAATCGGCAAATTCGATCAGGCGGTCAAGGCCTTTCAAGCCGTCCTCAAAATGAAAGACGTTGATTTGCTTGTTTTCGGGCAGAAGATCTCTCATGCGCTGACGGAAATACCACGCTTCTTCCGGGCCAAGGACTTTCTGACAGTCGATCTCGACGCAGGATGCGGTGATGTGGTTCTGCTTGACAAAGGCAATGAGCTTGTCCTGCCATTCGGTCAGGGTCGAGATGGTCTGCTGCTGGCCCTTGCTGGCACCAAACATCAGGGTGAACAGGCCCGAATCCTGAATGACGTGTTTCTGCTGCTTCTGCTGTTCCAGAATAATATCATCTTCCGGCAGCCTGAAATCATCGTCGGGCTTCTTGTTGACGATGTAGTTATAGCAGCTGTACAGGCGGTAGCGGGTATCTGCCGCAACAAGGGCGCAAAAGTTTTCCTTGCTGCCATCGCTTCCGGCAAAATGAACTTTGACGTTACTCCCTAACATAGACGCCACCTCCCTGCCCATCTTCCTGCACGGTGACTTCGGTGCAGCCGAAAGTATCAGCGATCAGCTTCGCCAGCATTTCGCAGGACATGGAGCCAAGCATCATGTGGCCGTTTTCGTCGCCGAAACGGTCGGACAGAAAATGGTGGATGCGGTTCTGTGTCTGGATGATTTCCAGATCGCGGTTGTCGTGGGTAACGGGAATCCTGGCGGTGATATTGAACACATGGCGGTGGATGCTGCGCAGGTATTCAAGGCCCGCCGGGGCGTCCGGCCAGTTATGGAAGCCGGGAACGTCCAGTTTGCAAATGATGTAGTACACAGTTCTTTCCTCCTTTCAGGTTTATTTTTCAGGTTTATTTTGCCCTTTTGCGCTGGCCCATCCCGATTTCTGCGCAAAAAAGAACCACCCGGCCGCTGCTGCGGTCAGGTGGTAGGGCAGAGAAAAGAATGAGTGCGCTATTCTCTTTGCATCCGGCGTCTGGGAGTGTCGGAAGCTCCCTTTCGCTTTTCGCATTGTGATAGTATCACAGATTTGTATGCGCAATCTACCTCATTTATACTCATTTACACTCATTTATGGTACATTTTCTGTGTTTTCTAGGGTCAAAATGGCTTTTTTGTGGATGCGGTGGACAGCTTCGATGTATTTTCGGTCGTCGCTGCCGTAAAGCGTGAGGGCAACGGCGTTCCATTTTTTCGGCCGGCAGGTGTCCTCACTTTCGGCGTCCATGTACCGCAGGCGCAGGACTTCGCGCTGTAAGCCGTCGGGGATGGAATCGACCATGCTTTCCAGCTTGGCCATCTTGTCGGCGTTGGCTTTCAAAAGCGGCTGAATCTTCTTTTCGTATTCGAGGTAGCGTTCGACCGCGGCTTCCATCTTATGACTGTTCCCGGCCGTGTGTGCGCTGCCGTCGCTTTCGGGTATACCTGTCAGGCCCCCGGCGGCGTCCCGCATATCATTCAAGCGGGCAAGCCGATTTTTATTTTCCATTGCCATCGGCAGGTATTCGGAAAGCCGATCTTTCGCTGACTGCTGCACTTGCATTTCCTCCGCTCAAATGGTATAATAACGGTTGTCCGGCGCCGTTCATTCTTAGGCCATTTGAGGTTTGAGGGTGGGCGGCTCTTTTTATGCCCAAAAGCTGCCCGATGGGGGTTATTCGTCGTCGCCGTCGTCGTCCGGCCCGAAAGTGCGGATGTCGATCAGTGCGCCGCTCCCCTGCCCGATCTGCTGCGCGGGGTTCATGGTGGTCTGCTGGGGGCCGCCTGCGGGCGGGTTGTCGTACATAGAGGTCTGGTTGGTCTGCATATAGACCAGCACATAGCGGCCAAGGTCTTTGTCCCAGACAAGGGCCATGCCGGTATCGGCCTTGCCGTCGTCGGTGTCCTTTATGGGCACGGTGGTCGTGATCTTGTACTTCAGGACAGGCTTTTTCTCCGGGCCGTCGGTGTCGCCTAGCTCTGCATCGTCATCGGTAAAGACGTCCTCGTTGGTGACGGTGATGTTCAGGGCAATCTGGCCCTCGTCCATTTTGGACTTCTCCATCTTCTTCAAAAGCCGCTGCAAGGCCACGTCAAAGGCTTCGCGGACTGTGTTAAAGGCCGGGGACGTGATGGACATTTCTTCATAGTTGGTGATGGCCATTGTGATGCTCCTTTCAAAGATCGCCGAAAGTTTCGGCTTCCTGTTCGCGCCGGATAAGCTCTTCTGCATGGCTGTCCAGCTCGTCGTGCTTTTTGTGGGCTTGCCCGTATTTGCGGAAAAAATAGCCCATGGCAAATGCTAAGATGTAGTATAAAATCTTCATGGTTCCAGCTCGCTCAATCTGACAAGCACTTGAGGGGTCTCCCCGTATCGCTTTTCGACCAGCAGGCGGCAGACCTGCGCATCGTCGTCGTAGGCGATTTTATTCAGAGAGTCCAAAACGATTTTCGCCAGATTATCAACGTCTGGCTTCTTCTGGCAAAGGGTCTTGATGTCAAGCATCAAGGCTCTTTTCTTTTTTGAGGTGGATTTCGGGACGGATGAATAGCTGACGATTTCGGCCTGTATGGGGCCGGAAAGCCGCAATCCTCTGGCGGCCTGCTGGTAATAGAGCCGCACCAGATTTTCATACATGACCGTTTCCTTTGGGGTGTAGGTGCTGGCATGGCCCGCGATTTGGACGGTGCGTGTGCGGGCCTTGCCTTTCGGCTCTCCGGGGACAGCGAAAGCAATAATCATGCCTGCTGCCCCTCTGCCGGGGCGTAGAGGGCTTCAAAGTTGCGCTTCGTGTAGACTGCCACGTTGCCGTCCTGCATCCGAACGAGGTAGTCACCGGGGCGGGCGGTCATGCGTTCGCGCAGCTTGCGGTTCTGGATGATGGACGTCAGACCATCAAAGCGGACTGCGCCGTCCCGGATGGTGGTATTCTCGAACAGGCGGGTGCCGATGCGGTCACGCACCCATTTCGGGGAATCGGTGGCGTAGTCTTTGGTAAGCTGGTAGGCGTCAACCGTGGCGGTCAGGGGCTTATACTTCATTGGGGGTGTCCTCCTTTTTCGTGTCCGTTGCGTGGATGCAATAGACGGTCGAACGGCCAGTTTTGCCGGCCTTTTTGGTGTGCTGGCCGACGTCATAGCCGTTGTCTGACAGGATGGCCGCGATGGTGCGGCGGTCTTCCTTGCTGAATATGCGGAGTTCAATATCGTACTTCATACGGATTCTCCTTTATGTGTTGAGGAAAGCGAGATCGTCGCGGCAGCTTTTCATCATGGCTTCGCGGCGGCGGTCTTTGCCGTTGACTTCCACCGGGATGCAGACTTCTTGCAGGCGGCTGAAAACGCGGCGGCGCTCGATGGTGTCCGGGTTTGCAAATTCGGACGGTGTGATATTGGATGTAACGATCAGGGGTTTCTGGGCGGCGCAGCGGTTGTCAATGACCGTGAACACGATCTCCTGCATGAAAGAGGTGTCGCGCTCGGCGTTGAGGTCGTCCAGAATCAGCAGGTCAACGGCGTTCAGGTCGTCGTAGATGGATTCTTTGTCGAACGTCCCTTGCAGGCGATTGGCGATGTCGGCAAAGGTGGACACCTTGACGGTGTAGCCTTTATCCAGCAGAGCGTTTGCGATGCAGCAGGCCAAAAAGGTTTTGCCAGTGCCGCACGGCCCGATGAAAAACAGGCCGCGTCCCTTTTCCCGCATTTCGGTGAAGTGTCGGACATAGCCCTGCGCCGCGTTGGTGGCCGCTGTGTTTGCGCGGTCGTCGGTGTCAAAGGTGTATGCCGCCTTTCGGTCGTTGGCTCCAAAACAGGCCGCTTTGCGCCGTGCTGTGAGCATTTCCCGCTCGGATTCCCGGCGTTTCTGCTGTTCGGCGTCGTGGGCTGCCCGTTGGCAGTCGCACATCACCGGGACAAGGCCCAGATCAAAGGCTGCGTTGTGGAAATGGTACTGCTTCGGGGTATGGCACTTGCCGCACATCAAAAGCCCAGTTTTGGGGTCTTTGTAGTCGTCCGGGGCGACGCTCTGGGCGGCCTGCGCCTGCTGCACGACCTGATTCAATGCGGATTCGATGCTCATATCAGTTCATGCCAAACGCCGCGTACAGGCTGGGCTCTTCTTGTTGGTCAGCGGGCGCGGCGGGCGTACCTCCTTTTCGTTTGCTCTGGAAGTGCTTTTGATCTGCCCGGAATCCGGCCAGCGTGGTGATACCTGCGGAAAGACAGCGGCGCAAGATGCCCTCGGCGTATGTCCAGTTCGGGGCGTTCTGCATGGCCGCTTCATCCATCGCGGCGCAGATCATGTCAGGCTCGACGCCCTTTGACAGCCACCACGTCCGCATAGCGTCGAATACAGCGCGTTTGATCGGGCCGATGTTCTGCTCGTAAGATGCTACCATGCGGCTCATGGTTTCTTCTTCGTCCGTCTTCTGGTGGGCGGTGATGGCTGCGGGCTGTGCAGGGATCGCCGGGGAAAGAGTGCCCGCCGCCGCAGGCTGCGGGGCGGGTTCTTTCTGGCCGCTGATGGTGCGTTCAAGCGTGGACAGGATATAGACCCGGTATTCGTCGGTCTTGATGTACTGGGCCACGGCGCGGACGGCCGAAACCATTTTCGGGCTTTTCGTCCAGTTGTACTTGTGCCAGTTCAGGATCAGGAGTTCTTTTTTCTGCCAGTTGTAGCGGATGACATCATGCGTCTGCTCCATGCGGCGCAGCAGCTTTTTGACCGATTCTTCGTTGTAGCCAAGCTCCTGCGCCATTTGGCTGGAGCTGATCTCGTAGCATCCGCAGATATTGGTGTGAGGGTTGGTCAGCAGGTAGATGTAGAAATACTTGTCCTCCGGCGAAAAGTCATCACAGACTTTCGTGTCGCTCCAAAAGGATATGTATATCTGTCTGTATGTTGCCATCGTGCGCCCTCCTTAGAACGGCAGATCATCGTCGTCGCCCTCGATGATTCGCATTTCGTCCTCGGTGTACTGGCGGGCAGGCTGGGTGCTTTCGGGCTGCTGGGCGGGTTGTGCAGGTGCAGCAGCGCGGGGCGCGGGCGGGGCGGCCTGCTGCTGCGGTTCCGGCTGGGGCGGTTCAGTGGCTGCCGGTGGCTGCTCTGCCGGTGTGGGGCCTGCGCTCCAAACGGCGTTGATAGCCTGTTGCAGCCAGCGCAGTTGTGTTTTGCCGGATGGTGTGACGTCCTCGGCGTCGAGCTGGTAATAGGTTTTGCCGTTGTATTCGTGCGGCTCGACCTTTTTGCCGCTGGCAATGACATTATCGCCCTTGTGGAGCATATCATCCCAGAGGTCAACGTCCACGCGCCAGATATTGACGTCAATGAATTTTCCAAGCCACTTCCCTGCTTCGTTCTTTTCGCTGTCATAGCGGATGTTCAGCTTCATCAGGTAGCTGCCATTCTGGAGCCGCTTAAATTCCGGCTCTTTGGCAAGCTCACCATAAACAAGGACGCCTGTTTTACTTGTGCAGATCATTTTTCCTGTCCTTCCTGCGTATCGCTTTCAGGGCCAGCGTTTTCGAGAGCTGCCAGCGGGTCGGCTTCATCGTTCGGGGTGGCGTCGATGATCTCGACATCGGGTCGTGTGGGGGCTTTGGGCTTGCGCTGGCGGCGGTTAAAGGTCGGCTCAGTTTGGCCGCCCTGCGGCAGGCTGTCCGGCTCCTGTACGCCCTGCTCTTCTGCTGCATACATCGCGCCAAGGTCGGTCGGGAACGCTTCGCGGAGAGCTTGCACCATTGCAACTTTGCGAATCATGGTCGCAGGTTTGGTGCTCCACTGCTGGTTGACCTCGCCGTTGCCCTTTTTGCCAAGGTATTCAGAGAGGGCACATTCAGAGTAGTTCGGGAACTGACGGTCGGTGCGATAGACTTTGGCCCAGCCGCCGATCAGCTTTTCACCAAAATCTTCATAGACCGCGCTGCCCTCGCGGTACTCGATTTGGTTATTGTTGGAGTTGTGGACGACGATGCCGCTTTCAATGCCTGCAAAGTGCTGGTTGCGCTCGGCCCGCTTCATAAAAGATTCCTTGCCCGGAACCATCGTTGCGGGCTTATCGCCGTACTTGATAAGATAGGCCTCTTTCAGCCACGGGTTCAGGTGGTTGTAGCGGCAGAGGTTCAGGAACATCATAACTTCCTGATCGTTGACTTTATCGGCGTCGCCGCTGACCAGATAGGATTTGATAAGCTCCGGCGAAAGCTCGATCTCCTGCCCGTCTGCTTCATACTTGACAGGCTCGGACGGCATTGCAGGCGCAAGAGCTGCATCCTGCTGGCGGGTCATCGTGGTTGCGTAGTTGCCAGCGCGGGAAGTTGCCACAGGTGCGCTACGCGGGGCGGTGTTCTGGGTGTTCTGGCCCGGTACGGAAAATCCCATAATATTGACCTCCTGTTAGATCAGTTTATATTCAAGGCCGATTTTATCCAGAGCTGCGATCAGCTCCCGGCCCTGCTCGGCGGTATAGCGGACGTGCAAGGTGCGCTCAAATACTTTGGGCTGCTGCACGGGTTCCGGCTGCGGCTCAGGTTGTGCAGCGCGGAGAGAGGAAAAGTCCAGACGGCCGTTGTCGTCGATGATCTTTGACATCTCGACGTTCTGGGCGGCCTTCGCTTTGATTTCAAGGTCTTCGGCGGTGGGACGCTGGATAACAGGCGCGGCGCGGCGGGCGGCTTCCTCGGCGGCCTTTGCTGCCGCTGCCTGCTCCTGCTGGGCTTTGAAGTCGCGGAACGCCTTGCGCTCGGCGCGGGCTTCTTTCATGGACAGGTTCTTGAGGTAGGCCCGCTTTACGGCTTTGTATTCCTCGCCGGGTTCGCAGTCGTCGGCCAGATCGTCCAGCTCCAGCCGCTTTTCCTCGATGATGGTTTTCAGCTCCTTTTCGGCGGTGCTGAAAGCGTAGGTCTTGTTAAGCCAGCGTTCATTGAAAATCTTCTCGAACGGTACGAGAACGGCCAGCGCACCAGCGGCGGTGGTGTAAACACGATAGAGGTCGTTCTTTTTGTCCTGCTTCAGTGCGTCCTCGTAAGATTTGACCTGTGTGTCGATTTCCCCGGACGTTTTCTTGATTTTCTGCCGCAGGTCTTTGGTTACGGTTTCCAGTTCGGTCAGCGGGCCAAGGTAAACATCTTTCGTGGCCGTGAAAGCCTTTGCCAGCTGCTTTTCCAGCGCGTTGAGCTTCGCCCGGTCTTTCTTTGCGTCGTCGATCATGTCATCGGTGTAGACAATGCCGACGTACTTTTCCAGAGCTTCGTTGACGTAGGCTTCAACGGCTTCTTTGTTCCAGACCAGCGGCGGGATGATGGGTTTCTGAATCTGGACGGTGAGTTCTTCCATGTTCATACCTCCTGTGGATGATTCAGCAGGCTTTCGCCTGTTGGCTTGCAGGCTGCGAAACGAAAATCCCGATGTCAAGCGGCTTCTGCTCACGAATAGCCTGCATGAGCTGGGCGTCCGTTTCGATGCCATAATCGCGCTTCAGGATGTCGCGCAAAATGTCTTTAAGCTCCATTCTGGCACTTCCTTTCGAGCATCAGCCGCATATCGCTGGCGTCCCGCGCGATGTTTTCGATGAATTTGACGATCTGCCGGAGCTGGTCACGCTCCTGCTCGCTGACTTTTCCGTCGAGGGCGATTTTCAGGACAGCGTTCTGCATGGCCTGAATGTCGTTGCCGTTGGTGTGGGTCAGGAAGTTGACCGCCACGCTTTCGATGCTCTTTACTTCGCAGGTAAGGGCACCGCCGACGTGCTTCCCGATGGGACAGTCGGTCTTGCAATAATGAGTTTCCATTTCGGGCATACCATACAGGTCAGCCATCGCACAGACGATGTCCTGGGGCACGTTCGCGGTATCGACTTCATAATTGCGCAAAGCGGATTCCGAAATATTCAGGCGGGATGCCGCTCCAAGGCGGCTGCTCAGTGCGTCGTTGTGTTCCGACGCCTTTTTCCGACATAAAAAGTAATAGTTGTCATTGCCTTTGCTGCACTCATTCTGCATATCTTCTTGGCTCCAATGCTGTAAAATAAATGTAACGGTTACTCAACTTCGATCACGACGTGGTGAACTTCGGCATTGGTGATACCAAGATACTCGCTGACCTTGTTCATCACGGCTCCCTTGACCGACTTGTTGAGGACTTGACGCATGGTCGCGTCGGTAGTACCGGCGGCCTGTGCCAGATCGCTGTTGGACAGACCTCTCATGGTCATAATGGTCTTGACCGTGCGCTTCCAGTCCAGATGCAGTTCGAGCTTCATATTTAAATTCTTGACCTCCTTTGCTTTTTTTGGTGAGCTATGCTATATTTAGGGTATACTTACATTTGTAAACGACTTTGTGAGCGTTTGTCGATTTACATTTGCTATTATAACTCTCATTTGTGAGTGCGTCAACAGCTTTCGCTCTCATTTGTGAGTAAAATTGTGAGGTGTTTTATATTATGGGCTTGTATGAAAACATTTTGGACGCCTGCGCACGGCATGACATCGCACCCAGCAGACTCATTATTGAGAGCGGATTTGCGAGTTCCAACATCGCCCGCCTGAAAAAAGGCAAGGCTCCCCATCTGGATATGATTCAGGGTATGGCCGAACGGCTGGGCATGAGCATTGACGAGCTGGTTTACGGCCGGGACGGCATTGTGATCTTGACCGATACCGAAAAGCAGCGGCTCAAAGCACACGGCCGTAAGAATCTTGATGTGCTGAATGCTGACGAAAAAGAGCTGCTTTCGATTTACCGCTCCATTCCGGTGGAAAAGCGTTCCATGTGCAAGGACTTTTTGCGCACCCACGTTGCGGTCGTCACTGATCCTGCCGTGGATGCCGAAAAGAAAGAGTAAAATATAAGAGGTGTGCTATGGTTTCGCAGGAAGAATTCATTCAGGAGCTTCAAACGCTGCTTGCTGCATATCAGGCGGCCAGCGTAGAAGATCGTGAAAAGGTCATGCGGATTTTGGCAAAATACGTTCCGAAAGATAAGGCCCAGCAATGAGAAAGAAGAAAATCGACGCGCCAAAAGAAAAGCCGCAGAGGGCGGCCATATACCTGCGTGTTTCGACCGCGTATCAGGTAGACCGTGACAGCCTGCCCATGCAGCGGAAAGACCTTGTCGGCTACTGCGAATACGCTTTGAATATTAGTGACTATACCATTTTTGAGGATGCAGGCTATTCAGGAAAGAATACTGACCGGCCGGCATTTCAAAAAATGATGATGCAGATTCGGAACGGTATGTACTCCCATCTGCTCGTCTGGAAGATTGACCGTATCAGCCGAAACTTGCTCGACTTCGCCCAGATGTATGAGGAGCTGAAGACGCTCGGCGTGACGTTCATCTCGCGCAATGAGCAATTCGACACGTCCACGGCGATGGGTGAAGCGATGCTCAAAATGGTGCTGATCTTTGCGGAGTTGGAGCGCAAGACAACGGCAGAGCGCGTCACGGCCACGATGATCAGCAGGGCGAACGATGGCACGTGGAACGGCGGTCGGGTTCCCTTTGGGTATGATTACAACAAGGAAACCCAGACGTTTTCCGTCAATGGCGACGAAAGTTTCATTGTGCTGGAAATGTACGACCTATACGAAAAGACGGATTCGTTGGTTCACACGGCGCGGGAGCTGAACGACCGCGGCTATGTGTCACGCCAGCACAATCCGTTCTCCCCTGTGTCGGTCTGGACAATTCTTCGGAATCCGTGGTATATCGGCACATACCGCTATAATTATTACAAGATACCGGGGCGCAAGGCCATCAAGGACGAATCCGAATGGGTTGTAATACCAGACCATCATACCCCGCTTGTGAGCAAAGAACGGTTCGACAGGGTTCAGAAGATGCTGGATTCAAACGCCAGATACCGCAATACACCCGGCAGGAGCGCGACACAGAAGAACGTCAATATCTTTTCCGGGCTTATATGGTGCGCCTGCTGTGGGGCCGCTTTTACGGCTTCTCCGGGCAAGCTCCATGCGTCCGGGTATCGGTCGGCCAAGTATGGCTGCCCGAATGTGCGCAAGACAAAGACTTGCAATGCGAAATACACCTCGGACACGGTGTTGGGCGAGTTCTTGCTAAATTTCATCTTGAACGTGATAAATGCTCAAAAGAGGTTCGACCAGATAAAATCCCCGGCTGATCTGGAAGCGCAGCTCCTGCGCGGCGACACGTTCAAGAACGTGGCAGGGATAGATTCGGCCAGCGTGGACGCTCTGTATGAAATGCTGGCCGAATATTCCCCTGCTGATTCGGTGCTGCTGAAAAAGCCGACGGTCAAAAAGAATCTCGACCCGGAGCTGCGCAAGCTGCGGGCAGATAAACGAAAGACGGAACGCGCCCTCGCGCGGCTCGATCACATCTACCTGTACTCAAATAAGCAGATGTCGGACAAAGAATACCTCATCAAGAAAAATGACTTGATGAACGATCTGAAAGAGCAGGACAAGTCTATCGGCCTGCTGACGTCGGAATCGTGGGCGCAGTCGCTTTCGGATGATGATTTTCTGGAACAGGCCAGCAGCTTCATCATGTCCCAGCGGTTGCAAGAGCGCGAGTATATTTATTTTCAGGGGTTGGCTGAATGCACGGAGCCATCTGTGCTGCGGTCGTTCTTCCTGTCGATTGTCGATTCCGTGCGCATGAGAAACGGCCATGTGGAAACTTTGACGTTCAAGAACGGAATATCTCATAAGTTCACCTATCTCGCAATATAAAAGGCCCGGAGCCGCTTTCATGTGGTTCTGGGCCTTTTGCTGTATTCGATTCAAACGTCCCGGCTGACCATGTGATAGGCGTACCAGTGGCCCCGCCGCTGGAACAGGCGATACCAGCTTGTGAACTCCTGTCCTGTGCAGTCATAGGGGCTGTTGCAGGCTTCCAGATAGCAGTTATCATCGAACCACTCAGCGGCGTCCTCTTTGTGTGCCGTGTCCAGCTCGTCAGGCAGTCGGACAAGTTCAAGGCGTCCATCGTAGTCTGCGCTTATAATGCGCGTGTTGGAGATCGGGCGGTTGTTGTATTCCCGGATTTCCCGCTTCGTGTTGGCGATCAAGATTTCACGGTTGGCCTTTTTCTCAGGTGCAGCGGCGGGGGCGTTCTGAGCGAATATCAGGAAGATGTAGGCATCCCGCAGCTTTTCGGTATCAGTGATATTAAACATTTTTCTCTCTCCATTCTTCCGGGTAGTCATAGGCGTTGAAAAATCCTGCTGAGTATGCGTTGCCGATTCTGTGGCCCTCGCTGTCGATCTGGGTGCGTTGTACGATCTCTTGACCGTACATGTTGTAGCCCAGCGTGTAGAGGTACTTTTTTGTGCGGTACTGGCCGCTGGTCAGCAGGGCCTTTGCCATTTGCTTGGATGCTTTCATGTTGCTCCCTCCTGTTCAGAAGATAAAAACGTCAACGTAGCTGTTGCGGAACGTGCTTTCGCTTCCGTCCTCGTCCTTGACAACGACGTACTGGTCGTGCGGGTCGGTTTCGTCAAAGCCCATCGCCATGATTTCGGCGGCAGGGATGGTCTTGCAGGTGACGCTCTTCGCGTACTCGGTATAAAAACAGGCGGCGGCGTTCTTGTTGAACTTCTTCTTCAGCGCGATCTTGACAGTCATTTTTCAGTCCTCCTCGACTTCGACCATTCCGGCCAGCTTATAAAGCAGCTCGTGGTCTGCTGCGGAGATCTTCTCCTGCTCAAACTCACGGTCGATCTGCCAGAATGTAGCATCTCGGTCGTTTTCGGTTTTGATTTCGGAAATCATTTTGGCCAGCTTCTTAAACATTTCCATTTCCCCTTTTAGTTGATTTTGATGGTGAGACAACCGGTTCCATCCTGCCAGAACTTGAAGATGCTTTTCCCGGTCTTCTTGTGTTCATACTTTGCGGATGCAGTGGAGCTTGCGACGAAAGATTTTCCAAAATACCATTCAACGGATTCCTTGGTATCGACTGCGCTGTTGGTTTTGTATGTAATCATCATTTTTGCGCCCTCTACTCTCCGTTGTGTGTTTGCAAATCATTCTGTGATTGTATTATCACTTCTATTTGCGAGTAAGTCAACAGGTGTGATATTATTTTTGCAAAAGAAAAGCCGCAAGGCGGTTAAACCTCGCGGCTGATTCTGATTCACATTTGTAACTCGTGGGGGTTATTCTATCAACATCGCATCGCCAAAACTGAAAAAGCGGTACTTCTGTTCCACAGCGACCTTGTATGCAGCCATGGTCTTTTCGTAGCCGTAGAGCGCCGATACCAGCATGATGAGGGTGCTTTCGGGCAGATGGAAGTTGGTGATAAGGCCGTCGATGCAGTGGAACTGGACACCGGGATACAGGAAGATGGATGTGTTGCCGCTGCAGGCTTTGATCTCACCATACTTGGCGGCGACAGCCTCCAAGGTGCGGCAGCTGGTGGTGCCGACGGCGATGACGCGGTGCCCGGCGGCCTTGGTTTCCCGGATGCGCTGGGCGGTCTCCTCGCTGATGGAGTACCACTCGCTGTGCATCTTGTGGTCGGTGATCTCATCCTCCATCACGGGGCGGAAGGTGCCGAGGCCCACATGCAGGGTCACTTCGGCGATGCCGACCCCCTTGGCGCGGAGGGTGTCCATCAGCTCCGGGGTAAAGTGGAGGCCTGCCGTGGGGGCAGCGGCGCTGCCCAGCTCCTTGGCATAGACGGTCTGGTACTGGCTCTGGTCTTCCAATTGCTTCGTGATGTAGGGCGGCAGAGGCATTTTGCCAAATTCGTCCAGCTTTTCATAAAGGGTCTCGGTGTCATAATAGAATGTAACGAACTTGTTGCCGTCTTCCAGCGTCTCGTCCACCACGGCGGTCAGGGTGCCGTCGCCGAAGCTGACCTTTGTGCCCGGCTGCATCCGCTTGCCGGGCTTGGCCAGGCATTCCCACTGGTCGCCCTTGACCTGGCGGAGCAGCAGCAGCTCACAGACTGCGCCGGTGGGCTGCTTGACGCCCACGATGCGGGCAGGCAGGACCTTGGAATTGTTGACGACCAGCAGGTCGCCGGGCTCCAGATATTCCGGCAGGTCGCGGAAGATCCGGTGCTGGATGCTGTCGTCTTTCTGGCTCAGGACCATGAGACGCGCGGCATCACGGGGGGCCGCAGGCTCCTGTGCAATGAGCTCTTTGGGTAAATCGTACCAAAAATCTTTTTTTAACATGCTTCGCATTTGCCTTTCCGATGATTGACACGAAGGTCGTATCAATGTTATCATAAAATCTGTATAAGCGGTATCTATTATATTGCATGGGCGTCCGGTTTGCAAGCCTGCGCCCTGTGTGAATTTCGTTTTTTTGAAAGGAAAGGTGCTGGAAATGGAAAAACAGTATAAAGTTGGCGTTGTCGGTGCGACTGGCATGGTCGGTCAGCGCTTCATCACACTGCTGGAGAATCACCCCTGGTTCAAGCTGACCACCCTGGCCGCATCCGGCCGCAGTGCAGGCAAGACCTATGAGGAGGCTGTCGGTTCCCGCTGGGCCATGACCACCCCGATGCCCGAAAGCGTGAAGAAGATGGTCGTGCTGGACGCTTCCAAGGTGGAAGAGGTCGCTTCGCAGGTGGACTTCATCTTCTGCGCCGTTAATATGCCCAAGGCTGAGATCAAGGCACTTGAGGAGGCTTATGCCAAGGCAGAGTGCCCGGTCGTCTCCAACAACAGCGCCAACCGCGGCACCCCGGATGTGCCGATGGTGGTGCCGGAGATCAACGCCGACCACATTGAGATCATCCCGGCACAGCGCAAGCGTCTGGGCACCAAGCGCGGCTTCATCGCCGTCAAGTCCAATTGCAGCCTGCAGAGCTATGTGCCGGCCCTGCATCCCCTGATGAAGGATTTCGGCGTCAGCAAGGCGCTGGTCTGCACCTACCAGGCCATCTCCGGTGCGGGCAAGACCTTTGACCGGATGCCGGAGATCGTGGACAACGTCATCCCTTACATCGGCGGCGAGGAAGAGAAGAGCGAGCAGGAGCCGCTGAAGCTGTGGGGCCACATCGAGGGCGACCGGATCGTCAATGCCGAGAAGCCCGTCATCACCGCACAGTGCTTCCGTGTTCCCGTCTCCGACGGCCACACCGCTGCGGTCTTCGTGAGCTTCGACAAGAAGCCCACCAAGGAGCAAATCCTTGCAGCCTGGGCTAACTTCCGCGGCCCTGCGCAGGAGCTGGAGCTGCCCAGCGCACCCAAGCAGTTCCTGCACTACTTCACCGAGAACGACCGTCCTCAGCCCAAGCTGGACCGCAACACCGAGCACGGCATGGCCGTCTGCCTGGGCCGTTTGCGGGAGGACACCCTGTTCGATTACAAGTTCGCCTGCATGAGCCACAACACCCTGCGCGGTGCGGCAGGCGGCGCGGTCCTGCTGGCAGAGCTGCTGGCCGCCAAGGGCTATTTTGACTGATCTGCGTTCCCAAACACAGCAAAAGGAGATCTTACACTATGAAAAATCCTGTCTTTACCGGCGCGGGCGTAGCGATCATCACCCCGATGTACGAAGATGGCAGCGTCAATTTTGACGAGCTGGGCCGCATCATCGAGGACCAGATCGCGCGCGGCACCGATGCCATCGTCATCTGTGGAACCACCGGTGAGTGCTCCACCATGACCGATGAAGAGCAGCTGGCTGCCATCAAGTTCACCGTTGATACCGTCAACCACCGGGTGCCCGTCATCGCGGGTGCCGGTTCCAACGACACCGACCACGGCTGCGCACTGGCTGCAAAGTCTGCCGAATGCGGTGCCGATGCCCTGCTGCTGGTCACCCCGTACTACAACAAGACCACCCAGGCAGGTCTGATCGCGCACTTCACCGCAATGGCCGATGCGGCTGGGATCCCGGTCATCCTCTACAACGTACCCTCCCGTACCGGCCTGAACATTGCCCCGGAGACGGCTCTGGAGCTGAGCAAGCACCCGCTCATCAACGGCATCAAGGAAGCGTCCGGCAACATTTCGCAGGTGGCGAAGATCGCGCAGCTGTGCGGTGACGAGCTGAACATCTACTCCGGCAACGACGACCAGGTGGTCCCCCTGCTGTCCCTCGGCGGCAAGGGCGTCATCAGCGTCGTCTCCAACGTCAAGCCGGAGCTGATGCACGACTGCTGCAAGGCCTGGTTCGACGGTGACACCCGGAAGGCCTGCCAGCTGCAGCTGGAGATCCTGCCGCTGGCAGACGCTCTCTTCTGCGAGGTCAACCCCATCCCGGTCAAGTACGCCATGAACGTGCTGGGCTGGAACGCCGGTGCCTGCCGCCTGCCTCTGGTGGAGCCCAGCGACGCGCACAAGGAGAAGATCGAACAGGCGCTTGCCGCAGAAGGCCTCCTGAAATAACAACAGAACAACGCACAAATGCCCGGTGGAACGTTCTTCCGGGCATTTGGCCTTTTCGGAAAATCAAAGAACGAGGTAAGATCAAATGACGGATATTATCATTCAGGGCATCGGCGGCCGGATGGGACATGTGCTGTGCGAGATGATCGCCCAGCGGGAGGACTGCCGTATCATTGCCGGCATCGATGTGAAGGACGGCGAGCAGAACGGCATCCCCGTTTACGACAGCCTGGAAAAGCTGGACGGCAAGGGCGATGTGGTCATCGACTTCAGCTCCCCCGCTGCCGTGGAAAAGGCCCTGCCCTACTGCGAGGCCCACAAGCTGCCCATCGTGGTCTGCACCACCGGTCTGTCTGAAGAGCTGCAGCTCAAGGTCGTGCAGCTGTCCCGCACGGTGCCCGTGTTCAAGAGCGCCAACATGTCCATCGGCATCAATGTGCTGTCTGAGCTGTGCAAGCGCGCTTCGGCCATTCTGGGTGCCGCGTATGATGTGGAGATCGTGGAGCAGCACCACCACAACAAGCTGGATGCCCCCAGCGGCACGGCTCTGATGCTGGCCGACGCCATCAACGAAGAGAATGACGGCGCATATCACTACGTTTACGACCGCTCCTCCGTCCGCCAGAAGCGCGACCCCAAGGAGATCGGCATCAGCTCGGTGCGCGGCGGCAGCATCGTGGGCGACCACGAGGTGCTGTTCTGCGGCCCGGACGAGGTCATCACCCTCAAGCATACCGCCTATTCCCGCAGCATTTTTGCAAACGGTGCCATCAATGCCGCTGTTTATCTTGCAAAAAAGGAGCCGGGACTGTACAATATGGGTAACATGATCGCAGAAATGTGATCCTGCCGGATCTTGCAGCCCGTATGGGCAGAATGGAGTGTTTACTATGTACGGTGTTTCGAAGATCAGCATTGAACCCAGTCTGATGATGATCAGCGTCCAGGATGTCGAGTTCAAGGGCAACAGTCTGGCACGGTATCTGCAGATTTTTGCGGATACCGGCGTCGTGGTGGATATGATCAGCCAGAGCGCACCCCATGGCACCACCATGGATTTCAGCTTTACGGCCTCGGCCAGCGACCTGCCCCTCGTGATGAAAGCCATCTCGGCCGCCAACCTCGACAAGGATGCCAAGGCCTCCCCGCTCATCAGTGTGGGATACTCCAAGCTGAACCTCTTCGGTGAAGAGATGGTCACCAGCTGCGGTGTGGCAGCCCGTGCCCTGAACGCTCTGGCCATGGCAGACATCGAAGTGCTGCTCATCACCACCAGCGATCTGGATATTTCCCTTCTGGTTCGCGCAGAAAACGAGGATGCTACCTACGATGTGCTGAAGAAGGCATTCGAGCTGTAAAAAAGCCTGATCTATCTCAAATATTTTCAACGTGCAACAAGAGCCGCCCGCTTCTCGGTTTTGAGAAGCGGGCGGCTCTTGTTGTTATGGGTAGTTTGCTGTGTTTTGCAAAAGCGCTTTACAGCGTGACCTTGTGGTAGATCTTCTTGCCCTTCTTGATGACGATGCCATTGGCCAGCTGCTCAGCCGTGAAGCTGACGGTAGGAGCGGCGACCTTCTCACCATCGACGAGGACGCCTCCCTGGGTGACCAGACGGCGGGCCTCACCGTTGGAGGCGGCCAGACCAGCCTTGACCATCACGGTCAGGATGCCGATGGAGCCGTCCGTCAGGTCTGCCTCGGTCAGCTGGGTGGTGGGCATGTGCTCGGTATCGGCTGCGCCACTGAACAGAGCGCGGGCGGCGTTCTGGGCCTTGTCGGCCTCTTCCTTGCCGTGAACCATGCTGGTCAGCTCGTAGGCCAGGATCTCCTTTGCCTCGTTCAGGCGCTGATCCTTCCAAGTGGCCATCTCGTCGATCTGCTCCAGCGGCAGGAAGGTCAGCATCCGGATGCACTTCATGACATCGGCATCGCCGACATTGCGCCAATACTGGTAGAACTCGAAGGGGCTGGTCTTGTTGGGGTCGAGCCAGACGGCATTGCCAGCGGTCTTGCCCATCTTCTTGCCCTGGGAGTCGGTCAGCAAGGTGATGGTCATGGCGTAGGCGTCCTTGCCCAGCTTGCGGCGGATGAGCTCAGTGCCGCCCAGCATGTTGCTCCACTGGTCGTCGCCGCCGAACTGCATGTTGCAGCCGTAGTGCTGGAACATGTAGTAGAAGTCGT